>Ga0105107_10000003_pt1 | contig 194174 bp, 181 predicted proteins | sample PPLLaktember2015_6_FD_79335 | JGI IMG/M metagenome (GOLD analysis project Ga0105107, IMG submission 79335) | Freshwater sediment microbial communities from Prairie Pothole Lake near Jamestown, North Dakota, USA - PPLs Lake P8 Core (1) Depth... | ecosystem: Environmental > Aquatic > Freshwater...
CACGGCGTAGAGCCGCGTCCCGTCCGCCGACAGAGCCAGCGGCCGCACCGGGCCCGACTCGAACTCCACGAAGTTCGGCGCCGCCACGGCGGACGAAACCAGCGACCCTGCGAGCAGCAGGATTGCGAAGACGCGAGCGGACTTGAGCATGGATTTCCCCCAGCGAGCGAGCGGCAGTGATCCCCGGGAGGCATGACGGACGGACCGGGGCGTTCGGAGCGTTCAGAGGGTCGAGCGCGCGCCACACACGCAGCCTTGAACGGCCGGTCGATTCTGCCTCCCCAAGGTGGCCGATTCAAGCACGAAAGGATCGCCTCTAGCCGTTTCACCCTAGGGCCGGCGGGAAGATTCCCCCGGGCGCGACGCAGGCCCGATACGGGCTAGTGTGACCCGGCCGGTGCGGCGGGCCGAAAGGTCCGATCGTCGGCGGGCCGATGGACGAGGTGAGGAGGCCGGGTGGAGCGGAGCCGATCCCACGTCGAGCCCTGGCTGCGGAGCGCGCTGCGCTTCACGGCGCCCCTGGCGCTGCTGCTCGGTCTCTTCGCCGCGCCGCGGCCCGCTGCCGCGGGCTCGCTCGAGGCTCCCCGCAGCGAAGTCCTCTCGCTCGCGCGCCGCGCCTACGACTGCGCCGCCGCCCGCGGCGAGATCCGGCGACCGCTGCTCGTCGTGATCGACTATTCGCTGCCCTCGACCGAGCGCCGGCTCTGGCTGATCGAGCCCACGACCGGCCGCATCCTCCGACACGAGCTGGTGGCGCACGGCCGCGAGAGCGGGCTCGTCTTCGCCGAGCGCTTCTCGAATCGCCCGAGCTCGAAGCAGTCGAGCCTCGGCCTCTACGTCACGGCCGAGGTCTACCGCGGGAAGCACGGCACGTCGCTTCGTCTCGAAGGCCTCGAGCCGGGGTTCAACGACGCCGCCCGGGAGCGCGCGATCGTGATGCACGGGGCGGAGTACGTGACCGACGACCACGTGACGCGCTTCGGGCGCCTCGGCCGCAGCCTCGGCTGCCCGGCCGTCGATCCGCGCGTGGCCGGGGACCTGATCCAGACGGTGCGCGACGGCGCCGCGGTCTTCGTCTACGCCCCCGAGCGCGACTGGCTCGACGGCTCGCGCTACCTGAGCTGCCCGACCCGCGTCGCCCGACACCAGGTCGGGTACCCCACCGCACGCTGACCCGCGCGCGGCGCCTTCGCCTCGCGCTTCAGGCCGCCGGCGCCGAGCCCCGCACCGGGAGCGGGACCACCGTCTCCGCGGGCGCCGTGCGCCAGCGTCGCGGGCCCGCACTGGTGCCGCGCCGTCCCGGCTCGAGGGACGGCGGATCGAGGGCGGGGTCGTCGAAGCGACGCAGGATCCGGTAGCTCGTGCTGCGCTCGACCGGCGTGCGGCCGACCTCGCGGATCAGGCGGCGGATCTCCTCCGGCGGCAGGTTCTCGCCGAAGTCGGCGCCGGACTCGCGGCTGATCGACTCCTCCATGAGCGTGCCGCCGAAGTCGTTCGCACCGGAGCAGAGCGCCATCTGCGCGAGCTTCGGCCCCATCTTCACCCACGACATCTGCACGTTCACGATGCCAGGGCGCAGGAACAGACGCGCCACCGCGATCAGCCGCAGGTCCTCGGCCATCGACGAGCCGTGGCGCGCGCCCTTCTCGTTGTAGAGCGCGTTCTTCTCGTGGATGAAGCCCAGCGGGACGAACTCGGTGAAGCCGCCCGTCTGGTCCTGGATGTCACGCAGCAGCGTCAGGTGGTTCGCCACGTGCTCGACGCGCTCGACGTGCCCGTACATCAGGGTCGATGTCGAGCGCAGGCCGATCCGGTGCGCCGCAGTGACGATCTCGATCCAGCGGTCGCGCTTGATCTTCTTGGGCGAGACTTTCATCCGGATCTCGTCGTCGAGGATCTCCGCCGCCGTTCCGGGCATCGTGCCGAGGCCCGCGTCCACGAGCCAGCGCAGGTACTCGTCGAGGGGCATCCCGCTCTTCTTGTGGCCGAAGTCGATCTCCTCCGGCGAGAAGGCGTGGATGTGGAGGTCGGGGAACTCCTGCTTGATCGAGACCAGGATCTCGCGGTAGTGCGTGTGGTCCTTGTTCGGATGGATCCCGCCCTGGATGCAGACCTCGGTCGCGCCGCGCTCCACGGCGTCGCGGCACTTCACCAGGATCTCTTCCATCGAGCGGTCGTAGGAATCGGGCTCGTCCTTGTGGCGCGAGAAGCCGCAGAACGAGCAGCCGACGTAGCAGACGTTCGTGAAGTTGATGTTGCGGTTCACGACGAAGCTGACGTCGTCCCCCTTGTCGAGCTTGCGCGCGTAGTCCGCCGCGCGGAGCAGCGCGTGCAGGTCGGCGCCCTGTGCGTCGAGCAGGTGGACGGCGTCGTCCGTCGTGAGCCGGCGCCCGTCGAGAGCGGCATCGAGCATGCGCGCGACCTCGGGCGACACTTCGGCGAGGAGCCTCTCCAGCATCACGCAGCCTCCTGTCCCGGCCGCGGCGCGGAGAGCGCGAGCCCTCCGGGCGGCGCGGGCGATCTGGCAAAGCCATCGGAATCGGCGAAGCGCGGCAGCGCCTCGCGCACGCGCGGATCGAAGAGCTCCGGCCGGCCGACGACGTGCTCGGGGTAGACCGGCAGGCGCTCGCGCAGGCGATCTCCCGCGGTCTCGGTGCGCGCGCGCAGCTCGCGCAGGGTCGGCCAGGGCGCTTCGGGGTTGATGAAGTCCACCGTCACCGGCGAGACGCCACCCCAGTCGTTGATGCCCGCGCGAAGCACCGGCTCGAGGGCGCCCGGCGCGAGGTTCGGCGGCGCCTGCAGGTTGATCGCGGGCCCGAGCACGAGCCGCGAGAGCGCGACCCAGCCCGCGAACTCCGCGTCCGTGAGCGAGGTCGCGGCGCGCATCGGCGTCCCGGGCTTCGGATGGAACGGCTGGATGATCGCCTCCTGGATGTGGCCGTGGCGATCGTGCAGGTCGCGCATCGTGAAGAGCGTGTCGATGCGCTCGGCCACGTTCTCGCCGATGCCGAGCAGGATGCCGGTGGTGAACGGGATGCCGAGCTCACCGGCCTCTTCGTGCATGCGGATCCGGAGCTTCGGCTCCTTGTCGGGGCAGAAGTAGTGGGCCTGGCCCTTGCCGCGCAGGCGCTCGCTCGTGGTCTCGAGCATCAGGCCCATGCTCGCGTTCCAGGGGCGGAGCGCCGCCATCTCTTCCTGCGACAGCACGCCGGCGTTCGTATGCGGCAGCATCCCGCCCTCGAAGCCGATGCGGCAGGCCTCGACCAGGTACTCCGCCGTCGACGCGAAGCCGCGCGCGTGGAGCCACTCGCGATGCGAGCGGTACGCGACCTCGGGCTTGTCGCCGAGGCAGAAGAGGGCCTCGATGCAGCCCATCGTCACGCCGCCGCGCACCACGTCGGCGACCTCGTCGAGCGTGTAGGTCTTCGCTTCCGGCGAGTCCGGCGGCTTCGCGAAGGTGCAGTAGCTGCAGCGGTCGCGGCACAGGTTGGTGAGCGGGATGAAGACGTTGCGCGACACCGTGACGACGTCGCCCTTCGCCCGGAGCTTGCTCGCGCGCGCGCCGTCGCAGGCGATGGCGCGGATCGCAGGGTCGGCGAGGCCATGGCCGAGCCGCTCCGCCGCCGCGCGCGCGAGCCCGCCCTCGTCGACGGCGGTGCGCACCAGGCGCTCGGCCTCGGCATGGGAGAGCGGGGCTTCGGGGGACGGCAGGCTCACGCTCGTGGCCCTCCGGGATGGCGATCAGCCCACGATATCGCTTTGGCGACCGCCCCCCTAGGCGGCGGTCTCGAGGCCGATCCAGTCGCGCAGCGCGGCCGGGTCGGCCCGGTGCAGGAACTCCCCGACCGGGAGGCCTTCGGCGTTGCGCTCGCGGATCGCCCGGAAGAGCCCCACCAGCGCCTCGCCCATCTTCTCGGCGGAGATCCGGGGGTAGAGCACGTGGGCGATGCGGGTCCCCTCCCGGGAGCCCCCGACCAGCACCACGTGGTCGTTCTTGCCGTAGCCGTAGATCCCGATCTCGGCGGTCGGCGGGCGGGCGCAGCCGTTCGGGCAGCCGGTCATCCGGATCACCGCGTCCACGTCGCCCAGGCCCGCCGCCTCGATCGCGTCGATCCAGACCGGCAGGATCCCCTCGGCCTCGGTCATGGCGAGGCCGCAGGTCGGCTTCGCGGGGCAGGCCATGGCGTTGCGCCGGACCCGGGACACGCCCTCGAGCGCTCCGACGCCGTGCTTCGCGAGGATCGCCTCGAGCGCGGCGCGGTCGGCGACGTCGCAGAGCAGCAGGTCCTGCTGGGCCGTGAGCCGCACCGTCAGCGCGAGCGTCTCGACGGCCTCGCGCACGGCGCGCCGCAGCGGCGGCTTCATGCGCCCGTTCTCGACGCTGATGCCGTACCAGCTCCGGCCGTCGCGCTGGGCGTGCCAGCCGAGATGGAGCTCCATCGGGCCGATCGGCTGGGGCGTCGCGTCCTCGAGCGCGATCTCGAAGCGCTCCCGCAGCTCGCGCTTCACGAAGTCGACGCCGAGACGCCGGATCGTGTACTTCCAGCGCGCGAGGCGCCGGTCCTTCCGCTCCCCGTTCTCCTTCTGCAGGATCGCGATCGCGCGCGTCGCCTCGACCGCCTGCTCGCGGCGGATCCGGCCGAGGTAGAGGCCGAGCAGCGGGGCCGTCTGGGCGTTGTTGTGCGTCATGCCCATGCCGCCGCCGCTGTAGAGATCGAAGAGCGAGCCGTCCGCGCGGCCGCCCACGACGACAGGCACGAGGCCCACGTCCTGCGTCAGCACGTCGATCGAGTTGTCCTCGGGATGCGCGATGCCGACCTTGAACTTCCGCGGCAGGTAGTGGCTGCCGTAGACGGGCTCGTCCACGGTCATCGATGCGAACTTCCGGCCTTCGTCGTCGGAGAGCCAGATCTCGAAGTAGGCCGGCGAGCGCGGCGCGAGGTCCTGGGCGATCTCGTTCGCGAGCGCCTCGGCGCGGCAGTCGTGCTTCGGGTCGAGGGCGTCGATCGGCGACGCCATCACGTTCCGGTTCACGTCGCCGCAGGCCGAGAGCGTCCCGTCCTGGCGGTAGTTGCGCCCGAGGAAACGGATCAGCGGTGCGAGCTGCGGGCCGTAGACGTGGTGGTACTGGATGGACTGGCGCGAGGTGATGCGGATGGTGCCGTCGGCGAACTGCTCCGCGGCGTCGTCGAGGGCCGCCCACTGTCGCGCCGAGAGCGCGCCGCCGGCGGGGTTCTTGATGCGCGCCATGAAGAAGTACTCGTCGGTCCTGCTGCCGCGCTCGCTGCGGCCCTGCTGCTTGTAGATGCCGTGGAACTTCGAGAGCTCCTTCGCGGTGCCCGAGATCGTGGGCTCGGTGCCGGCGGTCAGGAGCTTCAGCTCGTCCACGAAGGTGTGGACGTCGCCCTTGCCGTCCGAGACGTAGAAGAGCCCCTTGCTCTCGACCTTGATGCGCTCGTTCGCGGACATCTTCGAGAGGTCGGAGTTCGTCAGGGTCACGGCCTCGCGGGCCGGCTTCTCGAGCGCCATGGACGCAGGTCTCCCGGTGATGCGTGGGCCCGGGCGGCGCGGTGGGCGGATCGCGGCAGGCCCGGGAATCCCAGGCTAGTGGATCAGGTATGCCCGCACCAATTCCACGGCACTGAAGCGGGGTTAGCCCCTCTCCGCCGGTCCGCGGCCCGTGCGCCGGATGCGGACCCCGGCGTGCTCCAGCACCCCGGCGATGGGCTTTGGCTTGCGGACCGTGACGGTCACCGCGTCGAAGCCGAAGCGGGCGAGCAGCGCCGCCGCGATGCGCTCGGCCAGGGCCTCGACCAGCCGGTGCTCGCGTACGGACGCGACCTCCTCCACCAGCGCGTAGATCGCGCCGTAGTCGATCGTGTCGGCGATGCGGTCGCTGCGGCCGGCCGGCGCGAGGGGTCGCTCGAGCACGAGGTCGAGCAGCACCGGGCGGCGCATCCGCCGCTCGGCCGCCGTCACGCCGAGGGCGGCGGGGATCTGCATGCCCTCGAGCAGGATCGCATCCTGCGGCGACGCGTCGCCGGCGCGGCTCACGCGAGGGCCGGCGCCGGCAGATCGAGCAGCACCAACACTTCGCCGTGCTCCTTCTCGTCGATCGCGAAGCGCGCCTCGAGGGGCCGCGCGAGCCAGCGCGTGAGGGCGAGGCCGAGCTCCGGGCCCGCCGCCTCGTCGCGCTTCGCCCGGTAGCGCAGCAGCACGCGCTGCGCCGGCCGCCCGTCGCGCCCGGCGGCGACGTGGCGCGACGAGACGAAGAGATCGCCGCGCTCGGGGAGCTCGTCCAGGGCGAAGCGCGCGAGCGCGCAGAGCGCCGCCGTGAGCAGTGCGCGGTCGCTGTACACGACCGGGCTCGCGCGATCGAGCTCCTTCAGCACCAGGATCTTCCGCGCCTCGGCCTGCGCGCGAAGCGGCTCGAATACGCCGTCGATCAGCGCCGGCAGATCGAGCGGCACGAGCTCCGGCGCCGGAAGCTGCGCGACCGCCTCGACCTGCTCGACGAGGGCGCCGAGCTGGTCGAGGTACTGGCCCGCATCGCGGCGCATCTCCCTACGGCGTCCGTCCTCGACGCCGGGCTCCGAGAGCGAGCCGACGAGGTCGCGCAGCGGCGCGAGCTCGCCGCGCAGATGGGCGGTCAGCGCAGCGACGAGCTCGCGCAGCGACTCGGGCAGCGGCGGGACGCTCGTTCCGCGATCGCCCGCAGCCGCGGGCGCCGCCGCGTGGAAGCGCGGGCGGGCGAACGGGCGCGGCGTGCTGCGCGGCGGCGACGTGACGCCGTCGGGCGTCGGCTCCGCGTCGGCCCGCAGCCCCTCACTCGCGCGCGCGGCGGGCCGAAGCGCGTCGGCCTCCCGCGCACCGGGCCGAAGCGCGTCGCTCGCCCGCGCGGCGGGCTGGAGCCGGAGCGCGCTCGCCGGCACGGGATCCGCGGGCTCCGCGAGCAGCGTGCGCCGCACCACCGCCTCGAGCTCGCGCGTGTTGCCCGCGAAGGGCCACGCCTCGAGCTTCGCCAGCGCCTCGTCGGAGAAGCGCCGTGGCGTCTCGCCGAGCGCGTAGGCATGGGCGCTCGCGAACGCCTCGACGAGCAGCGGGATCGCGCCGACCCGGGCGCGCAGGGGAGGCAGCGCGATCTCGAGCGGCGCGAAGGCGAGGGCGAGGCCCGGCTCGAGCGCGCCCGTCCTCGAGGCGCCGGGCGCAGCGGCCGGCCCAGCGGCGGGCGCAGCGGCGGGCGCCGCGGCGGGCGAGACGGACGCCGGATCGTGGACCGCGACAGGCCGCGCGCTCGCAATCCACGCCACGCGCCGGGCGCCTGCGAGCGGAGCGGGCGGCGCCAGCTCGATCCAGTCGGCGACCGTGCGCTGCAGCGGCACCGGCAGCGCGCCGACCTCGTGCAGGTAGACGGTGACGCCGGGACGCGACTCGACCCGCCCTTCGAGGGCCACGGCGAGCGCGCGCTCCAGGGCCGACGGCGCGTCGGCGCCGAGCGCGTCGCAGGCGATCTCGGCGAAGACGCCGCCCTCGAGCGCGCCGCACTCGTGGCGGTGGCGCGCGAAGAGGCGGCGGCCGGTGCCGGGCTCGCCGCGCACCAGCAGCGGCAAGGTGGCGTGGCGCGGATGCAGCGCCGCAGCGAGCTCCGCCTGCGGGAGGTCGCAGAAGAAGGTGGCGAAGCGGCTCTCCACCGCCTCGCGTCGCGCGCGCTCGCCGAGGCTCGGCTCGTCGCGCCGCTGCAGCAGCGCCTCGATCCGCGCCCGCAGCGCCGTCGGATCGGGCGGCCAGGTCTCGAGCGCGAGCGCGGGATGGTCGAAGAGGCGGCGCGCCTCGGGAGCGAAGCGGGGCGTCGCGAGCAGGATCCAGCCCCGCGCGCTCGTCGCCGGGAGCAGCCGCTGCACGAAGTCGAGCTCGGCGGCCGGGTCGCTCCCGACGCCGAGCAGCACCACGCCGGGCGAGAGCGCAAGCTCGAGCGCGCGGTCGCCGGGGGCGCCGAGGATCGCGTCGTCGCCGGCGCTCGCGAGCTCGGCCAGCAGCCGGCGGCGCGCTGCGTCGGCGTCGACGATCCAGAGGCCAGGCATCGCTCGCGCTTCCCTCCCGTTCGTCGGGCCGTTCGTCGGACCGTTCGTCGGACCGTTCGTCGGGCCGTCCATCGGGCCGCTCGTCGGGCGTTCCCGTCGGCCGCGCCGACGAGCGTGCGACCAGTATGGCGCGGGCCATTGACGAGCGCGCCCGCGCCTTCGACTCTCGCCCCACACCCTCGGGAGCCGCCGATGCCGAAGCCCGCTGCGCCGATCGACCTCGCCACCGCCCGCGCGCGCGAGGCCGCCCACTTCCTGCCCGTCGTGAACCGCATGCCGGTCGTCCTGGTCGAGGGCCGGGGCTCGCGCGTGCGCGACGAGCGGGGCCGCGAGCTCGTGGATCTGACGGCGGGCTGGGGCGTGACCTCGATCGGCCACTGCCATCCGGCGCTGGTCGAGGCGATCCGCGACCAGGCCGGGCGCCTGATGCAGACGACCAACCTCTTCTACACCGTGCCGCAGCTCGAGCTCTTCGAGACCTTCGGCCGCGTGCTGCCGCGCGAGCTCCAGCACAGCTTCATCGTGAACTCCGGCACCGAGGCGATGGACGGCGCGATCAAGCTCGCGCACCGCGCGACCGGCCGCGCGCGCTTCGTCTCGACCACGAACTCCTTCCACGGCCGCACGATCGGCGCGCTCCGCGTCTCGGGCCAGGCGAAGCACCGGGATCCCTACAAGGGCCTGCTGCCGCCCGCGCACACCGTGCCCTTCGGCGATCTCGACGCCGCGCGCGCCGCGATCGACGACGAGACCGCGGCCTTCGTGGTCGAGCCGATCCAGGGGGAGGGCGGCGTGAACGTCCCGCCGGACGGCTACCTGCGCGGGATCCGCGAGGCCTGCTCGCGACACGGCGCGATGTTCATCCTGGACGAGATCCAGACCGGCATCGGGCGCACGGGCCGCATGCTCGCCCTCGAGCACGAGGGCGTGATGCCGGACATCGTGACGCTCGGGAAGTGCCTCGGCGGCGGGTTCCCGGTGGCGGCCTTCCTCTGCACCGAGGCCGTGACGAAGACGGTCCAGCTCGGCGACCACGGCGGCACCTACGCCGGCAACCCGATCGCGTGCGCGGCCGCGAACGCCGTGCTCGGCGTGATCGAGGAGGAGAAGCTCTGCGCCCGCAGCGCCGACCTCGGCGAGCGGCTGCTCTCGAAGCTGCGAGCCTTCGCCGCCGAGCGCGCCGACCTCTGCGTCGAGGCGCGCGGCCGCGGCCTGCTGGTCGGCCTCGAGCTTCGCGACGAGAAGCGCGCCGGGACGATCCCGCTGCGCGCGCTCGAGCGGAGCGTGCTGGTGAACGTGACGCAGGGACGCGTGATCCGGCTCTTCCCCGCGCTGAACGTCCCCGAGGACGAGCTCTTCACGGCGCTCGACGTCGTGCTCGGTCTCGTGACGGAGGCCTCGTAACCCCCATCGAGGAGATCCCCATGGAAACCCGCCGGCTCGGTCCGCTCGAAGTCTCCGCGCTCGGTCTCGGCTGCATGGGCATGAGCGAGTTCTACGGCCCGACCGACGAGGCCGAAGGCATCGCGACGATCCACCGCGCGATCGACCTCGGCGTGACGCTCCTCGACACCGCCGACATGTACGGGCCCTTCACCAACGAGGAGCTCGTGGGCAAGGCGCTGAAGGGCAAGCGTGATCAGGTCGTGCTCGCGACCAAGTGCGGCATCGTGCGCACCGGGAAGGGCTTCTCGCGCTCGCTGGACGGGAGCCCCGAGTACATCCGCCAGGCCTGCGACGCGAGCCTGCGTCGGCTCGGCGTCGATCACGTCGATCTCTACCAGCTCCACCGCATGGACCCGACCGTGCCGATCGAGGATTCCGTCGGCGCCATGGCCGAGCTGGTGAAGGCGGGCAAGACGAAGGCGATCGGCCTCTCGGAGGTCGGACCGGGCACGCTGCGGCGCGCCCAGGCCGTGCATCCGATCGCGTCGCTGCAGAGCGAGTACTCGCTGCTCTCGCGCGAGGTCGAGGCGGAGGTGCTGCCGGCGTGTCGCGAGCTCGGCATCGGCTTCCTCGCCTACAGCCCACTCGGCCGCGGCCTGCTGACGGGCCGCTACCGCTCGCGGGCCGACTTCGGCGCCGACGACTATCGCCAGTTCAGCCCGCGCTTCGCCGAGGGCGCCTTCGAGAAGAACCTCGACCTGGCGCTCCGCGCCGCCGCGCTGGCGACAAAGAAGGGCTGCACCGCGACGCAGCTCGCGCTGGCGTGGCTGCTCGCCCAGGGCCCCGAGATCGTGCCGATCCCGGGCACGAAGTCGCGCAAGCGGCTCGAGGAGAACTGCGGCGCGACGGACGTGAAGCTCACGAGGGCCGAGCTGGCCGAGCTCGAGAGCGCGATCCCGAAGGGCGCGGCCGTCGGCGAGCGCTACCCGACGGGAATGATGCCGAAGTGGGAGTGAGCCCACCCGAGGCGCGATCAGCGTCTCGCGTACGCCTCCGGATCCGGAGCCTGAACCCGATCGAACAGGCCGAGCAGGTACGGGGTCGCTTCGCCGTCGAGTCGCCTCACGGCCAGATCGGCCAGTACCGCACGCGTGTTCACGACCGCATCGAAGCGGTCGCGGCTGCAAGCGGCGGGCTCGAGACGACGCGGAAGCGGCGAGCACGCCGCACGCTGGATGGCTTCGAGATCGCGCAGGAGATCCACCGCCGCCCGCCGGACCAGCTTCGTGGGCGGGTCGTGGTCCTCGCGTTCCTGGTAGGTGTGGAGGCCGAACTCGGCGAGCGCGGAGAGGGATGCGAAGTGCAGGCTCAGGACGAAGCGCAGCGCCGCGTCCGTGTCGGACAAGCTGCTGACGTCCACCACCGAGAGCGCCAGACGCAGCGGAGGAAACGCGTCCATCGTGTCGTCCTCGCGCCGTTCCGTGCGCCGATGCGAGGCCAGGTCGGGGACGGGGACCTCGCGCTTACGCGTCGATTCGCGGAGCACCTCGATCAGCTCCTCCACGCGCCAGGGCTTCGGCAGGAATCGGTCCACGCCGGCCCGCCTGAACTCGTGTCGGCGATCCGTCCCGCTGTTCCCGACGACGAAAAGATCGGGCCGCACGGCCCGGAGCCTGGGCGCGAGCTCCGCCCCGTCGCCGTCCGGCATCGCGTAGTCGAGGATCGCCACTTCGAAGCGGGGCTCGTCTTCGACGGTCCGCAGCGCTTCCGCGTGGTTGCCCACCCCATGGCAGACGGCGCCGTGGGCCCTCAGGATCTTCTCGACCGTGACGCGAACCGCCGGCTCGTCGTCGACGACCAGGATCCACCGGCCGTCGAGCTGTGGATTCGCCGCCATCGCGAAGCGACTGCCCATGCTTCACCTCTGCGTTCCTCGGTCTCGGGGTCGGATCTCCCTGCCAGCCCTGTCCTGCGGATGTCCTCGTGCTCGGGACCGAGGGGCCCAGGATGACGCGGGGGCACCGCGTCCCGGAATCCGGTCATCCGAGGATTGTGGACGCTGGATCCCGGTATGGCCGAATCGCCCCGGCGCCGCGGCAGCGAGGCGACAGCGCCTCTCGGGACCGGACCTCAGTCGTCGAGCGGCGTCAGGCCTTCGCGGATCGCGAACTTGGTGAGCTCCGCCACGCTGTGCAGGCCCAGCTTGTTCATGATGTTCCGCCGATGGGTGTCGACGGTGCTCGTGGCCACGTGCAGTCGGCGGGCGATCTCGGGCGAGCTCAGACCCTCGGCCAGGAGCTGCAGCACCTCCCGCTCGCGCGGGCCGATGAGCTCCAGGGCGGAGGCCGCGGCAGGGCGGGGGCTCTTCAGCGACGCGTCGATCACCGCGGCGGCCACGTCTGGGGAGAGGTAGCTCTTCCCATGCCGCGCGGCGTGGATCGCCCGGCGCAGATCGTCGTAGGCGTCCGCCTTCAGGACGTAGCCGCAAGCGCCGGCCTCCAGGATGGCGGCGACGTAGCGTCGATCGGAGTAGCTCGAGAGCGCCACGACCTGGACGCTCGGGCATTCGGCGCGGATCTGGCGCGTCGCCTCGATCCCGTTCAGATCCTTCATCGCCACGTCCATCACCACCACGTCGGGCTGCAGCGCGCGCGCGAGCGCGACCGCATCGCGGCCGCTCACCGCCTCGCCCACGACCTCGACGTCCTGCTCGCTCTCGAGGATCGAGCGCAGCCCTTGGCGCATGAGCTCGTGGTCGTCGACCAGCAGCACCCGGGTCGTCACGACGGTCCCTCGTCACGTCCCGCTTCCCGCTGCGTGAACGGGACGCTGATCGCGACGCAGGTCCCTTGCCCGACACCGGACCGGATCTCGATGCTGCCGCCGAGATGCTTCACGCGCTCGCGCATGGTGAGAAGCCCGAAGCCCTGCGGATCGACCTCGGGATCGAAGCCGATGCCCGTGTCCTGCACCTCGACCCGGACGCGTTCGTTCTCGCGCGTGACGCTCACCTGCGCCTCCGCGACACCGGCATGCTTCGCCACGTTCATGAGCAGCTCGCGGAGCGCGCGGAAGAGGAGGACGCGAGTGGCCTCGTCGAGCTCACCGTCGAGCTGGACCAGGTCCACGAGCTGGACCGTGAGGCCGTAGCGCCGCTTCAGATCTTCGGCCAGCCACTCCATGGCAGCCCCCAGGCCGACGTCGTAGAGCAGTGGCGGGCTCAGCCGGAAGCTCAGCGAGGAGATCCGCTCCCGCACCTCTCCCAGCAGCTCTTCGATCTCGCGCGTCGCGGCCTCGCGACCGGGCTCGGACGCGGAGCGCAGCCCCCGCAGCTTGAGCGAGGCGAGCGAGACCAGCTGGCCTGCGTCGTCGTGCAGGTCCGCGGCGAGCCTCCGGCGCTCCTGCTGCTCCGCCAGGACGGCCTGCGAGACCGCAGCGCGCAGCGCGCGTTCGGCCTGGCGCAGCTGGGTCAGGTCCAGCAGGGCGACCTGCAGCGTGCCGGCCGCGCCGTCCTCGTCGGTCTGGGTCGAGCCCACGAGCTGCGCCTGCACCACACCGCCGTCGGGTTGGGCGAGCTCCAGGTCGAACGCGCGTCGCTTGCCGTCCTGCAGCAACGAGCGTCGCTCGAGGTACCAGGCGTCCTGGTCGTTCGGAGCCACGAATCGCGAGAGCTTCTCTCCGACCAGGCGCGAAGCGGTGAGACCCAGCAGTGTGGCGGCGGCGAGGTTGGCGCTGACGATCCGCCCGTCGGGGTCCACCGTGAGATACGCGGTGGGCGCCCACTCGTAGAGCCGGCGGTAGCGCTCCTTCGACGCGTTGGCCTCGAGCTGGGCGCGCCGCAGCTCCTCGTTCTGGATCTCGAGCTCGATCTTGTGGACCTCGAGCTCGTGGGCGAGAGCGAGGACCTGGTCCGGCGCGAGCGCCGACAGATCCCGCTGCGACTGCCTCCGCAGACGCTCTTCGGCGAGCTCACGAAGCGATCCCGCGGCGCCAGGCTTGGGTGCGCGCGCATCCATCTATCTCGTCCCCGCACTCGGCGCCGGCCGCACGCTGGCCGAGCCGTCGTCGATGGCGAGCAGGATCAGCTCCGCGGGCTCGGCCGATCGGGTCGCCACCGGGCGCGCGCCGAGGAGCAGGCGCGTGCGGCCGCCTGCGGGCAGATCGCACTCCGCCTCGAAGCCGTCGAAGCTCTCGCCCTGGGACAGCACGCGCTCGAGCAGCGCGCGCAGCGTCGGCATCCGCCACGGATCCGCCGCCACGTCGTAGATCAGGCGTCCCTCCACGAGGTCCGGCGCGGTGGCGAACATCGCATAGAAAGACGGATTTGCGCGCACGACCCGGAGCGAGCCGTCCATGACGAGCAGCGGCTGGCGCACGGTGTCGACGACGTTCTCGGCGAGCACGCGCGCCAGCTGCGCGCGCTCGGCCCGCTTCGCCTGGGTGATGTCCACGAAGGTCAGGACGAGCCCTTCGACGGCATTGCGCGCGGTGCGATAGGGCTGGATCCGCACCGAGTAGCAGGAGCCGTCGGGGCCAGTCGCCTCCCGTTCGAGGGGCTGCAGGCTCGCCAGCACGCCCTTCGCATCCGCGAGCAGATCCGGGTCGTCGATCCGCAGCGCCAGGTCGGCGAGCGGTCTGCCGAGATCGGAGTCGATCAGCCGCACCACCTTCTGCGCCTGCGGCGTGAAGCGCTTCACGCACAGGCGCTCGTCCAGGAAGATGGTCCCGACCTCGATGCTGTTGATCAGGTTCAAGACGTCGTCACGCGCCTGCTCGAGCGCCTGGATCTTCTGCGTGAGCTCGGCGTTGGCGGTCTGGAGCTCCTCGTTCAGGGACTGCGTCTCCTCCTTCGCGGTCTGGAGCTCCTCGTTGCTGCTCTGGAGCTCCTCGTTCACGGACTGCACTTCCTCGTTCGCCGACGCGAGCTCTTCGTTCGACGCCTGGAGCTCGTCGATCGAGCTCTGCAGGGCGTGGCGGCTGTGCTGGAGGTCCTGCTCGAGCTCTACCGCGTGGGCCGCCTTGCCGCGGGGAGCCGCGGGCGCGCGCTCGATCCGGGCGCGGCGGGGCTCTCGGGCAGCGCTCGTCTGGAAGGAGACGAGCAGCAGGGGGCGGCTCACGCGGGGGTCCAGCATGCGACGCACCGAGAGCTCGACGGAGTGCCAGCCGCCGTTCGTCTTCACCCGCGCCGTCTTCGTCACCGTCACCGAATCGTCCGCCATCGCCTCGCGCAGGGCGGTCGTGAGCGGAACGCGCAAGCCGTCGCGAGCCATGTCCACCACGTTCAAGGTCGCGCGGCCCGGCGCCGGCTCGAGGTACGCGCCCAGCCGGCCGTGGATCTGCTGGATCTGGCCCTGCTCGTCGACGACCGCGGCCGGCGGTGCGAAGCGATCGGCGAGCTGCTTGCGGAGCAGGTCGCCGAGATCGGGCTTCCCGCGCGGCGGGCCGACCTCGGGGCGAGCCAACGCGCGCCCCCCCGCCACGAGCGGAGTAGCCCAGGGCTTGGCCCGGCTCCCCGGGCTCGTCTCTTCGCGGCGGTACAGCCGGCAGCGCTTGTCCACGGCCGAGAACGACTCCTCGAAGCCGGTCACGCCCTCGGAGGCGCCGAGCAGCAGCAGGCCGCCCGGATTCAGGCTGTAGTGGAAGAGGGGAAGCAGGTCGTGCTGCGCGCTCGGCACCAGATAGATCAGGAGGTTCCGGCAGGAGATGAAGTCCACGCGGCTGAACGGCGGGTCGCGCAGGACGTTCTGCACCGCGAACACCACCATGTCGCGCAGCTCCTTCTTCACCCGATAGTGGCGCTCCTCCTTGAGGAAGAAGCGCCGGAGCCGCCGGTCGTCGACGTCCGCCGCGATGCCGTCGGGATAGCGCCCGGCGCGCGCGATCTCGATCGCGGCGGCATCGAGGTCGGTCGCGAAGATCTGCAGGTCGAGGTGCTTCCCGAGCCGCTCCAGCGTCTCGAGCATCACCATCGCGATCGAGTAGGCCTCCTCGCCGCTGGCGCACGCGGGCACCCAGATCCGGAACGGGGACCCGTTCTCCCGCGCCGAGAGGAGCGCCGGCAGACCCCTCTCGGCGAGCACCGCGAACACCTCGGAATCCCGGAAGAAGCCGGTGACGCCGATCAGCCAGTCCCGCCACAGCGCACCGATCTCGTCCTCGTTCCCCTCGACGAAGCGCACGTAGTCCGCCAGACGGTCGATCCCGCTGAGGCTCATCCGGCGCTCGACCCGCCGCAGCAAGGTGCCGCGCTTGTAGGCCGAGAAGTCCTGGCCGGCGCGCACGCGCACCAGTGTCACGATGCGCTCGAGCTCCGCGGAGACGGCCTCCGGCGCGCCGCGCGCCTGCGGCCGCGACGCGAGGCCCCTGGCGTGCCCCACCAGGCGCTCCGGCATCTGCGGCGTCGGCAGCGCGAAGTCCACCACGCCGGCCGCGATGGCGCTGCTCGGCATGCCGTCGAACTCGGCCGTCGCGGGGTCTTGCACCAGGGTGAGCCCGGACTCCGCGCGGATCGCCTGCAGACCGAGCGTGCCGTCGGCGCCCGTGCCCGAGAGCACGATCCCCACCGCGAGATCCTCGCGATCGCGGGCGAGCGAGCGGAAGAAGGAGTCGATCAGGTGCGGCGGGTGGCCGCGCTCGATCGTCCGCTCGACCTTCAGCACCCCACCCTCGATCGCGACGTAGCGACCCGGCGGCGACACGTAGACCCGATCGGCCTCGACTTTCGTGCCGTCGGCGACCTCGCGCACGGCCATCTCCGTGCACTTGGACAGGATCTCCGTGAGCAGGCTCGGGCTCGTCGGCGACTGGTGCGTCAGCACGACGAATGCCATCCCGGAATCGGTGGGGAGTCGAGCGAGGAGATCCCGGAGCGGAGGCAGCGCACCGGCGGAGCCACCGATCCCGACCACGGGAAACGCGCCGGCGGAAGCTGCGGCGCGGTCGGGGCTCGCCGAGGACGCGGCGGGCTCCGCGCTCGCCACGGGCTTGCCGGCCGGCCGCGCGCCACGGGTGGCGACGCCGGGGTCCTGCTTCGGAGCCTTGCCGGAGCGCCCGGGCCCGGCCTTCTTCCTGGCGGTCACGACGCCATCTTGCGACGCCTGCGGGCGCCAAGCCAGCCCGATCGTCGGCAGGGCCGGGCGAGGCGCCGCCTAGCCGAGCTCTTCCTCGAGCCGCGCCACCAGCCAGGGCCGCATCTGCGCGGCCGGCAGGATCTCTTCGAGCGATCCCACGCGCTTCGCGCGCTCGACGGTGTGCACCGCGTCGAACTCGGCCGCGAGCTCGCGCTGCTTCTCGAGCACCACGTCGCTGAAGAGCCGGTCGAATGCCTCGCGCGCGGCGGCCGTCGCGTCGGCGCCGAGGGCGGCGCGAGCGGCGGCGACGCGCGGGTCGCTGCCGGCGCGGGCGCGCACGTCGCGCGCGAGCACCACGGTGGCGGCGGGCCCGCCGCCGATCACGCTCGCGAACGAGCCCTCGAGCGCGCCCGCCCGAAGGTGCGGGTTCAGGCTGCGCGAGAACACGACGTAGGCGCCGCCGTGGTAGCGCGAGACCACCAGGAAGAGCAGCGGCCCGCGGAATCGCACCACCGCCCTCGCGATCTCCGCGCCGTACTCGAGCTGGAGCTTGCGCATCGACTCCGGCGAGCCGTCGAAGCCCGAGAGGTTCGCGAGGATCACTGCCGGGCGGCTGCCGCTCGCTGCGTTCAGCGCGCGCGCGATCTTCTTCGACGAGAGCGGGAACAGCGTGCCGCCGGTGAAGGCCGCGGGGCCGTCGGGCGGGCGGTAGCCCTCGCGCGTGATCGCCCGGCTCTCGATGCCGATCAGGGTGACGGGGAAGCCGCCGAGGCGCGCATCCCACACGATCGCCGTCTCGGCGCCGACCCAGGCGCGCCAGCGCTCGATCCGCCCGCCGTCCTGGTCGACGACGGCGCGCATCACGGCGCGCATCGAGAACGGACGCTTGCGCTCGGGGTTCGAGGCGACGTCGAAGAGCTCGCCCACGGTCTGGTACGGCTCGCCGGCCTCACCCGCGTACTCGAACGCCGCGACGTCGCGATCGACCGGATCCGTCGAGCGCTTGCGACGCGGTCCCTTCTCGCCCGGCACCACGTAGCTGTACTCGTAGTGCCGCGCGAGCACGCGGAACGCCTCGGCCAGGTCGCGCGCGTAGTAATGGGCCTCGCCATTCGGGCCCATGATGCGCTCGAAGCCGCCGATCCCGAGCTCGTCCTCCGCCGCGACGCTGCCCGACGCCTCGAGGGCGGCGCGGCCCGTGAGCACCAGGGACGCGCCCGGCGTCATCACGAGGGCGCCCTTCGTCTGGAGCCCCATCGTCGCCAGGGCGTCGAAGTAGCTCTGGGCGCCGACGTTCACGCCGTGGACGATCACGTGGATCGTGCCGCCTGCGTCGGTGAACTCGACGATGCGCTTCACCACCCGCGCGGTGGCGTCGAGGTTCTCGGTGCCGCTGTCCATGGCGATCTTCGCGCCGCTCGAGACCGGCACCCACTCCACGGGAATGCCCTCGCGCTCGGCGAGGTCGATCGCGGCGACGATGCGGTCGCATTCGGGGCCGGCGAGGGCGCCCATGCCGCGCGTCGGGTCCGACAGCACGAGCACGCGCCGCAGCCCTTCGGGCACCGTCTCGCTCGGCGTCGTGAGGATCCCGAACACGACGCCGCTCTCGTTCGCGCCGGGCGGGCGGTGCGGAACGGGTCGCGGCGACTGCGGCGCGCCGGAGGGTTTGGGCTCGAGGTCCCACTCCTCGAAGCGGCCGCGCTCGCCGCTCGTCAGCATGCGCACGATCTCGTAGGGGTACACGAGCCGGCGACGGCGGGCCTCGACCACCTTGCGCTCGTAGGCGCTCGCGGGGCGCAGGGGCTCCTCGTGGGGCTCGCGCCAGGCGAGCTCCATGTGGCTTCCGGTCGGGTCTGCGATCACGATCTCGACCCCGCGCGGCGGCTCGCCCACCCCGCGCTGGAGCGCGACCCGCACCACCACCTTCTCGAGGCCGAGATGGTGCGTCGCCGGCTCGAGCCGCTGGGCCAGGCGTTCCACCAGCGCGGCATCGACGCGCACGGCCGGCGAGACGAAGACCGAGAGCCGGTTCCACTGCAGCCGGCGGTCCGGATCGTGGATCAGCAGGATCGAGCGCAGCCGGCGCGTCGCTTCGTAGAAGGCGCGCTCGAAGCCCGCGAGGTCGAGGGCATCGTCGGCGTCGCCCGGGAGCCGCCCGCGCACGTCGGCCAGCACGAAGATGCGCTCGTCGTCGGGGATCTCGCGGCTCTTGGCGTGGAACGCCACGATGCCGTCGCGGGCATCCAGGCGCTGCAGCTCGAAGGCGCGCAAGCGATCGAGGCCGATGCGCGCGGCGAGCTCCGGGTGCAGACCGTGCAGGTCGTTGCGCTCGCGCGGCGCGCCGGCGCTGCCGTTGCCGCCCGGCTCGAAGGTGCGGTGCTCGAGCGCACCGTCCGGCGCCGCGAAGCCGAGCGTGAGACGGGCGGCACCGAGCTGCGACGGCAGCAGCGGACGTAGCGCCTCGACCAGCCGCGACACATCGGGCGGCTCGACGCCGGGCACGAGCAGCTCGAGCGACGCTCCCGTCGCGCCCTCGGCCGCGGCCGCGGCGATCAGCCGCTCGACACCGTGCTGCAGCTCCGTCGCCGCGGCGGCGGTGCCGAACACGAACCGGCCGTCGCCGAGCTCGAGGCGGTCGAGCACGTGCTCGCCGCGGCGGCCCGACGCGTGCTGCCAGATCGTGCTGCCGAGATAGAGCCGCCGCAGATGGGTCGAGAGCGCGATCGCGCGGCGCCGCGCGTCGGGATCGCCGAGCCAGCGGCCGACGCGCGCGAAGACCTCGGACGGCGCCGCCGCGAGGTACGCGAGCACCGCGCCGGGCGGCGAGCTCGGCTGGGTCTCCGCCGTCGCGAGCCAGGCCTCGACCTCCTTGCTCGCGCGCTTCGCGTCGCGCTCGATGGCGGGGCGCTCGAAGAGCGCGTGCCGCGCCTCGACCGCGGCGTCCGCGAGCGCGTCCCCGACGAGCTGACGCATTCCGGCGATGCGCTCGAGGGCGTCGGCCAGGGCGGCGTCGTCGCCGGCCCGTCGGCCGGCCTTCGCGACGGCCGTCAGGCGCTGCACCAGGCCGAGCACGAGGCGGCGACGGAGCTGCGGGGCCCGCTGCGAGGCGAAGAGCCGGAGCAGCGCGCGCTCGAGGGCGTCGCCCGGCGCCAAATCGAGCACGCCGTAGTGCGCCATCGCATGGCGCACGAGCACCAGGAACTCCTCGGCGATGCCCGCGCCGCCGGCGCGCAGGCGACGCACGAACATGCGCAGGCGCGCCGCGTTCGAGGGCCCGAGCTCGCCGGAGACGGAAGCGCGCGGCGTGCGGATGAAGAGCTGCTCGACGTCGGCGAAGAGCACGATCTCGCGGCCGACGTCGGCGAGGATGTCCAGGAGATCGGCCCGCGTGCGCTTCGGCAGCTCGGCCTCGAGGAAGGTCGCGAGCTTCTCCGTGCGCTCGGCGTCGGCGTCGTAGCCGAGCAGCACGCGACGGACCTCCTCGCGCAGCGCCTCCATCGCCGCGCGACGCGTCGCCTCGTCGCGGCGCGCGAGGCCCGCGAGGTCCGGCGCGCCGAGGACGGCGCCCTTCGCCTTGAAGAGCGGCGCCAGCGGGTCGGGCTCGTCCCAGAGCGCGGCGCGCGCGGCCGGCGCGGCGGCGGGCACGGCGCCCGGCCCCGCCTCGGCGCCTGCGTCGATCCGCAGCAGCACGTCGCCGGCCGCCACCTGCTGGCCCCGTCGCACCGCGACCTCGCGCACCACGCCCGACACCGGTGCGTGGAAGGCGATCTCGGTCTTCATGGCCTCGAGCAGGCCCACCGCCTGGCCGGCCTCGACGCGCTCGCCCTCGGCGACGTGCACCGCCACCACGAGGGCGGGCGTGCCAGCGCGCACCTCGCCGGCGCCCTGCCAGCCGAACTTGTGGGCGTGGCCGTCGAGCTCGAGGCGCAGGCCGGAGTCGGTCGCGTCGTGCAGCAGGCGCAGGGTGCGGCCGCAGAGGGTGAGGCGCGCGGCGTGCTCGCCATCCTCGCGCAGCATCGCCGAGACGGCGCGGCCGTCGAGCCAGATCCGGTAGCGCCAGGCGCCGAGGGCGTAGACCTGGAGCTTGTAGTCGCTGCCGCGGTGCGAGAGCTCGAGCTGCTGGCCGCCCGAGGGAGGCGTGCGGTCGGGCGAGGCGTTGCCGGGATCGGCGTAGAAGTTCACGCGCGACGCTAGCCGGCGTCGCTGGTAGGTGAGGATCGCCGCCGCGACCAGCGCCTCGGCGGCCAGGTCCTCGCCTGCGCGCGGCGCCGCCATGAAGCGGTCGAGCCAGCCCGTGTCGACGCCGCCGGCGCGGAACGCCTCGGAGTCGAGGGCCTCGATCAGCACGCCCTTGTTGGTGGCGCCGCCGGCCACCACGAGCTCCATGTCGCGCAGGGCGCAGGCGAGGCGCAAGCGCGCATCCTCGCGCGTGTCGCCGGAGGCGATCACCTTCGCGACCAGCGAATCGAACTCGGCGGGGATCGGCGTCCCGGTGGCGACGCCGGCGTCGATGCGGAGACGCGGGCCGAGGGCGGGCTCGAAGCGCGCCACACGGCCGGGGGCCGGCAGGAAGCCGGCGTCCGGGTCTTCTGCGCAGACCCGCGCCTCGATCGCGAAGCCCCGCGTCTCCGGCGCGCGCTCGGGCAGCGCCTCGCCGCGCGCGATCCGGATCTGGAGCTGCACCAGGTCGAGGCCGGTCGTCTCCTCGGTGATGCCGTGCTCGACCTGGAGCCGTGGGTTCATCTCGAGGAAGAAGAAGTCGTCGCGCGTCACCAGGAACTCGACGGTGCCGAGGCCCTGGTAGCCGACGTGGCTCGCGAGCTTCACGGCCGCGCGCTCGAGGCCCTCCTGCATTCCGAGCACGAGGTCCGGCGCCGGCGCCTCCTCGAGAAGCTTCTGGTGCCGGCGCTGCACCGAGCAGTCGCGGCAGCCGAGGGCGAGCACGCGGTGGTGCAGGTCCGCCGCGATCTGCACCTCGATGTGTCGGCCCGCCTCGACCTTGCGCTCGAGGAAGACGCGGTCGTCGCCGAAGGCGCCGCGCGCCTCGGCCCTCGCCGCGCGCAGCGCGCCGGCGAGCTGGTCCATCGCCGTCACCACGCGGATGCCGCGTCCGCCGCCGCCGGCGGACGCCTTCACCATCAGCGGGAAGCCGATGCGCTCGGCGTGCTTCGCCGCCGCCTCCTCGCTCTCGACGGCCTCGCCGCTCCAGGCGGAGACGGGCACGCCCGCAGTCTCGGCCACGCGCTTCGCCGCGATCTTGTCGCCGAGCGCGCGCATCGTGTCGCCGCGCGGGCCGAGGAAGGCGAGGCCGGCTGCGCGGACGCGATCCGCGAAGACCGGGTCCTCCGCCACGAAGCCCCAGCCGGGCCAGATCGCGTCGCAGCCCGCGCGCAGCACGGTCTCGAGCACGGCGTCGTGGTCGAGGTAGGCCGCCACGGGCGCGAGTCGCGCGGGCAGCGGCAGGGCGACGTCCGCGTGCCGCACGAAGGGGGAGAGGCGATCGACCTCGGTGTAGAGCGCGACGGCCTGGAGATCCGAGCGTTCGTTCGCGCGCAGCGCCTTCACCGCGCGCAGGCAGCGCATCGCGGCCTCGCCACGATTCACGATTGCGATGCGGCGGATCGTGCGCGACGTGCTCATCGCACGCCTTCCGCGCATGTGGGCGCCCGCCGGATCCGGACGCAGGGGCTCGCGAGCCTGCGGCCGCCGTCCTGCGTTGCGAGCCGGCAGGCGAAGCCTGCGAAGCGGCCGTGGTGCGAGAGCGAGAGCGTCGCGTCGAGGCGCTCGCCGTCGAGCAGCAGCGCGGGCAGGCGCCACTCGCGCACGACCGCAAGACGCGCGGGGTCGATGCCGAGCGCCGAAGCGATCCCCGCGCGCGCGAGAGCACGCGCAGCCTCGCCCTCGCCGCCCCCGCCGTCGACCGTCGCGAACGCCGCGAGCAGCGCCGAGGACGCCGCGCCCGCGAGCGACGCGACGGCGTGCAGGCCTCCCGCGCGCTCCTCGAACGCGACCTCGAGGCTCCGTCCGCCATGGGTCACGCGGGCGCCGTCGTGGCCCGCGAGCGTCACGGCGAAGCGCGCCGGCACGAAGGGGATCTTCTCGTCGAGCCGCCGCACCAGCTTGTAGGAGGCCTCCTTCGCCGCAAACAGCGCCCAGCGCGTGCGCCGCGCCGACTCCGCGCAGGCCGCCGCCGCGATCACCGCGCGCTCCGCGCTGCGGAACACGCGCCCGTCGAAGCGCGGATGCTGCGCGCCGAGCTGCGTCTCCGCGTCGCGCAGGTCGATCACGTCATTGCCGAGCATCGAAGAATTCCTGCTCGAGGTCGGCCAGGCGCGCGACCACCTGGCGCGTCAGGTCGAGCGAGCGCCTGAGGCCTGTCGCGTCGCTCTTGGGCTCGATCAGCGCGAGCCGCAGCTCGAAGCGCTCGCCGCGCGCCGGCGCCTTGGACATCTCGCGCTGGCCGCGCCCGCGCAGGTGCACACAGAGCACGCGACAGCCCGGCACCAGGCCGAGGATTCGACCGACGCCGTAGGTCGAAGTCTCGCGCTCGACGCGTCCCGTGCGGCTGCGCCCGCCCTCGGGAAACACGAGCCCGACGTCGCCGTACCGCAGCAGCCACGCCATCTCGTGCAGCACCCCCGCGACCTCTGCGCGATCGCCACCGCGCGGGATCGGGATGCACTTCAGCACGTAGACCAGGATGCGCTGCCACCAGAGCGTCGCGAAGTTCGCGCGGTCGGGCACGTTCCAGGGGAACGAGCTCGGGTGCAGCACGAGCCAGCCCGGCGAGCCCAGGGCCCACGTGATCAGCGCCGAGTCGACCATCGTCAGATGGTTCGCGCAGACGAGCAGCGGCTGGTGCGAGGTCGCGCGGATGCGCGCGTACTCGGCACGAGAGGCGGCGACGCCCTCGATCCGCCAGCCCATGCCGAAGCGCAGGATCGCACCCAACGCCGGAGCCCAGAGGGGCGCAAGCGCTGCCGACACGAAGCGTTGCAGCCGAAGCGCGAGGTGCGCGCCCGCCGGGAGTTCCGACATCGAGGCCTCGCGAGCTCAGCCGAGCTTCGCGCCGATCAGCCGCACGGCGTCGCCGACGGTGTTCACCTCGTCCACGTCCTCGTCCGCGATCTCGATCCCGAACTCGTCCTCGAAGGCGAGCACGACGTCGACGAGGCGCGCCGAGTTCACCTTGAGGTCGTCCAGGATGTGCGTGTCCATGCCGACCTTGGCCAGCGCGTCCTGGTTCTTCGCGAACGGCGAGATGATCTTCACGATCTTCGAGAACAGCTCCGCTTGCTCCATCGCTCCTCCTCTCGGCGGCGGGGCCCTAGGGCTCCCAGCGCCGGAACAACAGACACGAGTTCACGTCGCCGAAGCCGAAGGCGGCCTTGGCGGCGATGCGAAGGCCCGGCGCCTCGCGCGCCTCGAGCGGGATCGAGCGCACGAAGGGCGCGATCTCGGGATGCACGTCCTCGGCGTTCAGGCACGGATGCACGAACCCGCGCGACAGCATGAGGATGGTGGCGACGGCCTCGATCGCGCCGGCGGCGCCGAGGGCGTGGCCGATCATCGACTTGGTGGCGGTGATCGTCGGGAAGTCGTCGGGGCCGCGACCGAGGGCCTCGCTCCAGGCGCGGACCTCGCGCGGGTCGGCGCCCGTCGCGGTCAGGTGCCCGTTCACGAGGTCGACGTCGCGCCCCGTGATGCCGGCCATCGCGAGCGCGCCCTGGATGCAGCGCACGACGCCGGCCGGGTTCGGCGCGGTCATGCTGCCCCCGGCGCGCTGGCCGCCGCAGTTCACGTGCGCAGCGATCAGCTCGGCGTGGATGCGCGCGCCGCGCGCCTGCGCGCTCTCGAGGCTCTCGATCACGAGGGCGCCCGCGCCCGAGCCCGGCACGAAGCCCGCAGCCGTCGCCGAGAGCGGACGCGACGCGCGCTCGGGCGCCTCGGGATGGATCCGCGAGAGCACGCGCATGGCGTCGAAGCCGGCCCAGATGTAGTGGCTCGCGCCCTCGCTGCCGCCGCAGACCATGCGCTCCGCGAGCCCGGCGCGGATGCGCTCGAAGCCCATCTGCACCGCCTCGGCGCCGGTCGAGCACGCGCTCGAGTTGGTCGTCACCTGGTTGCCGAGGGCGAGGATCCCACCGACGCGCGCGGACGGGCCGCTCGCCATCACCTGCTCGACGGAGGTCGAGCCGAGGCGGCGCACCTTCCCGGCGTCGGTCAGCGGCACGACCTTCTCGCCGATCGTGTCCATTCCGCCGATCCCCGTGCCCATCACGCAGCCCGCGTCCCAGTCGACCCGATCGGAGTCGACCGTCGGGCGGGCGAAGCCCGCGTCCTGCCAGGCCTCGACCGCGGCGAGGGCGGCGAAGCGATGGTTCGCGTTCATCGCGAGCAGCTCGTCCTCGCGGAAGGTCGCCGCCGCGAGCTCGTCCACGCCCTGGGGCACGCCCGCGACGCGGCAGCCGAAGCCGAGCTCCTCGAGCTTCGGAATGAAGCGGATGCCCGAGCGCCCCTTCCGGAGCGCGAGCTCGAAGTCCGCGACCCCGTTCCCGTTCGGCGCGATCGCGCCGAGCCCCGTCACCACGACGCGTCGGCTCATCGCAGGACTCCCATGCCGGAGAGGACGCCCGAGCACACGAGCTGGCCGTCCTCGCGGCGCATCTCGACCTTCGACCGCAGCAGGCGTCGGCGGAAGACCTGCTTCTCGCCGCGCGTGATCACGCGCTCGCCCGGCTTCACCATGCCCGAGAAGTCCACCTGCGCGTCGGTGAAGATCGTGAGCAGCTTCTCGAGCGTCTCGGGCCCCGACTCCTTCGCCACGAGCCAGATGCCGTGGGCGACCACGCCCGCCTGGGCCATCGCCTCGATCAGGATCACGCCCGGCGTGATCGGGTTGCCCGGGAAGTGCCCGCGGTAGAAGTCGGCGTCCTCGCGGAAGCGCACCGCGGCGAGGACGTGCGTCTCGTCGATCTCGAGGATCTCGTCGAGGAAGCGGAAGGGATGCTGCTGGGGAATGCGCGCCAGCACCTCGTCCGGCGAGAGCACGCGACCGACGGCCGGCTCAGCCACCGAACATCCCCCCGTTCACGTGGATCACGCTTCCCTGCACGTAGCTCCCGCGCGTCGCGAGGAAGGCCACCACGTCGGCCACCTCTTCCGCGAGGCCCATCCGTCCGAGCGGCACGCGCGCGAGGATCGAGCCCTGGATCTCCGCAGGCAGCTCGCCGGTCATGTCCGTCTCGATGAAGCCCGGCGCGACGGAGTTCACCAGGATGCCGCGGGTGCCGAGCTCCTGGGCGAGGCTCTTCGTCATCGCGTCGAGGCCCGCCTTCGCCATGGTGTAGGGCACCTGGCCGGGGTTCCCGGTATGCCCGACCACCGACGAGATCGTGATGATGCGCCCGCTCTCGGCGCGGAACATGAAGCGCCGGATCGCGAGCTTCGTCAGGTACCAGGTGCCGCGCGCGACGGCCGCGACGGCGTCGTAGTCGTCGAGCTTCATGGTCAGCATCGGGCCGTTGCGGTTCAGGCCGGCGTTGTTGACGAGCACGTCGAGGCGGCCGGCCTGCTCCTTGATCTCGGCGATCATGCGATCGCAGTCCTCGGGGAGCGCGACGTCGCCGCGCAGCAGGAAGGCGCCGGGCAGCTCGGCCGCGAGCTTGCGCGCCTTCTCCTCGCTCGAGCGGTAGTGCACTGCGACGCGGAAGCCCTCCTTCGCGAGGGCGCGACAGCAGGCGGCGCCGATTCCGGTGCCACCGCCCGTCACGAGCGCAACGCCCCGCGAGTCGCTCATCGCTCCATCCTTCCGCCGCGCGAGCGCTCCGAGGCGCGAGGGTAGTCGGGGTAGTCGATCTCGAGGAACGTCCCGCTCTTCGCACGCTTGATGGTGTAGATGGGGTCGCCGTCCACGAGCACCGTGGCGTCGGCGATCGCGATCGACGCGCCCGATGCCTGGAGCTTCGAGTAGCGCACGACGTCGAGCTCGTAGCGCACGACGGCGTCGCGTGGCCGGATCTGGCCCGAGAACTCGACCTCGCCCACGCCGAGCGCGCGGCCCGTGCCGAGGCCGCCGGCCCAGACGCAGAAGAAGCCCGTGAGCTGCCACACGGCGTCGAGGCCGAGGCAGCCCGGCTGCACCGGATCGCCCAGGAAATGGCATTGGAAGAACCAGGCGTCGAGGCGCACGTCCTGCTCGGCGACGATGCGCCCGCGATTGCCCTGGCGGCGGATCTCGGTGACTCGGTCGAGCATCAGCATCGGCGGCACCGGCAGGTGCGCGCGGAAGCCCTCGGGCGGGTCGTCGACCAGGGTGCCGTGGCCGAAGGCGAGCAGGTCCTCGAGCGTGAAGTGGTCGCGCGCGAGGAAGTCGGCGTACTTCATCGGCGGAGCCCCCCCGCGTCGTCGGCGGGCTCGAAGCGCAGCAGCGCGCTCGACCAGCTGAGGCCCGAGCCGACGCCGATCAGCGCGACGTCGTCGGACGGCGCCCACTTCTCCCACTCCATCGAGACCACCGACGCCGCGCTCGCCGCCGCGGTGTTGCCGTAGTGCTCGACGTTCGCGTGGTGGCGCTCGTCGGGGATCTCGCAGGTGCGGCAGACGTTCTCGAGCATGCGCAGGTTCGCCTGGTGGCCGACGAAGTGGAGCGTCCGCGCGGGGTCGACGTGACGCTCCTGGAAGCGCTGGAGCAGCGCAATCGTCTTCTTGATCGCGAACATCTGCACCGCGCGACCGCTCTGCGCGAAGTGGCCGATGCGCGGCACGATCACCTTCTCGTAGCCCGCCGGGCTCGACTCGAGCGTGTTGTCGACGATTCGCGCCCGGCCCGGGCGGCGGAACGAGACCACCGCCGCGGCGGCGCCGTCGCCCCAGATCACCGCCGCGGTGCGGTCCGAGTAGTCGACGGTCTTCGTGAGACACTCGGGCGCGACGAGCAGGATCACGTCGGGCAGCGCCTCGGGCCGCATGCGCGAGAGCACCCAGAGCTGCGCGAAGAGGCTCGTGCAGGCGGAGTTCACGTCGAAGGCCGGCGCCTCGATCCCGAGCTCGTTCGCGATCACGCAGCTCTCGGCCGGCGACGACCAGTCCGAGGCGGAGGAGCCGGCGATCACGAGGCCGACCTCCTGCTTCGCGACGCCGGCCCGCGCGAGCGCCATCTCGGCCGCGCGCCGGCCGAGCTCGGCCTGGCTCACGAGCTGCGCCTCGATCGCGACGCGCGGGTCGCGGTTGCGCGTGCCGCGGATGTAGTCGAGGGGCAGCGACGTGCGGCGCGAGCGGATCCCGACGCGCTCCATGATCCACTCGTCGTTGGTCCCGATGTCGAGCTCTTCCAGGAAGCGGTTCGTGATCTCGGTCTCGGGGTGGTAGTGGCCGAGCCCGAGCAGGTGGACCGGTGTGGAGTCGGCGCTCATCGGCCCTCTCCCGACACGTGCTCTCCGCCGTCGACGCGCAGAAGCTCGCCGTTGATCCAAGCGGCCTCGTCGAGGCAGAGCAGGTAGATCGCGTTCGCGACGTCCTCGGGCGTGGTGAGGCGTTTGAACGGATTGCGCTGCCGCGCGCCCGCCTTCATGCGGTCGCTCCCCGGGATCGCGCGCAGCGCCGGCGTGTCGGTGATGCCCGCCTGCACGATGTTCGTGCGCAGCCCGCGCGGCGCGAGCTCGAGGGCCATCGAGCGCGCGAGGGACTCGAGGGCGACCTTCGCGGCGGCGACCGCGGCGTAGCCCTTCCAGGCCACCTCGTTGCCCTCGCTCGTGAGCCCGAGAATGCGCGCGTCGCTCGCGAACAGGCCGCGCGCGACCAGGTCCTGCACCCAGCCGAGGAGGCTCGTGCCCATCGCATGGATGGTGCGTGAGAAATCGTCCTCGTCGAGGAAGCTCGACTGCGAGTAGGCCGGGGGCGAGGCGAGGCCCGCGAGCGCGTCGTGGCCCGACTCGAAGAGCCGGTCGGCGACGGCGCGGAGCTTCTCTTCGTCGACGCCGAGCTCGGTCGCGAGGGCCGCGGCCGCGCGCGACGGCGCAGGCGCCGGCTCGGCGGCGAGGAGCTTCAGGTTCCCGAACGCGATCGAGTGCAGGAGCAGGCGGACGCGGCCGCGCTCGCCCAGCGTCCTCGCCAGCTCGCCCAGGATGCGGGAGCGCACGTCGGCGTCGAGGGCGTCGGCGTTGAAGGTCTCGAGCGCGACGCCCGTGGCGCGCAGCTTCTCGAACTCGGGCTCGATCCGGGACATCGCGCCGCGCCGATCGCGGTGGACCAGGCAGAGGTTCATGCCGTGGGCGGCCAACTTGTGTGCCGTCGCCAGCCCGAAGCCGCTCGACCCGCCGAGGATCACGGCCCACCACCCGCTCGGGAATCGCGTCTGCCCGTCCGTCACGCACCCCCCTCGCCGAGGCCCATGCGTCGGGTTCCCCGCGGCCGAGCGAAAGTTGGCTCTCGCAAAAGATGACTCGTGGTCACGTTATGACCTCGACGACCGTACTCAGTTTGATCGCAGACGACAAGCCGCGCCGCGCGGGGCGGTCGGCGGAATTCACGGATCTTTCACGTTCCGTCGGACGATCGTGCGCCGAGCGACCCGCTGCGGCCGGCGCTGCGCAGGGGATGGCCCGCATCAGCGAGGCGCGTCGTCGGGGACATCCTGCCGGGGCATCTCGCGACGGCGCTCGCTCGCCTCCTGGAGCCGCAGGCGGTGGGCGCCGACGAGATCGCTGCGCGAGACGATCCCGACCAGGCGCGGCGCTGCGTCCCGCGAGACCACGGGCAGACGCCCGACCGACGCGAGCGTCATGCAGTCGGCCGCCGCGCGGAGCGAGTCGTCGGGATGGACCACGATCGGCTCGCGCACGACCAGCTCGCCCACGCGCGTCTCGCCCGGCGCGGAGCCCAGGAGATCGCGCCGCGTCACGACGCCGCGCAAGACCCCCGCCGCGCCGACGACGGGGAAGCCCTGGTGGCCGCTCCCCGGCGCCCCGCCGTCGAGCCACGCCCGGACCTCGCGCAGGGTCCGATCGGCGGGCAGCGACACCACGTCGCGCGACATCGCGGCGTGGACGGGGAGCTGCTCCAGGGTGTCGGGCAGGAACTCGTCCGGCACCCCGACGCCGCGCCGCACGATCTTCTCCGTCATGATCGTCGTCCGCATCAGCAGGCACGACACCATGAACGCGGCGCTGCAGCCCGCGAGCAGCGGGAGCAGGACGGTCTGCGACTGCGTGGCCTCGAACGCGAACACGACCGAGGTGAGGAGCGCGCGCGAGGCGCCCGCGAAGAGGGCGGCCATGCCGACCACTGCGGCCACGCGCGGGTCGACGCCGGCGGCGGGGAGCCCCAGCGCGCACGCCGCGCCGAGCACGGCGCCGAGCCCGCCGCCCATCGTGAAGAGCGGCGCGAGCGTTCCGCCCGAGGTGCCGCTGCCGAGGGCGAAGAGCCAGGACACGAGCTTGAGCGTGCAGAGCACGACGGCGGCGGTTCCGACGATGTGGCCCGAGACGAGGCCCGTGATGTTGTCGTAGCCGACGCCGAGCGTGCGCGGCTCGAGCCATCCGACCGCACCCACGACGACACCGCCGAGCGCCGGCCACCACATCCAGTGGATCGGGAGCCGGCCGAAGCCGTCCTCGATCGCGTACACCGCGCGCGTGACGCCGACGGCGGCGACGCCCACCAGCGCCCCGATTGCGGCGTAGATCGCAAGCGCAGCGCCCCCCGCCGGCGGCAGCGCGGGCACCGCGAAGAAGGCGCCGGTCCCGTCGAAGGCGGCGCGCATCGCCATCGCCGCCGTGCACGCGAAGGCGACGGGCACGAGCGACGCCGGCCGCAGCTCGAAGAGCAGCAGCTCGATCGCGAGCAGCACGGCCGACACCGGCGTGCCGAAGGTCGCCGTCATGCCCGCCGCCGCGCCCGCGGCGAGCAGGCGCTTGCGCTCGGAGGCCGTCGTCTCGAGCAGCTGGCCGACGAGCGAGCCGAACGCTCCGCCGGTCGCGATGATCGGGCCCTCGGCGCCGAAGGGGCCGCCCGTGCCGATCGCGATCGCCGCCGAGAGCGGCTTCAGGAACGTGACCCGCGGCGGGATGCGGCTCCCGCCGACGAGCACCTGCTCCATCGCCTCCGGGATGCCGTGGCCGCGGATCTTCTCGGAGCCGAAGCGGGCCATCAGGCCGACCACGAGGCCGCCGAGGACGGGCAGCGCGATCGCGATCGGGCCGAGCGCGTGCCCGCCCGGCGAGACGTGGGCGGTCGAGACGCGGCCGTAGTAGGCGAGGTTCGTGACGAGCGCGATCAGCGCGCCGAGGAGCTCCGCGAACAGGCTCGCGACGATGCCGACGCCGACCGCGATCGCGCAGATCACGACGGCGCGACGGTCGAAGAGCGCCGTGCGGCGGCGGATGCCGAGCTGCTCGAGCGCGGGCCCGAGCGTGGGCGCGACCGGAAGCCCCGCCGTGGTCGACGCCCGCTCGATCTCGTGGAACGGCACCGCGAGTCCTCCTGCCTGCGCCGGCTAGCGGTCGCGCGGCGCTCCGAGCCCGACTTCCGCGAGCACCTCGTCGAGCTCGGCGCGTGTCACGACGCGCACGCGCTGGCCTTCCGGCAGGGCGTCCGGGAGGCGCCGGAAGTAGCGCTTCTCGGGGCGGCCCTCGACGATCACGACGATCCCGCGATCGTCCTCGGTCCGGATCAGCCGGCCGACCATCTGCTTCAGGTTCAGCAGCATCTTGCCGAGCGTCGCGCGGTCGAAGGGGTCGACGCCCTCGGCACGCAGGCGCGCCTCGCGGCGGCGGCGCAGCTCGCTCGGCACCTCGAAGGGCAGCTTCTCGATCACCACGGCCTGGAGGTCGACGCCCGGGATGTCGAGCCCCTGCCAGAACGTGCGCGACCCGAGCAGCACCGCATTCCCGCGCCGGAAGCGCGCGACGAGGGCCGCCGGGTCGTCGAAGGCGCGGCGCGGCGTCAGCACCTCGATCCCGTCGGCGCGCAGCTCCTCCGACAGGATCTCCGCGACGTCGCGCATCCGACGCAGGCTGGTGAAGAGGCCGAGCGTGCGCCCGCCGAGGCGCCGCGCGATCTGGCCCAGCACGGCGGCGGTCTCGGTCACGAGCGCGGCCTCCGGCGTGCGCATCGCCACCACGCGCATGTGCGACGCGTAGTCGAAGGGGCTCGCGACCCGCGTGCGGTCGAGGCGGTCGCGCGCGCGCTGCTCGATCTCGAGCTCGCCCAGCGCAGCGAAGGCGTCGCCCCCGACGAAGAGGCTCGCCGACACACCTGCGAAGCTCGCGAGGCCGCCGAGGAAGCGCTCGTGGAAGACGGGACCCGGCGAGACGGGGCGCACGGCGAGGCGCCAGCGATCGAAGGGCGCGACGAGGCCGTCGTAGGTGGCGACCGCGTCGGCGCCGCCGCCGTCCGCGGCGAGGCGCAGGGTCGCCGCCATCCCGCGCAGGTCGCCGAGCGTGCGCGCGAGGGCCGCGGCGCCCTCGCGCTCGTCGTCGTCCTCGTCGAAGGCTTCGGCGGCTGCGACGACGGCATCGAGGCGGTCCGCCGCGGTCCGCGCGATCTGGATCGCGTCGTCGAAGTCGGGGCCCGGACGCTCGGGCATCTGCAGCTCGCCGTACTCGTTCGCGTGTCGGCCGAGGGCGCGCCCGAGGGCGGCGAGGTCCTGCTGCACGCCGCGGCGCCAGGCGACGGCGTCGCGGCGCGCGGCCCGACGCGCCCGCGGCGCGAGCAGCGCCACGTCGTGCTTCGCCTCGCCGGGGCGGCCGAAGACGTCGTCGAGCCGGTCGAGGGCCTCCTCGGGCATCACCTCCTGGGCGTAGACCTCGTCGGCGACGGCGGGCAGCTCGTGGGCCTCGTCGGCGATCACGTGCTCGAGGGTCGGGTAGTCCGGCGGCCAGCGCAGCAGCAGGTCGTGGTTCGCGACCACGAGCTGGGCCTTCGCGAGCGCCGCGCGCCGGCGGCCGAAGGGGCAGGCTTCGCCCTGGCCCGCGCATTGCTCGCGCGAGCACTGCTCCGCGCGCGCCGCCACCGAGCGGTGGAGGAGGCCGTGGAGCGGCGGGAAGCGTCGGCGCAGCGCCGCGGGGACGCCGCCGACCTCGCCGTGCGCGCGGGTGCGCGCACAGGCGAGGAGCACCGCGTAGGCCATGCGGTCTTCGGCGAAGATGCGCGGCTCGAGCCCTTCCGCGAGCGCCGTCTCGAGACGCCGCGCGCAGACGTAGTTGGCGCGGCCCTTGATCGAGACCGCGCGCAGTCCGGGCCAGCCGAGGAAGCGCGCCGCCGCGCCGATGTCCTTCGAGAGCAGCTGGTCCTGGAGCAGCTTCGTGCGGGTCGAGATCACGACCGGGCCGCGCTGTCCCGCTGCCGCGCGCTCCATCGCGAACGGGATGGCGGCCGCGAGGTAGGCGAGGGACTTGCCGACGCCGGTGCCGCCCTCGAGCAGGAGAACCGCGCCGTCGCGCAGCGTGCGGACGAAGCGGCGCGCGAGCTCGATCTGCGGCGCGCGCACGCGATAGCCCGGGAAGTGGCGGCGCCCGCGCGCCTCGTCCGCGAGCGCGGCGGCGATCGCGTCCTCGTCGAAGGGAACCGGCGCCTCCTCGCTCGCGCCGATCGCGAGCAGGGCGGGAGCGCCGTGGTCGTCCCGGGAGCCCGGACCCGCCTGCTCGAGAGCGGCGAGCCAGGGCGATTCCGGCGCGTAGGCGGCGAGGGCCTCGCGCGCGACGGCGTAGCGCGCCTCGCCCGCCCGGGCCCCGACGCCGACGCGCGACAGGACGCGCGCCGTGTCGAGGGCGTCGTCGAGGGCGCGGTGACGCTCCTCGGTGCCGAGCTCGCTGCGCGTGAACGACTCGAGGCGCAGGTCGGGCGCGTCGGGATGCGTGACGGCGAGCAGGTCCTGCGTGTCGAGGAAGCGTGCGCGCTCGAAACCGGGGTCGACATGGCGCGCGAGGAAGAAGCGCTCGAAGTCGGCGTTGTGGGCGACGATCGTCCGACCCGCGAGCGCCGCGGTGAGGGCCGGCGCCAGGGCCTCGCGCGCGGGCGCGTCGCGCACGTCGTCGGGGCCGATGCCGGTCAGGCGCTGGATCGCGCGCGGGATCTCGCGCTCGGGGCGCACGAGGCTCGTGAGGGTGCGGGCTCGCAGCGGCGGCGCGCCCGGCGTCGCGGCGTCGGGGACCGCGAGGTCGACGAGGAGCGCGCCGACCTCGAGCAGCTCGGAATCGGGCTCGCCGGAGAGCCCCGTGGTCTCGAAGTCGAGCAGCGCGAAAGGGCCGACGCGCGCGGCGAGACGCGCGAGCGTGTCGGCGTCGAGGCGCTCCTGCGCGAGCTCCGCGGGCGCGATCACGCGCACCGCGAGTGGCGCGAAGGGCGCCCCCTCGCCGGGCATCTCGCCGCCGCGTGCGCCGCTAGACGTAGATCCCGCCCTTGTACTCGCGGTCCTGGCGGATCTCGACGTTCACCAGCGCCGGCTTGCCCGATGCGGCCGCGCGATCGAGCGCGGGCCGGATCTCCTCGGGCCGCGTCACGTACTCGCCATGGCCGCCGAGGGCCTCGACCACCTTGTCGTAGCGGGTGTAGTTGAGGAGCGTCGCCTGCAGGCGATCCCAGCCGTAGACCGCCCCCTGGGGCCGCATCATCTGGCCCCACGCGCCGTCGTTCCCGACCACGCCGACGATCGGCAGGTTGAAGCGCACGGCGGTGTCGAACTCGAATCCGTTCAGGCCGAAGGACCCGTCGCCGTACACGATCACGACGCGCTTGTCCGGGTGCGCGAGCTGCGCGGCGAGCGCGAAGGGCATGCCAACTCCGAGCGTGCCGAGCGGGCCCGGGTCCATCCACGAGCCTTCCTTCGGCACCGGGATGATCTTCGCGGCGGTCGCGACGATGTCGCCGCCGTCACCGATCACGATCGTGTCGCCGAGCCCGGGCAGCCAGTCGCGCACCTCACGGCACATGCGCTGCGGGTCGATCGGCGTCTCGTCGCTGTTCAGCGCCGCCTCGACCTTCTTCTCGGCCGCGACCTCGATCGTTCGCAGCTCGTCGCGCCAGGCGGCGAAGTCGAGCTTCGCCCCGGAGTTCTTCATCTCCTCGAGCAGCAGCTCGAAGGTGCAGGCGAGGTTGCCCACCAGGCCGACGTCGGCGGGGCGGTTCATGCCGATCAGCGTCGCGTCCATGTCGAGCTGGATGATCTTCGCCGTGGGCGGGATCGTCTTGCCGAAGGCGAGGCGGAAGTCGAGCAGTGAGCCGGCCAGGATGATCAGGTCGATGCCCTTCATCGCCTCGCGCCGCGAGCGATTCAGGAACTGGGGCGAGGTCGGCGGGATCGTGCCGCGCCCCATGCCGTTCGTGTACGCGGGCATGTGGGTCTCGTCGAGGAACGCGTTCATCGCCGCGCTCGCGAGCGACCACTTCACGCTCGTGCCCGCCATCAGCATCGGCTTGCGGCACGCCTTCAGCAGCTCGAGGGCCGCGCGCACGTCGGCGCGGTCGGGCGAGAGGCGCGGCGGCGCCGTGCGGATCGGCGGCACCGGCGCCTGCTCCCACTCGGCCTGGCCCATGAAGACGTCCATCGGGATCTCGAGGAAGGCCGGCCCCGGGATGCCCGACACTGCGTGGCGGATGCCGAGCTCGATGTACTCGGGGATGCGCTTGGTCTCGTAGCAGGCGTCCGCCCACTTCGTGATCGGCCGCACCACGCCGATGTGGTCCATCTCCTGGAGCGAGCCACGGCGCAGGTTCGCGAAGGGGCCCTGGCCGCCGAACACGAGGATGGGCGAGTTCGCGCGCCAGGCGTTGGCGATGCCGGTCACGCCGTCGGTGACGCCGGGCCCCGCCGTGATGGCGGCGACGCCGATCTTGCCCGGGTTGCAGCGCGCCCAGGCGTCGGCCGCGTGCACCGCCGCCTGCTCGTGGCGGACGTCCACGATCCGGATGCCCTCGTCCACGCAGCCGTCGTAGATGGGCATGATGTGGCCGCCGGAGAGCGTGAAGATGCACTCGACGCCGGCCTTCTTGAGGGCGCGCGCCGCGAGCTTGCCGCCGTGAACGGGCATGTGGGAGACCTCGAGTTGGGGTGGTCGCGCGACGGTATCACCCGCCGCGGAAGAGGGTCAACCGAAAGGCCTGCGTCGGCGAGGGCTCGAAATGGATCGGGGGACGGGCCTTTGGGCCCGTCCCCCGATCGAAGCGAGGCGGATGCGAGCGGCGCGGCTAGTTCGAGTACAGGAACTCGTCGCGGCGGTTCTTCGCCCACGCCGACTCGTCGTGGCCGGCCACCGCCGGCTGGCTCTCGCCGAGGCTCACGGTCACGAGCTTCGAGGCCGAGATGCCGAGGTCCTCGAGGTAGCGCTTCGCCGAGAGCGCGCGGCGATCGCCGAGCGCGAGGTTGTACTCCTCGGTTCCACGCTCGTCGGTGTGGCCCTCGACCGTGACCGTCTTCCACTCCGAGTGGCGGTTGATCGCGTCGGCGTTGCCGCGCAGCACCGGCGCCTGGTCGCCCCGGATCGCCGAGCTGTCGAAGTCGAAGTAGACGGTCTTGAGATCGGGCGAGCGCTGCGGCCCGATGCCCTCGCGAGCCGAGGCGCCCTCTTCGAAGTCGGAGCGCGAGGTCGGCTCTGCGCTCTCCTTCGGCTCCTTCGAGCAGGCCGTTGCGAGGCTCAGCACGGCCAGCGAGCCCAGCGCCAAGCGGATGATCTTGTTCGTCCTCATACTGGTCCCTGGGGACCTCCAGATCCTGCGATTTTTTCCATGGACGCCGGACGGTCCACCCGGCCGGTCGGTCTCAGCGCGCGCGCACGCAGGCACAGGCGCACAAAACTGTTTCGGAGGCCATAGGTTCCCTGTGATCGTGCGAGAGTCAAGGGGTGCGTGCCCGAATTCGGCGCCGAAAGCCCGAGGCGCGCCCGTTCTCAGCGTCCGCGGAACGCGGGTGGCCGCTTCTCGAGGAACGCCCGGACCCCCTCCCGATAGTCCTCGCTCTCGAAGCAGCGGCGGATCGCGGCGTCCACGGCGCCGCGGTCGAAGCCGCCCGCGCTCGCGTCGCCGCGCACGATCTCGCGCAGCGTGCGCTTCGCTGCAGTGATCGTGAGGGGAGCGTTGCCGGCGATCCTCCGGGCGACCTCGCGCACCTGCGCCTCGAGTGCGGCCTTCGGCACCACTGCGTTCACGAGCCCCATGTGCCGGGCCTCGGCCGCGTCGAAGAGCCGCGCCGTGAACAGGATCTCCTTGGCCGCCGATGGCCCGACCAGGCGCTCGAGGGTACGCAGGCCGCCCTCGCCGTAGCCGAGTCCGAGCTTCGCGGCGGGGATCGCGAAGCGTCCGTCGTCCGCGGCGTATCGGAGGTCGGCGGTGAGGGCGATGGCGAGCCCGCCGCCGACGCAGAAGCCGTGGATGCAGGCGACGAGGGGCTTCGAGAGCCCGGCCAGGGCCTGGAACGCGCGCTCGGTCAGCGCCTCGTAGTCCTGGGAGGCCTCCGCACCTGTGCGAACGCGTTCGAACTCCGAGATGTCGGCGCCCGAGACGAACGCCACGTCGCCTTCGCCCCGGAGCAGCACCACACGCACCGCGTCGTCGGCCTCGAGCTCGGCGATCGCGGGCGGGATCCCCTGCCACATCTCGGCAGAGATCGCGTTCCGACGCTCGGCGTGATCGAACACGATCCAGGCGAGGGGCCCCTCGCGGTCGATGCGGATGCGGCCGGCCATGGGTCGCGCAGGCTAGCAGCTGGCAGGCGGGCGGTTCAGGCGCGGAAGCGGATCGCCTCGAGGGTCGCTTCCGTGAGCGTCTCGAGATCCGTGTAGTGGCGGCTCGGCAGCCCTTCGCGGGCCAGGTTGCGGAGCGAGGCGGAGCACTGCTCGCGCCCGACGCCGACCTCGATCGCGCGCGCGAGCGCCTGCGCCTCCTCGCCGGGATCCACGTCGAAGCGGCAGAGCACGCATTCGTCCCCGCGGGTCTCGACTGCGACGTCGAAGACGACGGTGCGGACGCCCTCGGGCTCGCCGACCTCCGCCGCGAAGGCGGCCTGCATCCGGGTCCAGGCGAGCAGGAATCGCTCGTCGCCACGGCGGTAGACGACCCCGCGGTCGGTCGCCTTGGCGTCGGGCAGCAGGTGCACGCGGCACCGCGAGGGCACCCGGCCTTGCGCCTCGGCCGGCGCCGCGGCGCCGAACAGGCCCCCGAAGCCGTCCTCGAGAGCGGGGTCGTCCTTCAGCTCGGGGTCGGCAGCCGCCGGATGGGGTTGATGGGGCTTCGAGGCCATGCACTCCCTCGCGTCGCGGAGGGGATCGGCATGGCAGGGCCCCGTCTTGACCGGCCCCGGCCGGCGCCGGGCACCGGCCTAGTCGGCGACCTCGATTTCGCTCTCGACGGCCCGCACGCCCGGCGTCTCGCGCGCGACCGCGAGGGCGCGGTCGCGCAGCGCCGCGTCGGGGACCCGGCCCGAGAGCTTGACCTGTCCGTCGCGAACCGTGGCCGAGACCGCGACCGCCTTCAGGCCCTCGTCCTCGAGCAGGCGGGATTGCACGGCGCGGAAGAGGGTGGCGTCGCTGCCGAGCTCGGCCGCCTGCTTCGCCACCGCCAGGCCCTCGGCCGCCGCGGCGGCGCGCTTCTCGGCCTCCCCGAGCGCCTGCTCCGCAGCGGACACGGCCTCCTTTCGGGCCGCGACCTCGCGCTTCGCCGCCTCGAGCGCGGCCTGCGCCGCGGCCACGGCCTCGGGCACCGCCGCCGGGGCCGCCGCGGTCGCCTTCCCCGCCGCGGGATGCTTCGCCTTCTCGCCGTCCCCACACCCGAGCGCGACGAGCGCGGCGCAGAGCGCCCCCGCGAGCGCCGCCCGGCGCGCGCCGATCGACCGGAACCGCAGCTTCGACATGGTGCGAGCCCTCCCTGCGTCGCCGTGAAACCGGCGTGCGACAGCGAGGCTACCTCCGCGGGTCGACGCGTCGAGAGGCATCGAGCGTCGCCATCGTGATGCTAGTTTGCGCGCACCGATGCCGGACCTGACGGGCACCCTCGACGCAGCGGAGCGCGCGCGCGGGCGGCGCCTCGTGGTCGCGAGCCACCCGCTCGGCATGACGCACCATCGTGTCTTCACCGCCGAGCTTCCGACGCTCGCGCTGATCGGGCTCGGCGCCGGCGACGCGATCGTCGGGCTGCAGCGCTCCTTCGAGCCGCTGCTCCAGGTGCTGCGACTCCCGACGCTGCGCGCCACCCGCCGGTGGCCCATGCGCCGCCTGCTGCTCGCGGGACAGATCGCCGCGGTCGTGCTCGGCGCGCCGCTCATGGCTTTCGGCGCCCTGCAAGGCCTCGGCGGCTCCGCCGCGATCGCGATCGCCGTCGCGAGCCTTGCCGCGACGAGCGCCGCCCTCGCGATCGCCCAGACCGTGTGGTTCCCGCTGCTCTACCACTATCTCGAGCCGGGCCAGACGGGGCGCTTCTTCGGCGTGCTGCGCACCGGATGGCACGCGGCGCTGATCGTCTACTTCCTGGCCGCGCAGCGCTGGCTCGCGATCCATCCCGGCGCCTTCGGCGCGCTCTTCGGCGTGGGCTGGCTGTGCGGCCTGCTGCGGATCGCGTTGCTCGCGCGGCTGCCCGAGCGCGCACGCGAAGCCGGCACCGACGGCGACGCGTTGGACTGGCGCGCGCCGTTCCGCGACCGCCGCTTCCGCCGCTACCTCGCGTCGATGAGCCTCGCGAGCGCCGCGCGACGCGCGTCGCTGCCCTTCGCGCTCGTCTGGCTGCGCCGCGATCTCGGGCTCGCCGACGCCGACCTCGCCCTCGCCACCGTCGCGCTCTACGCCGGCGGCCTGGTCTCGCTCTACGCGTGGGGAATCGTCGCCGACCGGGCCGGTACGGGGCTCGTGTTCGCGGTGACGAGCGTCGCCGGAGCGGCGGCGACGCTCGGGCTGGCGACCCTCGCGTCGGCCGGGCCCGCGACCCTCGGTCTCGCGGTCGCGCTCTTCTTCGTGCTCGCGATCTGCGCCGCTGGCTTCGAGGTCGCCGACACGAACCTGCTGTTCCGGATCGCGCCGGCCGGCGACCCCGCGCCCATGCTCGTCCTGGCCTCGGTCACGATCAACGCGCTCAACGGCCTGGCGCCGTTCCTGGTGGGGCTCGTCCTCGAGCGCGCCCTCGCCCGCGGCGCCGCCCCGGCCTCGGTCTACGGCGCGCTCTTCGCCGGCTGCGCCGCGCTCCAGATCGTGGCGCTCGCGCCGCTGCGGGATCGCGGGCTCGTTCGCGGCTAGCTCGCGCACGGCGGCGGGGGACGGGCCCCGTGCCCGGTCGGCGAGCGAGCCTAGACGCCGAGGCGCCTCGCCAGCTCGGCCAGGGAACGCAGCGTCCAGTGGTCGCGAGGCGCGGGAGCCGGCGGGGACGCCTGGCCCGAGGGCTCGATCCAGGCCGCGTGCATGCCGACGGCGAGGGGACCCAGCACGTCGCAGTGATAGTTGTCGCCGGCCATCAGCGCGGCGGCGGGCGCCACGCCGAGACGGTCGAGCACGTGCTCGTAGACGGCGGCGTCGGGCTTTCCGGCGCCGAACTCGCCCTCGACCTGGAGGTGGTCGAAGAAGCGCGCGAGGTCGAAGCGCTCGATCTTCGCGCGCTGGGTCTCGGCGGCGCCGTTCGTGACCAGGGCCATGCGCACGAAGCGCGCGCGCAGACGCGCGAGCACCTCGATCGCGCCCTCGAAGAGCCAGAGCTCCCGCTCTCTCAATGCCGTGTAGGCCCGGCCGACGTCCGCCACGAATGCGGCGTCGCGCGGGCGCCCGACCAGCTCGAGCGTGCGGCCGACCACTGTCTCTCGCGCCCAGCCGAGATCGAGGCGGCCGCGGCGGTGGCGCTCGTCGTCGTTCCAGAACCACTGGGTCGCGGCCTCGATCGCCGCCAGCACGTCGGCGCGCGTCAGCTCCGGGTGCGCGGCCACGAGCTGGTCGGCGACGAGCTCCCAGGCGGCGCGAACGCTGCCCTCCGAATCGAGGATGGTGTCGTCGAGATCGAGGCAGAGCGCCTCGAGACGCGCCGGGTCGAGCTCCATGCCCGAATCTAGCGACGGCCGTCGCAGCGTGCCGCCGGCGCCGAGCCGCTAGCCCGCAGCGCCCGCCGCTCCGCCCCCGGCTCCGCCGCCGGGCCGCAGCGTCCCGGTCGCGAGCGCGATCATGCTCGTCAGGTCCGACAGGTTCGCGGGCACGACGAACGTGTTGCCGGCCTTCGCGAGCTTGCCGAACTCCGCGAGGTAGCTCTCGGCGATCCGGAGCTGCATCGCGCGCACGCCGCCCTCCGCGCGCAGCGCCTCCGCGAGCACGCGCAGGCCGTCGCTCGTGGCGCGCGCCACGGCGAGGATCGCCTCGGCCTCGCCATGGGCCACGTTGATCTGCTGCTCGCGCGACGCCTCCGACTCCTTGATCACGCGCTGCTTCTCGCCTTCGGCCGAGTTGATCCTGGCGTCGCGCTCGCCCTCGCTCTGGAGGATCACCGCGCGCTTCTCGCGCTCGGCGCGCATCTGCTTCTCCATCGCCTGGAGCACGTCTTTGGGCGGCGTGATGTTCCGGATCTCGTAGCGCAGCACCTTCACGCCCCAGGGCGCCGTGGCCTTGTCGAGCTCGGACACCACCTGCGCGTTGATCGTGGTGCGCTCCTCGAAGGTGCGGTCGAGGTCGATCTTGCCGATCTCGCTGCGCAGCGTGGTCTGGGCCAGCTGCTGGATCGCGAAGTCGTAGTTGGCGATGCCGTAGGACGCGCGCTCGGCGTCGAGCACCTTCAGATAGAGGATGCCGTCCACCGTGACCTGCACGTTGTCCTTCGTGATGCAGACCTGCTCGGAGACGTCGATCGCCTGCTCCTTCAGGGTGTGGCGGTAGGCGATGCGATCGATGAAGGGCACGAGGATGTGGAAGCCGGCCTGCAGCGTGTTGCTGTACTTGCCGAGCCGCTCCACCACGTAGGCGCTCTGCTGCGGGACGACGGTCGCCGTCTTCGCGACCACCACGATCGCGAGCACTGCGAGAGCAAGCGTGACGAAGATCGCCCCGGAGCCGTCCATCCCTCATCCCCCTTTCTTCACGTGGAGGGTCAGGCCCTCCACGCGCAGCACCAGACAGCGGTCGCCGGGAACCAGCACGGCGCTGCCGGCATTCGAGATCGTCCAGGGGCTTCCGCGCAGCTCGCCGCGTCCGAGCTCACCGGGCTCGACCCGCGTCTCGACGCGCACCCACTCGCCGACGACCGAATCGTCGGGCCCGACGCCACCCTGGTGGAGCCGGCCGACGATGCGCGGCCGCACCAGCACGAGGAGCGCCACCGAGATCGCGGAGAACACGAGCCATTGACCCCAGACCGGAAACACGAGGCCCGCCAGCTCCGCGAGGCCGACCGCGAGAGCGCCGAGGCCGAAGAAGAGCAGGTAGAAGCCCCCCGGCGTGGCCATCTCGCCGGCGAGCAGAATGAAGCCGAGCAGCACCCACACCCACCAGTCCATCGCACCTCCCGTGCCGGGTCCCGAGTCTACGCCATGAACGGTAGACTGGACGCCGCTTTCCCCGTTCGTCCGGAGATTCCATGACACCCATCGAGCCGATCGGTCGCGCGCCGGGCCGGCACGCGCGTAGCCCGCTGCCGCATCTCGTGCTCGTCCGCCTCTCGGGCGACATCGGAACGAAGTCGAAGTCGACCCGCGCACGCTTCGTCGCGCGGCTCCAGCGCAACGTGCGCGACGCCCTCCGCAGCGCGGGGATCGAGGGTCGCCTCGTCGCGACGCGGAGCCGGATCTTCCTCGAGGTGTCGTCGCCGGATGCGGTCGAGGTTCTGGCGCGGGTGCCCGGGATCCAGTCCTCGTCGCTGGCGCTGCGCACGCCCGAGCTGCCGCTCGCCGCGCTGGTCGCCCGCGGTGCGGAGACCTTCCGCGAGCGTGTCCGCGGCCGCCGCTTCGCCGTGCGCGCGAAGCGCGTCGGTTCGCGCCCGGTGGGACGCCTCGCCACGCGCGACGTCGAGCACGCGCTCGGGAGCGCGCTGCTCGAGGGCTCGGCCGGCGTCGATCTCGACGAGCCGGAGGTCACGGCCTTCGTCGAGCTCTGCGAGGGCACGGCGTACTTCTTCCCCGAGCGCGTCGCCGCGCCGGGCGGACTGCCGCTCGGCGTCGAGGGCAAGGCGGTCGCGCTCGTCTCCGGCGGCTTCGACTCGGCCGTCGCGGCGTGGCTGGTCCAGAAGCGGGGCGTCGCCCTCGACCACGTCTTCTGCAACCTCGGCGGCGGCGCCCACGAGCTCGGCGTGCTGCGCGTCATGAAGGTGGTGGCCGACCGCTGGAGCTACGGCACGCGGCCGCGCCTGCACGCGATCGACTTCCAGCCGCTGGCGGAGGAGCTGCAGGCAAAGACCAATCCGCGCTACTGGCAGGTGCTGCTGAAGCGGCAGATGCTGCGCGCCGCCGAGGCCGTCGCACGAGAGCGTCGCGCCCTCGCAATCGTGACGGGCGATGCGCTCGGGCAGGTCTCGTCGCAGACGCTCGCGAACCTCGCCGCGATCTCGGGCGCGACCTCGCTCCCGATCCTGCGCCCCGTGGTCGGCCTGAACAAGGACGAGATCCTGGAGATCGCGCGGCGCATCGGCACCTTCGAGCTCTCGTCGGTCGTGGGCGAGTACTGCGCCCTCGTGCCGGTGCGTCCCGCGACCGAGGCGCGTGTCGAGGCGATCGAGGCCGAAGAGGCGAAGCTCGACCGGACGCACCTCGAGGCCGCGATCGCAGCGCGGCGGGTGATCGACCTGCGCAGCGTCGACCCCGAGAGCTTCGGCCTCGCGGGCCTCGAGACCGACACGATCCCGCCCGGCTCGACCGTGCTCGACCTGCGCTCGCGCGCGCAGTTCGACGCCTGGCATTGGCCCGACGCGCTCTGGCTCGAGTTCGCCCACGCGCTCACGCTGGTGCCGAAGCTTCCGCAGGAGAAGCGCTACGTGGCCTACTGCGAGTTCGGCCTGAAGAGCGCGCACGTCGCCGAGCTGATGCGCAAGCACGGCCTCGACGCCGTCCACGTCCGCGGCGGGCTGCGCCGCGTGAGCGATCTCGCGGCGCGCGGCGCGGCGGAGACACCGGCCCGCAACGCCTAGCGCAGGGCGCGCCCGGAAGCCGGCGAGTGCGGATCGCCGGATCGCGCGCCGCGGCCCTCGCGAGGGCGCGCTCAGCGCGCGAGGCGCGACACGATGTCGGGAAGCGCGTGCGGCGCCTCGCACAGGTGCTCGGCGCCCGCAGCCTCGAGCTCGCCACGGCTGCCGTGACCCCAGAGCACGCCGATGGCGCGCAGCCCGAGGACGCACGCCGCGCGGGCATCGTGCTCACGATCACCGATCATGACGGCGCCTCCGGGATCGAGCGCCGCCTCGGCGAGCAGGGCCGCGAGCACGCGCTCCTTGCCGTCGAGCCCCGCGCCGAGCTCGCCGCCGCGGACGCGCTCGAAGCGCCGCCGCAGGTCGAAGTGGTCGAGGATGCGCTCGGCGAAGACGCCGGGCTTCGAGGTCGCGACGAAGAGGCGGTGGCCCGCGGCGCGCAGTGCGTCGAGCATCGCCGGCACGCCGTCGTAGAGCCGGTTCTCGCGCCAGCCGATGCGCGCGTAGCGCTCGCGATAGTGCGCGACGCCGCGCTCCACCTCGTCCTCGACCTCGGTGTCGAGCAGCACGCGGAAGGCGTCCCGCAGCGGCGGTCCGATCCACGGGCGCAGCGTCGCGTCGGTGGGCGCGGGGCGTCCGAGCGCCGCGGTCGCCGCGCGCATCGAGCGGAAGAAGCCTTCGCTCGGATCCGAGAGCGTGCCGTCGAGATCGAAGACGACGTCGAGCTTCGCGCCGCGGCTCACGCGCCGGCCTGCGGCGCCTTCTTCGCGACGGCCGCGCGGAAGCGCTCCGCGTCCACCACCACGCGCTCGTGGGTACCCTCGCTGATCGTGTCCACGCCGTCGTGGGCCGACACCTCGAAGCGGAGCCGGCGACCCTCGACCGCGACCAGGCGACCCTTCACGGTGACGGTGAGCCCAGGCGGCGTCGCAGCCGCATGGGAGAGGCTCACGTGGGTGCCGAGGGTCTGCTCGCGCGGCCAGTCGAGGTGCGGCTCGATCGCGCGCAGGCACGCCCACTCGACGAGCCCGACCAGGTAGCCGGTCGCGAAGACCGCTGGCATCTGCTGGAACTCGGCGGCCTCGGGATAGAGATGGGGGACGGTCTTCGACTCGGGCACGCGGAACGAGAACGCGACCTCGAGACCGGGCTTCAGCGTGTCCTTCATCCATCCCTCCGGCGCTTCAGCCCCGGGAGCCCGTCGAGGCTCTCGGCGTTGCGCGTGCGCTGGTACTCCTGGACGCCCTCGACGCCCTTGCGATCGGCCCAGAGCAGGAGCTGGTCGCGCGAGCCCTCGAAGCGCATCCGTGGCACGCCGTAGCCACAGGAGTCGGCGATGCGCGAGAGCGCGACGCGCACGATCGCGCGCACGCCGGGCCCGGCCGCAAGCGCGGCCGGAAAGCGCGCCGCGAGGGCGTCGAAGCCGTCGTCGCCCGGGCGCAGCGCCTCGCCGCGGCCGTAGAGCCGGACGATCTTCGGCGGCCCCTCGAAGGCGCAGAAGAGGAGCGTGATGCGGCCGTTCTCGTTCAGGTGCGAGATCGTTTCGACGCCGCTCCCCGTGAGATCGAGATACGCGACCGTGCGTCCGTCCAGGACGGCGAAGGAGTCGAGGCCCTTGGGCGAGAGGTTCACGTGGCCCGCGGCCGCGAGCGGCGCGGTCGCCACGAAGAACATGGGCTGCTGGACCAGCCACGCGCCGAGAGCGTCGTCGATCGTCTCGTACGTCCGGCCCATCTAGAGCATGCCGCCGTTCACCGAGATCACCTGCGCGGTCAGGTAGCTCGCGGAGTCGGAGAACAGGAAGCGAACGACCGCGGCGACCTCCTGCGGTGTCCCGAGGCGTCCCATCGGGATGCGCTTCAGGATCTCCTCGAGCGGAGCGCCGGCGATCATCTCGGTCTCGATCAGGCCGGGCGCGACCGCGTTCACCGTGATGGCGCGCGAGGCGAGCTCCTGCGCGAGGGCCTTCGTGGCGCCGATCAGGCCCGCCTTCGCGGCGCTGTAGTTCACCTGGCCGCGATTCCCGGCGATGCCCGCGAGGCTCGAGATCGCGACGATCCGGCCGCCGCGGCGCGCGCGCACGAGCGGCATCACGAGGGGCTTCAGCGTGTTGTGGAAGCCGTCGAGGTTGGTGCGGATGACGTCGTCCCAGGCCTCGTCGGAAAGGCCGGGGAAGGGCGCGTCGTGGTGCACGCCGGCGTTGCAGACGACACCGTAGAAGGGACCGCGGGCGGCGAGGTCGGCCTCGAGCGCGGCGCGCGCGGCGGCGCGGTCGGCGACGTCGAAGGGCAGGAGCGTCGCGCTGCCGCCGGCCGCCTCGATCGCGGCCTGGGCCTGCTTCGCGGCGGCGTCGTTCGCGCGGTAGTTCAGGGCCAGCACGAAGCCGTCCGCCGCGAGCGCCTCCGCGATCGCGCGGCCGATGCCGCGGCTCGCGCCGGTCACGAGCACGCGGCGCGGCGCATCCGACGACCCGGTCCCTCGTCTCGCCACGGGGCGAGCCTACGCCAGCGCGCCGAGGCCGTGCCATGCGGCCCGGATCGGCGCTCCCGCGCCCCGCCCGCCTCAAGCGCGGCCTCCGACCGTCCGAATCGTCGAGTGCGTCTCGGGGGTTCGACGGATGCGGGCGGGAAAGCGCGAGATCGGCCGCGCGCTGGTCCTCGCCACCGCGGTGGCGGCGGCGGCGGGCGTCGCGATCGGCACGGAGATCCTGGCGCCGCTCGAGCGGCTGGCCGGCGACGCGATGCTGCGTCTCGCGGCCGCGCACCCCGCGCCGCCCCCGGCGAGCCTGCCCGACGTCGCCCTCGTCGCGATCGACCCGCCGAGCCTGCGCGCCCTCCCCGAGTGGCCCTGGCCGCGCCGCTTCCACGCCGAGGCGATCGCACGCCTCGACGCCGCCGGCGCGAAGGCGATCGCGATCGACGTCGACTTCTCGACGCCGCGCGATCCCGCCGACGATGCCACCCTGGCCGAGGCCGTGGCCCGCAGCGGCCGCGTCGTGCTCGCGAGCTTCCGCCAGCGAACTCCGCTGCCCGGCGGCGGCGAGATCGAGGTGGCGAACGTTCCCTACGCCGGCCTCGAGCAGGCCGCCGCTGCGACGGGGAGCGTGCTCATCCCCGTCGACGCAGACGGAACCGTGCGCCGTGCGCCGCGCGCGAGCGAGATCGGCGGGCGCCCGACGCCGTCCCTCGGCGCCGCCGCCCTCGCGCTGGCGCTCGGCGAGCCGCCGCGCGCGGGCGCGCTCGAGGAGTTCCTCCTCGACTACCGCCGCGTGACACCGTTTCCGGTGATCCCGATCGCGGACGTGATCGCGGGCCGCTTCGACCCGCGGGACGTCGCCGGGCGCGTGGTCTTCGTCGGCGCCACCGCCGCCGAGTTCCAGGACCTCTGGACCACGCCGCTCGGCCCCGCGAAGCCCGGAGTCGTGCTGCAGGCCGTCTCGTACCGGACGCTCGCCGCCGAGCGCGCTGGCGATCCGATCCTCGTCGCGCCCGGTCGCGCCCACGCGAGCGCGCTCGCCGCCACGCTCTCCCTGCTCGCCGCGCTGCTCGGCCTCGCTCCGCCCCGCGCGCGGCTGGCCGGGTACGTCGCTGGCGCCGCGGCCGTGCTCGCTGCGAGCGCACTCGCGCGGATCGAGCTCGGTCTGGCGCTCGACCCGGTGACTCCCCTCGGTGTGCTCGGGGCGCATTACGTGGTCGGCCTCGAGGGCCTGTGGCGGCGCTTCGGCCGACGCCTCGAGGCGCGCGAGCACTCGCTCGCGACGCTCTTCGACGTCGGCGACCTCGCGCTGCGTCCCGACGGCGCCGAGGGCGGGCTCGAGCTTGCGCTGGCGCTGCTCGGCGACGTCGCCGACGCGCGGGCCGTGGCGCTGCTGCGCGCGACGGCGGGCGACGCGCCCGGCCTCGACGGCTCGCGCCTCGAATGGCGCCGCCCCGGCACGTCGCCGGACTCGCCCGTCGCCGACGTCGACGCCGCCGCCGAGGTCCTGGCCGGCGGGCGCGTGCGCGTGTTCGAGGGTCGCCTGCCCGGCACGCCGGCCCGCCGCGGCCTCGCCGCCTACGTCCCGCTCGCCGGCCGCGACGGCGCGATCGGCGTGCTGGTGGTCGAGCGCGACGACCCGACGCCCCTCGACACCGTGCAGCTCCGGACGATCGCCGCGGTGGGCGTGCAGCTCGCGCTCTCGAGCGAGAACATGCGCCTGCTCGACGGCCTGCGCGCGACCTTCGATGCCTCCGTCGCCGCGATCGCCACCGCGATCGAGGCGCGCGACGGCTACACCGAAGCCCATTGCCGCCGGCTCGCCGCGCTGTCGGCGATCGTGGCCGAGCGCTTCGGCGTGTCCGAAGAGGAGGTCGAGGCGATTCGCCTCGGCGCCCTGCTCCACGACGTGGGCAAGATCGGGATCCGCGACCACATCCTGCTCAAGCCCACGCGCTTCACGCCGGAGGAGCGGCGCGACATGGAGCGCCATCCCGACATCGGGCATCGGATCGTGGCGCGCATCGACGGTTTCCGGGAGACGACGCTCCATTGCGTCCGTCATCACCACGAGCGCTGGGACGGGAGCGGATACCCCGATCGCCTGGCCGGCGAAGCGATCCCCCTCGGCGCCCGGATCGTCTCGGTGGTGGACGTCTGGGACGCACTTTCGACGGAGCGGCCGTACAAACCGCCGCTTCCTGCGCACGAGGTGCGTGCCTATCTGCTGAAGCAAAAGGAAATCCAGTTCGACCCTCGGGTGGTCGATGAATTCCTCCAGCTCCTGGACGAGGAATGGCCGGAGCTCGAATCCCTCCTCGGCCCGACGCCGAAGGAAGCAACGTGACCCTGCGCACGTCCCATCGCCGCTGCGCGCGGCGCATCGGCTGTCTCGCCGCCGCCGGGCTCCTGCTCGGCGTCGCGGCGTCGCAGCCCGTGCGCGCCGAGGACGACGCCGTCGCGCGCCTGCGCGCGGTGGCGGACGCGCATTCCGACGACCCGGATCTGCAGTGGGCGCTCGCGATGGCGGAGGCCGAGGCCGATCCCGCCGCCGCGGCCGACCGCCTCGACGCGTACGCCGCGCGCTGGCCGGACCGACGCTCGGGGGTGTGGCTCGAAATCGGCCGCCTGCGCTCGGCAGCGAGCCAGGACGTGCTGGCCCTCGCCGCCTACGACCGTGCGCTCGAAGAGGATCCGGGCTCGGGCACCGTGGAGCTCCATCGCGGCCTCGCGCTGCGGCGGCTCGGACGGCTCGACGAGGCGAACGTCGCCTTCGCGCAGGCCGCCGAGCTCGAGCCGGCGCTGGCCCAGGAGTCGTTGCTGCTGCGCGGCTCGGACGAGCTCACGGCCGGCCGCGCGGACGCCGCGGTCGTGCTGCTCGAGAAGGCGGTCCAGGTGGACCCCAGCACCGAGGGCGCGCGCCGCGCGCGGCTGCTCCTGCCCCAGGCCGCGCCGCCGCCGGTGCCGGGCCTGCTTGGCGGTCGTCTCGGCCTGTTCGCCGTGGGCGGCGTCGAGTACGACAGCAACGTCACGCTCGACAACGAGCTCGGTCTGCAGAGCGGGAGCGACGACCGCGACGACGTGTCCGGCGTCTGGAGCGCGGGCGGCACCTTCCGCGCCTACCAGGGCGAGCGCACGGCCGTGACGCTCGGCTACCGCTACGACGGCTCGGCCCACACGGACCTGCTGGCCTACGACGCCCAGGGCCAGCTCGGCGTCGCGTCGCTCGCTTATCGCGCCTTCGAGCGCGTGACCCTGCGCCTCGACGGCACGTTCTCGTACCTGCGCCTCGGCGGCTCGAGCTACGGGCACACGCGCGCGCTGCGCCCCGCCGTCTTCTTCTCGCTCGGCGACGAGATCGGCACCACGAGCGTGTACGGCACCTGGGAGCGCTCCTCGTACGACGACGAGCCGAGCCTCTCGTCTCTCGATCAGGACGGTCGCTGGTACTCCCTGGGCGTCGATCACACGATCGAAGTGCCGGGGCTCGAGGGCACGTTCGTCACCGTGGGCGGACGCTGGGCGACGCTCGACACCGGCTCGAGCGACGACCTCTTCGGCTTCGACAGCGCCTACGACCACGACCGCTGGAGCGCGGGCTTCGCGGTCTCGGCGCCCCTGCCCTGGCAGGTCTCGCTGGGCCTCGCGGGCCGCGTCGGCTTCGAGGGCTACGAGAACGTGAACGTGGTGGACTTCCTGACGGGGGACGGCGGCGACCTCGACCTCTCCCCCGAGCGTCGACACGATCGCGTGTTCGAGTACGGCGTCACGCTCTCGCGGCCGATCCGCAGCGGCCTCTTCGTCGATCTCTCGTGGCGCGCCACGAACCGCCACTCGAACGTCGATCTCTACACCTACGACCGCAACGTCGTGGGCCTCGCGCTTCGTTTCCAGACCGAGTGATGGCAACACGGAGGGGGAGAAGGAGAAGGACATGGTGAAGATCGGACGCCTCCGTACCCTGAGGTTCGGGCCGCTCGCCGCCGCCGGCGCGCTGGCCCTGTTGCTCGCATCCGCCGCCGCGCAGCCGGCGGCCGCCGAGCCGCGGCTCGGCCAGATCGCCGGCGAGGTGGAGATCGGTCGCGGCGAGCCGCCGCGCTGGTTCCCCGCACGGCCCGGCGAGGTGCTGCGTGCCGGCGACTCCGTGCGCACCGGGCGTGGCGCCCGCGCCGAGGTCGACCTCGGCACCGGCACCGTGCGCCTGTTCGAAGGCTCGCTGCTGCGGCTGCCGCCCGAGGCGATGCGCCCCGAGGGCCCGTCGGCGGTCGGGCTCGAGCGCGGCGACTCGCTGTTCGAGGTGCGGCCGCGAAAGCCCGGCGACCCGTTCGAGGTGCGCACGCCGGAAGTCGTCGCGAGCGTGAAGGGCACGCGCTTCGCGGTGCAGCTCGCGGGCGACGGTGCCGCCGTGAGCGTGTTCACGGGCCTGGTCGGCGTGCGCGGCCCGAAGGCGAGCCTCGAGACCGAGGTGCTGGTGCGCAGCGGCTTCGCCGCTCTCGGCGGCGCCGCGCGTCCCTTCGAGCTCTCGCTCCAGTCGAGCGTCGATCCGTGGCAGCGCTGGCAGGACGGCGCGCCGCCGCCGCCCGTGCCCGCCTCGCCGTCGGCCGCGCGGGAGCGCAACGACGTGGAGGAGGCGAAGCAGGCGGCCCTGCGCGCCGTCGCGCCAGAGGTGCTGGAGGCGACGGGCACGACGATCGTCGCGCGGCCGGACAACACGGACGTGGACGGCTCGGAAGACGGCAACGGGAACGGAAAGGGCAAGGGCGACGGCGCTGCCCCGCCCGCCTCGATGGCGCCCGACGGCGCGGCGGCGATCGGGCTCCTCGACAGCGACGCGGTGCCGGACACCGACCCCGTGTCGCTCGGCCTGAAGAACGGCCTCGCGCGCGGCGTGAAGGAGCAGGTCGCGGAGAGCGTGCTCAACGGGGTCGCGACGGCGCCCGACCTTGCTGGCGGCAGCGTCACGACGCCGGGCGGGGGCGGCGTGACGCCGGGCAGCGGCGTGGTCACGACACCGACCATTCCGCTCACGCTCGAAGTCGTGAAGTCGGGCGGTCCGAACCGCGTGGTCGTGAGCGGTCCCTCGGGCACGCTGGCCCAGCTCACCGAGAAGCAGATCGAGACCATCCTCGAGACCGGCAACACGAGCCTGCTCGGGCCCGCGCTGCTGCAGGCCCTCTCGGCGAACAACGCCAACGCCCTGACCTTCACCCAGACGCTCGAGGACGCGTTGTAGCGCCGGCCGGCTCTCAGGAGCCGCGGATCGCGGGGTCGAGATCGACGCCGACGGGGCAGTGGTCGCTGCCCTGCACGTCGGGCTGGTGGAAGGCGTGGCGCACGAAGGGCATTGCCGAGGGCGACGCCAGCACGTAGTCGATGCGCCAGCCGACGTTCCGGGCGCGCACGCCGAAGCGTTGGCTCCACCAGGTGTAGTGGCCGGGGCCGGGCTCGAAGGCTCGGAAGGTGTCGGTCCAGCCGGCGTCGATCCAGCGCGCGAGCTCGGCCCGCTCCTCGGGCAGGAAGCCGCTCGTGCCCGCGTTGTCGCGGGGGCGCGCGAGGTCGATCTCGCGGTGCGCGGTGTTGAAGTCGCCCATCACGAGCACGCGCTTGCCGCCGCGGCGCAGCCGCTCGAGCCGCTCGAAGAGCGCGCGGTAGAAGTCGAGCTTGAAGGGCACGCGGTCGTTGCTGCGATCCTTGCCGCTGCCGTTCGGGAAGTAGACGTTCGCGATCACGAGCTTGCCGAAGCGCGCGATCTGCACGCGCCCCTCCGCGTCGAAACGATCCTCGCCGAGGGAGGTGTCGAGGGCGTCGGGCGCGATGCGCGCGAACAGGGCGGCGCCGCTGTAGCCCGGGCGCGCGGCGGCGACGACTTGGGCGTGCCAGCCCGCGGGCCGCGACAGCGTCTCGGGCAGGTCCTCCGCGCGCGCGCGCACCTCCTGCAGCCCGACGACCTCGGCCTTCGAGCCCTCGAGCCAGTCGCAGAAGCCCTTTTTTCCGCAGGCCCGCAGGCCGTTCACGTTCCAGGAGAGGACGCGCAGGCCCGTCGGGCTCGGGCGCGTCGGCGCCGCGCGCTTCGTCATGCGAGACGCTTCCGCAGATAGAGCTGCGCGTGGCCCGGCGGGTAGTCGTCGATCCGGCCGAAGACCTCGTAGCCGTGACGCGGATAGAAGTCGGGCGCCTGGAACGTGAAGGTCTCCAGGAAGACGCCGTGGCAGCCCTTCGCGCGCGCGTAGTCCTCGGCCGCCCGCAGCAGCCGCGAGCCGTGGCCCCCGCGACGCAGCTCGGCGTCGACCCAGAGCACCATCACGTGGAGCCAGCCGCCCCAGACGTGCCCGGTGACGCCGCCGCGATCGCGGCCCGAGACGTCGCGCAGGTAGATCGCGCAGGGCCAGTAGTCGCGCACGCCGGTCACGTCGACGTTGAAGCGGTCGATCGCGTCCTGGACGCGCTGCCAGGCGGGCGCGGAGTCGCGATGGTGCTCGGCGACGAGGCGCAGCTCGCTCACGGAGCGGCAGCCTAGCGTGCCGCGGCTCAGGAGCGGAGCTCGGCCAGGAAGCCCGCGACCGCGGCGTTGAACGCGTCGGCCCGTTCGATGTTCACGATGTGGCCCGCCTCGGGGATCACCACGCGACGCGCGCGCGGAAGCTTGGCCTCCATCACCTCCGAGGCGCGCAGGTAGGCTTCGTCTTCGGCTCCGACCACGATCAGGGCCGGGACGTCGATCTCTCCGAGCTGGTCGATCACGCACGGGCAGGGGCCGGCGACGCGGCGCCCGAAGGCCGCCACGGCCTCCGGGTCCTGGCGTGCAATGGCCTCGGCGGCGGCCCGGGCGGCAGGCAGCTCGCGGAAGCGGCCGATCGCGGTGGCCGCGGCGCGGCTCTCGACGAAGGCGCGCAGCCCTTCGCGCTCGAAGCGCTCGCCCATCTTGTCGATCTGCGCGGTCCAGCGCGCCTGGGCCTCGGGGTTCTTGAAGCCGGGGCCGCTGTCGATCAGCAGCAGGGCCCGGGTGCGTGCGCGCTGCGCGAGCGCGAAGTGGAGCGACACCAGGCCGCCGAGCGAGAGCCCGCCCACCACCGCCGCCTCGCCCGGCGCGGCCCACGCGAGCACGCGTGCGAGGTCGTCCACCACCTGCTCGACCGAGTAGCCGTCGGGCGTCTTCGCGGGCTCCGAGCGGCCGTGGCTCCGGTAGTCCCACAGGATCACGCGCGCGCCGGCGGCGATGAGGGGCTCGACCTGGGGCCGGAAATTCTCGCTCGTGGTCGCGAAGCCGCACGAGAGCACGACGGGGATCCCGTCGCCGTGGGCCTCGGCGTAGAGCTTCACGCCGTCGGTCGCCTCGACGAAAGCCACCGTCAGCCCGTCTTCTTCGCGCGCAGCTTGTCGCGCAGCGCGGTCGCCATCTGCTCGATCTGCTCCTGCATCGGGCCCCGGATCGTGAACTCCGGAACGAGCGCCTTGGTCCGGCCCTCCATCTCGATCCGCACCCGCGTGCCCTGGCCGCGCTCCTCGAACGTCACCAGGCCGCGGAGCTCCTTCCAGACGCGGCCGTCGCAGACCTTCTCGAAGCGAACGTTGCCGTCGGGCTCCTGCTCGAAGTGGAAGGTCGCGACGCCCTCGCGGCCGAGGGCGCGATAGCGGCTGCGCGTGGTGCGACGTGCGCCCTTGCGCTCGACGATCTCTGTGTCGGTGTCGGGGAAGAGGCCGACGAGCGTGTCGTCGTCGGCCAGCACCTTCACGGCCTCCGTCCTCGGGCGCTTCACGTCGAACTGCTTCTCGATGTGCACGGGAGCCTCCCTACCGGATGTCGATGGCGACGGGCGGCAGCAGCGCGGGCGCGCCGGCGGGCACGCTCGCGACCCACGCCGCGAGGCGCGCGACGGGCGCAGGGAGCGACGGCAGGGCCGCGCGCGCGATGGCGACGCGCGCCTCCTCGATGCCGCCGGACTTCACCGCCTCGCGCACCTGCTCGAGCAGCGGCTTCGCCCGCGGATACGGCACGAGCCCCACGTCGTCGTCCTTCTTCAGGCCGACCTTCTCCTTCGCGAGATTCGTCGCGGCGCGGATTCCGCCGAGCGAGTCCACGAGGCCGATCTCGACGCCCTGGGCGCCGGTCCAGACGCGGCCGCGGCCGATCCCGTCGACGCGCTCCGGCGAGAGCCCGCGGCCGTCGGCGACGCGCTTCACGAACAGGTCGTAGGTGCCGCGCACCTCCCGGGCCAGGAGCGCGCGCGAGGCATCGCTCATCGGCTTGCCCGAGAGCAGCATGTCCGCGTGCTCGCCCCGGGTGAGCCCGGTGTAGCCGATGCCGAGCTTCTCGAAGAGGCCCTCGAGCATCGGCCGCAGCACGTACACGCCGATCGAGCCCACGAGCGAGCCTGGCGGCGCGACCAGACCGTCGGTCCCTGCGATCACGTAGTAGCCGCCGGAGGCGGCCATGTCGGAGACGGAGGCGACGACGGGTTTGTGCTTGCGCGCCTCCTGCACCGCGTGCCAGACGAGGTCCGAGGCGAGCGGCGAGCCGCCGGGGCTGTCGACGCGGAACAGGATCGCCTTGATCGAGTCGTCCTCGGCGGCGTCGCGAAGCGCCTTCGCCACGTCCTCCGACGCCAGGGCGAGGCTCCTGCGCGAGCTCCCCTCGCCGAGCTGGACCGGGCCCGCGCCGTAGATCACGGCGAAGGTGGCCTTCGGCGCGAAGCCGACGCTGGCGGGATCGACGGCGGCGTACTCCTCCGCCTTCACGATCTTCGGGTCGCCGCGCTGCTTCAGGATCTCGTCGACGTAGGCGATGCCGGTCACGAGGCCCGCGGCCTTCATGTCCTCGGCCGTCATCGGCGCGGCGTTCATCGCGCTCCGCACCTTCTCCTCGTCGAGCCCGCGCGACTGCGCCACACCCGCGACGAACTGATCCGTGATGCTGTCGAGCAACGAGTTCGCCATCTCGCGGTGCGGCTCGCTCATCTCCTTGTCGGCGTAGATTTCGGCGGCGCTCTTGTACTCGCCGATGCGCTCGACGTCGATCTTCACGCCGAGCTTCTCCCACAGGCCGCCCAGGAACAGGTACTCGGCGGCGAGGCCCACGAACGGCGTGCGCGTCGCCGGGGCGAGCCAGACCTCTTCCGCGGCGGACGCGACGTAGTACTCGAGGTTCGCCCCGAAGCCCTCGACCTCGACGTACGCGATCGGGTGGCGTCCCTTCTCGCGCAGGGACGTGATGGCCTCGCGCAGCTCCTGCGCCTTTCCCCAGCCGATTCCGAGGGAGTGGACCTTGATCAGCACGCCCGTGATGCGGTCGTCGCGCTCGGCCAGGCGGAGCTGGGAGAGCAGCGGGAGCAGCGGCTGCTTCTGCTCGCCGGCGAGGCGCGCGAACAACGGCGTGCCGGCCGTCTCCTGGTAATCCCCGGCGAGGTCGATCACGAGCGTGCTGCCGGCGGGGGGCGCGAAGCCCGGCCTCTCGTGGAACAGGAGCCAGCCGACCCCGCCGACGAGCAGGACGACCAGCAGCCAACGAACGATGCTCATCAACCCCTCCGGTGAAACCTCCGGCGACGGTCCGCGGTCCGTCGACCGAGCGTTCCGTAAGGTATCCTAGGCGGCCATGTCGAAGGAGGTCTACATCGCGGGGGTCGGACTCACCAAGGTCGACCTCACGGGACGGATCTTCGGCAGCACCTTCGACCTCTTCGCAGAAGCCTATCGGCACGCCCTCGCCGACAGCCCAGTCCGATCCTTCGACGCCGTGCAGATCGGGGTGATGGACAGCGAGGAGTTCGAGAACCGCGCCAACGTCGCCGCGAAGGTGGTGGACCACCTGCGGCTCACGGGCATTCCCGCGATCCGAAGCGAGACCGCGAGCTCGACCGGCTCGGCGGCCTTCCACGAGGCCTACTACAAGGTGGCCTCGGGCCAGTTCGAGAGCGTGCTCGTGCTCTGCGGCGAGCGCATGAAGACGGTCACGACGGAGGTCGCGACCTCGATCATGTCGAAGACCGTCGCTCCCGAAGAGCGTCGCTTCGGCTTCACCATGCCGGCCCTGATCGCGCTCATCACCCAGGCGTGGTTCCGCGAGCGCAAGAAGAAGGGACGCGAGGTCGCGGACGTGCTCGCGCGGCTCATGCACCGCGCCCACGCTTTCGGCAGCGAGAACCCCCTCGCCGCCTTCCACGGCAAGCCCGAGCCGATCGAGGCCTACTTCGATGCGACGAAGAACCTTCCCGTCGCGACGCCGCTCATGCGCAAGGACTGCTCGCCGATCTGCGACGGCGCGGCCGCCGTGATCGTGACCGCGAAGCCCCAGGCCGTGCGCGTGGCCGGCCTCGGCTCGGCCACCGACACGAGCTCCGTGCTCGACCGCGCCTCGCTCTCGCATCTCGAGGCCACGCGCCGCGCCGCCGCGATCGCGTACTGGCGCGCGGGCATCGCGAGCCCGCGCGAGATCGAGGGCCTCGTGGTCGAAGCCCACGACGCCTTCAACTCGCTGCTCCCGATCGACCTCGCCGACCTCGGCCTGATGGACGCCGACGACGCGGTCGAGGCGCTGGTCGGTCCGCTGCGCGCGAAGCCCGTCGATCCCTACGAGAACCCGATCACGGGACCGCGCGGCCGCATTCCGACGAATCTCTCCGGCGGGCTCAAGGCGCGCGGACATCCGGTCGGCGGCACCGGCCTGTTCCAGATCTGCGAGAGCTACCTCCAGCTCACCGAGCGCTTCCCGAACCCGCGCGCGCAGGTGCGCAACGCGCGGGTCGGCCTCGCCCACTCGATCGGCGGCCCCGGCAACAACGTCTACGTGACGCTCATCGAGCGCAGCGACAACGCGCGGCCGGCGACGCCGGTGGCGCGACCGCGCACGCGCTTCGAAGGTCCGGGCGCGAAGGAGCCGGCGCAGCAGCAGCGCTGGCACGGCGGCAAGGCGATCGTCGAGGCCGCGACCACGATCCACGTGACCGCGGACGGTGTCCCCGCGCCGGTCCACGTCGCGCTGGTCAAGATCGACGGCCGGCGCGTGTTCGCGAAGCTCGACTCGCCCCTCGAAGAGGGCCAGTCGATCGAGGCCATGTTCGCCGGCCAGACCGTGAAGCTCCTGGTCAAGGACGACGGCGACCACTATTTCCAGGTGCCCCAGAGCCGCGGCTTCGACCTCGGCTGGATCGCGGGGCTGCTGCGCAAGCGCCTCGGCCTCGCCGCCGCCAGCGAGCCCGCGCCGCCCGATGCGGGCGAGGGGATCTAGGCGCGCGTGAAGCGAAGCGACGCGCTGCGCGACCTCTCCGACGACCACCACGAAGGCCTCGTCCTCGCCCGCGCCGCTTCGCGCGCGACCGAGGCCGACCGCGCGGCGACCTGGAGCCGTGTCGTCGGACGTTTCGCCGTCGCGCTCGAGCCGCATTTCCGGATCGAGGAGGAGTGGCTGCTGCCGCCGCTCGAAGCGGCAGGCGCGCAAGCCGGCGTCGCACGCACGCGCGAGGAGCATGCGGCGTTGCGCGCCTTCGTCGCCCGAGACGCGGCGCGATCGCTCGACGCCCTGCACGTTTTCGGCGCGCTGCTGCACGACCACATCCGCTTCGAGGAGCGCGCGCTCTTCGCGGAGGCGGAGACGCGCCTCGACGCAGCGACGCTGGCTGCGGTGGCGGAGGCGTGCGCGCGGTGGCGGCGCGAGCGCTGAGTCGTCTCCCTACTCCGCCGCCAGCACCTTCCCGGTGCTCGTGTCGAGGTGGATGATCCAGTACGCCTCCGCGTCCTCCTGCTGGACCATCGCCACCACGCCCTGGCCTGGCGCGAAGAAGTAGTACGCCGCGTCCTGCGTGTGCGCCGGCCCGACCTTGCCGCTGCACTTCACCTGGATCAGCGCCGCGTCGTAGCTCCCGGCGGGCACCGTCACCCGGTACGTCCCGACGTACGTGTAGGTGCCCGCGAGCTCACCCGCATAGTCCTGCTTCGAGGGCTCGTCCAGATAGTTCACCGCGACCTTCTGCTGGAAAGGCCGGCTCTCGCCCGGCTTGATCCCCTTCAGCAGGAACGGCTCCGGCGGCGCGGTCACGACCACGACGCCGTGATCGGCGTCGCTGACCGCCGGCATCGTGAGATGGCCTTCGGGAGTCTGGCGCAGGAAGCCCGCAAGCGCGGGCCCGAGCTCGAAGCGCCATGCGCTCTCGCCGTTCGGCCGCTTGCCCTTCGCGAGGTCGAGCGACTGCGTCTTCCCGGCGTTGCTGCCGGACGTGACCCGGTAGATCGCGGACTTGCTCTCGAGCGGGAAGAGCGCGGAGGGATCGTCGATCGTGGCGCTCGGCAGCGCCTGGCCGACGACACCCGGCCCGAGCAAGGTCGCGAGCTCCTGCTGGATCTCGGGCGGCAGCGGGATCACGGGCCCGGCCGCCTGCGCCGGAAGCGTCGCGCCGAGCGCGCCGAGCAGGACGAGGGCGAACCAGACGATCGCGAGCCTTGCCATGAATCCTCCGTCGTTCCACAGCCGGGAACGCAGAGAAAGCGTAGTCCCGCCCGCGGCGGCCTCTTGTCGTTCGATGCCAGATGTTTTCGCGGCCGCAGTCCATGGGGACGGGGAAGGCTCTACTCCACGCCCCGGAATCGCCGACTCTGCGTCGTATGCCACCCCGGCACGTGCGCCTCCGGCGGCTCCGCGCGCACGGGCCGCAGCATCGGCAGGCGGCGCCAGTGCACGTTCGCGATCGCAAGGGCCTCGCGCAGCGGGAAGAAGCGGTCGCGCTCGAGCCCGGCGAGGCAGGCGGCCTGCTCGTGCCAGGGCTTCTCGCGATAGCTGTTGCGGCGCAGCGACGCGTTGAACTTGTAGACCGTGAGCGCGCGCGTCGAGGCGAAGCGATGGCCCGCTTCGAACAGGCGCAGCACGAAGTCGGTGTCGGTCGCGCGCCAGATCGTTTCGTGCGCGCGCCAGCCGCCGATCGCGAGGCCAGCCTGGCGGCGGTGCATCAGGCCGGACGGTGGGATGCCCTTCGCGCCGTCGTAGCCGCCGCGCGGGTACACGCCCGCGATCCGGCGGTAGTTCGTGCCGGGCGGACCGATCATCTCGATCCAGCTCGAGACGACGTCCGCGTTCGCACGCTCCGCCGCGCGCAGCAGGGTCTCGAGGTGGTGCGGATGCCAGACGTCGTCGTGTCCCAGGTACGCGACCCAGCCGCCGCGCGCGAGGCCGAGGCCGGCGTTGTTCGGCGCCGCCTGGCCGCCCGAGTTCTCGGGCAGCGCGTGCCAGCGCAGGCGCGGATCGGAGAACGACGCGACCACCTCCGCCGTGTCGTCCGTGCAGCCGTCGCCGACCACGATCAGCTCGAAATCGCCCTCGCTCTGGGCGAGCGCGCTGCGGATCGCGAAGGGGAGGACCTGGCTCCAGTCGTAGGTGGGGATCAGGATCGTGACGCGGGGGCTCGCGGGCGCCGTGCGCGGCGCGGGCGGGGAGCGACGCGGCGGGGCGAGGCAGGCGACGAGCGACCGTGCGACGAGGGCCGCGACCTCGCGCCGCGGCAGGTGATCGTAGGACGGCGCGAGCGCGGGCTCGTCAGGCGTCGCCGTCGCCACGTCGTGCCTTCCCGAGCCCCGCGATCTCGCGTCGGGTCTTGTCGCGCGCGAACTCGCCCCAGGCCTCGCGGAAATCGCCGCGCGCCTTCGTGCCGCGCTGCTCGTAGCGCGCGAGCAGCGCGCCGACGGCGAGGAGCGTGCGGCGCGGGAGCCGGCGACCGGAAGGCGTGTCGATCCACGCCGCGAGGTTCGCGCTGGCGACGCAGGCGTCGTTGAAGCGCCCGAGCACGTCCTGCAGGTGGACCATGCGCTCGAGCATCCCGTCGAGCTCGTGCTCGAGCACGTCGTCGAGGGCCTCGATCGTGTAGCGCAGGTGCTTCAGTGCGAGGCGCAGACGATGGAGGTCGCGAACCGGCGCATCCTTCTTGAGCTTCTCGCCGCGCTTGAAGACACGCTCGGAGGCGTCGGCGACGAAGAGCGGCGCGACCTCGCCGAGGGGCCGCGCCGCGGCCCCTCGCAGCGAGGTCGGCGCCGGCGCCAGGAAGGCGTCGAAGCGCTCCTCGCCGCGCAGGCGCACGGGCGACGCGAGCCAGGCGACGAGATGCGCCCGCGCCCGCGCGTCGAGCGCTCCGAGCAGCGCGAGCAACGGCGCGAGGTCTGCGCTGAGCCCGCTCGGAAGCTTCGCGGCGAGACGAGGCAGCGCGAGCAGCATCACGTCCAGGTCGCGCACTGCGCCGAGCGCGTGCGCCGTGCGCTCGAGGTGCCGGCGCTGGGCCGCGAGGGCGCGGGCGGGGAGCGCGCTCTCGAACAGCCGCATCGCCGCGCGCATGCGCCGCGTGGCGACGCGCATGCGGTGCACGCCCTCGGGATCTTCGCCGCGCCGCGCCTCGGGCTCGGCCTCGCGGCTCTGCGCACGCGCGCGACGCATCACCCGCAGGGCGGCCTCGCGCAGCGCCGTGTCGGGGAAGAGGCGCACGGGCCAGGCCGGCGCGAGCTCGACGCCGAGCAGCGACAGCGCGCGCTCGAGCTTGTCCTGCGTCGATGGCACGAGGCCGAGCCCGCGCGAGAGCGCGGGCGCGAGCCTGGCGAGGATCTCGTTCGTGGTGCCGGGCGCAGCCTCGGCCTCGACCTCGGCGAAGCGCAGCGCGCGGGCGGGGCTCGCGACCTCGACGTGGTCGAGCGTGAGCTCGATCGCGCCGCCGGTCGCGGGATCGCTCAGCGGAACGAGCGCGCGCTCGGTCTCGAGGCGCGCGATCTCGTGCAGCGGGCGCGCGAGCGCGAACGGCTCGACGCGCATTCTCAGGTCGGCAGGCAGATCGGCGGCGCTGACCGGGAGCTTCGCCCCGTGCGCCACCGGCACCTCGACTTCGATCCGCTGCCAGAGCGCGGCGCGCGCGGGCGCGCGCTCGCTCGCGACCGGGCGCTCGCCCCGCAGCTTCAGCCCGAGCGTGGCCTCGCGGCCGTGCGTGCGCAGGCGCAGGCCGAGGCCGCTGCGCGCGAGGTCGAAGGCCGCCGTGTCGAGGTAGCGATCGCATTGCGCGCGCACGCGCGGCGGACCGGTCTCGAAGCCCGCGGCGCGCGCGACGGTCACGAGCTCGTCGACGCCGAGGCCCCCGGGCGCGAGCAGCTTGAGCTCGCGCTCGATGCGGTCGCGGCGCGCGTCCGGAGGGCGCGGGTCGTCGACCGCGGGCGGCGTGCCGGCGCGCCGCCGGCGCGTCGGGGGCCGGCCGTCCCGTCGCGGCCGCGCGGGCGGCATCACGGCTTCACCTCGACCGGAAGCCCGAAGGCCTCGCTGAAGAGCGCGCCCTTCCGACGCACGGCCCAGCGCTCGAGGGCGAGGTCGTTCTGGCGCTTGTCCTCGGGCACGAGCGTCAGCTCGAGCGCGCGCTTGCCGAGCTTCACCTCGACGCGTGCGACCTTCGCCTGGTGCTCGCGATCGAGAGCGTCGGCCAGGCGGAGCAGCGCGGCGAGCTTCGTCACGACGTCGCGGTCGTCGCGCGGCAGCTCGGCGTAGCCCGGATGCGTGCGCTTCGGATGGCTGCGGCGGTGGTAGCGCGTCACGAGGCCCACGAGCTCGCGCTCGTCGGCCGCGAGGCCGACCAGGTCGCTCGCGCGGATCAGGTAGTAGCTGTGCTTGTGGTGGCCGGAGGCGGAGACGAAGGCGCCGACGTCGTGAAGCACCGACGCAGCCTCGAGCAGCACGCGCTCCTCGGCGCCGAGGCCGTGCAGCGGCTGCGTCGCGTCGAACAGGATCACGGCGAGCTCGCGCACCTTCTCGGCATGCGCCATCTCGCAGTGGTATTTGCGCGCGAGGGCGCGCGCGCCGGCGAGCACCGTCTCGCGGCGGTCGGCGGCGAGGGCGGTGTCGAGATGGCCCGACACCACCTCGCGCACGAGCCCGTCGCGCAGCCCCACGCGCGGCACGAGAAGGCGGTCGACGCGCGCGACCGAGGCGAGCCGGTAGTAGACGACGGCCGCGGGCAGGATCACGTCGGCGCGGTCGCGCGACAAGCCGAGCTCCTCGACGCGCTGGGCGAAGGGCATGCGCGCGAGGCGCTGGATCCAGTCGGCGAGCTGCTTGCGCGGCAGCGCTTCGACGCCCGCTTCGACGCGGAGCGGGGTCTCGCGCCCGGCGAGCTCGGCCAGCGACTCGATGTTCCCGCCCGTCGCGACGAAGCGATCGATCTTCCCGCCGCCGATGCGCTCGCCGATGCGCGAGTCGAGGGATCCCACGTATTGATCGAGCAGGTCGAGCAGGCTCGCGCCTTCGCCGCCCTTCACATCGCCCGAGAGCGCCTCGAGCAGGCGCACGGCGCCGAGGCGGTAGGAGTCGCTGAGCGCGATCTGCCCGTCTTCGACCAGCGTCACCTCGACCGAGCCCCCGCCGAGGTCGACGACGAGGGAGCGGCCCTTCGACAGGTCGACGCGTGTCTCGACGGCGCGCGTCAGGAGGTAGGCCTCCTCGGTGCCCGAGATCACCTCGAGCCGGATTCCGGCGGCCTTCTCGATGCGCTCGACGATGGCGTCGCGGTTCGTGGCCTCGCGCACGGCGGCCGTCGCCACGGCGCGGATGCCGCGCACGTCGTAGCGATCGCAGAGCAGCTTGAAGCGGCGCAGCGCCTCGACCGCGGCGGCGATCGAGCTCTCGGGGATCTGGCCGGTGAGGAAGACGTCCTGGCCGAGGCGGACGGGCTCGCGCGCGCTCTCGAGCACCACGGGCCGGGCCGCGGGCCCGGCGGCCTCGGCCCGCAGCTCGACCACGAGCAGGCGGATCGCGTTGGAGCCGACGTCCGCCACGCCGAAGCGCGCGGGCAGCGCGAGCGGCGTGGCGGGTGTCGGTTGGCGTGAGCGCGGCACGGTGCCCCCTCGTCGGGTGTCCCGGCCGGAAGACTAGAAGACGATCACGCCCCGCGCGTTCACGCCCTTCTGCATGTCGTCGAAGGCGCGGTTGATGTCTTCGATCTTGTAGGTGGCCGTGACCAGCTCGTCGAGCTTCAGGCGGTGCGACTTGTAGAGGTCGAGGAGCCGCGGGAAGTCGATGCTCGGGCGGGCCGAGCCGTACATCGAGCCGGTCAGGATCTTCTCGGAGAACGGCATCATGAATGCTCCGAGCTGCACCTGGTCCATCATCTTCGAGACGCCGACGACCACGGCCATGCCGCCCTTCCGCACGCACGCGTAGGCCTGCTGGATCGTCGCCGGAAGGCCGATCGCCTCGAACGCGTAGTCCACACCACCGCCCGTGAGCGCGTTGATCCGCTGCACGGCGTCCCCGTCCGTCGCCGGGTTCACGATGTGCGTGGCGCCGAACTGCTGCGCCATCTCGAGCTTCTTGTCGGCCATGTCGACGGCGATGATCATCGCCGCGCCCGCGAGGGCGGCGCCCTGGATCACGTTCAGGCCGATGCCGCCGGCGCCGAACACGGCGACCGTCGAGCCCGGCGCGACCTTCGCGGTGTTGATCGCCGCGCCGACCCCCGTCATCACGGCGCAGCCGACGAGCGCCGCCTTGTCGATCGGGATCGTCGGGTCGATCTTGATGATGTTCTCGACCGGCAGCGTCGCGTACTCCGCCATCACCGCGACGCCGGCGAAGTGGTTGAGCTCCTTGCCGTCCTTGTCCTTCAGGCGCCGCGTGCCGTCGGGCAGCGTGAGCGCCGCGCGCTGCGCGTTGTCGCAGAGCGCCGGGCGGCCCATCACGCAGTAGCGGCACTTGCCGCAGATCGCGACCCACGAGATCACGACGGTGTCGCCGACCGCGAGGCCGGTCACGCCTTCGCCCACCTCGGCGATCGTGCCGGCGGCCTCGTGACCGAGGACCGTGGGCGGCGGCATCGGGATCGTGCCGTTCGTCGCCGAGAGGTCGCTGTGGCAGACGCCACAGGCGCCGATCTTCACCATCACCTCGCCGCGCCGGGGCGACTCGACGGTCACCTCCTCGACGACGACGGGCTTGTTCCATTCGCGGCAGATGACGGCCTTCGCGGTGCGAGCCATGGTGGGGTCTCCTGGATCCTTGGTGTGGGGTGGACCGCGCGAGTCTACGGAAGCCCTGACTCGCGTGTCAAAGCAAGATCCCCGGCAGCGCGATCGCGAGCTGCACGTAAGATGGACGCAGCGCCGGAGGGCTTCTCGCGATGGAGATCCGACCGTTCCGTCCCGCGGATGCCCGGGCGCTCGTCGCGCTGGCGGTTGGCTGCGCCCGGACCGAGACCGCCTTCGTGCTGAATCCGCTCTGGGAGAGCGAGGACGAGCTCTTCGGCGATTTCGCTCGCCTCGGGATCGAACCAGAAGATCATCTGCTGGTGGCCGACGCCGGCGGAGGCGCGGTGGCGGGTCTGGTCGGCTTCCTGCGCCGGCCGGGCGCGCCGCTCGCGGGCCTCTATACGCCGATCGTCGAGCGGCGCGAACGCGGCCACGGCCTCGGCGGCGAGCTGCTGCGCGCCGGCCTCGCGCTCGGCGCCGATCGGCTCGGCGTGAAGGTGGCGGCGGCGGCGATCGGGACGCGCAACAAGGCGGGCTACTCGCTGCTCGGAGGCGCAGGCTTCCGGCCGGTGCGACAGCACTTCCTGATGCGCAGCGACACGGCGCCGAAGCCCATGAAGCCGTCCCTCCCCGGGCTCGTGCTGGAGAACGCAACGCCTGCGGCGGCGCCGGGCGTCCACGCCATCTACGAGGCCTGCGGCTTCGAGGCGCGGTCGCTCGAGGAGACGGAGCGGATTCTCGGCGACCCGCGGCACCTGGTGGCCATCGCGCTCTCGGCCGGGGAGGTCGTCGCCTTCGCCGAGCTCGACCTGCACTGGCCCGTCCGGCCCTGGGTCTCGTTCGTCGGCGTCGCGCCGCGCCAGCGCGACCGGGGCCTGGGCTCGGCCCTCGTCGCCGCCGCCCTCGAGCAGCGCTTCGCCGCCGGGGCCCGACAGGCCCTGCTGCTCCTCTCCCCGGCCAACCGGACCGGCGTCCGGGCATACGAGAAGGCCGGGTTCCGCCGCCACCGCGTGGTCGACGTCCTCGAAAAGGGGCTCTAGCGGCGCGAAATCCCACTTCAGACTTGATCCCGTCTGGCCGAAGGTGTAAACGAACGTTTGTTCGTATCCCACTGCCCGGAGGCCCGATGGCCGAGCCCGACGTCCGCGCGACCCGCGACCGGATCCTCGACTCGGCGGAGGCGCTCTTCGCCGAGCGCGGCCTCGATGGCGTGGCGGTGCGGGACATCGCGGCCCGGGTCGGCCTCAACGCCGCGAGCCTCTACAACCACTTCCCCGGCAAGGAAGCGCTCTACGAAGCCGTGCTCGAGCGCGGCATCCAGCCGCTGCTCGCGGAGATCGCGCGCATCGCCCAGCAGGGCGCGACGGTCGCGGACTCGGACCAGATCATCGCGAACCTGATGGGCCAGCTCGTGCGGCGACCGCAGATCCCGCGTCTGATCCAGCACGAGGCCGTGCGCGGCGGACAGCACCTCTCGCAGCTCGCGCGCCGCTTCCTGCGACCGCTCTTCGTGCAGGGCACCGCCGCCATGAAGCAGAGCGCCGACATGCGCGGCTGGGCCGAGGAAGAGCTGCCGCTCGTGATCTCCGCCTTCATGAACCTGTTCTTCGGGCATTTCGCGATGGCGCCGTTGCTCGCCGACGTGCTCGACGAAGATCCGCTCTCCCCCGACGTGCTCGCACGACAGACGCGCTTCCTGCAGAAGCTCACGCGGCTGCTGGTGACTGCTCCCCCCACGGACCCGAAGGAGTGACGCTGTGAACCTGTCCGACATCGACGTCTTCAGCCCCGACATCTACGTCGAGGGCCCGCCCCACGAAGCGTTCAAGGTGCTGCGCCGCGAGGCGCCCGTGTTCTTCCACAAGGAGCCCGGCGACGAGCGCGCGAAGCGCCCGGAGGGCCCGGGCTTCTGGGTGCTCTCGAAGTACGACGACGTGAAGATGGCGTCGCGCATGCCGCACCTCTTCTCGTCCTGGAAGGGCGGCACGAACATCTGGGACCTGCCGCCGCCGCAGCTCGACCAGGTGCGCCTCATGATGCTCAACATGGACCCGCCGAAGCACCGGCAGTTTCGCGCGATCGTGAACAAGGCCTTCACGCCGCGCATGGTCCGGAGCCTCGAGCCGCGCGTGCGCCAGATGGCCAAGAAGATCATCGACGGGATCGCCCGGAAGGGCGAGTGCGAGTTCGTCTCGGAGGTCGCAGCGCTCCTCCCGATGGAGGTGATCTGCGAGATGGTCGGCATCCCCGAGGAGGACCGGCCCCACGTCTACGAGCTCTCGAACAAGCTCGTGGGCTTCGACGACCCCGAGTTCCAGGGCGGCATCGACGATGCCGCCATGGCCTCGGCGCAGATGTTCATGTACGCCGCGAAGCTCGCCGAGCGCGCGCGCCGGGAGCCCGGCGACGACCTCGCGACCGCGCTGCTGAACGCCGAGGTGGACGGCGAGCGCCTGAGCGAGTTCGAGTTCAACTCGTTCTTCCTGCTGCTCTCGATCGCCGGCAACGAGACCACGCGCACCGTGACCACGAACGGCATGAAGGCGCTGATCGACCATCCGGAGCAGCGGCGCCTCGTCGCCGAGAACCCGCACCTCGTCGAGAGCACGGTGGAGGAGATCCTGCGCTTCGCGCCGGCCGTGCACTACTTCCGCCGCACCGTCATGCAGGACACGGAGATCCGCGGCGTGAAGATCCGCGAAGGCGAGAAGATCACGATGTGGTACCCGTCCGCGAACCGCGACGAGGACGTGTTCGTGAACGGAGACGACTTCGACGTGCGCCGCTCGCCGAACGATCACCTCGCCTTCGGCATCGGCGAGCACTTCTGCATCGGCTCGCATCTCGCACGCATGGAGCTGAACATCATCTTCGAGGAGCTGCTGAAGCGCGTCCCCGACATGGAGCTCGCCGGCCCGGTGCGCCGCCTGCGCTCGAACTTCGTGAACGGCGTGAAGGAGATGCCCGTCGTCTTCACGCCCGAGAGGGACTGACGCGCAGCAGGACTGACAGGCTCCGGGATCCGAGGGCCCGCGCTCGAGCCCGCAAGCGCGGTCCGCCGCGCGCGCAGCGAGCCGAAGGCGAGCGAAGTCGACACAGCTCGAAGGCGAGCGAAGTCAACACAGCTCGATCGTCGCGATCTCTCTCGGGCAGTTGAAGCGGATGCTCGGGCCCGCGACGCCGAAGCCGCGGTTCACGTAGAGCACCGAGCGGTGCTCCTCGTAGCGCCCGCGGTAGAAGCGCGTGAGCATGCGGGCCGGGTTCCAGTGGCCGCCGGGCAGCGGCAGCGCGATCTGGCCGCCGTGGGTGTGGCCCGCGAGCACGAGCGGGAAGCCGAGGCGCGCGGCCTGCGAGAATGCCTCCGGACGGTGAACCAGCAGCAGGGTCGGCCCGTCCGCCGGCATGCTGCGCCCGAGCGCCTCGATCTGCGGCAGCTCGAGCTTCGAGCTCGTCCAGTTCCTGCCCGGATCGTCCACGCCCGCGACGTAGAGCGGCGCCGGGGTCGGCAGCCGCACGCGCTCGCCGCGCAGCAGGCGCAGGTTCGAGGCGTGCATCGCGAGGCCCGCCGCGACGCGCTCGTTGCCGGTGTACCAGTCGTGGTTGCCGAGCACGGCGAAGACGCCGTAGCGCGCCGTGAGGCCGGCGAGCGCCTTCGCGCCCTCTTCGATGAAGCGCGGGTCGTGATCGAAGATGTCGCCGGTGATCGCGATCAGGTCGGGCTCGAGCTCGTTCACGTGCTCGACCAGGCGCGCCAGCGCGCCGCCCTCGAGGCCGTTGCCGATGTGCAGGTCCGAGATCTGCACCACGCGCAGGCCCGCGAGCGCAGGGTCGAGGCCGGCGAGCGCGATGCGCTGCACCGTGCGCTCGATCTTGCGCTGGCCCGCCGTGAAGCCCCAGGCGACGAGGAACGCGAGCGTTCCGACGACCGGGAGCGTCGCCACGCGGAACAGCGCGATCGCCGTCTTCGGCGAGACGCCGAGGGCCTCGAGGATTGCCGCGAGCGGAAGCCAGCCCGCCCAGGCGAGGGCGATCGGGAGGCCGACCAGGAGCGTCGCGAGGCCGATCGCGATGTAGAAGCGCGCCGCGCGCCGGGCGAGGCCGCCGCGCCGCGCCGCCGCGCGCACGGGCAGGATCGCGGCGACGTTCGCCGCCACGAGGAGCCCCGCGAGCGTGAAGGCGACGCCGGCCGGCGGCTGATCGTGGCCGCCGAAGACGACCCACGTCCAATGCCCGACGAGCACCTGCATCACGCCGAGGAGGGCGCCGAGGGAGAGCACGAGATTCTCGAAGAAGACGCGCTTCACGAGCGCGCGTCCCTGCTCCGTCAGCCGGTCGATCATCGGACGAATTACCCCCCACCCCCCGATGCATCGGCACGGCAGGCGGGGGCCACAAGGCCCCGCCCCGCGGCGGCCGGGCTGGGAGGCTCAGAAGCGATCCGCAGGCCAGAAGCCGAAGCGCTCCAGCGGCAGCATGCGCTGCAAGTAGGTGACCGCGTCCTCGCCCGAGGTCAGGGGCTGATCGAGGGCCCGGGAGAGGGCGGGCGCGTCGAGGCAGCGGAGCATGGCCGACGGGTCCGGGACCGAGCGGGTCGAGAGCCCGGACGCGACGAGGGCGGACGCGAGGGCGTCGTCGAGGAGCGGCGGCGTGACGGCGAAGCGCCGGAGCTCGGCGGAGGGTCGCCCCTCGTTCGCGAGCGGGTCGGGGTCGCGGGGGCCGAGAAGGGCGCCGACGAGGGCGGCCGCCGCCCGCGCGCCCGCGGCAGCGTCGGAGCGGACCCACTCCGTCACGAGCAGGACGCCGCTCAGGCGCGTCGCGCGCAGGTAGGCGACGAGCGGCGCCCCGTCGCGCCGCGCGCCCGCCGGCGCGCGCGCCACCAGGAACTCCTCGTGCGGGTTTCCGGCGAGGCGCAGGCTCGCCGCCCAGGCCGCGGCGTCGCGCAGCGCGCAGCCCTCGCGGAGCCGCGCCGCGTGCAGGCGCTCGACGGCGGCGAGATCGCGCGCGGCATCGAAGGGGCGGATCACGACGTCCGCCGCGGGCGTCGGCGTCAGGCCTTCTTGCGCGGGGCGGATCAGCACGCGCGTGCTCGGCCAGCTCGTCCAACCCGCGCGCGTGTAGAAGGCGATGCGCTCGGCGAAGAGCAGCGAGAGCACGAGGCCACGTGCGCGCATCGCGTCGACGCAGGCTGCGAGCAGGGCGCTCGAGACGCCGCCGCCACGCGCCTCGGGCCGCGTGAAGACGGTGCCGATCCCACCGGCGGGGATCGCGCGACCGCGCACCAGGAGCTGCCGCGGGAAGATCTGCACGCACGCCACGAGCCGGCCGGCCTCTTCGGCCACCAGCACGTTGGTGTCGTCGTAGGTCGGATCGTGGTCGAGAAAGCGGCGGAAGAAGTCGCGGCCGCGCCAGCCGTCGGGCAGCTCCCAGCCGTCGAGCAGGTCGAGCAGCGCCTCGTGCTCGTCGGCGCGCAGCGTGCGGATCGTCATCGGCGCGCGAGTATACTCGCGCCATGTCCGACCCCCGCGCGATCTACAAAGCTGCCTTCGCGTGCTTCCTCGACGGCCGCCTGCCCGAGGCGATCGAGGGCTTCCGCAAGGCGGTGGCGGCGGACCCGACGCTCCCCCTCGCCTGGAACGGCCTCTCGAAGAGCCTCGAGCGCCAGGGCGATCTCGAGGGCGCCGTCGAGGCCGCGCGACGCCTCGCAGAGCTCGAGCCCGAAGACCCGCTCTCCTACACGAATCTGTCGCAGCTCTACCAGCGCCAGGGCAAGATTCCCGAGGCTGAAGAGGCCAAGGCGATCGCCATGCAGCTCCAGATGAAGCAGCGCGCCCGCTGAGGAGACCCCGCATGGATCAGCCCAAATCGTTCCAGCTCTCGACCGGCGTCCACGAGTACCTGCTCGCCCACGGCACGCAGCCCGATCCGGTGCAGCAGTCGCTGATCGAGGAGACGAAGGCCCTGGGCGGCGTCTCGATCATGCAGATCGCCCCGGAGCAGGGCGCGTTCATGACCCTGCTCGCGCGGGCGATCGGCGCGAAGCGCGCGATCGAGGTCGGCACCTTCACCGGCTACTCCGCGCTCTGCATCGCCCGCGGCCTGGCCGACGACGGCAGGCTGCTCTGCTGCGACGTGAACGAGGAGTGGACGGCGATCGCGCGCCGCCACTGGGAGAAGGCGGGCGTCTCGCACAAGATCGAGCTCCGGATCGCGCCCGCGGCCGACACCCTGCGCGCGCTGCCGACCGACCCGGTCTACGACATTGCGTTCATCGACGCCGACAAGACCGGCTACCCGGTCTACTTCGACGAGATCGTCCCGCGCCTGCGTCCGAACGGGCTCCTGCTCGTGGACAACGTGCTGTGGATGGGACGCGTCGCCGACCCGACGTCCGACGACGAGCAGACCGAGACGATCCGCCGCTTCAATCGGAAGGCGGCCAACGACCCGCGCGTCGACTGCGTCATGCTGCCGATCGCCGACGGGCTCACGATCCTGCGCAAGCGCTGACTAGACCGCGAAGACGAGGCCGCACTCGGGACACTCGTGGGCATCGGCGGCCACCGGCTCGCCGCAGGCGGGGCAGCCCTCGTCCGCGTCCACGGACTCGCCCGCTGCGATGATCGCGGCGTCGGCGAGGTCGGGGACCTGCTCGCGGAGGAAGGCGGCGTCGATGCGGCGCGCGGCGGCCAGATCGGCCTCGCCCACGAAGACGCCGAGCGGAAGGCTCGCGACCGCCCGGCCCTCGGCCCGGCCCTGCTCGTGGGCGGGGGTCGCCCCGATCCGGCACGCGATGCCCGCCGCGACCAGGGCGTCGGCCAGGCCGCCCGCCCACTGCGCGCCGGCCTCGCGCAGCAGCACGCCCTCGACCGCGAGCGCCAGGGCATCGTCCGGGTCGGGCCGCGGCGCGGCGACGAGCTCGTCCTCGTAGACGAGGTCGACGCCGCACTCCCGGCAGCGGCTCATCTGGGGCAGGTACTCGTCGCGGCAGCTCGGGCAGACCTTGGCGCGGAACGACATGCCGGCGAGTCTAGTAGAGGGGAGCGGGGGTCGGGCCAGGAAGCCAGGAAGGAATGGGCGCCCCCGGCGGGGTCCAGCCGTCCGGAACCGAGCCGTCCGGAACCTTCCCCGGCCCGGGAGCCACCTACCACCGGACGTGAGCGCAGACGCCGAAGACGACGGGACAGCGGATGACGCGGACGCTCGGGATGCCGAGCTGCTGGGTCGGATTGCGGGCGGCGACCTCGAGGCCTTCCGGACCCTCTTCGCCCGCTTCTATCCGCGCATCTTCGCTTTCGTGCAGCGGCGCCTCCGCGATCCTTCGCTGGTCGAGGAAACGGTGATCGAAGTCTTCTACGAGGTGTGGCGCAGCGCAGGCAGGTTCCGGGGAGAGTCCCGGGCCTCGACCTATCTCTGTGGCATCGCCCACTTCAAGGCCCTGGCGGCGCTGCGCGCCCAGGGCCGCTCGAAGCGCTCGGCCGTGATCGCGACCGACCACGAGATCCTGAGCCGGACCGCCGATCCCGACGACCTCACGAGCCACCTCGAGGGCCGGGAGGACATGCGCCGGATGCGCGCGGCCCTGGCCACGCTCTCCGACGGACACCGCGAAGTGGTGGAGCTCGCGTTCCTCGACGGCCTGCCCTATGCGGAGATCGCCGAGCGCCTGGGCATCGCCGAGGGCACCGTGAAGACGCGCGTGGCCCGCGCCCGCGCGCAGCTCCGCCGCGAGCTCGAGCGACTCGATTCGAACCCCTCCCCCCCGGAGGACTCTCGAGAATGACCCGGACGAGCCAGGCCACGTGCCCCGCGAAGGTCCTCGACCTGCTCCCCTGGTATCCGGACGGGGGGCTCACGAGCGACGAGCGCGGCCTCGTCGAGTCCCACGCCGCGCTCTGCGCCGAGTGCCGGCGCGAGATCCTGACGCTCCAGGGTGACGCCGCGCTGCCCGACGACGCGCCGTCGCCGGAGCGCGTGCTCGCCCGCGTGTTCGAGCGCATCGCCGCCGCGGACGACGCCCACGACGCGGTCGCCTCTGGCGCGCCGCGGGTCGCCGCGCCGGAGAGCGTGGTCGCGGTCCTGCGCGGCCGCGCGCCCGACGCTTCCACGAGGTCTCGAGCGAGGGTCGCGGTGCAGCCGCGTCGCCACCGCATGCCTGCACGGTGGCGGCCGGGTTGGGCCGCGGCCGCGGCCCTCGCTCTCGTCTTCGGCCTGTCGATCGGGCTCGGCGCCTCGCGCTGGCTCGGGTCCGGCCCCGTCTATCGCACCGCCACGTCGCCGCCGGCGGCGCTCGAAGCCGGCGGCCCCTCCCTCGACCTCGTGCTACGGGATGACGTGCAGGCGGGTCGGGTGCGGGAGATGCTGCGTGCGGTCGGCGCGCAGATCGTCCAGGGACCGTCCCCGCTCGGCCGCTACGAGGTGCGTCTGCCCCCGGGCACCGACGCCGCCGCCGTCGCGGCCGTGCTGAGCGCACAGGGGACGGGCATTGCGAGCTTCGCCCAGCCGATGCCGTAGCCGAGGCTTCCTCGCGTCGCTGTTCGCGATCGCGCTGGGGCTCGTCCCCGGCGCACTCGCACGTGCGGCGGACGAGGGCGCGACGCCCGAGGCCGGCGACTGCGCGGCGCTCCCCGGCGACGACGCCGACGCCGGCCCGAGCACGAGCGCGCTCTGCGCGGGCATCGCGCCGAGCGCGGGCGCGCTGCCGGCCGGCGATGACGTGCGCGGCCGCATCGTGACGCTCCCCGGCGTCGGCGCGACGCGCGACGTGGACGCCATGCCGGGCGAAGCGCTGCTCGTGCTGCCGAAGGGCGCCGGCGGCAAGCTGGACACCGACTTCGAGCTCGCGCCCGGCGCGACGATCGCCGACTCGTACTGGAGCCCCGTGCTGTGCGCGACCGTCGTGCGCGTCTCGGGGCCGCCGGGGACGCCGGCCGAGAAGCTCGTGACGAAGCGTCCGCGCGGGAGCCGGCTCTCGGCCAACAAGCGCTACGTGCCGTCGGCCACCACCGTGCGCCCGCTCGTCGTCGCGCAGGCCACGGCGCCGGCATCCCCATCGGCTTCGGCGGCACGCCCGGGGCCCGACGATCCCTACCTCCCGCTGCAGCACGGCCTCGCGCGCACGGGCGCCCTCGACGGGCGGCCGGCCCTCGACGGACACGGCATCCGCGTCGCGGTGCTCGACTCGACGCCGGAGGTCGCGCACCGCGAGCTCGCGCGGGTTCGGATCGTCACCGTCGACGGCAGCGCGCCCGCGCCCGCGGCGGTCCACGGCACGCTCGTCACCGGCGTGATCGCGGCGGCCGAGAACAACGCCTTCGGCATCGCGGGCGTCGCGCCCGCCGCCGACGTGATCGCGATCCCGGTCTGTGCCCCCGGCGCCGACGGCGGCGACGAGTGCCGCCTCGACGCGCTGCTGCGCGGCCTCGACGTCACGTGGCGCGAGGACGCGCGCGTCGCGAACCTCTCGCTCGTCGGCCCGCCCGACCCGTTGCTCGAGCACGCCGTCCGGCGCATGCGCGAGCTCGGCATCCTGCTCGTGGCGTCGGCCGGCAACGAGGCGAGCGGCGAGCCGCGCTACCCCGCGGCCTACCCGACCGTGTTCGGTGTCGGCGCCTTCGACCAGATCGGAAAGCCCTGGGCGCGCGCCAACCACGGCGACTGGGTGCGCGTGCTCGCGCCGGGCGTCGAGGTGCTCTCGACCGCGCCGGGCGACGCCTTCGCCTTCGGTGACGGCACGAGCCTCGCGGCGGCTCACGTGACGGGCATGCTCGCGCTGGCCCTCATGACGACGAGCGAGCCCTTCGCTGCGGAGAAGGCGCTGCTCGACGTGGGCCGCGCGGCGCCGGGCGCGTCACCCGCGGGCGTCGCGCAGGGCGGGAGCGTGGCGATGCCGCGGATCTGCGGCGTGGTGGAGCGGCTCGGGGGGCGCTGCGCCTCGAAGCCCTGACCTGCTTCCGGTCCTGCTCCCGCTCCTTCTCCGACTCCTTCTCCCACTCCTTGTCCCGCTTGCACGGGCCGGCGCCGCTACGCGCTCGGCCAGCCTCCGCTGCTGCTGATACGATACGCCCATGTCCAGCCCCGGGACCCGCACCACCACGGCGCACCTGATCATCCTCATTCCCGTGTTCGACGACTGGCCCGTGCTCGCGCGGCTCGTGGCGCAGCTCGATCCGGTGCTCGCCGCGGAAGGGCTGACCGCAGAGGTGCTCGCGGTGGACGACGGGTCGACCATTCCGCCGGCCAAGGACCTGTTCGAGGGCGCGTGCCACCGCAGCCTGTCGGCGATCACGGTGCTGCGGCTCGGGCGCAACATGGGGCATCAGCGCGGCATCGCGGTCGGCCTCGCCTACGTGAACGACCATCGCCCCGGCTGCGACGTGGTGGTGATGGACGCCGACGGCGAGGACGCGCCGGCCGACGTGCCGCGGCTCGTGCGGGCGGCCGCGGCGGACGGCGCCCGCGTGGTGTTCGCGGAGCGGGCGCGCCGCTCGGAGGGTCCCCTCTTCCGTGCTTCCTACCGCGCGTTCCAGCTGATGCACCGCCTCTTCACCGGACATTGGCTCGCCCTCGGCAACTTCAGCTACGTCCCGGCCGCCTTGATTCCGCGGCTCGTGATGCTCTCCGAGCTGTGGAGCCACTATCCCGCCGCGGTGATCAAGGCGAAGCTCCCGATCGTGAAGCTGCCGATCGACCGCGCGCCGCGCCTCGGCGGGCGCTCGCACATGCGGCTCGTGTCGCTGGTGCTGCACGGCCTCGCGGCGATCTCCGTGCACGGCGACGTGATCGGCGTGCGGGCGCTGCTCGCGACCCTGGCCGCGGCGGCGGTCGCGGCCCTCGGCATCGTGACCGTGGTCGGGATCCGCGTGGCGACGGACCTCGCGATCCCGGGCTGGGCCTCCTTCGTCGTGGGCGTGCTCGCGACGATCCTGCTGCAGTCGGTATCGCTCTCGCTGCTCTTCGTCTTCATGATCCTGAACAGCCGGAACCTCCTGTCTGCGATCCCGCGCCGCGACTACGCGGAGTACGTGGTCGGCGAGGAGCGCCTCCACCCGATCGTGCCACCCGTCGCGCGCGCATGATCCAGCGGTACGCGGGCGAAGAGCTCGAGCTCTTCGCGAAGGCCCGTCGCTGGAAGGCCTATCTCGCGCGCGAGCTCGCACCCTTCCTGCACGGCGACGTGCTCGAGGTGGGCGCCGGCCTCGGCGCCACCACTGTGGCGCTCTGCGACGGCAGCCAGCGCTCGTGGCTCTGCCTCGAGCCCGACCCGGACCTCGCAGCGCGGATCGAGACGAAGTGCGCTGCGGGCGCGCTCCCGGCCTGCTGCCGCATCGCGCGCGGCTCCCTCGCGGACCTGCCCGCCGGCGCGCGCTTCGACGCCATCACCTACGTCGACGTGCTCGAGCACATCGAGCGGGACGGCGAGGAGCTCGCGCGGGCGGCGGCGCGCCTCCGCTCGGGCGGCTTCCTGGTCGTGCTCGCTCCGGCGCATCCCTGGCTCTACTCGCCCTTCGACGCCGCGCTGGGACACTTCCGCAGGTATACGAAGCGATCGCTCGCGGGGGTCGCCCCCGCCGCGCTCACCTGCGTACGGCTGCGGTACCTCGACGCCGCCGGCCTCCTCGCTTCGGCGGGGAACCGCGTGGTCCTGCGTCGCGCGCAGCCGACGGCAGGGAACCTCGCGTTCTGGGACGGCGTGCTGGTGCCGCTCTCGCGCGCGATCGATCCGCTGCTCGGCCATCGCATCGGACGCTCGCTGCTCGGGGTCTGGCGCGCGGGAGCGCAGCCGTGACGCGCTAGGGCGACACGCCCCAGCGTCCCGCGCACTCCGCCACGTGCTTGCCGTGCGCCCGCGCCGCCGCGAGATGCTCCGGCGTCGGGCCCACGATGCCCTTGCGCGGGTTGGTCCACGCGATCGGGCCCCAGTGGCAGCCGCCGTCGCGGAAGCCGGCGAGCCGATTCGGCATCGAGACCAGGAGCATCCCGTGCTCGGCCAGGTTCGCGAGCATCGAGAGCAGCGCGAGCTCGGCGCCGCCGCGGGCCCCGAGGCCCGCGGTCGCGAAGGCGGCGCCGAGCCTTCTCGCGAGCCGGCCCTCGAGCCAGAGCGGCGCGGCGCGCTCGAAGAAGGCGCGCATCGAGGACGCGATGCCGGCCATGTGGACGCCGCTCCCGAGGATCACGGCGTCTGCGGCGGCGAGGTCTTCGCCCGTCGCGTCCTCGGCGCGCCGTAGCGTCACCTCGGCGCCGGCCTCGCGCGCGCCCTCGGCCACGGCTTCCGCCATGCGCGCGGTGCGTCCGGTCGAGGACGCGAAGATCACGGCGATGCGGGGCGCGCGTCCGCGGGCGGTGTCGGTATCGGACATGGCGCGCAGCCTATCACGCGGGGCCGTCGGCCGAGCCCGACGTGGAGCCGGGCGGCGCGGCGGATCCCGACGCGACGCCCGCCGGCGCCGGCGAAACACGCGCGCCGCCAGCCGGCGCCGGCGAGCCGGGCGCGGCGCCGCCGCGCAGTGCGACGAGGCAGGCGGCGAAGTCGGCGGGGTCGGGCGAGCTCGCGTCGATCTCGTCGACCGCGAGCTGCGCCGCGTGGAGCATCTGTCGCGTCACGGCTGGCTCGCCCGGCGCGGGCTCGCCGCCGTACGCGAGGTCGCCCAGCACGGGATGGCCGAGATGCGCGAAGCTGACGCGCACCTGGTGCAGGAAGCCGGTCTCGAGCTCGACCTCGACCAGCGCCGCCGCGGCGAAGCGCTCGAGCGTGCGCCAGGCGAGCCGCGCCCGCCTCGCGCCGGGCTCGGCGCTGGCGACGATGCGCACGCGGGCAGGGCGGTGCGCGCCCACCGTGAGCCAGAGCTCCGCGCGCCCCGTCTCGGGCGGCGCGCCGCGCACGAGCGCCCGGTAGCGCTTCGTCACGCGGTGCGACGAGAAGGCGTCGCGCAGCCGCTGCCAGGTCGGCTCGTCGGTCGCGAACACCAGCACGCCCGAGGTGTCGACGTCGAGGCGGTGCACCACGCCGCTCCGCAGCCCGCCCTCGCCCACACCCGCCACTTCCGGGCGTCGCGCGATCAGGGCGTTCAGCAGCGTTCCGGTCTCGTCGGGCGCGAGCGGGTGCACCGGCACGCCCGCGGGCTTGTCGAGCGCGAGCCAGCCCGGGCCTTCGGCGAGCACGCGGAGCGGGAGCGCGGGATCGGCGAGCGGCCGCTCGTCGCCGGGCGGCGTGAAGGAGGTGATCTCGACCTTCGACCCGACTTCCACGGGCCGGCCCTTCGCGCGCTCGCGCGTGCGGCGGCCGTCGACGCGCACGGCGCCGCCCTCGAGCAGGCGCCGCGCAGCGGCGCGTGACAGGGAGAGGCGGGCGGCGAGCACGGCGTCGAGCCGCGCGCCCGCCTCCGCCGGCTCGATCGTGAACTCGACCGCGCGGGTCACGGCGCGAGCCTACCCCGGGGGTCGGTTCTGGGGCAAAGTACCGGCTCGCCCGGAGCCCCGATGAGCCCGACCTCCTCTTCCAATCAAGTCGCCGCGCCGATCGCGGTCATGGACACGACGCTTCGCGACGGCGAGCAGACGCCCGACGTCTCCTACTCGCCGGCGGAGAAGCTCCAGCTCGCGCGCATCCTGCTGCTCGACGTGAAGGTGGACCGGATCGAGATCGCCTCCACGCGCGTCTCCGAGGGCGAGCGGGAGGCCGCCGAGAAGATCGCGGCCTGGGCCCGCAAGGCCCGGGCGCTGCCGCGGGTCGAGATGCTCGGCTACGTCGACGGCAAGGCCAGCGTCGACTGGATCACGGCGGTCGGCGGCGGCGTCCTGAACCTGCTCGTGAAGGGCTCCGAGCGGCATTGCCGCGGCCAGCTCGGCCTCTCGCCCGAGACCCACCGCGAGCGCATCGTCGAGACCGTCCGCTTTGCCAAGCGCAGGGATCTGCTCGTGAACGTCTACCTGGAGGACTGGTCCCAGGGCGTGCGCGAGAGCTTCGACTACGTGTTCGCGATGACGCGCCTGCTGCGCGAGCTCGGCGTCGCGCGCGTCTACCTGCCGGACACGCTCGGCGTGTTCTCGCCCGAGGACGTGGCGCGCTACGTGGGCCTGATGACCGCGACCTGGCCCGACATCGTCTTCGAGTACCACGGTCACAACGACTACGGCCTCGCCACCGCGAACTGCCTCGCCGCCGTGAAGGCCGGCGCACGCGGCGTGCACACCAGCGTGAACGGCATGGGCGAGCGCGCGGGCAACACGCGCCTCGCCGAGGTGGTGGCCGCGCTCCACGACCTCGCCGGCCGCCGCACGAACGTGGACGAGAGCCGTCTCGTCGCGGTGTCGGGCGTGGTCGAGACCTTCAGCGGCAAGGATGTCGCCGCGAACGCGCCCGTCGTCGGGCGCGACGTCTTCACCCAGACGGCGGGCATCCACGCCGACGGCGACGCGAAGGGCGACCTCTACGCGAGCGCCCTCACGCCGAGACGCTTCCGGCGCGAGCGTCGCTACGCCCTGGGCAAGCTGTCGGGCAAGGCGTCCCTCGACCAGAACCTGAAGCATCTCGGGATCGAGCTGCCCGAGGCCGACCGCGACCTCGTGCTCCGCCGCATCATCGAGCTCGGCGACAAGAAGCACACGATCACGCCCGAGGACCTGCCGCTCATCATCGGCGACGTGCTGCAATCGCCGGCGAGCGGGGCGCTGCGCATCACGGACTGGCGCGTCACGGTGTCGACCGGTGCGCTGCCGACGGCGGAGGTGACGATCGCGCTCCGCGGCCGCACCGCGAAGGCCGACGCCACGGGCGACGGCGGCTATGACGCCTTCATGAAGGCGCTGTCGCGCGCGCTCGAGGGTTCGGGCCTCGAGCTGCCCGAGCTCGACGATTACCGCGTGCGCATCCCGCCCGGCGGCCGCACCGAGGCGCTGGTCGAGACGCTCATCACCTGGCGCAGCGGCCGCGGCGCGAGCTTCTCGACCCGGGGCGTCGATTCCGACCAGATGACCGCGGCGGTGATCGCGACCGAGAAGATGCTGAATGCGCTCCTCGCGCGGCCGCGCCGCGCGCGCAAGGCGCGGTGACGGCGCGCGCCCAGCGGGCCCGGGCCGGCGCGCTCGCGCTGCTCGCGGCGTGCCTGGCCGCGCTCGCCGCCTGCGCGAAGCCCGTCGAGCCCGACGCCCGCCACAAGCCCGCAGCGAGCGTGCTCGAGGTGGTGGCGGTGCTGCGGCGCCACGTCCCCGACGACACCTACCGCTTCGCGCCCGCGCGCGACTTCACGGGCCGGAACGTCTACCGGAGCTCGCTGCTCCGGCTCGAGAACATCGAGAAGGCCCACGAGGAGTCGCTCCGCGCCGGCCACTTCGACGACGTGATCGCGTTCTCGAAGGGGCGCGCCCTGGAGCGCCTGCGCGCCTTCGAGCTCGCAGCCCAGAGCTATCGCAGCGCCGGCGAGCACGAGGGCCCGCTGCGGCAGGAGGCGCTCCAGAGCGCCGCGATCTGCGACGCGCTGGCGGAGGCGGCGCGCATCGGCTTCGACCCCGACCGTCCGGAGGACGACACGGATCTGCCGCCCCCGTCGGACGGCGAGGGCATCGTCGCCGCGTCGGATCAGCGGCTCGCGCTGCTGCAGGCCCTCGACGGCGAGGCCCAGGGCACGCACTACGCCTACGTGATCCGCGAGGAGATGGAGCGCGCCGACGTCGCGCGCGCACGCTACTTCGTGGCCTCGCGGCGCCTGACGCGCGACGGCGACGTGCGCGCGCTGGCCGAGCTCCAGCGCGTCGCCGAGAAGCACAAGGACAGCAAGAACGCGAACCGCCATCTGATCGACCTCGCGGACCTCTACGGCGAGCTCGCCCACGAGTACGTGGTGAAGCATCCGCCCGAGGGGCTGCTCTTCGATCCGGCCACGTTCCAGGAGCTGGTCGACTCGGCCTCGCGTCTCTACGAGGCGGTCGGCCGCCAGGACGGAACTCCCGAGAAGCTCGAGGCGTCGCAGCGTCTGGAGGCGCTCCTCGCCTTCACGCTCGGAGTGGACAGTGATCGCTTCACGCCGTGAGCCCATGGGTCGCCGCCGCTGCGGCGCCGGACGCGCGATCGCTGCGGCCTTCGCAGCGAGCCTGCTCGCCGCCTGCGCGAGCGCGCCCGGGGCGCCCGCGGTGGCGCCCCTCGAGCCGCTGGCGCGGCGCCCGGTCTTCCCGCCCGACGACGCCGACCAGGCAGCGCGCGACGCCGCGCGGGCGAGCCTCGCGGGCGACGTCGAGGCCGCGAACGCCGCGCGGGCCCGGCTCGACGCGATCGACGCTGCGCGGAAGAAGAGCGGCGAAACCCCGACCGGCCTCGCGCCCTTCGCCCAGGACGCCACGAACGCCGCCCTGCCGAGCGCCCGCGAGGTGCGCGAGGCCACACGCACGCTCGCGAAGCGCCGCGATCTCGATCCCGCCCTGCGCGCGCGCCTCGACGAGGAGCTCGCGGACGATCCCCTCGAGCTCGCCCAGGACCGGATCAACGAAGCGCACCTGATCGCCTTCGGCACCACGTTCAACGCCTTCGTCGAGCCGATGGGGCGCTCCATGACGAACCCGATGGCCGCGGTGCCCGGGCTCGTGCGTTCGGTGATCGGCCTCGCCCTGAAGCAGCATCTCGACGACGAGCTCTCGCTGCAGGAGCGGCAGGCCCTCGCGCATTGGAAGCGCTTCGTCGCGATGCACCCCGACGCGCCCGAGACGCCCGCGCTGCGCGAGAAGATCGACGCCTACCAGGACGACTGGCTCGAGACCCAGCGCGAGCGCCAGCTCCGGAGCGCGCGCAAGCAGCTCGACGACCGCCAGGCCGGCGGTGCCTACCTCGCTGCGACGCGCGCCCTGCACGTCGCACCCGAGGATCCCGAGGCGCTCCGGCTGCGCGCCGAGGCCGAGCGCCAGCTCGTGGCGGCGCGCGCCGCGCGCACGCTCTCTCTCGAGGCCGCGCCGACGACCGGCGCCGACGACGATCGCGCGCGCGCGCTCGCCCTCGAGATGCTGCGGCGCGACGGCGATCCGGGCGGCACGGCGAAGCGCATCCTCGACGCGCCGCCGCGCGGCGCCGCGGACGACGCCCGCGAGCAGGCGCTGCGCGACGTCGCGCGCTACGCGCTCGCCACCTCCCAGGGCGAGGCGGGCCAGGAGACCGAGATGTGGGAGGCCCTGGCGGCGCTCGCGGACGAGGGGCCCGAGCGCTCGGCGATGTCGCGCCACGCGGCGTCCCTGATCGCGGGCGGCGACACCAATCCGTACCGTGCGTTCCAGGCGTCGCGCACGCAGGACACGGCGCGCTCCGTCGGCTGGCTGCTCTTCGGCAACCTCTCCCAGGGCGCGCGCGACGTGGATCTGCCGCGCCCGGTCGAGTGGCTGCTCGAGGTGCCGACCACGCTCGAGGTGGCGACGGGCTTCCCGAACCGCCTGATCCGCTACCCGTGGCTCGACGACCCGCGCGAGGGCCGCGCGGCCGCCGCCTACGCCCGGCGCTACCTCGCGCGCAATCCCCAGGGCGAGCGTGCGAACGAGGTGCGCGACTGGCTCGCGGACTACGAGGAGTCGCGCGGCAACTTCGCGGGCGCCCTCGAGATCGCGAGCGAGGGCGGCGCCGCGCCCGCGTCGCTCGCGACGCTGCGCGAGCAGGCCGCCGAGCAGCTCCTCGGCGCCGCGCAGGAGGAGAAGCGGCGCGACGCGCGCCAGTCGTTCCTGCGTCACGTCGCCGCGGACTATCCCGACACCGATGCCGGACGGCGCGCGGGTACGCTCGCGCGCACCCAGGCCCTCGAGGCTTCGCCCCAGCGCATCCGCATCTCACGCGGCTACCTGCAGGAGAATCGCGTCGTCGCGGGCAGCGACGCGCTCGGCATCCGCCCCGAGCTGATCGACGACGCGCCCGGAAACGGCGAGCTGCACCCCGACGGCGTGGTGCTCGCGGGCGGGAACGTGCTCGAGTTCCGCTACCTCGCGGCGAGCGGCGACGAGGACGACCCGCCGGTGGTGAAGCGCCAGCGCGTCTCGCCGGAGCGCATGGCGCGCATCGTCTCGACGCTCGAGGAGACCGCACGGCGCAACGCGCTGATGGACAACGAGGCCGTCTTCGTGGCCGACGCCGACCGCGACCGCTTCTTCGAGCAGGCGCGGCTCGGCCTCCTCGACGAGCCGGACCTTCGCGCGACGGCGGAGTCGAGCTACGCGTTCCGCTCGATGCGCGAGCAGTACGGGCTCGTTCGCGGTCGCGAGTCGATCCTGCCGGTGGATCTGGTGCTGCAGGGGAGCTTCCCGAGCCTCGGCCTCGGAGCGTTCCCGCGCGTGCGCCTGCCGAAGAAGACGCAGGACGCATTCCTCTACCAGTAGCTAGTACGCCTCGTCGAGCAGCTCGATCGGGTGCACCACGCGCGCCCGCATCCCGCGCCGCGCCGCGCCGGACTGGATCTGCATCAGGCAGCCCGGATTCCCGCTCGCGATCACGTCGGGCGCCGCCGCCAGGAGCGCACGCATCTTGCGCTCGAGCACCGCCTCCGACATCTCCGGGTGCGTGAGGTTGTAGATCCCGGCGGCGCCGCAGCAGCTCCCGGGATCGTCGTGGGGGACGAGCGTCACGCCCGGGATCGCGGACAGCAGCGCACGCGGCGCGTCCGCGACCCGCTGGCCGTGGATCAGGTGACACGGATCGTCGTAGCAGACGCGGAGCGGCCGCGGCGCGCCGCTCGGGCGGCGGATGCCGGCCTCGACCAGCACCTCGGAGACGTCGCGCACCTTCGCCGCGAGCGCTTCGCCCACGCCAGGAAGCCAGCGGCCGAGATCGCGCAGCGCGGCGCCGCAGCCGGCGGAGTTCACCACGAGGGCGTCGAAGTCGTCGGCGCGAAACGCAGCGAGGTTGCGGCGCGCGAGCTCGAGGGCGACGTCGCGGTCCCCGGCGTGGGCGTGGAGCGCGCCGCAGCAGCCCTGGCCCGCGGGCACGAAGACGTCGAAGCCGTTGCGTGCGAGCACGCGCACCGTGGCGTGATTCACGGCGCCGAAGAGCTCGGGCATCACGCAGCCGACGAAGAACGCGACGCGGCCGCGGCGCTCGCCGGAGGCCGGCGTGAAGGCGGGGAGCGGCGCGCGGTCCGCGCGCGGCGGCACCCGCGGCGCCCGGGCGGCGAGGTCGGCGAGGCGCACGAGGCCGAGCCGACGCGCGACGGTGGCGGCGAGTCCGTCGAGCCGAAGGCGCTGCGCGAGCGCGAGGCCGCTCATGGCGGCGCGCAGGCGACGCGCGTGGGGCACGACGGCGCGCAGCGCGAAGCGCTCGATCATCTTCGCGACGCCGCGGCGCGGGGCGCTGCGCTCGATCTCGGCTCGCGACAGCTCGAGCAACGAGCCGTACTGCACGCCCGAGGGACAGGCCGTCTCGCACGCGCGACAGCCGAGGCAGAGGTACATCTCGTCGCGGGCGGCCTCGCCGAGGGGAGCGCGGCCCTCGGCGATGGCGCGCATCAGGTAGATGCGGCCGCGGGGCGAAGAGCTCTCGCGACCGGTCTCGCGGTAGGTCGGGCACGCCGGCAGGCAGAGCCCGCAGTGCACGCAGTCGAGGCTCATCTCGTAGATCGCCTCGAGGCCGGGGCTGGGAGCGGCCGGCGTGCTCACGACGCCGTCGCTCCGGAGACGACGCGCTCGGGCGCGAGCACGCCCGCGGCGTCGAAGCGCAGTGCGATCGCACGCGAGAGCGCACCGGTCGCGGGATCGGGACCGACGGTCCCGCTCGCGAGGCGCGCCCAGGCCGGGCCGCCCTCGTAGCGCAGCGCACCCTCGCCGACCCGCTTCGCCTCGGCGAGCACGGCCTGGGCGGAGCGGAGCGCGTCCGTCGTGTCGGCGTGGCCGAGGGGCAGGCGCGCGAAGACGAGGCCCGCGTGGGCCTGGGCCACGGCGCTCGCGCCGCCGTGGGCGAGGACGGCCAGGACGGCGCCGACGCGCGACGGACGACACGCGATGCGGACGCCGAGGTCGTCGCCACGATTCGCCTCCTCGTGCCACGCGCGCAGGCGCGCGAGCGCCTCGCCGGCGCCGGCGGCCTCGCGCGCGAGGTTTGCGGCCGGCGCCTGCTTCGCGAGGCGACGGGCCTGGGCGGCGACGAGCGCCTCCGGGCCCGCGAGCTCGACCACCACGGCATGACGGCCCTCCCGCACGGCGTGGGGCGCGAGGCGGTGGCTCGTCGCGGCGTCGAGCGTCACCACGGCGCGTACGGCCGCGAGATCGGCGGCCGCGCGCTCGAACGCAAGCGCCGCCGCGGGGTCGGGCAGCTCGGCGACGAGCGTCTGCGCCGTCTCCGGCCGCTTGTGCAGGCGCAGCCACGCGCCCTCGATCGCGCCCAGGGTGCCGAGGGAGCCGCAGTAGAGCTTCGCGAGGTCGTAGCCCGTCACGTTCTTCACGACGCGGCCGCCGCAGCGGGTGCGCTCGCCCGTCGCGAGCGCGACCTCGAGGCCGAGCACGACGTCGCGCGGGCGCCCGAAGCCGCGCAGGCGCGGCCCCACCTCGCCGGCGGCGAGCACACCGCCGAGCGTCGCGGCGTCGCTCGCGGGATCGAGCGCGATCTCCCAGCCCGCCGCGTGCACCGCCTCGCGCAGGCGCGCGAGGCGCACACCCGCGCCGGCGTGGGCGACGCCCTCGTCGGCGTCGACGACGTCGATGGCGTCGAGACACGCGGTCGAGAGCACGACGTCCACCGCGCCTGCAGCCGCGCCGAGGGCGGGCTTCGTGCCGCCCCCGCGCAGCAGGGCGCGGCCGCCCGTCGCCGTGAGACGGGCGAGCGCGCCGGCGAGGGCGGCGCCGTCGGCCGGCGTCTCGAGGGGCGCGTCGTCCACGCTCATCAGGCTCATTCCAACGCGACGCGCTCGTAGCCGCGCGCCTTGGGATCCGACTCGGCGCAGAAACGCGTGCTCGGGAAGACCTTCCCGGGGTTGCAGACGTGGTCGGGGTCGAAGGCGTCGCGCAGTCGGCGCATCGCGTCGAGGTCGTGCGGGCCGAAGAGCAGCGACATGAAGTCCTGCTTCTCGGTGCCGATCCCGTGCTCGCCGCTGATCACACCGCCGGCCTCGACGCAGGTGCGCAGGATCTCCTCACCGGCGGCGAGCACGCGGCGCAGCTCGTCGGGGTCGCGGCGGTCGAAGGAGATGTTGGGGTGCACGTTGCCGTCGCCGGCATGGAACACGTTCGAGAGCCGGAGCCCGTGGCGGTCGCCGATCGCGCAGATGGTCGCGAGCACCTCGGGCAGCTTCGGTCGCGGCACCACGGCATCGTGGACGTAGAGGTCGGGCGCGAGGCGGCCCATGGCGCCGAAGGCGCCCTTCCGCGCCCTCCAGAAGCGCGCGCGCTCGGCCGCGTCGCGCGCGACCTCGACGCGCGTCGCGCCCTCCGCAGCGGTCAGCGCGCGAACGGCCGCGACCTCGGGCCCGAGCGCCTCGCGCGCGCCGTCGAGCTCGACGATCAGCACCGCGCCGGCATCGCGCGGGAGGCCGGCCGCGTAGACGCTCGCCTCGATCGCCTCGATCGTCCGGCGATCCACGATCTCGAGCGCTGCCGGCACGAGGCCGCTTCCGATCACGCGTCCGACCGCGCGACACGCCGAGACGATGTCGGGGAAGATCGCGAGCAGCGTCTCGACCGCTTCGGGGATCGGCACCAGACGCACCGTGATCTCGGTGACGACGCCGACCGTGCCCTCGCTCCCGACCACGGCGCCGACGAGGTCGTAACCGGCGTCGAAGCCGCTGCGGCCGCCGAGGCGGGCGACGCTCCCGTCGGCGAGCACGAGCTCGAGGCCGAGCACGTGGTTCGTCGTGGTGCCGTACTTGAGCGTATGGGGCCCGCCGGAGTTCTCGGCGACGTTGCCGCCGATCGTGCACGAGAGCTGGCTCGAGGGATCGGGCGCGAAGAAGAGGCCGTGGGGCGCCGTCGCCTTCGAGAGCTCGGCGTTGATCACGCCGGGCTGCACGACGGCGACGCGGTCGTCCGGGTCGATCTCGAGCACCCGGTTCAGGCGGGAGCACTCGATCACGACGGCGCCCTCGAGGGCGACCGCGCCTCCCGAGAGCCCCGTGCCCGCACCGCGCGGCACGAAGGGCACGCCCGCCTCCCGACACGCGCGCACGACTCTCACCACCTCGTCGCGGCTCGCGGGAAGCGCCACCGCGCTCGGCATGCCGGTGTGGTGCGTGAGGCCGTCGCACTCGTAGACGAGCAGCTCTTCGGGGCGCGCGAGGCACGCGCCCTCGCCGACGATCGCGCGCAGGCGCGCGACGAGGGTCGAGCGCTGCGAAGGCGGAAGAGAAGGCGGAAGAGCAGGCCGATGCGGATGGAGCGCGTCGCTGGTCATCGTCGGACGAGCGTACCCCGCCGCGGAAGTCCCAGGCAGGCCGGCGGGCCGTGCGAGACCCGCGGCTCAGGCGAGGCCGAGGCGCTCCAGCGCGTCCTCGTCGAAGCCGAGGTAGTGCCCGATCTCGTGCTTCACCGTCTTCATGATCTCCTCCTCCAGCTCCTCGGGCCGCAGCTTCGCGAGGTTCCGGCGGAACAGGATCACGCGCGTCATGTCCGCGGGCTGGGCCGTCACGGCCTCCTGCGTCCGCGGCGTGCCGATGAAGATGCCGAGGATCTGGGGCGAGACGTTCTCCTGGCCCACGAGGTCCGCCGACGGGAAGTCCTCGATCAGGACGGGGACGTCCTCGACGTAGCGGCGGATCGAGCGCGGCAGGTCGTCGAGGGTCTCGGCGGCGATGCGCCGGAGATCCTCCTCGCCGAGCTCGCAGGGCACGCAGTGCACGTCGGGCGCGAGGGCCGCCGCCTTGTCGAAGCACTTCGCCGCGGCTTCGTCGTCGCCGAGGCGCTCGAGCGTGAGGCCCAGGTGGTAGACCGCGTGGGAGTAGTCGGGGTCGATCGCGAGGGCGATCTCGAGCTGGCGCCGCGCTTCCTCGAAGCGGCCGAGCTCGAACAGGATCTGGCCCTCGAAGCCACGGAAGGTGCCGCCGTCGCCGCCGGTCTGGATCGCGCGACGCACGAGGAAGAGCGCGCCCTCGAGGTCGTCGTCGAGGAAGAGCGCGCGGGCCTTCAGGTAGTGGATCTCGGCTTCGCTGGCGCGGTCGAGACGGGGCTGGTCGGCGCCGCCGGCGAGCATCTCGTCGAGCTGCTCGAGGGCGAGCTCGGTCTCGCCCATGTCCTCGATCAGGACCTCGGCGCGGTTCAGTCGCGCGACCACGTACTTGGGATCGGCCTTGGCAGCGAGCTCGAACTCGTAGAGGGCGTCTTCGCAGCGCCCTTCTTCCCAGAGGATCTCGCCGCGCGTGTTGTGGGCCTCGGCGCCGTTGGGCTCGACCTTCAACGCCTCGTCGAGCCAGGCGAGCGCCTCGTCGGTGCGACCACCGCTCGAGGCTTCCATCGCCTGATCGAGGCAGTCCCAGTAGCGATCCTTGTCCTTCATCGGTCCTTCGCGAGGATGCCGACGAGCATCCGGCCAGGGGGGTTGGCGGCGGCCATCATAGCAGAGGCCGGATGCGCAACGGCCCCGTCGATCACCCCTCGAAAGCGGCGTAAACCCCTGTTCGCGTGCAACTTTCCGAAATGCCGGGCGGGCGACCGGCCGGTCCGCCGGAAGCCTGGGACGGTTCTCCACGCCGGCCCCAAACGCCATTTCCTCCGTCGGCTGGACGCGATCGGACGCTGAGCTGCGAGACCTGAGGTCCGCCGCGGGGCGCGTTGACGCTCCCAGGGGCCCCACGTACCTTGGCCCCACTCCGCACCCCCGGGGCCGAACCCATGAGCGATCGACCTCCCGGCAAGCCTTCGCCGGGCGAATCCACGACCGCCGTCCACGGCGGGGAGCGCAGCCGCCCGGCGAGCAGCGCGATCCCCGTCCCGATCTATCACACCTCCACGTACTGGTTCCGCAACTCGGCGGAGGTCCGAGCCTACCAGGAGGGGCGCCTCGCCCGGGACGAGTACGGCCGCTACGGCAATCCGACCTGGCGCGCTGCCGAGGGCAAGCTCGCCGAGCTCGAGGGCGCCGAGGACGCCGTGCTCTTCGCCTCGGGCATGTGCGCGGCCACCACGATGTTCTTCGCGCTGCTTCCGCGCGGCGCGCACCTCGTCACGACCAGCGACTGCTACCGGCGCACGCGCCAGTTCCTGCAGCAGTACCTGACGAAGATGGACGTCGAGACCACGGTGATCGAGCCGGCGGACACGAAGAAGCTCGCCGACGCGTTGCGGCCCGATACCGCGCTCTTCTTCACCGAATCGCCGACGAACCCGTACCTGCGCGTGATCGACGTGGCCGAGGCCGCCCGCGTCTGCCACGCCCGGAACGTGCTGGTGGTGATCGACAGCACCTTCGCGACGCCCGTGAACCACCGCGCCCTCGCCGACGGCGCCGACCTCGTGATCCACAGCGCCACCAAGTACCTGGGCGGCCACAACGATCTTCTGGCCGGCGCCGCCGTCGGCTCGAAGCGCATGATCCAGCCCCTGCGCGACGCCGTGGGTGTGCTCGGTGGGATCACGGATCCGAACTCCGCCTACCTGCTGAACCGCGGCATGAAGACGCTCGCGCTGCGGATGGAGCGCCACAATGCGAACGCGACGGCCGTCGCCCGGATGCTGGAGGCACATCCCAAGGTGCGGCGCGTCTGGTACCCGGGGCTGTCCAGCCATCCCGACCACGAGACCGCGCGCCGGACCATGAGCGGCTTCGGCGGCGTCGTGACCTTCGATCTCGACACGGACCTCGACGGCGCGATCCGCTTCACCGACGCCTGCCGCATCCCCTACCTCGCGCCGAGCCTCGGCGGCGTGGAGTCGTTGATCGAGATGCCGGTGCTGATGTCGTACTGGGACAAGACGCCCGAAGAGCGGCGCCAGTATGGGATCACCGATTCGCTCGTGCGCTTCTCCTGCGGGATCGAAGACGCCGCCGACCTGCTGGCCGACCTCGAGCAGGCGCTCGAGAAGATCTGACCCGAGACCCGATGGAGCTCCGCGGACAGGTCGCGCTCGTGACGGGCGGCGCGAGCGGAATCGGCCGCGCGATCGCTCTCGCCCTCGCGCGCGAGGGCTGCAGCGTCGCGATCGCCGACGTCGCGCGCGAGCGGATCGCGGCCACGGCCGAGGAGATCCGCGCCGTCGGCGTCGACGTCCAGGGCTTCTCCTGCGACGTCGCCAACGAGGCCGACGTGATGGCCACGCGCGACTACGCCTTCGCCCGCTTCGGCCGCGTGGACCTGCTGGTGAACAACGCCGGCATCGCGCTCGGCGGCTCCTTGCCCGCGATCCCGGCCGACGAGTGGGAGCGCGTGCTGCGGGTGAACGTGATGGGCGCGGTGCACGGGCTCCGCGCCTTCCTGCCGGCGATGCTCGCGCGCGGCGCGGGCTGGGTCGCGACCACGGCGTCGTCGCTCGCACTCTTCCCGGACGATCCCCACGCGGTGCCGTACGTGACGAGCAAGTTCGCCCTCGCCGGAATGTGCCGCTCGATGGCGCTGTACCTGAAGCCGCGTGGCGTCGGCGTCACGCTCTTCTGCCCCGGCCTCGTCGACACGGACTTCCCCCGCAACGCGCGCACGATCGCACGAGACGGGCGCGTGGTTCCGACGCCGTCGCCCGTGCTCGAGGGCGCGCTCGCGCCGAGCGAGGCGGCGCGCGTCTTCGTCGAGGGACTGCGCGCGGGACGCTTCTTCGTGACGACCGTGCCCGGCGCCGCCGAGCGCATGGCCGCGGACGCCGCAGACCTCGACGCAGCGCTCGAGCGCGCGCTGGCCGCGCTCCCGCCGCGCGGCTGAGGCCGCTCAGTCGGGGAGCCCGGGCGGGAGCCGCATGCCGTTCGGCGGCGGCGGGAGCGGCTCGTCCGGCGGGAGGCGGGCGGCCACCGCCTCGCGGATGCCGAGCGTCTCGACCAGATGCCGTGTGCGCTCCTCGCGCGTGCAGGGGCGCACGCTGCGCACGCCGTCCGGCGAGATCTCTGCGATCTGCCCGAAGGCCGCGCCCACCACGCCCGCGCCGCGATTGAGCCGCGCGTAGAGCGAGAAGTTGAAGGGGCTCCAGGGCCGCGTCGCTTCGTGGTACTGGCGGAACTCCTCGGCGGAGCTCTCGAGGGAATCGATCCGGCAGTCGAGGCCGTCGAGGTGGAGCGGTCGCCAGCGCACGAGCGGCCGGCCGGCTTCGAAGCGCAGCGCCACACCCCAGGCCGGATGCGCGACGCCTGCCGGCTCGCCGGCGCGCAGGCGCAGCGGCGTCGCGAACAGCATCGACGCGTCGACGAGATGGCGTTCGCCGTCGAGCGCGACGCTCACGGTGCCGTGGTTCGGCGGCAGGTCGGGCGCGACGAGCATCGTGCCCACGCCGCGCCGAGCGCGGAAGCCCAGGCTCGAGAGCAGCGCGCAGAGCGCGCCGTTCGCGGCCCAGCAGGTCGCGCCGGTCCCGTCCGCGAGCCAGCGCTCGAAGAAGCCCGCCGGATCGTCGCCGGGCAGCGGGCCGGGCAGCCCTTCGGCGAGATGGATGCGCTTCCAGACGTTGTCGAAGGGCACGCGCTGCGACCACGCCGCGTAGAGCGCGCTCAAGCCCGCGAGGTCGGGCGTCGGCGCGGCGGTGAAGCCGAGCCCGGCGAGCACCCGTTCGACGAGCCGGGTCTCGAGCCCGACGCGATCGGTCTCCGGCCCGACGAGCGCCGTCGCGAGCTCCACGCCGCCGTTCTCGGGCTCGATCCGTCGACTGCTGGCCATGTCCGCTTCACTCCACCGACCAGGGCTCGAGGCCTGCCGCCTCGAGCGCGCGCCGGTCGTGCGACACCAGGATCTGCATCCCCGCCTGGTCGCGCGCCACCTTCAGGAAGTGGCGCAGCTCGGCCTGACGCTCGTCGTCCTCCGGGACCAGGAAGGTGCGGTAGGCCCACGGCTTCGGGACGTCGTGCTCGACGCCGTCGAGGGCGTTCACGGAGTCGCCGGCGAACAGGTAGCCCGCGACGCTCTCGCCATGACGCAGGGTTGCGACGACGATCTGGCTGCCGGGCGTATGCCCGCCGGCGGCGATCACGAACACGCCGGGAAAGCCGGGCAGCGCGAGCATCCCGCCGCCGGGCCCGAGCGCTTCGACGCGAGTGCACGGCGAGGCCCGCAGCAGCTCGCGGCCCGGGCGCGTGGTGTGGTTCGGGCGCGCGTCCTGGGCGTCGGTCATGAACGCGGCGAAGGGCGCGCCGGCGCGCGCGGCGCAGAGCGCCGTGACGCCGCCCACGTGGTCGGTGTGCAGGTGCGTGAAGATGACGCCACGGACGCGCGACACGGCGTCGCCCAGCCGCTCCGCCACCGGCGCATGGGGCTCGATCGGCTCCGCGCCGGCGAGACGCTCGAGCGGGCCGCCGAACGCGATCGCGCCTTCGCGGTCCATGCCGAGATCGACCAGCAGGAGCCGCCCGTCGCTCCACTCGAGCACGAAGCTCGGATGGCTCATCACGTAGGGCGCCTCCGGCGCCGGATCGGCGGCGGGATCGAGCACGGCGCTCCGGGGCATCGCCTGGCTCGCGGTGTCGATCCACGCGAGGCGCACGGGCAGGTCGGCGTCCGCCGCATGGAGGCCGAGCTCGGCGAGGCCCGGCAGCGGCGCACGCTCGCGGCGGATGTCGCGGTGCGCGCGCACGAGCACAAGCGCGACGAACACGATCACGATCACGAGCAGCGCGGCGAGACCGAGCAGGATCCGTCGCAGCATCAGCGCTCCGCGCGCGGCTCCGCCCTCAGGCGAAGGCCGCCATCACCTCTTCGAAGGCCTTCATCTGGCCGCCACGCGTGCTCGACGGCACCACGATCGGCGTCGAGACGCCGGCCGCGCGCCAGGCGTCGAGACCGTCGCGCACCTCGGCAGCGCTGCCGAAGAGCGTGGTGTCCGCGAGCCAGCGGTCCGTCATGAGCGACGCCAGCTTCTCGCGCTCGCCCTTCGCGAGCGCCGCCTCGACGGCCTCCATCTCCTCGACGTAGCCGGCCTCCTTCCAGTAGTTCCGGTAGTTCGGGAGCATCAGGTAGCCGGAGAGCGTCTTGCGGTTCACCGCGGCGGCGGCGGCGCGGTCGTCGTCGATGCAGGTCGGGATCATGTTGCCGACGAAGAAGCCCGCGGCGAGCTTGTCCTTCGGCACGTTCGCGAGGGACGTCGCCATGTGGCTGCGCGCGGCGTTCGCGAACACGGCGCCGTCGCCGATCTCACCCGCGAGCGACACCATGCGGCGGCGCAGCGCCGCGGGCACGATCGGCGGCAGCTCCCCCACCTGCTTCGCCAGGTCGCGGATCGTCTCCACGTACTTCCGCATGTCGGCGAGGGGCTTCCCGGTCTCGACGCCGAGGCGGGCGTTCATCGGCGCGTGGGAGACGCCGAGCCCGAGGACGAAGCGCCCGCCCGACATCTCGTGGACGAACGACGCCGTCTGCGCCATGTCGAAGGCGCTGCGGGTGTAGATGTTCGCGATCGCGGTGCCGAAGCGCAGCGTCTTCGTGGCGAACGCGAGTGAGAGGCAGAGGCCGAGGCCGTCGCCGAAGCTCGCGCAGTAGATCCCGGCGAAGCCGCGGCGCTCGATCTCGCTCGCGAGCTCGACGGTGGCGCGGCGCCGGCCGGGCATGGCGGCGAGGGAGAGGGCGGGCAGCGTCGACATGCGGGGCTCCTCCGGAATCGCGGCGTGAACGCGCGCTGACTCTACGCGAGGCGCGCGAGGAGGGATACCCTGCGCGCCACCTCGCACGGGAGCGCCATGGGACGTCTGCTCCGCATGCTCGGCCTCGGCCTCGTCGCGCTCGCGGCCGCCCTCGTCGCCCGCGCCCTCGCGCTGCCGTCGCGCCAGGTCGTGACGCCGGCCGCGCCGCGCATCGCACTCGAAGACGCCGCGATCGCCGAGCGCCTCGCGGCGGCGGTGCGCCTGCCCACGATCTCGCACCAGGACGCCGCCGCCTTCCCGCGCGCTGACTTCGAGCGCTTCCACGCCTGGCTCTTGGCGAGCTACCCCCGGCTGCACCGCGGGCTCGAGCGCGAGACGATCTCCGACCTCTCCCTCGTCTACACCTGGCGCGGGAGCGATCCGTCCCTGGCGCCGGTCGTGTTGCTCGCGCACCAGGACGTGGTGCCGGCCGAGAGCCCGGAGCGCTGGGCGCATCCGCCGTTCGCCGGCGAGATCGCGGACGGCTTCGTCTGGGGCCGCGGCGCGATCGACGACAAGGGCGCGCTGGTCGCGATCTGCGAGGCGGTCGAGGGCCTGCTCGCGCGCGGCTTCGCCCCGCGCCGGACCGTGATCCTGGGCTTCGGACACGACGAGGAGGTCGGCGGCGAGAGCGGCGCGAAGCAGATCGCGGCGCTCTTCGCGGCCCGCGGGATCCGACCCGCCCTCGTGATCGACGAGGGCCTGGCGATCCTCACGCCCGGCTTCCTGCCGGGCGTGACGCGTGCGGCGGCGCTGGTCGGAATCGCCGAGAAGGGCTCGGTGACGCTCGAGATCGTCGCGAGCGCCCCGGGCGGGCACTCCTCGACGCCGCCGCGGAGCACGGCAGCCGGTGCCCTCGCCGAGGCGATCCGCGCGCTCGAGGCGGATCCGTTCCCGGGCGGTGTCGGCGGCGTGACCGCCCTCTCCTTCGACTTCCTCGCGCCGGAGCTTCCGCTGCTCGCCCGCGTCCCGCTCGCGAACCGCTGGCTGTTCGCGGCGCCGCTCGGCGCCCTCGCCTCGCGCAATCCGGCGATCAACGCGCTGCTGCGCACCACCACGGCGGTCACGATGCTCTCCGGCAGCCCGAAGGAGAACGTGCTGCCGACCGAGGCGATCGCGACGGCCAACTTCAGGATCCTCCCGGGCGAGACGGCGGAGACCGTGCGCGAGCGTGTCGCGGCGACGGTGGCGGCGCCGGATGTCGAGGTGCGCTTCAAGGACCCGGGCCGCGATCCGAGCCCGGTGTCACCCGTCGACGGCCCGGCCTTCGGGCTGATCCAGCGCACGATCGGCGAGATCTTCCGGGACGCGATCGTGACGCCGGGTCTCGTGCTCGGCGGCACGGATTCGCGCCACTTCGCCGCCGTCACGCCGAACGTCTTCCGCTTCGCGCCGTTCCAGTACGACGCCTCGGACCTCACCCGACCGCACGGGATCGACGAGCGCCTCTCCCTCGCGAACCTGGCGGACGGCGTGCGCTGGTACGCGCGCTTCGTCGAGAACGCGAGCGCCGCGTTCGAGGCGCCGTGAGCGCCGTCGCGTCGCCCGCCGTCGACCTCGTGGCCGGCCTGCGCCGGCTCGGCTACGACGCCTTCCGCCCCGGCCAGCGCGAGGCGGTGGAGACGCTCCTCGCGTCGGGGCGCCTGCTGCTCGTGGCGCCGACCGGCGGGGGCAAGAGCCTGATCTACCAGCTCCCGGCGATCCTGCTGCCGGGCACGACGCTCGTGATCTCGCCGCTGGTCGCGCTGATGGCGGATCAGGTGCGCGCACTCGAGGAGCGCGGAGTGGCCGCCACCTACCTCGCGGCGACGCTCGCGCCCGACGAGATGCGCAGGCGGATGGCGCGGGTCGCGCGGGGCGAGATCTCGCTGGTGTACGTCGCCCCGGAGCGCCTGGCCTTCCCCGGCTTCCAGGCGATCCTCGCCGGCCTCGCCTGTCCGCTCGTCGCGGTGGACGAGGCCCACTGCATCAGCGAGTGGGGCCACGACTTCCGTCCGGAGTACGGCCAGCTCGGCGAGCTGCTCCACGCCTTGCCCGCGGCCCGCGTGCTCGCCTGCACCGCCACCGCGACGCCCGTGGTGCGGGACGAGATCCTCGCGAAGCTCGGGCTGTCCGCCGGCACGCCCCAGCTCGTGCGCGGCTTCGCACGGCCGAACCTGGGGCTCCGCGTGGTCGAGATCGCGAGCACGCGGGAGCGCGCGCTGCACGTCGACTCGGCGCTGCGCGAGGCGCTCGGGCCGAGCGGCCCCGCCCGCGGCGCGGCGATCGTGTACGCGCCGACCCGGCGCACGGCCGAGGAAGAGGGCGCGCGCCTGGCCCGCGGCGGCTGGCGTGCGGAGGTCTACCACGCGGGCCTCTCCGCCGAGCGGCGCGAAGCCGCCCAGAGCGCCTTCTCGAGCGGCGACTGCGACGTCGTGGTCGCGACCAACGCCTTCGGCATGGGCATCGACCGGGCCGACGTCCGCGCCGTGATCCACCTCGCGCCGCCTGCGTCGCTCGAGGCCTGGTACCAGGAGGTCGGACGCGCGGGGCGCGACGGCGAGGACGCGATCGGCGTGCTGCTGCTCTCGGCCGGCGACCTCGGCCTGCGCCGCCGCCTGCTCGAGATGGAGGTCGACGGCCGCGCGCCCGACCCGGAGATCGTGCGCCACAAGTGGAGCCTCTTCCTCGAGCTGCTGCACGTGGCGGAAGGCGGGAGCTGCCGCCACGACGCGATCCTGCGCTACTTCGGCGACGAGGAGGAGACGCTCGCGGGCTGCGGCCGCTGCGATGTCTGCCGCGCGCTGGCCGACGGCGACGCGGGCGACGAGACGAGCGACGCGGAGCGCGAGCTCGTGGTGCGCAAGGCCCTCTCGGCGGTGGCGCGGATCCACGGGCGCTTCGGCGTGAACGCGGCGGCGGCGCTGCTGCGCGGCGCCGACGACCCGCGCCTCGAGCGCTCGGGCCTGTGCGCGACGCCGACCTTCGGCGCGCTGCGCGAGCGCAGCGAGGAGTGGCTCCAGCGCCTGCTCCGCCGCTGCGTCACCGCGGGCTTCGTGGACTTCCTCGGGGCCGAGCGGCCGGTGGCGCTGCTGACGGAATCCGGGCGCGCTGTGATGCGCGGCGAGCGGCCGGCGCGCCTCGTGCTGCCGCCCGCCGCACGTACGCTGCGCGGCGCCGGCGGGGGCGCGCGCGGCGGGCGTGGCGCCGACGCGGGCGTGGGCGCGCGCGGTGAGCGCGGCGCCGCCGGTGCAGCGGGACGCGGAGCGCACGGCGCAGCCGACGCGCCGGAGCTCGACGCCGCCGGGCTTGCCCTGTTCGAGGCGCTGCGCGCGCACCGGCTCGCGGTCGCCCGCGCCGAGGGCGTGCCGCCCTACGTCGTCGCGAGCGACCGCACCCTGCGCGACATCGCGCTGCTGCGCCCCCGCGACAAGAGCGCGCTGCTGCTCGCCCACGGCATCGGCCCCGCGAAGGCGGAGCGATTCGGCGACGGGCTGCTCGCGGTGGTGCTCGGCGCCTGAGCGCTCGCTCCGGCGAGGCGCGGCTCCGGGGACAGGCGGCGCCTCAGCACTCGCGAAGCGCGCTCCGGCGACGCGCGCGCGGCCGGCGCTGGCGCGCGGCCGAGACGTCAGCCCATGCCACCGCGCGAGCGCACGATCTGGCCCGTGATCCACGCGGCGTCGTCCGACGCCAGGAAGCGCACCACGCGCGCGGCGTCCTCGGGCCGCCCGACGCGGCCCTGGGGGCTCGCGTCCTCGAGGGCGCGGCGCATGTCCGGCGTCATCCAGCCGGTGTCGGTCGCACCGGGGTCCACCGCGTTCACCGTGATGCCCTGGGCCGCGACGGCGCTCGCGAGGCTCGTTGTGAAGGCGTCCACGCCGCCCTTCGTGGCGGCGTAGGCGAGCTCGTTCGGCATCGGGGCGAGACCCTGGCCCGAGGTCAGGTTCACGATGCGCCCGCCGCGCCGCGACCCGCGCCGGCGCACGAACTCGGCGCAGAGCAGCGCCACGGCGCGCAGGTTCACGGCGTAGTGGGCGTCGAGCAGGTCGCCGTCGAGGACGTCGATCGGCGTCTCCTCGGAGTGGGCGGCGTTGTTCACGAGCACGTCCACCGGGCCGAGCGCTCCCTCGGCGCGCGTGAACAACCTGGCGGCCGCGGCGGGCTCGGCGAGATCGAGATCGACGCCGTCCGCGCGCACGCCCTGCGCGCGCAGGTCCTCGAGCAGGAGCTGCGCGTCGCGCGGGTCGCCGCGCAGCCCACGCGCGCGGTCGTACACCGAGCACCAGGTCACGAAGACGTCGGCGCCCGCCGCGGCGAGCTCGCGCGCGATCGCCGCGCCGATGCCGAGCGCCCGCCCCGTGCCGGTGACGAGGGCGACGCGTCCGCGCAGCGAGCTCAACGCGCGCGGGCGCGCCGGCGCGCGAGGGTTAGCTGGCGCGCCAGGAAGCGCTCGATCGGGATCCCGGCGGCCGCGAGCTGCTGCGGGATGAAGCTCGCCCGCGTGAGACCCGGCAGCGTATTGGTCTCGAGGTAGACCGGCCCGTCGGCATCGACGATCAGGTCGGTGCGCGAGTAGCCCTCGCAGCCGAGGGCGCCGTGGGCCGCGAGGGCGGCCTCCTGTGCTTTGGCCGCGATCTCCGGCGCGATCTCCGCGGGCGTGATCTCGCGCGCGCCGCGGCCGAGGTACTTCGCCTCGTAGCCGAAGGCGCCGCCCGCGGGCAGGCGCACCTCGGAGCAGGGCAGGGCGCGCAGCACGTCGCCGTCGTCATCGATCACGCCGACCGTGAGCTCGATGCCCGAGACGAACGCCTCGGCGAGGTACGGGTGGGCCTCGTCCTTGATCGCGACCAGGGCTTCCTCGAGCTCGGGCGGCGAGGCGACGAAGCGCAGGCCCATGCTCGAGCCGTCGGCCACGGGCTTCAGCACGACCCGCGAGAAACGCTCGAGCAGGTCGAGCACACGCGCCCGAGAGCGCGAGACGTCGCGGCCGTCGACGACCGTCGCCTCCGCGACGCGGAGGCCCGCGGCGCGGACGATGTCGCGGGCGCGCGCCTTGTCGAAGGCATCGCGGCTCGCGCGGCTGCCGGAGCCCGTGAAGGGGATGCCGCGCTCCTCGAGCCAGCCCTGGAGCACTCCGTCCTCGACCATCTGGCCGTGGAGCGCGAGGAAGAGCGAGAGCCCGCGCTCGGCCCACTCGGCGAGGGCGGCCTTGATGTCGCGCCAGCGCGCGGGCGAGCGCGGCGCGAGCTCGACCTCGAAGGGTCGGGCGTGGCCCGTGAGCTCGGCCACCGAGAGCTCGAACACGACGCCGTCCGGCGCCCAGTAGAAGCAGCGCGGCGCGGCGAGCACCGTCGCCACGTTCTGGGCCGAGGCCACCGAGACCAGGCGCTCGCGCGCCGGCCCGCCGAAGAGAAGTCCGATCTCGCCGCTCACGACCTTCCACCCCCCTGGAAAGGCGACGCCGTCGCTCAGAGCAGGCGCCCCTGCTCCCCCGTTTCGACGTGGCCGCGCTCCATCATGAGCAGGCGTCGCTTCAGGGGCGCCCCTCCGGCGTAGCCGCCGAGGCCGCCGTCGGCGGCGATCACGCGATGGCAGGGCACGACGATCGCGATCGGGTTCGCGCCGTTCGCGGCGCCGACCGCGCGCACGGCCTGCGGCGCGCCCACGGCGCGCGCGACGTCCGCGTAGCTCCGGAGCTCGCCGTAGGGGATGCGCGCGAGCTCGCTCCAGACGGCGAGCTGGAACGCCGTGCCGCGCAGGTCGAGCGGAAGGTCGAAGACCACGCGCTTGCCCGCGAGGTAGTCGGTGAGCTGGCGCGCCGCCTCCCGGTTCGGGGCGAAGGCGGGCTCGACGGAGGCGCCGGTCGCCTGGCGCGCAAGCCAGCCCGCGAAGCCGCGGCCCCCCGCGTTCGGAAGCTGGACGTAGGCCAGACCCCCGTCGGTCGAGGCGAGACGCAAGGTCCCGACCGGCGACTCGAGCTCCGCGACGTAGACGCGCTCCATGTCGCCGCACGATACCACCGCGGCCCGCCGCAGGGGCGTCGTCGTCGCGCCGCGACCGGCTTGACGCGGATTGTTAACGATCGTTATGGTGCGCAGCGCGGCCCCGCCGTCCCGTGCGTCCTGCTCCGGCAGTCTGCGCAGGGACGACCCGGCTCGGCTGCAGCGAGGTCGAACATGGCGTTTCCGAAGGCGGGACTCTCCACGGACGCGATCTTCGCGCGGCTCGAGGCGTTCCGCGCCGACGACATGCCGTGGCGCGACGGCCGGACCTGGGCCTACGTCTACGACCCGGGCGCCGAGGCCGAAGCGATCATCAAGCGCGCGTTCACGATGTACCTGACGGAGAACGCGCTCGACCCGACGGTCTTCCCGAGCACGCTGCGGCTCGAGAACGAGCTCGTGGGCATCGCCGCGGCGCATCTCGGCGGCGACGGGGAGGTCGCGGGCAACTTCACGAGCGGCGGCACCGAGAGCATCATCCTCGCGGTCAAGACGGCGCGCGACTGGGCGCGCCGCCACCGGCCATCGATCCGGGAGCCCGAGATCGTGCTGCCGGCGACCGCCCACGCGGCGTTCCGCAAGGCGGCCCACTACCTCGACGTGAAGGTCGTGACGGCCGACGTCGACCCCGTGAGCTTCCGCGCCGATCCCGAGGCGGTGCGCCGCGCGATCACGCCCGACACGATCCAGCTCGTGGGCTCTGCGGTGTCCTACGCCCACGGCGTGGTGGACCCGATCCGCGAGCTCGGCCAGATCGCGCTCGAGCACGACCTGCTGCTCCACGTGGACGGCTGCATGGGCGGGTTCCTGCTGCCGTTCTTCCGCAAGCTCGGCTGCCCGGTCCCGGACTTCGACTTCTCGGTGCCCGGCGTGACCTCGATCTCGATGGACTTCCACAAGTACGCGTTCGCGGCGAAGGGCGCGTCGGTGGTACTGCACCGCAACCGCGACCTGCGCCGCTTCCAGATCTACACCTGCGCCGACTGGGCGGGCTACACCGTGGTGAACCCCACGGTGCAGAGCTCGAAGTCCGGCGGTCCGCTCGCGGCGGCCTGGGCCGTGCTCCAGCACTTCGGCGAGGATGGCTATCTCGAGATCGCGCGCAGCGTGCTCGACGCCACGCGCCGCATCGCCGACGGCGTGGAGCAGATCCCGGGCCTGCGCCTGCTCGGGCGGCCCGAGATGAACCTCGTCGCCTTCACGAGCGACGAGGTCAGCGTGTTCCACGTGATCGACGAGATGAAGGTGCGCGGCTGGTACGTCCAGCCGCAGCTTGCCTGGGGCGCATCGAAGGAGAACATCCACCTCTCGATCAACCCGGCGAGCGTGCGCTGGGTGGACGCGCTGCTCGCCGACCTGCGCGCGTGCGTCGAGACGGCGCGCGGCATGGGCGGCGGCGAGCTCGCCGCGAAGCTGCGCGGCGCCCTCGCCCACCTCGACCCCGCGACCCTGAGCGACGAGCAGGTGCGAGGCCTGCTCTCGATGGCAGGCGTCGCCGGCGACGGGCCGCCTCCGTCGCGGATGGCCGACGTGAACGAGGTCATGAACGCGCTCCCGCCGACGCTTCGGGAGCGGCTGCTGACCGAGTACCTGAACCAGCTCATGCGCCAGGCCTGACGAGCCCGTCTCGGGCGAAGCCCCGACCCCGACCGAGGGATCCTCAAGGCGCCTTTCCGCGGTGACGATGACACTCCGTGGGAACGCGGAGGTGCGTCGCATGGCCACGAAGCCTTCGATCCGGGGTCGCATCTTCGCGCCGGCCGCGGAAGACGTGCGCAAGCTGCTCTCGTCGGGCGCGCTCCACGAGCGCGAGCTCGCGCGCTGGCTCCAGGCTCCGGACCTGCCGCTGCTGCGGACGGAGATGATGGACACCGAGTGGTACGACGTGAAGTCGTACGCGCGCATGCTCACCCTGCTGCGCGACGTCGCCGGCGGCGGCAACGACGACTACCTGCGCGAGCGCGGCATGAGCTCGGCCCAGCGCCTGCTCGACGCCGGGCTCTACCAGCAGCTCGAGTACCTGAGCCGGCTCCAGAAGAACGACGCGCGCACGCCCGAGGAACGCTACGAGGCGTACGGTCGCGACCTGAAGCTCCTGACCACCATCAGCGCCGCGATCCTGAGCTTCTCCAGGTGGGCTGCGAAGCCCGATCCCGAGCGGGCGCTCTGCTACCGGCTCGAGATCACCGAGGCGACGGACTTCCCGCGCGAGCTCATGCTCACCTCCGAGGGCTTTGCGAACCGGATGGCGAAGCAGCACGGAGATCCGGACCTGTTCCGCGCGGAGCGCGTCGCGCCCGACGTGATCTGGATGCGCATGATCCGGGCGCTCTGACCGGGCGGGGGACCGCGCAAGAGCCGGCGCGATCCGGTCGATCGCTTGGCGTCGATCCGCGTGGAGGACCCACATGACGATGATTCCCTCGATCCGCGGCCGGGTCTTCGCGACGGCGCTCGAGGACGTCCAGAAGCTGGTCGCGTCCCGTGCGCTCGCCGAGCGCGAGCTCGTGCGCTGGCTCCAGCCGCCCGACGTCGCGCTGCTCGGCCAGGAGATCATGGAAACAGGGTGGTACGACGTGAAGGCCTACGCGCGCGTGCTGCGGCTGCTGCGGGACGTCGTCGGGAAGGGCCACGACGACTTCCTGCGCGAGCGCGGCATGACGACCGCGAAGCGCCTGCTCGACTCGGGCCTCTACCAGCAGCTCGAGTACCTGAGCCGCCTCCAGAAGCACGACGCGCGCACGCCCGAGGAGCGCTACGCGGCGTACGGCCGCGACCTGAAGCTCCTCGCCACGATCAGCGGCGCGATCGTCAACTTCTCGAAGTGGGCGCCCCGGCCCGATCCCGCGCGCCCGCTCTGCTACCGGATCGACATCACCGAGGCGCGCGACTATCCCGACGAGCTCGCGATCTCGACCGAGGGCCTCGTGAACGGCATGGCGAAGCAGCACGGCGATCCGGACCTGTGGCGGGTCGAGCGCGTGGCGCCGGACGCGCTCGCCATGCGCATGATCCGTGCACTTTGACCTGAGCCGCGATCGGCTCAAGACCCGAGCCCGGACCGCCGATCCTCTCTTTGCGAAGGAGGATCCGAGGTGGTCACCAGGCCTTCGATTCGCGGCAGCATCTTCGCGCCGGCGGTGGAGGACCTGCGAAAGCTGGTCTCCCAGCGCAGGGTCTCGCGGGAGGGGCTCGAACGCTGGCTCGGCCCATCCGATCTGAAGCTCTTCGATGCCGACCTGTTCGAGACCGACTGGTACGACGTCCGCACCTACGGCCACGTGCTCTCCGCATTGCGCGACCTCGAAGGCCACGGCGACGACGACTATCTCCGACAGCGCGGTGCACACTCCGCGGAGCGCCTGCTGAACGCCGGGCTCTACGCCCAGCTCGAGTACCTGAGCCGCCTCCAGGCAAACGAGTTCGAGGACCCCGACCAGCGCTTCGCCGCCTTTGGCCGGGACCTGAAGCTCCTGACGACGATCAGCGGGGCGATCCTGAACTTCTCGAAGAGCACGCCGAAGCCGGATCCCGAGCATCGGCGCCGTTACCTGCTCGAGATTTCTGGGGCGCTCGACTACCCGGATCAGCTCGCGCTCACGAGCGAGGGCTTCACGAATCGCATGGCGCGCCAGCACGGCGATCCTGATCTCTGGCGCTTCGAGCGCGTGCGTTCGGACCTGCTCGTGATGAGGATGATCCGCGAGCTCTGACCTGCGCCTCAGCTCTCGTCGCCGCTCTTCATCCCGAGGCGCTTCATCATCTTCTGCAGCGACTGGCGCGGGATCCCGAGCAGCTCCGCGGCGCGGCTCTTGCTGCCGGTGCGGGCGATCGCGCCTTCGATCATGCGCTTCTTGAGCGCGTCGAGGGACTCGTTCAGGTCCCAGGCTTCGGTGCCGCCGGTCTCGGGCAACGCGATCTGCGGCGCGGGGCCGCGCACGTCCTCGGACAGCATCTCGGCGGTGACGACGGTCGCGTCGCCGGCGAGCGCGACGATGCGCTCGATCTCGTTCTCGAGCTCGCGCACGTTGCCGCTCCAGCCATGGGCCACCAGCCGGTCCATCGCAGCCACCGAGAAGCCCTTCAGGCCGCGCCCCATGCGCTCGACGGCGCGGTCGAGGAAGTGGTGCGCGAGAGCCGGGATGTCGGTGCGGCGCTCGCGCAGCGGCGGCATCGCGATCTCGACCACGCGCAGCCGGTAGAAGAGATCCTCGCGGAAGCGGCCTTCCTGGACTTCCTTGCGCAGGTCGCGGTTGGTCGCCGCGATCACGCGCACGTTCACCTTCAGCGTGTCGCTGCTGCCGAGCGGGCGCAGCTCGCCGTCCTGCAGCACGCGCAGCAGGCGCACCTGCATCGTGGGCGACGTCTCGCCGATCTCGTCGAGGAAGATCGTGCCACCGTCGGCGAGCTCGAACAGGCCCTTCTTGTCCTGCATCGCGCCCGTGAACGAGCCGCGCTTGTGACCGAAGAGCTCGCTCTCGAGCAGCGTCTCGGGCAGCGCGCCGCAGTTCTGCGCCACGAAGCGACCCTCGCGCCGCGGGCTGTGCCAGTGGATCGCGCGCGCGACCAGGTCCTTGCCGGTGCCGGTCTCGCCGGTGAGCAGCACCGTGGCGTCGGTCTCCGCGACCTTCTCGATCACCGAGAACACGCGGTTCATGGCCGGGCTCGTACCGATGATCTGGTCGAAGGCGTAGCGCCGCTCGACCTCACGGCGCAGGAACAGGTTCTCACTGCGCAGGCGCTCGTTCGCCTCGGCGAGCTGCTCCGTGAGCTGGCGGTTCGCGGCGCCGAGCTCGTAGGCCTCGAGCGCGCGCTTCACGTCGAGCCGCAGCTCGTCCGTGTCCCAGGGCTTCTGGACGTAGCGGTAGATCCGACCTTCGTTGATCGCGCGCACCAGCGCGCCGACGTCGGCGTAGCCCGTGAGCAGCATGCGGATCGTGTCGGGGCGCTGCGCGGCGACCTGCTCCAGCAGCTGGACACCGGTCATGCCAGGCATGACCTGGTCGGCGATCACGAGCGCGATCTCCTCGCGCCCGAGGATCTCGAGCCCCTGCTCGCCCGAGCTCGCGGCAAACACCCGGTAGCCGTCGCCGAGCGTGAGCTCGAGCGCCTCGAGGATCGCCGGCTCGTCGTCGACGCAGAGGATCCCGTAGGCGCGCTCGCCCGCCTCGCGTCGGGCTTCCTCGATGCCGCCGGCGCTCATGTCCTGGACCTGCCTGTCTTCCGATCGACCCTGCGGTGAAGCGCTCGCCCGGGCGACGCCATTCGGTGTGCGATGCGCCGGGCGTGTCGGGGGCAGGATACCGGCCCGGGCGCGGCCCAGACAGCCCGCGGAGCCGGACCGCGCGGCGCACGGGCCGCGATCGGCTCCGGCGTCCGGCCGGCCCGAGCCCGCCGGACGCCGGAGCCTGCGCTCAGCGCCGGGCGCGCCGGGCGGGCGCCTTGCGAGCGCGCGTCGCCGTCCGTCGCGTCGCGCGCTTCACCGCGCGCTTGGTCGTGCGCTTCGCCGTGCGGCGGGCCGCGCCCTTCTTCGCCGCAGTGCGCCGCTTCGCGACCTTGCGGCGCCGCTTCCCGCCGGCCCGCGCCATCTTGGTGCGCGCCACGTCGCCCTGCTTGTCGATGAAGTAGAGGAAGCCGTCCTCCCGCGTCACGCCGGCCTTGGCGACCTTCTCGGGCCGCTTCTTGGGAGCCGCCTTCCCTCCGCCCCGCGCCATGCGCGCACGACTCACGTCGCCCTGCTTGTCGAGGAAGTAGAGCCAGCCGCGCTCCCGGCGGACGCCTGTCCTCGCGATCTTGGTGGCCATCGTCTTCTCCTTGCCGTGAAGGGCCGCGCGGCGGGCCTCATCGTGCTCGCCGCGAGCCCGTTGCCTGGGCGGCCCGCGCATTCGCACGGGCCCGAGGAGGAAGACGGCGCGAGCGGGGGGGAGGACGGAAACCGCGCACGTCGAGGCACAGGATCCGTCGGGCCCCCGACGGTGTCAACCGCAATTCGGCCTTCTAGCGCGGGTTTGGGGCCGGAATTTGCGAGTCTTCCGACGGGCCGCGGGGCATTCTCCGTCGGCTAGCGGACCCCGAGAAGGCTCTCGAGGCGCTCGATCACCCGCGTCTCCAGGGTCGTCTGATCGAGGGCGTTGATCTCCTGCACGCCAGTCGGGCTCGTGACGTTGATCTCGGTCAGCTTGCCGCCGATCACGTCGATCCCGACGAAGAACAGGCCGTCGCGCAGGAGCGCCGGCCGGATGGCCTCGACGATGCGCCGGTCGTCGGCGTCGAGGGCGGTCTTCACGGCGCGACCGCCGACGTGGAGGTTGGCGCGGGTCTCGCCCTCGGCCGGCACGCGGAGCAGCGCGCCGAGGGGCTCGCCCTCGAGCAGGATGATGCGCTTGTCGCCCTTCCGGACCTCGGGCAGGTAGCGCTGGGCCATCACCCACTGGCTGCCGAAGCGGGTCGACTGCTCGAGGATCGAGAACAGGTTCCGGTCGTCGTGGCGCAGGTGGAAGATGCCCTCGCCGCCCTTGCCCGCGAGGGGCTTCACGATCATCTCCCCGCCGAGCTTCGAGAGGAAATCGACCAGCTCGGGAATCGAGCGCGTGACGCGGGTCTCGGCCATGAGCTCCGGGAAGTGGAGCGCGTAGAGCTTCTCGTTCGCGGCCAGGATGCCCTGGGGACGGTTCAGGACGAGGGCGCGACGGCACAGCGTCAGGATCTGGGTGGCCGTGACGTAGTCGGCGTCGACGGGAGGATCCTTGCGCTGGAAGACCACGTCCGCGGCGTCGTCGAGGCGGACGGTCCGAGGCTCCCCGAGCGTGGCGTGATTCCCCACCTCGCGACGAACGGTCACGGGGCGCACCCTTGCACTGGCCCGCCCATCATCCACGATCAGGTCCTGCGGCTCGAGGAAGAGCAGGCGATGCCCGCGCCGCTGCGCCTCGAGCATCAGGACGAAGGTCGTGTCCTTCGCGATGTCGATGCCCGCGATCGGGTCCATCACGAAGGCGACGGTGAGCGCTCGATTCGACATTCAGGGGAACCCCCGGTTGGCCGAATCGGTAGCGTAGCGGCAAGAGCGCCGGCCACGACGGCGCCGGCGCTCGCGGGCAGGAGAGCAGGCGGGACATCGACCGATGATCCGATGGTTCTGGCGCCTCGTGCGCGTCGCGTTCGTGCTCGCCTTCCTGCTCGCGCTCGCCGGGGCCGGCGGGCTCTGGCTTGCCGTGCGCGAGGTCGAGCGCGGCCTGCCCGACCTGCGCCGCCTCGAGGACTACGAGCCCTTCTTGACCACGCGCGTGCTCGACCGCAAGGGACGCCCGATCGGCGAGTTCTTCGAGGAGCGGCGGCGGGTCGTCCCGATCGACCAGATTCCCAGCGTCGTGAAGCAGGCGTTCGTCGCGGGCGAGGACGACACGTTCTTCGAGCATCGCGGCATCGACTACCAGTCGATCGTGCGCGCTGCGTGGGTGAACTTCCGCGCCGGCGGCAAGGTGAAGCAGGGCGGCAGCACGATCACGCAGCAGGTCGCGAAGAGCCTGCTGTCGACGGAGCGGAGCTACCTGCGCAAGGCCAAGGACATGCTGCTCGCGAAGCGCATCGAGGAGCGCTTCTCGAAGGACGAGATCCTCTTCCTCTACCTGAACCAGATCTATCTCGGCCACGGCGCCTACGGCGTGGGCGAGGCCGCGTGGACGTATTTCGGGAAGCCCCTCGACCAGCTCACCGCGGGCGAGGCGGCGCTGCTCGCGGGCCTGCCCAAGGCGCCGACGGACTACTCGCCCTTCAACAGCCCCGCGCTGGCGGAGCAGCGCCGGCAGTACGTCCTGCAGCGCATGCTCGACGTCGGCTACCTCGACCACGACACCTGGCTGGAAGCGTCGGAGAACCCGCCGCGCCTCGCGCCTCCCGCCGAGCACGCCGACTTCTTGACCGCCGCGTATTTCACCGAGGACGTGCGGCGCGCGCTCTACGAGAAGGTCGGCCGCGAGGCGACGCTTCGCGACGGGCTGCTGGTCGAGACGACGCTCGATCTCGATCGCCAGCGCGACGCGGTCAGCGCGCTGCGCCGCGGCCTCGAGACCTACGATCGGCGCCACGGCGGCTGGCGGGGGCCCCTGCGCCGCGTGCGCGGCGCCGAGCTCGACTCCGAGCTCGCGACCGTCGCCCACGACAACGGGCTCGTGCGCTCGAACCCGCAGCAGCACACGCCCCTCTTCTTCGAGCGCAACTACACCGGCGTCGTGCGCGACGTCGACTCGAAGGAGGGCGTGGCGCTGATCGGGCTCTCGCCCGAGATCGAGATCCCGCTGCTCTGGCGCGACGCGGAGTGGGCGGCCCGCGGCGCGACCTCGTTCGCCGGCATGCTGCATCCGGGCGACGTGGCGCGCTTCCGCCTGCGGCCGCCGGTCGAGGGCGAGACCGAGTCGCATCTCGTGCTGACGCAGGATCCGTCGGTCGAGGGCGCGCTCGCCTCCCTCGACGCGGAGAGCGCCTCGGTGGTCGCACTGGTCGGCGGCTACGACTTCGCGCGCAGCGAGTTCGATCGCGCCACGCAGGCGATGCGCCAGCCGGGCTCGGCATTCAAGCCCTTCGTCTACGGCGCCGCCCTCGAGGACGGCTACGCGCCGACCTCGATCATCGTCGACACGCCGGTGGCGGTGGTCGACCCCGGGACGGGTCAGCTCTGGACGCCCCAGAACTACACCAAGCGTTTCTACGGCGCCGTGACGGCGCGCGAGGCCCTCGCGCGCTCGCTCAACAACGCGACCGTCCGGCTCTACATGGACGTGGGCATCGATCGCACCATCGCCTTCGCGCGGAAGCTCGGGATCCGTTCGCCCCTCGGACGTCACCTCTCCCTCGCTCTCGGCTCGACGGAGGTCACCCTGCTCGAGCTCACGAGCGCCTACGAGACCATCGCTTCGGGCGGCGTCCGCCGTCCGCCGCGCTTCGTCGCGCGCGTGCTCGACCGACACGGCAAGGTGCTGTTCGAGAACCTGACGCTCGGCGACGTCTCCACGAGCCCCGGGCTGCCGCAGCCCTCACCCGCGGCGCCGGTGCCCGCGCTGCGGACGGCCGCCGTCGGCGCGCCGCCCCCGCCGCCGGCGGATCCGGTCGCGGGAGTGCAGGCGATCCCGAAGGCGACGGCGTTCATGATGACGACCATGCTGCGCGCGACGATCGAAGAGAGCTACGGCACAGGCCACAAGGCCGCCGACGCGCTGAAGCGCCCGATCGCCGGCAAGACCGGCACGACGAACGATCAGAAGGACGCCTGGTTCGTCGGCTACTCACCCGAGCTCGTGACCGGCGTCTGGATCGGCCACGACTCGCGCGAGGTGCTCGGAAACAAGGAGACGGGCGGGCGCGCCGCGCTGCCGATCTGGATCGACTACATGAGCGCGGCCCTGGCGGACCAGCCGGTGCGCGACTTCGAGGCGCCCGAGGGCATCCTGTTCGCCCGCGTCAGCCGCTCCACCGGGCGCTTCACCAACGCCGACGATCCGAGCTCGATCTTCGTGCCGTTCCTCGACGGCGCGACGCCGCGCAACATGCGCCTGCCCTCCGCCGAAGGCTTCGAGGAAGAGGACGACGGCTACGACCCGCTGCGCGAAGGCGCCTTCTGATGCGCCGGGCCCGACGCTCCGTGGCGACGCCGCGTTGACGCCGCCCGCCCCGAAACGCTAGCTAGGCACCGTGGACGTTCCCGATCGCGCTGCGCCCCCCACGCCCTTCGCACGAGCCGCGGCCCGTGCGAAGGGCGCGGCGCGGAGTGCGCCGCGCGTCGAGTCGAGACCGGGCCGGGCCCGGGAGACCGCCGCGCGCGCGCCGCGCGCCGGCGCGAGCGCCAGCGCACAGAGCGTGCTCGCGCTCGCGGTGCGGCGGCTCGCCGAGGAGACCGGCGCCGCGCGCTGCGCCGCCTGGTCGTGTCGGCCCGACGGCGCGCCCTTCGTCGCGGCGGCGCGCTTCGCCGACGGCCGCGCCCTCGCCCCTCGCCCCGCCGAGCTGGCCGCGCTCGCGACCCTGCGCCGCGCCGCGCGGCTCGGCGCCCGCAGCCCGGCGGCGCTGCACGCGCTGGCCCGCCGCCACGGCTTCGCAGCGGCCGCTCCCGTCGAGCGCGCTGCCGAGGGCCCCGCGACCGCGTACCTGCTGATCGGGCCCGACGCATCTCCGCGCGCCGTCGCCGCGCTCGAGGCCGCGTCGCGGCGCATCGCACCGCGGCTCGCGGTCGCCGAGGCGTCGGCGCGACTCGACACGCTCGACGCCGGCCTGCGCCGCCTCGACCGGCTCGCGGCTCTCGGCGACCTCGTGGCGGAGATCGTGCACGAGGTACGGAACCCGCTGGTCTCGGTGAAGACGTTCCTGCAGCTCCTGCCCGAGCGCCTCGACGATCCGGAGTTCCGCACCGATTTCCTCGGCATCGTGACCGACGAGCTGCGTCGCATCGAGCGTCTGCTCGACGTGGTGCTCGGGCACGCGCGGCCCCGCGGCGCCGGCGCGCGCGACGCGAGCGCCGAGCTCGCGCCCGCGATCGAGAGCGTCGCGCGCCTGGTGGCCCATCGCGCGCTCGAGCGCGGCGTGCGCTTCGAGACGCGGATCGCGCCCGACCTGCCGGCGGCGGCCCTGCCCGAGGATGCGCTGCGCCAGATCGCCCTGAACCTGGTGCTGAACGCGATCGACGCGACGCCGGCCGAAGGCGCCGTCGAGGTCGCGGCCGAGGCCGCCGGCGAAGGGGTCGCGCTCGTGGTGGACGACCAGGGGCCCGGCGTACCGCCTGCGCTGCGGGAGCGGATCTTCGAGCCCTTCTTCTCGACCAGGCGCGAGCGGCCCGGGGGGCTCGGTCTCGCGATCACGCGCCGCCTCGCCGAGGAAGCCGGGGGTCGCGTCGAGGTGTCGGCGCGGCGCGGGGGAGGCACACGCTTCCGCGTGACGCTGCCGCGCGCGCAAAGCTAGGCGCCGGCGAGCCACTCCGCGGTCACGCGCCCGACGGCGGCGAGACCGGCAGCGAAGAAGTGGTCGGCTTCGGGGATCACGTTGAAGCGCGCGCGCGGGAGACCCGCTGCGATGCGCTCGAGCTGCGGCGCCGGCGCGATCGCGTCCTCCTCGGCCGCGAGCAGCAGCACGGCGCCGCGGAACGACGACAGCGCCTGCGTGTCGAGGAGCGACGGCGGCGGCGCCACCAGCACGAGCCGGCGCACGCGGGGCCAGCCGGCGCGGGCGCCGAAAGCGGGATGCTCGCCCGCCAGGGCGCCGAGGCGGAGCAGGGCCGCGGCGCCGAAGGAGTAGCCGCAGGCGACGAGCGGTCCGTCGACCGTCTCCGCCATCTGGGCGAGGGCCGCGGCGGCGTCGATCGCGCCGTGGCGCAGATCGCCGCTCGGCGCGCCGGCGCTCGCGCCGACGCCGCGCCAGTTGAAGCGCAGCGATGCGACCCCGGCGCGGCCGGCGGCGTACGCGAGCTCGCTCACCACCGGGTTGTCCATGCTGCCGCCGTAGAGCGGATGCGGCGCGGCGACGATCGCTCCGGCGCCGTCCGCCGACGCGTCGGGCGACCGCAGGTAGAGCGCCTCCAAGGTCTCCGCCTCGGGCAGGTCGCTCCCGATCACGACGGCGCGCTCCTCCGGTGCTCGCATGCATCCTCCTCCGGACCGCGAGCATCCCCGAGCTTCGCGCTCCGCGCACCGGGCGCGGCTGCTAGCCTGCGGCCATGCCCCGCGAGTCCCGGGCTGCGAAGCACGCGCGCGCCAACGAGATCTGCAAGCGTCTCGCCGAGGCGTATCCCGACGCCGCCTGCGCGCTCCACTTCGACGACCCGTTCCAGCTCCTGGTGGCGACGATCCTCTCGGCGCAGTGCACGGACAAGATGGTGAACCAGGTCACGCCGGCGCTCTTCGCCCGCTACGCCGACGCGCGCGCGATGGCCGCCGCCGACCCTGCCCGGCTCGAGGCGCTGATCCAGCGCACGGGCTTCTTCCGCCAGAAGGCGAAGTCGATCCTCGCCGCGTCGCGCGACATCGTCGAGCGCTTCGGTGGCGAGGTGCCGCGCACGCTCGAGGCGCTGGTCACGCTGCACGGCGTCGGCCGCAAGACCGCCAACGTGGTGCTCGGCAACGCCTTCGACGTGCCTGGGCTCACCGTCGACACCCACATGACCCGGGTGAACCGCCGGCTCGGCCTCACGAGCCACGACGATCCGGTGAAGATCGAGCGCGACCTGATGGAGCTCGTGCCCGAGCGCGAGTGGACGCTCTACTCGCACCGCGTGATCGAGCACGGCCGCACCACCTGCGACGCGCGGCGGCCCCGCTGCGAGCGCTGCATGCTGCACGATCTCTGTCCCTTCGCGCGCGCCGCCACGCGGCCGGCGTCCCCTGCGGCGCCGAAGGCCGGGCGCGCGCCGAGGCGGCAGAGGTGACACGGCGGCTCGTCCACGCAGGCCGCGCGATCCAGGTCTACGTCGAGGAGGCGCGGCTCCCGAACGGCCGGGTGGTCGAGCTCGACGTGCTCCGACATCCCGGTGCGTCGGCGGTCGTCCCGTTCGTGTCGGGCCAGGACGTGCTGCTGATCCGCCAGTACCGCCACGCCGCGGGCGGCACGATCCTCGAGGTGCCAGCGGGGAAGCTCGACGGCGAGGACCCCGCGGTCTGCGCGGCGCGCGAGCTCGAGGAGGAGGCCGGCCAACGCGCCGGGCGTCTCGAGAAGCTCGGCTGGATCTGGACCACCCCGGGCTTCACGGACGAGAAGATCCACCTCTTCGCCGCGTTCGACCTCACGCCCGTGCCCCAGCGGCTCGAGCACGACGAGGTGATCGAGCTGCTGCGTGTGCCGCTCGCGCGCGCCCTCGACATGATCTGGAGCGGCGAGCTCACCGATGCGAAGAGCGCCCTCGCCCTGATCCACGCCGCCCACCGCCTGGGACGCCTCCAGCCTTGAAGCTCGCGGTCGCCCTCGCCTGGCACGCGCTCCCGTTCGAGGATCTGCTCGCCCTCGTGCGCCGCGCCGAGGACGCCGGCTTCGCCGCGGTCTTCGTCGACGGCGACGTGAGCCAGCTCGCGAGCCGCGGCGACGGCGACGTGCTCGACGGCTGGACCCTCACCACTGCGCTGATCGCGAAGACCGCGCGCATCCCGATCGGCTCGATCCGGCTGGTGCACCACTGGAACACGGCGCGGCTCGCCCAGGCGGTGGCGACTCTCGAGCGTGTCGCGCCGGAGCGCCTGCGCTTCCTGTGCTCGATCGGTGCGCAGCCCGCCGACGCGCGCTTCGGGCTGCCCTTCCCGACCGCGGCGGACCGCATCACCTGGCTCGACGAGAGCCTCGGCGCGCTGCGGCGGCTCTGGGCCGGCGAGGACGTGCGGCTCGACGGCCGCTTCGTCCGCCTGGCGGGGGCGCGCGTCCGACCGCTGCCGCGCGGCGGGCGGATGCCGATCGAGGTGGCCGGCCGGGGGCCGCGCCTGCTCGACGTCGTGGCCGCCCACGCGAACGTCTGGGACCTGAACCTCCCCCCTCTCGCGCGCTGCGTCAGCCCCGCGGTCGCAGCCCTGGAGGAGGCCTGCCGCCGCCGCTCGCGCGACCCGGCCTCGATCGCGCGGTCGATGTGGATCTTCACCCGGCCCGGCCTCACGCCGGGTTCGGCAGCGCTCCGGGAGGCCTGGCGGCGCTGGAATCCCTGGTTCGCCGACGTCTCCGAGCTCGAGATCGACGAGGCCGCGGCCGCCGGCCCGGGCGCCGCGTGCCGGGATCGGATCGAATCCCTGACGTCCCGCTTCGGCCTCGACCACCCCGTGGCCGACCTGTCGGGGCTGCCCGCTGATGCGGCGCGTCAAGCCCTGGACGCGCTCACCGCCTGAGAGGCCCTCCGCGCCGGCCGGCGCCGGTCGGTGCCATCGGGCGAAATCCGGAGCCGGTGCCGGCGCAAAACGGCGTTGACCCCCGCAGGCGATCTTCTTAGGCTTCCGTCTGCGCCGCGGCACTTGCGCCCAGCCGTGGCAACCGAACGCGTAGGATGCGATGCGGAGCTCCGGCTCCCGTCGATCGATGCGGCGGTCGATGAAGACGATGAGAAGGTCCGACGACGTTCGCGCGCTGCGCGAGCCTGCCGGCTTTCTCGGAGATCGGAGTACGCGGAATGTACGGGCGCGGGTACCAGAGCGGCGGGTTGGGCTTCGGCCCGCCGATCACCCCCGACATCGTCAAGCAGCTCCTGATCGCGAACGTCGGCGTGTTCGTGGCGCAGACGTTGTCGTTCGGCTGGGGACGCGGCGATCTGCTGACCGGCCTCGGCTCGCTCACGCCGACCGAGTTCTGGCACGGCCAGATCTGGCAGCCCTTCACCTACATGTTCCTGCACGCCGGCATCGGCCACCTCGCGATGAACATGCTCGCGCTCTGGATGTTCGGCTCGGCGCTCGCGCTGGCCTGGGGCACGCGACGCTTCCTCGAGCTCTACCTGGTCTGCGGCGTCGGCGCGGGTCTCATCATCGCCACGCTCCCGTACGTGTTCGGAGCGGTCGGCCTGCATTTCCCGTCGATGAGCCCCTACATCCCGACGCTCGGCGCCTCCGGCGCGATCTACGGCGTGCTCCTCGCCTACTCGTTCGCGTTCCCCGATCGCACCATCATGCTGATCTTCCCGCCGGTCGCGTTCCGCGCGATCTGGCTGATCCCGATCCTGTTCCTGATGGAGATGACGATGGGCGGCGCCAACGTGAGCCACGTGGGCCATCTCGGCGGCGTGGTGGTGGCGTGGCTCTGGATGGCGCGCGGCGGCAACGGGCGGCTGCTGCCGTCGGTGGCGCAGCTCAAGCTGCGCTGGCGGCGGCTGCGGATGCGGAATCGGCTGCGCTCGGTGCAGCGCGAAGAGCTCGCGTGGCGCGAGCGCGAGCGGCGCGGCTCGGACCGCGACGACCATACCCTGCACTGAGCGGCGCCGGCGAATGCAACCGACGCCGGTGGCGTCGAAGGATTGGAAGGCGACGAATTGACGCGACGTGGGACTCGACACCATGCGGACTGGACGGGCGCTCCGCGGGGCCTCGGCGGCTTCCTGCGCAGCCTGCTCGCGGGCATCCCGTGGAGCGAGTCCGCGGAGCGCACCGACGTGGTCTCGGTGAAGGCGCCGCCGGGCTCGACGCTGCGGATCCACAACTCGAACGGCAAGACGCGCGTGCTCGGCGAGGAGCGCGACGACGTGGTCGTGAGCGCCTGCAAGCGCGCCCGCGCCGAGTCGGGCGACGCCGCACGGGAGCTTCTCGACGAGATCCGCGTGCTCGAGGGCGGCACCGGCGGCGTGCTGGAGCTCGAGGTCGTGATCCCGCGCAAGTGGAACCGCCACGGCAGCGTGAACCTCGACGTGAGGGTGCCGAAGGGCCTGCGCGTCGAGGTCGCGGCCTCGAACGGGAAGGTCTGCATCGAGTGCCTGCGCGGCTCGGTGAAGGCGAAGTCGAGCAACGGCTCGGTCTGCGTCAGCAATGTGGTCGGCGACGTCGAGGTGACGACCTCCAACGCGAAGGTCGAGTGCCACGACACCTGCGGGCGTCTCGTCGCGCGCTCGAGCAACGGAAAGATCGAGGTCGAGGACCACCGCGGCTCGATCGACGCCTCGACCTCGAACGGCCTGATCCAGGCCTCGGTCGAGGAGGTGGGCCGGGAGGGCGTGCTGCTCGCGACCAGCAACGGGCGCATCGTGCTCGAGCTGCCCGACGCCGTGGACGCCGAGGTCGATCTTCAGGTGGACAACGGCGTGATCCGCAACGACCGCTGCCTCGACCGCGCCGTGCGCGAGACCAACGGCCGCGTACGCGGCGTGCTCGGCAAGGGCGGTGCGCCGGTCAAGATCCGCACCTCGAACGGATCGATCTGCCTGCGCTGAGGCGCGGCCTCAGGGCTGGCCCACGCGACGCGTGACGTCGGCGCCGTCGCGCCGGAACACGACGCCGGTGGGACCGATCGCGAGCACGAGGTAGCTGCCCACCGTCTCCCCCTCGCGCACCGCGCGCGCGGCTCCCGACGCTCCATCGACCTGCACCATGGCGCGCCGTCGCTCCCCATCGGGATGCCAGACGGTGCTCGCTACGCGCGGCGGCGTCGAGCGCAGCGCCGGCGCGGCGCGCGGCGGCTTCGGGGGCGGAGGCGTACGGCGCATCGGCGTCTCGATGGCTTCGAGCTTCGTGGTGGTCGGCGCCGCGGGCCGCGCGCGCACGCGCGGGGGCGGATCCTCCTCGCGAAAGCCTTCGCGGATCGAGGGCTCGGTCGCGCGATCGGGCATCGCCGCGGAATCGTCGCTGCCGAGAGGCTCGCCGTCGTCGACGAAGGCGCCCGTCGGCGGCGGAAGCGGCGGCGCCACCACCGCGACGACCGGCAGCGCGGGCGACGGAGCGGCGGGAGCAGCGGAGGGAGCGGGTGGAGCTGCGGCGGTCGGGGCGAGGGCAGGAGCGGCCGCAGTGATCGCGGCATCCGCCGGAGCAGCGGCGGCGACGGGCGCCGGCGACCCCGTGCTCGCCGCCGTCGGCGCCGGCCGCGGCGTCTCCGCACCCGCGCTGCTCGCTGCGGGGCGCGCCTGCAACGGCGCGGCCGGGCGCGCGACACTCTCGAGGATCGGCACGGGAGGCAGCGCCGCGAGCCAGCGGCCGAGCGCGAAGCCGAGCGCGAGCAGCGCGACCACGCCGACGCTCGCCACCACGAGGCGCAGGCTGCGGCGCGGTGCGGGCAGCGGTGCGTGCGGGCGCACGCGCCCCGCGAGCACCTCTTCGCGCAGGTCGCGCTCCGCCTCCGATGCGACCTCTTCCTCGACGCGCCGCAGCGCCTTCAGGATCGAGCTCATCCGCGGTCGCCCACGAGATCGGACGCGAGGCGCGGGACCGGGTAGCGCGCGAGCGCGCGATAGAGCGCCATCTTCGTGCGCGGGCCGACCGCGCCGTCAGGCGCGAGGTCGTGGCCCTGCTGGAAGGCCATCACCGCGGCGAGGGTCGCGAGGTCGAAGCGCCCGTTCGCTCCCGGCAGCCGGAAGCCAAGCTCGGTGAGCGCCGCCTGGAGCCAGCTCACGTCCTCGCCGGTCGCACCCTCGGAGAGCGTCTCGGGCAGGCCCTCGAAGTCGCGCCACACGACGAAGGCCTCGCCGCTCCAGCGCGCGGCGAGCTCGCCGCGCGAGAGCCGGAGCGGTGCCGGCGCGTCGACACCCGCCAGCGTCACGGCGTCGCCCTCGAGGGAGGCGAGCCAGGCGAGGCGCGTCGCGCCGTCCGTGCCTGGCAGCACGAGCAACGCCGGGTAGCCGAGGCCATCGAGCGAGTCGAGCGTCGTGCCCTGCAGCGCGAGGACCGAGAAGCCGCGGCCCTCGAGGGCCTGGAGCGCGTCCGCCAGCGCGAGCGAGCCTGCGGCGAGCGGGGCGTCGCCCCAGGCACCGAGCGCCGCGTCGACGGCGGCGGCCGTGACGGCGCCGGCCGGACGGGCAGCGAGAGCCTGCTCGAGCTGCGCGAGCGAGCTCGCGGCCGGTGCCGCAGGTGCGGGCAACGCTGCGCTCGCCGCGGCGGGAGACGAAGGGGCCTCGGCCGTCGCCACGGCCTGGGCCGCGGCGAGGGGCTCCGCGGCCGGCGGCTCCCCCGTGGCGCTGGCGGCGGGCGCCTCGCCCGAGGTCGTGGCGGCGGTCAGCGCACGACGATCGAGCTCGCGCAGAAGCGCGATCCCGAGACCGACGCCGAGCACGATCATCGCCGCCGCCGCAGCGACCATCGGCAGCCGCCGCGCGCGCTCCGCCTGCGCCGGCGTGCGCCGCGGCGCGCCGCCGGGCGCGAGCTGCAGCTCGCGCGCCGCGTGCTGGATCAGGTCGGGACCGATCGCGCGCGCCCCGGCCCCGTAGCCGGCGAGAAGCGAGCGATCGCAGAGGACGTTCACGAGGCGCGGAATTCCGCCCGAGACCCGCCGCAGCTCGCGCAGCGCCGTGTCGCTGAAGAGGTCGCGCTCCGCGCCCGCGGCGATGCGCAGGCGATGACGCACGTACTCCGCGGTCTCGGGCGCGTCGAGCGCACCGAGGCGCCAGCGCACGGTGATGCGCTGGCGGAGCTGCCGCAGCTCCGGCGCGTCGAGCTTCTCGTCGAGTTCCGGTTGACCGAGCAGCACGATCTGGATCAGCTTCGAGGTCTCGGTCTCGAGATTCGAGAGCAGCCGGATCTGCTCGAGGGTATCGGCCTCGAGGTTCTGGGCCTCGTCGATGATGAGGAGGACGCGCTTGCCCTCCTCCTTGCGCGCCACGAGGAACCGGTTCAGCTCCTCGACCAGCACGCGCCACGACGTGGCCGTGCCGGGCAGCCCGAGCTCGACGTGGATCGACTGCAGCAGCTCGAGCGCCGACAGCTTCGGGTTGAACAGGAAGGCGACCTCGGTGTCCGCGCCGAGCCGACCGAGCAGGGTCCGGCAGAGCGTGGTCTTGCCGGTGCCGACCTCGCCCGTGATCGCGATGAATCCCTCGCCCTGCTCGATGCCGTACAGCAGATGCGCCAGCGCCTCGCGATGGGATTCCGCGAGGAACAGGAACCGGGGATCGGGGCTCAGCGCAAACGGCTTCTCGCGCAGGCCATAGAACGCGGTATACATCGCGCGGCGTCCTCGATCCGGCGACCACCGGGGTGCAACTCGTTGATTCCGCGAGACTATCACCCGCACCGAGCGCCCGAAACCGGCGCCTCGGTCGGACCCCGCCCGAGCGGCTCGCGGAGCTCCGGCAGCGCCGACGGGCCGAACGGCGCAGACGGGCCTGACGCTTCGGGCGTGGCCGTCGGCGTCGACGTGGGTGCAACCCTGGCCAAGATCGCGACCCGCCGCGGCGACGCGCCGCCCCGCTTCGTCCTCACGCCCGCGAACGATCTCTCGCACGTGGTGGAGGTCGTGACGGCCCACGCCCCGGCGAGCCTCGGGCTGACCGGCGGAGGCGCCGCCGAGCTCGCACGCCTCCTCGAAAAGGACACCGCCCGGGTGAACGAGTTCGCGGCGTGGGGCTCGGGAGCGACCTCGCTGCTGCGCGAGAACGGGCATGCGGCCGGCGAGCGCCACCTGCTCGTCTCCCTCGGCACCGGCACCTCGGTCATGCTCGTGGACGGCCTCGCCGTGACGCGCGTCGGTGGCACCGCCCTGGGCGGCGGCACCGTAGTCGGGCTCGGCGCGCTGCTCTTCGGCGAGACGCGCTTCGAGGCCCTGGCCGCCCTCGCGGCTCGGGGCGACCGGCGGCGCGTCGACCTCCTGGTCTCGGACATCTACCAGGCCGGCGAGATCGCCCTCGGCGGCGACCTCACGGCGAGCAACTTCGGGAAGCTCGGGCGCAACGGCGCGTCGGCGGCGGGCGCCGGAGCGGCCGATGCGCCGGACCTCGCCCACGCGCTGATGGGCCTCGTCGGCGAGAACGTGGCGCTCGTCTGCGCCGGCCTCGCCGCCGCCCTCGGCGTTCGACGCATCGTCTACGCGGGATCGACCTTGCGTGGGAATCCGAGCCTGACGGACGTGCTCCGCAGCATCACCGCCGCGCTCGGGCGCGAGCCGGTGCTGCTGCCCGACGGCGAGTTCGCAGCGGCGCTCGGCGCGCTGCTCTTCGCCTCGAGCCGCTGACTACGGGGCGACGAGGCCCGCGCGGATCGCGAAGCGCACCAGACCCGACACCTTGTGGATGTCGAGCTTCTCCATCAGGTTCGCGCGGTGCGACTCGACGGTCTTCAGCGAGACGCCGAGCTTCTGGGCGATCTCCTTGCTCGAGAGCCCCTCGGCGATGAGCTGCAGCACCTCGCGCTCGCGATCCGTCAGCGTCGCCGCCGCGGAGGTCGCGCGCTCGCCCGGCCGCGCCAGCGCGTTCACCACCTGGTGCGTGATCGCCGGCGAGAGGTACGACTCGCCCGCGCGCACGGCGTCGATCGCGTTGATCAGCTCCGCGGGCGCTGCGTCCTTCACCACGTAGCCCGAGGCGCCGGCGCGAAGCACCTCTTCGACGCAGCTCCGGTCGTCGTGCATCGAGAGCACGAGCACCTGGGTGCCGTTGCAGCCGCCCTTGCAGATCCGGCGCGTCGCATCGACGCCCGAGAGCCGCGGCATGGTGATGTCCATGATCACCACGTCGGGGTGCTTCGACTGTGCGAGCGCGACGGCCTCCTCGCCGTTCGACGCTTCGCCCACGACCTCGAAGTCCTCCCGGGACTTCAGGATCCGACGAATGCCCTCGCGCACGATCCGATGGTCGTCCGCAAGCACGATGGTGGTGGCCATGACGTTTCCCCCTGGCGGCTGCGCCCGGGATCCGGAGATCCCGCGAGCACCTTCTGGGTAGATCGGTGGCCCCCTGCGCAACTTGATCGGAATTTCACCCGGGACGCCTGACGGATCGCCCGACTGACCGACCCCCGCGCCTCAGGTGCCGCTCCCGGACGGCCCCGAGCCCCGCGGCGCCGGCTCGATCGGGAGGTCGTCGGGCCGGGCGAGGGTGCGGAGGACGCGCTGGGTGCGCGCGATCGCCGCGCGCTGGACGCGAAGCTCCTCGGTCTGGGCGACGACCTGGCGCTCGAGGCGCTCGCGCACGTCGGCGGCGTCCTCGAGCTTGCGCTCGAGCAGCGCGATCCGGCGCTCGAGATCCGACACGCGGCTCCCCACGTCGAAGCTCGGGGCAGGAGCGGCCGGAGCCGCGCCGAAGGCCGCGGCCACCGGCTCGGGAGCCGGGGGCGGCTCGACCGGCACCACGCTCAGGTGTCGCGGAGTCGCACCGCGGTCGAGCGGCGCCGGCATGTCGTCCTCTTCGGCGGCTTCGATCGCGGGGAGCTCCTCGGTGCGGGGCGTGAAGAGCGGTAGATCGCTCGCGGGCGCCGGCTCTTCGGCGGCGAACTCGTCCGCGGGCGGGACCTCGATCGTGGGCGCCGCGGCCGACGGAGCGGTCTCGGGCGTCGCTCCCGTCTCACCCCAGGCCGGGGTCGGGCGATCCGCGAACACGTTCGCGGGGGACTCGTCGGCGGCCTCGACCTCCCGTGCCGTCCGATCGCGGCGACCCAGGAGCCCCCAGAGCAGGAAGCCTGCGAGCAACGCCACGGCGCCGACGAGAAAGAGCGGGTTGATGCCCTTCGGCAGGTAGTCGGCGATGCCACGCGGGGCCTCCGACGTGGTCGTCGGCGGCAGCACGGGGGTCGGCGCGGGACGCGCGGTCGCGGTGGGGGCAGGCGGCGCAGCGGGCTTCGTCGGCGACGCGGACGCGGCCGCCGCTGCGGCGACCTCGGCCTCGGCATCGGCTGCGTCGTCGGCCGCGGCATCCGTATCGGCCTGGACCAGGATCTCGGTCTCGGCGAGCTCGTCGAGCTCGACCTCCTCGATCTCGTCCTCGTCCTCGTCCTCGGTGGCGCCGAGGGGCACGGGAGGCGGCGGCGCAACGGCCGGCGCGGGTCGGGCGGGCGCAACGGCCGGGGCGGGCGGAGCGGGCTTCGCGACCACGGGCGGGGTGGGCTTCGCCGCCGGCGCAGCGGCCGGCATGGGCGCCGCCGGCTCCCCGGGACGCACGTCGATCACGAGCCGCGGCGGCGACTCGAGCGTCAGCTCCGAGACCCGCACCCGCGAGGTGCGCAGCACCACCCGCGCGTAGGTCTCGCCGCCCCTCGGCTCGAGCCGAACCGACTGCACCACGTCGCTGTTCGAGAGGATCTCGCGCGCCGGCGAGCCCGCGCCGAGCTTGATCACGAGCTCCGTGGCGCCGGCCTTCTGCTCGATCTGGTGCGTCGCCTGCGCGTCGAGCTCGAACACGATGCGCGTGAACTCGTCGTGACGTCCGATCCGCACGTCGAGGATCCGGCCGGCGGCGACTGCGGGCGCCGCGGTCGCCAGCACGGCGACCCCGAGCGCGAGCGCCCGCGCGCCCGCGGCGAGCCCGCGGCGCAGGTTTCGGTGCGAGATCATGACGGCCCCCTTCCGCCCAGGTTGGTCCCGGTCGTCGCGTCGCCCCCGCCTCACCGCAGGGTCGACGTGCGCAATCCATCATGGCCGTCCGGCGAGCACGGCCCTGCATCCGGGGGGGACGGAGCCAGAAGTGCGCGGATCGTGGCGACCGCCCGCGCGATTCGCGGACCGTACCATGACACCAAGGTACCGTCGATGCGATGGATCCGGCCTCGGCGGGCCGGGATCGCGAGGCTCGCGAGCTCGCGCGCGTCGGCCTCGTCGAAGGCATAGGGCTCGTCGGGGAGCAGCACGACCTCGGGCTGCGCGGCCACCACCTCGTCCAGGGTCACCCGCGGATAGCGACGGTCCTCGCGATTCGCGAACACGTTCTCGCCTCCGCACAGCGCCAGGAGATCGTGGGCGTAGGTGTCGGCGCCGACGCTCATCCAGGGATCGCGCCAGATCGGACAGAAGACGCGGCGGGGTCGGGCGGTCGCGCCGGCGCGGGCGCGCTCGGCCTCGGCGACGGCGCGCTCCACGGGCTCGACCACGGCGCGCAGCGCGCGCTCGCCTGCGCCGAGGCCGGCGAGCGCGCGCAGCAGCGCCGCGCCCTCCCGCACCGTGCGCGGGTACGTCACCCAGACCGGGATTCCCGCCGCTTCGAGGCGCTCGACGTCGCGTCGCATGTTCTCCTCGTGGTTCGCGATCACGAGGTCGGGCTCGAGCGCGAGGATCGCCGGCACGTCCGGGTTCTTGGTGCCGCCGAGCTTCGGGAGCGCCGCCACGGCGTCGGCCGGGTACACGCACCACTCCGTCACGCCGACGACGCGATCGCCGAGACCCAGGGCGAAGAGCGCCTCGGTGAGGCTCGGCACCAGCGAGACGATGCGCCGCGCGTCGGCGTAGGGGCTCGCGCTCATGCCTCGAACACCACTTCGAGCACGCCGTCCTCGAGCCGCGCCGACGCGACGCGACGCCCGGCCACCGACGCCGGGAGAGCGATCTTCCGCTGCGCGTCGCGCACGCGCACGAAGAGGTCCTCGCCGCGCACGGAGACCTCGACCTCCTCCTTCGACGCCGAGGGCAGATCGATCTCGAGGATCGTGCGAGCGCCGCGCTTGCGCAGGCGGATCGGCCGGGCCCGCGTGTAGACGCCCGCCGGATCTCGCTCGCCGTAGACCGCCTCGCCCAGCTCGCGGAGCCGCTCGAGGCCGACCATCTCGTGGGGAAAGAGCGGCGCGTGGAGCAGGGGGACCGGGAACGCGCCCTCGATCTCGGCCATCTCCTCGCGCTCGCGCGCGGCCCAGCGCGCGAAGAACCCGTCGCTGGCTTCCGGCGGCAGCCGGCGGTTCACGATCACCGCGTCGGTCGCGACGCCGTAGAGCGAGAGATACGCGAACGAGCGCCGCGTCTCCTCGACCACGACGCGCGCCGGGTTCAGCACCAGGCGCGCCGTCGTGCGGCCGCCGTCGAGCAGGATGCGGCGCACGTCCTCGACGTCGCGATAGAGCCGCTCGAAGGCGTCGAAGAACTCCTCGCGCGGCAGCAGGCGCCGCGCCGCGCCGATGCGGTCGAGCAGCGGCCGGATCAGGCGCGCCCCGCGCCGCTCGAGCTCGAAGAAGTTCTCCATGAAGATGCGCAGCGCGTCGGGGAAGCGGAGCATGCGCAGGGTCGCGCCCGTGGGCGCGCAGTCGACGATGCAGACGTCGTGCTCGCCCGTGGCCTCGACCTCGCGCACCGCGCGCAGCGAGATCAGCTCCTCGAGCCCGGGGAAGACCAGCAGCTCGTCGGCGACGAGCTCGTCCACCTCGTCGCGCAGCAGCTCGCGCAGCCAGCCCTGGATCGCGCTCCAGGAGCGGTCGAGCTCGTCGAGCACCGCCACCTCCTGGGCGACGAGCCGCTCGGCGAGCCGCGTCGGCCGCGCGCCGATCTTCGTGCCCGCGGCGTCGGCGAGGCTGTGGGCGGGATCGGTCGAGAGCAGGAACGTGCGATGCCCGCGCGCCGCCGCGCCGAGCGCCGTCGCGAGCGAGAGGCTCGTCTTGCCGACGCCGCCCTTGCCGGTGAGGAGGATGACGCGCACGGCTAGGCGCTTCCCGGCGCGAAGCGCACCACCAGGCGCCCCGCCTCGAGCTTCGCGCTCGCGAGGCCGAGGGCGGCGAGGCGGCGCGGGAGCTTGAGCGCGCGACGGCGGGCGCCGGCGCGGACGATCAGCTCGTCGTCGAGCTTCGCGACGTCGAGCTCGTCGCGGGAGACGTTCGGGAGCGGGAGCTCGACGCGGTGGCCTTCGGCGTCACGCGCGAAGAGCACGCCTGCGACGCGGCAGAGCACGGCGTCGGGCGCGACGCTCGCGAAGAGCTCGTCGCCGTGGGCGCGGAGCTTCGCGAGGCCCGTGACCTCGTCCTCGCGCAGCGGCGCCGGCAGCACCGGGAGCGGCGCGAAGACCGACTCGACCTCGCGGCGGCGCTCCTCCTGCAGGCGGCCCCAGTCGCGGAAGAACGCCTCGCCCGCGGCCTCGGGCGGCAGCAGCCGGTTCATCACCACCGCGTCGCACGGGATCTCGAACAGCGCGAGCTCCGTGTACGTGCGGCGCGCCTCGTCGATGATCATGCGCTCGGGCGTCACGACGAGGCGCACGCTCGTCTCGGGCGACGTCACGCGCTGGCGCAACGCACGCAGGCGGCGGTAGAGCAGGCGATCGAGATCGCGGAAGACTGCGGCGTCGGGCATCGGGATGCCGGTCACCGCCCGCGCCACCGGCGAGATCACGCGGGTCACGGCCTCCTGCACGCGCAGCACCACGCGCAGCGCGCTGCGCGCGACCTCGGGCAGCGTGAGCAGGCGCAGCGCCGAATCCGTCGGCGCGCAGTCCACCACGACCAGGTCATAGCGGCCGGAGCGCGCGTGCTCCTCGACAGCGAGGAGCGTCGTCAGCTCCTCGGCGCCGGGCAGCAGCGCGAGCTCTTCCGCGACCACCTCTTCGATGCCCTGGTAGCGGAAGACCTGCACCAGCCAGTCGCGGATGCGCCCCCAGTGCTCGGCCATCTCGACGCGCGCGTCGACCTCGAGCGCGTCGAGGCGCGGCGCGATCGGCACGGGGCGCGGGCCGAGACGCTGCTCCAGCACGTCGCCGAGGCTGTGCGCCGCGTCGGCCGAGACGACGAGCGTCCGCTGCCCGCGCCCGGCGGCGCAGACGGCGGTCGCGGCGGCCGTCGTCGTCTTCCCGACGCCGCCCTTCCCGGTATAGAGCAGGAGGCGCACGGGACGACGCTACCACGCACTCATCGGGCGCCCGCGCGGGCGCGGCCGCCGACTACGCGACGGCCAGCTCCGATTCGCTCTCGAGCCGCGTCCGCACCCGCGCCGGCATGCGCGACTCGAGGGCGAGCGCCTCGGCGCGGCTCGTCCAGCGGTGGTCGCAGCGCTCGCACGAGGCGAGGAGCACGGCTCCCCGGTCCATCACGACGTCGGTCCGGATCTCGGTGAAGCCGCAGACGCGGCAGCGGAGGGTGGTGCGCGAGAGCGTTCCCATGGCGAGTTCTCCTTCGCCTCGGAGTGGACCGCGTGCCCGTGTCGGATCCGGTCACGTCCCCACGAGCATCCCACCGGCGCGCCTCGGCGGGGCGGGGCTTCCGGGGTAGGCTGCGAGCGCGGATTTCCCCCCAGACGGAGCCCACGTGAGCGACGCCGACAAGCCCGACCCCGATTCCGCAACGGACAAGACCCGCTGGCCCTACTGGAGCGCCCAGACGGCGGAGGCCACCGGCGCCTGGGCCCAGAAGCGCCGCCTCGCGACCGCGATGCGCGCGGTGATCGAGCGACTGGTCACGACGGACGCGCCCGAGGACGAGCTCCGCACCGCCGCCGACGCCCTCGAGCGCTACGCCACGCGCCTCGAGCGGCATCCGCGCCGCACCATGCCCGTGGGCTTCGCCGAGTCGGCGAACGCCGGCAGCGTGGTCGGCTTCTTCGACTACAGCCCGCTGATCGGCCGCTCGAACCCGCTCGCGCCGCCGCTCACCATGAGCGTGGACGGCAAGATGGTGCGCGGCACGGCCGTCTTCGGCGCGGCCTACGAAGGCCCGCCCGGCCACGTGCACGGCGGGTTCGTGGCCGCGGCCTTCGACGAGGTGCTGGGCTTCGCGCAGTCGATGGGCGGCAACCCGGGCATGACCGGCACGCTCACGATCCGCTACCGCAAGCCGACGCCGCTCCACCGCGAGATCAGGATGGAGGGCGAGATCGTCCGCATCGAGGGCCGCAAGATCTTCACCACGGGCCGGATGTTCGCGGGCGACCTCCTCACGGCCGAGGCCGAGGGCCTCTTCATCTCGGTGGACCTGTTCAAGATGCGACAGCTCGCCGACGCCGCGAAGGGCTGACCGCGAGGCCCGGCGCCTGCGCGCCGGCGCTCGCCTTCGTCCTGCATCGCAGCCGCGCTACGCGCGCCAGGGCTCGACGAGGATCTTCGCGTGGGTCTCCGGCGAGGCGAGCGCTTCGAACGCGCCGGCGACACCCTCGAGGCCCACCTTCCCCGTGACGAGCGGGTCCACGTGCAGCTCGCCGCGGCCGATGTGGCCGAGCGTCGCGGCGAACTCCTCGGGCGTGTAGCCGAGCACGAACTGCAGGTTGAGCTCCTTGTTGATGCCGAACATGGGCTCGAACTGGTCGCGCTCCATGCACACGCCGACCACCACGATGCGCGCAGCGGGGGGAGCGTTCGCGAGGATCGCGTCGATCACGCCGGGCACGCCGACGCACTCGAAGATCACGGCGGGGCGGAGCGCCGGGCCCGGCATCCACGGCGGCATCAGCGGCGCCTTCGACGCATCCTGCCACGCGGCGAGGCCACGCCAGGTCGTGTAGGGCGAGTCCTTGGCGGGGTCGACGACCTCGTCGGCGCCCATCGCGAGCGCGAGCGCGCGCCGGCGAGACGAGAAGTCGGCGGCGACGATCGGCCGCACGCCCTCGAGGCGCAGCGCGGCGATCACCGCGAGGCCGACCGGGCCGCAGCCGATCACGAGCGGCACGTCGTCCTTCGTGAGGTGCGCCTTCTTCACCGCGTGGAGCCCCACGGCCATCGGCTCCGTCAGCGCCGCGTGCTCCGTCGAGACGCCGTCGGGCACGGGCAGGAGCAACGGCTCCATGAGCCGCATCAGCTCGCCGTAGCCGCCGGGCGCGTCGTTCGAGTAGCCGACCGTCGAGACGCCCTTCGCGCCGACCAGGATCGGCATGGCGCAGACGCGCGTTCCGGCCTTGAGCGTCTTCGGCGAGCCTGGCCCGTGGTCGACGATCTCGGCGCAGAACTCGTGGCCCATCACGATGTCGCGCTTCGCGTCCATCACGAAGGCGCCGCCCGAGCGGCGCGCGCCGTCGATCAGCTTCTCGGTGTACTTCAGGGCGTGCAGGTCGGAGCCGCAGATGCCACAGGCGAGGGTCTTCACGAGCACCTCGCCCGGGCCGGGCGTCGGCGTTGCGATCTCCCGCAGGTGGAGCTTGTGGTCGAGCATGGCGACGGCGCGCATGGGGTCCTCCTTCGTGGTTTCGTCTAGCCCGCCCGGAGCCAGTCCAGGAGCAACGCGTTCACGCGCTCCGGCTGGTCGAGCTGCATCCAGTGGCTCGCGTTCTCGATCCGCTCGTAGCGCCACTCGGCGCTGCAGTGGCGTGCGGAGCCGATCATCTGCGCCTCGAGCAGGTAGGCGTCGCCGCTGCTCCAGACGCCGAGCGTCGGCACCGTCACCGGCGGGAACGTGACGCCCGCGAGGCCGGGCCGGGCGGGGTTCATGTTCGCGCGATACCAGGAGAGCGCCGCCGTGAGCGCGCCCGGGCGCGAGAGATCCGCGATCCAGCGCGGGAGCTCGGAATGGTCTCGCGTCCAGTCGCGGAAGAGCTTCCAGTCTTCGCTCTGCAGCGACTCCTCGGCGATGCCCTCGTACTGGAAGTAGAGCATGTACCAGCTCTTCTCGCGCTGCGGGACGCCGCCCTCGAAGAACGACGCGAAGTGGCCGACCGAGAGCGCGGCGAAGCGCTCCACGCGCTCCGGCGAGAAGACCGCGAGGCCCCAGCCGAGGGCCGCGCCCCAGTCGTGGCAGACCACGTGGGCGCGCGCGAGGCCGAAGGCGTCGAGGAGCCCCACGGCGTCACCGAAGAGCGTCTGGATCGCGTAGTCGTCGACGCGCGCCGGCCGGTCCGAGAGCCCGAAGCCGCGCAGGTCGGGCACGATCACGCGGTAGCCCGCGCCGACGAGGGCCGGCACCTGGTGTCGCCACAGGCTCGACGAGTCGGGGAAGCCGTGGAGCAGCAGGACGGGCGGCCCCGAGCCCTGCTCGTGCACGTGGAGCCGGATGCCGTTCACCGCGACGAGACGGCCGGGCAGGCTCATCGCGCGTCCTGCGCGCGCGCCGGGAGCGTGGTCTCGATCACGACCATGCGGAACTCGCCGGGCCCGATCGTGCCCTCGACGCGCCGCGCGCCGTCCGGCGCCGCGAGCTCGACCACGAAGGGCGCCGCCTCCAAGCCGCCGTCGCACCGCTCGGGATGATCGACGCCGACGCGCCAGCCGCCCGGCGTCGCAGCGGGATAGGCGGCGACCTCGATGCGCGGCGCGGGTGAGTCGCAGCGCCGGTCGGCGACGAGATGGCCTCCCGACGCGCTCTCGCGCTTCGCGAAGTAGATGCTCTCGAGGGAGGGGTCGGTGACGTAGAGATCGAGGTCGGCCTCGGCGCCGAAGGCGAGGCGCACGGTCACGGGCGCGCCGGGAGCGAGCACGCCGGGCTGCGCGTCAGGCGCGTCGAGGGTCGCGGTGAGCGCGGCCAGCGCGCGGGCGAGCGCCGCGGGCTCGGGCTCGGGCGCCGGCTCCGTGCGCGCGCGCCGCGGCGCGTCAGCAGCGCACGCGAGCGACAGCGCGAGCGCGGCAGCAGGGAGGGTGATTGACGCCCTTCGCAACATCGTGGAGCCTCGCTTCGGATCAGCACTTTGTCGCACGACGGACTGCCGGCCACAACACGGCCAGCGCGTCGATGCCGCGAGGGATCGCCATGACGAAGACGAAGTCCTTCCTTGGCTCGCTGGCAGCGGCGCTCGCGCTCGTCGCCAGCGTCGTCGCGCCGGCGCGGTCGGCGGATCTCGTGGGCCGCGTCGCCGATGCCGCCGGCGCGCCCGTCGCGGGCGCGATGGTGACGGCCGGCCACGGCTGGCCGCTGCACGAGCGCACGGTCTTCAGCGGCGACGACGGGCGCTACCGCATCACGGGTCTCGTGGCCGACTCCGAGCACACGCTGCGCGTGCGGCGCATCGGCTGGAAGGACGCGCGGGTCGAAGCGCTCCCGATCGGCGCGGCGTCGACCACCCACGACGTGGTGCTCGCGCGCGAGACCGACCCCGCGGCGGTCGCCGCACAGCTTCCCGCGAACCATTGGTACCAGCTCGCCCTCACCAACCTCGACGACGACCACCTGCGCGAGCAGCTCCGGCGCCAGTGCACCTACTGCCACCAGCAGGGCAGCCGCATCACGCGCCAGCAGCGCTCGCCCGAGGAATGGCAGAAGGTGCTCGCGCTGATGGAGCGCATGGGCGCGGGCCTCGATCCCGAGCTCGCGGCGCGGATCCCGGAGCTCTTCAACACCTCCTACGACCCTGCGACCGCGGTGCCCGCCCTCACGGCGCGCATGGCGGAGCCCGACTTCGCGCCGCCGCCCGTCGCCGAAGTGCGACGCGCCGTGGTGGACGAGTACGGCCTGGGCCACGCGGGCTCGATGCAGCACGACATCGCGCTCGGCCACGACGGCCGGATCTACTCCGTGGACATGCTGCAGGACGTGCTGTTCCGCCTCGACCCGCGTTCGCCCGACGGCACCCGCGAGCAGTTCAAGATCCCGCGCGACGACGTCGGGCCAGGCGGGGCCTTCGGCAGCGCCGGCATCCTGCCGCCGAACGCCGACGCGAAGGTCGGCCCGCACTCGGTGCAGGTCGCGCCGGACGGCGGCGTGTGGATCACGCTCGCGATCGGCAACCAGCTCGCGCGCTTCGACCCCGTCACGGCGGAGTGGCGGAAGGAGACGCTCCCCGAAGGCTTCTATCCCCACACGCTGCGCTTCGATCCGAAGGGTCGCATCTGGTACTCGATCGCGGTCTCGAACCACGTCGGCATGTTCGACCCGGCGACGGGCGAGCACCGCGTGGCGCGGCTGCCGGCGCGGAGCGCGGGCGAGGAGGTCGGCCTCAGGCTCCTGCCGGCGATCTTCTGGCTCGCACGGCACGTGGACATCGGAGGGCTTCCGGCCGGCGAAGGCGACGCGCTGCCCGTGCCCTACGGCGTCGACATCGCACCCGACGGCGGCGTCTGGGTGAGCCAGCTGAACGCCCACCGCATCCTGCGGATCGACCCGGAGAGCTTCGCGGTCGAGGTCGTGAACACGCCCTTCACGGCGCCGCGACGCATGCGCTTCGACTCGAAGGGGAAGCTCTGGATCCCGGGCTTCAGCTCGAGCGTGCTCTCGCGCTTCGACCCGAAGACGAAGGAGTTCAAGACCTGGGAGCTTCCGATCGAGCCGCGCGGCAGCGAGACGCCCTACGCGCTGAACGTCGACCGGCGCACCGACACGGTCTGGATCTGCGGCACCACCAGCGACACGCTGATCCGGTTCGAGCCCGCGAGCGAGGCGTTCACGGTCTACCCGCTGCCGACCCAGGTGACCTACACGCGTGAGATCGACTTCGACGAGGCCGGCGGCATCTGGACCTCGAACTCGAACCTTCCCGCCTGGCAGATCGAGACCGCCGTGCCGCGCATCATCCGGCTCGCGCCCGAGGGCGCGCCGATTCCCGGCAGGGAGGCCGTGGCCGACCTCCGAGGGGGACGCTGATGGGTCGTCTCGCAGGCAAGGTGGCGGTGATCACGGGGGGTGCGAGCGGGATCGGCGCCGCGACCGTGCGGCGCTTCGTGGACGAGGGCGCGAGCGTCATCGTCGCGGACCTGCTCGACGCCGAGGGCAAGCGCCTCGTCGAGTCCGATCCGCGCCGGATCGCCTTCGCGCACTGCGACGTCGCGAACGAGGACGACGTGCGCGGCGCGGTGCAGATGGCCCTCGACCTGCACGGCCGCCTCGACTGCATCTTCAACAACGCGGGCTACGGCGGCGTGGACGGCCCGATCGACACGATCCCCCTGGACGGATACGAGCGGACGATGGCCGTGCTGGTGCGCGGCGTCTTCCTCGGCATGAAGCACGCCGCGCCGGCGATGAAGCGCCAGGGCCGGGGAAGCATCATCAGCACGGCGAGTATCGCGGGACTCCGCGCCGGCTTCGGCTCCCACGTCTACGCCGCCGCGAAGGCGGCGGTGGTGCATCTGACGCGCTCCGTCGCCATGGAGCTCGGCGAGCACGGCGTGCGCGTGAACTGCATCTGCCCCGGCGGCATCGCGACGCCGATCTTCGCGCGCCACTACGGCCTCGAGGGCGAGGCAGTCGGCGCGTCGATCGGCACGATGCGCGAAGCGCTCGCCTCGCTGCACCCGATCCCGCGGGCAGGCGAGCCCGAGGACATCGCGAACGCCGCCCTCTTCCTCGCGAGCGACGAGTCGAGCTTCGTGAACGGGCACGCGCTGGTGGTGGACGGCGGGCTCACGGGCGGGCAGAAGTGGTCGCAGTCCCACGCGCTCTTCGGCGGGCTGAAGGATCTGCTGACGGGCGGCGGAACGGGCTCGGGCGCGTAGGCGGCGGCTAGGCCCGGCCGCGCGCCCAGGCCTGGAGCTCGCGGATCCGCGTGTAGCCGCCCGCGCCCTCGACCACGCCCTCGGCGCGGGCGTCGTGGATGCACGCGACCGGGCAGAGCGGGATGCAGATCCCGCAGTCGATGCACTCGTCGAGGTCGATCACGAAGCGGCCCAGGAAGTCGTGCTCGAGACGCGAGATCGCGTCGACCTTGCCCGGGCAGGCGTGGTCGCAGGCACCGCAGCCGATGCAGGTCTCGTCGATGTAGAAGTGGCCGGGGGAGCGCGCCATGCCGCGCCTCAGTCCGGGAAGACGATCGGGAAGCCGGCCGACGCGTTCACGAACTCCTGCAGGCTCTGGTTGTAGCGGAAGTAGAGGTCGCGCCGGAGCGGATCGTCGGACCGCACCTCGATCGGCTTCCCCATGTGGGAGAGCCGGTTCAGGGTCTGCTCGAGGGCAGGGCGTCCGTGGCCCGCGGCGATGCTCTCGAACATCGCACGCCAGATCGCGTAGTCGCCGTCGAGCGTGAAGTCGGCGCGGGGCTCTTCTGCGGCCGTCACCTCGCGCACGTCGCCCAGGTCGAACTCGTCGAAGGTGAGCTGCGCGCGGAAGGCGCCGCCGCCCGGCAGGCCCGTGATGGTGAAGCCCGCGATGCAGTCCACGTAACCCAGGTGCTCCCAGCGCGTTCGATCGGCGCGCACGCGCTGGGCCAGGGCCTCGAAGAAGGCGACGGAGGGGAAGGGGACGGCGGCCGCCGTCGCGACGGGAACCGCTCCCACGGTCTCCCTCCCGCCACGTGCACCGGCCGCCGGACCCGCCACCGTCGCGCTCACGCCGCCATCCACGGGGCGTCGAGCGGAATCGTGCAGCGCTCGCGGCGGTGGAAGCCCGCCCGCTCGCAGCGCTGGTGGTACTCCTCGATCGACATCTTCCAGAGGTGGCCCATGCCCTCCATGCCCTGGTCGATCTTCGCGAGCCCGCCGCCGAGCAGCACCGCGAGCGGCTCGACCAGCGCGGCCTCGGTGAAGGACGACAGGATCACCTGCTCGCCGACGTCGGCGAAGCGGTGCAGGTCGTCGAGCGCCGCCTGCTTGTCGGGCACGTTCTCGAGGTAGTACTTGAGCTCCATCGTGCCGTAGGAGACGTGGCGCGCCTCGTCCTGCAGGCAGCGGCGGAAGATCTCCTTGTCGACGTGGGTCTTCGCGATCATCTCGCCGGAGCGGAAGATCGAGAGCACGAGACCTTCGCCGAGCAGGTTCAGCAGGAAGGTGCCCATCGTATGGTTGGGCGCCTCGAGGATCGCCTTCAGCGCCCACTCGAAGCCCGGCGCTGCGTGCAGGAGCCCGCCGCCCGCGATCGCGCGCTTGCGGAACACCTCCTGGTGGCGCGCCTCGTCCATGAGCTGCGTCGCGAGGAAGCTCTTCACCTCGAGGAAGTCCTGCGGGATGCGATAGAGCCACTTCGCCGGGAAGTCGCCCGCCACGAACTCGACCTCGGTCAGGAAGGTGCAGAGCTGGCAGGTCGCCTTCTCGAGATCCTCGGGCAGGGGCTCGAGCTCGCTCCACGGGATGTCGCGGGTGGCGTTCCACTGCCGCGCCTTCGCCTCTTCGTAGAGCGTGGTGACGTTGTCGGCCCAGAGCTCGTTGCGCTCGACCACGTCGTAGCAGGCGACGTTCGGCATCTCGGGCAGGTAGCGGTCGCGCACCGAGCCGCGCGGCGCGAAGTTGAGCCAGGTCGCGGTCTTCGGCACCTCGCCGTAGCCGCGCACACGGTTCACATCGTCGTAGGTGAGGCCGCGCGACGAGGGCTTCGCGCGCCGGCCCCAGTTGGCACCGTCCGTCTCGAGCCAGTGGAGCGAGTACTTGCCGCTCGCGAGCCGCTCGGCGTTGCGCTGCAGCACCGCGGCCCACTCGGTGTAGTGCTCGCGGAAGGAAGTCTCGTAGGCGGCCACGCCTTCGTCCGTCAGCGGACGCTCGGGCGTGGACTCGGGGGGCAGGGGGGCGATCTCGGCCGTACGAATGGCCTGGGACATGGGCGTGTCCTCCTTGGTCGTTTGAGCTTTCCCGTTATTGAGTTTTCTGTCAATAATATTCTTCGATGAGCCCGACCTCGACCTCGAAGCCCGACCGCCCTCGGCGCCGCAACGCGTCAAAGCGGGCGCTTCGGCGCGCCCGCGCCGCGCGTCTCTCGCCCGAGGACCGCCGGGCGCAGCTCCTGGGCGTGGCGCTCCGCGTCTTCGCCCGGCGCGGGCTCGGCGAGGCGCGACACGCGGAGATCGCGGAGGAGGCCGGCGTTTCGGTCCCGACGGTCTTCGTCTACTTCCCGAACCGCGCGGGGCTCGTGTCGGCGGTGCTCGACGAGGTCGCGAAGTTCCTGATCGGGATGGCCGAGCGCGTGCACGACACGAAGGCCCCGGTGCCGCGCGTGGTCCTCGCCCACGCCCAGGCGTTCGCGGACTCGATCGACACGCATCCGGATCACGCGCGCATCTGGCTCGATTGGAGCACGGCGATTCGCGACGAGGTCTGGCCGCGCTACCTGGCGTTCCAGGAGAAGGTGGTCGAGATCGTGGAGCGCACGCTCGAGCGCGGGCTGCGCGACGGCAGCGTGTCGGTGGACGTCGATCCCGAGGACGACGCCCGGCTGATCGTCGGCGCCGCGCACATGGTCGCGCAGATGAAGCTGCTCCAGGCGGCGCCGGAGCGGGTTGCGCGCTTCGTGCGAACCCTGGTGCGGACGACGGTCGGAAGCCTCGGAACCGAGAGCGCGACGGACGGCGCCCTGGCGGCCGGCGCAGCGCGAAGCGAGGGGCGCGCACGCCGCGACCCCGGGAAGGAGCGACGATGAGCGTGCACGAGGATCGGGCGGCGCGGCAGGGCTTCGACGCGGAGCGCCTCGCGCGGGTCGAGGCGCGCATCGCGCGCGACGTCGCGGCCGAGGTCTACGACGGCTGCGAGCTGGTGGTCGCGCGGCGTGGCGACGTCGTGCTCGAGGTTTCCCACGGCTTCGCCGACCGCGGCGCGGGCCGCCGGGTCGAGGCGTCCCAGCCCTTCTTCACCATGTCCGTCGGCAAGCAGTTCACGGTGGCGACGGTGCTGCAGCGGATCGAGCGCGGCGAGCTCGCGCTCACGACGCGCGTCGCCGACGTGATCCCGGAGTTCGCGGCGCGCGGCAAGGACCGCATCACCGTCGCCCAGATCCTGACCCACACCAGCGGGCTCGCGACGATGCTCCCGGACGGGGTGCCGCCGGACAAGACGGGCGACCTCGAGACCGTCGTCGCGGCGACCTGCGCCTCGCGCCCCGAGAGCGAGCCTGGGACGCGCGTGAACTACAGCGTGCTCGTCGGCCACGCGATCCTGGCGGAGCTCGTGCGCCGCGTGGATGGCGGCCGCCGCGCCTTCCGCGACATCGTGCGCGAGGACGTGTTCGAGCCCCTCGGCATGCACGACAGCTCGCTCGGCCTGCGGCCCGACCTCGCGAAGCGCGTTGCGCCCGTCGTCGTGCGCGACCGCCGCCCCGGCCTGCTCGACCCGGGGCTGCTCGAGTTCCTCGGCGCATCGATCGACGAGCGCGCCGAGATCCCGGCCGGCGGCTACGTCTCGACGGCGCGCGACCTGCACCGCTTCGCCGAGACGCTGCGGCGCGGCGGCGAGCTCGACGGCGTGCGCATCCTCTCGCCGCTGATGCTCGAGCGCGTGCGCCAGAACCAGACCGGTGACGCGCCGAACTCGCTCTGGGACTACGCGATCGCGATGCGCGGCTGGGACCCGTTCCCGGCCTGTCTCGGCCTGGGCTTCTTCCTGCGCGGCGAGGGCCTCCACCCGACGGTCTTCGGCACGCTCGCGTCGCCCGAGACCTTCGGCGGCTTCGGCGCGGGCTCGGCGATCTTCTGGATCGATCCCGAGCGCGAGATCACCTACGCGTTCCTGTCGGCGGGCCTGCTCGAGGAGACCTACAGCCTCGAGCGTCACCAGCGGCTGGCGGATCTCGTGTTCGCGGCGCTCACCTGAGCTCGCGCTTCAGGATCTTCCCGGTCGGCCCCTTCGGGAGCGCGTCGACGATCTCGACCGTGCGCGGGTACTTGTAGGCCGCGAGGCGCTCCTTGCAGAAGGCGATCAGCTCCTCCGGCGTGGCGCTCGCGCCGGCGCGCAGTGCGACCACCGCCTTCACCTCCTCGCCGTGGCTGTCGTGGGCGACGCCGACGACGGCCGCCTCCACCACCGCGGGGTGCGCGTAGAGCACCTCCTCGACTTCGCGCGGGTACACGTTGAAGCCGCCGCGCAGGATCATGTCCTTCTTGCGATCGACGATGAAGAAGCAGCCGTCGGCGTCGCGCACGCCGATGTCGCCGGAGTGGAACCAGCCGTTCTTCAGCGCCTCCTTCGTGGCGTCGGGGCGCTGCCAGTAGCCCTTCATCACGTTGTGGCCGCGGATCACGATCTCGCCGCGCTCGCCGTCCGGGAGCGGGCGGTCGGCGTCGTCCACGATCGCCATCTCGACGCCCCACACCGGGTAGCCGATCGAGCCCGGCTTCCGCGGCTTCCCGGGCACGGTGAAGCTCGCGACGGGCGAGGTCTCCGAGAGGCCGAAGCCCTCGAGGATCGTCACCGGGTAGCGGGCCTCGAAAGCCTTCATCACCTCGACCGGCATCGGCGCGCCACCGGTCAGGCAGAAGCGCAGGCTCGAGAGGTCGAACTTCTCGCCGCCGGGATGGTTCAGCAGCGCGAAGTACATCGTGGGCACGCCTGCGAAGAGCGTCACGCGATCGCGTACCAGGATCTCGAACGCCGCCTCCGGCGTGAAGCGCGGCAGCAGGGTGAAGGTGCCTCCGACCGCGATCGTCGCGTTCTGGATGCAGGTCTGCCCGAAGGAGTGGAAGAGGGGGAGCGTCGCCATCGCCGTCATGCTCGCGTCGATCGGGAGCAGACGCGGCAGCACCACGGCGCAGTTCAGGAGCAGGTTCGCGTGCGTGAGCTCCGCGCCCTTCGGCTTCCCGGTGGTGCCCGAGGTGTAGAGGATCACCGCGGTGTCGGTGGCGGCGGTCTGCGCGAGCGCGTCGAGCGGCGCCGTGCGCGCCATCGCGGGCAGGCTCTCGTCGGCGTCGCCGTCGCCCGTGGTCCATACCACCGGCGCGCCGGCGTCGCGCGCGCCCTTCTTCGCCGAGTCGGCGAAGAGCGGGTGCGCGATCAAGAGCTTCGCGCCCGCGTCCTGCAGGAAGTACGTCACCTCGGGCGCCGCCGCGAGCACGTTGATCGGCACCACGGTGCCGCCGGCGTAGAGGATGCCGTAGTACGCGATCGTGAACTCCGGCACGTTCGGCACCAGCAGCGCGACCCGGTCGCCGCGCTCGACGCCGCGGGCCCGCAGCGCGGCGGCGACGCCACGGGCGGCGCGATCGAGCTCACGGTAGGAGATCGCGCGCGCGTCGTGTCGGATGGCGACGTGGTCGGGCCGCGCCTGCGCGCTCGCCTGGAGGATCGTGCCGAGGTTCAGGTGCATGCGGGGCTCCTTCGTGGGCGGAGCCCCAGTCTACACGCGCCGCGCGGAACCTCGCCGGGCGAAGCCCCGAGGCCCGCGCCTCAGCCCGCCGTGGCGACGCCGGCCGGGGCGCGCCGCGCGCGGCGCGTCCGCCACGCTGCGATGCGCAGACCGTACGCCCCGAGCGCGATCCCGAGGAACGGCAGGAACGCGAGCCGTCCCTCCGCGATGCGTCCCGCGTAGCTGAAGGTGAAGATGAACCAGAGCCAGTAGATGCCGACGCGGTGCAGGCGCTGCCAGCGCTGCGTGCCGAGGCGTCGCACCGCGGCGTCGTTGGACGTTGCGACCATCGCGAACATCATGAGGTAGGCGCCGCCGCCGCCGACCAGGGTCGGCAGATCCGGCACGGTGCCGGCGACCACATTGAACGTCGTGAGGGCGACGAGGTGGATCGTGTGCGAGGTCGCGAATGCGAGGCCGAGCGCGCGGCGCCGCACCATCACCCAGCGCGAGAGCGGGCTCGGAGCGAGGCGATGCCACGCGCTCGCGGCGAAGACCGGCATGAAGAAGACGAGGAAGCCGACGCGCGCGGTGTAGCGCGCCGCGAGCTGCCAGCCCTCCTTGGTGTCCGCACCGAGCGAGAGCCCGAGGGCGGCCGCCGTCCCGGCGACGAGCGCGGCGGCGAAGCTGCAGGCGAGGATCGTCCGCGTGCGCGCGGCGGCGCTGGCGGAGGGCGGGTTTGCGGAAGCGGCCATCGAGATCCTCCTCGGCTTTGCGCGGCCCGGGACCGACCGCAGCGCCCGCGACACGATCATACGTTCGTCGGAGCCGCCCGAGCCCACGAATTCGGACGAAGCGCCTACCGGATGCGGACGACCTGGCGCCCGCCCCTTTCCTCCGATGCCGGAGCGAGCTTCCCTGGTACGCGAGGAGACCCCCCATGAAGATCGCATTCGCCCTCTGGGACTCGTTCACCCTGCTCGACGCCATCGGCCCGTTCCAGGTGCTCTCGGCCCTGCCCGGCGTCGAGGCCACCTTCGTCGCGGAGCGCCGCGGCGGCGTCCGCGATCACACGCGGCGCACGACCCTCGAAGCGACGAAGAGCTTCGACGAGCTGCGCGACCCCGACGTGATCGTGGTGGCGGGCGGGATCGGCGCCGAGCGCCTGATCGAGGCGAAGCATCCGATCGTGGACTGGATCCGCGCGGTGCATCCTGGGACGACGTGGACCACGTCGGTCTGCACGGGCTCGCTGCTGCTCGCGGCGGCGGGCGTCCTCGACGGCCTCTCGGCCACCTGCCATTGGGCGAGCTACGACTCGCTGCGTGCGCTCGGCGCGAAGCCCACGAGCCAGCGCGTCGTGTTCGAGGGCAAGATCGTGACCGCGGCCGGTGTCTCCTCGGGCATCGACATGGCGCTCGCGCTGGTGCAGCGCATGCACGGCACGCCGCTCGCGCAGGCGCTCCAGCTCGCAATCGAGTACGACCCGCAGCCGCCCGTCGACGCCGGCTCGCCCGAGAAGGCGCCGCCGGAGATCGTCGCGATGGTGCAGGGGCTGATGACCCAGCTCGAGGCCGAGCTGGCGCGCTGAGCGCGCGCCCGCCTACTCGAAGTAGCCCCAGGGATACTCGGGCTCGAGGATCGGCCTGAACCCCGACGGCAGCGGGAAGGGCGCCGACACGAACTCGTACACGCCGACGAGCGTGCGCGTCACGATCATCCCGAGGCCCTTCGCAAATCCGATCGGCACGCCGATCGCGCCGCTCTTCTTCGTCTCGGCCACGATGTTGCCCGGGAACTCGAGGAAGCTCGTGGTCATGCCCGCGAGCCCGCGGCCGAACTTGCGCGCCGCCGTCTGGGCCTGCGCCTCCGACGCCGCGCCGAACGCGACGACCAGCCCGAGTCCGAACACGACCCCCAACACCGCTCTGCGCATCTTCCGTCCTCCCTCGCCCGACGGGACGCCGGGCCGGAGCAGTTATACTGGAAGATCCTCGCGTGAGAAGATCGGCTCGAGCTTGAGGCCGCGCTGCTCGAAGGCCTCCTTCGCGCCCTCGCCGCGGTCCACCAGGCAGAGCACGCGCGCCACCTTGCCGCCCGCGGCGGTCACGGCGTCGACCGCGTCGAGTGTCGAGCCTCCGGTGGTGGTGGTGTCCTCGAGCAGGGCGACCGTCATGCCGGGCGTGAAGGCGCCTTCGATCTGGCGGCCGAGGCCATGCTTCTTCGCCTCCTTGCGCACGAAGAAGCCCGTGAGCTTCGTCTGCGGGTCGCCCGCCGCGGCGGCGAGCACGGCCGACACCACGGGCACCGCGCCGACCGCCATGCCGCCGACCGCGTCGACCCAGGGCCCCGCCATCAGCTTCGCGAGCAGGAGCTCGCCGGCGAGCTTCACGCCGCGGGGTCGCATCATGGTCTGACGCAGATCGAGGTAGAAGTCGCTCTCGCGTCCGCTCGAGAGCACCACCTTCCGCTTCTCGAAGGAGACCTGGAGGATCAGGTCGAGCAGCTCGCGCCGGCTTCCGACCATGGTCTCCTCGACGCGGCGGATCGTGTCCTCGATGCTCGTCATCGCGCCCTCCCCGTCATTGCTTCCGGATGCCCAGGGCGAACTCGGCCACGAGCTTGCGGTGCAGCTCGCTCGTCCCCTCGCCGAACTCGAGGGCCTTCGCCTCGAGCAGGAGCCGCCCGACCTCGTACTCCGACGAGAGCCCGTAGCCGCCGTGCACCTGGATCGCGTCGAGGGCGTTCTTCGTCGCGGCCTCGCTCGCCATCAGCTTCGCCATCGAGGCCTCGACGCTCGCGCGCTCGATGCCGGCGTCCTTCATGCGGCCGAGCCGGTAGACGAGGGCGCGCGCCGCTTCCGTGCGGCACGCCATGTCGGCGATCTTCTGCTGGATCATCTGGAACTCGCCGATCTTCTGGCCGAAGGCCTCGCGCTGCATCGCGTAGTCCGCCGCCAGCTCGAGGGCGCGCTGCGCCTGGCCGACGCAGCGGGCCGCCACCGAGAAGCGTCCCATGTCGAGGGCGGAGCCCAGCACCGGGAAGCCGCCGCCCTCCGGCCCGAGCAGGTTCTCGGCGGGGACGAAGGCGTCCTCGAAGTGCACCTCGGCCAGGTTGTCGCGCTTCAGGGTCCGCATCGGGAAGTCGCGGATCGTGATGCCCGGCGTCGCCTTCGGGTCGACCAGGAAGGCCGTGACGCCGCGATGCTTCTGCGCGCGGTCGAGCGTCGCCACCACGAAGAAGAGCCCGGCGTGGGCGGCGTGGGAGATGAAGACCTTGGTGCCGGTCAGGCGGAAGCCGCCGGCGTCCTTGCGCGCGGTGGTGCGCATGTTGCCGAGGTCGGTGCCGCCGCCGGGCTCGGTGAGGCAGGCCGAGCAGAGGATCTCGCCCGAGGCGATCCCGGGGAGCCAGCGCTCGCGCTGGACCTTCGTGCCGTGCTTCAGGATCGAGCCCGCGACCAGGGAGTTCGCGACCGAGACCACGGAGGCCACGACCCAGTCGACCCGCGCCAGCTCCTCGCAGATCACGCCGTAGGTCAGGACGTCACTGAAGGAGCCGCCGTACTCCTCGGGGATCATCGGGCCCATGAAGCCGAGCGCCGGGAGCTTCGCGATCAGCTCGAGCGGGTAGCGCTCCTCGCGCTCGTAGCGCTCGACGTGGGGAAGGATCTCCTTTTCCGCGAACTCGCGGACGGCCTGGCGGACCAGGCGCTGCTCCGCCGAGAGCTCGAAGTCGGCCATGCGCTGGAGGGGCGGGGCGAGGCTCATCGATCCTCCTCGGGCTCGGGTCCTGGGTGGGCTCTTGGTCGCGACCGGGATCGCGCGCGGCGCCGACGCGAACGTAGCCCGTGGACGCCCCGCGAGCCTTCTCCTAAGCTGCCGCCCGCTCACACGAACCCACCCCCGCGACGAGGTCTCCCGTGAAGAAGGCCAAGGCCCTCCCCCACCGCAACCGCAGCAAGACCGCGCGCCACCGCGCCAAGCTCAAGGCCAAGCACGCCCGGGCGCGGAAGCGGATGAGCAAGGGCAACCGCGCGACCTACCGCTAGCGCGACCCGACCCGGCCTCGGCCCGGCTTCCGAGCCGGCGAATGGGCCGGGCGCTCGCGCCGCCCGGCGCCCCGGCCCCGGGCTAGCCTGCCTTCGTGACCACCGCCGATCGCATCGACGACGCCTCCGGCACGCCGCTCCGCTTCGCGCTCGAAGCGCGCTCGGGCGCGGCGCGCGCCGGCGTCGCGACGACGCCCCACGGCAGCTTCCGCACGCCCGCCTTCATGCCCGTCGGCACCCACGGCGCCGTGAAGGCCATGACACCGGACCAGGTCGCCGCGACCGGCGCCGAGGTCGTGCTCGCGAACACCTATCACCTGACGCTCCGCCCGGGCGAGGGCCTGGTCCAGAAGCTCGGCGGCCTCCACCGCTTCATGGGCTGGCCGCGCACGATCCTGACGGACTCGGGCGGCTTCCAGGTGTTCTCGATCCCGAAGAAGGAGATCACGGACCGCGGCGTGCGGTTCCAGAACGAGGTCACGGGCGACTCCATGGAGCTCACGCCCGAGCGCTCGATCGAGATCCAGAATGCCCTCGGCGCCGACATCATCATGATGTTCGACGAGTGCACGCCGTGGCCGGCGGACGAGGCGCTCGCGGCGCGGGGCGTGCGCCGCACGCTCGCCTGGGCCGAGCGCTGCGTGCGCGCCCACGGTCGCGCGCGCGACCAGGCGCTGTTCGGGATCGTGCAGGGCAGCGTCTACCCGAAGCAGCGCGAGGCGTGCGCGGCGGTGCTCGTGGCGATGGACCTTCCGGGCTACGCGATCGGCGGCGTCTCCGTCGGCGAGGGCCACGAGCTCCTGTGCAAGGTGACGGCGCACGCCGCGCCGCTCCTGCCGGAGGCGAAGCCCCGCTACCTGATGGGCGTCGGCCTGCCCGAGGACATCGTGGCCGCGATCGGCTTCGGCATCGACATGTTCGATTGCGTGATCCCGACGCGGTACGCGCGCAGCGCCTCCGCGTTCACCGTGCGCGGCCGGATCCGGCTCACGAACCGTCGCTATCGGCGCGACGCCTACCCGATCGACGCGTCCTGCGACTGCGCGGCCTGCGCCGGGGGCTTCTCGCGCGCGTACCTGCACCATCTCTTCGCCGCCAACGAGGTGCTGTCCGCGATCCTGACCTCGATCCACAACGTGCGCTTCTACGAGCGCCTGGTCGGCATGGCGCGCGCGGCGATCGTCGCCGGCCGGTTCGAGGCGTGGCGGGGTGAGTTCCTCGCAGGCTACGCGGGCACGGCGCCGGAATCCGACTAGGCGCCGCATTTCCGCGTTGACGATGAGGAGGCCGCTTGCCAAGGTGGCTCCCGGAGGACTCCCGATGTCGCGAACCCTCGCTGCTCTCGCGCTTGCATCCCTGGTCCAGGGCGCGCCGGCCCTGGCGCTCGAGGCCGACGACTTCGTCGCGAAGACGCAGCAGGACGTGATCGGCCTCTGCACCGTGACGGAGGACAACGACCTGTACGAGGAGTCGATCGCCTTCTGCCACGGCTTCCTGGTCGGCGCCTACTCGGCGCACCAGACGGAGCACTCGGGCCCGAAGGCCACCAAGATCATCTGTGCGCCGGAGCCGGCGCCGACGCGGACCGAGGCCATCGGGCAATACATCGCCTGGGCGAAGGCCCATCCCGAGTACGACGGCGAATCGTCGATCGAGTCGCTGTTCAAGTACCTGATCGAGAACTGGCCGTGCCCGTCCATTGCGACGGGCGCCGCCAAGGAGGGCGCGAAGTGATGCGCGGAACGACACCCATCGCCCTCGCCTTGATCGCGGGGCTCGCGCTCTCGGGCTGCGCCGGCATGAGCTCGACCGAGCAGCGCACGCTGACGGGCGGCGCCGGCGGCGCCGCGACGGGCGCGGTGATCGGTGCGATCGCCGGCAACGCCGGCATGGGCGCCGCGATCGGCGGCGCCGCGGGCCTGCTCGGCGGCTACCTCTACGGCAAGTCGAAGGACGCCGAGGCCGCTGCCTACGAGCAGGGCCGGCGCGACGCCGGATCGGGTCAGTAGCCGCTCAGCCCGCGAAGAAGAGCAGCCCGTGCGCGCCGGCGACGGCGCCGAGCACGGTGACGAGGCTCAACGCGAGCAGCACGCGATGGAGCCGCTCCACGCGCGCGAACGTGCGCTCGGGGTCGCGGCGCGCCTGCTCGAGGATCCAGCGCTGCAGGAAGAGCGGCTCCAGCACGAAGAGCATCAGCGTGAAGATCAGCCAGACGAAGATCATCGCGTGGATCCACCAGAAGGTCGGCATCAGGAGCCGCCCCCAGGCGTCGAGCTCGAACATCATCCAGAAGCCCGTCGCGCCGACGAGCAGGGTGGTGACGCGGGCCTGACGCGCGAAGCGCGCCTCGACCTCCTCGAAGAAGGCGACGCGGCGCGCGGGCTCCTCGAAGCGGCGCACGGCGGGGAGCAGCACGAGGGTCACGAACGCGACGCCGCCGATCCAGAGCACGACGCCGACGACGTGCAGCGCGCGGGCGAGCGCCAGGGCGCGCATCGGCTCGGCTCGCTACGGCGCGGCGGTCGCGGCTTCGCCTTCGACCACGAACGCAACGCGGCGGTTCAGCGCATGGTCCGTCTCGGAGAGCGGCCGGCTCTCGCCGTAGCCGACGGTCGAGAGCTGGTCCGCGGGAACGCCCTTCGACACCAGGTAGACCTTCACCGCCTCGGCGCGTCGCTCCGAGAGCTCCTGGTTGTACGCCTCGTCGCCGCGAACGTCGCAGTGCCCCTCGATCGTGATCTTCTTGCCCGCGCAGTTCTTCTGGATCGCGGTCGCGAGCAGGTCGAGCACCGCCTCGGCCTCGGGCACGATCGTCGCGCTCTCGGTCACGAAGGTCTGGCCGCGCAGGCGCGCCTTGCCGAGGCAGCTCCCGGCTTGCGGCGTGGCCGGCGCGGGCGCAGCCGGCGCGTCGGAGGATGCGGGCGCGGGGGATTCCGCGTCCTGGGCGAGAGCCGGCGTCGCGGCGAGCGCGAGGCCGAAGGCGAGCACGAGCGCGGGAACGGACGCGTTGCGAGCCAGGCGCATGTCTTCCCTCCACGATGCGGTCCGCTGCGTGTTAGCCCACGCCCGGCGAAGGCGCAGGGGCGCGCGAGCCGCCTCCTCTGGCAGCCGGGCGCGATCCCGGCCACTCTCCCGTCCCCATGGCCCTCCGCTGCGGAATCGTCGGTCTCCCGAACGTCGGCAAGAGCACGCTCTTCAACGCGCTCACGGCCGCCGGCATCGCGGCCGAGAACTATCCCTTCTGCACCATCGAGCCGAACTCGGGCATCGTACCCGTGCCCGATCCGCGGCTCGCGGTCCTGAACGAGATCGTCCACGCCCAGCGCATCCTGCCCGCGACCGTCGAGTTCACGGACATCGCGGGCCTCGTGCGAGGCGCCTCCAAGGGCGAGGGCCTCGGCAACCAGTTCCTGGCGCACATCCGCGAGACCGCGGCGATCCTGCACGTGGTGCGCTGCTTCCAGGACGCGAACGTGGTGCACGTGGACGGCGCGCCCGACCCGGTGCGCGACGTCGAGACGATCGAGACCGAGCTCGGCCTCGCCGACCTCGACAGCGTCCAGAAGCGGGTCGATCGCACCCAGCGCACCGCGAAGGCCGGCGTGAAGGGCGCGAAGGAGGAGCTGTCCTGGCTCGAGGGCCTGCTCGCCCATCTCTCCGACGGCAAGCCGGCGCGGAGCTTCCCGACCCCCGACGAGCAGCGCGACGTCGCCCGCGAGCTCTTCCTGCTGACCTCGAAGCCCGTGCTCTACGTCGCGAACGTGGACGAGACCGGCCTCGTCTCGGGCAATGCCTACACCGCCGCGCTCGAGGCGCGCGCCGCCGCCGAGGAAGCCGGCGTGGTGCGCGTGTGCGCGAAGGTCGAGAGCGAGCTCGCCGAGCTCGCGGACGAGGAGAAGACGGAGTTCCTGGCGGAGCTCGGCCTCACGGAGCCGGGACTGCACCGCGTGATCCACGCGGCCTACGACCTGCTCCACCTGATCAGCTACTTCACGGCCGGCGAGAAGGAGGTGCGCGCCTGGACGATCCGGCGCGGCACGCTCGCGCCCGCGGCCGCGGGCGAGATCCACAGCGACTTCGAGCGCACCTTCATCCGCGCCGAGGTCATCTCCTACGCCGACTACGTGGCCTGCGGCGGCGAGACCGGCGCCAAGGCGAAGGGCCTGATGCGCGTCGAAGGCAAGGACTACGTGGTGCAGGACGGCGACGTGATGCACTTCCGGGTGGGCGCGTAGCGGTGCCCGCGCCGGAGGAGATGCTCGCGCGCCACCAGAAGGGCCCGAAGGACGGCGTCTTCACCGACGGCTCCTGCGAGGGCAACCCGGGGCCCGGCGGCTGGGCCTTCGTCTGGGTCGAGAACGACCGGATCCGCGCCGAGAAGAGCGGCGCCGATCCCGCCACCACGAACAACCGCATGGAGCTCACGGCCCTGATCGAGGCCTACCGCGCGCTGCCGGCCGACGCAGAGCTCGTCGTCCACAGCGACAGCGAGCTCTGCGTGAAGACGGTGAACGAGTGGGCCGCGGGCTGGGAAGCGCGCGGCTGGCGCCGCAAGACCGGCGAGATCAAGAACCTCGAGCTCGTGAAGACGCTCTACGCCCTCGCGAAGGCGCATCCGCGCGTGAAGCTGCAGTGGATCCGCGCCCACGACGGCACGCGTTGGAACGAGTACGTAGACGCGCTCGCGCTGCGCGCCCAGCGCGGCGGCTGAGCGCCGCGCCGACGTCGGCCATCCTCCCATCGGGTTCAACGCGTGCGGCGATCGCCGATCCCCGCGCGGATCGCCTCGAGATCGAGCTCGCCCTCGAGATGCAGCAGCACCTCGTCGTCGATCACGCCCTGGTCGCGGAGCTGGATCGCCGCCAGGCGCTCGGCCGTCAGCACCTCGTGGCGCAGCCGGCGCAGCGACTCCTCCTCTTCGCTCGGCGGCGCGTGGGGCGAGCGGAAGGTGGTGCTCGTGACGCGCTCGAGGCGCTCCTGGTACTCGCCGCGCAGCGACTCGACGCAGACCGCTTCGGCCCAGGGCGCGCCCGCGAGCTCCTCGAGCCGTCGTAGCGCCATCACGGTCGTGTGCGTGCGCGCCTGCAGCTCCTCGCGGTCGTGGAGGCGGTCGGCACGCAGCGGCAGCGCGCGCACGAGGGGCCCGAGCGAGAGCCCCTGCGCCAGGAGCGTCGCGATCACCACCGCGAACGTGATCAGCACGAGCTCGCTGCGGAAGGGGAAGGGCTCGCCGCTCGCGGTGACGAGCGGCAGCGCCAGCGCAGCGGCGAGCGACACGATCCCGCGCATCGCGACCCACGAGATCAGCGCCACGGCCTCGCGCGGCGGCATCGGGTCGCGCACGCGCAGCGAGGGCGAGAGCGCGCGCGGGAGCCAGGTGAAGAGCGGCACCCAGAGCGCGCGCACGACGACGAGCGTGGCGAAGATCGCCGCAGCGACGAGCCAGACCTGCTGTCGTCCGCCGGGCGCGAGATCCGCGCGCAGGGTCGCGAGCTGGAGCCCGATCAGGATGAAGATCATCCCGTTCAGCAGGAACAGCACGAGATCCCAGACCGCGCGCGCCTGCACGCGCGTCGCCGGCGACACGATCGCGCTCATGTGCCGCCGCACGATCAGGCCGGCGGCGACGCAGGCCAGCACGCCGGAGGCGTGGACGCGCTCGGCCAGCACCCAGGCCACGTAGGGCGCGAGCAGGGTGACCGCAATCTCGACGAAGGAGTCGTGGGTGAGCTGCAAGGCGACGCGCGTCGCGTACGCCACCGCGACGCCGACCCCGATGCCGAGCGCCGTCGCGAGCACGAACTGGAGCAACGTCTCGTGCAGCACGAACCCGCCCGTCACCACGGCGACGACGGCCGCGCGGTAGAGCACGAGCGCCGCCGCGTCGTTCACCAGGCTCTCGCCCTCGAGCACCGTCACCACGCGGCGCGGGACGCCGAGGCGCCCGAGCACGGCCGTCGCCGCCACGGCGTCGGGCGGTGAGACGATCGCGCCGAGCGCGATCGCGGGCGCCCATCCGAGGCCCGGCACCAGCGCGTGGGCCACCACCGCCACCGCCGAGGTCGTCGCGAGCACGAGCCCGACGGCGAGGACCAGGATCGGGCGGAGGTTGAAGCGGAAGTCGCGGAACGAGGTGAAGTACGCGGCCGCGAAGAGGATCGGCGGCAGGAACACCAGGAACACGAGGTCGGGCTCGAGCTTGACCGCGGGAAGCCCCGGCATCGCGCCGATCGCGAGGCCCACGAGCACGAGCAGGATCGGGTAGGGGATCACGAGCCGGCGCGCGAGCACCGTCGCGAGCAGCACGACCACGAGCAGCAGGATCACGGTCTCGAGGAGCTGCAGCGCGCCGCCTCCTGCGGCCCGCTCAGCGCAGGCCGCGGGTCGCGAGATCCGATTCGAAGCGCGTGAGCACGTCGGCGAGGGCCGCGTTCCAGGCGGCGACGAGCGCCTCGGGCGTGTCTGCCGCCGCGGGCACCTCCGTCCGGTACTGCTCGTGGAACGCGACGCCGGGCGGAGCGCGCTCGACGTCGACCAGCGCGAAGCCGAGCGAGAGCACCGCTACGGGCGGGCCCGCCGCGCGATAGTCGGCGTAGAGGTCGACCACGCTGCCCTCGAGCATCAGCGCGGGCGGCACGACGCTGCGCACGTCCCAGACCGACTCGAACAGGCCCGACGCCTCGAGCCAGCGCCGGGTCTGGTCGCCGAGCAGCGCCTCCGGCGTGGTCCAGAACACGTGATAGAAGTCCGACTCGTATTGCTCGTCTCCGGTGCGATACACGAACTTCACGCCGTCGAGGCGCGGCGACGCGCGGAACGGACGCAGCACCAGGCTCTTGTCGATGCGCGGCGCGGGCGGCGCGTCCGGGCGCGGGGCCTCGAGCACGAACTGACTCTTCTCCGGGTAGCTGCGCGCGAGCAGGCCGCCGCAGCCGCCGAGGCCGACGCCCGCGAGCACGAGCAGCCCGAGCACGGCGGCGCGCCGCCCCGCGAATCGGCTGGAGGGCACGCTCACTCCTCCTTCTCGGGACGCTGGAAGGGCGGCGGCGGCTCGCCGAAGAGCGTCGCCGACGGATAGGTCTTCGCGCTCTCGGTCACCGCGCGCAGGTTCGTCACGACGTCGCGCAGGTCGCCGAGCACCGCGTCGATGTCCCCCTGCTCCGCGGCCACGAGCAGGTCGAGGCGCCGCACCGTCGCGGTGATCTGGGCGAGCGAATCCTCGAGCGCACGCTGGGTCGGCGAGACGTCGATCTTGCGCGCGATCTCTCGCACGGTCTGGCTCGTCTCCCGCGCGTCGACCAGCGTATGTCGCGCCTCCTCCGCCAGGCGCTTCACCTCGAGCGAGAGCTCGCCCACCTTCGCGTCGTCGACCGCCTTCCTCACCGACACGAGCGCCGCGTCGAGATTCGACACGAGCTCTTCGATCTGGAGCTGGTCGATGCGCACGAAGACGCGCTCGGCCGCGGTCGAGAAGCTCTTGATGGCGCTCTCCGCCGACGGCACGTAGGTGTAGGCCGGCTCCCAGACCACCGGCAGCGGCGGGTTGCGCACCGGGTCGAGGAAGTCGAGCTCGAGGTACGAGGTGCCCGTCAGGCCCTGGGCCGCGATCCGCACCCGCAGGCCCTGCTCCACCATCAGCGCGAGGTCCGACTGGAACTTGGCGTCGCTCGGGTCGCGCATCCACTTCTCGGTGATGCGCATGCGCACGACTACGTAGCGGCCGTAGCGGATCGCCTCGTTCTGGTCCTTCGGGAGCGGGTAGTACTGGGTCAGGAAGCCGATGCTCTCGACCCGGCCGATGTTCACCCCGCGGCGCTTCACGGCGGAGCCGATGTCGACGCCCTGCACCGACTCGTCGAAGTAGGTCTCGAACAGCGTGCCGCGCGTGAAGAGCCGGTCGCCGCCGAGCGCGAGCGTCAGGCCCACGAGCAGCACGAGGCCGAAGAGCACGAAGAGGCCGAGCCGGAAGTAGCGTTTCTGCTCGCTCACGCGCGCTCCTCCGACTCCGCGGGCGTGGCCTCGCGCCGGAAGAAGCGACGCACCCACGGGTCGGGGCTCTCGTCGCGCATCACCGCCGGCGGTGCGATGCCCGCGATGCGGTGGCTGCGCGAGTCGATCATCAGCACGCGGTCGGCGATGGCGTAGATGCTCGGCAGCTCGTGGGTCACCACGACGAGCGTCACGCCGAGCGCCTCGCGCAGGTCGAGGAGCAGGGCGTCGAGGTCGGCGGAGGTCACCGGGTCGAGGCCGGCCGAAGGCTCGTCGAGGAACAGGATCTCGGGGTCGAGGGCCATCGCGCGCGCGATCGCCACGCGCTTGCGCATGCCGCCCGAGAGCTCGCCCGGGAGCTTCTGGGCCGCGTCCTCGAGCCCGACCAGGCGCAGCTTCGCGCGCGCCACGCGCTCCCGCGCCTCGTCGGGAAGCTCCGTGAACTCCTCGAGGGGGAGCTTCACGTTGTCGAGGACGGTCATCGAGCCGAACAGGGCGCCGCTCTGGTACATCACGCCGAAGCGTCGCAGGATGCGGAGGCGGGCTTCCCCCTGTGCGGCCAGGAGGTCGTCGCCGGCGATCCAGACCCGGCCGGAGCGCGGCTCGTGCAGGCCGATCAGGTGCTTCAGCAGCGTGCTCTTCCCACTGCCGGAGCCCCCGAGCACCACGAAGATCTCGCCGCGCAGGATCTCGAAGCTGAAGCGGTCGAGGATCACCCGGTCGCCGAAGCCGCCGACGAGATCCTCCACCCGGATCACCGCCTCGTGCGGTGCCGACGTGGCCGGGACCTCCGTCCTCGAATTCGCCCTCTCCGCCGGAATCGACGCCCCCATCAGATGTCGAGCACGTAGTAGATCACGGACAGGATGCCGTCGGCCATGGTGATGAGCACGATGCCCGACACCACCGCCGAGGTCGCCGACTCGCCGACCGCGCGGGCGCCCTGGCCGGTCTCGAGCCCGCGCAGGCAGCCGATGGCCGTGACCAGCACCCCGAACACGACCGCCTTCACGAGCCCGCCGAAGAGATCGTGGAGCCCGACCATGTACACCACGCGCTGGTAGAACGTAATCGCGGGGTAGCCGATCGACATCAGCACCACGAGGCCCCCGAGCAGCCCCGCGAGGTTGAAGAAGCAGACCAGGAAGGGCGTCACGGTGACGCCGGCCAGCACGCGGGTCACGACCAGGAAGCGGACCGGCTCGAGGCCCATCGTGGTCAGGGCGTCGAGCTCCTCGTTCACCTTCATGGTGCCGAGCTCCGCCGCGAAGGCCGAGCCGGAGCGGCCCGCGAGGATCACGGCGGTCATCAGCGCGCCGAGCTCGCGGATCAGCGACAGGCCGACCGCGTCGGCCGTGAAGATCTCGGCCGCGAACCAGCGCAGCTGGATCACGGACTGGAACGCGAGGATGAGCCCCATCAGGAAGCCGACGAGGAGGATGATCGGGAGCGCCGAGCTCCCGGCCTGGGACGCGATCTGCAGCACGTCGTTCCAGCGCACGCGCCGCGGATGCGCGACGGCCCAGGCGAAGGCGGCGGCGAGCTCGCCGGTGAACGCGATCAGGCGACGCAGGCTCGCGTCGAGCTCGGCGACGCTCTCGCCGAAGCGCGACACGAAGGAAGGCGCAGGCTCCGCGGGTCCGGAGCCGCGCGGCGCCGCGCCCGCCGGCGTGCGCACGAGCTCGAAGATGTCGGCGAGCTCGTCGCCGAGTCCCACCAGCTCGAACTCCGCGCCGCGCGCGATCTGGCGGTCCTCGAGCGCCGAGAGCAGGGCGAATCCGCTGCCATCGCAGTAGGCGAGCTCCGTCGCGTCCACCGTGAGGCGCGCCGGCTCGAGCGCGTCCAGCCGCGACACCGCGGCGTCCCAGAGCGCCGTCGCGCCCGCGGCGTCGAGTCGCCCCCCGAAGCGCAGCAGCAGCGCGTCGCCGCTGCGCTCCTCGCGCAGGGTCGCGCCCCGAGGCGGCGCCGTCGTCGGGCTCGCCGTCACGCTCGCGACCGCCCGTCGGGCGGCGCGCCCGGCTCGCTCGCGGCCGGCTCGACCGCATCGGCGCCTGCGGCCGCGGGCCGATCCGACCGGCCGGGCCCGGCCTGGGCGAGCCCCGCGGCGGCGGACGCGTCGAGGGTCAGGTGGACGTCGCGCTGCGGGAACGGAACCTCGATTCCCGCCGCGCGGAGCGCGTCGTGCACCGCGACGAAGAGCTCGCTCCGCACCGTCACCCAGTTCTCCGCCTGCACCAGCCAGCAGCGCAGCACGAAGTTCAGGCTGCTGTCGCCGAAGGCCACGAAGAGCGCGATCGGCTCGGGGTTCTTCAGCACCTCGCGCTTCTTGTCCGCGGTCTCGCGCAGGATCGCGATCACCTTCTGGGGCTCGGTGCCGTACGCCACGCCGACCGCGACCTCGACCCGTCGCGAGTTGTCCGACAGCGTCCAGTTCGTGACCGTGTCCTGGATCAGGGTGCCGTTCGGCACGATCACCTCGGCCCCGTCCGCCGTGCGCAGCGTGCTCGAGCGCATGCCGATGCGCCGCACCTCGCCGGTCAGGTTGTGGATCTGCACGATGTCGCCGACCTGGATCGGGCGCTCGAAGAGCAGGATCAGCCCCGACACGAAGTTGTTGACGATGTTCTGGAGCCCGAAGCCGATGCCGACGCCGAGGGCGCCGGCGAGGAGCGTCACCTTCGAGAGGTCGATGCCGAGGCTCGAGATCGCGAGGAAGAAGCCGAGCACGAGAAGCGCGTAGCGGGTCAGGGTAGAGATCGCATAGGGAAGGCCGCGTTCGAGCTGGAGGCGCGGGTAGACGTCGCTCTCGAGCACGAACGCGACGAGGCGCGACAGCTGATACGCGCCCCAGAGGATCGCCGCGACCAGCGCGAGGTCGCCGACCTTCAGCTCGTATGCTCCGGGGATGAGCTCGACCTGCGCCACGCTCGCGAGCAGATGGCCTGCCGGCTTCGCGAGCTGGAAGGCTCGCAGCGTCGCGAAGGCGAAGAGCCCCCAGGCGAGCCACTCCGTGACCCGGCGCATGCGCTGCTCGATCGCGTGGCGATGGCGCTGCACGCTTCGCGTGCCGCAGAGCGGCTGCACGCGCAGCAGGAAGGCGACGAAGCCGTCGATGGCGCGCGCGATCGCGAGCAGGCCGAAGCCCGCATAGACCACCGTCGCGGACCCGCCCCCGATAGCGCGGGCGAGCTGCATGAAGCCGAGCGACGTCGCGACGAGGGCCGTTGCGACGAGCAAGGTGAGCGCCTTCACGAGCCAGCCGAGCACGCGCAGGCGGCCGAGCTGCTCTTGTGGGATGTGCACGCCCTCGATCCGTCCGGACCGCAACAGCGCGAGCAGCAGGAGCAGCGCGATCGCGAGCTGCACGGCGAGGAGCGTCTGCTCGACCTCCGGCGCCGGCGCCGCGATGTCACGCAAGCGATCGACCACGAAGAACGAGCCGACGACGTAGAGCGCGGGCCGGAGGCGGTCGCCGACGAGGGGCACCAGGGTGTGGAGCGCCGCAGGAAGCGCGACCAGGCTGACTGCGAGCCCCCCCAGGTACGGCACGCGCGGATGGATCACGATCGTGAGCCCGAGCGCGAGCAGGAGGGCCGCGCTGACCGGCGACTGGAACACGAGGGCCGCCGCCTCGAGTGTCGGATCCTCCTCGCGCCACTGCTCGGTGCGGCGCTGGCCGGTGCGGAACGCGAGGTAGAGGCCGAGGAAGAGCAGCGCCTGGAGCACGAGCCGCGGCGCCGCCTGCGGGAGCAGGAGCTTCGAGTCCGCCCACTCCGCGGCGAGCATGGTCTGGAAGCGCTCGACGATGTCGCCCCGCGCCGACGCGCCGAGATCGACGCGCCAGATCGGCGGGGCGTCGCGCTGGAACATCCGGCCCGCGAAGTCGTGGCGGAAGCCGTCGATCCGCGCGATCGCGTCGTTCGCGAGCGTCAGGTCCGTCGAGGCCTTCTCCTGCAGCTCGAGCACGCGCGCTCGCCGCTGTCGCAGCACGCCACGCGCCTCGGCCATCGCGTTGACGGTCTGGTCGATGCGGTCGAGCGTCGCCTGGGGCGCCCCCGACTTCGCCGCCTCGACCCGCGTGAGCTTCCACGACTCGCGCCCGAGCTTGAGCTCGTCGAGCACGGCCTCGAGCCGCGTCGCCTCGCTCGTGAGCTTCTCGGCGACCGCCTGCGACTCGGAGCGCAGGTCGTTCAGCGCGCGCTCGGCCGGCTCGAGCGCGCTCACGCGCGCGCCTGCGTCGAGCAGGTCCTCCACGTCGCCGCTGTGTCGCTTCAGCTGCTCGTCGATCGACGTGAGGCTCGTCGCCATGGCGTCGATCGTGCCGTCCGCCGCGATCTCCGCTTCGTGGCGCGCGAGCTGCGCGAGCAGCGCATCGGAGCGCTCGATGATCTCGGGGATCGGGATCGCCGCCGGCGTCGCGGGCGCCGCGGGCGGAGCGGCGGGCGCGGGCTCCGTGGCAGCGGCCGGCGCGGGCGGCGCGGGCGCCTGGCCCGTCGCGAACGACGGCGCGAGCGCCACGAGCAGCGCAAGCGCGAGCCCCGGCGCGACGGGCCTCCACGGCTGGCGAGCGCGCGCGATCAGCGCCGGTCCTCCGGCGTCTGCTTCTGCATGTAGACCAGCGCCGCGAGGACGAGGAGCGAACGCGGCAGCAGGCGCATGCCGGCGTTCGCGCGCAGCCACGGGTACCAGCCGGCGATCACCGACGGCGCGTGGCCGAGCGTGTCCAGCGCCGCGGCCACCACCTCCGCTGCGGGCGCGCACGGATGCGGCAGCTCACCGGCCACGTCGTGGAACTCGCTCTCGGTCGAGGCGGGCTCGAGCACCAGCACGTCCACGCCCTGCTCGCGAAGCTCGGCCCAGAGCGCCTCGCCGAGGAGCTGGTCGAAGGCCTTCGTCGCGGCGTAGACGGCGTGGAGCGGCAGCGGCTGTCGCCCCGACGCGGAGCCCGTGATGATCATCGCCGCCCGCGGCCGCCGCCGGAGCTGCGGCAGGAGCAGGCGCGCGACCAGGGTCGGGGCGACGCAATTCAGGAGCACCATCTCGCGCAGCCGCTCGGGGTCCTGGCCCTCGAAGCGTCCCGCGAGGCCGAAGCCCGCGTTGTTCACGAGCAGCGCAACGTCGAGGTCCGCCACCGCTCGGGCGAGGCGCGCGGGCCCGTCCTCCGCCGCGAGGTCGGCGGCGACCACCCGCGTCGCGATTCCGTGTCGCTTCTCGAGCTCTTCGGCGAGGCTGCGGAGCCGCTCCTCGCGCCGGGCCACGAGCACGCACGAGAAGCCCGACGCCGCGAGCTGTCGCGCGAACTCGGCACCGATCCCGGCGCTGGCGCCGGTGATCACGGCCCATCCCGGGTAGTGCTCGGCGAGCTCGGCCGCGCGGCGCTGGAAGCGGGGGCGGGCCCGGAGCAGGGCCAGCGCGAGGGCCACGAACGGCGCCGCCGACGCGACGCCCAGCGCCACGTTCCAGCGCGAGTCCACGTAGACGAGATTCCAGACCAGCATCGAGAGCGCGATCACGCCGGCGTAGACGGCCGCCCAGGGCCACATCCACGGGCGCATGCGCCAGAAGCCGTAGGCGAGGGCCGCGTAGATCGCGCCGTGCAGCGGGGCCGTCGCCTTCGCAGCCCAGCCGTGGACGCGAAAGCCGAGCCAGACCTCTTCGTCGAGCGCGACGGGCTTCACGAGCACGTCCCAGGGCACGTAGACGAACGCCATGAAGGCGCAGAACAGCATCACCGCGTTCATCCAGCCGGGGCGTCGCGCGCGCTGCGCGCGCCACCATGCGCGGATCGGGCCCATCCGCGCAGGCTAGCATGGCCGGCGTCATGCCCTCGACGCTGTGTGATCGCGATCGCTACGACCCGCCGCTCGCGCGCGTCGCCTGGACGACGCCGGCGCCGCAGACGCGCGATGCCTTCCTCGACGACGCGCGGGCGCGCCTCGCCGCCGCGGGCCTGGCACCGGATCGCGTCGAGAGCGCGCTCGCCCACGGCGGCCTCCACCTGCGCGGCGCGCCGCACCTGCCGCACGAGCTGCCCGAGCGCATTGCCGCCCAGAGCTGGGTTCGCGTGCACGTCTTCCTGCGCGAGCCCGAGACGCCGCCGCTGCCGGAGCCCCTGGTGCTGCTCGATCGCGCGGGCCTGGTCGCCGTGGCGAAGCCGCCCTGGTGGCCCGCCCAGGCCACGCGCGCGAGCCGCCGCCTCGGGCTCGAGGTCGTGCTGCGCGAGCGCCTCGGCTGCCCGAGCCTGCGCGCGGTGCACCGGCTCGACCGCGAGACCAGCGGCGTGGCGCTCTACGCGCGCGACGCCGCGGCCGCCGCGCGCGCGGGCCGCGCCTTCGCGCGCGGCGCCGCCTTGCGCGGCTACCTGGCCCGGGTGGCGCCTCCGCCGCCGGACGAGACGTGGTCGGTCTCGGGCTGGATCGAGCGCGCGCCGGACCCTGCGCGCTTCCGCTTCGCGCTGCGCGACGCACCCGGGCCGGGCCGGCGCCCGAGTCGGACGGTCTTCCGACGCCTCGCGGTGTCGGAGGGAAGCGCGCTCGTCGCCGCCCGGCCCGAGACCGGGCGCACGCACCAGATCCGCGTCCATCTCGCGGCCGGCGGCACGGCGGTGCTCGGCGACCCCGTCTACGGCGACGCCGCCGCAGCAGCGCGCTGTCTGCTGCACGCGGCATGGCTGCATCTGCCGGACCTCGGCCTCGAGGTCTTTGCGCCGGCGCCCGCCGACCTCGGCATGCCTCAGGGGCAGGAGATCCCGGTGCCCTGGAACGGGCAGAAGCAGCCCGAGCCGATCAGCACCGGCGACACCAGCGGACAGCGCTGAACGCCGTCGAGATCGCAGCAGTGGTAGGCGAGCGGCGGCGACGAGACGGCGGGCGGGAAGTCCACGTCGCCCGGCGAGTCGGCGAAGCTGTCCTCGCCGCCGCCGCCGTCGAGGGACTCGGCGAGGCGTTGCAGGCGCGCGAGGGCCTCGCGCTGCCAGGTGTCGGTCTCGGCATCGTCCGTGCCCTCGGGCAGCGTGGCGAGCGGCGACTTGCGGATGACCCGGACCGTCTCCTCCGCGGGCTCCGTCACGCGCTCGCGCTCCACCTCGCGGAGGCGCTCGGCCGCGTGCGCGATCACCGAGACGCTGACGCTGCGCTCGGTCTCGCCCGCGGGCCCGTGACAGCGCAGGATGTACGTGGTGTCCTCGGCGGGCCGGACGCTGCGCGAGCCCGCGACGCCGACGGCGCCGATCCCAGGCTCGAGGCTGCACGCGTCGGCGTGCTCGCTGCGCCAGCGCAGCACCAGCGCTTCGCCGGGCGCGACCTCGAGCGGCTGCGCCTCGAAGCTGCGGAGCGCGACGCTCGCCGCCGCCGCGCTCCGGGGCTCGATCTCGTTCTTGTAGATGTTGTACGCGGCGACCCCGGCCGAGACCAGGGCGGCGAGGCCGGTGATGAGACCGGCCAGCGAAGTGAAGAACGACCGCGGCGCGCCCTCGGCCACGACCCCTCCGGCCGCCGGAAGGCAGTCGGCCCCATCCTACTCCTGGCGCGGGCCGATCCAGTCACCGTTTCGGGGGACGAGGCGGCTCATACGAGGGGCCGGGGCCCCGCATCGAGCTCGCGCCACTGCTCCTCGTCGTGCCCGAAGAGCAGCCGGGCCCCGCGCTCTGCGAGGGCGCGCAGGCGGGCCACGGAGGCGCGCATCGCGTCGAAGTCGTGGGCGAAGGGCGGGAGCACGAGGCGCTCGAAGCTGCGGCGGAAGTAGCAGGCGTCGGCGGTCAGCACGACGTCGCCGCTCGCGAGCCGGACGCGCAGCGACTGGTGCCCGGGCGTGTGCCCCGGCGTCGGCACGCAGACCACCGTGCCGTCGCCGAACACGTCGTGCTCGCCGTCCACCGCCTCGACCGCGTGGCCGAGGTCGTAGTCGCGCGGCTCGTAGAAGGAGGCGCGGATCGCCGCCGCGTCGTGCCCGGCGTCCCACTCGGCGCGCTGCACCACGAGCCGCGCGTTCGGCACCTGCGCGTGGCCGCCGACGTGATCGAAGTGGAGGTGCGAGGTCACGAGGAAGCGGACGTCGCCCGGGTCGATGCCGAGCGCGGCGAGGCGCGCGCCGACCGTCTCGTCCTCCGTGACCTCGACCCGCATCAGCTTCGCCAGAGGGCCGAGACGCGTCGCGGGATCGCGCGCGAGCTCGGCATGGAGGCCGCTGTCGAAGAGGGCGAGGCCGCGCGGATGCTCGACCAGCCAGCTCGGAACCGGCAGCCGCAGCTCGCCGTGCTCGCCGTCGGCGAAGGCCCCGGCGTCGCCGACGACGACACCGCAGTGGAGCGGAAAGAGGCGGATCGCCATCCGCTCAGGTCGCCGGAACGCGCCCGACGGGCGGCGTTCCCTCGCGGTGTCGTGGCAGCTCGGGGAGCCACTGCGCCGCGCGATCGCAGAGCTGATCGAAGCGGGCGCTGCGCTGGAGCGCGAACGTCAGGAAGACCGCGAGCAGCCCGCCGGCGTAGACGTCGGAGACGAAGTGCGCGCGCATCAGGACGCGCGAGATCGGCACCGGCGCCGCCAGCGCATAGAAGACGGGCGTCGCGGCGGGATAGATCGCCGAGAGCACCGCGGCATGGGCGAAGGCGGTCGAGGTATGGCCCGACGGAAACGAGCGCGCCCGCGCATTGCCGAGCCCACCGGCGGGGCCGAGCCAGGCGTGCACCGGGACGCCGCCGATCGTCTGCACGGACTTCGGCCGCAGGCGGCCCGTCGAGACCTTGATCACGTTGGCCGCAAGCGTCACGGCCAGCACGCTGAACACGACGACGACGGCGCGCCGTCGGCCGCGCGGGTCGAAGAAGTAGATCGCGCAGGCGATCAGCGCGGTGAGCCAGCCCTTCGCCAGCAGCTCGGCGTAGTCGCCGAGCCGGCCGAGCCGCTCGCGCGTCGCCCAGCCGAGGTGCGCGCGCACGTACTCGATCCTCTCGTAGGCGGGATCGTCGAGCTGGAACGCGATCGCGATCGCCAGCGCGCAGAGCGCGACGACGGCGAGCACGGATCCCCATCCGGCCCGCACCGCGGGCTCGGTCACGACCAGCGACGTGTCGGTCAAGACTTCCCCTCGCTGCGAGTATGCCTGTAGCATCGCGTCGGCGCCGCGCACTCTCGCGCACCGGCGTCGCGGAGGCGGCGTGAGCAGCGAGGACGACGGCGACGGCGCGCCTCCCGCGGTCGCACCCGGAGGCGGGCCCACGTTCGGACCTCCGCCCGGCGGCCGGCTCGAGCGCGAGCACTTCACTGACGAGAACCTCGAGCGTTTCGCGGCGTGGATGCGGTCCCAGGGCGCGACGGTGCTCTCGGCGGCGGAGCGCGAGGCCTCGCTGCGCACGATCCTCGCGGAGGCGCCCGCCGGCGAGGACGTCTTCGTCTTCGGCTACGGCTCGCTGATGTGGAATCCGGCCTTCCGCCACGCCGAGACGCGTTCCGCCTGGCTCCACGGCTGGCACCGTTCGTTCTGTCTCTGGAACGTGTTCGGCCGCGGCACGGTGCAGAGCCCCGGCCTGATGCTCGCCCTCGAGCCCGAGGGCGCCTGCCACGGCGTCGCGCTGCGGATCGAGGCCGCCCACGTCGCCGACGAGCTCGGCGTGCTCTGGCGCCGCGAGATGATCACGGGCGGCTACGACGCGCGCTGGGTCACGCTGGAGGCCGGCGACGAGACGCTTCGCGCCGTCACCTTCGTCGCGAACCGGGCGAGCACGCGCTACGCGGGGCGGATCGCGGAGGAGGAGGCGATCGCGTACCTGGCGCGCGCGAAGGGCCCCCTCGGAACGAGCCGCGCCTACGTCGAGAGCCTCGTCGAGCACCTCGACGCCCTCGGCCTGCTCGACGAGGCGATGCGGCGCCTCTGTCGCGCGCTGGCCCGGCGCGCGGAAGAGGACCCGGGCGCCTAGTCCTTCCCGATCGAGATCGCCTGGCGCGGGCAGAGGCGCACGGCCTCTTCGACCTTCGCCTTGAGCTCGGGCCCGGGATGCTCGATCAGGATGTGGAGCATGTCGTTCTCGTCCACACGAAAGACTTCCGGCGCGACCTCCATGCAGAGCGCATTGGCCTCGCACAGGTCGAAGTCGACGATCACCTTCACGCGGGGGGTCCTCCTCGTCGGCAGTCTACTCCGCCGATGCGGCGCGTCGCACCGGGGCTGCGGCTACTTCCCGGACTCGGCGGCCTCGAGGTAGCCCCGCAGGCGCTCCACCGCGTCCACGAACTCGTCCACCATCTCGTAGACGACCTCGTGGGACGGCTTCACCTGGTTCATGCGCCCGACGATCTGTCCGACCGGCAGGCCCGCGAGCTCGCGGGCGCGGGAGCGCGGGCTGCCCGCGAAGCGCTGGATCCGCTCGTAGGCCTCGCCCGAGACCATGTACTGGAGCGGCATCGGAAGCGTGCCCGGCGAGTCGGGGCCGTCCCAGGCCTCGGTCCACGCGGTCTTCAGCTGGCGCGCGGGCTTGCCCGAGAGCGACTTCGAGCGGACGGTGTCGCGCGAGGTCGCCGCGAGGAGCTTGTCGCGCACGACGGGGTTCGTGTCGGCCTCTTCGACGGTGAGCCAGATCGACCCGGTCCAGACGCCCTGGGCGCCGAGGCAGAGCGACGCCGCGACCTGCCGGCCGCAGCCGATGCCGCCGGCCGCGAGCACGGGCACGGGCGCGACCGCGTCCACGACCTCCGGGATCAGCACCATGCTCCCGATCTCGCCCGTGTGGCCGCCGGCTTCGGTGCCCGACGCGATGATCACGTCCACGCCGGCCTCGACCTGCTTGCGCGCCTGGTCGGCACGGCCGACGAGGGCCGCGACCTTCACGCCGTGCTGGTGCGCGAGATCGACCACGTCCTGGGGCGGCGCACCGAGGGCGTTCACGATCAGCTTGATCGGATGCGCGAGGGCGACGTCGACGAGCTTGCGCGCGGCGTCGTGGGTCCAGCCGAGGAGCGTCTCGTGGGCCTCGACGCCTTCCGGCAGCTTCGGCACGTCGTACTTCGCGAGCACGTCCTCGACGTACTTGCGGTGCTTGTCGGGGATCAGCCCGGCGAGCTTCTCCTTCGTCAGGGTCACGTCGCCCATGCCCTCGTACTTCATGGGCATCACCACGTCGACGCCGTAGGGCTTGCCGCCGACGTGCTCGTCGATCCACTTGAGCTCGATCTCGAGCTGCTCCGGTGAGAACGCCACCGCACCGAGCACGCCGAGCCCGCCCGCGCGCGACACCGCAGCGACCACGTCGCGGCAGTGGCTGAACGCGAAGATGGGGACGTCGATGCCGAAGAGATCGCAGATCGGGGTTCGCATTGGGGGGCCTCCAGGGGCGTCGAGCCGCATCGAGCCGCGTCGAGCCGTGGCGAAACGGGGTGGTGGCCAAAAAGTAGAACATGTTTCAATATTGATCGCAAGGGACGAACGCTGGAGGACCCCATGACCGCGACCCCGGCCGCCGAGGCGCCGCATCTGCTGGTGGAGCAGGACGGGCCGATCCTGATCCTGACCATGAACCGGCCCGCGCGGCGGAACGCGCTCTCGGGCCAGATGCTCGCCCGCATGGCCGACGCCTGGAAGCAGATCGACGACGACGCCTCGATTCGCGTCGCGATCCTGACCGGCGCCGAGGGCACCTTCTGCGCGGGCGCAGATCTCAAGGAGATGGCCGGCGGTCGCACGGAGGACGAGTGGACGAAGCGCTTCCAGCAGGACGCCGACCTGCAGTGGAAGGGCCTGCTGCGCCACACGCAGCCGAAGAAGCCGCTGATCGCCGCCGTCGAGGGCTACGCGATCGCGGGGGGCACCGAGATCCTGCAGGGCACCGACATCCGCATCGCCGGCAAGAGCGCGACCTTCGGCATCGCAGAAGTGCGTCGCGGCCTCTTCCCGCTCGGCGGCTCGACCGTGCGCCTGCGCCGGCAGATCCCGTACACGATCGCGGCGGAGCTCCTGCTCACCGGGCGCTCCATCTCCGCCGAAGAGGCGCTGCAGATCGGGCTGATCGGCCGCGTGGTGCCCGACGGCCAGGCGCTCGCGGAGGCGAAGCAGGTCGCGCAGCAGATCGCCGAGAACGGCCCCGTCGCGGTGCAGGCCGTGCTGCGCTCGCTGCGCGAGACCGAAGGGCTCACCGAGAAGGAGGCCCTCGCGAAGGAGCTCCAGATCGGGCTCCCGGTGTTCGCGAGCGAGGACGCGCGCGAGGGCCCGAAGGCCTTCGCCGAGAAGCGCAAGCCGAACTTCAAAGGGAAGTGACGATGGCGTCGGATCCCGTGACACCGGCCGCGGACGACGCGGCCACCGAGGCGGCGTCTGCGCCCAGGCCGGCCGCCGCTTCCGCCGACGGCCAGAAGCAGGAAGCGGTCGCCTCCCTCCGGCGGCTCGTCGGCAGCGTGCGACGGCTGATCGATCGCGTGGTCGCGCTCGACGCGCCGCCCGACGCCCTCGCTCGGGTGAGCGAGTCCCTCGACGCGCTGACCGAGGCGCTCGGGCCGTGGCACGGCGAGCGGCCGATCCCGAACTGGGCGCTCTCGTTCGACCCGAAGAACCTGAACGCGATCCTTCCCTGGAGCCCGCTCTCGGGCCGGCTCAATCCGATCGCGCCGCCGATCGATCTCTCGATCGAGGGCGACACCGTGGTCGGTCGCGTGACGCTCGGCCGCGCCTACGAGGGCCCGCCGGGCTGCGCCCACGGCGCGGTCGTCGCGGGCGCCTTCGACCAGGTGCTCGCGCTGGTGAACGTCGTGACCGGGAACCCCGCCATGACCGGGACGCTCACGATCAAGTACCGCCGCCCGACGCCGCTCTACCGGGAGCTGCGCTTCGTCGCGCGCACGGACCGGGTCGAGGGACGCAAGGTCTACGCGAGCGCGACGCTCCACGCCGGGGAGACGCTCGTCGCGGAGAGCGAGGCGCTCTTCATCCTGGTGGCAGGGATGCCGGCGGTGCCGTAGCCCGGCAGGCTCCCGGCCGGCCTCCCATCGTGAGGCCCGGCCTTCCGCCTTCGGGTCGAGAACCCCGAAGGAGGAACCCCCGTGACCGCTCCCCTCGATGCCCGCGTGCTCCGAAGCGCCATCGGCGCCCTCGAGCTCTTCGGCCTCTACCTCGGCGACCGGCTCGGCCTGTACGCCGCCCTGCGCGACGGCAAGGCCGTGACGGTGGACGAGCTCGCAACGCGGGCCGGCATCCATCCGCGCTACGCCCGCGAGTGGCTGGAGCAGCAAGCCGTGGCCGGTGTCCTGGCGGTCGACGACCCCTCTGCCGCCGCCGAGGCGCGCCGCTTCCGGCTGCCGGCCGCGCACGTCGGCGTGCTGGTCGACGCCGACGACCCCGCGCACCTCGCGCCCCTCGCGCGCATGGCGGCGGGCATCGGGCGCGTGCTCGAGGAGGTGGTGGCCGCCTACCGCAGTGGCGGCGGCGTGCCGTACGCGCGCTACGGCGCCGACTTCCGGCACGGCCAGGGCGGCATCAACCGGCCAGCCTTCCGCAAGAACCTGGTCGAGGACTGGCTGCCGGCGCTCTCCGGTGTCGCCGAGCGGCTCGCGAGCGGCGGCCGCGTCGCCGACCTCGGCTGCGGACAGGGCTGGGCCGCGATCGCGGTGGCGAAGGCCTTCCCCGCCGCGGAGGTCTGGGGCGTCGACACCGATCCGGCGTCGATCGAGGACGCGCGCAAGGAGGCCGGCCTCGCGGGCGCGCGGGTGCGCTTCGAGTGCGTCGACGCCGCCGCCCTCGCGAGCCACGGCCCCTTCGACGCGGTGCTGCTGCTCGAGGTGCTGCACGACCTCGCGCGCCCCGTCGAGGTGCTGCGCGCGGCGCGGCGCGCGCTCGGCGACGACGGCGTGCTGCTCGTCGCCGACGAGAAGGTCGCGCCCGCCTTCGCGGCGCCCGGAGACGAGCTCGAGCGCATGATGTACGGCTGGAGCATCGTCCACTGCCTGCCGACGCAGATGGCGGAGCAGCCCTCCGCCGCGCTCGGCACCGTGCTGCGCGAGGACACGCTGCGCGCCCTCGCGGCCGAGGCCGGCTTCCGCGCGGTGCGCACGCTCGACGTGGACGGCGGCTTCTTCCGGCTCTACGAGCTGCGCTCGTGATCGCGCGCGGACCGCACCTCCCAGGCGACGGGCGACTCGGGCCGGTACGAGCAGAACGCGCCGGTGCGGACCGCGTTCGCGAGATGCCGGCCGAGCTCGGGGTGCACCTCGCCGATCCGCTTCACGGCGGCGCGCAGGCGCCACGCGACGGTGGAGCGCGCGCGCTCGGCGCTGTCGCCGGCCTTGCGCGCGCGGCCGCCGAGGCCGAAGGCAGCGGAGAGCTGCTCCACCAGCGTGTCGAGCTCGGCCTCGGCGCGCTCGCCCCGGGCGGGATCGTTCGCAGCCCGGGCGTCGTCGAGCTCGGTCTGGAGCTCGCGGATGCGCGCCTGGTAGGCGCGGCGCGCGGCGTCGTCGAGGAGCGGGCCCGCGTCGCCGTCGAGGCCGGCGCCGCCCACGAGCTGCAGGCAGTGGAGCTCTTCGTCGGGGCGCACGAGCAGCGCGGCCAGGTCCTCGAGACCCTTGAGATGCCGGACGCTCGCGCTGCGGCCGGCGAAGCGCACGGTCCACAGGTCGCCCGTGCGGACGAGGGCGGCGGAGCCTGCGGCGGCGTATTCGCGGACGAGCGGCTCGCCACCCTCGCCAGACGACGCCGTGTCGAGTCGGCTGCGCGCTCGGCGGAGCGCGCCGCCCGCGCCGCCTTCGACGACGGCGGCGGTCTCGGCCGGAACCGCGTCGACCGCGTCCTCGAAGAGGTCACCGATCACCGAGGCGTGCTCGCCCGGCGGGATCGCGGCCCGAAGGAGCGACGCCGACTCGAGATCGCCGGCGCGGCGCGCGAGCACGGCCGAGGCGCGCAGCGTGACCCGCAGCTCGGCCAGGTCGCCGGCGGCGGCGGTGACGTCGATCGCCTTGCGCCACGCCGCGCACGAGTCGGGCCAGCCGCGCTCGAGCGCATCGAGGGCCGCCACGAGTCGCGCCGTCACCATCGCGCCGTACGGGTATGCGAAGCCCTCTCGCGCCTGCTCCGCCCGCGCGAGCGCGCCGCGCGCCTCGGCCAGCCGGCCCCGTCGGACGAGCAGGTGGGCACGGCTCATCTCCGCCCACACGACGGCGATCGGATCATCCGCCTCCGCTCCCGCGGCGCTCGTGCGTGCGAGGGCAACGAGCGCACCGTCGATCCCCTCGCCCTCGCCCTCCGCCACGGCCACGCACACCGCGAGCTCTCGCGCGAAGGGTGCAAAGCCGACTGCCTCGGCGGCCGCGACGCCGCGACGGAAGTGGCCGGCCGCCGCAGCGACGTCGCCATGGTGTCGCGCGGTGACGCCGCGCGTACGCCAAGCGAGCACCGGAGCCACGCCCAGGGGCGACGGTGTGTCGAGCGCCCGCTCCGCGAGCTCGCCCGCGCGGGCGATGCGGCCCGTCGAGAGCGATGCGCTCGCCGCGACCGCGATCGCCTCGGCGCGCAGCGGCTCGTCGCCCTCCGGCCAGCGCGCGAGGACGCGGTCGCAGACCTCCGCCACCTCCGAGGCGCGTCCCTGATGGATCGCGCCCCAGAGCGGGAGCATCAGACGGAAGCTCCGCGTGGCATCGGCGTCGCTCTCGCAGCATCGCTCGACCGCCGCCACGAGATTGCCGAGCTGGGCGAAGACCTGCTCCAGCACGTCCGCCGACCAGCGCTGCAAGCCGGCGGCGAGGATCGCGTCGGCCTGCGCCACCATCGCGTCCACGAAGCGGTCGACGAGGGCAGGCCACTCGCCGACGGCCGCGGCCTGCTCGGCGGCGTAGTGGCGCAGCGAGTCCAGGAGCCCGTAGCGCGTGACGCCGCGCCGCGGCTCGGCGGTGACGAGCGAGCGGTCCACGAGACGCGCGAGGAGATCGACTGTGTCGAGGCGGTCGAAGCCTTCAGGCGACGCCACGGCGTGGGCGAGCTCCGCGTCGAAGGGCCCCGCGAACACGCCGAGCGCGCGGAAGAACGCCTGCTCCGTGGGATCGAGCAGCTCGTAGGACGCGTCGATCGCCGCGCGCAGGCTGCGATGGCGCGCCTGGCCTACCGGCGTCGCACGCTGGAGCAGGTCGAAGCGGCGGTCGAGGTGCGCGAGCAGCTCCACCGCGGTGAGCGCCCGGGCGCGGGCCGCGGCGAGCTCGATCGCGAGCGGCACGCCGTCGAGGCGCCGACACAGCTCGACGACGGCGGCGCGCTCCTCGGGCGAGGCCTCGCGGCGGGCGCCCGCAGCGCGCGCGCGGTCCTCGAAGAGGCGCGTGGCGGGCGCCGCCTCGACGTCGGCTGCCTCCGTCGACGCCGGCAATCCCAGCGGACCGAGCACCAGCAGCTCTTCGCCGTCCACCGCGAGGGGCTCCCGGCTCGTGGCGAGCAGGTGCAGGGCCGGTGCCGCGTCGAGCAGACGCCGGCACAGGCGCGACGCCGCGGGGAGCACGTGCTCGCAGTTGTCGAGCACGAGCAGCGCGGGCTCGTCGCCGAGGCGGAGCACCAGCGCGTCGAGGGACGGGAAGCCGAGCTGGCCCGCGACCTCCGAGGCGATCTCGTCGCGCGGTCCGATCGACGCCAGCTCGCAGCGGTGCACGCCGCCGTCGAAGCCGGGCGTGTCGCGCCCGAGGAGCTCGGCGACGAGGCGCGTCTTCCCGATCCCGCCCGGGCCCACGACGGTCACGAGGCGATGCGAGCCTACGCGCTTGGCCAGCCGGGCGCGCTCGGCGTCGCGCCCGAGGAATGCGGAGATCGCCGCCATCCCGGCATCGTGCCACAGCTGGCGTGCGTCTCGACCACCAGGAGGACCCCATGAACGAGGACACCGAGCTCCACTCGCATCGCGTGCGGCTCCGCACCGGCGTGACCCTGCGCTGCACCGAACGGGCCGGCGGCGGCGACGCGCTGCTGCTGCTCCACGGCTACAGCGACTCGGGTCGCTCCTTCGAGCCGATCCTGCCCGCGCTCCCGTGCGACCTGCGTCTCCTCGCGCCGGACCAGCGCGGCCACGGCGACTCGGATCGGCCGGAGGGCGGCTACGCGATCGCCGATCTCGCCGCCGACGCCGCGGCGCTGCTCGATGCGGCAGGCGTCCGCACGGCCACGGTCGTCGGCCACTCGATGGGGAGCTTCGTCGCGCAGCAGCTCACCCTCGATCGCCCCGAGCGCGTGGCGCGGCTCGTGCTGATCGGCGCCGCGCCGCACGGCGCCGGCGACGCGGTGAAGGAGCTCACGCGCGAGATCGCCGCCTTCACCGACCCGGTGTCGGAGGAGTTCGTGCGCGGGTTCCAGACGAGCACGCTTCACGCGCCGGTCCCCGAGGCCTTCTTCGAGGGCGTGGTCGCCGAGAGCTGCAAGCTCCCGGCGCGGGTCTGGCGCGCGGTCGCCGAGGGCATCTGCGGCTTCGACGTGCGCGAGCGCCTGCGGGCGATCGCGTGCCCGACGCTCGTCGTGTGGGGACGACACGACGCGATCTTCGGGCTCGACGAGCAGGAGCGGCTCATGGCTTCGATCCCGGGCGCCGAGCTCCGCGTGTACGAGGACGCGGGCCACTCTCCGCACTGGGAGCAGCCCGCGCCCTTCGCGCGGGACCTCGCGGAGTTCCTGGGACGCGCGCCCCAGCGCCTTCCGTCGTGAGGCTCGGCCTCACGCCTTCCCGGTGAATGCCGGGAAGGCGTCGCGACGCGGACGAGGGATCCGCGCGGAAGCCAGGCCCGAACCCAGGAGATCGCCGTGAACCGTCTGCTCGCGTCCGCCCTGCTCGTCCCCGCGCTGCTCGCTGCCAGCGTCGCCCAGGCCGGCGGCAAGAAGCCCGCTCCCACCCTCAACGTCAACGTGGTGTCGGCGCCCGCGGCTCGCACGAGCCTCGGCGACCTCGGCAAGCCGATCGGCGAGATCCTCGCGCGAGATCCGCAGAACCCGATCAACGCCACCGACTCGACGCGCTTCGAGATCCCGGAGAATCGCGTCCTCGCCCTCGACTGGGTCGGCGGCCGCGCCGTCTTCGACCAGAACCTTCCGGTCGGCGCGCGCTACACGCTGCTGATCCAGGAGGACGGCGGGATCAGCGTCCCGATCGCATTCGCCGAGGCAAACGGGAACGTGATCGAGTTCGGCGCGCCCGTCCCGATGGTGCTCGGTGGCGGCAACGGGACGTTCCTGTTCGCGGTGCTCGGCAGCTTCGGCGGCGCGACCGTGAGCTCGGTGAACTACGGGTTCTCGGGCCGCCTGCTCCCGCGCTGAGACGTCGCCCCCGGCGCGCTCGGAGCGCCGGGGGCGCACGCCCGTCAGTTCCCGTCGCCCTCGCCCCACTCGAAGCCCATCGCCGCGATCGCGCCGAGCAGCTCCTCGAGCGGAACGCCGCCGCCGAGCTTCGTGCCGAGCCCCGCGCGCAGCGCGAGCGCCTCGCTTGCGTCGTCGTCGCTGCCCGGCGCGCCGGTATGGATCACGAGCGCGTCGAGGCCGACGATCTCCGCCGCCAGGAGCTGGAGCAGCACCATCAGCGTGCGGTTGCCACCGAAGGCGCCGCAGCCCCAGTAGCCGGTGTGGAGCGTCGCCCGTGCGTCGCCGCCGAGCGCGTCGCGGGTGTCGTCGCGCACGGCGGCGAAGCCGGCGACCGCGGTGTCGAGGATCTCGCGCAGCTCCCCGACGCGGTACGCGCCCGAGCCGTTGCTCGGCGCCGAAATCGCGACCACGTGGCTCGTGGTCGGGGGCACGAGCGGCTCGACCGCGCGCCGGACCGTCTCTTCGCTCGCGTGGGCAAAGAGGCTCCCGTAGAGCCCGCGCGGGCGACCCGCGGCGGCGTCGGGGTCGGTGCGCAGCCAGCAGCGGCGCTCGACGCCGCGCACGAGCAGCGGCGTCGCGCGGCCTGCCTCGACCGTCGCGGTCGAGAGCCCCTCCGCGAGCAGTGCCTCGCGCACGGAGGCCAGGGCCGGATGCTCCACGACCTGCAGCTCGTCCTGGGCGAGCAGGCTCCCGGCGTAGAAGTGGAAGGCGTCCGTGTGGGCGAAGTTCATGTGCCAGTGCAGGCACGTGTCGGTGTCGGGCTCGTCGTAGGCGAAGAAGCCGTCGCGCAGGGTTGCGCCGAGGGCGGGGGAGGCGAGGTCGACGCGGGCCGGGAGCTCCCGCGCGCGCCAGCGCGATACATGCAGCGTGCCGCGGTGTCGGGCGCCGTCGGGGCAGGTCAGGCCCGCGACCAGCTTCTTGCCGGCGTGGCTCCAGCGGGGCGGCGCGTCGCGCAGGAGCTTCTCGGCTTCGTAGCGGCGGGCGTAGAGGCGGGCATCGAGGCGAGGCTCGGGGGTCGTTGCCATCGCTCGTCTCCGCGGCCGGGCGGGCCGGGCGTCCCCATTCTGCCGGAGTGCTGCGTGCGTGGCGACGCAAAGTTCGGGTGGCGAGCGCGCTCGGCGGCGGACGCCGCGCGACCCGTCGGTTACCGTGTGCCGGCCCGTGCGGCGCGCCCGCACGGCCGGTCCATCCGAAGGCCCGCGAAGGAGATCGCCATGGGTGAGGTGTTCATCGTCGAAGCCGTCCGCTCGCCGCTCGGGAAGCGCGGCGGGGGCCTCTCCACCGTCCATCCGGCGGACCTGCTGGGCGCGGTGCAGAAGGCGGCCGTCGAACGCGCGAAGCTCGACCCGGCGGCGGTGGACCAGATCGTCGCGGGATGCGTGTCCCAGGTCGGCGAGCAGGCCTTCAACATCGCGCGCACGGCGTGGCTCTCGGCCGGCATGCCGCTCGAGGTGCCGAGCACGACGGTCGACAGCCAGTGCGGCTCGAGCCAGCAGGCGAGCACGTTCTCGGCCGGGCTCGTGGGCTCGGGGCTCGAGGACGTCGTGCTCTCGTGCGGCGTCGAGAGCATGAGCCGCATCCCGCTCGGCGCGAACTTCGCCGACAAGAAGCTCGGGCGTCCGGTGCCGAAGAGCTACTTCGCGCGCTTCGCCTTCAACAGCCAGTTCCAGGGCGCGGAGCTCATCGCCAAGGAGTTCGGCATCACGCGCGAGCACGCCGACCGCTTCGGCCTGCGCAGCCAGCAGCTCGCGAAGCAGGCCTGGGACGAGAAGCGCTTCGTGCGAGAGGTGACGCCGATCGAGGCGCCCGTCGTGAACGAGGCCGGCGAGCCGACGGGCGAGCTCCGCACGGTGTCGCGCGACGAGGGCCTGCGCGAGACCACGCTCGAGAAGCTCGCGTCGCTGAAGGCGGTGATGGAGGGCGGGATCCACACCGCGGGCACGTCGTCGCAGATCACGGACGGCGCGTCGGCGGTGCTCTTCGCGAACGAGGCCGGCGTGAAGCGCCACGGGCTCCGGCCGCGGGCGCGCATCGTCTACTCGACGATCGTCGGCGTCGAGCCCGAGACCATGCTCAAGGGCCCGATCCCGGTGACGAAGAAGCTCCTCGACCGGACCGGTCTCGAGATCGACCAGATGGACGTGTTCGAGGTGAACGAGGCCTTCGCGAGCGTCGTGCTCGCGTGGCAGAAGGCCGTGGGCGCGAACCCCGACCGCGTGAACCCGAACGGGGGCGCGATCGCGCTCGGGCATCCGACGGGCGCGACGGGCGATCGCCTGATCGCCACCGCGCTTCACGAGCTCGAGCGTACGGGCGCGCGCTACGCGCTCATCGCCATGTGCTGCGGCGGCGGCCTCGGCACCGGCACGATCCTCGAGCGGATCTGAAGGAGCGCGCGATGGAGACCAGCATCTGGGCACATCACGAGGGGACCTTCTTCTGGGGCGTCGGCACGCCGCTCGCCGCGGGAGACATCTTCCTCTGGGCCGACCGCGTCGAGGTGCGCGACGGCTGCCTGCTCTTCTTCGGCCCCGAGGACATGCTGAATGCCTCGTTCGCGCCGGGACAGTGGAACGTGGTCTTCCACGCGCGCTCGGACGACGGCGTCGCCGCGGCGCGGGACCTGCCGCGAAACAAGAAGGCGTCGAAGTAGCCGGCCGCGCAAGCGCGCTCATCCGAAGCTCGAGCCCGGGTAGAGCGCGTTCAGCGCCAGCGCGAAGAGAGGCCGGAAGAGCGCGGGGAAGACCTTCCACGCGAGGTAGATCCCGAGCAGCGAGAGCATCGGGCTGCGCATCGAGGCCAGGAAGCGCTCGCCGAGATCGCCCGGCAGCAGGAGCGGCAGCGCGCCCGCGCCGTCCATGGGCGGGATCGGCAGCAGGTTGAACGCGAACAGCACCAGGTTCATGTAGAAGAAGCAGCTCAGCACGAACGCGAGCCCCTCCCACGTCCCGCCCGTGACCGAAGCCACCACCTGTTCGCGATGGGCCGTCATCGGCGCCTCGAAGACGCCCCCCGCGATGCCGGCCCAGATCGCGCCGGCCGCCACGAAGACGAGCAGCAGGTTCGAGAGCGGTCCCGCGAGCGACACCCACGCGGCGCGCTTCGGATGCCGCAGCGCCCAGAACGGGTCGAGGGGCGCGCTCGCCCAGCCGAGGGGCCAGCCGAGCGTCGCGAGCGTCAGGATGGGCGCGAGCAGCATGCCGATCGGCTCGCGCCGGATGTGCGGAATCGGGTCGATCGTCACCTGGCCGCCGGCGTAGGCCGTGCGATCGCCACCGCGCAGCGCCGTCCAGGCGTGCGCGGCCTCGTGGAACGTGACCGAGAACAGGAACACGACGTACCAGGTGATCGCGTCGGCGAGATCGCTCGGCGTCACGCGCGTCAGCGCCCTTCGGGCCCGAGCAGCGGACCGGCGTCCCGCGCCGCGCCGCTCGGCACGCCGGCGATCGCACGCGCCGTCTCGACGCCCGACATCACGACGCCGTAGATGCCGCCGCCCGGGCGCGCCCAGTGGCCCGCGAGCAGGAGGCCGCTCACCGGCGAGCGCAGGGCCAGGCGGCCCGGGCCCACCTGGTCGGGCGAGTGCTCGAAGCCGTAGATCGCGCCGCGCTCGTTGCGCGTGTAGCGCTCCATGGTGCGCGGCGTCGCCGCCTCGAAGAACGTGAGCCCGCTCCGAAGGCCGGGCGCGAGCTCTTCCGCTCGCGCGAGCAGGCGCTCGGCGAAGCTCTCCTTCGCGTCGCGCCACGACGGCGCCGCGTCGAAGGGCAGGAGCGTCGTCAGCACGAAGGCGTGCTCGCCCGGCGGGGCCAGGCTCGGGTCGGCGAGGGTCGGCACCGTGAGCGTGAGCCAGTCGATGCGGCCTTCCGCCGCGGCAGCCGCGTGGGCGTCGTGGTCGTGGCCGGTCCAGAAGAAGTTCTCGTGGGAGAGGCCGGCGCCGCGCACGTCGTAGCGCCCCGCGGCGTAGGCGACGAAGGCCGAGACCGAGGGCCGCATGCGCGCGAGCCGCGCCGCGAAGGGCTGCGGCAGGAGCTCGCGCCCGACGAGCTCCTCGAAGGTCTGCTTCGCATCGGCCCCGGAGATCACGATCGGCGCGGCGATCCGCTGCCCGTTCTCGAGCACGACGCCGTGCGCGCGGCCGTCGCGAACCAGGATCCGGCGCACGGTGCTGCGCAGCAGCAGCTCGCCGCCGGCGTCGCGCAGCCCGGTCGCGAGGGCGTTCGCGAGCTGCTGGAAGGTTCCGCGGCAGTACCAGGCGCCCTCGACCAGGTAGCTCGTGAGTAGCGTCGCCCAGTACACGAAGGAGAGACGCGAGGGCGGCAGCCCGGCGTAGGGCCAGAGCGTCGAGAAGGCCGCCATCAGGCGCGGGTCGCGCAGCTCCGCCCGCAGCACCGCGCCGAGCGTGGCGCGGTGGAAGCGCACGAGCGTCGGATGGCGCCGACGCAGGAGCGGGAGGTCCGTGGCGAGGTTCACGTCCGGCGCGCCCTCGGCCTCGCTCCAGACGTCGAGGCAGATCTGCACCAGCTCGCGCAGGCCCTTCTCCTCGTCGGGAAAGGCCTCGGCGTGAGCCTCGACGAACTCCTCGACGCCGCCTGGCACGCGCAGCGCGAAGTCCGGGAAGCGCGTGGTGTAGAAGGGGTCGATGCGCGCGAACTCGCAGGCGGCGCTCGTGCCGAGGGTGCGGAGCACGCGGTCCACGAGCCCGCCCGGGCCGCAGCCGCCGACCAGGTGGACCGCGGAATCGAAGCGCAGACGCCCGCGCCGGAACGCGTGGGCGTAGCCGCCGGGCCGGTCGTGGCGCTCGACCACGAGGACCGAGCGCCCCGCCTTCGCGAGCAGCGCGCCCGCGGTGAGGCCGCCGATCCCGCCGCCGACGACGATCACGTCGTAGGCGTCGCGACGCGCCTCGGTGTGGAAGCGCATGGCGCTAGTGGACGGCCAGGTCGGCGGGGTCGTTCCCGGCGAGCCCGTAGTGGGCCATGAAGTTCAGCAGGTTCCGGCTGTAGACGTGGCGGGTGGCCTCGCCGGTGAAGATGCGCGGGAAGTGGTGCTGGAGATGCCAGCCGAGGATCCGACCGACGTTCGTCGCGCGCACGACCTGGCCGATCCGGAACAGCGTGAAGAGGCGGCCCGAGTACCAGTGCTCGACGACGCGCTGCCAGGCGTCGAGGTGCCGGATCACGTCGCGCTGGTAGCGGGCCCACGCGCGCTCGCTCGGCTGCAGGATGGTGCGCGCGAGGCGCTCGGCGCCGTCGAGGCCGACCAGCAGGCCGCTCGAGAAGATCGGGTCGATGAAGCCGAAGGCGTCGCCGCAGAGCGCCCAGTTCGCTCCGTAGCCGCGCAGCGAGGTGAGCTGGTAGTTGTTGTAGCGGTACACCTTGGTGAGACGCTTCGCGTGGGCGGCCCAGTGGCTGATCTGTGCGTCGCTGCGCATCCAGGCGTCGTACTGCGCCTCGATCCCGTCGCCGCTCTGCTTCAGCACGTCGGACGGCACCACGATGCCGACGGAGACGCGGCCCGGCAGCGGGATGCGCCAGCACCAGCCGAACTCCATGCGGTCGCTGTGCACGTGGCCCGGCTGCGAGAGCGGCACGTTCTCGCAGTGGGCGAAGAGGGCGGTGTCGCGCCGCGCGCCGGTCCGATAGGGGAGGCCCAGGAGCTCCGACACCACGCGCGCGCGTCCGGTCGCGTCGACGATCAGGTCGGGCTGCGCGTCGAAGCCCGCGGCCGCGAGCGTCGCGTCCGAGAGACGCAGGCGCTGCGACGCCGGCGCCTCGCGCTCGACCTGCGCCACGTGATCGACCACGCGCGCGCCGGCGCGCGCCGCCGCGGCGACCACGGTCGCGTCGAAGCGGTCGCGCGGCACGTTGTAGGCGTAGTTCGTGACCGCGTTGGGGACGTCGGCGAAGCGGAACGACATCTCGTCGCCGCGGCCGAGCGTGAAGGTCGCGCCGGGCTTCCAGGTCGAGTACGTGGCGATCTCGTCCTCGACGCCGAGCTTGCGCAGGAACGGGATCACCGCGGGCACGAGGGATTCGCCGGGGATCAGGGGCGGGCGCTGGCCGCGCTGGAAGACGGTGACGCTGCGACCCGCGCGCGCGAGCTCCGCTGCGAGGTACGAGCCGGCCGGCCCACCGCCGAGGATCGCGACGCTGCGGATCGACGTCGGGTGCGGCGTGAAGGACGTCGTCTTCGGATTGACCTTCCGGCTCGTCGCGGCGGGCGTTTCCGGCATCGGAGCGACGGTATACTACGCCGCGCCCCCGGTTCAAGGCGCGCATCCGGCCCGCCACTCCCGCTCGTCCCGCTGCTCTCGGAGACCTCATGAGCTCGCCCGCCCGCCTCGCTCCGCCCTCCCGCGACCGTCTCGCCGAGCTCGTGGTCGAGATCGTGCGCGGCGAGCTGCTCTCGGTGGGCCCCGACTTCTCCGCGCGCTCGAACCTGGTCGAGGCAGGCCTCGACTCCCTGGCCCTGACGCAGCTCCTGCTCGCAATCGAGGAGCGCACCGGGATCTGGGTCGACGAGAGCCTGCTCACGCCCGAGAACCTCGAGAGCGCCGAGACCCTCGCCGACTGCGTGTACGCCCTCGGCGGCCCCGCGAGCACGTGAGCGCACCGACCGCCCCGCCCGCCGCCGCCTCCGCCTCCTTCGCCGAGCGCCAGCGCGCCGCCGACGTGCCCCTGACCGGCGCCGACGCTTTCCTGCGCGCCTTCGACGGCGAATGTCGTCGCTACGGCGGCGCGAGCCACCTCTCGCAGCTCGTGCTCCGCCTCGGCCCGGGCCTCGACGTCGGGCGCTTCCGCGCGGCCGTCGACGACGTCGCGCGTGCGCACCCGATCCTGCGCGCTCCGGTGGTGCGGCACTTCGGCGCACCCTTTCCGGTGTACCGCACGACGGCTCCGAACGCGGCGCTTCCTGCGTCGACCGTGCATCCGGTCGAGACGCCGCGCCTCATCCCGGCCTCGGATGCGCATCCGGCCCTCGTTCCGGCGAGCCCGCTGCCCGCGCTCTTCGGCGCCCGCGTGAACGAGGTCCTGCGCATCGAGCGCGGCGAGCTGCTGCGCTTCGACCTGGCGCCGCGCGAGGACGGCGGCTGCGACCTCGCCATGACCTGGGCGCACCTGCTCTTCGACGGCGCGGGCAGCGAGCATTTCGTGGCCTTGCTGGCGCGCTGCGGCGGGGGCGCGGCGCGCGCCGACGCGCTCGGCGCCGACGAGGGCGGCGGCCCGGGCCTCGACGAGACGGCCGGCGCTGCGTGGCGCGCGATGCGCGCGAAGAGCGAACGCGCGCGGGTCTGGCAGCGACGCATGAAGGCCCTCGCCGCGACGCCGCCGCACTCGCTCGGAGGGCGGCTCGCGCGCACGCGCCAGGCGACGCGCTACGAGCGGCTCACCTTGCGCGGCGACGCGAGCGAGCGCTTCCTCGCGCGCGCGAAGGAGAAGGCGGGAGCGCTCACCCCGGTGCTCTTCCCGCTCGCGGCGTCCATGCGCGCGCACGCGGCGGTCTTCGCGGCGCGTGGCGCCGCGCCGGGCGCCTTCCTCGTGCCCGTGGTCGCGAACGCGCGGCCGAAGGGCGCGGCGCCGGGCGCCGAGGCGATCTTCCGGACCCACGTCGCGATGCTCTGGTTCCGCGCGACGGCGGGCGAGACCGGCGACCTCGACGCGCTGGTGCGCACGCTGCGCGCGCAGCGCACGGAGCTCCTGAAGCACCGCTTCCTCGAGGACGGGCTCGCGGCCCTCGACGTGGCGCGCGTCGCGCCGAAGCGCGCCTACGCCTTCGCGGTGCGGCGCATCCTCGGCGGCGAGCTCGCCTCCTTCTTCTTCGCCTACACGGGCGACTTCCTGCCGCGTACGCGCACCTTCTTCGGCGCGCCGATCGAGGACGGCTTCCACGTCCCGGGCCTCCCGGCCTCGCCCGGGAGCGCGCTCGTGTTCTCGCAGCGCGAGGGGCGGCTCGGCATCAGCCACGTCTGGCAGGACGGGACGATCGACGCTGCCGAGCGGGCGCTGCTGCGGCGGACGCTCCTCGCCGACCTGCTCGGGGAAGAGGCCTCGCCGTGACGTCCGCGAGCGAGCGCTTCGACGTGCTCGTCGCGGGCGGCGGCCTCGCCGGCGTCGCGGCGGCCGTCACCGCTGCGCGTCTCGGCGCGCGCACGCTGCTGGTCGAGCGCGACGCCTCGCTCGGGGGCAACGCCACCGCGGCATTCGTCCATACGTTCTGCGGGCTCTACGAGCCGATCGCCGTCGGAGACGACGCGCCCGCGCCGCGGCTCGCGCATCCCGGCTTGCCGTCGCATCTCGCGGCGCGTCTCGCCGCAGCCGGCGGCGCGGGCGAGCCCGAGCGTGCAGGGCGCGTCTTCGTGCTGCCGACGCGCCCGCCCGCGCTCGAAGCGCTGCTCGCGCGCGCCGTCGAGAAGACGCCGGGGCTCGCGCTCGCGACGTCCACCGAGGTCGTCGCCGCCGCGCTCGCCGCCGACGCGCGCGGAGCGAGCGACGTGACGCTCGCGAGCGACGGGCGGCGCCGGGACGCGACGGCCGCGGTGCTCGTGGACGCGACGGGCGACGCGGCGCTCGCCGCTGCCGGCGGCGCAGCGCTCCTGATCGAGCCGCCCGAGCGACTGCAGCACGCCTCCTACGTCTTCCGCGTGCGCGGGATGCCCGAGGCGGCGGTCGCGGGCTTCGCGCGCCTGCGCATCACGGCGGGCCTTGCCGACGCCGCGCGGCGACGGGGCCTTCCGCCCGGCTGCGACTCGGTGCTGGTGCGGCCGGGCGCGCCCGGCGAGGCCTACCTCACCGTGAACCTGCCGAAGCCCGACCCGGCGCGCTTCGGCGCCTTCGATCCGCTCGACCCTGCGCAGCGCGAGGCGCTCGCGACGACCGGACGCGCCGCGGCGGAGGCGATCGTCGGGTGGCTGCGCGAGCGGCCCGAGAGCGCCGGCTGCTCGCTCGACGCGCTGCCGCGCCGCGCCGGCATCCGCGAGACCCGGCGCGTGGGCGGGCGCGTCGTGATCGAGGCCGAGGACCTGCGCAGCGGGCGCCGGCGCGACGACGAGGTCGCGCGCTCGACCTGGGCGATCGAGCTCTGGGACACGCCGGCGCGGCCGCGCTTCGAGCCCGTCGACGCCGCGAGCTCCGTGCCCCTGGGCGCGCTCGTCTCCGCGACGCATCCGCGCCTCTGCGCAGCGGGCCGCTGCCTCTCCGCGAGCCACGAGGCCCTCGGCGCCCTGCGCGTCCTCGGCACCGCGCTTGCTACCGGCGAGGCCGCAGGCGCCGCAGCGGCCCTCGCCGCCGACGCCGGCGAGGCGCCCGGCGAGCTCGCGCCGGCGCGCGTGCGCGAGGCGATCCTGCGCCTCGCTGCGGAGGACACGCCGTGGTGACGGTCGTGGACGCGATCCGCGGGCGTGCCGCCGCCGCGCCCCTGCACCCCGCGCTCGTGGCCGAGGCGCCGCGCGGCAGCGCCGTCGAGCGCATCGCCTACGGCGCGCTCGTCGCCCGCGCCGATGCGCAGGCGGCGCGGCTTCGCGCGGCGGGCGTCGCCCCGGGCGAGCGCTGCGGCCTCGTCGCACCGCAGGGCCCGCGCTTCGTCGAGCTCGCGCTCGCAGTGCTCGCCGCCGGCGCCTGCCTGGTCCCGATCCCCGAGGACGCCGGGCCCGCGGGCTTCGAGGAGATCCGCCGCGAAGCGGTCCTGCACCACGCGGTGCGTCCGGGCCCGACGCCCGACGCGGCGCCCGCGGTCGAGTCCTTCGGCACGCCGCCGGCGCCCGACGCCGCAGGCGAGGCCGCGTTCCGCGCGCTCCGGCCCGCCTACCTGCGCTTCACGTCGGGCACGACGCGCAAGCGCAAGGGCGTCGTACTCGGCCATGCGGCGGTGCAGGCGCGGCTCGACGCCGCGAATGCCGCCCTCGAGATCGGCCCCGACGACCGGGTGCTCTGGCTGCTGCCGATGGCCCACCACTTCGTGGTGTCGATCCTGCTCTACCTGCGCGAAGGCGCGACGATCCTGCTGCCGCGCTCGAGCCTCGCGCAGCCCGTGCTCGCCTTTGCCGAGCGCGAGGGCGCGACCGTGCTCTACGCCTCGCCCTTCCACCACAACCTGCTCGCGAAGGACGTCTCGCCGGCGAAGCTGCCGGCGCTTCGGCTCGCGATCTCGACCGCCGAGGGCCTGCGCGACGACGTCGCGCGCGCCTTCTCCGCTCGCTTCGGCCAGCCGCTGGTGCAGGCCCTGGGCGTGATCGAATGCGGCCTTCCCGTCATGAACCGCGCCGCGGCGACGACGAAGCCCGGAGCGCTCGGGCGGCCGCTCCCGGCCTACGACGTCTGGCTGCGCGGCGACGACGGGCGCGCCGTCGAGGGCTTCGGCCCCGAGCGGACGGGCGAGCTCTGCATCCGCGGGCCCGGGCTGCTCGACGCCTATCTCTCGCCGTGGACGCCCGCAGCGGCGGCGCTCGAGCCCGACGGCTTCCGAAGCGGCGACCAGGCCTGGCGCGACGCCGACGGCGATCTCTTCCTCGCGGGCCGGCGCGCGAACCGCATCAATCTCGCCGGCATGAAGTTCTTCTGCGAAGAGGTGGAGGCGGTGCTCGACGCGCACCCCGCCGTGCGTCGCAGCCGAGTGTCGGCGCGCACGCACCCGCGTCTCGGCGACATCCCTGTGGCCGAGGTCGTCGCCGCCGACCCCGCGCAGCCGCCGACCCAGGCTGCGCTCGTCGCGTGGTGCCGCGAGCGGCTACCGAGCTACAAGATCCCGCGCGAGCTCCGCGTCGTGGCGGAGCTTCCGACCACGGCGACCGGAAAGATCGCCCGCACCGAAGCGGAGCCGCAGCGATGAGCCCGCTCCGACGCGCGACGCTGGTGCTGCGGGTGCTCCTGGGCCTCGCCTACCCCTTGGCGCTCTACGCGCTGCTGCGGCGCGGAGCGCTCGCCCTCGACACTGCGCTCGCGTTCCAGCTCCTCCCCGCCGCGCTCAGCGCCGCGTTCCTCGCCGCCTTCGCGTGGACGCTCCGGCCCGGCGCCGAGCCCATGATCACGCGCGCCGCGCGCGCCATGGAGCGCGACGAGATCCCTGCGCGCATCCTGCCGTTCCTGCGCAGCACGACGATCGTCTGGTGCGTCTTCCTCGCGGCCAACAGCGTGATCATCACGCTGCTCGCGCTCTACGCGCCCCTCGCCTGGTGGACGCTCTGGACCGGCGTGATCGCCTATGTCGCGATGGCCGCCCTGCTGCTCGGCGAGTACGTCGTCCGCAAGGTGCGCTTCCGCTGGTACCGCGACGGCCTGCTCGACCGCTTCTGGCGTCGCGCCTTCCCGCCGCGTCCGTCGGACGCGCCGGGGCTCCAGACTCAGGGCGACGGGCGATCCTCGACGGTGACGTAGACGGCCTCACGGTCGCAGCCGGTGTCGCGCAGAACGGTGCGCGGCGCCCCGTTCGGCGTGCGGTCCCGCAGCAGCTCGACGTCGGCCGGCAGTGCCACGACACCGCGCAGCAGCGCGAGATCGCCGAGCAGCACCTCGGCCGCGATCGGCCGGCGGCGCCCGGGCGCGGGCTCGACGCGCAGGCTCTCGCCCTCCTGCACGGCGGAGAAGAGGCGCGCGCCCGCGCGGTCGAAGGCCACCACGACGAGGCGATCGCCGCGCTTCTGGAACACGGCGTCGAGGGCCGCGCGCTCGCCGCCGCCCGCGCGCAGCGAGATCTGGAAACGGCTCAGGAAGTCGGCGCCGAGGGCGGCCGGCGGCACCGGCGCGAGCGCCCGGCAGGGTGAGAAGGCGGGCGGCACGTGGGCGATCAAGGTTGCGCAGCCGAGGCCGAGCGCCGCCGGGAGCGCGACCGCTGCTGCCCGCACGCAGCGCGCCGCGCGGCTCGCGCTAGCCACGCTCCACCTCGTCGCCGAGCAGCAGCAGCGAGACCGGCGCGCAGACCAGCGAGAGCAGCACGCCCGCGCCGACGGTGATGCCGACGGCCGAGAGCGCCGGGTGCACCGAGAGCGCCATCATGCCGAAGGTGAACACGGTCGTGAGACAGCAGAGCACGAGGCTCATCACCGTCGCGCCGAGCTCCTCGCCGTGGCGCTTCGCATCCACCAGGAAGACGGAGTAGTCGACGCCCATGCCGATCACCATGTCGAGGCTCACGACGTGGAGCAGGTTCAGCTCGAGGCCCGCCGCGGAGGCGCCGCCGAGCAGCAGCACGGTCACGAGCAGGCTCGGCACCACCGCGGCCAGGGCCGGGCGGGCGCGCTTGTAGCGGAACACGACCAGCACGATCACGAGCGCATAGCCGACCGCGATCTGCTGGAAGGTCGTGGCGCGGAGCTGCGCGAAGACGTCGTTCAGGAAGCGAGCGGGATGGAACGCGTAGGCATCGGGCGCGGCGGCCGCCGCTGCCGCGAGCGCGTCCTCGTCGCGCACGTCGCGCACGTGGGTCAGCAGCGCGACGCCGTCGTCGAGGGGCACGACGAGATTGCGGGCGAGGGCGCCGAGGGGGGACGCGTCGAGGGCTTCGAGCGTGAGCGGCGGAGGCGGCGGCGCGGCGAGGGCCTGCTCGAAGGGCGCGAACGCCTCGGGGCGGAAGCCGGCCTCGGCGTAGGCGCGGCGCACGCGCAGGGCGAGCGTCGGATCGGCTCGTACGCCGCGCTCGTTCGCGCGCTGCGTCTCCGCGGCGAAGAGCAGGGCGTGGAGCGAGCGGTAGCCGCCGACCGCACCGTTCGCGCGCGCCGCCTCGAGCGCCTTCGCCACGGCGTCGTTGCGCGCGAGGCCGGTCTCGACATCGGGCGCGAGCACGACCAGCAGGCGCCCGTCGTCGCCCTGGCCGACGCGCGCGTGCACGCGCTGGTCCTCCGCCGCGAGGCCCGGGTCCATGCGCCAGAGCTTCGCAAGGTCGTCCTGCCAGCGGAGGCTCGGAAGCGCCGCGCAAGCGGCGGCGAGCACGCCGAGCGTGACCAGCGCGACGGCGCCGCGGCGCGCGCCCACGGCGCGCATGATGCGGCCGAGCGCCGCGCTCGCGCGGTCGAGACGCCGATCCGGCGGCCCCGCGTCGCTCACGAAGGGCGGCAGCACGACGAGCGTCACGGCGAGCGCCGCCGCGGCGCCGACCACCGCGAAGAAGGCGAGCTGGCGCAGGCCCGGAATCGTCGTGAGCCCGAGCCCTGCGAAGCTCGCCATCGTGGTGAGGGCGCCGAGCACGATCCCGGGGCGGATGCGGTCGAGCCAGCCGTAGTCGCCGGAGGCATGCCGGTCGAGCCGGGCGTGCGTGAGCAGATGCACCGGATAGTCGACCACGACGCCGATCAGCGACGCCCCGAAGCCGAGCGTGATGCCGTCGAGCTTGCCGAAGACCACGAGGCTCGTGCCCGTCGCGACCAGGATCCCGCTCACGAGCGGGAGGCCCACGAGGGCGAGGCTCCGCAGCGAGCGGAAGGCGAGCACGAAGAGCGCCGTCACGCCGATGAGCGTCAGCAGCGACACGAAGGCGACATCGGAGCGGATGCTGCGCTCGGCGGCGACCGTGAAGCGGGCGGCGCCGGCGCTCTCGATCTCGAGGGTACCGTCGCGGTTCGCCTCGAGCCCGGCGAAGGTCTCGTCGAGATCCTCGAGGAAGGCGCGCTGGGCGCGGCCCGCGAACGCCGACGTGCGCGTCGTGACGAAGAGCACGGCATGGCGGCGGTCGGCGGTGACGAGCTGCCCGTCCACCCGCTCGAGCTGCGGGCCGAGTCCGCGCAGCCGCTCGAGCACGGCCTGGAAGCCGCCGAGCGGATCCTCGGGCAGCAGCTTCTTCTCGAGCATCCCGGTCGGCTGCGCCAGGGCGAGCCGCGCAGCCCGGGCGCGCGCGGCGAGGGCGTCGTCGGAGAGGCGCGCCGGCAGCGCCGCGGGCTCGTCCACCAGGAACGCATGGCGGCGCGGGAAGTAGAGCTCGTAGGTCGCGCGGGCGACGTCGCCCTCGTCGCCGCTCCGCACCGCCTCGACGTCGGGGCGGGCCCGCAGCTTCGCGGCCATCTCCTTCGCGCCGGCGATCGCGCGGGTCGGGTCGTCGGCGCCGATCGTCACGATCAGGGTGCGCGCGATCTCGCTCGTGGTGAGGCGGCGCGCGAGGGCGGCGAGCCGGCTCTCGCTGCCGGCGGGCATCAGGTTCGTGACGTCCGAGGAGACCTCGAAGCGCGTCACCACGAGCATGGTCGAGACGAAGAGCAGCGCCCCGAGCGCGCCGAGCAGCCTCGCGCGCGTTCCCGCGCGCTCCGGTCGGTTCACGGCGCGTCGACCTTCCCGAAGGCGCGTGCGATCTCGTCGGGCGTGAGCGGCGCGTCGGAGCGGACCTCCTGGAAGCGCGTCACCGTGCGATCGCCGTTCGACTCGACGAGGATCATCTCGAGCAGGTTCGGCCCGTCGCCCTCGAGCGTCAGGCGCCCGAGCACGGCCGCCATCGTCGACGAGCGCGGCGTCAGCGCGAGATGCCAGCGCTGGCCGTCGGCCGAGAACTCCGTCGCGTAGCGCTTCCGCAGGCCGTCGGCGTCGCCGTTCCAGAGCACCAGGAAGCCCTCGACGGCGGTGCGCGCCATGGCGCTCTCGCTGAGGTCGAAGTCCTGCCCCCCGCTCTCGTCCTGGAAGGAGAGCGCGTCGCCGTCGATCACGAAGCGGGTCGCGGCGGGGCGCGTGGTGAGGCGCGCGAAGCGGCGCGGCGGCACGAAGAAGATCTCGCCCTCGCTCTCGAGGGGCGCCTCGAGCAGCGCGATCTCCTTCACCTCGCGGAAGCGAGCGTGCACGCCCCGCGTCTCGGACATGCGCTGGAGCAGCTCGTCGAGATCGAGGGCGCGGGCCGGCGCAGCGAGCACCACGGCCACGAGCGCGAGCAGCGTCGCGCGCGCGCGGCGCGCGGCCGCGCGCCGCGGCTCAGCCTTCGATGCGCTGCAGGATCGCATCGGGCGTCTCGAGCAGGAGCCGGCCGCGCTCGTCCAGGGTGACGAGGATGGTCTGCGCGCGGGCCGAGCGGCGGCCGTGGGTCAGGTTCGTGATCTCGTAGGCGACGTGGATGCGGTTGCGCACGTCGCGCAGCCAGGCGTCCACGCGGGCGCGTTCGGCGTAGCGCAGCGGGAACGCGTGGCGGCAGCGCGTCTCGGCCACGACGAAGCGATATCGCGGGCCCACGAGGTCGCCGGCGTCGAGGCCGATCGAGCGCAGCAGCTTCGTGCGCGCGAGCTCGAGGTACTTGTAGTAGTGGCCGTGCCAGACGACGCCGAGCGCGTCCACGTCGTGGAACGGGATCTCGATCTCGACCGAGGCGAGGTGGCGGCGCGGGTCGGCGCTCGCGCGTCCGGCGGCTGCGCTCACGACGACGCCGGCTCCGCGTCCGCCGCCTCCGCGAAGGGCCCGATCGGCAGCTCGCCCGCCGCGAGGAGCGCGCGCACGCGGGCGATGTCCACGTCCTGGCGCCGGTCGTGGACGAGAGGCGGCACCGTCTTGCGCACCACCGCGTGCAGCGCGCGCGCCCGCTTCGCCGCGCCGTCGGCGCCGCGCAGGTCGGCCGCCTGACACACGGCGAGGACGGAGATCGCGGCCACGGTCTCGGCCAGATCCACGGCACGCAGCGCCTCGCGCGCGGCGATCGCGCCCATGCTCACCTTGTCCTGATTGTGCGACTCGGTGCTGCGGCTGAAGGCGCTCGCCGGAAGCGTGAGCTTCTGGGCCTCGGCCGCGAGCGCCGAGGCCGTGATCTGCATCGCCTTCATGCCGTGGTGCGCGACGCGCTCGGGGCCGGTCGCACCGACCAGGTTCTCCGGCAGCCCGCCATTCGTCGCCGGGTCGCAGAGCAGCACGAGCTGGCGGTCGAGCAGGTCCGCGACCGACGCCACCGCGATCTTGATCCCGTCGAGGGCGAAGCAGGCGTGGCCGCCGTAGAAGTTCCCGCCGTGGACGGGCTCGCCGCGCTCGGGATCGAGCAGCGGATTGTCGTTCGCGCCGTTGAGCTCGATCTCGAGCCAGTCGCGCGCGAAGTCGAGGGTGTCGAGCAGCACGCCGATCACGTGGGGCGCGCAGCGGATCGAGTAGCGGTCCTGGAGCCGCAGCGGCGCCGGGGCGGGGCTCGTGCGCGCCAGGTCGTCGCGGATCCACGCCGCGCAGCGCACGCTTCCGGGATGCGGCTTCTGCGCGAAGAGCCGCGCGTCGAAATGCTCGGGGTTGCCGCGCACGGCGTCGCTCGCGGCGGCCGTGAGCGCGGCGGCGAGACGCGCGAGCCTCGAGGCGCGGGCGTGGGCGAGGGCCGCGAGGCCGGTCATGAAGCTCGTGCCGTTCATCAGCGCGAGCGTCTCGCGCGGCCGCAGCGCGAGGGGCTCGAAGCCCGCGGCGTCCAGCGCCTCGGCCGCGGGCAGCACGCGCCCGCCGAAGCTCGCCTCGCGCTCGCCGGCCAGCAGCGACGCCACGTACGAGAGCGGGGTCAGGTCGCCGCTCGCGCCGACCGAGCCCTGCTCCGGGATGCGCGGCAGGACGCGCCGGTTCACGAGCGCGCAGAGACGCTCGATCACCACGGGCCGGACGCCGGACCAGCCCCGCGCGAGGGAGGTGGCTCGCGCCGCGACCACCGCCGCGGCGGCGCTCTCGTCGAGGATCTCGCCCGTGCCGCAGCCGTGGAGCCGGACGAGGTTCATCGGCAGTGCAGACTGGAGCTCGGGTGGGATCTCCTGACCCACGGAGGCGCCCACCCCGGTCGACGCGCCATAGAGCGGAACCCCTGCTGCGAGACTCGTCTTCACCGCATCCGCGCCCGCTTCGAGGCGCGCGCGATGCGCCGGGTCCGCGACGAGGCCGATCGTCGCACGGCCCTCGGCGACGGCGACGAGGGCCTGAAGCGAGAGGGGGCGAAGGCCGATCTCATAGGCATCGGGATGCATGGCGCGAGTCTACCCGTCCGCTTCCTCGGAACCCCGCGTCGCAGCCGCCGCGGGGCGCGTGGCCACGTCCGCCGAGAGGGCGCAACCATGCCGTCCTGCGGCGCTTTCCGCTGCTCTTCGGAGCTGGCCGTTCGTTTACAACAAAGTGAGCACTGGGGTAAGATCGCCCGAGCCGTCGCTCGATGCGCCCGTTCGAGGTCCCCGGGGACGAGCGTGAACCAACGGCGCGAATCAACGTGCGGGTACTCGAGTCGGATCCTGAGCCGGCGCTCGCGTGAATCCGCGGGCGCCACGACACGAGCAGGGAGGTCAGCCGCGTGAGGCCTGCAGCCGAACGCGCCAGCGACGCCGCTGCAAGCCCGGAGGTCCTCTCTCCTGTGTCCCTGGCCGCCGTCCAACCGGCGACGGCGACGCGCCAGGCCGTCAGACGAGGCATTCCGCGGCCGCTGCGCATCGCCGCGACGGCGCTCTCCTTCGCCGTCTACGGCGTCGGCGCCCTCGTGCTCGCGTTCGTGCTCGTGCCCCTGCATCACCGGCTTGCGCCGTCCCGGAGCGACGCCGAGCTGCGCGTCCAGCGCTCCGTGCAGCGTGCCTACCGCTTCTTCATCGGCTTCATGGAGAGCGTCGGCCTGTTCCGCACGCGCTGGATCGGCCTCGAGCGGCTCCACGCGCCGGGCGCGAAGCTCGTGGTCGCGAACCATCCGACGCTGATCGACGCGGCCCACGTCGTGTCGGTGCTGCCCCAGGCCGATTGCGTCGTGAGCCCCGACTGGGTCGACAATCCGTTCCTGGCGCGCTCCGCCCGGGCCGCAGGCTACTTCGACGCCAGGGATGGTGCGCGCGTGGTCGGGCTCTGCGCCGAGCGGCTGCGCGCCGGCCGCACGGTGCTCTTCTTCCCGGAAGGAACGCGCTCGCCGGAGCACGGCCTGCAGCGGATCCGCCGCGGAGCCGCCCACGCCGCCATCGCCGCCGGGGTGCCGATCGTCCCCGTCGTGATCCTGTGTCAGCCGAGGACCCTGATGAAGGGCCAGCCGTTCTGGGACGTGCCCGACCGGACGCCCCAGTACACGCTGCGCGTGCTCGACCCGATCGACCCGCGCGACGTGATGACCCCGGGGATGTCGCCGTCCGTCGCCGCGCGGCGCATGACGGCGCTGCTCACCGCACGCCTCGCCGAGAGTGGAGCCTGATGGACACCGACACGCTCGAGAACGAGATCAAGCAGCTCATCATCGACACGCTGATGCTCGAGGACGTCTCGGCGGCGGAGATCGACCCGGAGGCGCCGCTCTTCATCGAGGGGCTCGGCCTCGACTCGATCGACGCCCTCGAGCTCGCGATGGCGTTGCAGGAGCGCTACGGCGTCGAGATCCACGATGACCCCGACGAGAACCGCGAGATCTTCGCGTCGGTCCGGAGCCTCGCCGCCTTCGTGACGGCGGGGCGCTCGGCCGCGAGCGTGCGCGCATGAGCGAGGCCGAGGTCCTGGCGCTGCTCCGCCAGGTGTTCGAGGACGAGTTCGAGATCGAGCCCGACCTCGTGATCCCCGCCGCGCGCCTCGGCGACGACCTCGACCTCGACAGCATCGACGCCGTCGCCCTGGCCGCGCGCCTCGAGCGCGAGACCGGCGTGGTGCTGAAGGAGGAGCGCCTGCGCGAGGTCCGCACGGTGCAGGACGTGATCGGACTGGTGCGGGGGATCCTCGCGCCGACGAGCGCCTGAGCCGGCGATGCGCGCGCCCGCCGCCCCCGCGCGCCCTGGCGCGCACCGCCTCGCCGCTCCCGCATCGCTCTTCGCGTCGCCGGAGCGTGTCGTCGCGCTCCGAGGCGTCGCCGGCGCGCGCCGCGGGATCTCCGCCGCCCGGTTCGCCCGCGACGCCGCACAGCTCGCCCGCCGCCTCGCGGGCTCGGCCGGCGCGCGACATCTGGTCGTGGTCGACGACGCCTACGCCCTCGCCGTCGCGCTGCTCGCGCTCTGGCGTCAGGGCTGTGTCGCGGTGCTGCCGCCGAACGGCGAGCCCGGAACGCTGACGCGCCTCGCGCCCGGCGTCGCCGGCGCGCTCTCGGATCGACCCGCGCTGCTCGCGAGCGGCGCGCGCGCGCCGCTCGGGCCCGAGTCGGAGCTGCCGGACGAGTCCGAGGCCCTCGCCTTCTGGCGCGAGGCGCCGGCCCTCGACCCCGACGCCTTCGTCTGCGAGCTCTTCACCTCCGGCACGAGCGGCGACGAGAAGCCCGTCGTGAAGCGCCTGCGCCATCTCGACGACGAGGTCGCGTGTCTCGAGGCGACGCTCGGCCCCGGCCTCGATGGCGCCGTCGTGCTCGGCACCGCGTCGCCGCTCCACCTCTACGGCCTGCTCTTCCGCGTGCTCTGGCCGCTCGTCGGCGCGCGCCCCCTCGACGCCGAGACCTGGCTCCAGCCGGCCGAGCTCGTGGCCCGCGCCGCAAGCGAGGACGCCTTCGTGCTGGTGTCGACGCCGGCGCACCTGAAGCGCCTCGCGCGGCACGACGGTCTCGCGTCGCTGCGCCCGGCCTGTCGCGCGGTCTTCTCCTCGGGCGGCGCCCTCGACGGCGAGACCGCCGAGCTCGTGAATCGCGCCCTCGGCGGCGGCGTGACCGAGATCTACGGCTCGACCGAGACCGGCGGCGTGGCGTGTCGCGTACGCCGCGACGCGGGCGAGGCGCCCGCCTGGACGCCGATGCCCGGCGTGACCGTGACGCGCGATGCCGCGACCGGTCGCGCGCTGGTGCGCTCGCCCTTCGTCTCCGGCGGCGCGGAGGACGGCGCCGGCGACGCCGAGCTCCTGACCGGCGACGCGATCGCGCCCGCTCCCGGCGGCGGCTTCCAGCTCGAGGGCCGCAGCGATCGCGTGGTGAAGGTGGGCGAGAAGCGCCTCGCCCTGCCCGAGCTCGAGGCCCGGCTGCGCGCGCATCCCTACGTGGACGACGCGCGGGGCGGGCTCGTCGCGCGCGGCGGCGAGATGCGCGTCGCGGTGGCGGTGGTCGCGAGCGCCGAGGGCGCGGCGGCGCTCGAGCGCGAGGGCCGGCGCGCGGTGGTGTCGGCCCTGCAGCAGCGCCTCGCCGGCGAGTTCGACCGCGTGCTCCTGCCGCGCGCCTTCCGTTTCGTGCGCGAGCTGCCCGCCGACGATCGCGGCAAGACCACGGCGAGCGCGCTCCAGGCGCTCTTCGCGGAGGCGGAGCTCGAGCCCGCGAGCGAGCCCGAGCTGGTGTCGGAGCGCCGCGAGGGCGATCGCATCGAGCGCCGGCTGCGCGTCCCCGAAGAGCTCGTCTTCTTCGACGGGCACTTCCCGGGCCATCCCGTGGTGCCGGGCGTCGCGCTGCTCCGCTTCGCCCTCGACGCGGCGGAGACGCTGCTCGGGCGCGAGCCGGTGCTGGCGGGGATCGAGCGCCTGAAGTTCCACGAGCAGGTGCGCCCGGGCGACGAGCTCCTGCTCGAGCTCACGCTCGATCGCGCCGTGGGCGTGATCGAGATCGCCTACCGCGCGGGCGAGCGCCGCGTGGCCACGGGCCGGGCGCGCCTCGCGGACGCGGCAGGAGCTGCGACGTGAGGCCGTGTCTCGTGATCCCGATCTACGACCATGCCGCCACGATCGGCGCCGTGGTCGATTCGCTCGCGCCGCACGGCGTCCCGCTCCTGATCGTGAACGACGGCAGCGGGCCCGAGACGAAGCGCGCCCTCGAGGAGATCAAGAAGCGCCACGACTGGGTCGAGGTCGAGGGCCACACGCCGAACCGCGGCAAGGGCTTCGCCCTGAAGCAGGGTTACCTGCACGCCGCGGCACGGGGCTTCACGCACGTGATCCAGATGGACGCCGACACGCAGCACGACGCCGGGGACGTGCCGCGCTTCCTCGCGGCGATGCGCGCGGCGCCCGAGGCGCTCGTGCTCGGCCAGCCGGTCTTCGACTCCTCCGTCCCCTGGACGCGCCTCCACGGGCGGAAGCTCTCGGTCTTCTTCGTCGCGCTGGCGACGCTGTCGAAGCGCGTGGGCGACCCGCTCTGCGGCTTCCGCGGCGTCCCGCTCGCGCCGACCTTGCCGCTGCTCGAGCGCGTCCGGACGGGCGACCACATGGACTTCGAGCCCGAGCTCGCCGTCCGCCTGTTCTGGGAAGGCGTCCCGGTGGCGCACCTCGACACGCGCGTGCGCTATCCGGCGAACGGGATCTCGCACTTCGACGTGCTGTGGGACGACCTGCGGCTCGCCTGGCTGTGGGTGCGCCTCGGCCTCGGCATGCTCGTGCGCGCGCCGCGCCTGCTCGCGGCGGCGGAGGCCGCGCGTCCGTGAGCCGGCCCGCCCGCACCAACACCTGGTCGGCCAAGGAGCGCGGGTCGTTCTTCGCCCTGCAGCTCATCCGCTTCGCGTACCGGAGCTTCGGGCATCGCGTCTGCCAGCTCCTGCTCTACCCGATCGTCGCCTACTTCTTCGTCACGGGGCGGGCCGAGCGCGAGGCGTCCCTCGACTACCTGCGCGCCGTCGCCGCGACGCCGGCTGGACGCCGCGCCCTCGGCAGCGAGCCCTCGCTGCGGATGGTGTTCGCGCACCTGCTCGAGTTCGCGCACCAGATCCTCGATCGCTTCACGGTCTGGAGCGGCGCCGGCGATCGCATCACGATCGATCGCGTGGGCGCCGACGACCTCCGGCGCGCGGCGGAAGAGCGCCGCGGCGGACTGCTGCTCGGCGCGCATTTCGGGAGCCTCGACATGATGCGCGAGCTCTCGAGCCGCGCGGGGCCGACCGTGAACGTGCTGATGTTCACGCGGCACGCGGCGCGCATCAACGCGTTCTTCGAGCAGCTCGATCCGCGCTCGCGGCTGCGCGTGATCGAGTTCGACCCGGCTTCGGTGCGCTCGGCCTTCGAGATCAAGAAGTGCATCGAGCGCGAAGAGTTCGTGGGGATCTCTGCCGATCGGGTCTGGGACTCGGCGCGCGAGCGCACGATCGCGGTGCCGTTCCTCGGCCGCACGGCGCGCTTCCCGATCGCGCCGTTCCTGCTCCAGACCGTGCTCGGCTGCCCGCTGCTCTTCGCCGTGTGCGTGCGCGTCGGCCCTGCGCGCTACCAGACGCGCGTTCGTCCCTTGACGGTGTCGGGCCCGGTTCCGCGGAGCGAGCGCGCGAAGCGCGCCGAGGAGATGGCGGTCGCATTCGCGCGCGAGCTCGAGGCCGTCTGCCTCGAGGCCCCCCTCCAGTGGTTCAACTTCTATCCGTTCTGGGGCGCGCGCCCCGACGCAGGATGAGCGCCTTCCCGGCGATCGCCGAGCTCCTGCCCCACGCGGGCGGCATGCGCCTGCTCGAGCGCGTGCTGTCCCACGGCGAAGGCGGCACGGCCTGCGAGACGCAGATCGACCGCTCGCAGCTCTTCCGCCGCCCGGACGGCGGCGTCCCGGCCTGGGTGTCCCTCGAATGGATGGCGCAGTGTGCGGGCGTGCACGGCGCCCTCGCCGCCCGGGCGCGGGGCGAGCGTCTCGAGATCGGCTTCCTGGTCGGGAGCCGGAGCAGCCGCTTCCTCGTGGCGCGCCTGCCCGAGGGCCCGCTGCGGGTGCACGCAGCGCTTCAGCGCGCGACCGGCGGCCTCCACGCCTTCGCGTGTCGGGTCGAGACCCCGGAGGGCGCGCTCGTCGCCGAGGCGAGCCTCGGCGTCTTCATCCCGCGCGACGCCGTCGTCCCCGCGAGCTTCGCCTCCGGCGCGACCGGCGGAGCGTGAGCGCCGTGCCGGCCACCGCGCGCCGACGCGTCGTGGTGACGGGCATGGCCGGCGTCTGCGCGATCGGCGACGACTGGCCGACCGTCGCGGCGGCGCTGCAGAGCGGCCGCACCGGCGTTCGAAGGATCGACGCCTGGGGCGACATCGAAGGTCTGCGCACGCGGCTCGGCGCGCCCGTCACGACGCCGCTCGATCTCTCGGCGCATCCGCGCAAGAAGCTCCGCGCCATGGGCCGCGTGGCGCGGCTCGCGGCCGTCGCGAGCGAGCGCGCCCTCGCCGACGCCGGCCTCGCGGGCTCGCCCCTCGTCTCGGACGGCACGCTCGGGCTCTCGTTCGGCTCTGCCGACGGCAGCCCGCCGCCGCTCGTCGACTACGCGCGGGCCTTCGGCATCGACCGCAGCACGAAGGGCGTCTCGCCCCTCGGCTACCTCCAGTTCATGAGCCACACCTGCGCCGCGAATCTCGCGCAGCTCTTCGGCATCCGCGGCTTCGTGCTGCCGACGTGCAGCGCCTGCGCCTCCGCGAGCCAGGCGATCGGTGCCGGCCTCGACGCGATCCGCATCGGGCGGCAGCCGCTGATGCTGGTCGGCGGCGCGGAGGAGCTGCACGAGATCAACGCCGCGATCTTCGACGGCCTGCTCGCGACCTCGACCCGGAACGACGAGCCGGAGCGGACGCCGCGCCCCTTCGATCGCGCGCGCGACGGCCTCGTGATCGGCGAGGGCGCGGCGGCCCTGGTGCTCGAGGACCTCGAGCACGCGCGGGCCCGCGGCGCGCGGATCCTTGCCGAGATCCTCGGCTACGGGAGCTGCTGCGACGGCGCGCATCTCACGGAGCCCGCCGCCGCCGGCATGCAGCGCGCCATGGAGATCGCCCTCGCCGATGCCGGCGTGACCGCGCGAGACGTCGGCTACGTGAACGCCCACGCCACGGCGACCGACGTCGGCGACGTGGCGGAGAGCCTGGCGACGAACGCCGTCTTCGGCGCCGACGTCCCGGTGAGCACGCAGAAGGGGCATCTCGGCCACACGCTCGGGGCCTGTGGGGCGCTCGAGGCGTGGGTCACGATCGGCGCCATGAACGAGGGATGGCTGCCGCCGACCGCGAACCTCACGGACCCCGACCCGCGCTGCGCGCCCCTCGACCACGTGATGGGCGCGCCGCGCGCCGCCCAGATCGAGCTCGCGGTCAGCAACAACTTCGGCTTCGGCGGGATCGACACGAGCCTGGTGATCGGGCGCTGGCGCGAAGGCTGAGCCCGCTCAGGCGGCGAGGCGCGTGAAGCGATGGCGCGAGCGCCTGGCTTCGAGCTCGAGGCTCGGCGCGCCGCCGTACCACCAGCGCACGAAGTCGAGGGCCTGCGGCCAGAGCGGCTCCGCGGCCGCGGGCCCGGCAGGCTCGCGCTCGTCGCGGGGCAGGAGCTCGTAGTCGAAGCCCGGGCCCTCGCCGTCCGCCGCGAGCAGCAGCGCCAGCGCGAAGCTCCAGGGCGGCTCGCCCGTGAGGCCGTGCACGAAGTCGGCCACCGGCGCCTCGCCCAGCACGAGCAGGGTCGGGCGCTCGGGCTCGCGCTCGAGATGGCAGAGGCTCTCGATGATCCCCGCGCCGAAGGTGTCGTGCTCCCCGGCGATCGCGCTCGACGCGCAGCGGTTGCCCGCGGCGATCGAGAACAGCGCGGCCTGGGCGTTGTGGACGGTGTGCGTGAAGCGCGTCGGCGAGAGCGGCTGGCCCGAGACCACGAGCTCGAAGAGCGGGAACGACTCGCGGATCTCGCCGTGTCGCGAGGCGAAGACCGTGCGCACGGCGCTGCGCTCTTCTTCGGGGCAGGCCGCGTACGCGACATGGAGCATCGCCTTCGAGAGCGGCGTGCAGCGGCGGCGCAGGAGCGGCGGCAGGAAGCGCGCGTCGGGCGTGCCGTCGGTGCCGAGGGCGCGCGGCGCGCGCGACCAGTCGCGCCAGGCGCCCTCGCCGTCGAGGCCCGGCGCCCAGGCCGCGAGCGCGCGCAGCCGCAGGCTCAGCACGAGAGCGCTCGCGACAGCACCAGCGTGCAGTCGTTGCCGCCGAAGCCGAAGGAGTTCGTGAGCACGTTCGCGACCCCGCCGATGGCTACGGGATCGGGCTTCTCGATCAGGTTCAGGGGCGCGAGCTCGGGGTCGCGCACGCCGTCGAAGACGTGCGGGATCGGCTGCAGCGCGCCGCCGCGCGCGCGCTCGAGCACCATCCAGCAGAATGCGGCCTCGATCGCGCCGGCTGCGCCGAGCGTGTGTCCGACCAGCGCCTTGGTCGAGCTCACGGGCGTCCCAGGACCGAAGACGCGCGACACGGCCAGGCTCTCCATGGCGTCGTTCAGCGGCGTACCGGTGCCGTGGAGATTCACGTAGGCGATTTCGGCGGGCGCGAGGCGGGCGTCGGCCAGGGCCTCGCGCATCGCGTGCTCCGCGCCGGCGCCGTCGGGGTCGGGCGCCGACATGTGGTGCGCCTCGCCGCACTCGCCCACGCCGGTGAGCTGGATGCCGCCACTCTCGCGCGTCACCAGGAAGAGCGCCGAGCCCTCGCCGAGCACGAGCCCCTTGCGGTTCGCGCTGAAGGGATTCGGGAGCTCGTCGGAGATCGCGTGCAGCGAGGAGAAGCCGTTGGTCGTGAGACCGCAGAGCGTGTCGGTGGCGCCCGCGAGCACCACGTCGCAGAGCCCGAGCGCGAGCAGCGAGCGCGCCGTCGCGAGCGCCCGGGCGCCGGAGCTGCACGCGGTCGAGATCGCGGACACCGGCCCGCGCGCGCCGACGAGATCCGCCAGGAAGCCCGCGACGCCGCCCAGCTCGAGCTGCTCGTAGTGGAACCAGGCGGGGAGCACGCCCGTCTCGCGCCGCACGCGCAGGGCGCGCTCGGTGTCCGAGGCGCCGGAGGTGCTCGTGCCCATCACCACGCCCACGCGGCCCGGGCCGGCGGCGCGCACCGCGTCGCGCACCGCGGTCTCGATCGGCTCGAAGGCCGCGAGGGAGAGCGCGTTGTTGCGACAGTCGTAGCGGGCGAGGGCGGCGGGGACGCGCGGCAGCGGGCGCGCGACCTCGGCCACGAGCAGGGAGCGGCCGGGCACGAGGTCGTCGCGGCGCACGAAGCCCGACCGGTCGCCCGCGAGCAGGCGGGGCCAGGTCTCGGCCGGGCCGCTCCCGATGGCGGTCTCGATCCCGAGCGCCGCGAGGCGCGCCAGCCGGGGCGGGCGCGGCGGGCGGGCGGCGGGCGAGCGGGCATCGGGGCGCGACGGGTCGCGCGTCGGAGGCATCGCGGGGTCGTCTCCTGCTCTCGTTTCCCGGGGGACTGGCCGACGTTATCGTAGGCCCCCGGGGAGGACAGCGTGAAGCTCGACGTCGCGATCCTGGGTGGGGGCATCGCCGGCAACATGCTGGCCCGGCAGCTCGTCCTCACCCGGCCCTCGCTCCGCATCGGGCTCTTCGAGCGGTCCACCGAGCGCGGCTACAAGGTCGGAGAGTCCTCCGTCGAGATCTCCGGGGCCCACTTCGTCCGGCGCCTCGAGCTCAGCCGCTACATGTACCACGAGCATCTGCCGAAGAACGGCCTCCGCTACTTCTTCGACACGCCCGAGCACGATGCCGAGCTCGAGACCATGAGCGAGATGGGGACGGTCGCGATGCCGTTCCATCCGACGTTCCAGATCGACCGCGCGCGCTTCGAGGCCGACCTGCTCCGGATGAACGCCGAGAGCGGGGTCGAAACCCGCGTCGGCGCCAAGGTCGAGCGCGTCGAGCTGGGCGAGGGCGGCGAGCCGCACCGCTTCGTGTCGGTCGAGGGCTCGACGCGCCGGCGGGTCGAAGCGCGCTGGCTGCTCGACGCCTCGGGGCGCACGAGCCTGCTCGCGAAGCGGCTCGGGCTTCGCGTCCCGGAAGCGAGCCACTTCATGGGCTCGGCCTGGGGGCGCTTCGAGGGTGTGGCGGACATCGACGTCATGGGCTCCCCCGCCTGGCGCGAGCGTGTGCGCTACACGAACCGCGGACTCTCGACCAACCACTTCTGCTACCCGGGCTACTGGATCTGGTTCATCCCGCTGCGCAACGACGTGACGAGCGTCGGCGTCACCGGCGAGCGGACGCAGCTCGACGCGCTGCTGCGCCAGCACGGCGGGCTGCGCAGCTTCCTCGAGAGCCACCGCGCGGTGGCCTCGCTGCTCGCGCCCGCGAAGCAGATCGACGAGGGCCGCTACACGCAGATCGCCTACGGAACGAAGCAGTTCCTCTCGATGGACCGCTGGGCCGTGGTGGGCGAGGCCGCGGCGGCGCAGGACCCGCTCTACAGCCCGGGCATCGACCTGATCTGCCTCACGAACGACCTCGCGGCCGACCTCGTACGCCGCGACGCTGACGGTGAGGCGCCCGAGAGCATGGCCGAGCGCGCGCGCCTCTACGATCGCTTCCTGCTGTTCCGACACGAAGCGGTGATGCGGCTCTACCGCGGCCTCTACGGCGTGCTCGGTAGCTACGAGCTGATGCAGCTCAAGTGGAACCTCGATCTGCCGAGCTACTACAACCTCTGGGTCACGCCGGTGCTGCAGAACCGGCATCTCGATCCCGAGTTCCTGCGCGAGCAGCTCCGCTTGCAGCCGCTCCTGCTGCAGGCGCTGGGGAACTTCGCCGCGCTCTTCCGCGCCGCCGAGCAGGCGCTGCGCGCGCGCGGCGAGTACTACCGCGCGAATCTCGGCGTCTTCTACGACTCGGTCGAGCCGATCGCGGACCTGATGCGCGACGTCGGCCTGCCCCGCTCGCGGCGCGAGGTGCTGAAGCGCCAGCAGCAGACCTTCAATCGCGCGCGCGCGCGCGGGCTCGACCTGCTCGAGGGCCGCTCGCGCGACCGGGCGCCGATCCCGCTCACGGGCTTCTTCGCCGACCGGGACTTCCCGCTCGGCGACGACGAGAGCTCGCCCCGGGAGACCGGCGCCGCGTCATGAGGAATCTCTTCCGCGAGGTGGCGAAGCTCGGGCCGAGCCCCGGGCAGCGCGTGGCGCTGGTGGCGATCGTGCTCGCCGCGCCCGCGAGCGGGAGCCGTCTCGCGTGGGAGCTCCTGCCCGCCGTGATCTGGGGCTGGATGGCCTTCGCCTTCGCGCAAAGCCTGCGCGACCGCGAGACCCTGGCCGAGCGCTTCGCGCGCCTCGCCGACCCGCTCGCGCCGGACTTCATCGCGCCCTACTGCCGCCGTCTGACGGGCGTCTACGCCGTCGTCTTCTTCGGCATCGCCGCCGGCTTCGCCTTCTTCGCGCTCACCGGCGACCAGGCCGCCTGGCTGCGCTTCGCCTCCTGGGGCTGCTGGCTCGTGGTCGGAGCGCTCTTCGCCGGCGAGTTCCTGGTGCGGAAGCTCTGGTTCCGCAACTACACCGAGCGCGCGATCGATCGCGTGATCGCGCGCTTCTTCCCCGCCGAGAACACCGAGATGGGGCGCCGCTGCCTCGCCTACGTGAGCCGCATGCGCGCCGAAGGGGCGCGTCAGCGCCTGGC
>Ga0105107_10000005_pt1 | contig 185364 bp, 171 predicted proteins | sample PPLLaktember2015_6_FD_79335 | JGI IMG/M metagenome (GOLD analysis project Ga0105107, IMG submission 79335) | Freshwater sediment microbial communities from Prairie Pothole Lake near Jamestown, North Dakota, USA - PPLs Lake P8 Core (1) Depth... | ecosystem: Environmental > Aquatic > Freshwater...
CAGCACGTACACGTGGTTTATCAGGTCGAGGCTAGCCAGGTCCACACCGTATATGTCGGTCGTGTACACTCCGCCCGTGACGGTCACTCCGGCCGGGATGAATCCCCACCAGAAGTCCATGTATTCTGCTGCCCTGTCGATCAGGGGCGACGCGAAGGCACCGGCCGTTGCGAGGTTCTGGTCGTCCATCTCGGTCTCGATCAGTATGCCCGCGTACTCCCAGAGCGAGTTCATCTCATATTCGTTGAACTCGAGCAACTGGCCGTACGAGGTCGCCGGCACGATGACCGTCGCGTTGCAGTCAGCGGGGTTTCCGTCCTGGTCGTTGACGTAGACCGTCAGGCCCATGGTGCCCCACTCCTCGGCGAACTTCACGTCGTACTGCATGTACCCTCCGTACATCGGCTCTGTCGGCAGGTCCGCCGGGTCGACGTAGGTGAAGGTCACCGTGTCAGCAATCGCGTTCGGTGCTGTCTCGATGTCCACCGTCACCCTCAGGGCGCAGGAGGCTCCGTCGTCCAACATCGTAACATCGATGTCAGCCAGGCCGTTCGCGTCCGTGATGACCTCCGTGACCGGGGCGCTTACGAGCGTCTCGTCGCTGTACAGGACGTTGAGCGTCTCACCGGCTATCGGGGTGCCGCTGTCGTCCGTCAGCAGCGCTGTTATCGTCGCCGACGGGCTTGTTGGGCTCAGCGCCGTGGTCGTGACCGAGTCGATGTTCACGAGCATCCAGTCCGGTGTGTCGTCATTGTAGACGACTATGCCGGCCTGTCCGACGTTCGTGTACAGGTACCCGTCCATGGTAACCGATGCGGCTATGGCCACAATCATGTGCTGGTTGAGGTAGTCTGCCTCCGGGGCGGTGTACTCCATCACGGCTATGCCGTCGGCGTCAGTGACCGCGATTTCCGGGGTGATAGTACCGTACCCGAGCAGGTACTGGTCAATCATGACCTCGGCGCCCTCAACTGGGCCGTCCGCGTCAGCGACGTAACAGGTGACATCTATCGTCTCGCCGGCCACCAGGGATATCTTCTCTGGCGTGACGACGACTCCGAGGCCACCCTTGGTGTACGTCCTGATGCTCGCCGAGTCGGAGTCAGTCGACGTCTCCAATGTGACATCCACCCTAACGGTTGATTCGCCTATCTCAGTGCCGGTCACGTCGAACGTGAACACGCCGTCGGCTCCGGTCACTCCCTCTGCCGGGGAAGCGACGACTCCGCCGCCGGTCACGTTGACCACGACGGCCGCTCCCTCGACGAGGCTGCCGAGGCTGTCGATGACGACAACGGTCGCCTCGACGGCGTCACCCGATAGGACCTTCCCTGGGAGGGTAAGTCCAGCGCTGATCTCGGTGACAGCTTCGCCACCCGAGGTCCCGCCCGCGCCCGCATAGTCAAGCGTGGTCAGGCAGAAGCCGTTCATGAGCGTCCCGTCGAACACGGTCCAGTTGGTCCAGACCTTGTTGTGCGCCTCGACGTTCACCCTGTAGTACAATACGTTGCAGGGGATGGCGTCGGCGATGATCGCCTGGCCTTCCTTGACATACGCGATCTGCTCGGACGTTATGAAGCTGCCTCTCGCCTCCTCTTCGAGCAATGCGAACTCGTCGACGTAGGCGATCGTCGCCTCGTCGGCGAGGGTGCTCACGCCGCCGATATCCGCGTAGTCAGGGTGCTCATAGGTCGGGGACCAGAAGGCCCACGAGTTAGAGCTGGCCATCGGGCCGTATATGTCGAACAGCAGGCTGACGCACTCAGTGTATCCGGTGAAGCTCCAGCCGAGCTCGAGCATCTGGTAGTCGAACGCCGTCAACTTCGCCACGAGTGTGTTGAAGTCAATCGGCTTCGCCTCGACGTTGATGCCCGCCCCTCTCATGTTGGTGGCAAGCATCTGCCCTGCCTTGATCCTGATCGGGTCGTAATCCGCGGGCGGGGTCAGGAGCGTGATCGGGTCCATAAGGCTCCCGTCAGGCATGTCCCTCCATCCGTCGCCGTTGGAATCAATGTACCCCGCGTCGTCGAGCAGGTCATTGGCCACATCCACGTCGAAGGCGTACTTCGTCACTGCCGGGTTGTGCCACTCGCCGAAGAACGGCGGGACGGCTGCCGAGCCGGCCTGTCCGAAGCCACCCATGTACACGTCGACAATCTGGTCCTTGTCAATCAGGTGCGACACCGCCTTCCTGAAGGTCAGGTTGTTCATGGGCTCCTTCTTCATGTTGAACGCCAGGTAGAAGTAGCCGCTGTCGGACATGTACTCGAGCTGGATGTTCGGGTCGCTCTGGAGCGACGGGACACGGCCCGCTGTAACCGCCCAGGCGATGTAGTCGACATCGCCGCCCTGGAGCGCCAGGATGGCCGTGTCGATGCTCGTGTAGATCTTGTAGTATACCGAGTCGAGGACGACCGGGAACGCCGGCATTCCGGCAGGGCTTACGTAGTCCTTGCCCCAGTAGTCGTCGAAGGTCTTGATGATCCTGTGCGAGTTGGCCACGCCGCTGTCGTATTGCCAGGCGCCGGTACCGATTGTCATCAACTCGTCGCTGACGGTCACGATTACCTTGTCCTCAGAGTCCGTGAATCCGTTCAACGGGTCATCCCAGATGGCCTTGGGGACAATGGGCACCGAGAGCGTGCTCGAGAAGAACTGGCCGTACGGCTCAGCCATCACGAACCTCACGCTGTAGTCGCCAGTCTTCTGGACACCGTCGTCGAACTCGGTGAGGCTGACGACACCGTCAGCATCCTGGTCGAATGCCTGTACGATCCTGTCCGAGTAGGTCGTCCCCTCCCTCACCATGAGGTAGGAGTAGACGACATCGTCCGCAGTCATCTCGGTCCCGTCGTGGAACAACACTCCCTCTCTCAGGTCGACGTCCACTGTCAGGGTGGCCTCATCGAAGTCCCACCCCGTCGCCAGCCATGGGACGGTGCTCAGATCGTAGTCAGTAGTTACAAGGCCCTCATAACAATATTGTATGACGTGAGCCTTCCAGACACTGTTCGTGCCTAGGTTGTAGTTATTGAAGTCCGTCATGTCCGCCTGCATGGCAACATACAGAACGTCTTCCTCTGCCGCCGCCGCTGCCACCGGTGTCGCAACCGCGAACGCCGATAGAACGGTGATCAGCATCGCAAATCCCGCTAGTATAGCCCTCATTTTCATGCCTCTCTCATCCTCCGTCATTGCCCCCACTTGAATGTGGAGATTCTAGGCCCTACAAACGCTTTCACGCATATATCAATTTTGTTAGGCGCGCGCGCGTATCTGGATATATAACCGTTGAGCGATGTTAACGAGGCGGAGTCAGCACTGACTCTGAGTCCCAGGATGACGATGGACCCTGGGCCCCTGCAGGGTGCGTCGGCCGCTCGCGGCCCGCGGCTTCGCAGACGGTGGCTACTCCCGCTCCCGGGCGGCCCGTTCGACAGCTTCCGGACTGGCGCAGTTCCACTCCCCGCAGAAGGGGCATCGGGACTGGTTGTCGTCGAACTCGATGTCCTCGATCCTGCCCGAGTAGTTGACCGTCGCAGGGTACGTGTTCCTGCACTTCTTGCATACGTACTCAAGTTCTACCTTAGGCATCGCAGATGAGTGAACGCGCGCGCGCGGGCATAAATGTTGCCCGGGCTCAGGCCTGTCCGGCGTCCCAAGAAGATATATCATGAGAGAGTCCGTTACCGGCCCGGAGTGGAGGCTGGCGATGGAAGTCGAGGTCAGGGGGAAGGCGTTGCGCGAGGTTTCAGCCTCGGGCAGCCACTACAACATCGGCGTGTCGATCGGGAAGCAGTGCAAGGACCAGGCCCTCAGGGCTCACAAGAGGTTCAGGACAGCGGTCGAACGCATGCCCGGCATGACCATTGACAAGGCCAGGGCGCAGGCGAAGCTCAGCCTCCCGCTGAGCAGGGAGTTCTACCCCGAGTTCGTCGAGGAGATGGAGGGGTACGCGGACGGCGCGGGGCTCGAGTTCGAGATTGTGTACGCCGCGCTCTGCGACCGGCCAGTGGGCGGGGGCAAGGGGTGCACCGACATCGCGGTCAATGCGCAGTGGACCAAGGACGACGTCGTCTTCGCCGCCCACAACGAGGATGTCGAACCCTATCATAACTCAGATGTATGCATCGCCCGGATAACCCCCAAGGACGAACCGGGGTTCATAGGCGTCTGCTACGGGGGCCTGTACCCGACCGTGGGGATGAACTCGGCGGGCATCAGCCTCACCGGGAACGCGCTCGTGCCGAACGACACGCGCATGGGCATCCCCAAGATGTTCCCCGTGCGCAAGGTTCTGAAGGCGAAGGGCATCTACGATGCCCTCACGTGGTCCATGCCTCAGGCGAGGGGCCATAGCTTCAACAACATCGTGTGCGACACCAACGGGGAGATATACAGCATGGAGGGCTCGGCCACGACCTTCGACGCCCTGTACGGCCACGACGGATACCTCGTGCACACGAACCACTACCTGTCGCCGCGGATGTGGCGCTTCGAGGATGACATGCACACCCGCATGTCCTCGATCATACGGTACAACCGCGCCTCGAAGCTGTTCAAGAGGCACCTAGGTCAGGTCGACCTGCACACCTTCAAGGAGGTCTTCTCGGACCATGTCGGCCATCCGGAGTCCATATGCAGGCACCCGGACCCGAGGCTGGGAGAGGATGATCAGACGATGACCATCTTCTCCGCCGTGTTCGACCTTACCCGGAAGGCGATGTGGGTATGCGCCGGGAACCCGTGCGAGGGCGAGTACGTGAAGCACGAGCTCTGAGCACCCGTCACGCGGGCCGGTGCCTGAGCACCTCGCCCGCCAACGCCTTGGTCTGCCTGCCCTTGTCGACGGATACCTGACCGTTCACGATCACGTACGGTATCCCCTCAGGGTACTGGTGCGGCCAGTTCTCGTACGGGTGCTTGTGCGGCCACCTGTTCGTCGCCCTGTCCTTGACCTTCGGCAGGTCGATCATCGTGATGTCGGCCTTCATGCCCGGCCTGAGCAGCCCCCGGTCGAACAGCCCGATCTTCTGTGCGGGGAAGCTAGTCATCTTCCTGACCGCCTCCTGAAGGGTCATGATCGGCTCGTCCCTCACGTATCTCTCGATGATGCCCGGGTGCTCGCCGAACGCGCATGGCATGTAGGGAGGCGGGTCCGTCATCGGTCCCTTGACCGACCACGTCGCGCCGTCCGATGATATCATCATCAGGGGGTGGACCATGAGGGCCTTGATGTCGTCCTCGCTGATGTAGTCGAATATCGCGATGGTCTCGTCGTCCTCCTCGACCATGATGTCGAAGTATGTGTCGAACGGGTCCTTGCCCCTCGCCTCCGCGACCTGGGCTATTGTCTTGCCCTCGAGCTTCTTGTGGCCGGGACAGTGCATCAGGAATATGCGGTCGAACGCCCCGTGCTTGAGCAGCCCCGAAGGCCCGAACGCCGGGAGCCGGTCCTCGACGATCTCCTTCCTGATCCGCTCCCTGTTCTTCGGGTCAGCCGCGTGCGCGAGCAGGTCATCCTTCGTCATCTCGTGCAGGTACTGCGGGAGCGCGCCGCTCAATCTCGGCGCAAGGTCCGTGTGCATGTCGTTGTCTATCGTGACCTCGAGCCCCCTCTTCCTGGCCTCCTCGACCAGCCCGAGGGTCTCCTTGGTCCTGCCCCAAGCGCCGTACTTGGGGCAGTTGTGTGATATCTGCACCCTGACCCCGCTCCTCTCGCCTATCAGGATGGCCTCCTTGATGGCCTCGGCGATCGTCTCCCGTTCGCCCCTGATGTGGGACGTGTACATGCCGCCGTACTTCCCGACGACCTTGCACAGCTCTACGATCTCGTCCGTCTTGCCGAAGCAGCTGGGCGGATAGACCAGGCCAGTGGACATCCCGAACGCGCCCGAGGACATCGCCTCGTCCACGAGCGCCCTCATCTGCCTCAGCTGGGCAGGCGAGGGTTCTCCGCGGTCCGGTCCCATGATGGCGGTCCTGATGGCGCCATGGCCGACGAGGGCCGCCATGTTGTGGCCCAGGCCGCCCTTGCCGAGGACCCGCAGGTACTGGCCGAACGTGCGCCACTCGGGGTCGCCCATCTTCCCGGCCCACTCGCCCCAATATCTCATCATGAGCTCCACGTTGGGCTCCTTCAGGGGGGCCACGGAGATGCCGCAGTTGCCTATCAGGTGCGTGGTCACGCCCTGCCTCAGGGTGCTGTCGCAGCCTCGGAAAACGAGCGCGGTCAGGTCGGAATGTGTGTGTATGTCGATGAACCCCGGACAGACGAACAGGCCCTTCGCGCCGATGACCCTGTCGCAGTCCTTCTTCTCCAGTCTGCCGATCTTGGCGATCCTCTTCCCCGACACGCCGATGTCCGCCTTGTACCAGGGATTGCCCGCACCGTCGACGATGTATCCGCCGAGTATGCCTATGTCGAACTTCATCTGAGTCCCCGGCCACGTATCGCCCGAGGCGTATTAGAGCATCATGCCTGTCGTATCAGAACAAGTACAGGAGCGTCCCTGACCATATCTTGGGGAAGAAGTAGGTGGACTTCTGAGGCATCTTCTCGCCGCTGGATGCGATCTCCATGACCTGGTCCGCCGAGGGCGGTCTCACGAAGAAGCATGCCTGGTGCTCACCCGTGGCCATGGCCGCGATGGACGCCTCGGTGCCCTTGACGTACTCTATCCCGACCTTGCCGTCGAGCATGTCCTGCGTGTAGCCGAGCATGCCCTTCAGCACCCTCTCCTGGAGTACCTGCACGGAGAGCCCGTCGAGTGGGTCCTCCGGGGTCCGCCTGGCGACCGCGAGCGTCGCCAGTCCCGTTCCCGGGAGCCAGACGCCGAACGCGTCAGGGCGCGCGCGCCCAAGCGCGTCCACGAGCTCCGCCGGGCCTGCCACATCCGTGAGCTCGAACTCCCCTGAGAGCCTGTCCCTGAGTCCCACGAGTGTCTCTTCAGCGAGGTCCCTGACGAGCCTGTGGGTCGGGAGTATCACGAGCCCCGGGTTCCCGAAGCCCACGAGCGTCGCCATGATGAAATCGTAGGGCCGCTCGCCGCCCTCGCCATCGGCCTCCCTTCGCATGGCCCTGTACCTCAGGGCGGTCTCGTACCTGTGGTGTCCGTCAGCGATGAGCAGCCTCAGGGGCCCGAGCAGCGAGGATATCCTATCGACCATGGGCGCCTCGCCGACCCTGACGATCCTGTGGTGCACGCCGTCCGTGTCCACGAACCGCAGCAGCTCCTCGCGCTTCCTCAGCTCCTGCAAGAGTCTCTCGACGTCCCCCGAGGGGTCGTCGTAGAGCATGAACACCTGTTCCGTGTATCCTCCGACGGCTTTCATGAGCTCGAGCCGGTCGGCTTTGTGCTTGGGTATGGTCCTCTCGTGCGGCAGGACGACGCCCTTCGAGAACTCCTCCAGCCTCACCAGGCCCACGACGCCGGTCCTGACCACGGGGGTTCCGTCCGGGCCCTTGAATGTCTGCTCGTACAGGTAGAACGCCTCGCCGTCGTCCCGGACCATGACCTCGTCCTCGAACCATCTTCGGAGGCGCTTCGCCGAGGTCGCGTACGAGTCGCCCTGGTCTCCCAGGGTTATGTGGGTGATGTTGAGTCTGTCGTCCTTGAGGGACTTCTCAGCCGGCCTGTCGATCACGTCGTAAGGAGGAGCCACGAACCTGGTCACGTCCTGGCCGAACCTGGACGTGTTGTAGTGCACGGCTCTGAACGGGATGACCTTGGCCAACGAGTCAGCTCTCCTGGAGGGCCTTGATAAGGCCCGCGTCTAAAAAAGGTTGGCCTGTGCCGCCCGGTCAACCTTCGAGTATGGGCACGTAGCCGAACCAGGAACCGTCATTCTCGAGGTAGTGCAGGTTCTCATGCAGCAGGCGGAGGTGCTCCCTTTCCATCATCTCCAGCCGGGAGAAGACCTCCTTCATGCCGGGCCCCGCGACGGCAGCGTTCTTAGAGTAGAACTCGATGGAGCGCTCCTCGGTCCTGATGCCGAGCTTGATGGCGGATATTGAATCCTTCACGCCGAGCTTCCCCTTCTTCGCCCTGTCCGGGAATATCTCTGCGAGGCCCTTCTCGATCTCCTTCTTGCTGGGGGGTCTCGCCTTCCCGCCGAGGGCCTGCAGCTCCCTGTTCAGGATCGCGGCGTGCTCCTGCTCGTCGGATGCGAGGCTGCTCATCAGCGCTTTAGCCTCCTTCTCGGTCACGAGGTCCTTGAACCTCAGATAGTACTCCGCCCCGAACTTCTCGAACTCGATCGCCTTCGAGATGATGTCCTTCGCGTCAGCCAATTCGGACCACCCTTCGACTCGAAGCGGCTCCCACGATAGATAACGGTTGCGCCGGATTGTCCCAGGCGCATGTGACAATCGCAGTGTCCAGCGCCTGTTTGGCAAGTCCGATGATTGTAAAAAGCATATTAATAGCGGCGATGACCATGACTGAATGAGAGGGCCCGCGGGAGTGTTCCGCAACGTCGTAGTCCTCGGGCCGTTTCTCGAGTGGTATGCGATTTGACCGACCAGAACCACGTTTCAAGCAGCCGGATGGATGCCCAGAAATCCATCAGCAGGGACGTCGTCGTCCGGTTCCACAAGACGCTCGAATCAGTCATGCACGACAAGCCCTTGAGCGATGTGGTGAAGGTCACGATGAACGCTCTCCAGACGACCTTCGGCATGCGCGACCTGAAGTTCGTCGCCCACTCTCCGGAATTGAGGGCTGCGCAGCCCGGTCCATGCGACGACAAGGAGCACGAAGCGTTTCATGCACTCCATCTCCGGGAGGGGGACAGGGTCTCCCCGAACGGCTTCTTCACTCGTTCGGAGGACATGCTCAAGTCGTTCGCTGGAGACACTTCGGACGGCGTCGCGAGATGGCGCGAGGACGATTCACTGTGGTTCGTCGTCAGGGGACGCTCGGGCGAGCCGGTCGCTTGCCTGCACGTGGGCGGCATGGAGTCGGGCAGGTTGCCGTCCATGTCGGACGTCGAGTGCGCGGACCTTCTGACCCAGCTCATCGGACTCGCCGTCCACAAGGAGCAGGAGCGCATCGAGCGCGAACAGCGTTCGTCCAGCATGGTCAGGAAGAGCGACCTCCTCGAGGACATCCTCAGGATAGCATCGTCCGTGGTCTCTGAGAGGGACCTGAACAAGGTGTCTGATATGGTCATGTCCTCCGTGTCGTCACTCTTCGGTTTCGAGAGGGTGACGCTCGTCACTTACGATGAGGGCGCTGCGGCCTTCAGATGGACCGCCCTGTTCGGATACCCCGAACACACGGCCCGTCAGGCCAGGCTCAGGACCATACCGATGGAGGTAGTGCTCGAGGACCTGCGGGAGAGCAGGAGGATCGCCAAGACCGTGTACTTCACGCCGACCGAGGACATGCCCCGGCGGAACATCGAGTACTTCGTCAACCCGATGGAGGTTGAAGTCTCGCCGCCTACCCGTCCCCGCGGGCAGGGGGAGTTCAGGGAAGGGGACACCCTCGCGTTCGCGCTCCATGACTCGACCGGCAGGGTCGTTGGCGTCATATACACCTCCAAGCCGAAGGACGGCCGAGTGCCGGACAGGGAGACGCTCGACATGGTCGAGGTCTTCACGTACCTCGCCGAGGTGGCCATAGAGAACGCTCGGTTGATGCATGACCGGGAGCAGGCGCTGAGGCTCAGCAGCCTGCGCATGGAACAGATGTCGAGGATATTCGACATCACCTCGAACGTGCTGTACATCCGCGACCTCGACGAACTGCTCCACGACGTGCTCAAGACCCTCGCGCAGCTCCTGGGCATCAAGAGGATGAGCTTCGGCCTCAGGTCGGATGACGGCTCCGCCTTCAAGGTGAGGGCGGTCCACGGGTTCACGGAGGAACGCGCGGCTGAGATCATGAAGGTGCAGTACCCGTCCGGGAACGTGGACCAGATCATCAACCCCGAGAAGTACAGGGCCGCTGGCACCAACGCCAAATGGAGCAAGAAGGTCGGCAGGATGACATACTATCTGCCGGCGGAGAGCATCAAGCTCGAGCCCTGGGAGATAGTGTACTATCCGGAGCCGGAGCTGCTCAGGCTCCCGAGGAAGACGAAGGAGCATTGGCACGAGCTAGACTACATGGACACATACATCAGGGACAGCGACGGCTCGGTGGTCGCTTACATAGAGATACTCAAGCCCCGGGACGACCGCATCCCGGACCAGGAGACGATCGAGATCATCGAGATATTCGCCAGCCTGGTGGGGATCGCGCTGGAGAACGCGCGCATGGTCCAGGGGCACATCGGAAGCAGGAGGAACGCGGAGTTCTACACGGACCTGCTCTCCCACGACATCAAGAACTTCAACCAGGCGATCATGGGCTACCTGGACCTCATCCGTGCGGGCCTGACGAGACCTGAGCAGGTCACATACATCGAGAAGGTCAACGAGCAGGTCATGAACATCAACAGGCTCGCAGCGGACGTGCGGACCATGTCGCGCCTCACCTGGAGCGGCTCGAAACTCGTGCAGGTGGACTTGGGCAGGACCCTGCTCGATTCAATCACCGGGGTCCAGCAATATTATCTTACACGGGGCATAGTATTCCATCATTCGATCGAGGCGGGCATGTACCATACGATGGCTGACGAGCTCATCCGCGAGATGTTCGTGAACATACTCACCAACGCGGTCAAGTATGACCCGAGCAACCCCGTCGAGATCGACGTGTCTGTCGAGAAGGTCGAATCGGGCATAGGGGCCAGGCTGGTCGTTTCGGTCGCGGACCATGGCAGGGGTGTCCCGGACAATCTCAAGGACGAGATCTTCGAGAGGTTCAACCGCGCGCCGAAGAAGAAGGGCACCGGCCTGGGCCTGCACATCGTCAAGACCCTCGCGACGAGGTACCATGGGAAGGTCTGGGTCGAGGACCGGGTCCGCGGGGACCACTCGAAGGGCGCGGTGTTCAAGGTCGAGCTCCCTTCGGCCGAATGAGCGTCAGAGGTATGCGTGCCCGTCCATCATGTGCACGACCGAGCCGCCGACCATGACCTGCTCTATCCTGCCGTCTTCCGAGACGACCTCGATGTCTATCCTGCTCGGTCTCCCGATCTCGTACCCCTGCTCGTTCACTATCCCGACCGACCTCTTCCTGGGCACGAGCCCGTGCTCGACCAGGTACGCTCCCAGGCATCCGCTCGCACTGCCCGTGGCAGGGTCCTCGACGATATTCTTCGCGACAAGGGAGAAGCCCCTCGAGTGCGTGGTCGACCCCTTCGCGAGCGGGTCGAGGCATGTGACGTACATGTCGACGACGCCCTTTGGCATCCTGGAGACCGCCTCCGCGAACACGGATGCGTTCCCGGCAGCCCTCTCGACGGCCTTCCTGGTCCTGACAGGGACGATGAGCCAAGGCAGGCCAGTGGAGACCAGCTGGACCGGCATCCTCTCGGGGTCCAGGTCGCCCACGTCCAGTGACAGCGCCTCCGCGATCATCCCGACGTCCTTCACGACGGGCCCGAACTCCGGCCGGTTCTGGTGGGTGACGACCTTGGTCACCTTCCCCTTGGACGAGTGTATGTCCACGGGCATCACGCCGGCGATTGCCTCCATCATGACCCTCGTCACAGGCCCCTTGAGTTTGATCCGCCCCTCCTTCGCGAGCACGTAGAATGTGCCGATGGTGGGGTGCCCGGCATAGGGTATCTCGTTGTCCGGCACGAATATCCTGACCCTGAAGTCCGCCCCCGAGCCCCTGCTCGGCCTCACGACGAACGTGGTCTCGGAGAGATTCATCTCCTTGGCCAAGAGCTGCATCTCGCGCTTCGTCAACCCGTCCGCCTCGGGGAACACCGCGAGTGGGTTCCCGCAGAAGGGCTGTTTCGAGAAGACGTCTACCCTGACGTACCTAGCCTTCCTCATGATGATCGGGGACGGTAACTCAATCCCGACACTTAACCACGCGGCAGAGCTGCTCCCTCGCCTTGGACCTGCCCAGCTCGAAGGCCTTCAGATTCACATCGACCGCCTTCTTGGGCACGTTCTCAGCCACGGATCTCTTGAGGGCGTCCACGGGCACGGGGAACGCCTCGACCGTGCTTAGCGCGCCGAGCATTATGATGTTCTCAGCGAGCGCGCTTCCCGCCTCCTTAGCGAGCGTGAGCGCGTCGATGACGGATATCTTGTCCGTTACCTGGGAGAGCCTTGCGCGGACGTCTTCCGCGGAGAAGTACCTCGCCTGCTTGTCCTTCATGTGCTTCGCCGTCTCCGAGATCGGGTGCTGCACCCTCGAGTTCATGAGCACGATGCCCCCGGGCCTCAGGTACTCGATGTACCTGAGCGCCTCCAAAGCCTCGAGCGCGAGCAGCGCGTCCGCGCCACCTATGGGTATCAAAGGCGACCTGATGCGCTCGCCTATCCTCATGTGCACGTTGATCGAGCCGCTCCTCTGGGACAGCCCGTGCTGTTCCCCCGTCAGAGCGCGTATGCCCGCGCTCGCGCACGCCGCGCCTATCACGTTCGAGAGCAGCACAAGCCCCTGACCTCCCACGCCGGACATGTACACGCTGAACTCCGCATCAGCCATGGTCATCCCCCCTCCCTCTCCTTGATGGAGCCGAACGGGCACAGCTTCGCGCACACGTCGCACTTGTCGCACAGCTCCTTCGATATGACGGACTTGCGGTCGTCATCGTCGATCGACAGTGCCGGGCAGTAGAACTCCCGGATGCACGTGTACGGCTTCTTGCAGGCCTCTTTGCTCACGTCGTTCGAGGATATCTTCTCGCCGCGCTTCCGCTTCAGCCTGTCGGCGTGGAGCGCGCATGCCCTCCTCGATATGATGACGTTCGGCCCCTTCCTCGACAGCGCCTCCTTCATGGGCCCGACCGCCTTCTTGACATCGTAAGGGTCGACGATCGTGATGTCCTCGAGCCCGAACCCGCGCAGGACATTCTCTATGATCATCGGTTTGGCCGCCCTCCCGCCGGCGTTCACATCGGAGCCAGGGTTGGGCTGCTGGCCGGTCATGGCGGTGACCTCGTTGTCGAGTATGAGCAACGTGAAGTCGTCCCCGTGGTGTATCGCGTTGACGAGCCCGGGCAGGCCCGCGTGATAGAACGTCGAGTCACCCACGATGGCCACGACCTTCTCCTCCACCGCGTATTGGAGGCCGGCGGCCACGCCCATGCAAGCGCCCATGCACAGGAGTGTGTCGCCGTAGTTGATGGGCTCAAGGAAGCTCATCGAATAGCACCCTATGTCGGTCGCTACCACGTGCTTCACGCCCTTCAGGGCCTGCTTGAGCGCGTGCAAGGACGCCCTGTGCGGGCACCCTGGACAGAACGTGGGCCATCTGTCCGCCAGTCCTTCCTTGAGCTCCTGGGCTCTGTCCATTACCGCCTTGTAGTCGACCGGTGGCTTCATCCCGAGGGCCTTCGCGATTCCGTCGACGACGATGTTCGTGTTGTACTCGAAGGCTTCACTGAAGTGCCCCGTCCACTTGCCCACGACCCTCACGGACGGATTAGCATCCTTCGCGATGGCCGTCACATGGAGCTCCAGATATGGGGAGAGCTCCTCGACGATGATGACCGTCTTGAGCTTCTTCAGGAAGCCCCCGATGAGCTTCCTCGGCAGTGGATACGTGGTGCCTAGCTTGAGCATCGAGGGCTCGATGCCCAGCTCGCGGCACGCGTCGACGGAGTAGTTGTACCCCGCCCCGCTCGTGATGATGCCAGTATCGGAATCGGCGTCCTCCACGATGTTCAGGTCAGACCCCTCGAACTCGTCCTCGAGTCTCATGGCCCTCTCGAGCATCGCGAGCTTGAAAGTCCTGGCCGAGTCAGCGACGGTCACGAACCTGCCCGGGGGATGGTCCCACCTGACCTTCGCGAACGGCTTCCTCTCGACCTTCCCGATGTCGATGATGCCGCTCTGGTGGTTCACCCTCGTGGTGGTCCTGAGGAGCACTGGCACTCCGTACTTCTCGGATATGTCGAACGCCGCCTTGACCATCCTCTTTGCCTCTGCGGGGTCCGAGGGCTCGAGCATGGGCACGTACGCGCTCGGGCCGAAGATCCTCCCATCCTGCTCGGTCTGGGACGAGTGTGCCTGTGGGTCGTCCGCGACCACGAGCACCATGCCGCCTCTGACGCCGGTGTATGAGAGCGAGTAGAACGCGTCGGAGGCGACGTTCAGCCCGACGCTCTTCATGCTCGTGATGGACCTGAGCCCCGCCATCGCCGCCCCTGCGCAGGTCTCGAGCGCGACCTTCTCGTTCGCCGAGATCTCCATCCGATAGTCGAACTCGGGGGCGACCGCGGAGAATGTATCGAGCACCTCTGTAGTGGGCGACCCTGGGTACGCCGACACGATCTTGACATCAGCCTCTATGGCGCCTCTGACGATAGCCTCGTTGCACAACATGAAGGCCCTGGCCGGACCTTCTCTGACGACATCTGCCGTTCCCACACGCACCACTTCCTGCTCCGGGCATCCGATTGGCTCGGACGTTGATTGCGTTTGTGGTGAATGGGCGGGTGGGTGTCCATCTTTTCCCCGAACAAATACGGTCCGGCGCGCTCACTCCTCTTTGGGCTTGACCCGCACGTCCATGACCTCTTGGGCCTTCCTTCTGACATTGAGCGGGTTCGGCACGGCCTCCCAGATGATCGAGCCAGTGCGTCCATGCGAACCCTGGGTCGAGAAGTTGATGGTCCCGTACCCCAGGATCCGCTTGCCTGCCGATTGGGACACGCTCATGTTCGTGACCATCCCGAGCGGGATGTCTTCGTAGGTCTTGCCTAGGATGCCCCTCTGGATGATGATTCTCTCATCCGTGATCGCGTATATCGTGCTGCCCCATCTGAGCCACTTGACCATGAAGTACAGCACACAGAGAACGAAGATGCCGAGAACGGCCCATTCGATGTACTGTCCGTATTCGCCATCCAGATACTCCTGTATGTACGGCAGTTCGGGTGCGCGGGGGATGTACTGCCAGAGGAAGACCATCAGGGCGAGCAGGCCGATGATGATCGCGAGCGAGGCGGATATCATGTACTTGATCGCGGCGGGGCGAGACTCGTATACCATGCGCTCATCGCTCGACAGCATGCTCCTCGGTATATGCTTGGCCGTTCCTGCCATAATCCAGACCAGGTAGTGCAATGTCCCTGACGGGTATTTTAGACTTGACCACGTTCATCGCACGCGCGCGTCATGTGGCTCCACCTGGAATCATATATATAGCGCTCAAACGCGTATACACTCAGACGACGGCAACGCCAGGATACCCCCCGAGGTGATGCTGTTGACCATATACTGTGAGGAGATTCTGAATGTCCGTTAGAGAGAGTTTTCTAGGAACTGCTGTGACCTTGACGTTGGGTTTGGCGTTGTTGACCGGTGTCCTGGTCGTTGTGCCCGAAGGGACGACCGCATTGCCCGAAGATGCCTGGATACGGGGGGTTGTTGATGATGGCTCCGACCCGATCCCAGGAGTATATGTCAAGGTGATGCTGTTCACAGCTGGCGGTCTGGACGTCGGGTACGACTTCACTGATGTAGCGGGCGAGTACATGATTGGCCTGCCCGGTGGATTCGAGTACATGGTACTCGCGGCGAACGGGAGCTACTACATGAGCCTGACCATGGCCGACGTCATGGCGGGCGAGACGGCCTGGGTTAACCTGACACTCGAACCAATCGCTCCTGTTGTCGCAGACATCACGATCAAGGGCTACGTCATGGACGAGGAGGGAACTCCGGCCGTCAGCGGCCACGTCCTCGGGATATCGAACGACCCGATGGGAGGCGACATGCCGTTCTATGCGAACGTGACCACTCCTGACGTCTCTGGTTACTTCGAGGTCAATGTCATAGAGAGCTCCACGGGCGGCGGCTCGGTCGCGTTCGACAATCCCGGCTACCAGATGGTGGACAACTCCACGGACTCCCCCCTCGTGGGAGGCGAGACATACTGGTTCAACATAACCCTCGTCAGCACGTCACTTGTGGACGATTCGAGGGTTTCTGGAGAGGTGACGGATTCTGAGACAGGTCTGCCGATCGAGGGCGTCCTGGTGACAGTGGAGATATGGAATTCCTACCTCCCCGGTGATTACGCGAATTTCACATTCACCGACTCCGATGGCTATTATGAGATGAACGTGACCAACGGGACCGCGGACATCTGGTTCACCAAGGGTGGTTACTCGATGGCGATGTTCGAAGAGGAGACCATCAACCCCGGAGATGACCTCCAGTTCGACGCCTCGCTGAGGTCTCTGAACTGCGTCGTGAAGGGGAACATCACGGACCTGGATTCAGGCCTGCCAATCGCATTCGCCCGTGCGGTGATAATGGACATGGATGGCAACATTGCGTTCGCATCGACCGACGGCTCTGGATACTACGAGCTGGACGCCTTCGATGGCACTGATATGATGCTGGGGGCGGAGGCCGAGGGATACTCGCGCGCCTACATGTTCATCACCCTCTCTCCGGGAGACGAGGTCTGGCACGATTTCGGGTTGTTGCCCGTGTCCGCTTGGCTTGAAGGTACGGTCACGGATGTCATATCCGGCCTGCCTATCGAGGGCGCATGGGTGCAGGCTGAGTCGGACGTGTATGGAGACAGTGACGACTCCGACGCGACTGGATACTACAACATATCTCTCGTCCCGGGCGATTACACCGTACGCGCGAACACGATGGATTACAGGGAACAGAACGTGGATGTCACCGTGGTCGATGATGCGGCCACCGTGCAGGACTTCGCACTCATACCGTGGGACCTGGACGAAACGGTCCTCGTGTCCGGATACGTGACGGATGCAGACTCCGCCGACCCCATATCAAATGCGCGGGTCAGAATGGCGCTTCCAGACCTATCGTATCAGAATAGCACGTACACTGATGTCGACGGCTTCTACGAGATATATGTCGCGCCGCTAGATGACATGCCCATCGGGGCGACCGCATACATGCATGCACCATCATACGACACGCTCGAGTGCGAGGGGCTCACCTCCTTGATGCTCGACTTCCAGCTCGCTCCTGACCCGTACGCTCCCAACCTGACGTACGAACAGAGCCCGCTGACGAACATCAGCTGGACCAACCCGATGGTCATAGATGCTGAGGCTGAGGACCTGAACATGAAGCAGTTGCTGTTGTTCAACTTCATGCCCTGGTATTCCGAAGGTGGCTTTGACCATCTCTACATCATAGAGGGCGCATCCGTCTCCTTCGACCCGTTCGAGCCATCTTCTGGCCTGGACTACACCCAGGACGGCGACAACTACACGGTCCAAGACGAGTTCAACGGCACGCTCGACGACTCGTCTGTGACCGGTGGATGGCTGGACAATGGCACCGGTGAAGTGTACCTCACGGCCTACAAGCAGTCGTGGGGGCTGGATATTCTGTACGGCATCAGGGCGTACTACACGAACGACACGCTCACGGACATGCCTGGCGCCGCGTATTTCGACTCCGAGACCGGTGAGTACCTGATGTTCTACTTCGACTGGGGCTTCCCGACGGCGGACCCCGACGACCTGTATGGCATGATCGAGCCACGGGTCTCCCACATATCCATAGAGGAGGGGAACCCGTCGAACTGGATGTGGGCTGAGGAGGCAGGCCTCGGCGAGTCGAGTGTCGTGGGCCTGACGTACATCCCTGACCCGCTCGTCCCGAGCGGGGACTACGCCATGCTGTTCGGCGTCAGCGACTTCGGGGACCAGGGCAACTGGTTCGTGACGCCATACACCGTCGACAATGACCTGCCTGTCGCCGATGCGGGGCCTGATCTGGACGTCGTGGTGGACGTCGAGTGCACTATCGACGGCTCGGGCTCGTCCGACAATGTGGGGATAGCCAACTACACTTGGGAGTTCGATGACGACTCGGTTCCAGTCACGCGCTATGGTGAGTCCTTCGACTACACGTTCACGGTGGCGGGGTCATATGATGTGACCCTCACTGTCGTGGACGGCGCAGGACATGACGCCTCGGACACGATGACCGTCACGGTTTCCCTTGACGCGTCCCCGGTCGCCGACGCAGGGCCCGACCAGGAGGCCGATGAGGACACCGTCGTCTCATTCGATGGCGATGGGTCGACAGACGACGTGGGCGTCGTCAACTGGACATGGTCCATCCCCGCGTTGTCGGTTGATATGTACGGGGCCACACCCGAATACATGTTCGCTGAGCCAGATGTCTACATCGTCGAGTTGGTCGTCACGGATACGATCGGACAGGAGTCTGATGTCGACGACATGACCGTCACGGTCCTCGATGTGACTGCGCCGACGGCTGATGCAGGCGCGGACCAGGATGTGTTCTACGGAGATGCCGTGACCTTCGATGGTTCGCTCTCGGACGACAATGTGGGTGTCGCATCGTTCGAGTGGACATTCGACGATGACGGGTCCGTGAGCCGTTCGGGGGAGACCGTTGATTACACGTTCAGCGCCCCGGGTGAATACACAGTGACGCTGACGGTCGCGGACGACGCCGGGAACGAAGACACCGACATCATGGTGGTCACGGTGACGGACGACGAGGCCCCGGTCGCGGACGCTGGCGAGGACCCGGTCGGTGTGGCCGCGGGAGACATCGTCACGCTGGATGGCTCGGGCTCCACGGATAATTACGCCGTCGAGGACTACACATGGACCTTCACTGACGAAACCGATGTCACCCTGGACGGGGTCACTGCCGATTACACGTTCGAGAACGAGGGCGAGTTCACCATCACCCTGACCGTCTCAGACAACGCGGGCCTCACTGACACTGACACGGTCGTGGTCAGAGTCGGCCCGACCAACGAGGGCCCAGATGCGGATGCGGGCGACGACATGACCACCGCCGAGGGTGACACGGTCGAGTTCGACGGTTCCGGCTCTTCGGACGACGTGGGCATCGCGACGTATACATGGACGTTCGAGTACGATGACGAGGTCGAGACGCTCACCGGCGAACTCGCGGAGTTCGCGTTCGAGATACCGGGGACATACATCGTCACGCTCAACGTGACCGACGACGAGGGCGAGTGGGACACCGACACGGTCGTGGTGATCGTGGAGGAGAAGGCATCCACTTTCCTGACGGACTACTGGTGGGTCCTGGCTGCGGTGGCGGCCATCGTGGTCATCGGCGCCCTGGCCATGCTCATGAAACGCGGCAAGAGCGGCCCTGGACCGTCGAAGAAGGCGGACGAGGACGAGGAACTCGAGGAGGCGGAACTGCCTCCTCCTGACGACGAGGACCTCTGAGGCCCCTGTCCAAACCCCAAGAAACCCTTTATGATGTTTCTCACGCCCTTCTCGCATCGAGCGTCAGTCACGTAGTGCGCGCGCAGGCGAAACTGAGAGATACCTCCATGGCAGTATCTGTGTCAGGTTCTACGGATGCTGACGCCAACACACCTCATGGTGGTGGTCCTCGCGGCCATGTTGCTGAGGCTCAATCGGGACGAGTGGTTCATCGCGCTCCTCTTCGGTGTCGCCATCGCCGCCGATCACCTGTTCGCCGTGCCGCGGTACGTGTCGGACAACGGGTGGGCCGCCCTCCTGAGGCAGTCATGGGACGACGCCTCTGGCCTCCCGTGGAAGTCATGGTTCCACTATCCGATGGCGGCCATCGTCGTCGGATACCTGTCAATAGGTTGGAGGCTGGCTCTTCCTCTCGCATTCTGGGCCCTGCACTTGGGAATGGACGGGCTCCAGCTCGCGCTCGGGGATTTGAACATCGTCGTAGAGTCCGCCCTGCTCCTGGGGTCAACCGCCGGCGTGGTCTTCTTGGCGTATTCGCACTGGTCGTTGATGACCGGCGGGTCCGGGCTGAAGGCGTACGCGGGATTCATCGCGACGTCGTCGAGGACCAAGCTCTCGAGCCTCAAGGGAATCATGTGAGTGTGCGCTTGTAGAACCTCACGAGGAATATGACCCAGACGACCTCGAACACTATGCAGATGGTGGCCGGGACAGCTACGATGGGTTCGAAAAGCGCGATCGCAAGGGTCGCGGTCAGCCCGAGGTTCTTGTAACTCGCGAACAGGACATGGGGTATGCGCTCCTCTTTGGGAACTCCACGCGCCCGGAGCACGTACTCCGTCCCGAGCCCGGTCCCGAAGGTCCTGACGATTGACGCGACGGATATCGCAGCGACGATCCAGAGCTCCTCGAAAAACGCCTCCCGGTTGGAGCCCGCGACGGCGAATATGAGCACGGCGAAGGAGAGGTTCATCGCGATGGACATGGTCCGCTTCTCGATGCTGACCTTCGTCATGAGCCGCGAGAGTCCCATGGGCAGGACGATCAGCAGGAGGAGCGATATCACGAGGCTGTCCACCGACACGGCGGAGCCGATGAGTGCCAGTGATATCACTGGCATGAGACCAAGTGCCACGATGTAGTTGACAGATGTGGAGAACAACGCCTTGGATGTCTTCCCGCCCATGATGGTGGTGAAAGGGACGACCGACACAGCAGACGGTGCAGCGGCCATGAGCACCCAACCCCACCAGAGGTCCTCGGGGAACATGCTCCCCAGAGCCAGGATGACTGCTGTGAGCATGCCGTAGTTCAAGGCGAGGGCGATGACCGCGTCCTTCGCGTGGTCCTTGCTCCGAGCCTCGGCCAGCCTGACGTTCGAGAGCGAGAGCGTCATCAGGATCGCCAGAGACGCCATCGATAGTTCCTTGGTCAGGATCGGGAAGCCGCCGAGCAGAACGCCGAGTACCAGGCCCAGGGCCATCATCGCGCTGTAGCTCTCCAGTATCTTTGTCGGCCCCATCATCGAATCCGAGGACCGTGCCGGTACAAATATGCTTCCCGCTCGGGTTCACCAGACGCCACCTAATCCTTTTTATGCAGGCTCCTTCATCGGTGGGCGATGAGCCTGGTCGAATGGGGCACAGATGTGATCCTCGACTTGATCTCGACCCTGGGTTACCCGGGCATTTTCCTCCTCATGACCGTCGAGGGAATACTCACGCCCATCCCGAGCGAGCTGATAATCCCGTTCGCGGGATACTTGGCCGCGGAGGGCGAGATGAACCTCCTGCTCGTGATAGTCGTAGGGACCACCGGAGCGGCCATAGGAAACACCGTTGCTTACTTCATCGGCTACCGCGTGGGACGCCCTTTGATCCAGAGATACGGCAGGTACATCATGCTCAACGAGAAGGACCTCGGGCTGGCTGAGAGGTGGTTCGCCAAGTACGGCGATATCGGCGTCCTCCTGGGCCACGCGATTCCGGGCGTCCGCTCTTTCATATCGTTCCCCGCGGGGATAGGCAAGATGCGCCTGAGGAACTTCGTCGTGTTCTCCACCGTCGGGGCGCTCATCTGGACGACCGTGCTCGCTGTGACGGGATATATCCTTCTGGATGAATGGCGCAGGTTCGCAGACACGACCGAGAACATCGACCTCTATGTCGTCATAGCTGCGGTTGCGATCATCATCGGCTATCTGTATTGGACCAAGAGGCGGGCGCGGACAGGCGGAGAATGAAGTCATCGATCGCCTGTTCGAGATGTCAGGCCCGTTCTAGCCGTAGTAGTACTCGCCCCTGCCCTTCTGCTCCCGGTCGAGCCTCGAATCCTTCTTGTTTATCCTGGGCCGGGAAGTGTCCTGATCGCGCCTGAACGTGATGTCCACGTCCTTGAGGAACCTGTTCATGCCCTCGCGCATATCCATCGGCCCCTCCGCCTGGCCCTTGGTCGAGGCCACCCCTGAGAACACCATGAGTGAGTCTGATATGAGGTCTATCATGTACACGTCGTGGTCCACGACCACGGCCGACTTCCCGAGCTTCTCGATGACCCTCCTGATGGTCTTCGAGGTCGTCATCCTCTGGGACGAGTCGAGGTACGCCGATGGCTCGTCAATCAGGTATATGTCCGACTGTCGACCGAGGCATTCCGCGATCGCGACCCTCTGCAGCTCCCCTCCTGACAGGGTGTCGACGTCCTTGTCCATCAGGTACTTGAGACTTAGCGGATGCGCCACCTCCGCCTGGAAGAACCCCGCATCGAAGTCGTTGCCCAGGGATGTCCGAAGCATGTCCCTCACGGTTCCCTCGAACTCGGGCTTGATGTACTGGGGCTTGTAGCTCACGGTCGCCTCGCCCGAGACCTCGCCTGAGCTGGGCGCGATCTCTCCCGCGAGCACCTTCACGAAAGTCGTCTTGCCAGTCGCATTCGGCCCAACGGCGCCGACGACCTCGCCCTTCCTGATGGCGCCTGCGGAGACGTGCAGGCTGAAGTTCTTGAAGCGCTTGCTGAGCGCTGTGAATGTGACGAGCGGCTCGGACTGCCAGTCGCTCCTCGGCGGCCTCTTCTCGAACTTGATCTCGGTGTCCCTGAACCTGATGTTCTCCTCCCTCAGGTATCCTTCGAGGTACACGTTGATGGCGGTCCTCACGGGCCTGGGCTGGGCCATCACGCCGTACGCTCCCTCGGAGCCGTACATTATGTGGACGAGGTCAGCTAGGAAGTCGATTATCGCGAGATCGTGTTCGATGACCACGACCTGCTTCCTCGTGCTGAGGTCCTGGACCACCTTCGCGACCTTGAGCCTCTGGAATATGTCCAGATACGATGATGGCTCGTCGAAGAAGTACACATCGGCGTCCTTGAGCATCGTGGCCGCGATGGCGACCCTCTGAAGCTCCCCGCCGGAGAGCTTTGATACGTCTCTGCCGAGTATGTTGTCTATCCCGAGGAGCTCCGCCGTTTCCTTCAGTCTGGAGCTGTCGTCCACCTTCTCGAGGAGTGCCCTGACCTCTCCCTTGTGCACCGCCGGGAGCTTGTCGACGTACTGTGGCTTGAGTGCGGTCCTGGTCTTTCCATCCGCAAGGCCTTTGAAGTATTCGTGGAGCTCGGTGCCGGCATACTTCTCGAGCACCTTCGTCCAGTCCCCAGGATGGTCGAAATCGCCGAGGTTCGGGACGACCTGGCCAGACAGGATTGAAATCGCAGTCGTCTTGCCGATGCCGTTCGGGCCCAGAAGACCTATCACCTGCCCGGACCTGGGGGCAGGGAGCCTGTACAGTCTGAAGGAGTTCTTGCCGTACTGGTGCACGAGCTCGCCCACGAGCTCCTGCGGCAGGCCGATGATCTTGATCGCCTCGAACGGGCACTTGTGGACGCATATGCCGCAGCCGACGCACAGCTCCTCGGCGATGACGGGCTTCCCCGAGTCGCCCATGGCGATGGCGTCCACGCCCGTGCGCACGGGCGGGCAATAGCGTATGCACTCTTGGCTACACCGCTTCGGCTGGCATCTGTCCTTCAGAAGGACCGCTATCCTCATCGGGTTGGGTTAAGGCGGGTCCGTTTAAAAAAGTATCAGCGACTATTCCTTCAGGCCCAGCTCGATCTCCTGGACCAAGGGCTCGATCTCCAGCTCTATGTATCCCACCGTCTGCACGAGCTCATCGGCTTTGAACTTCTGACCGTAGGACCACAGTTCCCTCAGATAGCTCCCGGCCTTGTCGCTCAGGAACCACTCCTCCCCGAACTTCTCCACCAAGGCCGCCCTGAGCTGCCCCTCGAACACCCACGCGCGGAGGTACTCTGCGCAGTAGAACCCGTCGTCCACGTCCTCGAGGAAGTGCTTGTCCGTGTGCTTGAACCTGAGGGCCTTCTGCAGAGTGGTTCTGTAGACCTCGCCCAGCTCGGGCGACACCTTGGCCTGGTGGAGCTTCATCTCGTACACGAGCTTCGATGCGTACCTACGCAGGAACATGAGCTTGTTGACGAGGGCGAATCGCACATAATCTCCGGAATCCTCGAAGCCCAGGTACCTCTTCAACCACAGCCTGTCATTGACGAGATAGTTGAACAGGAATGCGAAAGCCTCTGTGACAGAGTTGTCGCCGAGGTACCTGTATTCCGCAGGGAGCTTTCTGTCAGTGCTCCCGAAATGCCATGCGTGCCCTCCCTCGTGGAAGAACGACTCGTAATCCCGCCATCCACCCATGGGCTTGATCACGAGCTTCACGTCGTCGGGCACCTTGATGGGAGCGCAGAACGCCCTCGGTGTCTTCTTCTCCCTGTCCTCGGTGTCGATCGTGATGTTTCCATAGGACTCGGGGTCCATACCCATCGCTTTGAGCGTCTCGAAGAACGCCCCCACGAGCCGGTCCTTCGAGAAGTACCGGTCGTACTCCTCCCCTTTGAACGCGTATGGTATGTCACAGCTCCACGCATCCGATAGGGAAAGTTTCGCCTTCTCTCTCAGAATCTTGTCCATCTCTTCCACATACAGCTTCTCTGTCCTGCGGAGAAGGTCCTCCATGCTCTCCTCCAGCTTCTTGTAGTCGATGCCTTTGAGGCTGGAGCACATGTCCCTGTAGTTCTTGAACGCCAGTTCCGAGGAGGTGTCGTGAGCCTTCGCCATCCGTTCCAGAAGTACGGCGTTCAGCTCGGTCATAGTGTCGAGTTTCGCCTCGAACAGCCGGTGCCTGGTCTCAGGATCCGGCTCGTTCCTCAGTCTCACGGGGACCATCCTGTACGGGATGTCCTCGCCTCCAAAGGAGATAGTGGTCTTCGCCTCCCATGTGTTGACCTTGTCCGTGAACCCCTTGACGGCGCTGTCGACGTATCCCATGGTGGAGAACGCTCGTAGATATCTCTGCCAGCGCTTGTCCTCCTCCGGCGGGGCGTCCTCGCCCGCCTTGACGACGGTCTCGATGGCCAGCGTCGAGAACAGGTGTGAGTACTTGTCGTATATCGGAACGGTGCTGAGCTCGTCCTTTAGGCCGGCGTAGTTGCCGTAGAACTCCGCCATCAGCTCGCTCTGGAACGCCTCCAGATCTCCCCTGACCCGGCCAAGTTCAAGCGAGGCCATGGTGCCGAAATCACGGTCATCCGGTATATTCGTTTCCGTCCAAACCGCCTTCGGCCAAGCCTTTTGCAGTCCGGTGACGGCAAGGCCAATATCATAAAATATCTCTCCACGCCCTACTCGGGGCACTGGCAGCCAGTTGGTTGCCCAAGGTGCGCCTGATCATGGACCCCGAGACCGTCATGGCATTCATCGCGATCGGTTCCATCATCTTCATCGGATTCTTCGGTAACATGTTCTTCAATAGGTACAGGATCCCCGATGTCCTGATACTGATCATACTGGGCATGATCATCGGACCGGACATATTGGGCAACAGGTTCGGCCTCGTGACCAACGAAACGATGTTGGACATCGACACTTTCAAGGACCTGTTCCTGTCTGCGGCTCTGGTCATCATCCTGTTCGACGGCGGGCTGTCGCTCGATGTCAGGACCGTCCTGGAATCGATGCGCATGACCGCGGTCATGTCCATCCTGACATTCATTGTCGAAATGGTCGCGATTGCCACCGCCCTCCACTTCATCATGGATATCGACTTCATGGTGTCCTTGGTGCTGGGGTCCATCGTCGGGGGCACTACTGGCGCGGTCGTTATACCGCTCGCCAACAGGATGAGGATCAAGCCTCGGACGAAGTCCATGCTCATCCTGGAGAGCGTCATCACCGACGTGCTCGTGATCGTCACGACGCTGACCATCATATCGGTGGTGGAAATCGGGGAGGTCAGCCTGCTCGCAGTGTCCGCTGAGCTCGCCATCAAATTCGTCGTGGGCGGGGTCGTGGGCCTGGTCGCGGGCATCCTTTGGCTCTACGTACTCGAGAAGTTGCACAATCAGCCGCTGTCCTATATGATCACTGTCGCGGCGCTGTTCATGGTCGCGGGCATTGTCGAGCTCCCCCCGGTCAGCAGCTCGGGGGCGGTCGCCGCCCTCCTCTTCGGCCTCGTGATTGGCAACAGGAAATTCATGAGGAACCGCCTGTCGTCCCTGTCCCTGACGACCTTGACCGAGGACCATATCCACCACTTCCACGCTGAGATCACGTTCTTCGTCAGGACCTTCTTCTTCGTGTACCTAGGCCTATCCTTCAGGTTCGGTACGTTCACTGGGATCCACCTGGTAGCCGGGCTCCTGGTCATAAGCATAATCGTGCTCGCGAGGAGGCTCACCTCGATGATGGTTTGGAAGATGGGAGAGATGGAGACGGAGGACGCGAACGCCGTGTTCTCGATGATGCCCAAAGGTCTTTCTGCGGCCGTGCTCGCCACTTTCCCAGCTGTCGCGCTCGCGGGGACTGATGTGTGGCATGAGAGCTACGGCGCGTTGTTCCTCAACGTGACCCTGCTGGTCATCCTCGGCACGACCGCGCTGGCTACGATCTTCAGCTTCGCGACGGAGAAGGGCATCGACCGGAGGAACCGGCGTGCGCTCAGGAAGAGACTGATGGAGTGAGCGCACGCGGATCGTGCATCGGACAGCCGCGCTACATTTAATAGCGCCGCGTTCCATGGTGGACGGCTGGTCCACATGGCTAGGGTATTGGTGTGCGTCGCATGGCCGTATGCGAACGGTTTGATACACGTCGGTCACATGACGGGCTCCATCCTCCCAGCCGACATATTCGCTAGGTTCAACAGGCTCGTGGGCAACGAGACGCTGATGGTCTCGGGCTCAGACATGCACGGCGCCCCGATCACGGTCAGCGCGGACAAGGAGGGCGTGTCCCCGGAGACCATCGCGAGCAGATACCACGAGGCCAACGCGAAGGCCATCATGGACCTGGGCATCAACTTCGACCTGTACACACACACTCATACTCTCAACCACCAAGAGGCCACCAGGGAGGTGTTCCTCAAGCTCCTGGAGAAGGGACATCTGGTCAAGGATTCCACCCCCCAGTTCTTCTGCCCGAGCTGCAAGAGGTTCCTCCCCGATAGGTACGTCGAGGGCACGTGTCCTCATTGTAAGTACGAGCGCGCGCGCGGGGACCAGTGCGACTCTTGCGGCATGGACCTGAACGCCGAGCAGCTCGTCGATGCGCGATGTCAGCTGTGCGGTGGGGTGCCTGAACTCAGAGATACAGAGCACTACTTCCTGAAACTGTCCCACTTCACTGACGATCTGATCGGATACGCGGAATCGAGCACCCATTGGCGTCCACATGTGCGGGCCTTCACGGTCAACGTCCTCAAGGAAGGCCTCAAGGACCGCCCGATCACCAGGGACATCTCGTGGGGAGTCCCGGTGCCGGTCCCCGGCTTCGATGACAAGAGGATCTATGTGTGGTTCGAGGCCGTCATTGGCTACCTCTCCGCGACGAAGGAGTGGGCGAACACCGAGGGTAAGCCGGAGGATTGGAGAAGGTTCTGGGAGGACCGCGAGTGCAGGAGTTACTACTTCCTCGGCAAAGACAACATCATCTTCCACACGATCATCTGGCCGGCCATGCTCCTCGGGCATGGAGGGCTGAACCTCCCGTACGACGTCCCCGCGAACCAGTATATGAACCTGGGCGGACAGAAGTTCTCGAAGAGCATGGGCGTGAGCATAGACATTCCGTCCTTGCTGGGCAAGTTCAAGCCGGACGTGGTGCGGTACTACCTGTCGGCCAACATGCCGGAAACCAAGGACTCCGAGTTCTCGTGGGAGGATTTCGCGCAGAGGGTAAACAACGAGCTCGTCGCTACTTACGGCAACTTCCTGCACAGGGCGCTGTCGTTCACATACAAGAATTACGGCAAGGTCCCTGAGAAAGGGGACCTTGATGACAGGGACAGGGACGCCCTGAGGAGGGTCGAGGACGCCAGCAAGGAGGTCTCGGCAGCCCTGGGTGCATGCGAGTTCCGGCGTGCCCTCAAAGGAGTCATGGACCTTGCACAGTTCGGCAACCAGTACTTCGACGCGGTCGCGCCATGGTCCCTGGTGGGCACGGACAAGGCGCGGTGCGGCACGGTGCTTCACGTGAGCCTCGTGATTTCGAAGGCGCTCGCAGTCATGGCATATCCGTTCATGCCGTTCTCGTCCGAGTCCGTCTGGAAGCAGCTGTGCATGGACTCCACGATCGAGGAGACGGGATGGAAGGCCGTCGCCCTGCCCCTGAACGAGGGTAGGGAACTGCAGAAGCCGTCCCCGCAGTTCGCCAAGGTCGAGGCGGCCTCTCCGAGCGAGTTCCAGAAGTACGCCGCGCTCAACCTGAAGATCGGCAAGGTCATGGATGTCCAGCAGCACCCGAACGCTGACAAGCTCTACCTTATGAAGATAGACATAGGAAGGCCTATCACGATCGTCAGCGGACTCAAGGAGTTCTACACCGCGGACGAGCTCAAGACCAAGACGCTCGTGATAGTGACGAACCTGGAGCCAGCCACCCTGAGGGGAGTGAAGTCCGAGGGCATGTTGCTCGCGGCTGAAGCCGGGGATAGGTTGGCACTGCTGACCCCCGAGAAGGACCTCCCCGCGGGCACGCAGGTGTCGAGCGGGCTCGATATTGGCCAGAAGCTGCTCAGCTTCAAGGAGTTCCAGAAGCTGGACATGAAGTCTGGAGCCCTCGAGTCGACCGTGCCGCCAGTGCTGGAGGTCGGGGGACGGAAGGTCCAGTGCGTCGTTGAGAAGGGCGATGCGGGGAAGGTATACCCCGCGTTCCTGGCCGGCGATAAGGCCCTGGTCATCACTGCGGCCGATGGCACGAAGATGGTCTTCGACAGGGAGATTGCCGCGGGCGCGAAGATAAGATGAGGCTCGACCTGCACGTCCATTCGACCCATTCCAGGGACGGCACCGCCTCCCCTGGCGACATCGTGCGCAGATGCAGACAGCTGGGACTGGCCGGTCTCGCGATCACAGACCACAACGCCATCGAAGGCTCGCTCGAGGCGAGTGCGCTCGGAAGGGCCGAAGGCCTCCTCGTCGTGACGGGGTCCGAGATATCCTCGTCGGACGGGCATGTGCTGGCATACGGCATCAGGGAGGTCATACCACGCGGCCTGCCCGCCGCAGAGACCGTCGACAGGATCAGAGCCGTCGGAGGAGTCGCCGTCGCGGCCCATCCCGTCAGGTTCCCATCGGGCCTCGGGCTCGAAGTCGCTGAGCGTGTCGGTTTTGACGGGTTGGAGGTCCTGAACGGAGGGAGCTCAGCCAGAGCGAACAGGTCCGCCATGAGTCTGGCGGAAAGGTTAGGCCGGCCTCAGACAGGAGGCAGCGATGCGCACAGGCTACGAGAGGTCGGCCGGTCGTACACGTCCATCGAGAATGTCTTCACCGAGGATCAGGTCCTGGACTCGATGAGGAAAGGTCTCTCACGGCCAGGAGGCAGGAGCAGGACTAACGTGGAAGGCATCATCTATTCCGTCGAGATGCTCGTAGAATGGCTCCGGGGCGGCATGAAACGGCTCTGAGATCAGATGTTCTTGGCGATCTTCTCCCCGATGACCCTAAGCTTGTTGGCGAGGTCGGCCGTTTGGATCTCGTGACTCGAAGTGACGACCAGGAGCGCTCTTGTCCCTGCGCTCGTGAGCACCATCTTCCCACGGCTGAGCTCGACCGAGACATACTGCAGCTTGTCCTTCATCTCGGCGGTCGCGGTCTCGGCGGCGCCGAGCAGGATGGCGGACATCGCCACGTACGTCTCGAGGTGCACTCCCCGTGGGCTGTCGCCGGCTATGTGCATGCCGCTTCTTGACACGACGGTCGCCTCGTAAACCGATGGGATGGACCGCACCTCGTCTAGAATCTTCTCTATCGCAAGATACTCAGGCATGGTTCAAACAGCCCCCTCTGACACGCAGGATGAGCATGACCCAGAGAGAATATAAACTTTAGGCGAGCGTTGTGAGGTCACGGCCATCGCCTGGGACGGTCGGAACGGCACTATCCCTCCCTCGATGGGTTGATATCCGCATAGCCCAATCAAGCAGGCGGACCAGATGAAGATACTCCACCAGGACGCTAGGAGCAACGAGATCAAGCTCATGCCGCAGAACATCGACGACCTTTGGCACCTCTCCAACCTTATAGACGAGAGGGACCTGGTCTTCGCGATGACGTTCCGGCGCAAGGAGGAGCTGTCCGACAAGCTCCGCACCGAGAGGATGGAGAAGGTGCGGATGCGGCTCGGCATCAGTGTCGAGAGGGTCGAGTTCCACGAGTCGGACGACAGGCTCAGGATACTCGGCAAGATAGTTTCCGGCCCACAGGACATCGGCGAGCACCACACCCTCATGTTGTCACCGGGGGACGACATCACCATCGTCAAGCCAGTATGGAGGTCCCACCACTTCGACCGGATCAAGCGGTCGGTGGCGGCCGCCGAGAAACCCTCGATCGTGTTTGTATCCATCGAGGACACCGAAGCGGTCGTGGCTGCTGCGAGGGAGTATGGGCTCAAGGAGCACGCTACGATAACGCGCAACCCTGGGGGCAAGATGTACGACGCGAAGCCCAACGAGGTCGAGTACCTGGACGAGGTAGTGGATAAGCTCAGGTCGATCTACAAGGACGAGCCGTTGATCGTGCTCGGTCCGGGTTTCCTCAAGGAAGCCCTCTCGAAACGCATCCGGGAGAAGATGCCGGAGGCGGCCTCGTCCCTGTCGATCCACTCCACGGGTCAGGCCGGCATGGCTGGCATAAACGAACTGATGAAGAAGGGTGTCGCGGGCAAGCTGTTGGACGACACGCGCGTGGCGCACGAAACACACATGGTCGAGGAACTGTTCGCTGAGATAGGCAAGGACGGGATGTTCGCGTATGGTGAGGCCTCGGTCGCCAACGCTGTCGCGGCGGGGGCGGTGCGCCTTCTCCTTGTCCTCGATACGAAGGTGCGGACCCCGTCTGTCGAGAGGCTGCTGAGGTCGGTCGAGGAAGCGAGGGGAGAATTTGCCATCATCAGTTCTATGCACGAGGCTGGCCGCAGGCTGGAATCGCTCGGCGGGGTCGCGGGGCTGCTGCGGTACAAGATGGAATAGGTCTCAGTAGAGCCTCTTCCTTGCGTTCACGATGTCCATGGTCGCGTCTATGAGCATGGCAATGGGGAACGGTTTCGTCCAGAACGACACGGCCCCTGCCCTGATGGCCTGTTCCCGGACGGTCTCGTCCGCGCTTGAAAATATGATCGGGATGCTCGGGTCGATGGTCTTAATCTCCTTGGTCGTTTCGATGCCGTCCTTGCCTGGCATTCTGTGGTCCATTATTATGGCATCGGGTTTCGAGGGCATACTCCTGATCAGCCTCACGGCCTCATCGCCGCTCCTGGCCGAGAACACCGTGTGTCCTCGGGACTCGAACATGTCCTTGTATAGGTCACGTATGAAGTCCTCGTCATCCACAACGAAAACGCGAGCCGCCAGGCCTTCGGCTCGCTTATGGTCTTTCATGGTCGTATAGCCTCCTGACATCACTGCCAGTGCCCTCAAACCAGGTCCGTAGTTCGTCATGGCGTGTACCCTGGTCAGGTACTGCGCGCAGATGTGACAAGCTGTCATGACAGCTATGTCACTAGTGCATCCCAGCTATCCCGCTGGGCCCCAATCACCCTCGGCCTAATTAATCCTTTTGCGTTCAGCCGAGCTCGCGATGCATAGGCATCCCGAGCTGGTCGTAGTACCTGCGTTTGATCCAGAGGGACACGTTCACCAGTGCCATGAGGACCGGCACCTCTATCAATGGACCGATCACCGTTGCGAAAGCCTCCAAGGACGCGATACCGAACGTGGCCACTGCCACTACTATCGCGAGTTCGAAGTTGTTACTCGCGGCCGTGAAGGATTGCGTTGCTGCCTGGCCATAGTTGAAGTCGAGCCTGTGCGAGAGTCCGAAACTCACGAAGAACATCAGTAGGAAGTACGTCAACAACGGAAGGGCTATTCTCACCACATCCAGAGGTCGGTCGACAATCTTCTCACCTTGCATAGAGAACATGACGATTATCGTGAACAGCAGTCCGATGAGCGCAAGGGGGCTGATCTTGGGCGCATAGACCCTGTCGAACCATTCCCTGCCCTTGCGACAGGCAAGGAAGTACCATGTCGCGACACCGCCTACGAACGGTATCCCAAGGAATATCAGCACGTTCTTGGCGATATCAGCCATCGTTATGTCCACGACTATCGACTCCGACGAGGGGGATATCACAGGCGTCATGACGGTTATGAGCACATACGCGAGCACGGAGTACATGACTATCTGGAATACAGAATTCAGGGCCACAAGGACGGCGCAATACTCGCAGTCACCTTTCGCAAGCATATTCCATACGAGGACCATCGCTATGCATCTTGCCAGGCCGACAAGGATTAGCCCGTTCCTGAACGCAGAGTCCTCCGGGCTTGGGAAGAACAACCATGCAACCGCGAACATGATGGCCGGGCCGACAGCCCAGTTGAGCACGAGTGAGGTGCTGAGCATCTTCTTCGAGCCTCGCAGTTTCCCCAGCTCGTCATAGCGGACCTTTGCCAGCGGAGGATACATCATGACAAGGAGGCCTATGGCAATAGGAAGTGAGACGTTGAATACCTTCACGGAGTCAAGGATGTCAGCGATCTCCGGGAAGGCGTGACCCAGTCCCACACCTGCCGCCATCGCAAGGAATATCCAGAGAGTGAGGAACTCGTCAAGGAGCGAGAGCTTGTTCCTGGGTGCGTCGCAGGCTGGAGCGGGTCCATCAATCACTTGCGTCAACCTCTCAGAATGCCGTACTCCTTCCGCAGCCGAGCGAGTGAGTCCCTCAATTCCACAAGCGAGGGGAATCGGATTGCCTCGGACGGGCATTGACTCGCACATCCCGTGCACCCAACGATGCAGTTGAACGGATTCTTGACCACCGGTCCGTCCTCGCCGTCGGTGTAAACCTCCTGATGGCAGAACGACGCGCAGACGCCGCATTTGGTGCATCTGTCAGCGATGATTGTGGGGTGCCAGGGTATTCTGTCCCTAGGGATACCTCCGTATCTTCCTTCGGTCAATCTACGCTCCTCCTCGCCTGGATTATCCCGCGGAGCTCCCCGACGGAAGGCACTCTGCCTGCAACAACCATCTCGCCGTCTATCGCCAGGGCAGGAGTGGCCATCAGACCGCGCTCGACCATCTCGTCGATGCTCGTGATTTTCACTACTTCAGCCTTCAAGTTGAGCTCGCTCAGCGCCTTCTTCACGTTGGCCTCAAGCATGTTGCACTTGGGGCATCCCGTTCCGAATACCTCGATTCTCATTCCATCATCCTCGCTTGTTCCGCCTCGCACGTTCCCCCAGGAACTCACACCAGATACCATCAAGATACTCGTCCTCTGCGGAGGACGGCACGTAGTTGTATACCTTGAGTTCTCTCAGCAGCATTGATTTCAACTCCACCTCGGACGCTTCCTCGGAAGACAACGCCTTCTCGAGAATCTGGTCGAGGAACGAAATGCCAACCATTTGACCACCCACCGTTATCTTCTTGGTGACTTTCTTTCCAGGACAACAGGATCCGGTGGACATCCTCATCCTCCTCCAAACATTCCGAACAAGAGGCCTGCGACGATGCAGAGCACTGCAACGAGGATCACATAGACCGCGATCTTCTTGGTTCCCATGATCTTCCTGGTGACCAGGATGCTCTGAAACGAGAGTTCAGGGTCAGCCAGCAAGTATGCCAGCAGCGGGCCTTTGGCCATCCCCAGGTCCAGGAACATGCGTGCCACAGGCACCTCGACCAGGGTCGGGAAGTACATGAATATCCCGAAACCGACCGCGAGGGCATTCGCCCTCACCGAGTTATCGCCAAGGTATTCTCCCACGACGGCCTCGGGGATCAGCTCGGAAGCCAGTCCCGCGACGAAGACTCCTATGAGGAGGAGTGGGAGAATCATCTTGATGAAAAAGTAAGTTTCCCTCATCCAGCTCGCATTCTCTTCCCTCGAGTTCATCTTGATGGCCCAGATCATGGCGAATACAGCAGTAATCGCAACGATTGGCACTCTCAAGGCCAATGAGAGAGGAGACGCTCCGACGACTAGGACGGCCATAAGGATGACGAACAGCACGGCAACCCGGCTCCGGACGAGCCTCTCGACGATGGTCCGATCCCCCGCTGGCACGGGTGGAGTGTTAGTGGCTGCATCAGGGGCCGATTGAATTGACGCAAGTCTCGCCGACGCGCTCGAAACGCCGCGCCCTCTTGCTCTTTCGAAAATGAATCCCATCATTAGTCCTATCAGTATCCCGAAAGCAACCGCCAAGATGCCACGGGCCGCGGCGATGTCCCATCCGATGAGGCTCCCGGTGTACAGTATTGCGAGCACATTCACCGCGGGTCCAGTAAACAGGAAGGTGACAGCGGGGCCGAGCCCAGCCCCCTTCTTCCATATCCCTGCGAACAGGGGGAGAATCGTGCAGGAGCAGACAGCTATCAGCAGGCCCGCAGCAGATGCCACAGGATATGAGATGTATCTCGGCGTGTCTGGTCCTAGGTACTTCGTCACCGCCTCCTTCTTGAAGAGCGCGGAGAGCGCTCCCGCGATGAAGAACGCCGGGACAAGGCACAGGAGGACGTGCGCTGAGAGGTATTCAACTAGACCGTTGAGCCCGGCGAACAGGAGGTCTATCAGGTATCCAAGAGCCACGGTTCTTGCTCCTTGTGACTTCTACAAAAATTGAAATAGCTCGGGTGATATATAGGGTTTGTGGTTTCAAACAAATTTGAAACATCATGCTGCGATTCTGCGCTCGGCGGCAAAGCCATGCCTAAGTCGGTCGCATCTGCGCTTGACCAAGCAGGAGGGATCCGTGGACTGACTCGGGGGATTCCCTCCGAGACTCGATTGAGGAAGGCCGCGGAACAACATCAATCCTTGGCAGATTATACGCGGCTCAAGATTTTGTGGGCTCTCTCCAATATGGACCTGTGTCCTTGCGTTCTCAAAGTCATCGCGGACGTGCCCGACTCGAGGCTGTCGTATCATTTGAGGATTCTTGAGTCCGCGAGACTAATAAAGTCAAGACGGACGAGGAATTGGCGGATATACTCGATTACGAACGAGGGCGGGAAGTTGCTGCTCCTTGAGAAGGCAGAAGCTCCCTGAGGTTTGATATGGCCAAGAGGCGCACGAAGACGCAGCAGGAGAAGATCCAGCTCGCATCGGCTGGGTACACTGAGTGCCACAACTGCATGAAGATGCTCAGGCCGGGCACGAGAAGATGCCCTTCGTGTGGCGCGCTAACCGTGTCGACCAGGAAAGCGATGGCAGCGATTGCAGTGATCGTTACGCTGGTCATTGCCGGGACGGCAGTCTACTCTTTCTACCCGAGGGAGGAACCATACCTACCACCTCCGACTGTGATCACGGCGTCTCCAGTAGGCTACAGTGCCTCGACTTCAGCTACAATCACTGCGTCGTTCAACAGGGCCATGGATGTGGCCTCTGTCGAGTCCGCGTTTACGGTCTCCCCGTCCGTCCAAGGCACGTTCTCGTGGTCTGGATACACGATGACATTCAACCCAGCTCAGGATCTCCCTGACGACGCGTACTACACGGTGACGATAGGAGATGCCGCAAGGGACGCTGCTGGCGCGCCCCTCGACTGCGGGAGTTACACATGGTCGTTCTCGACCGCTGACCTCCCGACCGTAAGGAGGGACATCGGCACGGGAACCGGCGATTTCTGGACGGTGTATCCGACCACGCATCCATCATCCGGCCAGCCAGTGGCGCACCCAGACTGGGTCATCACTGCCCTCGAGCAGGGAGTCGTCATGATCCTCGACCACAGCGAAGGATGCTACCCGTGCGTACAGCAGACCGGGATATGCGAGTCTGTGTATGCCTCTTATCCGGAACTGCAATACTTCGACACGTTGTCCGGGACTGACGAGCCTGATGCGTCAGAGGCCTTCGCGGCCTACGACCCGAGCGGGGACATCCATTACGTGCCTCTCACGATCATTGTGACAAAGGCCGTGGACAGCTTTGGCAACGAGGTAGTAGCATGGCATAGCTGGGAGGGCGTTGTCGACGTCGTGACTCTTACCTCCTGGGTACAAGACGCGCAGTCGTACTACGACGATAGCATGTGAGGGGTTGTCCTACATGAGACGAAGGACCAGGTCCATCGTGATGATATCCGTGTCAGTTGCAGCCCTCGCGCTTCTGTCCGGCTTCCTGATGTACTGGACTGAGAGGAGTCCGCAAGGGGTCTATGAGCCCGCGGATCTCTTCACCTCAACGGACTTCACCGGATCCGAGTTCTCGCTCTCCGATAACGCTGGCAAGGTCACGATCATCCACTTCACGCAGCTGGAGAACCCTCTCTGCATCGAGTGCGAGGACTCGATACGGTCGCAGATTGAGGAACTGGAGGCCCTGGTCTCATCCAACAACTCGCAGGTCGAGGTCATCACGGTCAACATCCGGAAGAACGTGTACTCCGAGGACGGGTGGCGGATGGCCGAGGCGTGGTACGGCACCAACATCACCTGGCATTGGGTCGAGGAGTTCGAACCGTACCCCATATCGGGCAACTACATCCAGTTCTGGCAGATGGACGGGGCATTCTCGAACCCCTCGATAGTGCTTATCGACCAGGACCTGATGGTGGTCGGAGTCTACCATGTGTACTGCATAGGCAACGGGGTCATAGACGGGGTGCAGGACGCCAGCTCATTGGCTGAGGACGCTGAGAGCATTACCTCTGGCACCTGGGTCACGGACGGAGATGCAGCGGCCAGGTGGGGGAGCGTGACAGTGGGTGGGATGTTCTTGCTTGGCGTTGTGACTTCGTTCTCGCCTTGTTCCATCGCGCTCCTCATGGCGGTCATATCCTTCGTCGGGGCCGCGTCGACAAGCCGTGCGGATACTAGGACTGAGGAGCCTGTGCTCGGCATCGGACTCAGGATCGGCATAGCGTTCACTGCGGGCACCGGAGCGGTCTTCCTGGTCTTCGGCCTGTTCATATCCTACATGGGCGACTTCCTCCAAATGTCGACCACGTTCTACCTGATAGCCGGCGCGGTCCTCGTCGTCTTGGGACTGAACATGTTGTTCCCCATCACGACGTGGGTCAAACAGGGTCTGTCCGCACTGGCGATTCGTCAGTCAGGTCAGGCATGCGGGCTCCCGGAGACGAAGGGCAAGACCGTTGGGCGGATCCAGGCACTAAGCCAGAGATCCCCCGACCTCGCGGGCGTCGTCCTCGGAGTCCTGTTCTCAGTGGGGTGGGCGCCGTGCGCTCTCTCGTTGACTCTTCCCGTGATGATATTGCTGGTGACACAGGACATCTCGATGTTGACAGGAGGGCTCATGATGTTGGCGTTCGGTCTCGGACACGGAGCCGCCATCATACCGTTCTGTGCAGCCACGGGGGAGATCAAGAGCGCCGTCGGGAACAGATACGTCCTCGTCGCCAAGTGGATTCAGATCGCGTTCGCAGTCATCGTGGTGTGCCTCGGCGCGCTGTTCATGGCCAGGTTCGTCGGTTTGAAACTCTGGTAGAGGATCATGCTCGTGCAAGGGCGACCCTGAGCGAACCATATCTCATGAGAATCAATCCCGGGTTGATAGGTAGGCGGGAGCATCCGATCCTACCTATCCGGGATGGTGTTAATAGTCAGCGACGGCCTCGATCTCGGACTCGCATCCGAGCAGGTCGTATACTTCTTCCCAGCTGTAGTGATCCGCGTCAACCATTCACTTCACCTTCGCAGGACACTCTACGGGAAACATGGGTTAATAAGCTCGCGTCCAGAGGTGCGCGAAAGTAGTCTGGCAAAGCGAAAATGCCCTCACGCCGCGTGCCTTATGTGGACTGCCTCGCCCCTCTGCGCGATGCGCAGCTCGGCAGCACACATCCTCGCCACCCCGACGGCCCTGACGTCACCATCATGCACGACGGCGACATCGTCTCCGACCCTCACCTCGGGACTGGCATCCTCCACGCCGACGGCGAACAGGTTCCCCTTCGGCCTGAAATCCTCGATCTCCACACAGTACGAGCCCGCGCGCGCGAGCGCCTGTGCGCCTTCCACTGTAAGTGATACCATGCCCCTGTCCGGGGTCAGCATGCCGAGCTGGGACCCGCCCCTGACGATCTTGACGAACGGCCATCTGCCAAACGATTCCGCCCCTGAGCACAGCTCGTCCCCCGCGCTCCCGAACTGGAACCTGCAGATGGAGCGCAGGTCCTCGAAGGACCTGCCAGTCCGCCTCGTGTCCTTCGGCTCAGGACAATGTTCCCTCAAGGTCTCCTCGAGAAGGTCGAGGCTCGACCTGGAACCCGGGTCTCCCCCAGACGTGTCCATGTGCTCGCCCAACACACCGGCGACGGCCTCCCTTTCGTCCCCTAGATGGGATATCACGAGGTCGTATTGCTGGGTTCCTACGAGCCACGAGACCAGGTCCTGGGCGAGCTTCTGTTCGTCCCTGTCCCAGTGCCCGGTGACCGGGATGTCGTAGTCCTGGGCGGGGTAGAACAGTTCGAGTTCCCTCGGGACTAGCCCGAGGGGCGAGGTGACGATGACCTCGTGGACGAGCGGCGCTTTCCCGCTCGAGAACACGGCGTCCCGGAAGCGCATGTGGGACTGCGAGAGCGAGTAGGGTTTCTTCGCAGAGCAAGGTATCAACAGCAGCACGGAGGCGCCCTCTGGGCGCCTGTATCTCTCCTTGAGCCGGTTCTGCCACCTCACGATCTCCGGCCTGAGGAGCGACTCCTTGGACCCGGCATGGAACGCCGCCCCCTTGACCGGAGCGTGCATCTCCTGCAGGTCGTACGCACCCATGTCCATGAGTCTCAGGTCCTGGACCAGCCATGGGTCGGCCCTGACCCTAATCTCGACCAGCTCCCTGAGCCTCCCCTGGGATATCATGTGAGACACGAGCTTCAGCTCCGCCTCTGCGGTCGCGATGTTGTGCCTCAACAGCTCCTCCTTGCCCCTCGTGTCCGAACGGCACGCCTCGCACGCGCAAGGCAGGTGCTTCAGGGCCGAGTAGTCCAGCGGACCCGAGGTGGTCAGATACCTCCCGGTCTCCGAGGCCATGATGAGCGGGATGGAATCGAACACGTCCACGCCGCAGTATGCGAGGAGGGCGAGCCTGTGAGGCATCCCCGCGAGCGAACAGAACATCGGCTTGAGCAGGTCGGGGCCGGATTTGGTCTTCTTGATGGTCTCGACGAACCTGGGCGAGTCGAGCAGCGACTTAGCGATGCCGTCGAGCACCGCGAACCCGCCTTCTGGGCGGGGATCCGCGTAAGGCGATCCTCGGAACCATGGGTCGAGCATCCCGTCCCCATTGGCGCCTGTGCCGTCGGAACGGAACCCGGATGCTGGCACCTTGAGGTCGCCCTTGCCAGCTGCTACGGATGGCGACATGCGCAGGCCCACTCCGAGCCCGGATGGGATCCTGTCGGCGACATGGGCCAACGTCGGGGTGTCGTGCTTCACGCCGTCTATCTCGAGTACCCCAGTCCTGGCCAGCCCATCGCGCTCAAGTATCTCGAATCGCACGGGATGTCATCGTCTGGGGGGTAATAAAACAAATCGAAAGTAAGGGTTTTGAGGGGATTTGTTCAGAACGTGGTGACGACCGAATGTTCCTCGACGAGCTCCTTGACCTTGGACGCGGGCACGACCTTGAGCCCCTCGAAGAGCATGGATCCGTCTATCCCGCGCTCATCCATGTCCTCCTTGACGACGTACACGGACACGTCGAAGTCGTACAGCTCCTTGGTCGCGTCCATGTTCGAAGGCATCTTGACCGCATCGGCCTTCTGGGACGCGAGCGCGTTGTAGACGCCGTCTTCTGCGAGCACGACGGATGTCTTCATGCCGTTCACCGCCATCGCGAGCGCAAGCCTCAGGCCGGCGAAGGCCTCTTCGAGCCCGTACGGGGGCCTCATCACCAAGACGAGTGTGGATTCAGCCATGTTGTCACCTCGCGATTGTCACGAGCCTGTCGGACTCGGACACGAACTTGAATAGATTGTTCGTCAGGCTCCCGACCTTCGCGGTCGGTATCTCCTCGCCGCGCTCGAAGCCTCTCGCTGCGTAGCATGTCTCGCATATCGCCTGCTCGACGCCGTCCTTGCCGAGGGCCTCCAGCTCGTTCCCCACGTTCGGGAACCTCTTCGGGTTCTGACCCTTCTTCACCGCAGTCACGCCCTCGCCGTAGCCGAACATGCGGACGTTGTAACCTTTGGCCCTTGCAGCCGCCGCCAGCTTCGACGCCACGTTGGCGTCCATCGCCATCATCGAGCCCGACCTCCAGAGTATAGTCATCGTCTTCGCCATGGGATCGCCTCACACCGTGACGGTCCTCTCCGTCCTCTCCATGATGCAGTCGACTATGTCCTCGTACTGCACGGCCTTGCCGGCCTTGAGGTCCTTCTGCGAGAAACCCCTGGCCTCGAGGTCGTCCGCCGCGACGAGGATCTCGTGGGCCGCCTTGTCCAGGCGCTCCGCGTGCTCCTTCCTCACCGCGTTGTAAACGGCGTCTTCGAACAGGATGACGCTCGCCTCGTCCCGGTCCGCGACCCTGTGCATCAGATGCGTCGGGTCGAGCTCCTGGGGTGACCTTATGACCACGAATGCAGTCTTCATCCTACAACCTCTTCAGCCGATGAACAGCGTCACCTTGGAGTCCGCTGCCAGGTCGAGGAACTTCGACGCCCCGAGGACCTTCGTGCCCTCGATGAGGTCGCTCTGCTTGACGCCCAAGAGGCTCATGGACGTGCTGCACGCGTAGAAGTTCACGCCGAGCTCCTTTGCCTGCTTGAGCATCTCCTCGTAGTTCGGCACATTGAGCTTCATCATCTTCTTGACCATCATTCCGGTGAAGAGCCTCCACATGCCTGGAAGCTTCGGTCTTATTCCCTTCTTGAGCAGCTTCAGGCCGAAGAAGGTGTAGAAGACGTGCACCTCCATGCCCATGCTTGCGGCCGTGTTGCCCATGATCAGTGGCATCATTGCCTTGTCGAAGCTGCCCTCGCTGACTACCATACAGAACCTGTCTGCCATTCAATCCACCTCTCACTTTACCCTGATGTAGAACCGGAAGAGTTTCCCTTCCTCTTCCTGTCCGACCATCGCGTGCCCGGTCCTGTTGCACCAGGCCGGGACGTCATCCCTTGCACCCACGTCGTCCGCCAGGAGTTCTAGCACCTGTCCGGACTTGAGTTCCTTGACCTTCTTCGCCAGTTGGACTATCGGCATCGGGCACATGAGTCCCCTTGCGTCGAGAGTCGCGTCCTTCTCCACGCCGACCACTCCTACGGTATTGTCATTACCGTGCAAATGCGATTACACTGTCTACTAATAAAGATTCTCACGTTCACTGGAGGGACTGCTGGCCGGACCGCACGTCATAACGGTTAAGTATAAAAATGGCAATACCGTGCAATATGGTGGAGCCTCAGAAGATCCTGTCCGGCCAGGCTACCTGCAGGGACATAGTCAAGTGCGTCTACGGCCTGTCGGATTTCGAGCTTCTCATATACAAGAGGTTGGCGAAACAAGGCCCCCTGAGGGCGGACGACCTAGTCCCTTCCCTCAAGAAGGACCGCAGCACGGTATACCGCGCTCTGCAGAGGCTCGTCACGTCGGGCCTCGCCTTCAGGGATACTAAGACCATCGAGAGGGGAGGCTACTATCACGTATACACTGCGGTGCCTCCGGCCCAGTTGAAGGAGCGTCTGCGCAGGTGCGCGGACGATTGGTTCGAGAACATGCGCGGGGCGATAGACGACTTCGACCTGGTATGAGCCTGAAAACCTTATAAGCCACCAGCTGATTTGGTGGATGATGTCAGAAGGTTTCAGGGGGATGGACATCGTCTCCATCCGGGACTTTTCACGGGCGCAGATCGAGCATGTCCTTGACGTCGCTGAGAGGATGTTGCCGGTCGCGAAGGGAGATGAGAAGAGCAGACTCCTCGAAGGGAAGGTGCTCGGCTCACTGTTCTACGAGCCGTCCACGAGGACCAGGTTGTCGTTCGATGCGGCCATGACCCGCCTGGGCGGCAGGACCCTCGGGTTCGACGAACCCAAGGGCTCATCGGTCGCCAAGGGCGAGACCCTTGCCGACACCATCAGGATGGTCGACGCGTACTGCGACGCCATCGTCCTCAGGCACCCGCAGGAGGGCGCCGCCAGGCTTGCGGGCCACTTCGCTACGAAGCCCGTCCTCAACGCGGGCGACGGTGCTGGGCAGCACCCCACGCAGACGATGCTCGACCTGTTCACGATTCGCAAGTCGAAGGGCAAGATAGACGGCAACCACGTGGTCATCGTGGGCGACCTGAAGTACGGCAGGACCGTGCACTCCCTGTCAGAAGCGTTGGCGATGTTCGGCGCCCAGCTGACCTTCGTCGCCCCGCCCACGCTGCAGATGCCCAAGGAGCACCTGAAGCACATACAGTCCATGGGTATCAAGCCGAAGAGCGGCACCGACCTCGCCGAGGCGGTCAAGGACGCGGACGTGCTGTACGTGACCCGCATACAGAAGGAGCGGTTCCCCGACCCCGCGGAGTACCAGAAGGTGGCGGGGGCATTCACGATCGACCCAGCGCTCCTCAAGGACGCGAAGAAGGACATGATAGTCATGCACCCGCTCCCGCGAGTGAACGAGATATCCCCGGATGTGGATAAGACCCCGCACGCGAAGTACTTCGAGCAAGCCTTCAACGGGGTGCCCGTCAGGATGGCGCTCCTGGCGATGGTCCTGGGGGCGGTCGAATGAAGGAGTTCAAGGTGACGCCCATCAGGAACGGCACCGTCATAGACCACATCCAGGTCGGTACGGCACTGAAGGTTCTAAGGATCATAGGCGTCAAAGAGGACGTCAACTCCACTGTGAGCGTCCTGATGCACGTGCCGAGCAAGAAGGCCGGCTGGAAGGACATCGTCAAGATCGAGGACCGTGAGCTGGACCCGAAGGAGCTCGACAAGATAGCGCTCATATCGCCCGACGCCACCATCAACATCATCAGGGACTTCAACGTGGCCGAGAAGTTCGTGGTCGAGGTGCCCCAGAAGATCGTGGGCATCATGAAGTGCTCCAACCCCGGATGCATAACGAACAAGAACGAGCCGGTCGAGCCGGAGTTCGTCGTCGAGTCCAAGAAGCCCATCACCCTCAGGTGCATCTACTGCGACCGTGTGACCACCGACATATCGGAGAACGTGGTCTAGGCTCCCGGTGACGGCCTTGAGGCTTGGTTTGGAGTCCCTGAAGTGCGTCGCGTGCGGCTTGTGCGAGACCGTGTGCAGCATGAACAGGGATTCGACCTTGACGCCCATGAGCTCGAGCATCATACTCCATGTCGAGGACAAGGCGGACTACTTCGGCCTCGTCCTCAAGACCCAGGACGAGGGCCTCGTCGTCGCGAGACCCGAGGGCCAGAGCGGCGAGCAGGGCGCTGGCTCCAGCGGCCCTGGCGCGAAACCGATACTTCTCAGGGAGCCTTGCGACCTCTGCGGCGGGGACCCCAGGTGCGCCAGGATATGCCCGACTGGCTGCATCACGGTGGTGGACTGAGATGTACCTGTGCAACGGCAGGGCCTGCATCATGGACCTCTCGACCGGGGAGGCGTCCGAGCAGGAGCTGTCGGAGGAGCTCCTGATGAAGGGTTCAGCGGTCCGGTTGGCGGACTCTCTCAGGGACGAGCACGGCGACGCGCTGGTGCTCGGAACCGGTCTTCTGACCGGGAGTCTCGTGCCCTCGGCTTGCGCGGGGCTGATATCATCGGCCAAAGGGACGATGCCGCTCCTAGGGTTCGCCGGCGTCGAGCTGAAGCTCGCGGGGTTCGATTTCATCGTCATCAAGGGCGAGTCCCCCGAGCCCGGATATCTATGGGCTAGGGACGGCATCGTCGAGTTCGTGTCGTCTCCCTCCATGGCTTCCATGGACTCGTGGGACCGGACCGACAAGATCCGGGCCGACCAGGGCGACAGGAGGATACAGGTCGTGTCCGCCGGACCCTGGGGGGACTCGATGCGCGAAGCATCATCCATCGCCGTCAGCCACTGGCTCGGCGAGGACGACGCGTTCATGGGCGCCGAGTTCGGGCGCAGGAAGCTCGTGGGGGTAGCGTTCAGGGGGATGGGCGAGCTCGAGGTCTCCGATGCTGAGGGACACTTGACGGCTTCCCTCGCGCTCCGCGCGGACCACGCATCGAGACTGGGCCAGAGCGCGGGCCTCGCGTCCTACTGGGACAAGGCCCGAGACAGCGGCTTCTCGTCGCTCCTCCACAGGGTCGTCGCATGCTTCGGCTGCCCGCACCCGTGCAGGTCGTTCCTCAAGGTCAACGAGGACCCGAGACTCATGGCTCTGTCGGCCAAGGAGCCGGGATACCTGCACTTCGACATACCGTCGCTCGACGCCGCCACATCCACCGGCATGGGCTCAGGCGACATCACGACTTCTTTCATGGAGTGCGCGAAGGCTGGTGCAGATCCGTCATCCGTCATCGGCGCAGGCGCCACGGATCTCGCAGGCGTGAGGAAGATGCTCGCCATGGGCGACGCGCCCGTGCGCACCAGATCTTCGGCCACGGGTTCGTTCAGAGCCTATCCCACGTTCGACGATTGCATCGCCCTGGGCCTCTGTCCCAGGTACTGGGCCAAGGCGGGTCTCGACCTGGACGCGGTCTCAGAGTGCGCCGAGCCCGCGCTCGGACGGGAACTGCGTTAGCGCGGAGACCAAAGGTTTTTTGACGGTCTGGCGCATCTACACCTCTGGTGTACGTGTGAAGATACTCGTGACGACAGGGATGCCTGGCTGCGGCAAGGAGGAGTTCCTCAAGTGCTGCATGGCGCGCGGGGCCAAGGTCATCCGGATGGGGGATCTGGTCCGGGACAGGGCGAAGGAGTTCGGGATAGACCATTCGGACAAGAACCTCGGGGACCTCGCGAACGAGGAGAGGCAGAGGTTCGGCATGGACATCTGGGCCAAGAGGGTCATACCTCTCGTCGGCGGCGACATCGTCGCGATCGACGGCACGAGGGGCCCGGACGAGATAAGGGCGTTCAAGCACGCGTTCGGCGCGGACCTGCAGGTCGTCGGGATACACGCATCGCCCAAGACGCGGTTCGAACGTCTGAAGGCGCGGGCCAGGACCGACTCGCCGGCCGTGCTCTCGGAATTCGACAAGCGCGACAGACGCGAGCTGGACTGGGGCCTCGGGGACGCGATCGCGCTAGCGGACCACATGGTGATCAACGAGGGCTCGCTCGAGGAGCTCAAGGTGCAGGTCGACTCCCTTCTGGACAGGATACTGCCCAAGGGGTGACCCCTTTGGAATTCGTCGCCGTCAGACCGTGCAGGTTCGATGCGTTCGAGGCTGTCCCCAAGACGAAGACCTCATTGGACCTCGGCGAGTGCGAGAAGAGGCTGAGGTCGGCGGGATACTCCATCGTTTCCAACGCCGGCGTGATGCTCGTCGTGAGGAAGGACGCCGAGGTCACGGTGTATCCCCACGGCCGGCTGTTGATGCATCCGGCCAAGGACAAGGACGAGGCCGAGAGGATCGCGGGGGCGCTGTACTCGGCCTTGGGCATGTGACGTTCGGCCCAACCATCATAGGGGATTCCCCGGTTCCGTTTTTATACCGCATCGCGATTCGCAGGTGTAGCACGGAGGCGTTGGAACATGATAGAGCTCCAGCAGCTGAACAAGTCTTTCGGTCCGATCAAGGCAGTGGACGACCTTACCCTGAAGGTGGAGAAGAGCACCACCGTGGGCTTCCTCGGCCCTAACGGCGCCGGCAAGACGACTACAATCAAGATCCTGACAAACCTCATAGGCGCCACGAGCGGGCGCGCGCTCCTGAACGGCGTGGATGTCGTCAAGGACCCGAAGATGGCTCTGGCCCATGTCGGCGCGGTCGTCGAGACGCCGGAGTTCTACCCGTTCCTGACCCCGGTGGAGACGCTATCATATCTCGGAAGGATCAGGGGCATGTCGTCGCAGGACATCTCGAGCCGCACGAACGAGGTGCTCCAGCAGGTGAAGATGGAACAGTGGCGCACGACCCGCATAGGCAAGTTCTCCAAGGGCATGAAGCAGCGCTTGGCCATCGGGCAGGCGCTCCTGCACGAGCCGGACATACTCATCCTCGACGAGCCCACGAGCGGGCTCGACCCCAGGGGGATGGTCGAGGTGAGGGAGATCATCAACGCCCTCAAGAAGGAGCATTACACGATATTCATGAGCTCCCACCTGCTTGGCGAGGTCGAGGAGACCTGCGACAAGGCTGCGCTCATAGATCACGGGAAGCTCCTGGTGTACGACGATATCGAGAGCCTAGGGAAACTGACCAACGTGATGAAACTGGAGATAGTCGGCTCCTCAGCGATCAATGACTCCATCGTCGGCAGGATATCGGCCCTGCCGAACGTCGTGCAGGTCGCCCGGGCGAACCAGGAGACCCTCGTTGTCACCTACGAGGGCTCGGTCGAGTCCAGGGGGGACCTGCTCAAGGGGGTGCAGTCCATCGGTGTGAACGTCGTGTCTTTCAGCCCTGTCGGGTTGCCGCTCGAGGCATTGTACATGGACCTCGTGAAGGAGTCGAGGTGATCATGATGACCGAGGAGTCGAAGGCACATCACGATGTTCCGTCCGATGTATCGCAACTGCCAATAGTGTGGAGATACGAGCTTCTGAAGTACCTCAGATCGTGGAGACTCTACGCGTCCGTGGTCATAGTCATCGCCATCATGGCGCTCCTGTACCTGCTCCCCCCGTTGCTGGGCGAATCGTACAGCGGGACCGATACCGAGACCGAGATATGGGTCACCCCGACGACGACGGTGCCTGGCATGCCCGACGGTCCATACACCGTCTACGCCGTCGGCGTCCTGAACAGGAGCCAGATAGATGTCGATTCCTTGGTGGTGTACAGGGACGGCACGATGTACCCGTATGCGGGCGGGTCGAACTGGTTCCTGAGCGAGATACAGTACGGAAGCGCGAGCGTGTACACGATCGTCTTCCTGCAGAACGTGACGGGGAGCACTATCACCGCCACCTATGAGTGGTACATCTCCCCCGAGAGCTTCGAGACACTGTTCCTGGGCTTCGCCAGCTTCCTGATCATCATATGCGCGACCTTCTTCGGGGCCGACGCCATCGTCAGCGAGTTCCAGAACAGGACCGGGTACCTGGTGTTCCCGAACCCGATAAAGAAGTCCATCCTGTTCCTGGGCAAGTTCAGCGCGAGCCTGACGGCAGGGCTCATCGTCGTGACGATGTTCTACGGCATCATCGCGGCGCTCTCGATGATATCTGCCCGAGGCATCGATGATGACTTCCTGCTCTCCTACGCGTACGCGGCTGAGTATCTGATTGCGGCCATGGCCGTGGCGTACCTCATCAGCTCCGTGCTCAAGGGTTCGACCGGCGCTCTAGTGCTCACGTTCTTCATGTTCCTCATGATCCTGCCCATCGTCGACAACGTCGCGGCGTTCTCGGGCGTGAAGATCGAAGGGTCTCTAACCTTCTCGTCAGGGGCCATGACCTACATCCTGACGGACCCGTACCCCACGGATGAGGTGGTGGACTTCGGTGTGATGACCTTCAACACCTACTACCCTGACCAGGTGCTCGCCGCGCTGACCATGGCGGCATACGCGCTTGTGTCCCTGGTCCTGGGCATGTACCTGTTCAACCGGAAGCAGCTGGTGGGCTAGGGGGCGGAGGAGGTTTCTGCCCTGGCGGGACGTACTGCCAGGCGGAGCCCTGTCTCCTCGCGAGCATGATGTCGACCGCTCTGAGGAAGTCCTTCTTGGTCACGATGCCGACCAGCCGGTCCCTGTCCATGACCAGGAGCCTCCCGATGTTCCTGTCGGTCATGATCTTCAATGCCTGGCTGGCGTCCGTGTCAGGGTGGACGCTCACGACGTCCCTGGTCATGATGTCCCCGACCTTCCTGTGCGGGGCCGTCTCCTTGGGCACCTTCTGTGCGTCCGTGAGCGTGACGATTCCCACCACCCCGTAGTCGACCACGGGGAAGCCCATGTGATGGGTCGCGAGCATGAGGTCGAGGAGCTGCTGAATGGTGGTGTCTGGATGCACCACTTGGACCACGTCGGTCATGAGCTGGCGCACCCTGAGCCCCTCTAGGCTGTCCATGATGACGGTCGCCTGCTCCTCCTCCCGGGCACCGACATAGACGAAGAACGCGATGAGTATGAGGAATATCTGGAATGTGAATATCCCGATCACGCCCATCGCTATCGCGATGTACCTGCCCGCCTTCGCAGCCTTCCTGGTCGCCTCAAGGTGGGACATCTTCGTGGCCATGTAGGACCTCAGCATCCGCCCACCGTCCATGGGGAATGCGGGCAGGAGATTGAATCCAGCCAGGAGGATGTTGTAGAATGCCATGAGCCCCAGGAGGACGATGGTCCCTTCGAAGACGACTGAGTCGTATGAGAGCATGTTCAAGAGCGTCATCCCCGCGTAGGACCCGAGTCCTATGGACAAGCTTGTGAACGGCCCTGCGAATGCCATGGTCAACTCCTGACCCGGCTTCTTCGGCATGTCCTCCAGGGAGGCCACGCCACCGAACAGCATGAGCGTGATGCTCTTGATGCGTACGCCGTATCTTATAGCGGTCCAGGAGTGTGCCAGTTCATGGGCGAGTATCGTGGCGAAGAATACGATCGCCGCCGCAGTCCCGAAGGCGTACTTCGTCTCCCACCCAGCGTCGAGGCCGCCGAACCCGAGTTCGAACCCGAGCAACCTGGTCGTGTTCTCGGAGAAGACCCAGGCGAACAGAGGGAGTATGATGAGGAACGTGATGTGGAGGTGTATCGGTATGCCGAGTATCCTCCCGATCTTGATGGACGCCGCCATGCCTCACACGTTATGCGCGGTCGCTATTTAAGCATTGGACTGGAATCTGCGTGTCTGCCAGCGGTATTTTTTCCGAAAGCATCATATAAAAGTAACGCTACTGTCTTTTCACGGGATGGGTACCACTTGCGGCGTGTTATCGCCAGTGTGCTACTGGCCGTCATCGTAGCTTCTCTCGTTCTACCTCTTCAGTCCGCGGACTCTTCGCGGGAGGCGTCATCCGCAGGGGGCGCTGTCGATATCGGCCCGCTGCTATCATCGCCGGCGCTCGAGGCGGTCTCGTTCACCGACCCGGTCGACACGACGCTCACGGTCCCCGAGTATCCTCTCGTCTCGCGGGCACTGATGCTCGAGGGCGGTTCCACTGACGCAATCATGGACGACTTCGACGGGGATGGAATCACCGATCTTGCGGTCCTTGTGTCGGATGCGAACTTGCTGTGCGTGTTCTTCGGACAGGTTGATGGCGTTTTTCTGAGCTGGCCGAGTCTGAATGTCAGTTTGGATGGCGCGCCAATCGCCCTGAAGTCAATCGACCGATTCAATGACGGTGGCACACAGATTGTCGTTCTCGCTCGCGAGACTATAGTTATTGATCAGGACCACTTCGTCCTAATCAACATCACCTCAAAATCAACTGCATTCCAAGAGTCGTTAGTCACCGTAACCGATGGTGCGAGTGGATTGGTGGTCGGTGACTTCATTGGAGATTCATATCCAGATGTCGCCATTGTATCTGCGGATACAAACCCAGAGACAACTCCAGGCACTGTAAGCGTGTTCCGTGGCCCATATTATTCCTCTTCTCCTGTCTTCATCGAGTCTGGTCGCGGAGCCTTCTCGATTGCCTTCGGCGATTTCGATAATGCCGGCAATCTGGACATCGCCGTATCCAACAGATATGATTGCACTGTTGAGGTCTTCCTCTATCCTCTTAGCCTCGGAATGTCTCCCAACTGGACCCTGACAATTGACGGCAGTCCATACTGGATTGCTGCAGGATACTTCAACAGTGGGTCCTACACGGATCTCGTGGTCGCCTGCCAGGATTCGTCCTCGCTCCAGTTCTTCTACCAGGGGTCGAATCAGTTGCCTTCCACGCCGTCGTTGGAGGTCAGCATTTCCACGCCTCCATCCCGAGTGGTCGCGGGTGATATGAATTCAGACGGGAAGTCGGATCTTCTCGTGTCATCCGAATCCGCCTGCAGGGTTCTCGGCTTCATGCAGGAGTCGTCGCCTCTCTGGTCGTCCACACCTTCATTCACTGTTCCCTGTGGCGCTGTGCCGCTGGGCGCAGTAATCGGTGACCTCACAGGCGACGGTGTCACTGACATCGGGGTCTCGAGCGCCAGGGATGATTGGTCCGGGTCTAGCATGGCAATATACCCTGGTGAGGCGGGATTCTCGAACAGCAACATGACCGTGTGGATGGACGAGGATAAGGCCGTTTCGTTGATGGCGACTGGTGATATAGATGGAGATGACCTGGAGGACCTCATACTCGCATATCCCTCTCAGAATGCCTTTGGATACATATTGGGCTTCTCCGACGACACGAACATCATCGGCCTGGGTTTCAATCCTGAGGATTTGCTTGTCGCCGACCTTGACGGAGACGGCCTCTCAGACGTCATTACCGCCAACAGGACTCACAGCTATGCCTGGGCTCATTTCGGAAAGGACACACTGCCGTTGGGTTCCATGAGCCCGATCCAACTCAACTGCTCCGGAAACGTGACAGACGTGGTCACTGGCGATTTCAATGGCGACGGGTTGAATGATGTCGTGGCAACGACCTCGAACGGTACGGTCGATATTTTCATCAACACTGGTTCGGTTCCTGCGTTCGACGGTCCGCATGTGTTGAACGTGACATGGGGCGTGCCAATCCTCTCCGTGACCGCCGGTGACTTCGATTCCGACGGCCTCGATGACATTGCGTATCCGAATTCGTCTAGAAACATTGACATACTGATCCAGGATGATTCGGGAGAGCCGATATCGTTGCCTTCGGACCAAACACTGGCTGCGACAACAGGGCCGCTGGGACAGCTGTGGGCCGGGGACATCACGGGTGACTGGAAGGACGACATCATCGCCATGGAACTATCAGGCGACAGGGTGTTCCTGTTCGACCAAGAGTCATTCGGCGACATGGTTGAATACGACACAGTCGATTTCCCCGAGCCGCCGAGTTTTGTGTCCGTCGTCGATGTGACGGATGATGGCCATCCAGATATCGTGACGACATTCCCGTCGGCTGACTTGCTCTTTCTCTACAGGCAGTCAGGCAGTTCGTTGCCTGCTACTCCCTCCATGACCTTCGTCACTGGCGCATACCCGAGTTGCGCGGTGTCGGGGGATGGAACCAGTGATCATAGAGGCGACCTGCTGGTACTCGACTCAGGTTCGCATAGCATCTCCGCGTGGGAACAGATCAACTTCGCGCCAGTCGCTCACTCCGGCGGACCGTATATCACAGGCCAGGGTGACTGGCATCAGTTCAACGGATCTGCCACGACGGGGTACTCGGAGATTCCGTACATGGAATACAGCTGGGACTTCGGAGACGGGGATACGCTCGATTGGGCGCGGGAGCCCGCCCCTATCCACCAATACATGTCCCTGGGCAACTTCACTGTGAACCTGTCTGTCATGGACCCTGCGGGACTGATGGACAGTGATTCGACATGGATCATTGTCACAGACAGCGAGCCGCATACCGACTTCACCTGGTCCCCTCTGAACCCGACCGAGGGAGAAGACGTCGTGTTCGAGGACACTACCTACTCATACGATGAGGTGGTGCTCCTTAACTGGACCGTGGACGGCGTCGCGGTCTCCGAAGGCCTCGAGGGGACGATCACCATGGTCTTCGACCATGGACCTCACACTGTGACGCTCACAGCGACGGACTCTGACGGTTCCATCGTCCAGAACACCAAGTACGTCTATGCCCAAGCGCTCGACCCGGAGATCGAGCTCGTCGCGGATTCAGTCGTAGATGAGGGGGATGAGGCCCACTTCGAGGTCATCGTCGACGAGCGTTTCGGAGACCCGGTCGACCCAATCGTCAGCTACGAGTGGGACTTCTCGTACGATGGAGCGTTCGCCGCTGACGAGGTCACTCTCGTCAACACGACGACCCATGTGTTCGGAGCGATAGGCGACTGGGAGACATACACGGTCGCAGTGCGCGTCACCGACTCCGACGGTGATACGAACACTACGATGATCAGCCTGGATGTCATGGATATCGGGCCTTCGGCTCTCGTGTCGTTGTCTGTCGCGGAGGCCGAGGAGGGCGTCCCGTTCTCCTTCATCGACGAGACCTACACATACGACGGTATCTCGTACTGGAACTGGACACTGACGTACCCTGACTCGTCGACACGGACATGGTCCTATGATGCCGAGGCGATGGCCGATGTCGTGCTCGAGGTCGGGGATGGGGACTACAGCATGCGCCTGGAGGTCGGCGAGTCGGACGGCGACTCAGATGTCGATGTCTTCGACTTCGCGGTCCAGGAGATCGCGCCGTTCGTGACACTGACGGTGGACTCCGCTGCTTCCAGCTACAGTGAGTTCCAGACAGTCATGTTCCACGCTGACGTCGAGAGCTATGACAGCGTCGAGTCATATGAGTGGGACTTCATATCGCTCGGCGCGCAGTTCGTCTCGGACATGGAGACGGACGACGGCGACGCCTCGTACTCCTACAACTGGGTCGGGAACTACACGGCCAAGGTCAGGGTGAACGACTCCGACGGCTCGGCCGCGGTGCAGGAGGTCGATATCGAGGTCGTCGACGCCGGTCTCACGGGCTCTTTCGAGTCCGATGTCATCATCTCAAGGAACGACCCGAACAACACGAGTGTCATCACGTTCTACGCGGGCTCGCTCGCGGATTCATATCCCGACATATCGACCACGTTGTGGGAGTTCGGGGACGGCGATACCGAACTACAGCTGAGCGCTCCAGCGGACCCGGTCACGCACACGTACGCGCCCACGCGCGACTATATTCTTAACGTGACCTTGATGGACAATGACGGGAACAACCTCGTCCTGTCGGGCACGCTCAACCTCGTCGAGCCTGCCATAGACCTTGTCGGCCCGGGTAACGGGTCCGTCGTCAACTCTGGCACACCCATAAGGTTCACGATTGGGGATGACTCTCCGCCGCTCGTCTACGTCAGATACTCGGTCGATGGCGGGACGTACCAGGACTTCGAGACCCTGTACTCCATCAGCACGGATGGCTGGGATGACGGGACATACGTCATAGACGTCGTCGCCGAGGACAAGGACGGCAACATCGCCCGCGAGGGGGATGTGACGGTCACGATAGACGACACCGACCCATCAATCATGCTCCTGTTCGATTCGGAGCAGGCGTACGGCGGCGACAAGGTGAACATCACAATCCAGGTGGACGATGACAACATCGGCTCTGGAGACGTGGTCCTGTTCGTCACGTTCCCAGGCGACGACTCCCCCACCTCCCTGCTGATGCACCCGTCGGGCGATGGCGTGTTCTACGCCCTCGTCGAGGTGCCCAAGAGGACCGGGGAGATGGAATTCTTCATCGAGGTGTCGGACCTCGCAGGCAACGCGGTGACATCCGAAACGTACTCCGTGACGGTCGAGCTGAGGTTCATCGACGCGGCGTGGCCGTACCTGCTCGTGATCGCGGTCGCCGCCGCGCTCGGGACGGGCGTGTACTTCATGCGCGAGACCACTATCGCGGTCGATGAGACATTCGTCATCTACAGCGACGGCCGGCTCCTGGCGCACAGCACGAGGAGACTGAAGCCAGGCATGGACGACCAGGTCCTGAGCGGCATGTTCGTCGCGGTCCAGGACTTCATCAAGGACTCATTCAAGGACGAGACATCGTTCAGGCTCCGGAAGCTCGACTTCGGCGAGAAGTCGGTCCTGGTCGAGAAGGGTGAGCATCTGTTCCTCGCGGTCGTGCTCCACGGGAAGGCGTCGAAGAAGGTCGCTAGGAGGATGAAGGGCGTCCTGGACGACATCGAGAGGGCGTTCGCGGAACACTTGGTGGACTGGGACGGCGACCTCGACAAGGTCAGGGGCGTGAACGACAGGGTGAAGAGGCTTTACTCCAAGGCCCCCGTCATGCCTGAGGCGCTCAGGAGAAAGGAGGCTTAGGTGGTACATTGTCCTCACCCTTCCCAGATCTGATCACACTTGTGGGCGTCACCGCCTTCTGCGCGGCGCTGGCCATCCTATCATATCGCAGGCGCATATTCGACCTCTCCGGCTCACTGAGCGCGTTCGTGGTCGGCATGATCATAGGCGTGTGCGGCAACGTCCTATGGCTGCTCCTCCTGCTGGTCTTTCTCATGACCAGCTTCGGCGCGACCAAGTACCGGTTCGACTGGAAGAAGGCCGAGGGTTTCCAGGAGGGCTCGAAGGGCGAACGGACTTGGAGGAACATAGCCGCCAACGGCGCGATACCGACAGCCATCGCGTTCGCCAGCTTCGTGGCCGAGCTCGTCAGCGAGGGAGATCCCGCATCGAACCCGTTCTCGAAGGACATCGCGAGCTTCCTGTTCATATCCGCGATAGCGGTCGCCGCGTCGGATACCGCGGCGAGCGAGATCGGCATCATCGACCCCAAGGTGTACCTGATCACCACGTTCAAGAGGACGAAGCGGGGCGTCGACGGGGGGATATCGCTTACTGGCCAGCTGATCGCGTTCGTCGCGGCCGCGTACACATCCGTAGTCGCGTATGTGATTTTCGCGGCCTTCAACTCCGACCTGCTCGCAGGTCCTGCGACGCTCTTCGTGCCGATGCTGTGCGGGTTCTTCGGGTGTCAGATAGACAGCGTCATAGGCGCGACCTGGGAGACCCGGGGCAGGATAGGCAAGCTGGGCAACAACTTCCTATCGATCGGAATCGGCACTGCTCTGGCGTTGCTGCTGGCGCTGGGAGCGGCCTAGGCCTTCCTCAGCACCGAGACATACGAGATCTCCTCATCCGGCCTGGAAAAAGTCTCTGACACGCGCCAGCCAGTTCTCTCTGCGAGCATCTTCATCTCCGCTGGCGTGACCATGAGCAGATCGAACCAGTCGTCTGCCATCCCTCTGTATTTGAACCGGAGCCTTACTTGACCAGGCATCCTTCCCCTCGCCCTGTTCTTCTCATGGTACTTTGTGTGTTCCTGTCTGGTGGTGTTCAAAGGGTCTATAGACTGCGCGAGGAAGACGCCGTCGTCGGATACTATGTCCCTGAGCCTGAGGAGCATGGACATGACGCCCTCGGGAGTGCCGCACAGGCCGAAGTTGTTCCCGAACGCGATTGCGGTCTGGAAGTGCCCTCGCGGGAAGCGCAGGTCGCACATGGACATCTTGACGGCGTTCCTGACGCCCCTCCGTCTCGCGACCTCGAGCATGTGGTCGCTGATGTCCACGCCGATGGTCTCGAGCCCCATCTCCTGAAGGTGCAGGGATACCCGTCCAGGCCCCAGCCCCATGTCCAGGACCCTACCCTTCGCGAGAGCGAGTGCCGCCACCTCGCAGTGGGGGAACGAGTCGATCGTCGAGATGTACGAGTCCAGGTCCTCTTCGTCGACGTACCCGTCGTCGCGCTCGATGAACAGAGGATCGTGCGACCCGGTCAGCCAATCGCTTATTGCAGTGCCGAAGAGGTCCATGAAGAACACCATGACATGCCGGCAGAAGAACGTTACCCTAGGGAATCCAATGCCTCGAGGACGCCACCCAGGGACTCCACCCTGTGGTCAGCTTCGCTCGCGGGCGCGCTCGCGTGGCTCATGACCTGCACCGCGTGCATCCCGAGCCTCTTCGCGGCGGCGATGTCCCTTTCCGGGTCGTCACCCACATGCGCCGCCGCCTTCGGGAGCGTCTTGAGCTGCTCCAAGGTCATCTTGAACGCCGCCTCCGCGGGCTTCCTGACCATGATCTCGTTCGAGAAGGTCGTGACCTGGAAGTATTCGAGGATGCCCATGCGGCCCATGAGCGTCCTGAGAGTGGAGCCCGGGGTCTTGCCCGTGTTGGATATCAGTCCTAGTCTGTACCCCTTCTCGCTCACGGCCGTCAGGACGTCCTTCGCCCCAGGTAGCAGCTCTGGAGGGTGCTCCAGGATACTCTCGGCGTAGATCCGCTCCACCTCGGAGATGTCCTCGTTGGTCATCTTCCCTGGCAGGCGGCACTCGATGCAGCTTAGCATGAACAGCACATGGTCCCTCACGGGCATGTCTCTGGCCTTGTCCCATGCGAGCTCGAGGAAGGTCCCGGTCTTCATGTACGCCTCCTCGATCTCGTCGATGTCGTGTGGGCGACCTATGCGCTCCAGCAGGTCGGCTATCCCGTGTATCCTGAGAGAACCGACCCTCTCCGAACCGCCTGGGACCTCCCTGATGAGTGTGTCCCAGAGGTCGAACGTTACCGCGATTACCTTCCTCATCGTCTGCGCTCCACCGTAAGATGATGCCTATAATGAACAATGGGCTAGAGGGGCCTCCGGACGCCCGCCCGGGCCCGGTTAGCAAGGCTTATATACCACATCGTATTTAGACGGGCCCAGAGAATGGTTTGACGGCCATAGTGGCGGGGCCACACCTGGTCTCATTCCGAACCCAGAAGTTAAGCCCGCCTACGTTCTCTGTGGTACTGAGGTGCGCGAGCCCTCGGGAAGCCTAAGGCCCTTGCGGCCTCTCGGGCATAACGGCTAGGTGCGCTAGTCCTGTACCTTCGGGTACAGGGTGAACCGCACCGCTTGAACCCGTTATGTTCGTGGAACGCCGTCAGCCACTCTCTTTGTCCCTTTCATTCTCTGACGCATCATGCCATCCACGAGGAAGATTTTATAAGAACACAGGCCACTTGACGAGCTGGAGCCCGATTCCTTGGCCTTGACGGAAGAGGAGAAATTCACACTTCTAGCGGTCCTCGCCCTGATCATGATACTGGTCCTGTATTTCGAGTTCAGGATCATGAGGGGCAGGGGGAAGGCGGTCCGTAAGGTCAACATCAGGAAGGACGAGGCCTACAACTCCATCCTGACATGCAGGTCGGTCATCAACGTCCTCGAACGACAAGGCTCAGACGTGTCCGAGGCGAGGGCGCTGGTGGACAAGGCCAAGTCGCTCATGCAGCGGGGGGAGCACGAGACCGCGATCGAGCTTTGCGAGAAGGCGCGCGAGGAGATGACCAAGATGCGCTCGCAGGTCAAGGGGCCGGTCCGGAGGACGAGGGTCGAGAGGGACAGTCTCGAATCGGTCGCCGATGAGATCGTCTCCGGGCCCAGGTCGGCGCCCCGCGATGACTCGTACAGAGGCGCGAAACTGGAGGTCCAAGGCGGGCCGAACTACCTGGTCGCGAAGTTCGAACTCAACACCGCGAAGGAAGAGATCGACAAGGCGACTGGCTCTGGTCAGGACGTGTCGGAGGCCACCAAGACTTTGAGGACCGCCCAGGCCGAGTTCGATTCGGGGAACTACGCAAAGGCGCTCTCGCTCGCAGTGAAGGCGAAGAAGGCAGCGTCCCCGCATGGCGCGGACGATGCGATCCCTCTCAGGAGGGTCCAGAAGGCCGAGCGTCCGTCCGACGAGGTCGACGGTGAGGCCGAGGATGTCGTGGACGTCTGCCCCAGCTGCGGTTCTGAGATAGACGCTGAGGACACGTTCTGCGGTTCGTGTGGCACAAGACGCGCGAAGGAACGCTTCTGCCCGTCGTGCGGCCGCGCTGCGTCCGAGGATGACAGGTTCTGCCGGAAGTGCGGCTCCAAGGTCCCGTGAACAGGCTCATCTGTCGCGGTACTTGTTCTTGATTATGAGCGCTGCGAGCGCGCCCGCCCCGAAGCCGTTGTCTATGTTGACGACGCCTATGCCGCTCGAGCAGCTGGACAACATCCCTAGCAGGGCGGCCATGCCACCGAAACTGGCACCGTAGCCGACGCTCGTTGGCACCGCGACGACCGGCTTGTCGGTCAGGCCCGCGACCACGCTCGGCAGCGCACCCTCCATCCCTGCTATGACTATGATGACATCCGCGGACTCGAACTGTTTCAGGTTGGATGTGAGTCTGTGGATGCCCGCGACGCCGACATCGTACAGCTTGTCCGTGTCGCACCCGAGTATGTCGCACGTGACAGCTGCCTCCTCGGCGATCGGTATGTCTGACGTGCCCGCCGTGACAACCAGCACCTTGCCGTGCCTCTCCCTCTCCTCGGCGCCGACAGTCGCGATCCTCGCTTCGGGGTACCATCGGACAGCTTCGCCAAGCTCCACGCGCAGCACTTCGTGAGTGGTGTGAGCGACGCGTGTGAACACGGCCTCGCCCTTCCTGGCAAGGGTCCTGCGCGCGATCTCGACGATCTGCGCGTCCGTCTTGCCTGGAGAATATATCACCTCGGGTATGCCCCTCCTGAGCTCCCTGTGGTGGTCCAGTTTGGCGAACTCGAGGTCCTCGTATGGCATGCCCTTGAGCTGCTCCAGCGCCTCGACGACAGTGATCTCTCCCTTCGCCAGGGCGGAGAGCGTCTTCTCCATCCTCTCTCTGTTCATCTGCCGAGCACCTCGTCCATGCTGCCGCTCCTGTATCCTTCCAGGTCGACCGTGACGTATGCGAATCCCAGGCTCTTCAGTCTTCTGACCGTTTCGTCCCTGACCTGCGGCTGGAGGAGCCTGCGCACCTGGTCCTTCGAGACTTCGATCCTGGCTGTCCCTCCGTGCGCCCTGACCCTGACCTGTCGGAAGCCTCTCTTGGCGAGATGCTCCTCCGCCTTCTCCACCCTCGCGAGGAGCTCGACGGTCAGCTTGTCCCCGTAGGGTACCCTCGTGGCCAGGCACGGACTGGGGTCCTTCCCGTGCGTCGGCAGCCGCAGCCTCTTGGATATCTTGGTGACATCCTCTTTGCTCAGCCCCGCCTCCGCCAGGGGACTTCTCACGCCCAGCTCCGACTTCGCCCTCGAGCCCGGTCTGTATGCCCTCTCGTCGTCCGAGTTGGAGCCGTCGAGCACGTGTCTGAGGGAGAGGCTGTCAGCGATCCTCCGGACCTCCTTGAAGCCCGCGAGCTTGCATGTGTAGCACCTGCCCGGAGGGTTCCGGTTGAATGACGGGTCGTCGAGGACGTCAGATTTCACGATGACGTGCCTGATCCCGATCGTCTTCGCGACGGCCCTGGCACCCTTCAACTCGCTTCGGGGAAACAGAGGGGTGTCGATTGTGAGAGCCACCGCACGCTCGCCGAGTTCGTCCTTGGCTATCTTCGCCACGAGCGTCGAATCCGAACCGCCGGAGAAAGCCACGGCTGCGGAGCCAGCCGAGCGGATAATCGACCGCAACTTCTCGAGCTTCGGGCCGGTTGAAACCATGTGACCATTGTGAACAGCCGGCGTTTATTTCTAGTTTGGCCAGGACAACGTCCCGCCTCTCCATCGCTGCTCGTCACGTCCCGTTGCTCAATGCACCAGCGTGTACGATTGTTCCCTGCCGAATCCCTGGAGATAATATGGTCCGAGCACTCCCTTTCCCGAGTTCCCGCTCGCCTTCCACCCGACGAAGGACTGCGCGCCTGGCCATGCCCCGGTCGTCGCCCCACCAGGCCTATTCGCGTAGCAGACGCCGAACTCTATCCTGTTGAAGAACCTCTCGATCTCAGCGGGGTCCTCGGAGTATATCCCCGATGTCAGTCCGTAGTCGGTATCGTTCGCCTGCGCGAGCGCCTCTTCCAGGCCGTCGACCTCGGCGAGGGCAAGGATCGGAAGGAAGAGCTCCTGCTTGAATAGGACGTGGTCACACGGGAGCCCTCCGATGATGGTCGGTTGCACGTAGTGACCGTTGGCGCAATCCCCGGCCGTTATGGAGCGCCCGCCAGCAAGCACCTTGCCTCCGGACTCCTTCGCGACCGAGACCCACTGCTCGAAGGTCCTCTTGGCGCCGTCGTCTATCACAGGCCCGATGAACACCCCGTCCCTGGCTGGGTCCCCGACCACAAGTTGCTTCGTCCTCTTGACCAGCGCATCCGTGAACTTATTCGCCACGGGCCGTTCGACGTACACCCTCGACGTGGCGCTGCACTTCTGCCCCTGGAACCCGAACGCTGCGGCGACCACTCCTCGGACCGCCTTGTCCAGGTCGGCCTTCGCGGTGACGATGCACGGGTTCTTGCTCCCGGTCTCGATTATGCTGGGCTTGGGGTAAGGTTGCTCGTTCATGAACCGCTTCACGAGCCCCTTGCCGACTTCCATCGACCCAACGAATGCCAGGCCCGCGACCTTCGGGTTACCGGCGATCTCGTCCCCGAAGACTCTTCCGGAACCGGTCACGAAGTTGACGACGCCGGGGGGGACCCCGGCCTCTCTGTATATTTCGAACAGCTTCAACCCTGTCAGGGGCGCCGCACTCGTGGGCTTGTACACGACCGTGTTGCCCATCATGAGCGCGCCCGCGCACATGTTGTTCGAGAGCGCGTACGGGAAGTTGAAGGGCGAGATGCAGCACCAAGGGCCGTAGGGCTTGAGGACGCTCATGCAACGCTCGCTCGCTACGGGGGATTTCATGACCTTGACGAAACCCCTCTCGCGTTCGAGCTGGTCGCAGTAGTACTCGAGCCAATCGACGACCTCATATGTCTCGGCGAGGGCCTCAGCCTTGCCCTTGCCGACTTCGTGGTACGCATAGGCAGATAATTCGAAGACCCGGTCCTCGATGATCCTGGCGACTCTCCTGAATATCCTTGCGCGGCCGGAGTAGCTCGTGTCGCGCCACTCGTCGAACGCCTTCTCGGCTACGTCGATGGCGTCGCGGATGTCCGTGCTCGCTGCATTCTGGAACCTGCCCACCAGCACGCGCTCGTCCACCGGGCTGCGAACCTCGAACTCGCCAGCCCTGGAGAACACCTCCCGGTCGTCTATGTGCATCGGGTGGGTGTCGCCCAGTCCGCGTCTGACGTCCGCGACCGCCTTCGCGAACTTCTTCGAGGCGGATTCGTCTGAAGCGATCGTAACATAAGTCCTCTTCGAGCCCGAGTTCGTCAGTCCAGCGTCGTCGTCCTTCTGTTGGAGCAGTGCCATGTCCATGATATCATACCGTTATGCTTCGAAAAGCATATCGCACATGCCGCCCATGTTTATCAATCTTTCCGCAGGGAGAGTCACCTCCACGCAGGACTGTATAGATGCAGGCCGCGTCTGGATTCTCGTGTCGGGTGCGCCAGTTCGGGACCACAAGGGAACATTATATATAGCGACCGGCTAGCTAGAGAAACTGGGCTGGGCTTCCGGAGGAAATCGATGGCCGAGGAGAACGTCATCTACATCGGAAAGAAGGCAACGATGAACTATGTCCTCGCGGTCGTGTCCCAGATCAACGGCGGATGCAACGATGTTTGCATCAAGGCCAGGGGCAGGGCCATCAGCAGGGCGGTAGACGTCGCGGAGATCGTTCGGCACAGGTTCGTCAAGGACCTCGGGTACAAGGACGTCAAGATTGAGACCGAGGTCCTGCCAGGCGAGCACGGCGAAAGCGCTAATGTCTCCTCGATAGAGATCTACATGGAACGGTAGGGCGCGTTGCCCGGTCGTGGTCTGATAGGCATCGGATGGGGCCAGTGGTCACGCTGGACCATCCGTCGGTTTTATCATCGGATAACATAATCGGCCAGGGGAGCCTAGGGACCCAGGATGATACCTTGATACTGATAAAGCTCGGGGGCAGCGTCATCACGGACAAATCGCGCCTCCGGACATTCAGGAAGGATGCGTGCGAGAGGCTGGCTGGCGAGCTCGCACCCGCTCTTCGGGAAGGGCTCGTGGTCGTCCACGGCGCGGGGTCGTTCGGGCACATAATGGCCAAGAAGCACGAGCTTCACAGAGGCTTCAAGAGGAAGTCCCAGTTGGAGCATGTGGCCGGGGTCCAGAGGGATGTGCGGGAGCTGAACCTCAGGGTTCTGGAGGCCCTCATAGACAATGGAGTGAGCGCGGTATCGGTGGCGCCTGCGGCTTCGTCGAGCTTCCGGGACGGTGCCGTCACCTCGTTCTGCGAGGAGGCGTTCTCGTCGCTCCTAGAGCTAGGCCTCACGCCCGTCACCTTCGGCGATGTCGTCCCCGACGAGTCGATGGGCTTTTCGATATGTTCAGGCGACCTCATGATGCTCGAACTCGCAAAGGCATTCAAGCCTCGCCTAGCGGTGTTCTGCGCCGACGTGGACGGAGTGTTCGACAAGGACCCCAAGATCCGCAAGGACGCCGGGCTCCTGCGCGAGGTCGACTCGACCGCTCTCGCCCGGTTCTCCGGGCGCTCGGTGAACGCCGATGTCACAGGCAGCATGAGGGGCAAACTGGAGCGCATGCTGGCCATATCCTCGCACTGCGAAAAGTGTATGATAGTGAACGGCAATGTGCGTGGCAGGCTGGAGAGCGCAGTCAGGGGCAGGAAGGTCGTCTCTACAGCAGTCGTGTCCAGGTAGGTGTCCACTCATGGCAGGCGATGGCGAAAGGCGGCTCATTGAGGTGCGGAAGAGTGACCACGTCGAGATCTGCGCGAAGGAGGACCTCGGGGTGGGATACTCCTACTGGGACGATATCAAGCTCTTGCACAACGCGCTCCCCGAGGTCGACCTCGACGACATAGACACGTCCGCGACACTCTTCGGCAGGAAGCTCGGGGCCCCGATCGTCATATCGGCCATCACGGGGGGTTATGGCAAGGCCGAGGAGATCAACAGGACGCTCGCGTCGGTCGCCGAGCGATACGGCCTCGGCATGGGCGTGGGCAGCCAGAGGGCGGCGCTCGAGAACCCGGAACTCACATGCACTTATTCGGTCATCAAGGAGTTCGAGATACCACTGAGGATAGGGAACCTTGGCGTCCCGCAACTTGTCAAGCAGGGCCTGAGGGCTCCGCTGACGGTCGATGATGGCAGGGCGGCAATGGAGATGGTCGACGCCCATGTGCTCGCGATCCACCTGAACTATCTCCAGGAGGTCGTCCAGCCCGAAGGCGACACCAGAGCCCAGGGCGGCCTCAAGGCCATCGAGCGGTTCGCGTCGTCCCTGCCTGTCATGGCGAAGGAGACAGGCGCTGGCATGTCCAGGTCCGTCGCGACCAGGCTCAAGAGGAGCGGTGTGAAGGGGATAGACGTGGGCGGCCTGGGTGGCACGAGCTTCTCGGCCGTGGAATGCTACAGGGCCAGGTCCGCAGGCGACATGACCCGGGCGAACCTAGGCGAGACATTCTGGGACTGGGGCATACCGACACCCGTGTCCGTGGTCCTGTCTTCCGTGGGGCTCCCGGTTGTGGCCACGGGCGGTGTAAGGTCGGGTCTGGATGTGGCTCGCGCCGTCTCAGTGGGTGCGTCAGCGGCGGGACTCGCTGGACGCCTGTTGCCGGCCGCGCTCGAGGGCGAGGACGTCCTCATGGCTGAGGTCGACACAATAATCCAGGAGCTCAAGGCAGCCATGTTCCTCGTCGGAGCGAAGGACATGGAGGCCCTGGGCGCGGCCAACGCCCTGGTGACCGGCCGGTCGAGGGAATGGCTAGATAATGTCATGGAGTGAGCCTGATGGGATTCCCCGAGGACTACAAGGACAGAGTCAAGCTCATCAACGAGCGGCTGGTAGGCAGCCTCGAAGTGATGGAGGAGAAGAAGCTCAAGGCCGCCATGGTCCACTATCCCGCAGCTGGCGGCAAGCGCCTCAGACCGCTGCTAGTCACGATCGTCTCCGAGGCGGTCGGGGGCAAGGCGGACGCTGCGGTCCCGTTCGGGATCGCCCTCGAGCTGGTCCACAACTTCACGCTCGTGCACGATGATGTCATGGACGAGGACGACACCAGGAGGGGCCTCAAGACCGTGCATTCGTTGTACGGGGTTCCTGAGGCGATACTCGCGGGGGACGCCATGTTCGCGCGCGCGTTCGAGATAGTCCTCGAATCGGATGCGCAAGCCTCGGACCTGGTCGCGCTGACGGACATACTCGCGCGCTCGGTGCGCCTGCTGGCCGAGGGCCAGCAGATGGACATGGACTTCGAATCCAGGACGGATGTGTCGTCCGAGGAGTACCTCAAGATGATTGAGCGCAAGACCGCGGTCCTGTACTCCGCTGCTGCCCAGGGGGGCGCTATCGTGGGCGGGGGATCGGAGGCGCAGCAGGAGTCGCTGTTCGAGTACGGCAGGCTCATTGGGCTCGGGTTCCAGATCTGGGACGACGTGCTGGACCTGCGCTCGGACCAGCAGACCTTCGGGAAGCCGGTCCTGAACGACATCAGGAACGGCAAGAAGACGCTCATAGCCGTGCACGCGCTCGAGAACCTCAAGGGGAGGAAGCGCGAGGAGTTCCTGACGGTCCTCGGAAAGAAGACCGCGTCTGAGAAGGAGCTTCTGAAGGCGAAGGCCATCCTCGAGGATGTCGGCTCGATAGACCACGCGAGCAGGGTATCCATGGAGTACGTGGCCAAGGCGAAGGACAGGCTCGGGGTGCTCAAGGACTCCGTCCACAAGGACGCACTCAAGGCGTTCGCGGACTACATGATCGCGCGCAAGACCTAGGTCACGCCGGCCCTGGTCAGCTTGAAGTCGGCCCTTCTGCCCTCTTCGAGGTGCCGATGCTTGATTATGACCGCTCTCCTTGTGCTGGCACCGACCTTGTCCAACCTTATGATGGCCTTGGCGTTGTGGAGTAGCACATGTCCTCCGAGCGGCTCGAAAGTCCCTTTCTCTATGTCGGTGTAGACCTGGGACGTGAGCAGTATAGGCATGCCCTTGTTCCTCGCGACTCCGAGGAGCTTCGTGAGCTGCGTGCTCAGGGACCTCCTCGTGCCTTTCTCTTCGTCGTTCCGGGTGAGCCTGTAGTGTATCGTGGTTGAATCGAGTATGATGACTCCGACCTCGAGCGAGCTCTCCGCGAGCCTGACAGCCTTATCGACTATCTTCTCCTGGTCGTCGAAGTTGTGCGGCTCGAAGAAGAGGATGTTCTTCATGACCTCCTCGTACTCCTCGCCCGCGATCTGCTTCAACCTCTCGAGGGACACGCCCTCGGTGTCGATGTATATGACCTTCTTGCCTTGGGACGCGACATTCCTCGCGACCTGGAGGCAGATGTTGGTCTTGCCCGTGCCCGCCTCGCCGAACAGAAGTGTTATCGCTCCTCCCTCGATTCCCCCATCGAGGAGCCCGTCCAGGCCCGCGGAGCCTATGGCCACATACGACACATGCCGCCATCGGGCTGGGTGATGATAAGCGTTGCTAATGCATGAAATTCAGAACGGACCAGTGCGCTCCGCAGCGGTCCGGTTCATCGGACGTGAAGAGGTTTGGCGGGGTCCGCCCTGACTGTCTCCCTATGGCTACACGAAAGCCAGTATTATGGCGATTATGCCAATGAGCACCTGGAAGGCTCCGAGGGCCTTCACGAGCTTTGCGATGTACTTGCCCACCGCAGGGAGTGCGGATACGATGCTGACCGCAAGGATCAGGCCGACGACCAACAGGACCACCGAGTCGAGGTCGATGCTTTTGTCCACGAAGTGCCAGATCGCGACTAGTATCGCAATCACGCCGATCAACGCCTGGAAGCCCCCCAGCCACTTGGCAAGTTTCGCGATGTACTTGCCGAGCACGGGTATCAGGTATAGGACTCCCATGAGCAACACCAAGCCACCCAATATCAGCATTATTTCTACCAGAGACATTCCATTCCACCCAGAAGGATTCCATCCTTCCTAGCCTGTTAATCGCAGTGCAGTAGCATGTAATTTATGGCTCCAATTGCTTCATGGACGGGTGACGATGGCGAGAGTGCCCGTCTGTCCGTCCTCTCTTGGATGACCGAGTCGTCGGTGGAGTGTCTCCCGGCAGACTCCGCTTCGGGTATCCTTTATTACGGCCGAGCGCTTTCCATCCGCCGTGGTTGTCCATAGGGTAGGCGCGGAGGCCAGGCTCGACTCATCCAAGTGGATGGGACGAGATGTCGTTATCAAGCAGCGCGTCGTGAAGGGTTACCGACACCCCTCGCTCGACAGATCCCTCCAGACCTCCAGGATCAGGAACGAGGTCAGGCTTATTCTCGAGGCTAGAAGGGCTGGCATCGCGGTACCCATCATATACTCGGTCGATTACGCGAATAACCGGATCGTGATGGAGGAGGTCAAGGGCGTTAGGGTCAAGGACGCGCTCAACGAGCTGCCCGAGCCTAAGGCCAGGGCGGTCTGCGTGAAGATTGGTGAGATCGCAGCTCGGCTGCACGCGAACGATATCGTCCACGGCGACCTCACGACCAGCAACATGCTCCTCGAAGACGGCAGGATTGTGCTCATAGACTTCTCCTTGGGCTCCAAGACCTCAGAGCTGGAGGACAAAGGGGTCGATATGCATCTCCTGGAGGAGGCGTTCCACTCGGCGCACCATCAGCGGAGCGGGCTCCATGATGTCGTGAAGGATGCGTATGTCAGGACCGACCCGCATGGAGAGCAGGTCCTGAAGAAGGTCAAGGAGATAGAGAAGAGGGGGCGTTACACACGAAAAGAATAGCCTTCGCCACGAGCAACGACGGCAAGTTCAGGGAGATCTCCGAGCAGATGAGGGCACACGGATACGAGGTCGAGCACATCAAGACCAAGTACCCCGAGATCCAGGCCGAAACGCTCGAGGATACCATTGTTCCAGGGTTGCAGTGGTTGATCAAGAGGTACGACCGGCCCCTGTTCATAGACGATTCAGGCTTGTTCGTCGACGCACTGAAGGGGTTCCCCGGAGTGTACTCTTCGTACGTCTTCAAGACCGTCGGATGCGACGGCATCCTCAGGCTCATGCGCGGAACCGAGGATAGGAATGCACGGTTCGAGTGTTGCATAGGGTACATGGCGCCAGGGGGAGAGCCGTTCATCGCGAAAGGCGTCGCGCACGGGACCATATCGCACGAGCTGGCTGGTTCAGGCGGGTTCGGCTACGATCCGATATTCGTTCCCGAGGGGCACACGCGCACGTACGCGCAGATAGACGTGGTCGAGAAGAACACGATGTCCCACAGAGGCAGGGCGGTGGCCAAGTTCCTGGAGGAACTCCCACGGCTGGTGCGGACCTGAGCGAAGCATTTTATCCGGGTCCGGCATAATCGGGTAGAGCGGACCGTCCAGCAACGGGGTAGTGGTTTAGCTTGGTATGATTCGTGCTTTGGGAGCATGAGGTCGTCGGTTCAAATCCGACCTACCCCACTCCACTCTCACGCAGCTGGCAGGAGGACATGGAACACGGCGCCCTGGGATGAGTCGTCCTCGACCCTGTCTTCTACCCATATGATCCCGCCGTACTTGTCCACGATCGTGCGCACGATCGACAGGCCGAGGCCGATCCCCTTCCCTCCGGATATCCTAGGGGCGAACCTGTCGAATATCTGCTCCTTCTTGTCGTCTGGGACGCCCACACCCCTGTCGGCGACGGATATGTCCCAGGATTCCTTCCCGTCCTCGACGGTCTTCCTGATCGAGATGTCTATCTTGACCGTCTCGCTCCGGTCGTACTTGATCGAGTTGTTGAGCAGGTTCTGGAAGAGGTCGTGGATGAGCTCGTTGCCGCGGATGAGGCACTGGCTCTCCTCAGACTTCAGTGTGATGTCCAGCTTCTTGTCCATCCTGGCCGCCCTCATCTCCTCCGCGAGGCTCGCGATGGTGGAGACGAGGTCTATCGTGAGCATCTTCTCCGTGCCCTTCTCGCGGATGTATATGAGCTTCCTGATCCTGTTGATGAGATCGTTGCTCAGCTCGAGCTGCTTCATCGCAAGACCGAGCGCCTTCTCCTCCAGCTCGGGGGACGCTTCGGGCCTCGCGGCGACATCCAGGTAGCTTCCGATGCCCGTGTTGTAGTTGGATATGTCATGGAACAGCAACCGGTTCATCATGTCCAGGTCCTCGCTCGTTTGTATCGTCTCCCTGATGAGTTGGCTGTTCCTGAACGCAAGAGACACCATCGAGCTGAAGACCCCCATGAGCTCAAGGAGGTCCTTCTCGAACATGTTGTCCCTGTCCCTGTCGGTCCCGTAGAGCACGCCGACGACGTCGTTCGTCCTGTCCCTCAGAGGCACCGTGAACAGATCGAACCTGTCTTCATGGGAGGTTGATTCTCCTTGCGACTCGCGCGCGGCCATTATCCCATCGGCCTCCGCGGCCGAGAATGGCATGAGCGCGACCCGCTTTTCGGTCAGCTGTCTGGCCGGTATCCAGTAGAGGTCCTCAGTGAACCGGTAAGTGTCCTCGCAATCATCGTACACCGTGTCCTTCGTGAGTGTCTCGTCCTTGTCAGGCAACCCGGTGGGTGAGACGAACATGTACCTGTTGTGCCTCTGGTTCCAGATGGCCGCCCTCGCGTTCCTGAATCCGAGCTCGGAATTGAGGAAGTCAGTGGCCGTGACCAGGATGAGCTCCCCCTTTCTGAGCGAGACCATCCTGTTCGCGATGTTGAGCATCTTGGCGAATATCCTGGCCCTGTTGCTGTTGGCTCCGATCAGGGCCTCCTGGGACCGCGACAGGTTGGCAAGGTCCAGTGCGATGGACGAGATGGATGCCAGGACCTCTATCTTGGAAATGACCTCCTTCGACGGGATCATCCCGTCTGTCGTCTCGAGTATCTCGAACGCGCCGAGTTCCTTGCCGTCCTTGTCGAACAGGATAGTGTCGATGAAATCCATCATGTGCCAGTGTTCCGGGGACTTCCTCGGGGGCATCTCCTTGGGGAAGCCCCTGTAGAACGCGGTGTCAAAATCGTCTATCTTCACGTTCTCCCCAGGCGCGAGATAAGTGAGCGCTCCGAGCTTCCTGTAGACCTGGAGCGATTCATCCCAGGCATCCCTGGAGTACACGACCCCCGTGATTTCCTTCGCTTGGTCCTCCGGGTATCCGACGATGAACTTGATCCTCCACTCCCCGGTCTTCTTGTCCGTGACATATATCACGAACTTCTTGATTGGAAAGAGCGTCATCACTGACCGGCCGACGACTTCGAGTATCCTGTCTTGGTCCTTGTTGTACAACACCGCCAAGGCTATGTCAAGGACCCTGCTAGCGAGGGCGGTGTCGTCGGTCCTGGTCGTCTCTCCTGGTGCACCCGTGTTCGGTTCCCCTGCCATCCTTCCGAAACCGATATAGCCGTGCCTAGATATTAATCGGACAGGTCGGATTGCCTCGGAAAGGACCTGAGTCGCCCGGGCGTCCCAGGGCGGTGGTCAGGATGAGGGATGAGTCCATGAATTCGGCCTCGCCCGGACTCCTCCTCCATCTTCGACGCGCACTTTCGTGGCCCGCACCAGATCCATGGATATCGCTCGGCCAGGCTTCTCTTTTCCCACGTCCTCGCTGGACTGCATGCAATCTAAATAGGGGGAACCTATACCCTTTTTCAAGGGTATAGGCCAAAGGGGGCCTGGCGATGAGAAAGTGGAAGGAAATACCTCTGTACAGGAATGTCACTGCGAAGCAGTGGTCAGACTGGAAATGGCAGGTCAAGAACCGCATCACGGATGTCGACACACTCGCGAAGGTCATCAACCTCTCGGACAAGGAGAAGGAGGAGATACGCAACTCCGTGAAGTACCTCCGGATGGCCATCACGCCGTACTACGCATCGCTCATGGACCCCGACGACCCCGAGGACCCTGTGAGGAAGCAGGCCGTCCCCACGTCCCATGAGCTCCACATATCGAAGGACGACATGGAGGACACGGTCGGCGAGACGACAGACGCGCCCCACGAGGGCCTGACGCACAGGTACCCCGACAGGGTCCTGTTCCTGCTCACTGACCAGTGCAGCATGTACTGCCGGCACTGTTGCAGGCGCAGGATCGTCGGCACCACGGACCACGCGCGCGGCTGGGACGAGATCGAAGAGGGCATCGACTACATCAGGAACACGCCCCAGATCAGGGACGTGCTCCTGTCGGGCGGCGACGGCCTGCTCGTCTCGGACGCCTTGCTGGAGAAGGTCATACGCGAGCTCAGGAAGATCAAGCACGTGCAGATCATCAGGATAGGCTCAAGGACCCCTGTCGTGATGCCGCAGAGGATAACCCCCGCGCTGGTCCGGATGCTCCGCAAGTACCACCCGATCTGGCTCAACACGCACTTCAACCACCCGAACGAGGTCACTCCCGAATCGAGGAGGGCGGTCGAGATGCTCGTCGACGCCGGCATACCCGTGGGCAACCAGAGCGTCCTCCTGAAGGGTGTGAACGACTGCCCGGTCATCATGAAGAAGCTGGTCCAGGACCTCGTGTACATCAGGTGCAGGCCCTACTACATCTACCAGTGCGACATCGCGAAGGGGCTTGAGCACTTCAGGACCGCGACCGCGAAAGGCATCGAGCTCATAGAGAACCTCAGGGGCCACACGTCCGGTTTCGCCGTGCCCGAGTTCGTGATCGACGCCCCGACGGGCGGAGGGAAGATCCCGGTCGGACCGCAGTACCTGATATCCATGTCCGACAAGCGCGTGATACTCAGGAACTACGAAGGCGGCATATTCCAGTTCCCCGAGGTCGAGGGCGACAGGGTCAGCAGATGCCCGCCAGCGTGCAGACTGTGCAAGACCCACGAGCACCTCGAGTCGAAGGAAGGCGTCGCGGGTGTCCTGTCCGGCAAGAAGCTGTGTCTCATACCTGAGGGGACGATGAGGGCGGAGCGCAGGAAGGCCTACGGCAAGGAAGACAAGGCCTCGAAGTGCACGGACTTCTAGCGGCCGAAACACCTTCCCCCAAAACCTTTCCTAATCCTTCTTCTCCAGAGACGCCTTGTGTATGACGTACGTGCCGGAGTCCCTGCGCCAGCTCGCCTCGGCCTCCTCGACATGTACAGACTTCGAGAAGTGGGGCGCGTCGAGCACGAAGGTCTCTATCTCCCCACCCTCACCGGAGACGCTGATCCGGTACCTGTCCCTGAGCCTTTCGAGTTCCTTGATGGTGGCCGATGTGATGACCTTCCCCAGCCACCCCTCGTCGAATCCGTGGGCGTACACGCCAACGACCATGAACCTGAAGCCGGCGTGGACCATGTCCTCGAGGAGCATGCTCTGGTCCTTCCTCCACAGGGGCGAGTGGAGCGGCTTCCCGAGCTTTTGGCATATGCCGTTGAGCCTCGACCATTGATAGTCCGAGGCGATGGCTCCCGACACGAACCCGTCGACGTCCTCTTCCCTCATGAGCGCCTCGACATCGTCGAGCTCCTTCTCCTTCTCGCCGGAGCTCTCCCTCGTCCTGATGGGGATCCCCATGGCCTCCGCCTGGAGGGTTGTCCAGCGTATGTTTGGCACGTGGAACATGTACGAGTCCTCGGCCTTAGGTATCACGGTCAGGAGGCTGGCCACATCCCAGCCCTGCTGCTGGGCCAGGTAGACAGCATAAGTGGAGTCTTTGCCTCCCGAGAAGAGCGTTGAGACCCTCATGGACTCGTCCATGTATCCCCGGGCTGCGTATTTACCTGTTCGGTCAGATGACGAGCCCCGCCGTAATGACAAGGATCACGACCGCGATGAAGAAGACGACCAGCGGGACCCTTTGCGGCCAATCGTCGTTGAAGATGTGCTTCGACCCGAGGTACACGAACGGCACGGTCGCAGCGAGCTCCACGATGCCGGCGACGGTCGCGCCTCCCCGCAGCATGAATAAGCCGAGTATGAGCAGGCACGTGGCCGCCGTCAGAGGGAGGGCCGCGAGCAAATGCCCCGAGAGGTCCACCGCACCGGTCCTCTCCCTGAGCACTCTGAACCCGATGAGCATGAGGCCGAGGAGCACTAGTGACCCAGTCGCTATGTAGTCGATGGCCTCCGAGCTTTCCGCGACCAGCACTATCCCCGTGAGCAGCAGAAGGAACACCCCCACGGACAGGGCCGTGTCGAGGACGGCCGCATCCTTGTCCATCGGGTGGAATGTCGAGAGCACGACGAGGACCGCCCCGCCAATGCCTACGAACATCGCCATGCCGACCTCGATCTCGCCAAAGTTGACCGTGAACATCGTGGCGGCGGCCACGAGTATCAGGACGAGGCCAGAGGACAGCAGGTAATCGCCTCTCATGTCCGGGAATGAGAACGCGGTGCCGACATACCCGATGATAAGACCGATGAGGATCGGGGACAGCACGACGAAGGTGTCGTACATGTCTATGGAGGCCACGGTGAAGTGCCAGAGCAACAGCAGGACCGGGCTGAGGATGACGGTGTACGTGACAGCGCTGACCTTGGTCCTGGGCTTCTTCGGCCCGGGCATCCTGTACTTGGTGCGCTCCTTCCTGCCGCCCGCCAAGATCCAGAGCAGGACCCCGATGAGAGTGCATGCCATGATGAAGGATGTGAGTCCGTCGGTAGGAGAGAACATCTTGAGCAACACCATGGCCGCTATGACTATGATCACCGCGGTTATCGCCCTTGGCCGCTCCCGCCGAGCAGCCGTCGGAGCTATCGGAGCTATCTGCTCCTCCCGCTTAAGGGCGGGGACGATCCTGTATGGCCTTCCGCACCCTGGGCAATCGAACCCGACCTCTTCCTCGAAGAAGATGTTGTCCACCTCGATCTGCTTCTTGCATGTCGGGCAGAAGACCGAGATGAGCTTTTTCTCCGGGCTGGTCATGATAGCGATCTCGTCCCTGACCGGCCCACCCCTGTCCAGCTGGTTGATGACTGATGCGATGCTGGCCCTGTGTGATGTCACGATCTCTGAGACCTTGACCGTGCTCGTGCCGCTCGCGTCCTCGAACGAGACCTCGACCTCCAGCAGCCGTTCCCGGACTGTCGTGGCCGTTTCGGCGCCCTTTGGAGTGATACAGTATACGTTCTGCCTCCTATCGGCGCCTTCGACATGCCCCTTGACGACCTCCACGGACCCGTCCTTGATGAGTTCCTGTAAGGCGACGGCCACATGGCTCCTGCGGAGGCCCAGATGGTCAGAGAGCCCCTTCTGGGTCACCTCGAACGGGAACGTGCCCTCGTCAGACTCGCACCTGTGGAGGCACAGCTGGACGAGGATCTTTTCCTTCGCCTTGAGTCTGAACACGCTCTGGCCTCCAGTTCCCGTTGTCATACCCCGAACCCCGTGAACGAACGTGATGAGCCATCGGCGAGTTAATCCTTTCCGGCCAGGGGCGTCACTCGGTGGCCTCGAAAGTCACGGGGAGAGTCTCCGACCTCAGGTTCTCAGGGTCGTACATGTCCCACGCGACCACACCCTGGAGCGTGCTCTCGATCGGCATCTCGGCCACGAGCGAGTAGTCGAACTCGACCGGCACACCTGACTCCACATCTGTGATGTACACTATGACCTGCCGGTCGTTGTAGTCGTACGAGGATATCACTCCCTGGGCATCGAGCGAGTCGAACTCCGAGAGGTCGAACATGAAGCCCATGGGCGCGCGCAGGTCGACGAGTATCATCTTGATCACGGCCGCGTCTCCATCGTACAGCAGGTACAGGTGCGCATCGAGCGTGTCATCCACCGCGACGGATGTTGCGTCGTATGTGACGGTCAGCGTTAGGAACGGGGACGACTCGGGCTCGTCGGGCCATGGCACATACTGCTCGAGATAGATCGAGTACAGCACTGAGCCGATGCCGGTGCAAGAGACTGACACGTTGGTCACGTTCGCCAGGTACGGCCTCAAGTCGATGATGTATGTGACATCCTTGTTGAACTCTCCCATGTCGATCGTCTCGATGACGGCCCCTTCGACAAGGACCTGTACTTGGACGTCCTCGACGGAGTTCCCTCCGGCCACTTCGGCCAGGGCGTGGAAAGCGACGACAGTGTCCTGAGTGGACATCCAGCCGCCCAGCTCGCCCCTGTGGTCCAGGAGGTACTTCACGGCCCCACCAACGGTCGTCGCGTGTCCGAACTCCCCATTTAGCGCCATGGCAGCGTAGCCTGTGGTCTCGATGATTCTCGGTGAAGAGGCTCCCCAGTAGACATCCCCGTCGGATATCAGGTTCACATCGCTGTCCCAGTGGACGGTGTCGTCGTCGACGACCCTGAGCGCCTCGAGCCTCTCTGCGATATGGGTGCGTATCGAGTCCGAGCCGTCCCCTGCCTGGAGCAGGAGCAGCGACAATGAGAGGCTGTATGGGTCGTCCTCGATCGTGGATATCTTGCTCTCCACATAGTCGACCGCGGCCTGGATGTGCGGGTCCGACCCTGGCACACCGGAGTGCAGCAACGCTCTGGCTATGTACCCGGTCGCCGCGACCTCCTTCGCCTTCAGGATCGGGTTGTTGAACTCGTAGATGCCCCAGTCGGGGAACTCCCACGAGCCGTCGTCCTGCTGTATCGACATGAGCCAGTCCTGCATGTCGGTGATGATGTCCTCATCCAGCCCGAAGCCAGCATTGATGGCGTCCTGGAACGCGATGAGGCCCCATGACGTGAGCCACGGGTGGACATCCTGATCACCCGGGAACCATACGATGCCCCTGCCGATGCCGTTATTCGATTCAACGAGGTACATCAGCTCGTGCTGTATCCCCTGGTTCACGATGTTCTCGTATTCGAACATCTTCTCGGGGGATGTTCCGAGCTCCATGACCGTGGCATATGCGAGTATGTCTATCGATAGCATCGAGAGGGACTGCTCGCCGCAGCCGGACACGGACTGTATGAACTCGTCCACGCCCTCGAGCAGGACGGCGTCAACGCCGCCCTGTATCTTGACCCAGGCGTTCGCGCTCCCTTCGATCATCTCCTCGTCGAGGTACAGCGTCTCAGTGACGGTGCCGTTGCCAACATCTCCGTTGAAGATTGTCTCGGCCTTCTTGCCGTCGGGGACGACATCCATCACCCTGACGACGGCGTCGGATGCCTCCTCGGAGACGCCTGAGACGGTGACCGTGTGGTTCCCGACCTTCTCAGCGACGATGGTGAAGGACACCGAGGAGACGTAGTTGGCCGGCACGACCACGGTCTGGTTTGCGGGCGACAGAAGCGTGAACCACGGGTCATCGACGAGGGTCACGTTCACCGTCTGTTCCGTGTCCAGGTAGTTGTATATCATGATGCTGAGCGGGAACTCGTCCCCCCTGACGACTGAGACGGGTATGTCAGGCTCGATGAAGAACTGCTGGAACACCGTGATCGAATCGGACCCAGTGCCAATCATGCCATCTGATGTGGATGCAATCACATCCACCTGCCACGATGTTATGGAGTCGGGAGCGGTGAGCGATACATTGGCCCATCCGTTGTCGTCCGTGAGGACGCACGGGTCCCAGTACCAGGTCTCCGGGAAGTACTGACGGATGATCGTGGGCTGGGATACGCTGCCGCCGCTGGTATCGTACGAGCCATCGTCGCCGTAGGCGGTGTCAAAGTCATCGAGTCCTATCGGCGCCACCGTATCCGCCTCCCAGTCCGTGGCGTCATCGTTGCGGTTGGGGAGGAATGGCTGAGGTTCATCTTGGCTGGTCGACGAGCCGAACCCGAGGACTGACACATATGCGGTCGCCAGACCCGCCGCGGCTATCACGACGATGATCGCCGCGATGAGTTTCACCCCGGCGCGCCTCTTCCTCGGCCTCGTGCCGATGAATATCAGCATGCCGACGGCGACGCATAGGTAGAGCGCGAACCAGTATCCCCTGGATGCGTCCACCTTGATGTCCTCGGCTGTGGCCAGGTTGTCCGGCCACGTGGACATCACGCGCGCCTCGTCCATCTCGTACACGACTTCTGTGGATTCAGAGGGTAGGGTGCCTACGCCTCCGTAGACGTAGGTCAGGATCTGATACTGCGGGATGATGAACTCCTGGTCGAGGCCGAACACGATCTCCTCGAACCCCTGGAACATGCTGCCCACCTCATACACCGCCTCGTCCACGACGGATACCCCGAGGACGGCTGCGGTCGGGTCCCCTCCGCTCTCGACATAGAATGAGAGGTCGACAGTGTCCCTGGGAAGGTACGATGAGTTGTGAGTGCTCACATTGACTGTGAGCATCGACGAGCTGCCTACCGAGAATGTCACCGCGTCTCTGGCGACGCCCATGTCCTCCTCGACCTTGTACACCCGCAGCTGCGCGAAAGGCTCAGTGTCCGGTCCCAGGACGACCTGGAGTGACGCTCGGCCGTCGTCCAGCTGGACGACGCCCCTGTCGATGAGGTATCCTCGAGAGACGAGGTCCCAGTAGACGTTCGTGGTCATGGACTCGCCCGCGTAGATGATGTCGAAGCTCGCGGCGTCGCCGACATCGTAAGAGGTCGAGTCCGCAACGACCTTCAACCCTTCGTTGGTCTCGAGGTCGATGTCCAAGACGGTCGTCTGGCCTTCATACACCCCGGACAGGCGAGCCTCCGACTCTCCCTGGTATGTGAATGTCACCGCACCGATGCCTCGCTCGTCGGTCGTGGCCCACGCTGCCAAGTGCTGTGAGGTCCCGTCGTAGACGTACATCGAGATAGATGCATTCGCCAGAGCACTTCCGCTGGGGGACCGGGCTATGGCATAGAATGTGGATTGCTCGTTGACGACGCAGCTGTCAGCGAGCACGGAAAGGACCAGGCCGCTCGGGGCGATCGGGACGACGTTGAACCTCTTCTCGACATGGCCTGCGGTATCGGTCACCGTGATATTCATCTGGATGTATCCGTTCCCTTCCGCTGCGGGGATCCCGACCGCGTACTGCACAGCGGGTATGTCGAACGCGTACTCGCCGTCGATGAGGGAACCGGAATCAGTGTAGTACGTGTCCCAGATCCCGAGGTAGACACTCGCCTCGAGCTCGACCGTCCCCTGGACGATCTCGCCGAAGAAGTACTCGGCCGATACAGTCCCATTGATTTCCTGGGAGACTTTGTACCAGTCGCTCATCCCGAGAAGGTCCACCCGGAACTTCGGCAGGACGTAGTCCTTGACCGTGAGGGCTTTGGTCACCGTCCTTTCGCCGACAGTTGCCGACACGGTATATGTGCCCTGGTTGAGCTGGTCCGAGAGCCCCAGGTCGTAAGAGCACACGCCGTACTCGTCCGGTGACAGGAGCTTCTTGAAGATCTTGTCGCCGTTGGGGTCGAACACCTCGGCGAGGAGGTCGGACTCCTGTGGCAGCGGGTCCATGCCCGCATACGACAGGAACCGCATGTGCAGGACATCTCCCGGCTTGTACACTGGTTTGTCCGTCGTGATGATTATCCTGATGCTGTCGTCCAACACGGTCGTGGTCTTTATCACGTCCGCGCCGGAAGTGATTGTGATGTTGGCCTTCCCCGCCATCGCGGGGAAGTCGATGGTCGGCGCGGCGGAACCGTCCTCGCCGGTCCTTCCAGACCACACGAGCGTGTCCATGTCACCGATCTCCAGCCTGACATCGACCTTCTGATTCGCAATCGCATCCCCCGAACTGTCCACTGCGAACACCATGATTGTCGAGGGTCCGCCCGCCGTGACCCGGTCGGGGACGTACGCGACGAGGTTGAGCTTGTTCGCTAAGTAGGCATCGTCGATGTTCTCGACCGCGACCCCGATCGCTCCCACTACCAAGAGGGCGGTCAAGACCGTGATGATGAACCTGTTCTTCTTGTCCTGAGATACCAACCGAGCAACGGCTTTCCTCATCCGCTCACCAGGGTCTCACACCGCACCCGCGCCTGAAATACCCCTTCATGACATGTCAAATAAAGAGTGACATGTCAGTCGGCCTCGATTGGGTTTATGTATGGATACGTTCATGCAGAAATCCGTGTACTACTGCCCGAAGTGCGACCGGACCATCTCAAGGGAGCGTCTCGAGCAGATCGACGCAGACCTAGCCGAGAGGTTCGGGAAGAGCTGCCTTTCCACCATGAGGTGCCCCGTGTGTGACACTGATTTCATCGACCTTGAGAAGGTCCCGCCCGGAGGTGAGAGGCATGTCGGCGATATCCGACAGATCGATCAGGGCTGACGAGGTCACGAGTCCCGAGTTCGCTAGGCTCGCCAAGGCGGGCGTCCTGTTCATACTCCCGTTCGGTTCGCTCGAGGAGCACGGCTCGCACCTACCCCTGGGCACAGACATGATGCAGGCCGAGGAGGTCGCCCGCAGGGTCGCCCAGGAGTTAGGCGCGGTCATCCTGCCGTCGGTCGGATACGGCGAGTGCAGGTCCACGCGCAACTTCCCGGGGACGCTTTCGCTGAGCTTCGAGACGGTCCGGATGCTCGCGCAGGACATCGTGTCGGAGCTCGCGAGGAACGGCGTGTCCAAGGTCCTCGTCATCACGGGCCATGCAGGCACTGGTCACATGGCCGCAATCAGGCTCGGGGTCCTGAGGGCCGTCGAGGCTCAGCCGGAGCTCAGAGCGATGGTGCTCTCGGACTACGACATCGCGTACGAGCTGAGGGGGAAGGAGTTTCCTGAGGACGACGGCCACGCGGGCCTGATCGAGACTTCGAGGATACTGAACCTCCGCCCGGAGCTGGTCGGGAAGACCAGGCCTGTCGGCGCAACCAGGCCACCGAGGTTCATGGTCTTGCCCGATCCTGAGATGTACATACCGACTGGCGTGATGGGCGACCCCAGGGGTGCGAGCGCCGGGAAGGGCGCGACGATCGACGACTATGTCGTCGACTCTCTCTGCGAGCTGGTAGCTGAGAACTTCAAGATCAAGCGCAAGAAGCCCAGCAGAGGAGGATGATCCCTTGGACCTGAAGGAACTGGCGGCCGCTGAGGCGGTCAGGTATGTGGAGGACGGCATGGTCGTCGGGCTGGGCAGCGGCTCGACCGCGAGCATCGCGATCAGGCTCATAGGCGACAAGGTCAAGGCCGAGGGGCTGGAGATAGTGGGCGTGCCCACGTCGAAAACCTCCGACCTGCTCGGACGCGCGGTCGGCATCAAGATTGTCGACCTGGACAACCACCCGACCGTGGACCTGACGATTGATGGCGCGGACGAAGTGGACCCGCGGCTCAATCTCATCAAGGGCCTTGGGGGGGCCCTCGTCAGGGAGAAGATCGTCGCTGCCGCGTCGGTCGTCGAGATCATAGTCGCGGACGAGTCGAAGCTGGTGGACTACCTCGGCCAGAAGGCCCCGCTCCCGGTGGAGGTGGTCAAGTTCTCCTTCAAGACGACCATGAGGCGGCTCACCGCCCTCGGGTGCAAGCCGGTCCTGAGGATGGCGGCCGAAGGGCCATTCATCACGGACAACGGGAACTACATCATCGACTGCAGGTTCGAGAGGATAGACAACCCTGCGTCCGTCGAGACGACGATGAACAACATCCCCGGAGTCGTCGACAACGGCCTGTTCGTGGGCAGGGCGAGCAAGGCCATGATAGGCACGAAGGACGGCGTCAGAATACTGGAGAAACAGCAGTTCTAGGGCTCACTTGGCGATTTCCTTCAGCTGCTTGATGTTCGCCTCGATGCCCTCCATCTTCCTCTTCTCCTCAGCCTCGATCATCTCTATGATCTTCTCGAAGGGCAGGGCGAGTTTGTTGGAGTGCACGGGTCTTCCCTTGCCCTCCTTCTTGATGTCCCGCTTGACGACCCACTTGCGCCTCCGGAGCTCCTGCATGGCTATGGAGACCTCGGGTTGTCGGAGGCTCGTCGCGCTCTCTATCTCGACCGACGTCGTCTCCTCCTTCTTGCGGAGGTAGACCAGGGTCTTGGCTATGTTCTTGGAGAGACCCGTCCTCATGAGGAGCTCGACGAGCTGCTCGTCCTTCTTCGTGAGGCCTTTGTCGGTCATATTATGTGCCTAGCCATTTATTATTTACCTTATATTTATTCCTTGCCATTAGAATCCGCCGATATTTTATCAGATATGATATAATAATCCGTGGCGATATGCGGATGCGTGTGCGAACACGGCTTGTCACAGACCAGCAGGTGCGCGTAGTCAACAATGCTTTTATATAGGTTCCCTCTTACTCGTCTTCTGCCCCCAGGGGCCGCTGATTCGCATGAAGATGCCAAGGGTAAGGAAGGAGTTCTGTCCGAAGTGCAAGAAGCACACGGACCACGAGGTCGAGAGGGTCAAGACCAGGCCCAGGAGCGAACTCAAGTGGGGTCAGAGGCGCTATAGGAGGGCAACGAGCGGGTACGGCGGGTTCCCGAGGCCCAAGTACGAGGGCCGCCAGAAGCCGACCACCAAGGTATCGCTCAGGTACAGGTGCAAGGTGTGCAAGAAGGCGCACCAGAGGACCTGTTTCAGAGCCAAGGTATTCGAACTCAAGGAGGCCTGAGGACATGGACAGGATTCCAGCGCCCAGAGGCAAGTTCATCAACATCAAGTGCCAGGACTGCGGAAACGAGCAGACTGCCTTCGACAGACCCGCGACGCACGTGAAGTGCAACGTCTGCGGCGCCACGCTGATCAAGCCAGCGGGCGGCAAGGGGCAGGTCAGGGGCCAGCTGCTCGGTGAGGTCCAGTAATGCCACGCAAGGCGGAGTTCCCGGAGAACGGAGACCTGGTCCTCTGCAGCGTTCAGAACGTCAAGAATTTTGGAGCGTTCGTCTCACTCGACGAGTATGATGGCAGGGAGGGCTTCATCCACGTGCGCGATGTCGCCACGGGGTGGGTCAAGTACATTCGAGACCACGTGCGTGAGGGACAGAAGGTCGTGTGCAAGGTCCTCGGCGTCGACAAGGAGCGAGGCCACATCGACCTGTCGCTCAAGCAGGTGAACGACCACCAGCGCAGGGAGAAGATCCAGGAGCACAGGAACGAGAAGAAGGCGGAGAAGCTCCTCGAGATCGTCGGCACGAAGCTCGGCAAGACCCTCGACGAGGCGTACGACGAGGCCGGGTCGAAGCTGGTCGAGGAGTACGGCACACTGTACGCCGCTTTCGAGCAGGCCACGATTGACAAGGGGTCGCTCGGCGAACTCGGGCTCGACGAGAAGTGGGTCTCCGCGTTCGCGGAGGTCGCGTCGGAGAACATCCAGCTCCCATCCGTCGTCATAGATGCCGTCATGGACGTCACCACACCGGCGCCTGACGGAGTGGACCACATACGCGAGGCGCTGATCGCTGGGTCCAAGGGCAAGGACGCCACGGTGGAGATAAGTTACCTAGGGGCGCCCAGGTACAGGATCACGGTCGTAGCGGAGGACTACAAGGTCGCGGAGAACGAGCTGAAGCACGCGGTCGATAGAGTCACTTCGCGCATACAGAAGGCGGACGGAACGGTCTCTCTGAAGAGGAAGGAGGAGACTTGAGGACCCTTCTCATGAAGTGCGCATCGTGCAAATCGTACACCCTGCGCGCTACATGCCCTAAGTGCAACTCACCGACAGTCATGGCCATGCCCGCGAAATACTCGCCAGAGGATAGGTATGGAGAGTACAGGCGCAGGCTCAAGATGGAGATCAAGGAGGGGACGTAGGTGGACGACATACTGGTTGTCTACAAGGAGCGGCCGAAGCTGAGGTCGCCCGTGCTGATCGAGGGATTGCCAGGCGTGGGCAACGTCGGCAAGCTCGCGGCGGAGCATCTCGTGGACCAGCTGAAGGCGGTGAAGTTCATCGAGATGTACTCCAAGCACTTCCCGCCCCAGGTGCTCGTGAACGACTCCGGCACGATCAGGCTTGTCAGCAACGAGTTCTTCTACATCATGAGGCCAGAGGCGGAGAACGACATCGTCGTCCTCGTCGGAGACTACCAGGGCCTCACTCCGGACGGCCAGTATGAGTTGTCCGACCGCATACTCACCATCGCCAAGGAGCTCGGCGTCGGCATGATATTCACGCTAGGTGGCTACGGCCTCGGCAAGATGATCGACAAGCCGCGCGTCCTGGGGGCCGCTACCGACGAGCAGCTCGTCGAGGAGATGAAGGCTGTCGGGGTCACGTTCTCGAAGGGCGAACCTGGTAGCGGGATCGTGGGCGCGAGCGGATTGCTGCTCGGGCTGGGCGCGATCCAGGGCATGAAGGCCGTGTGCCTCATGGGCGAGACATCAGGATACTTCGTCGACCCGAAGTCCGCGCAGGCCCTGCTCGAGGTCCTGTCCCGGAAGCTGGGGTTCAAGATCGATCTGACCGAGCTCGAGGACCGGGCGCAGCAGATAGACGCCATCACATCGAAGCTCAAGGAGTCAGAGCCAGCGCCGGAGCCGAGGAAGGAAGACCTGGGCTACATCGGCTGATCGTGTTTTCCGGCCAGCGCTTCCGCTAGCCAGTAAAGAAAAAAATAGGGGGGAGGTCATCCTGAGTGGTGAGTCTCCGAAAGAGTAGTTAGAGTGCATCCCATCCCGTTTCTGACTACTTCTTTAGGTACTGATCCTCGAACTGTTTCATCTCAGCGAGCACTTGTTCGGCGTGCTCGAGCTTCTTCATCCGATCCATCACGAGTTCCATGCGGCCGTATATGAGGTCCCTGATGGCGACCCTTATCGCTTCGGACCTCGAGGGGAAGTCGTCAATCTCCACGAGGAAATCGATGGCACGCAAGTGCCTGTCGGGTATGCGGATGGTGATCTTCTCAGTATCTGGCTCCATCAATGATCGCCCCGCTTACGTTGTTCCCTCGCGACGCCTTCTGTACCTCGTTTGCCTTACGTGCGTCGGACATTCCCGTTATAATGTTGTAAATATATAAAACTTAGGTTTTGGACCCCTGTGGAGCTTGCAGCTGTTCATTGGCCATCCAAATCCGCGAGGTCCTCGGAAAAACACTTAATACGGAGTTCATGATAAGGTGCGTCCACAACGCGCTTCTCGTCGCCCAGGACCCGACTTAGCTCAGACTGGCTAGAGCGGCTGACTGTAGTGTGGATATCGGCAAGACCGATTACAGCCGCTGAAATCAGCAGGCCCCCGGTTCAAATCCGGGAGTCGGGACCACCCTTTCATCCCACTACTGCGTCCAGCCCGTCGTCCGCCGAGGGTCTCACGACCTCTTTGTTCTTCTCCAGCAGGGCCAGCTCTCGGTCCGAGAACGCTCTCGGGTCCACCGTGATGACGAGCCTGCAATCGCTCGTCATGGCCGTCTCCGCCCATCTGTCCAGGCTCTTCACGACCTTCTGGAAGTCGTTGCTCGTCACGAGATACTCGATCCCGTCCACGAGCACGACGCCGTTGTGCGACTTCTCCATGAAGTTGACGAGGTAATCGGTCAGCAGGCTGATCTTCGCCGGGTCCATGTTGTCCTTCCCTGCGACTGTGGACAGCCAGAGGATCGGAGTGGTCTGTATGAAGAACTTCGAGCGCACTTCGTGCGGATACTGCCTCGTGACGATCAGCCCCTGTGCCCGGCTCTTGTACTTGGTGCAAGTCCTGCACGGACAAGGCAGCTTGCATGTGCCGCACTCCAGGCTCTCGCAAGGGAAGCTGTCATCGTTCTCGCAGTCGAAGCACCTTCCCTTCAGGATGTCCGCGAACATCTTGAACGAGAAGTCCGGCTTCTCCTCCTCGACGAGGTACACGTGCCTGTGGAGCAGCCTGTAGGAGGCCTTCGAGCTGGACACCATGGCCTCCGTCCGTGGAGGCGCGAACATGACCATCTCCCCCTTCGCGATCGAATAGGCGAAGATTATTCCAGAGACGGCCACTCCCATCATCAATGTGATGCGGGCGAGCTCGTGGACGATTCCAATCGATGCGTCCGTGATGATATCGATGGCATAGGGGACTCCCCCAATAACGAACACCCAGAGCCCGATGAGGTACCGGGCGCCGGAGTCCCACTGCCCCTCGGTCGCCTTGCTCTTCGACAGGATGACTAGAGTGGTTGCTAGGATAATCATGACCGCAGATGCGGAGAACATGATCTGGAGCGATAGCGCATCCAGGATCGCCACTCCCTCGTCGTCGTAGTCGACCCCTCCGAGGGCACCCAGAGCGACTGCCACCAGAGCAGCCCCGACCATCACCGTTCCAGCAATATTCGGCGGTCTTAGCCTTATGTCCCTGTCCACGGGGAAGACGATTGCCAGCTCCCACAGGAATGTCTGGGCGAGTATGTATGCGGTGACATGCACCTTGGCGATGGAATCGGCCATCCCACGATTCTCCTCCCCTATGTATCTGAAGAGGGTTCCTATTGCGAGCGCGATGAAGACGAAGATCATCGCGAACATGAAGAGCATGGCTGCTTTCGACTTGGGGTTCTTCATCCAGCCGAGCATGCCGGCGCCGAAACAAATCGCGCCTGCGGTGACTGCCACAAACCACGTGATGTCGTCCATGTGTCTCCACCTCGCATGGCGGCCTGCTTGGATGTCGAGGCCCGATGCTCAACGAGAAAGGGGCGCGGCTCCAGCGACCGTCAGGCCGTCGTCGCCGATCTCACCGCTTCGAGCAGGCGTTCGACCTGGAACGGCTTGGCCACGAAGTCCACCGCTCCCGCCCGCATCGCCTCCTTCCTCAGCGCCTCCTTGACCAGGGCGCTGACGACGATGATCTTAGCCTTCGGGTCGAGCTCGATGATCTTAAGTATTGCCGACAGTCCGTCCATGCCCGGCATCAGTATGTCCATGAGCACGACGTCTGGCTTCAAGGCCTTGTACTTCTCGATGGCTTCGAGCCCGTTTGCGGCTTCTCCCACAATCTCGTGGTCGTGGGATTCGAGAATGTCGCGGATCATCTCCCTGATGAACGGGGCATCCTCCACGATTAGAACCTTAGCCATCCTAAAGACCTACCTGTTAACGGGCCCACACATGTCGTGTATGCCCGCTTCAGCAGTGAAGAAGAATCCGTGCATATATAAGTTGGCCATTTTGAGTATCGCTAATGATACTCACCGTCCACGTGTTGCATCGCATCCCCATTTCGCTGTGCAGACATGTGCGTGCAGGGACGTGCGCGCGTTGCCTTTGCCCATGATCCCGGTGCAGAATGCCGTAGGCATTCTCGTCTGACGAACGGCTTACGCAATCCAGCATCTGCAAACAAATAAATACGATGTTTGCGCTATCGATATTCGTCTGACAGTCGTCGGACTCGGAAGGGATGGGCATGGTATTCGGCATCGGAAGAAGGGATGCTCGCGACATGCAGGACGCACAGGAGCCAGCTAGGGTTCCGTACAGGCTCGCGTCCTACGAACACGACCACGAAGGCAAGAGGTTCAGATCCTCCAACGTGGTCTACAGTTTCTGGAGCGCATCCAAGTACGTGCTGATCCTATCTCTCATACTCTGGTGGCTTCCGATGTTCGGCCAGATGATCGCGGGCTACGTCGGCGGCAGGAGGGCGGGCGGGCCATGGCGCGGCGTCGCTGCTTCGATCCTGCCAGTGGTGTGCCTGTACGTCGTCATGACTGGCTTCGACAGCGGGTTCTTCCCGTCCCACGTCCTGGGTGTGGCCATCGCGCCCGCTGCGGTGTCAGCTGTCCTCAGCGACAGCGTGCCGTTCATATCCCCATACATACACTTCTCATCCGAGTACATCGGCTCGTTCGTGGAGGCGCTCTCAGGCGCGAGCCCCTACGGCATCAACACGTACATCCTGACCGTCGCGTTCGCATACGTAGGCGGCATCCTGGCCGAACAGAGCCGGAGGGAGATAGAGTACAACTCCGGCGCGATGATGTCCAACACCACCGTGCTCGTCTCGGACGGCCAGAACCAGCAGCTGCCTGCCCAGAACCCATACACAGCGCACAATGGGCTGGCGCACATCATATCCTCTGCGTTCCCGTGGTCGAGGCACGAGCAGCCCGGCATGCCGCACGCCATGTCCGCACACGGTCACTCGTCATGGTCCCGTGCGGTGCCCATGAGATACGGCGCCGGCCCAGACGCTCAAGTGTCCGCGGCGATGCTGCCCCCGTCGGATGGCGACGCCCCCACGTTCAGCAGGGCGACCGCAAGGTCCAGGCCCGCAAGGTCGGTCCGTGCCAAGTCTCCAAGGGGTGACCCATGGCAGAGGGCCGACAGAAGGGTCAAGCACCACTACACATCCGCCCGGAGGTTCTCTGATGAGCCACGTCCGGAGCCGGAGTTCGAGAGGAGCAGGAGCGTCAGGCCACACAGCCGAGAAGCTCCGAGGATCATCCCTGGTGATGCCCGGTCCGTTAGGAAGGCGAGGAAGACCATCGACGGCGATTGGGGTCACAAGCGATACCCGACGCTGGACGACGGGCCCGTGCGCAGAGCGAGGTCCGCCGAGCCTTCGGAGGAGTCCGAGGAGCCGCAGCCACAGGCGCACCACAGAGCCCCGCGGCCTCCAGGGAACCACTGGGACAGCATCTGATCCCTGCTCCGGCAGTAGTGAGACGCATATCTTTTTATTCGGTCACCGCTTCGCTCGTCAGGAGCGACTGAAGGCGGAGCGGATCCGATGTTCTGTGAGAAGTGCAAGTGCCTGCTCTTCCCGAAGGATGGGAAGCTGGTGTGTAACAAGTGCGGGGCGGAGCACGTCCTGGGGAAGAAGCAGCAGGTCATCAAACACAAGGGGACGGGGAAGGATGTGGCCTTCATGGGCGAGCTGTCAGGGACGCTCCCGACGACGGACATCGAGTGCCCGACATGCGGCAACAAGACCGCATACTGGGTCCTGAGACAGACCAGGGCGGCCGACGAGCCCGCGACGCGCATATACAGATGCACCAAGTGTTCTCACTCGTGGCGCGAATATTGAAGACTGGATGCATGCGAAAAGCTTTTTAAAAGGCCATAGGGTTACAGGTAGGTACGGAAGGGGGGCTAATGTTCCAGGCGAAAGCCAGAGCTGAAGTCTTGAAGGAAGTCGTGAATGTCGTGTCCACGCTCGTGGACGAGGCCAAGTTCATTGTGAACGCTGAAGGGCTCTCGCTTAGGGCGGTCGACCCGGCTCACATAGCGATGGTCGAACTCACGCTCGGCAAGGACGCGTTCGAGGAGTTCAAGGCCGACGAGACCGAGATAGGGATCGACATCGACAAACTCAGCCAGTTCCTCAGGCTCGCGAGGTCTGACGATATGATCGACCTCAAGCACGACGAGGACAAGCGCAGGCTCAACATCGTCGTCGGGGACATCACTAGGCGCATGAGCCTCATCGACACCACGGGCATGTCCGACCCGAAGGTTCCAAACCTGAGCCTCCCAGCGACCGTCACTGTCAAGGGCGACGACCTCACGCAGGGCATCAGGGCCAGTGAGACCGTGTCCGACCACATCGCGCTCGTGGCGAACCCCGAGGGATTCGAGATGAGCTGCGAAGGCGACATGGACCAGGTGCACTTCAGGAAGTCCAAGAAGGACCTCGTGGCCCTCGACGCTCCGTCGAGCGTCAGGAGTCTGTTCCCGCTGGAATACTTCGCCAACATGCTCAAGGCGGTGTCTTCGGGCAACACGGTCACGCTCCAGCTCGGCAACGACTACCCTGTCAAGATGGAGTTCAAGATCGCCGGGGGCAAGGGCGAGGTGCGCTACCTGCTCGCCCCGAGGATCGAGAGCGGTGACTGATGAGGATGGTCATGCGGCTCCAAGATTCAGTATCCATTTCGTGCAAGCGATAGCGGCCAAGCTCGGTTGATGTCCATGAAGCGCGCAAGGATAGGGGTCCTAGCCTCGGGTGGCGGAACGAACCTCCAGTGCATGATTGACGCGTGCGAGCGAGGCGAGATCGACGGTGACGTCGTCGTGGTCATATCCAATGTCCCCGAGGCGTTCGCGCTTGAGAGGGCGAAGAAGCACCGCATCGACGCCTACGCCTTCCCGCATAAAGGGGTCACCAGGGAGCAGCACGAGGCGGACATCATCGAATGTCTCGAGCAGCACGGCGTGGACCTGGTCCTGCTCGCGGGGTACCTCAGGATACTCACGCCATTGTTCATCGACAAGTACAAGGGCAGGTTGATGAACACTCATCCCGCGTTGCTTCCGGCCTTCGGAGGCTCGGGCATGCACGGTGTGAACGTCCACAAGGCCGTGCTCGACTACGGCTGCAAGGTCTCGGGATGCACGATACACTTCGTGACGTTGGATGTGGACGGCGGTCCGATCATACTGCAGAAGTCGGTGCCCGTGCTCGAGGAGGACACACCCGAGACGCTCCAGGAGAGGGTCCTGAAGGAGGAGCACAAACTCTTCCCGCGCGCGGTGCAGTTGTTCGCCAGGGGCAAACTCAGACTCGAGGGGCGTCGGGTGCGCATACTCGAACAGTGACCTGGCACCGAACGTTTTAAACCGGCATGACCGATATCCCGCGTGAAGGCAGGCGGGAGCATCCCCAGGGGGAGGCGCGCTTGGAGATATACGACGGCGAATTCATCAGGGAACTCGAGTCCATCGCGAAGAGGGTCAGGAGACATTCCATACGCATGATATACCAGGCGGGCTCCGGGCACCCGGGCGGCTCGCTCTCCGGCACGGACATCATGGTCGCGCTGTACTTCCACATCATGAAGCACGACCCCAAGAGGCCGGACTGGGTCGACAGGGACAGGTTCGTACTGAGCAAGGGCCACGCGGCCCCCGCGCTGTACGCGGTCCTCGCGGAGTCCGGATACTTCCCGGTCGAGGAGCTCGACACGCTCAGGAAGATGGGCAGCAGGCTCCAGGGGCACCCGTGCATGGGCAAGACCCCGGGCATCGAGATGTCCACGGGCTCCCTGGGCCACGGGCTCGCGGCGGGGAACGGCATGGCGCTGGCGGCCAAGCTCGACAGGAAGCTGTACCGCATATACGTCCTCCTCGGCGACGGTGAGATGGATGTGGGGGAGACATGGGAGGCCCTCATGCTCGCGTCACACTACAAGCTCGACAATGTCACGGCCTATGTGGACCGCAACAAGCTCCAGCTGGACGGGCCCACCGAGAAGATCATGTCCCTCGAGCCCCTCGCGGACAAGTGGAAGGCCTTCGGGTGGCATGTGATCGAGATAAACGGCCACAACATGAAGGAGATCATACACGCGACGAACGAGGCGAAGAGCATCAAGGGGAAACCGACAGTCGTCATATGCCACACGATCAAGGGGAAGGGTGTGAGCTACATGGAGGGCACGCTGAGCTTCCACGGCAAGGCCCCGAACGACCAGGAGTACCAACAGGCGATGAAGGAGCTGGCGGAATGACCCCGATGAAGTGGAAGTGGGAGAGCCAGAGGAAGCAGTACGGGCGTGCGCTCGTCGAGCTGGGCAAGGAACGGGGGGACATAGTGGTCCTCGACGCGGACCTGTCGAGCTCCACGAGGACAGCGGAGTTCTCGACCGCGTTCCCTGAGAGGTTCTTCAACGCAGGAATAGCCGAACAGAACATGATGGACACCGCCGCCGGGCTGGCGGCCTCGGGGAAGACCGTGTTCGTATCCACCTTCGCGGTGTTCGGCACCGGCAGATGCTACGACCAGATCCGGCAGTCGATCGCCTATCCGAAGTTGAACATCAAGATCGTGGCGTCACACGCTGGCATTACCGTCGGCGGTGACGGCGCGTCGCACCAGATCATCGAGGACATCGCGCTCATGCGGGTCCTGCCCAACATGACGGTCATCGTGCCCGTCGACTCGGTCGAGACATACAAGGTCGTCAAGTCCGTCGCAAAGTCGAAGGACCCGGTCTATGTCAGGATCGGCAGGGCGGACGTGCCCACGCTGACGGACGAGGCGACACCGTTCGACCTGAACAGCGCATCCGTGATGCGGGACGGCAAGGACGTGACGCTCATCGGCTGCGGTATCATGGTCGCCAGGTGTCTTGAGGCGGCGGATGAGCTGGCCAAGCACGGGGTCGACGCGAGGGTCGTGAACCTCCATACGATCAAGCCGCTGGACGAGAAGACCATAGTCAAGGCCGCGCGGGAGACCGGCGGCGTCGTCACGGCGGAGGAGCACTCGGTCATGATGGGCATGGGCAGCGCGGTCGCCATGTGCCTGGTCGAGAACTTCCACGTGCCAATGAAGCGCGTGGGCATCCCGGACACCTTCGGGGAGTCGGGCGGGTGCGAGGAGCTCATGACCAAGTATGGGCTCACGGCCGAGAACATAGTCGAGGCGGCGCACGACGTGCTGCGCAGGAAGAAGTGAGGTGAGAGCATGAGGATATTCATAGACACGGCGAACCTGGACCACATCAGGGAGGTCAACAGCTGGGGCATCCTGGACGGCGTCACGACGAACCCGTCCCTGATAGCCAGGGAGGGCTGCGACTTCAAGGACCGAGTGAACGCCATATGCGCCATCGTCGACGGGCCCATCAGCGCCGAGGCGGTCTCGATGGACTCCGAGGGCATGGTCAGGGAGGCGCGCGAGCTCTCCAAGCTTCACAAGAACGTCATCGTCAAGATACCCATGACCGCCGAGGGCCTCAAGGCCGTCAAGGTCCTATCCGCCGAGGGGATCGACACCAATGTGACGCTCGTGTTCTCGGCCAACCAGGCGCTCCTGGCGGCCAAGGCGGGCGCGACATACGTGTCCCCGTTCGTGGGCCGGCTGGACGATATCAGCCACAACGGCATGGACCTCGTCAGGGACATCGTCGAGATATTCACGATATACGGCTTCGAGACGCAGGTCATAGCCGCGAGCATCAGGCACCCTGTGCATGTGACCGAGGCGGCGCTAGCGGGCGCGCATGTGGCCACGGTGCCTTACGAAGTGCTCAAGAAGATGCTCAAACACAACCTGACGGACGAGGGCATTCAGAAGTTCCTGAAGGACTGGGAGAAGGTCCCGAAGAAGTGACGCTCAGGATATGTACGGGTCCGTCGCGGACCTGTCGAACCCCTTGACGAGCTCCATCTGGAACTCGCCCTGGGGCTTCCAGCCATACACTGGGTATACCAGCTTCGGCATGAACTTGGACAGGTCGGCGGCCAGCTGCGTCACCGGATGGTCCTTCCCGAAGGTCTTCTCGCTGACCTCGAGCGTCTTCTTCCTGGTGGCCTCCTCGTCTATGACGCCGAGTGTGTGGAGGTATTCGTGGAGCAGTATGTGGAACACATAGGGCTTGTACAGCGCGGGCTCGGTCTCCTTGATCCTCCTCAGCGGGAGGGAGTTCATCACGATGATGTTCGTCGTCAGCGGATGGAACGCGCCAATCAGACCGTCCGCCCCCCCGCCCAGGTTGGCCATGCCCAGCATGAGCCCGCCCCTTTCAAGCCCGGTGGTCTTCCTCACCGCGGTCTTCACGAGCTCGAATATGTCTGGCAGGTCCTTCGCACATTGCAGCTCTGCGTCGTACGATGTCGCCTTGTTCACGGTACACCTGTTGTCGTTCCTGGGATTTATCCTGTCTCCCTGACAAGTCTGAAATACGTAAGACCGTCTGACACCGGTCGTGAAGGCCGATGTGCTCGTCATAGGCGCTGGGCCGGCGGGTTCGACCGCGGCCATGGGCCTGGCGAAAGCCCATGAGGTCGTGCTGCTCGAGGAGCATCCACGACCGGGCTCCCCCGTCCAGTGCGCTGGGCTCGTGACGCCCCGAGGGGTCCCGCCTTTCGCCATGGACACCGTCCTCGGCAGAGTCAAGGGCGCGAGGATACATTCGCCTCTCGGCTACTCGTTGACCTTGGATGCCAAGGACACGCGCGCGTACGTCATCGACCGCGCGCGATTCGACATGTCCCTGTTCGAGAGAGCGGTGGATGACGGCGCGTCGGCCATGTCCGGAACCAAGGTCGTGTCAATCACTCAGACCACCGAAGCAGTCACCTCGAGTATTGAATCCAGAGGCGTGCGCAGGGAGATATCGGTCCCTCTGGTGATAGGTTGTGACGGATATAGGTCGGCGACAAGGAATGCCGCAGGCCTTGCCCCGGCCAAACACATGCTCACAGGCATCCAGGTCGACCTCGTGGGCGCGGAGGTGGACCCCGACTTCGTCGAGTTGTACTTGGGAGAGAAGGTCGCCCCTGGTTTCTTCGCGTGGGCCATACCCGCAGGCGACATGACGAGGGTCGGCCTATGCACGTGGAGGGCGGAGCATGCCCCCGCAGTCTATCTCAAGAAGCTCCTGGCGAGGCCTGAGTTCTCGAAGGCGAGGAAGGTGTCGTCGTACTCCGGCAGGATACCGATCGGGCCCGGCAGGACCGCTCGCTCCGGCAGGATACTGCTCGCGGGGGATGCTGCCTGCCACGCGAAGCCACTGTCGGGCGGAGGCGTGTACACGGGCATCAGGGGTGCGGAACTCTGCGCCGAGTGTGCGCACGCGTTCCTTGCGACGGGAGAGGACGCGGCACTCGAGGACTACGACCCTCTCTGGAAGGAGGCGTTCGGCAAGGAGCTGGCGAAGGCCTTCAGGCTGAGGAAGATATTCGCCTCCCTCAGCGACAAGAAGATGGACAAGGCCCTGAGGATATTCAGTGAGCCCTCGCTGCTCGCGTTGGTGCAGGAGAAGGGCGACATCGACTATCCAGCGTCACTTTCGACGCAGGTCCTTAAGCTTGCCCCTAAGCTCGCTCAGTTCTCCCCTCAGCTTATAGAATCGTTTCTCAAGTGAGGGGTACTTCCCTGGATTGTCGAGCACGAAGTAGTAGAGTGACATGAACGCCGCTAGGCAACATCCTCCGATCAATAATCCGAGGGGCCAGCGGGGTATTGGTATCTTGATGCCGAAGGACGAGTCGGGTATGAGCCCGTCGACGCCGAGCGACTCCATGTACGTCATGTTCACGATGCTCTGGTCCGCCTCGAAGGACACCATCTCATCCCATTGTTCCTCGGTGAAGAACCCGCGCGACTGGAGGACCACGGGCGTGCCGTTCCCCTCGAAATCGAACGCGAGCCTGAGGCGGACGAAGTAAGTGCTCTGAGAAAAGTACGACCCGTGGGGCGTGTCCTCATCGGTGGATATGTTCAGATCGACCCTCACAGTCTCCCCGAGCGATACCTGCTCGAACTCCAGGTCCGTCTCGGGCTCCCCGTTGTCGAAGACGGGCGGGTCGTCGAACTCGGAGTCCACGTCCCTGACCTCCTCCTGGGTCGCGTATCTGTATATCCCGACGGTGAGGGTGACATTGACCATGGTGCACGCGGGGTCGTCGTACGGGTTGGTCATGTTGAACCCGAGCACGAGCGAGTCCCCCGGCTTGACCGTGGGCGTGACGAACCCCGAGAAGATGTTGTTGGCGTACTGCGGCATCCCTGGCGATGCTATGTCCGCGGAGCCTGCGCCTGATGCGAGCAGGACAAAGGTCAGGACGGCAGCGGCGGCCCAGCGGATGCACCTCATCTTCTGCTCCGAAGTCTGAATCCGACTATATCGTTTTCGGTCGGCGTCCTCTCAGGAGGAAAAAGTGTTATTACTCATCTGGACATAGCCATTATCGTGCTGGGCGTGAAGGTGCCAAGGGCACTGGCAGAGGAGTTCAGGGTCGCCCTCGCGAGGAGGGGATATGTCGATAAGACACTGGCCATACTCGACGACGGCCCGTCAATCGCGATACCCCTGCTCAAGGAACCCTGGGCGGAGGTGATGGACACGTATCACGCCGCATTGGTCGACAGGGACTTCCCATCCAGGAAGACGAGGACGGACCCGATCGACCAGGTCAGGGCGATGGTTGCCGTCCCGGAATCGCTCAAGCTCTTCCTGCCTGAGAAGTGGGAACAGCTCGGCGACGTTGTCGTCGTGAAGCTGCCGAAGGAACTTAATGCCCACGAGCGTGATATCGGCGAGGCGTACGCGAAGGCCCTGAAGGCCAAGACCGTCCTGAGGGATGTCGGAGGCGTCTCGGGCAACCTCAGGACCCCGGTGGTCAAGACTCTGTTCGGGACGGACCCAGTCGCGGTCCACACGGAGAACGGGATACTGTACAAGCTGGACGCGTCCAAGGTGATGTTCTCATCGGGCAATGTCGACGAGCGTATGAGGATGGCGACAGTGGGTTGCGATGGGGAGACCGTTGTGGACATGTTCGCGGGCATAGGCTACTTCACGCTCCCGCTCGCGGTGTATCAGCGGCCCAAGCGGATCATCTCGTGCGAGCTGAACGAGGTCTCGTACGGGTATCTGGTGGAGAACATCGCGCTGAACAAGGTGGAAGGGAAGGTCGAACCCATACTCGGGGACAACAGAGACCTCCCGGGCGACGCCTTCGCGGACAGGGTCATCATGGGTTATGTGAAGACGACACACGAGTTCCTCCAGACCGCGTTCCGTCTCCTGAAGAGCGGTGGCGTGATCCACTATCATGAGACATGCCCGAACGAGCTGCTGCCAGAAAGACCTGTCAAGAGGCTCAGAGATGCCGCGAGCAAGAACAAGGTCGAGGTCCTGAGGTTCAAGGAGGTCAAGTCGTACTCTCCAGGTGTCAGCCACGTCGTGGTGGACGCGAGGTTCACGAGGACCTCTTGATGTCCTCTGTGCTCCCGGCTTCCTTCATGAACGTGACGAACGCCTTGTGGTGAGAATCGGCATCCTCGCTGTCCATGAGGGCCTTGGCGAAGCCGCTCAGGTGCCTGCCGAACTCCTGCTCCTCTCCCGTGTACTTCCACGACTTCGTGGATATGCCGAGGGAGAGATAGAATGCGTGGGCGATCGAACGCGTCCTGTGGTCGTTCGAAGTGTCAGCGTCCAGGACGGCATTCGCGCCTGGCGATCCCTTGGTCTTGTACGCCCTTATGACATCGTCCACGAGCTTCGAGTACTGCGACAGGCCAGTGTAAGACGGCATCCTGGATGTGACCTCAGCGTGCGCGGCCTTCTTGGCCGCCCTCCGGACCACCTTCAACGGGGACTCCGCCGATTCGCTGTCATCCTTGTGGTGCGCCTTTGCGACCTCTTCTGGGACGACGCCCATCAGGGCCGCCAGGCCGTAGTCAGACCAGTATCTCGACATGACGCTGTTCACGGTGTCCTTCGGATCCGCGACGACCGGGTGCGGGATGTCGGCAAGCATGGCCTTGAGGGCCTTCGCCTCCAACTCGTCATCGGTCATGTCCCTCACGAACGCCTCAGCATCGTCCCCGTAGGATCGGTCACCTCTGACATACAGTCTTTCCGAGCGCTCCTCGAGCTTCTTGTGGACCGCGTTGAAGTGCATGTCGACGAGCTCCCTGTCGCCTATCTCGCCTGAGGCATACTTCTCCAGGAGAGCGTGGTCGACGGGTTCGCTGAGCAGGTCCTTCAGGTCCTTGCTCCCAGATACTATCTCGAGCGGTCTCTCGACGGCGATGTCGATCTCGTCGAGGATGTCCGGGACCGCCATGCCCTCGGCGAGCTTGGTGAGGGTGTTCTTGTTCTTCGCGCCGCACTGCGGGCATATGGACACCTTCTTGTCGGTGTTCACGAACTCGAACTCGAGTCTCTCGGTGCCAGCGGATGCATGGGGGCAGCTGAACGCGCTACCGTCGTTCCTCGTGGCTCCCACGGATTCAGCCGCCTGCGCGATGTACTCTCCAGGAGGTTTCGGTTGCTTGCCCGTGCAGACGAACTCATCCCCGTATGAGTAGAAGTGCAGCCCCTTCTTCTTGACAAGGTCGAGGACTCCCAGGACACGCCACTTCGGAGAGTCGAAGTTCTGGACACTTATGAGCTTCTCCTTGTTGGTTCTGCCCCTGAGGGCGAACATGACCGTCCCCCCAGGGTACTTCGCGGAGGCGAGGTAGGGCGCCTTCTCCTCGTGGACAAGCCCTATCGTGGCGGCATAGGCCCTCGCCAGCCTTTCCCCGCGCTTCGCGAACTTCTCGAGCTTGATCTGGTCGTCCTTGTACTTGGAGATCTTCTCAAGGCGCGCGCGCGTCTTCTTGAACGGGCATGGGCCACACTCTGCTGCGCACTCGGGCAGGATGAGCTCGTAATCGTCCATGAGCGCCTTAGCCTTCTCCATGAGGTCCTTCTCGCGGACCTTCGAAGCGATCCTTGCATTGACCCTCAAGCGCATCTTCTTCTTGCGAGGCATGTCCGAGTCTTTCCGACATACCGGCCACTGATACTAGTCTTTTTCCCCGGGCATCCGACATGATGGCCAGGAGCGACTAAAAGCTTATTAGCCACACTGGGCCATAGGGAAGTATCTGGGATGCGGATGGTCTAGATGTCACAGGAAGAGGACTTCGCCAGGGGCTTCATCAAGGGCTTCGAGGAGGGGCTCAAGGACGCTTGGGAGGAAATCATCAAGCTGTCCACCAAGGGGTACACCTCGAGGGAGCTCCAGATAATGGCGAAGACCAAGAAGTCCATGCTCTTCCAGGTGGTGCAGCAGAAGGCGGAGGAGCTCGAGAGGGCCCTGGGGAAGAAGATATTCACTCAGGTCGCCCCTCCGAAGCCGCCCACGGCCCAGCCAGAGCTCAGGCCCGGCTGGAGCTATGTCATCAAGGAGGACAGGCCAGAGAAGAGCTTCTCGATCTTCACATCGCTCATAGGCGGAGGTGGCAGAGGCCTCTGCATATCGAGGACTCACCCTGACACGCTCAAGCAGAAATACGGGTTCGAGGCCGAGACCATCTGGCTCACCAAGACGGAGGGTCCCCAGGGTCCCACCGGTCGCAAGGGTGCGGAGTTCGTGTCGCCGAACAACCTCGCACACCTCGCGTCTGCCGTGAGGGATTTCCTATCCAAAGGAGAGGACGGGGCCGTGATAATCGAAGGGCTCGAGTACCTCACGACCCAGAACGACTTCAGGAGCGTGCTGAAGTTCGTCCAACTCATAAACGAGCAGGTGATCCTCGACAAAGGATATCTCATCATACCTGTGGATGAGGGTACCATGGACTCGAAGGACTTCTCCCTCATAGAGCGGGAGATGAGCCAGGTCCTGTGATCCCTGGAGTGGTTCATGCGGTCGGGCGTGGCTCGTGTGAGTGATAGTCTCGAGGGCCACCCATATTGTCAGGCGAAAACACTATGCTCGGAATCGTGCATGCGCGCGATAGTCGGAGGAAGAAGTTTGACTCATGAACCGGAAACTGGAATAGGCATACCTCTCCTCGGAGAGAAGTTCCCCGAGATGGAAGTGCAGACGACCCATGGCAAGATCACGCTGCCGAGGGCCTACGCCGGAAAATGGTTCGTGCTCTTCAGCCACCCGGGCGATTTCACGCCTGTGTGCACCACTGAGTTCGTGGCTTTCGCGAAGATGCACGAGGAGTTCAGGAAACTGAACTGCGAACTGATCGGCCTGTCAATAGACCAGGTGTTCTCCCACATGAAGTGGACCGAGTGGATTAAGGAGAAGCTTGGCGTGCAGGTGACCTTCCCGGTAATCGCAGACGGTTCCGCGACGGTCTCCCACAGGCTGGGCATGATACATCCAGGCAAGGGGACGAACACCGTCAGGGCCGTGTTCTTCGTCGACCCGAACGGCCTCATCAGGCTCATAATGTACTACCCACAGGAGGTCGGCAGGAACATGGACGAGGTCCTGAGGGCCGTCAAGGCGCTCAAGACATCGGACGAGAACAAGGTCGCGATGCCCGCGAACTGGCCGAAGAACGACTTCCTGGGAGACAAGGTCATCATCCCGCCCGCAACGGATGAGAAGACGGCCCAGGAGCGCTTGAAGCAGTACGAGTGCTACGACTGGTGGTTCTGCACCAAGAAACTATGAGGGCATCGCCCTCGAGCCTCTTCATTTTCGTCCCAGGACACTGGGGATGTGCTCCCGCCGGGATTTGAACCCGGGTGACCAGCTCGAAAGGCTGGGATGATGGACCGGACTACACCACGGGAGCACGGGCGCCGATGGTCCGTAATTCCGGTCTATGTGATGTCCGTATTTAACCCTTGTCGGGACTGGCGCCGACGAGACCCGTGTCTGGAACAGGACAAAGCTTAAAGATGGTTCTGCGGATTCGGCACCAGCATGGACAAGAAGGAAAAGGAGAAGCCCACTGTCGCTGAGACGACACGGAAATACATCGACAGGCACCCGAGCATCAGGGACTGCATCAGCAAGGACCTGATCAACTTCTCGTCCCTCTCAAGGCTAATAATGAAGGAGATGGGCGTCACACACGAGGAGGCAGTGCTCGCAGCCAGCAGGCGCTATGCCTCTAAGCTCTCCAAGACGGATTTCGAGGGCGACATCATGAGCGTGTTCGAGGAGAGCAGGCTCGAACTCAAGACGCGCATATGCATCGTGGTCGCGAAGAACGAATGGATCGTGCTCAGGAACCTCGAGGACGTCGTGAAGAAGATCCTCACGGATAAGAGCACGATGCAGGTCATGCAGAGCGCCAACGCAATCACGGTCATATCGGAGGACAAGTTCCTCCCGATGATCACCAAGGCCATAGGCGAGGACCACGTCGTCACGGTCAAGCAGAACCTGGCGGAGGTCACGGTCAAGAGCCCCGCGAGGATTGAGACGACCAGGGGCGCGTTCTCGTACCTCGTCTCGATGCTCTCCGAGCAGGGGATAAACCTGCTCGAGGCCGTGAGCTGTCATACAGACACGATATTCATAGTCAACAGAGAGGACATGATGGGCGCGTTCGACATTCTCTCGGCGTGCATCGAGGACAAGATCGTCCCTGAGAACGGCCGGTGAGCCTCAGCCCGCGACGAGCCTGTCCACGGCCTCGACCTGGTTCCTGAGCCGCACCAATTCCTTCTTGTCCCTTGCGACCGCGGTGGCCGCCTTCCTGGCCTGCGCCGCGACAGAACCTGGTGCGGTGCCGCCGTGGGAATCCCGTCTGGAAAGGGAGTTGCTGACGTCCAGGACGTCGAGGTCGGATGGCCCCAGCGGCCCTATGTGCTCTCCCAGGATCTCCTTGGCTAGCTCCTTGAAGTTGTGCGGATCCCCCCCGGACCGCTCAGAGATCTGTTGTACGATCCCGTGGGCGGTCCTGAAGGGGATACCGCGGGTTGTGAGGAAGTCGGCAAGGTCGGTCGCGGTCATCAACCCATCCTCCGCCGACTCCCTCATCCTCACCTTGTCGAACTCTACTCCTGCGAGGAAGTTCGTGAGGGCATGGAGCGAGGCCCCAACGGTGTCGAAAACATCGAAGAGGTTCTCCTTGTCTTCCTGCAGGTCGCGGTTGTACGCGAGGGGAAGAGATTTCAGCATGGTGAGGATCGCGATCAGGTGACCTATCGTCCTCCCGGCTTTGCCCCGTACGAGTTCGGGTATGTCCGGGTTCCTCTTCTGCGGCATCATGCTCGAGCCGCTCGAGAGGTCCTTCGGGAGCTTGGCGAACCTGAACTCCTGGGACGACCAGAGGATGAGCTCCTCGCAAAGCGAGGAGAGGTGGACCATGAGCAAGGACAGCGTGAACGCAGCCTCTGCCGCGAAATCCCTGTCCGAGACCGAATCGAGGGAGTTCTCGGTGATGCCATCCATCATGAGCATCTCCGCCGGTATCTCCCTGTCGAGCCCGAATGCGGTCCCCGCGAGCGCTCCTGCGCCCAGGGGCGATACGTTCGTCCTGGAGTAGCAGTCGGTCATCCTGCGGATGTCTCTGTTGAGTCTCCAGAAGTGCGCCAGTAGGTGATGCGACAAGAGGACCGGCTGAGCATGTTGCAGATGAGTGTACCCTGGCAGTACCGTGCCGTTGTTCTCCTTAGCCCTTCTGATCAGGACCTCCTGGAGGGCCAAGGTCTCGACCATCACATTGACCAGAGACTCGCGCGTCATGAGCCTCATGTCGAGCGCGACCTGGTCGTTCCTGCTCCTGCCAGTGTGCAGTTTCGCCCCGGCGTCGCCGATGCGGTCCGTGAGCATGCGCTCTATGTTCATGTGCACGTCCTCGAGGCGCGGATCGAACACGGCCGCTCCCCTGGAGCATTCCCTCGCTATGTCCCTGAGTCCGGAGACTATGACGTCCTTCTCCGTCTTCGTTAGGACGCCGGCGTGCGTGAGCGCGTGCACGTGCGCGATGCTGCCCGCTATGTCGTGCTTCCAGAGCCTCCTGTCGAAGTGGACGGAGCCTGTGAACGCGAGGAACTCGTCACTTACATGCGACGCCGACATCCTCGCTGACCGCGCTTTCATTCGACGCACCGTTCCCGTTGGCATGTGCCGCTTTGACAAGTGCCCCCACTTTCAGCGGCAGCCCCCAGACATAGATGAACCCTTTCGCGGCGGAGTGGTCGAAGGCATCGCCCTTGTCGTATGTCGACAGGGCCGTGCTGTAGAGCGAACAGGGTGACTCCCTGCCCACCACGACCGCGCTCCCCTTGTGAAGCTTTACCTTGACAGTGCCCGTGACGCTCTCCTGGGTGCTGTCGATGAACGCATCGAGCGCATCCTTGAGCGGTGAGAACCAGAGGCCGTTATAGATGAGGTCGGCATAGTGCTGCTCCACGGTCTTCTTGTAGTGCAGCAGGTCCTTCGGAAGCACCATGCTCTCAAGGTCCTGATGCGCCTTGATGAGCACGACCGCCCCAGGTGCCTCGTAGATCTCCCTGGACTTGATGCCCACGAGCCTGTTCTCTATGTGGTCGATCCTCCCGACGCCGTGGTTGCCCCCGGCCTCGTTCAGCGCGACTATGATGTCCAGCAACTCCATCGGGGTCCCGTTCAGGGACACTGGCTTCCCCTCGACGAAGCCTATCTCGACATAGTCCGGCTTCTCAGGGGTCTTGTCCACGCCCTTCGTCCAGCCGTATATGGACTCCGGCGGCTCAATCCAGGGGTCCTCAAGCACGCCGCACTCGATCGCTCTGCTCCAGACGCTCTCGTCTATGCTGTATGGAGCGTCCACGGTGACAGGGATCGGGATGTTGTGCGCCTTCGCGTACTCGATCTCCTCTTCCCTTGACATCTTCCAGTCCCTCGTGGGGGCCATGATCTTCATGTCCGGCGCGAGTGCCATGATGGACACCTCGAACCTGACCTGGTCGTTGCCCTTGCCTGTGCACCCATGAGCGATCGTGTCCGCACCGAGCCGCTTTGCCATCTCGACGAGTTTCGCGACCATCAGTGGCCGCGCTATCGCGGTTCCGAGCGGGTAGTTGCCCTCGTATAGGGCATTGGCCTTGAGCGCGGGCAGGACGTACCCGTCTGCGAACTCCTTCTTCGCATCTATGACCCACGCCCGCGACGCCCCGATAGCCCTAGCCCTCCTCATCGCATCCTTGAGGTCGTCAGTTTGACCGACATCGACGGTCACGGTGACGACATCGCAGCCGTGCATCTGTTTAAGCCAGTGGATCGCCACTGACGTGTCCAGGCCGCCTGAGTATGCGAGGAGTATCTTCGGCTTCTCCTTCTTCTGACCAGAGCTTTCCATGGAGTCGTCGCCTCCGTCCGAGTCATTCGAGAGTGCGTATATGGGTGTGGTGACATGGCGAAAACAGTGTCGGGGGCATCGTGTCTTATTCTGGACATCGGCAGACTACAAAACCGTAGCCGCGGACCGACATAAGGGGTATCTGGCATCCACAAACAACGATGTCCAGCACCCTTAAGTAGGCGCAGAATATTACTTCTCATCAACGGACTGAGTCACTTGCCATTTCATCGAGGACGCCACCAGGAAGAGGAAGTCAAGCTAGGCCCGGACGGTCAGCCGGAGTTCGTCAGGGTCCGCCTGCCCCGCAAGAAGGACGGGGAGATATTCGGTATCGCAGACCAGCTTCTTGGCGCCTCTAGGATCAAGGTCATGTGCGCGGACGGGAAGTCGCGCATGGGCCGCATCCCTGGCAAGATTAAGAAGCGCATGTGGATCAGGGAGGGCGACCTGGTCATCGTGGCGCCGTGGGAGTTCCAGGACGAGAAGGCCAACATCATGTACAGGTACACGAAGACGCAGGCCATGTACCTGAGCAGGAAGAAGATGCTTCCCAAGTCGATTGACATATTCTGAGGCACAGGGTGTGGCCTTTGCCCTACGACAAGAAGAGCCAGGACTCGGAGAAGGCGCTCGAGCGCGTCATAGACTCCTGGAAGATGCGCAGGAAGGACGATGACGACAGGAAGTCGTACGACGAGGTCTTCAACAAGCAGAACCTGATGCGCATCTACAAGCTGATGTCCGACGGGGTCATGGACAAGTTCGATTTCACGATATCCACTGGCAAGGAGGGCAACGTCTTCAGGGCGAGCACCGTGAAGGGCGAGTTCGTGGCCGTGAAGATATTCCGGACCTCGACCGCCACCTTCGGTGACATGTACAAGTACGTCGCGGGCGACCAGCGGTTCTTCGGCGTCGGCGGTGGCAACCGGAAGAGGCTCATCATGGTCTGGGCCGAGAAGGAGTTCATGAACCTCGATGCGCTCCACAGGGCGGGCGTGCGAGTGCCTAGGCCCATCGCGCGCCACCAGAACATCATAGTGATGGAATACATAGGCGACGAGTCCGAACCCGCGAGGCAGCTGAGGAACGTCGCCCTCGAGGACCCGGAGAAGACTGCGAGGAAGATCTTGGACTATGTCGCCCTCGCGTATAGGAAAGCATCCCTCGTCCACAGCGATCTGAGCGAGTTCAACGTACTGATGCTGGCTGGTGAGCCGGTCATCATCGATGTCGGGCAGGCGGTCCTCAAGGACCACCCGAACGCCCAGGAGTGGCTGAGGCGGGACGTCACGAACATAGTAAGGTACTTCAGAAAGAACGACGTAAAGCTAGACGTCGAGGCCGAGCTCAAGGAGATCACCAAGCCATGACACAGTCAGTGAAGATACCGAAGGACCGCGTCGGGGTCCTCATAGGCAAGGGCGGGGAGACGAAGGACGCCCTCGAGCGGAGGACAGGCGTGCGTCTTCACATAGACTCCGAGGAGGGCGATGTCGACATCGACCACTCTCACGCCCCTGACCCGGCGATGGCCCTGGCGGTCCAGGACGTCGTCGTGGCGATAGGCAGAGGGTTCTCCGCTGAGAAGGCCATGATGCTCCTCAACGAGGAGATATTCCTCGAGGTCTTGGACATCCGAGACTACGTCGGCAAGAAACAGACCCACGTCGTCCGCATGAGGTCGAGGGTCATAGGCACGAAGGGCAAGACCCGGCGGATCTTCGAAGAGCTGGCGGGTGTGCACCTCTCTGTCCAGGGGAACACCGTCGCGATCATAGGCGACCTGCTGCAGATAGAGGTGGCCAAGCGGGGCCTGGACATGCTGCTGTCGGGGAGCGAGCACGCGGCCGTGTACAAGTTCCTCGAGGGCAGGCGTCCGGAGATCAGGATCGACGGCATGGGTTTCACGTGAGCTCGGCTACGCTTGAAATATCACGGACTGCATTCATGTGTTTGACATGGCCGACGAGATCGTGAGGGCATTCGAGGCTGACATGGCGTCCATCCCGGTCGCGCGCGTGACCGGTGACAACGACAACGAGCGCTTCATGAAACTGATGGCGCACATGTTCCTGCGCGTCTGGACCAGGTTCGCGACGGAGACCGGGCAGAAGCTCACCATGACGCCCTTCCAGTTCTCCCTGGGCACGTACCATGGCCAGATGAACTGGGTCGTGAACGAGGCACTGAACTTCAAGGAGCTGCCCCAGATCGAGCTGGGCGCGAAGTATGGCAGGAAGCACTCGCTCATGGCCGAGAGCTACAAGCAGAAGGATGAGGAGCATGTCCGGCTGGTCTTTGCCCTCGATGAGGAGGAGGTCAAGGGAAAGCCCTTGGCGGTGAACTATCTCCTGTACGATTCTCCGTTGAAAGGCTTCAGGTTCGAGAAGGCCGCTGAGTCGCTCAAGGCGGCGATGCCTAAGTGGTTCGAGACGGTCGCGAGCAAGAGCGACGCTCCACTGTGGGATTTCTGCAGGGATAACCTCGAGTGCGTCGGCGTCTGAGCGGACATGACGGACTCGTCAGAGCGGTGCACCGCATGATTCCGACTTGTCTTCGTTCTCCGGATCCAACAGTCACTGCCTCAACTCCGTATCCTCGCTTCACGGAAAGGGCTGGGCTGTTCACAATTCCCTCCTTGGATGCCCATGAACCCAGGAACAGCTAAATACTCCAGCCGCCTGCTTGACGCCAACGATGTCCGAACGGCTAGATATCGCAGTGCGAGCGCTTCAGCGCCCTCTGTGTGACCATTGCCTAGGCAGGCTTTTCGCAAAGCTCTCCACAGGCATGACCAACAATCAGCGGGGAGCTATCATCAGGGCCATCGCCACTGACGCCCCTCGCGACCCTGGCAGCGCCGGGTGCGATGTGTGCAAGGGCCTGTTCGACGAGATACCGAAGTTCGCGGACATCGCCGTCCGCTCGTCGGAGGGGTTCGAGTTCTTGACATTCCTTGTGGGCACCAAGGTCGACAGCGAGCTCCTCGAGAAGGAGGAGCAGCTCTGGGCGGATGTCGGCGCCAAGGAGACGGAGACACTCAAGTCAGAGCTGAACCGGGAAATAGGGAAGCAGGTGGAGGCGAGGCTCCAGAAACCGGTCGAGTTCACGAACCCTGACATGGTCTACCTCGTGGACACGAGGTTCGACAGGGTCGAGACATCTGTCACCCCGCTCTTCGTCTACGGCCGGTACAGGAAGTTGTCCAGGGAGATACCGCAGACCCGGTGGCCGTGCAGGGACTGCAGGGGGAAGGGGTGTCCGAGGTGCGACGGCAAGGGCGTCATGTACGAGAAGAGCGTCCAGGACCTGACGGGTCCCGTCGTCATGCGCCACGCGGAGGGAGAGGAGGACTTCTTCCACGGCATGGGACGGGAGGACATCGACGCCCGGATGCTGGGGAACGGCAGGCCGTTCGTGGTCGAGGTCAGGAAGCCCCGGAGGCGGACCTTGGACCTCGCGAAGGTGCAGGATGAGATCAACTCGTCGTCAGGCGGCCTCGTCGAGGTCGAGGGCCTGAGGCCCTCGAGCAGGGCGGAGATGAGGGCCATCAAGGAGTCGACGCACCCGAAGACGTACAGGGTCAGAGTGCGCTTCCAGCAGGATTTCGACGACAGAAAGGTTAATGATATAGGTCGTGTATTGGCCGAAAACCCTATAAGTCAGCAGACTCCGAACAGGGTGTCGCACAGGCGTGCCGACCTAGAGCGCATCAGGACGGTAAGGTCATTCAAGGTCGAGGCCGTCGAGGGGCGCGAGGCGGTGTTCGTCGTAGAGGCGGACAGCGGCACGTACATCAAGGAGCTCATGCACGGGGACGGGGGGCGGACCAAGCCCAACGTCGCCGACATCGTGGGCGTGCCCTGCGAGGTGCTCTCGCTAGACGTTATATGGGTCGGAGACCAAGGGGCGGAAGGACATGGTTAAGGCTTCCAAAGGCTACAGGCGCAGGACGAGATACGTCATGCAGAAGCGCGCGCGAGACAAAGGTCTCTCTCCGATCACGAAGGAGTTCCAGACGTTCGATGTCGGCGAGAAGGCATCGGTCACTGTGGACCCCAGCATACACAAGGGCCAGCCTCACATCAGGTTCCAGGGCAAGACCGGCACCGTCAAGGGCATGCAGGGGCGAGCCTACCTCCTGGACATCAAGGACGGCGACATGATGAAAGAGATCATAGTCCGGCCCCAGCACCTGAGGAAATCTTAATTGGCCGACAGACACTGGCTGGTGTTTCTCCATGGAAGATAAGAAGATAGCCACGCTTGCGGAGGTCAAGGAGATACTGCTCGAGAGACAGGAGCAGGGCGAGCTGACGGCAGAGCAGAAGCTGGCGCTCGAGCACAGTCAGAAGTTCGCCAGGACCGATTCGAAGAAGGCCAAGAAGCTCGTGAAGGAGCTCGTCGAGCTCGGCTTCGTCTCGGAGCTGAACGCCGTCAAGATAGCCGACATCATGCCTGACCACGCCGACGACATACGTGCTCTGTTCGCCAAGGAGAGAGCCACCTTGGACAAGAAGGACGTCGAAAAGATACTTAGCGTTGTAGGGAAGTACCTCTGACGCTTCGCGGGGGGATTGTCGTTGGAGGACTACGCAAGAATACTAGATTATCTACCCCAGGGGCTCCCAGATGACCGGAAGTTCAAGCGGGAGCCGATAGCGTATGCGTTGGGGGACGACCAGTTCAAGCTCTTCGAGCTTGTGCCGAAGCTCGACGTCAACCTCGCCGTGGGCGACAAGGTCTACATAGGCAAGGACCTGAACCTGAGGCAGGAGATACTCCATGTCAAGAGGCGCATAAGCTACAACGAGCTCACCAACGCGTCCCAGAGCGAGCTCCCGTTCGTGGTCATGGACCTCATAAGGGCCCATGAGGAGCGGTTCGTCAGGTTCTTCAACGAGTCGCAGGCCATCACGACCCGGTTCCACATGCTCGAGTTGCTCCCAGGGCTGGGCAAGAAGACCATGTGGAGCATCATCGAGGAGAGGAAGAAGGGCCCGTTCAAGTCACTCAAGGACGTCGAGGACAGGGTTCCGATGGCGCACCAGGTCGAGAAGCTCCTCGCGAAGAGGATCGAGGAGGAGCTCTCCAACCCGACCGAGAAGTACCACCTATTCGTCATGAGGTGAGGTCGGGCAGGACATGAGAGCGGAGGAGGTAAGGTCCGTCCTCGAGTCCCTGGGCAAGCGCCCGACGAAGAGCCTGGGACAGCATTTCTTACTGGACGACCGGATCATCAAGAGGCAGGTCGAGCTCGCGTCCCTGAAGGAGGACGAGACCGTCCTGGAGATAGGCCCTGGCATCGGCAACCTCACTGATGAGATACTCAAGTACGGGGTCAAGCTCGTCGCGGTCGAGCAGGACATAGGGTTCTGCTCTTTCCTGAAACGCAGGTTCGGGGACAGGATCGAGCTCATCCAGGCCGACGCCGTGCGGGCGTTCCTGCCAGCGTTCGACAAGGTCGTGTCCAACCTACCCTACCAGATATCATCGCCAATCACATTCAAGCTCCTCGACATCGGCTTCGAGTCTGCCGTGCTCATGCTCCAGAAGGAGTTCGCCGAGCGCATGGTAGCGAAGCCAGGCACTCCCGAGTACGGCCGCCTGACCGTCGGGGTGTACTACAGGGCCCAGTGCGAGATCGTCATGAATGTGTCCAGGAACTCCTTCTGGCCCCAGCCCAAGGTCGAGTCGTGCGTCGTCCGGCTCACACCCAGGCCGCCGCCGTTCAAGGTCAGGGACGAGCAGGCGTTCTTCAAGGTCACGCAGGCGCTGTTCTCGCACAGGCGGAAGAAGGCCTCGAACTGCCTCGAGACGGACCCCGCGGTGAGGGAGTATGTCAAGCCCGACATGAAGGAGGCGCTCCGGTCCCTGCCACACGCGTCGGAAAGGCCTCAGCAGCTGTCCCCCGAGATGATCGGCGAGATGGCCGACGCGCTGCTCGACCTCAGCCCTTCTTCGGGAAGAACCTCTTGATGATCGCGTCCGCGATCTTGCCAGGGCCGTCCACGAGCACGTCGGCGGCGGGCACGCCGTACTTCCGCTCGTACTCCATGATGTGCTTCTCGACTTCTTGCCTGGTCAGGTTCTCGTGGTTGAGCGTGATGCCTATGACATCCGTGTGGGCGTAGACCTTGATGAGCTCCATCTCACGGTCTATGGTGCCGTTCGGGATGTGCAGCTCGTCCGCGTGGTAGCTCCTGTACTTCCTGCCAGGCGCGTGCTGCAGCACGACGGTGTTGGGGCTCGAGGCGCTCACTATGGCCCTCGAACCCGTGACATATGCCTGGTGGCTCAGGGCGCCCTGGCCCTCCACTATGATTACCTGTGGCTTCTCGTTCGTGTACGCATCCCACATGGCGTTCTCCAGCTCGCCGACCACATAGTCCCCTCTGATGGCGTCGAGTGGTATGCCGTACTTGGACCCCTGCAGCAGGCCGGTCTGGCCAGTGGCGACGAAGGCGGTCTTGATGCCCCTGTCGTTCAACTCCTTGGTGAGTATGACTGCCGTGGTCCTCTTGCCCGTGGCCGCGTCCGTGCCGAGGACGGGTATCCTGATGCAGTCCATCTTGGCCGCGAGGCCCTTGTAGTAGTGCATCTTCTCGAGCGGAGGCTCCTTTCTGATGTCCACGATCTTGACGCCGTGCTTCTTCGCGAGCGGGGCGAACTCCTTGTCGTTCCCCAGCCACTCGTGCAGCCCGGACAGGATGCTCACGCCGTTCGAGATGCCGACCTTGACGGGCTCCCTGAACTCGGGAGGGAGCATGCCGCCGATGGTGGCCACGCCCATGATCATCCACTGGGGCTTCTCCTTGAGCTTCTTGAGGGACTCCTCGACGGACGAGAATATGGGTATGCCGACCTTCTTGCCGTCCAGGACTTCTCCCGCATCCTTGCCTGCCTGCTTGCTGTCCACGATGCCCAGTATCTTGAACCTCAGCGAGTGGCGGACCAGGCCTGCGGCGGTCTTGCCCCTGGTCTTGCCGAAACCATCCTCGCAGAGGATGATGGCAGTTTCCATACCGCCGCCGACTGCGTGCCCTGTATAAATCCCTTGACAACCTATCCCAATGGTGGATGACACGACCATCGGGCTACCCGTGTAAGCTTTAATACCCCCCCCGCCCAGTCTTGATTCCGGTAAGAATGGTCGCCAAGTGTGGGACGTGCGGAGGCGAGTTCGTGGACGGGACCGTCTTCTGCGAATACTGCGGTGAGCGGATTATGGTCGGCGTCCCTGAGAATTTCGAGGACGGCAAGCCGTTCTACGCCTATCAGTGGATGGGCGGAACGCACCTCCTCAACTTCTTCGCATGGGCCTGGAGATGGCTGGTCTTTCAATTGTTCACCGTGCTCGCCGTCATTATGATCGCGGCGTCTGTCGGACGAGAGGGCCTGCCTCTGCTGCTTGTCACCGTGCTTCTCGGCTCTGCGTACTTCCTCCTGTGGTATGTCCTGATCCGCCGTTACAGAGTCAAAGGCAGTCTCACTCATTTCGGCGGCGGCGGCCCTCCAGTCCGCCCTTGAGCATGCATCACAGCGCGCTCATCATCTGGCATCAGCGACCCCATGGTCACCTTTTTCTATGCATACCGACATTGAGCCCGGGGGAGCAGAGTGCTGGTAGGCATAGTAGGCAAGCCCAATGTAGGGAAGTCGACCTTCTTCACGGCCCTGACGCTAGCTTCGGCGCAGATAGCCTCGTATCCGTTCACCACGATCCAGCCCAACAAGGGTGTAGGCTATGTGCGCAGCCCGTGCCCGCACACAGGGTTCGGCAAGCCGTGCAACCCCAACAACTCACTGTGCGAGAACGGCACCAGGTTCGTGCCGATCGAGGTCCTGGACGTGGCTGGCCTCGTGCCTGACGCTCACGCCGGGAGGGGTCTTGGGAACAAGTTCCTGGACGACCTGAGGCAGGCGGATGCGTTCATACACGTCGTCGACGCGAGCGGGGGTACCGATTTCGAGGGCAACCCCGTAGGAGTGGGCACGCACGACCCCACGATGGATGTGACCTTCCTCGAGAGGGAGATCACGTACTGGCTGTACGGCATACTGGAGAAGAACTTCGCGAAGATGGCGAAACAGTCCAAGTTGACCGGGACCAAGCTCGAGAAGATGCTGCACGAGAAGCTCACGGGCCTGTCCATCACGGAGTCTCAGATCCTCGCGTCGTTCAGGAACGCGGCCTTGGACCCGGACCCGACGCAGTGGGGAGAGCCCGAGCTGCTCAAGTACTGCTCGTGCCTTCAGAAGGTCAGCAAGCCGATGATCATCGCGGCCAACAAGGCGGATATCGCGCCCCCGGAGAACCTCGAGCGGCTCAAGGCGACTGGATACCCGGTCATCGCGACGAGCGCGGAGTACGAGCTCGCCCTCAGGCGCGCCTCCAAGGCCAACCTGATATCATATGTGCCAGGGAGCGGTGCGTTCGAGGTCACCGACAAGTCCAAGCTCAACGCGAACCAGCTCGCGGCCCTCGACAAGATGTCCTCGTGGCTCAAGGAGCACACGAGCACCGGCGTCCAGGCGATCCTGGAGGATGTCGTGTTCAAGGTGCTCGACCTGATGGTCGTGTACCCGGTCGAGGACGAGCACAAGTGGGCCGACAAGCAGGGAAGGATCCTGCCGGACGCTTATCTGATGCGCAGGGGCAGCAACGCCAAGGACCTCGCGTTCAAGGTCCACACGGACCTGGGCGACAACTTCATCAGGGCGATAGACGGAAGGACCCACATGGTGATAGGCCACGACCACGTCCTCAAGCCGGGGGACGTCATCAAGATCGTAGCGAAGGCATGATGCGGATGGGGCAGTGGGACGTCAGGCTGATAGGTGTATCCTACTCGAAGATAGAGGGCGACCTCGCACTCCACCTGTACGGGAAGACCGAGGACGGGAAGTCCGTCGCGGTCAAGTACACGGGGTTCGAGCCTTACTTCTTCGTGCTGGAGCCGTCCGAGGAGGTCCTCAGGATACTCGGCGACGACCCTCGGGTCGTCAGGATGGAGGACCGCGAGCTGCTCTTCAAAGGGGAGAAGAAGAGGGCGAAGCGGGTCGTGGTCACATATCCGTGGCTCGTGCCCGACATCAGGGGCCAGGTCATACAGAAGACCACGGTCCTCGCCGCGGACATACCGTTCCACTTCAGGTTCCTCTATGACAACGACCTCGGCTCATGCGTCCGCGTGTTCGGGGAGCAGTTCGAGGACTCGCGGTATCGGACGGACATCGTGGTGAGGGCCGAGCGGTTCGAGACGATCAAGCCATTCAGGCCGAGCCTTAGGACGATGAGCTTCGACATCGAGACCAGCCTGAAGGCACCCAGGATATTCACCATATGCTGCGTCGTCAAGGACGGGGACAAGGTCGACAGCAGGAGCTTCGAGGGGGACGAGGCCCAGATGATCAAGGCCTTCTCCGAGTACATAATCGAGTCCGATCCCGACGTGATAACCGGCTACAACATCGACGGGTTCGACATCCCGCAGATCATGCAGCGCGTGTCCGCGCTCAAGCTGCCAGAGCTGGCCTGGGGCAGGTTCCCTGGGTCGATACAGCAGTACAACAAGCGGTTCTGGTGGTGCGAGGGCAGGGTCATCATAGACGCGTGGTGGGCCGTGAAGAAGGTCATGAAGCCGAAGCAGGAGACGTTGAACGCGGTCTCCAAGCTACTCCTGGGCGAGGAGAAGCACGACGTGGACCCGAAGAAGATGGACGAGGAGTGGGCCGCGGACAAGGTCAAGGTCATCAAGTACTGCGTCCAGGACGCCCACCTGGCGCTCAGGGTGCTGGAGAAGATCGCCATGCTCAACAGGAGCATGGACCTGGCGGCCGTGTCGAAACTGCCCCTGGACGATGTGGTCAACGGGACGACATCCCAGCTCATCGACTCGATACTCATCAGGCTCGCGGACAGGAACAATGTCGCGGTCCCGATGACGACGAGGAACTACGAGGACACGGAGGCGATCGAGGGAGGGTACGTGCACGACATCAAGTCGGGCCTGCACCACTGGGTCCTCACACTGGACTTCAGGAGCATGTACCCCAGCACCATCATATCGAAGAACATCTGCTTCACGACCCTTCACCCGGACGGCACGATTGTATCGCCCTCAGGCGCGAAGTTCCTGGACAAGTCCGTCAGGGTCGGCCTGCTGCCTGGCATACTCGAGGACCTGATGAGGGAGCGGGCGGCGACCAAGAAGGCCATGAGGGAGGCGAAGACGCCGGACGAGGCGGACTACTACAACGGCCTCCAGGAGGCCATCAAGATACTCATGAACTCGTTCTACGGCGTGCTCGCATCGTCGTTCTACAGGTTCACGGACCCGAGCATAGGCGCGAGCATCACGTCCTTCGCCAGGGAGGCGACCAAGGACCTGATCAGGAAGCTGGAGTCGGAAGGCCTTGAGGTCATCTACTCCGATACGGACTCGGTCTTCTTCCTCTCGCCGCACAAGGAGCTCGACGCGTCCGTGAAGTTCGGCCAGCAGATCGCAGAGCGGTTCTCCAAGGGCGGCATGGTGCTCGAGTTCGAGAAGATCATGGAGCCGTTCTTCTCCCACGGCATGAAGAAGAGGTATGTGGGCCGCATGGTCTGGCCCAGGAAGGAGCTCGTGGTACGTGGGTACGAGATGCGCCGGACGGACTCCTTCGACCTGCAGAGCGAGACGCTCCAGTCCGTGTTCGAGAAGATACTGGACGACGACATGGAGGGCGCGGTCGTGCTCACGCGGTCCGTAATCGAGAACCTCCTCACCGGGAACGTGGACCCGTCGAGGCTAGTGATATCCCGCACCGTGCGGAACTTCGACGACTACAAGGCTAGCGACCGCATGGTGAACGTGCGGGCGGCGAAGAAGCTCCAGGAGATGGGGTACGAGTTCCAGCCAGGGATGAAGGTCTCGTGGGTCGTCACGGACGGCAAGCGGTCTCCGAACGAAGTAGAGCCCTGGGTCGAGGGCAGGGAGTTCAAGGCCAAGCCAGACTACAAGTACTACGCGACGAGGCTGGCGGCCACGATCTCCAGGGTGACGGACTCCTTCGGCTGGGACCAGAAGTCACTCGTGACGGGGGCGCAGCAGGTCACATTCAAGGACAACGACTTCGAGAACAAGAGGGCCGCGAAGGTCGCGGCGCAGCCGAAGAAGACGGACAAGAAGCTCAACCTGGACGACTTCATGTGATCGGACGGCAGACTTGTTCGCCGTCAACGGCTAGTCGCTGGTGGGGTATGAGGTGCCGACGAGGGACATCCGCATGGCTGACGCTTGGGAACTGACAATCGCATACGACTCCGAGGGGAACCAGGGCTTCCAGACCGGCTGGGGCTTCTCCGCGGTCGTCTCCAGGGGCGGGCGCATGGTCCTGTTCGACTGCGGCTGGGACGGGCACATGCTCCGGTACAACCTCGGCCGCATGGGCATCTCGTTCGCGGAGATCGACAAGGTCGTGATATCGCACGCGCACTGGGACCACCTGTCCGGCCTCACTGAGGTCATGTCCGAGCCGATGAGGTCGGATGACCTGGAGGTCTTCGTCCCGGCGGCGTTCTCGGACAACCTCAAGAAGGAGATATCGAGGAAGGCCCAGCTCAGAGAGGTCGACGGGCCGACCGAGATAATCCCTGGCGTCATTTCGACGGGCCAGCTCGGGGACCCGCTCAAGGAGCAGTCGCTCGTCATCGTCGACGGGGACAAGGGCGTGGTGCTCACGGGTTGCGCCCACCCGGGACTGGGCGTCATACTGGCCCGCGCGAGGGAGTTCGCCCGTCCATCGTGGCTCGTGGGCGGGCTCCACGGCGCGAAGACCGCCTACCTGCCGGCCGACCTCGACAGGCTGATCCTCTGCCACTGCACGCGTGAGAAGGCCGAGATGATGTCGGCGTTCCCTGGTAAGGCGTCCATCGGCAGGGTCGGGGACAAGTACCGCCCGTGACACGCTCAGCACCCTTCGCGTCGATGTGCCCTGTACGCCAATCATTAAATAGATATGTCTGATTGGGGCGCAAACTTGATATAATTAGGCTCACTATCTGTCATCATGCACTCCCCCCCACGCGGCCGCCGCCGAGGACGGAGATGGATCGACTGGGTCCCACCCGCGGACCTCTACTACCCCAGGGTAGCCTCAGGCACTCCCACTGGCATGACGAGGATCTCCATCGAGGAGATGGAGGCGCTCAGGCTCGTGGACCTGCTCGGGCTTCCTCATGAGGAGGCCGCTGCCATGATGGGCGTGTCCCGCAAGACGCTCTGGAGGGATCTCGTCCTGGCCCGCAGGAAGCTGGTCGAGGCGATCATCAACGGCTGGGCAATCCAGATCTCCGGCGGCGACTACGTCAGACGGGGGAGCGAGGAAAAAGGAACGTGATATGATGTTCGGAGGATACGGACGAGGGTGGAGACACAGGAGAATGTACTGCGCCACCGGCATCCCCGGCTACGGAAGGGGCAGGTGCGGTTGGGGCTACCCAGCGCAGGTGCCTCCTGAAGTGGAGTACCCTGAGCCGAGGACCGGCTTTCGACCGGAGTACGGCCCGGGTGCGCCGGAGCTCAGCAGGGAGGAGGAGCTGAGGATGCTGGAAGAGGAAGAACTGATGCTGAAACAGGACCTCGAGGACCTGACCAAGGCCCTAGCGGACCTGAGGAAGAACGAAAAAAAGGAGGTGAACAAGTAATGCCAGGTGGAGACAGGACCGGACCATGGGGCTACGGCCCCAGGACTGGACGGGCCATGGGCTACTGCTCTGGGTATGACATGCCCGGATTCATGAACCCATACGGCTACGGAGGCGGAGGCCGGTTCGGATACGGTCCCGGCCGTGGCCGCGGCTTCGGTCGCGGGTTCGGCAGGGGCTTGAGGTTTCGAGCCGCGTATGCGCCGCCGATGGTGAGCGCCCCGTCCAGCGAGGACGAGCTCGCGTACCTGCAGGAGATGCAGAAGTCGCTCGAGCAGGGCCTCGACGACGTCAGGAAGAGGCTCAAGGAGCTCTCCGAAACGGTCGAGAAGAAGTGACCTAAAACCCTTTTCCCTTTGATTTATTCCATCGGACCGCCGCCAGGCGTGCCTTTCAGCCGAATGTGGCATATCCCAGGACCGCGATGGGTGCGCATGGCCAGCGAGGACCAGACAGAACGACCGTGCGAGCAGGCCCTCGCATTCGGGCCGGTCCCTTCCAGGCGGCTAGGCATGTCCATAGGCGTCAACGTGGTCCCCAGGAAGGTGTGTTCATACAACTGTGTCTACTGCCAATTGGGCAGGACGACCAAACTCACGGTCGAGAGGAGGGCGTACACGCTGACGGACCCGATCGTCCAGGCTGTCGAGGAGAAGCTGGCACAGGCGCCTCATACGGACTACGTGACGGTCATCGGTGACGGTGAGCCTACCCTCGCCTCCAACCTGGGCGAGGTGCGCGGCCGGATAGCCAGCGGATGGTCAGGCAGGACAGCGCTCCTTACGAACGGCTCCCTGCTGTGGATGAGCGAGGTCAGGTCCGCGGCCGCAGGTTTCGACGTCGTGCTGCCAACGGTCTCTGCCGGAGACCAGGCGACCTTCCGCAGGCTTCACAGGCCGCACGTCTCCATCTCATTCGACAGATGCGTCCGCGGGCTGAGATCGTTCTGCGCGGACCATGCGGACAAGACCTGGGCGGAGGTGATGCTCGTGAGGGAGATCAACGACTCTCTGAAATCACTGCGCGCCATCGGCGCCCTCGTCAAGGAGCTCGGTCCAGCCGAGGTGCACCTGACCGCGCCCCTCCGTCCCCCGTCCGTGTCGACCATCCAGCCACCTACGAGGGAGTCGGTCGAGCTAGCGCTCCGCGAGATACCCGGTTCTGTGGACTTCACGCATCCGGAGACATCGGAGATGCCCGAGTCCCGTGCCGACCCGGTGCGACACCTGGTCGACATCACGGGCACGCACCCTCTCCGACGCGCCCAGGCCTTGGACGTACTCGCGAACTCTGGCATGTCGGCACGGGAGGCTGACGAAGCACTGGATTCGCTGGTCCGATCGGGCGCCGTCATCGCCCTGGCACGCCAGGGCGAAGTGTTCTATGTGCGTGGCAAGCCCGGAGCCCGTCCACAACACGTTTAAATACCCCTACCCTTTTGTTCCGGTTCGCAGCGGTGAGACCGCCTCGGTCTCGCGAGGGGATGTGCGCCTCGAGAGCGTGAACCCTTAACGGCTGGATGTGACACGATGGCAGAAGAGGCTAAGTCAGCTCCCAAGAAGGAGCGCAAGGTGAAGACGCCGGCGGAGGCGCCGGCAGCGGCTCCGGCACCCGCGCAGGCGGCCGCGATTGTTGTGAAGAAGGGCGGGCCCGCCAAGGGCATGTACCATTACATCGGCGAGGCCTGGAAGGACGTCGACAGCGACCAGATGAAGAAGCTGATGTGGCAGCGCATGGTCGACTGGAGGAAGGAGGAGACCTTCGTCCGGGTCCCGAAGCCCCTGAGGCTTGACAAGGCACGTGCCCTCGGATACAAGGCGAAGCAGGGCTTCGTCATCGTCAGGGCAAGGGTCAGGAAGGGCGGCCTGAGGAAGCACAGGATCAGGAAGGGCCGCAAGCCGAAGAGGAAGGGTATACTCAAGATCACCATGAAGAAGAACATCCAGAGGATCGCGGAGGAGAGGACTTCGAAGAAGTATCCGAACCTCGAGGTACTGGCATCCTACTGGGTCGGCGAGGACGGCAGGCACAAGTGGTTCGAGATCATACTCGTGGACCCAAACCACCCTGTCATCAAGTCGGACCCGAAGATCAACTGGATATGCAGCTCGAAGCACACGAACAGGGCCATCAGGGGCCTGACGCCCGCGGGCAAGAAGGGCAGGGGCCTCGTAAGGTCGAGGGGCATTGGCGCGGAGAAGGTCAGACCTTCGCTGCGCGCTCACGACAGGAAGGGCACTTAGGCCCTCACCCTGTCCAGCAGCTTCCGGACCTCTCCCTGGGTCATGCCGATGAGTGGATGAAACACCGGGAGGTTTCCCTTGAGCTTTGCTCCGCGGTCCAGGTCTTCGACGCCCCACTCGAGCACGATCCCGTCGCACTTCAGCCACGCGGCCTGAGCGAACAGGTCATCCTCAGGCGTCACGACCTTGAGATCGGGGTTCCAAGGGACGAGAGACGATGGCAGCGATTCGTCCCGGCACGCCACGGTCACGTTGCACCCCCTCTTCATGAGTAGCCACGATGAGGCGATGCCCCTCTCGGACTCGACGACGGACAGCACCTTCCCCTGGGTGCCCTTCGGCATCCCTCCGGGGCCGGGTATGACCGTGCTGTACAGGTACGCCTCCTTCTCCCTCACCTCGACGGACACCTCTACGTCGGGCTCGTCCAGGTCCACCTTGAGCTCCATGTCGCTGAACGACTCCAGGATGACCGCGCCCAACTCTCCCGCCACCTGCTGGCTCGTGTACGGGTGGTTCCCGGTCCTCCTGGCCCGCACCGCGAAGGTCGCGCCCTTGGAGAACAGTGGTCTCGAGTACTCCTTCACAGCGTCCTTCAGGCCGGAAAGCTCGCTCGTCGCCTTCGTCACAGGGCTGAAGGAGACGACGCCGAACGTGCGCGCCAACATCTCGCAGCTCCTGCGCCAATCGTTCGAGTCGACGAACAGCCTGCCCCTCAGGGAGGATGTGACGCACGGCAACTCCGCGAGCATGTGCTTGCGCCGTATGTCCTGCACAAGCGCCTGCTCGAACCTCCTCCGTACGCTCTCGCTCTTGAGTCCGAGCTCGCCATATCTGATGAGAAGCGTGGGCATGCGTCTGGGCTAACCGCCTGGAGGTGAATAAACATTTCACCCCGATGCCGCCGTCAGAAGGAAAATCTAATTAGGGGTTGCGCATTCACGTTTATGGGAGCCGGAAGAGGGGTATATTGAACAGTGAACAAAAGACGAAGGTTTCTTTGAAAAGAGTTGTGGACCCCCCAGGACCGAAGGCGAAGGCGACAGTGGAGAGGGACAAGAAAGTCCTCTCGCCCTACAACAGGCCGTACTACTACCCGTTCGTGGTGGAGAAGGGCAAGGGCTGCATCATCGAGGATATCGATGGCAACGAGTATGTCGACTTCAACGCAGGTCTGGGCGCGATGAACGTCGGGCACTGCCACCCTGAAGTGGTCAAGGCGATAGCGAAACAGTCTGAGCGGCTGCTGCATTACAGCTACACGGACTTCTACTACAGGTACGCTGTGGAGCTCGCCGAGAAGCTGAACGAGATCACGCCCGGCGACTTCACCAAGAAGGTGTTCTTCAGCGGCTCGGGGGCCGAGAGCATCGAGGCCTTCGCGAAGGTCGCGAGGTGGCACTCGAAGAGACCGCTGTTCCTAGCGTACACGGGCGCGTTCCACGGGCGGAGCATGGGCGCGCTGAGTTTCACAGCCAGCTCCATCGTGCAGAAGGCCAGGTACTTCCCCACGATGCCAGGTGTGTACCACGTGCCTTTCGCGTACTGCTACAGGTGCCCGTACAAGATGTCGCTGCCGGACTGCAACTACTGGTGCGTCGACTTCATCGAGGAGCTCGTGCTCAAGAAGTATGTGCCTCCGAACGAGGTCGCCGCGGCGCTCATCGAGCCCATACAGGGCGAGGGAGGCTATGTCGTCCCACCGCCCGAGTACCACAAGCGGCTCAAGAAGCTGTACGACAAGTACGGGATCCTCTACGCAGTGGACGAGGTCCAGTGCGGCATGGGCAGGACCGGCAAGTGGTGGGCGATCGAGCACTTCGGCGTCGTCCCTGACATCATATGCAGCTCCAAGGCGCTCGGCGGTGGGATATCCCTGGGCGCGACTATAGGCCGCGCGGAGATATTCGACTGGGACGCTGGGTCCCACTGCACGACCCTGGGGGGCACGCCGGTCGCGTGCGAGGCGTCCCTGGCCACCATACGGGTCATCGAGAAGGAGAAGCTCATGGAGAACGCCACCAGGATCGGCGACCACATCATGAAGCGGATGAGGGAGGTCATGGAGACATCGGACATCGTCGGCGATGTCAGGGGCAAAGGCCTCATGATAGGCGTCGAGATCGTCAAGGACAAGAAGTCCAAGGCGAGGTTCGGTCAAGGCTCCCATGACATCATCCACAAGGCCTGGAAGAAGGGTGTCGTGGCCATAGGTGCGGGCGAGAACTGCTTCAGGATCGCGCCTCCGCTGGTGATCACTAAGGACCAGGCGGACTTCGGCGTGGATGTGCTCACGGAGTGCATCAAGGAGGTGGAGAAGGAGCGTTGAGCCGCCGACAGCGTCGGCGGCTCGTAACCCCGAAACCATTTACTGTAGCCTTTTCATTGAGTGAGGAGTGCGATATCATGAACACAAGCAAGAAATGGAAGCTCAAGGGGCCCAAGATCGTGGTGGAGCCGCCAGGCCCCAAGTCGAAGAAGATACTGGCTCGGAAAGAGAAGTGCGTCACTGACGGTATAAGGATTGGGCTGCCGACCGCGCTCGATGTGGCCGAGGGACCGTTCATGAGGGACGTCGACGGCAACGTGTTCCTCGATTTCACCGTGGGTATCGGCGTGCACAACTGCGGTCACAGGTCCGAGGCCATGGTCAAGGCGTGCAAGGACCAACTGGACAAGTTCATCCACATATGCGTGATGGTGTCCCCGTACGAGTCGTACATCAAGCTCGCCGAGGAGATGTCCAAGATCATGCCCGGCAAGCTCGAGAAGAGCATATTCCTGAACAGCGGGTCCGAGGCGATCGAGAATGCCCTCAAGATCGCGAGGTCGTACACGAAGAAGAAGTGGATCGTGTCGTACAAGACCTCGTTCCACGGCAGGACATTCATGGATATATCCCTCACGGCCAAGGAGAAGCCCTACAGGGACGGGTTCCATCCGCTCGTCCCCTACGTCCAGCATGTGGATTTCGCGTACTGCTACAGGTGCCCGCTCAAGCTCGAGTACCCGACCTGCGACCTCGCGTGCGCTGACAGCATACGCACAGTGGTCGAGACCGCCCCGCTCAAGGACGATGTGTGCGCGCTAGTCGCCGAGCCCGTCCAGGGTGAGGGAGGCTTCATCAACCCGCCGCCTGGCTACTGGGAGAAGGTTCGCAAGATCTGCGACGACAACGGCATCGTGTTCATAGACGACGAGGTCCAGACAGGCTTCGGCAGGACCGGCAAGATGTTCGCCATAGAGCACTGGGACGTCGTGCCCGACATGATCGTCTCCGGCAAAGGCCTCTCGCTCGGGATGCCTCTCGGAGGCGTCACAGGCAAGGCCGAGATCATGGCGACGCCCCCGCCCGCTAGCCTGGGAGGGACTTTCGGAGGCAACCCCGTGTGCTGCGCAGGCGCGCTCGAATCGATCAAGATGACGAAGAAGGCGCTGCCGAACACGAAGATGATCAACAAGGTCGAGAAGAAGCGCTTGAACGAGTGGAAGGCGAAGTACGAGGTCGTGGGCGATGTCAGGGGCATCGGCGCGATGATGGCCATAGAGCTCGTCAAGACGAAGGCGGGGAAGGAGCCGGCGGCCGAGCTTTCGAGGGCCATACAGTTGAACTGCTTCAAGAAGGGCCTGTACATCCTGACGGCCGGCACGGTCGGCAACGTCATAAGGCTGCACCCGCCGCTGAACATCGACCAGAAGCTGCTCGAGAAGGGCTTGGACATCCTCGAGTCTGCCATAGCCGAGGAGTCGAAGAAGGCTGGCATCGTCTAGGCGAGCATGCCTCAAACACCTTTCACAAACCGCTTCCGTTCTTTTCATCCATCCCGACGCTGGCCGAAGCGCCAGGCCACCAAAACGTATATACCCAGGGAGCACATTCGGGCAAAACTGGACCTTATCCGTAGAATGTATCTGCGGAATATGGGCCCTGAGTCGAACGTATTCCTAACTCTGCGTTGAAATGTTGACCGGAGTGCGTTGTCGCAGGCGAACCTGTATGAGGGGGCTCGTAGTTCCTTCCATGCGCCTGCGACGCAGGCACGACTCAGACACGGTGCGATCGGTCTGACGACCAAGAGGAATCGATAGGATGGCATTGCTGGATCCGGTGAGCAAGAATTACGGGAGATTGAAGAACTACGTGAACGGGGAGTGGGTCGAATCCGCTTCGGACAAGGTCCTGGATGTGAGGAACCCTGCGACGACCGATACCATCGCCCAAGTCCCCCTCTCGACGAAGGACGAGACCAGGGCCGCGATAGACCTGGCCCACGAGGCGTGGTGGAGCTGGAGGGAGACCGCCCCTGGTGACAGGGCTAGGTGCTTCTTCAGGCTGAAGACGATCATGGAGCGCGAGTACGAGAACATCGCGAGGATCATATCCCAGGAACAGGGTAAGACCATCGATGACGCGAGGGGTGAGACCCGCAGGTGCATCGACAACATCGACACCGCGGCTGGCATCACGACCCTCCAGATGGGCTACAACCTCGAGGACGGGGCCGCGTCGAACATCGACGAGGAGGTCATCGTGTCCCCGCTCGGGGTGTTCGCGGCCGTGTGCCCGTTCAACTTCCCGGGCATGGTGCCGTTCTGGTTCTGGCCGTACGCGGTCGCGACTGGCAACATGTTCATAGTGAAGCCGTCGGAGCAGGTGCCCATCACGACCCAGTACATGTTCAAGCTGATAGACCAGGCGGGCTTCCCGCCAGGCGTGATCAACCTCGTGAACGGCAGGGAGGATGCGGTCAACACCTTCTTCGACCACAAGGCTGTCAGGGGCATATCGTTCGTCGGGTCGACCCCGGTCGCGAAGTGGATATACAAGACCGCCGGCGAGAAGGGCAAGAGGGTGCAGGCCCAGGGAGGCGCGAAGAACTCCCTCATAGTCATGCCCGACGCGGTCCTGGACAAGACCGTCAACAACATGCTGGCATCGTTCTACGGCTGCGCGGGCCAGAGGTGCCTCGCGGGCTCCAACATGATCGCCATCGGGGACGTCGCCGAGCCGCTCCTGAAGAAGTGGCTCGAGGCCTCGAAGAACCTCAAGGTCGGGTGCGGCCTGGACGAGAGCTCCCAGATGGGGCCCGTCATATCCGCGCCCGCGAAGCAGAAGGTCCTCGGGTACATCCAGAAGGGCGTGGATGAGGGCGCGAAGCTCCTGCTGGACGGAAGGAACATCAAGGTCCCAGGGTACGAGAAGGGCCACTTCATCGGCCCCACGGTCTTCGACAACGTGACGCCTGACATGGCGATCGCGAAGGAGGAGATCTTCGGACCGGTCGTGTGCTTCCACAGGATGAAGAACCTCGACGAGGCGATAGAGTTCGTACACAAGAGCCCGTTCGGGAACGCGTCCTCGATATACACGCAGAACGGCAGGGCCGCCCGCGACTTCAGGTACAAGACCCAGTGCGGCAACATCGGGATCAACGTCGGCATCGCGGCCGCGATGGCCTACTTCCCGTTCGCCGGGTACAAGGAGTCGTTCTTCGGCGACCTGCACGGTCAGGGCAAGGACGCCATACAGTTCTTCACGGACAGGAAGGTAGTCATCACCCGGTGGTTCTGATGATCCAGAGCGAGTTCCCCGAATGCACGACCTTCGGCACCCTGATGCGGTTCGCGCTGGAGTTGGAGAGGGTCGCCGCACTCGTCAACGAGGAGCTCGCTTCGGACCCGTCGTGCGCGGCCGGCGCTGAGACGTTCAAGGCGCTGGCGGCGAACCACAGGGCACGCGTGGCCCTGCTCGAGGAGACGCGCCGCGAGAAGCTCAACGAGGCGGTCCTGGAGCCCATATCCGACATCAGGAGCGCAGACTATGTCGTGGCCACGGACGTGCCGAAGGGCGCGGACGTGAAGGACTCCGCGATGTTCGCGGCGAAGGTCGAGGAGACATCGGCCAGGTTCTACACCGACACGGCGAGGATCGCCAAGAGCATCCTCCACGGGGCCGTGCGCATATTCGAGCGCATGGCGAAGGAGAACCTGTCCAACAAGACGAAGCTCGAGACGCTCTGAGCCCGGACCTCAAACCACTTCTCCAAACCCTAACGCTTGTTATTTCCGAGCTCGGCGAACCGGTCCATCGTGAGCTCCTGCAGCCTTCCGCTGGCCAGCAGGTCGAGCGTGGCCCTGACGGAGGGGTTGTCTGTCACGAGGACCTTGATTCCTTCGTTGTGGAACCTCATCAGGGACGACGGGGACAGCGAGGTCACGATGATCACATCGACCTTCCTCCCCACGATGGCGTCCACGGGGTCGGAGCAGGTCGCCTCGCCGCAGTTCCTCATCTGTGACGTGTGCTCGAACATACCGTCGGGATGGACATCGTAGTAGTCCAGCACCCCTGTCTCCTCAAAAGGCGTCGCGATGGCGGCGTCGGGGCCGCCTGGGCTCTCGCAGGGTATGCAGACCTTCACGGGGTCCAGCTATCGCTCGCGGGGGCATTATGCTTTCGCTGCCGCTTCTCATTCCCTCGAGAAGAGGTCTGGGTACAGTCTGTGCGATGCCGCTACGCCCGCGACTATCAGGACCGCTGGGATGATGAACACCCACCAGTCCGGCGTGGCGCCGCTGTCGAGTATCAGGTCGGAGAGCAGGACGCCTCCCTGGTGGAACGGTGAGAACATGGCTATGGTCGCGCCGTGCTCCAGGTACAGGTCTCCCCACATCTCCGTGTTCAGCCTCATGTCCAGGAGGTACGAGAACCACTCGAACACGGTCATCGTCCCCAGGAGCGAGAGGTACATGAATATCCTCGTCACCACGGTCGGCTTAAGGACCATCCTCTTGGCGGCCTGGTAGATCATGCAGGAGCCGTAGGCGGCGGAGACCATGACCAGCACGGCCAGCGAATACGACACCATCGTGATCATCAGTATGTCGCCCGCGGACTGGTTGAAGGGCGACATGGACACCAGCACGAGCGGGAATATGAAGAGCGGTCCGATGATGATCGGGTAGAGCAGCTTGGAGAAGATGATCGCCGTCACTGACACCGGCCCGAAGAACAGGACCTTGACAGTGCCCTTCTGTATCTCGTGTGCGAAACCCTTGCCGAACAGCCCCCCGATGTAGATGACGGATGCGAGCAGCGATGCCCCGTACACGTATGTCAGCAGGTTGAAGGACACGTCCTGTCCCAATGGCGTGGCGGCCCAGGATACCTGGTCGACATCGATGCCCTCAGGCAGAGCGACGACCGTTGATTCAGCGGTCCCAGTGTTGCCTGCGGAGTCTCTGACTGCGAGTTTGATCTCGTACGGGCCCCATTCGACCGCTTCGAAAGTCGCGACCTGGCCCGTGAGGGCCCACTTGGTCTCGTTGTGCTTGATGTACCAAGTGTACTGCGCGATGGAGCCCATGTTGTCGAATGATTCGGACGCATCGAGCGTCACGGTCGCGCCCATGGTGACGAGGGACTCGGTGTCGAACCTGGCCTCAGGCCATTGCCAATCATCGCTGGATGGTTGGATATTGACATCGACATTCCCCCAGCCAGTGTTCCCAGCGTCATCTCTGACGACCAGGTTGATCCAGAAGTATCCCACATTCTCGAATGTGTAGTCTGGGTTTGAACCGTATAGGGTCCTTGGAACAATGTCTTCGAAGCTCCATGTCCAGTTCACGACGCCGACATCGTCCGTTGATGCCGACCCGTCGAAGTCGACCGTGGTCCCCGCGACCACATCCATGCTCATCCCTGCGGATGCATACGGCTGCATCGTGTCAGAACCCGTGCCCTCGACAGTGAGCATGAAGCTGGCTTCGTCTGTGTTCCACGAGCTGTCGACGACCATGAGCCTTATCTCGTAGTCTCCAACGGCCATGAACCTGTATGTCGCGACATCACCGTACAGCTCGATGTCGCGTCCGCTTTCCTGGAAGTTCCACATGTAATAGACTATCTCGGAGTTGTCGGTGGACCCTGACCCATCCAGTGTCACGAGTGTGCCCGCGTCGACTGTTCTGTCAGAGCCTGGGTCTGCGACCGGAGGGATTGACTCGGTCGCGCCGGGGAGGTTGATTCCCTCGCCGTCGCCGCCATCGCCTCCTCCTTCGAATTCGAACGTCAAAGCCATGGCCATCAATGAGCTCGAGATGGTGAACACGATGCCGAGGAACACGACCATGATTATCGAACTGATGAGTCCGTGCTTCGCCATCGTCCTGAGGTCCTTCTCGAAGATCGTCACGGCTCTTCTCAGAGTTGCGAAAGGACCAGACCTCCTGACCTTGATCTCAGGATAGTGCGCGACCGCCTGCTCCATCTCGGGCGGAGGCGGCGGGAGCTCTTCATCTGGGGGCGGAGGCGGTGCGTCCATCACTGGAACTCCCCCCTCGCGGTGCGCTCGAAGACATCCTCCATGGTGCCAGTGGTCCTCATCTCGAACAGGTCCACGCCTCCTTGCTCCAGCACCTTGGCCACCTGGGGCGCGTCGGCCCTCTTGTGCAGGGTTATGTAGAGGTTACCCTCAACGATCTTGATCGAATCAATCCGAACTCCGCTCTCAAGCAGCTCCTTGGCCTTCTGCGGGTCCGAGACGTGGAGCATGAACGACGGCAAGAGGTACTTGTCCTTCAGCTCATCCGCGGTCCCGACCGCTGTGAGTTTCCCTTTGTGTATGAACGCGAACCTGTCGACTATGTGCTCCGCCTCGATTAGGTTGTGCGACGTGAAGAAGACCGTGTTGCCCTTCGACACATACTCCCTGAGGTACTCCCTCAGCCTCTTCCTGTGCATGATGTCGACGCCCTCGAAGGGCTCGTCGAGGAATATCAGAGGCGCGTCCGCCATGAGCACCCTCGCGAGTGAGACCCTCTGGCGCTGGCCCTGGGACAGCTGCGATATGCGCCTGTCCATGAAGCTCGCGAGGTCCGCGAGCCCACCGGCCTTGTTGATGGCCGCCTGCCTCGTGGACCTGGACATGAGCATGAACTTGCCGAACATGTTGAGGTACCGTCTCGGTGTCATCTCCTCGTAGAACCTCGTCTCCTCGCTCAGGATCGCGATGTTGTCGCGCACGTGCACGGGATGACGCACGACATCGATGCCGAGCACGGTGGCGCCGCCCTGGGTCGGTTTCGTCAGCCCGCAAAGGGCCCTGATGCATGTCGTCTTGCCCGCGCCGTTGGGTCCGAAGAACCCGAAGATCTCGCCTCTACCGACCTTGAGGCTCACGTCGTCGAGAGCCCTCACGGTCTTGAAGTCCTTGACAAGGCCATTGGCATCTATCAAGTATGACACCTGAGCGTGTCTAGGCCCATCGGGCGTATTAAAGCGAACCCCGACGGTTATCGTGCTTGATAACGGGCACTGGCTATATTAATCGGGCCGGCCGCTCAGAACGTGATGCCGAGCTCGCTCAGGGCCTGCTTCGTGGGCACGCCCTGCTCGTCCCATCCCCAGAGCGCATAGTATGCCTCGAGCTCCTTCTCGAAGTCCTCCCTGCTGACGACCGCGCCCTTCGAGGGACCGTCGTGGATGGGCAAGGTGAAGAACCTGTCAGGCAGCGTGTCGTCCTTCCTTCCCAGGCCCTCTCTGAGGTTGAACATCCTCTCCACGGTCCACGAGCGCGCGCCTACCTCCTTCAGCCCGTCCGCGGTGTACCCGAACCCGGTCGCCGCGTTCGCCAGCGAGACCATGTTGTCCCACGAGTTGGCGAAGGCGTTCCTGGCGCCGAACTTGCAGAGTATCAGGCAGTCCGTGATCGTGAAGAGCTCCTGCATCTCCTTGAGGGGCTTGGCCTTCCCCTTGACCGTGAACCTGTCGAGGACCCCCTGGAACAGCTCGGGCACGTACATGGTCGCCCTGAGATGGCACGCGCCCCTCGTGGATGTGGCGAACGCGAGCCCCATGCCCTGGATCCCCCTCGGGTCGTATCCCGGGAACTCCATGCCCTTGACGTTCATGGCGTACTTCCGGGCCTCCGGACCGAACCGTTCCGTGAGCCTCCTGGAACCCTCGCCCACGAGCGCGCCAAAACCCTCGCCCTTCCCCGTCATCTCGACGAGCCTGACGATCGTCCTGTGGTCACCCCAGGTCAGGGTGAGACCTCCGGTCTCCTTCTCCGTGATGATGCCCTTCTCGAACAGCTCGAACGCGCACGCGATCGTGTCCGCGCATGATATGGTGTCCATGCCGTACCTGTTGCACAGGTCATTCGCCATGATGATGGATTCGAGGTTCGAGTTCCCGATGTTGGACCCGAACATCGCGAGGGTCTCGTACTCCGGCCCCTCGGTCTCGACCTGGTAGTCCTTCTCGGCCTTGGTCACATTCCCGCAGTGCAACGGACATCTGTAGCACGCAACATCCTTCTTCTTGTGGTTGTTCACGACGGCGTCCCCGCCAATCTTGTCGTACTCGGGGAAGAACCCTGTCTGGAGGTTCCTGGTGGGTATCGTGCCCGCTTTGCCGGTGATCCCCACGACCATGGATGTGCCGTATTTCATGAACGCAGCGGACTTCTCCTTCACCGTCTGCGTGGCCGACTTGAAGAGATCCTTCAGCTTCTCGGGGTCCGCTTGAGGGACTTCCTTCGTCCCGTTCACGACGACCGCCTTCAGGTTCTTGGCGCCCATTACGGCCCCGACGCCACCCCTGCCCGCAGCCCTGTGCATGTCGTTCATGATGGCGGCGTAGCGCGCCTTGCGCTCGCCCGAGGGCCCTATGACTGTCGACCTGGCCCCCTCGTGCCTCTTCTTGAGCTCGGATGTGGTCTCGAACACATCCCTGCCCCACAGGTCGGACGCGTCTCTGAGCTCCGGCCCGGAGTCGGTGATCATGAGGTACACAGGCGCGGACGACCTCCCCTTCAAGACTATGCCGTCATAACCCGTCTTCCTGAGCATGGGCCCCCAATGGCCGCCCGAGTGGGCCGAGAGTATGGCTCCGGTCAGGGGGGACTTTGTCGTGACGTTGTAGAACGCTGAGAACGCCCCGAATGTGCCCGTGTACGGCCCGGTCATGAATATGAGCCTGTTCTCGGGATCGAAGGGATCCACGCCTGTCTTGTTCTCCTCGTAGAGCATCTTCGCGGCCAGGCCCCTTCCGCCAAGGAACTCGACCTGGTCCTTCTTCGGGACCTCTCGGTCCTCGAATTTGCCCGATCTGAGATCCACCTTGAGAACCCTCATGCTAAGTACCCCTGGTATGGGCGTCGAATGAATTGCTACAATATATAAAAAGATTTAGCTCGGCTTGACTTTGCGCGGGGAATGTTCGGACAAATTTCGTAAGAATGCTCCCCGGCTCGAACGATAGTACAATCGCACAGGTTTAATACGCACCTGGCGTTCACAACCGCATGGCCTTCGAGTCCCTGGGCATCGACTCGGTCCTAATCGTGGCCGTTCTGGCCGGGGCCGTCGCGTTCTTCTACTCCAACCTTGGCCTGGGCGGGGGCCAGCTGTACGTGCCCATCATGGACCTGTTCTTCATCAGCCTGGTGATGAAGGACATAGTGCCGCTCTCGCTCTGCTTCGCCTTCGTAACGATGCTGAGCGCGACATACACCCACAGCCGAAAGGGTCTCGTCCACTTCAAGCTCGGGTCCCTCCTCGCTGCTGGCGGGCTCGTCGGGGTCGTCGGAGGCGTGATATTCACAACGAACGTCTCGGAGTGGGTCGTGAAGGTGGCCTTCGCGGCGCTCCTGGTGATTGTCGCGACGAAGATGATATACGACCTGCAGAGGGAGCGGAAGGACTACGTGGGCTGCCCGACCTCCTGGAGCCTAAGGTGCAAGCTTGCCGGGGTCGGCGTCAGCATCCTCACCGGCTTCCTCATAGGCAGCTTCGGAGTCGGCGGTGGCGTCGTCAGCGTCCCGTTGATCATATACGTGTTCAGGTTCGAACCGAGGTATGCCATAGGCACGTCGGCGCTCGTTGGCGCCATACTAACCCCGGCGGCGTTCGCGGTGTACGCCTTCGGGGAAGGCGTCACGATCAACTACGACCTCGCACTCGTCCTGACCCCGATAGTGTTCCTGATGGGTGTCATCGGCTCGACCTGGGGACTTAAGAAGCTGAGGACGAAGGTCGTCAAGATGATATTCATGGGCGGGGTCTATCTCGCAGCCTCCGAGATGATACTCAGCCTGCTCTTCGAATAATGCGCGCGCGGCTTCACACGCCTGCGCCCGAGGGATGTGTTCTGCATGACGAGAGGATAGATAGTTTCTTGATGGGCGCCCGCCATAGCGTGGCCCGGCAGTGATACCGATGGCCGAGGGTCGTCGTCCGAAGATAGTCGAAGTGTCAGGGTCCTGCGAGAACATGGGCTCCAAGGTCGGGTCAGCGTGCAAGCGCGAGATACGTGACATGCTTGCCGAGGCGAAAGAGACCGTCAAGAGACTCTCCCTGGACTGGGAGAGGGCCAGGTCGAACACCGGTAAGCATCTTCCGTTCGTGGAGGAGTACAACCCCGCCCAGCTCGAGTTCGTGCGGGGTTACGCCAAGGGTTCGGGCGTCCCGTTCGAGGACCTGTTCCTGCTGTTCTGTCTCGACGAGAAGGGCCTCTGCACGGACATCATGGTCAACGGCGACGCGACGGCGGACGGAGAGGTGTATTCCGCCCATACTGAGGACTGGACCCCCTCCTCGGAGAAGCACCTCGTCATGATAAAGGCGAAGCCAAAGGGCCGCCCGTCATTCATGGTAATGACTCTGGGAGGGCTCGAGTGGATATGCGGGGTCAACTCGGCCGGGATCACCATCACAGGCAACTCGCTCTACCAGAGCGACGTCCGGGTCGGTCTGCCCAAGCTCATGATTGCTCCCAAGGTGCTCGCTTCGGAGACCCCGGGGGAGGCGCTCTCGGCGGCTACGCCTGCACACAGGGCATCGAGCTTCAACAACAACATATCGCACTCGAGCGGCGAGATGTACTGCGTCGAGGGCACGGCGACCGACTTCGCGGTCCTGTACCCGGACGACGGATATCTCGTGCACGCGAACCACTACCTGCACCCGAGGCTGGCCAAGTACGAGACGGTCTTCGGGGGCGGCGGCGTGCGTACGATCGCGGGCTCATCGAGCACCCTGGTCAGGTACCATCGTGCGCTCAGGTTGGTCAGGTCCCAGGTCGGCGAAGTCACGAAGGAGTCTCTCATGGATATCATGAGCGACCACGTGAACCGTCCGGGTTCCATATGCAGGCACGCACAGAAAGGGGAGCCGGCGCACGAACAGACCAAGACGACGTTCGCGGTCGTGCTCGACCCGGTCAAGCAGAGCATGCACCTGTGCCTAGGGAACCCGTGCGAGAGCGAGTTCAAGGAGCACCGCCTCCGATGAGCGACCATCCGGCCAGGTTTTTATAAGTGCCGGTTCAATACATATCCCGGTATTGCCCGAGGACTTCGAGGCAGACGAGGGATATCCACTGGTCGTCGATGGGGTGCGGCCTCTCGGACTTGTGCCACAGGCCGTCTTTCGACCTCGCGTTCAGGAGCCACCTTATGGGCTTCTCCATGCGCTCGTCGTTCGGCCCGAAGCCCATGTGGACGAGGGTGTCGAGGGCTGTGAGGCCGCTGCCGTAGTATGTCGGGAACTTGAGCATCGTCCAGTTCGTGCCTGACTGGTAGAACGACGGGTGGTAGTTCCTCATGAAGAACCTGTCAAGCACGAATTCGGCGGCTTTCTTGATCCGCTTCTCACCGTCGAGCGATTGATACATGGAGATGCCCCTGAGGACCCCGAGGGTCGTCCATACGCAGCTGGGTATGTCCTTGTAGTCGGCCGGGTCGTGTTTCGGCACCTTCCCCTCGGCGACCAGTCGCAGGAAGTTCTCTAGCCTCATGTACTTGAATTCCGGGCTGTACCTCATGTCCTGCAGATACGGTATGTTCCATCCGCCATCATGTCGCTGCATGCTGAGGAGCCATTGCAGCAGTCTCTCGACCCTAATGTCCCCCTTCATGCCGAACTTGACCAGGACGCCCAGTGTAAGGCCGCAGTGATAGGGCCTCGGTCTCCTGTCCCTCTCCGGGCCCTTTATGAAACCCTCTTCGTCCTGCCAACTCAGCAAGAGCTCCAACGAGTCTTCTATATGTCCCATGTCTCTGGTTGCCCAGTACTCGAAGAGCATGTACAGGTTCCTCACCATGGTCGTGTGGGTCCACCCGTAGGGGGGCCCCGGGCCGGCGTCCTCCTCGGCCTTCCTCGCAGCCGATATCGGCCATGTGCCATCTGGGTTCTGCGCCTCGAGTAGCTTGACCATCGGGCGGTAGGTCCTGCACTCTTCCACGACCTTCTGAAGCGCGGGGTTGGTCTTCTCCTTCCAGAGCACATACTCCAGAATCCACCTTCGGACAGGGGGGACCGCCATCTGGTTCAGCCTGGCGACAGTCTCGTCCACGGTCTTCTCGACATCTTTCCTGAGCATGGGTCGATGGGTCATCACATTTCGGTGGGTTCATGCTTTCGTTCGGAGCGTTCCGTGCGCCCCGCCTCTTGCCCTTCGCGATAATCCAATCAAAATGGAGATAAACTCCTTGGGTCATTCGACTCTGGGTAGGACGAATGGCCTCACGAGGATATCCTTCACAGAGCGGGCTCAGCACGAGGAGTCACAGAATCGCGCCGATGATCGACAGGACGTCGCTTGACGAGCCAAGGCCATCGGCCGGGGCACCCTCGAGGTCGTCGGGGTCTTCGTTAGGCTCCCGCGGACGCAAAGTCAGCGCCGCGGTCATAGTCATGGTCGTCTTCGGAGCGAGCGTGTTCATGCTCCTGTCCTCGACGGGGCCATCGGCTGCGAGATCGTACCACGAGCCGATCTATATCGCGAGCGATGCGGAATTGGAGGCCAGCGACGCAGTAATCTCAGGCTCGGGGACTGAATCCGACCCATATGTGATCTCGGGCTGGGAGATATGGTGGTTCACGGGCGCGGGGATATCGATACAGGGCACGAGCGCTCATCTTGTCATCAGCGATGTGCACATCAACTCGACCGTCGGTAGCTGGATGGAGCCTGCCATATACCTTCGGGACGTGAGCAACGTCACAATCGAGAACTCGCTCATCAACTCGACCTATCACGGGATTGTCGTTGCCGAATCGGACAACATATCAATTTCGGACGTGGACTTCGAATCAGTCCTCGGATGGTTGGTTGACGTCAGCTACAGCGATCACATCGTGGTCTCTGAATCGGTATTCCACGGGTCGAACGGGCTCCATGGAGATGAGGTGTCAGACATCTCTGTCATATCGAACCATATGGCCTGGGTGGAGATGGGTGTCATCATGACCTCAGTGGACGACGCGACCGTGCAGGACAATTCGTTCTGGGACTGCGGCTACGCGGTCTCTCTCAGCTCGGCTGATGCATGCCGGGTCGTGGGCAACTCTGTGAACGACAGCGACTACGGCATCGTCCTTGTCTGGGCCTCCAACTGCAATGTGAGCGGGAACATCATCCACGAGATGGATGCAACGGGTATCTATTCGTACGGCGATTCGCATGACAACACCATCTTCTCCAACGTGGTGTCGAACTGTTCGATGACGGGATTGTTGGCTGTGGACACCGACGATTGCGTCATCACCTACAACACCTTCAGGAACAATTCGGACGATGACTGGAACTGGGCTGGTGGCGTCTGGTTGCGCGACAGCACCGGAGTACTGCTCCATCACAACGGTTTCCATGATAACACCCCCCAGCACGCCAGCGATGAGGGAGGCAGCAACTGGTGGAACGCGACGTATCCCACCGGCGGGAACTACTGGGACGACTACGCTGGTGCGGATATCAAGACCGGACCCGACCAGGATGAGGACGGCTCTGATGGCATAGGCGATGAGCCACACTTGTTCGATGATGACAGCAGCGACTTCTACCCGCTCGTCGACGCCCTAAACACCAACACGAAGCCCGTGGCGTCTTTCACAGTCACGCCTGGAATCGCTGACGCGGGCGACGAGTTCTCCGTGGACGCATCCGGATGTTCAGATGCGGAGGACTCTGTGGACGACCTCCAGGTACGCTGGGATTGGGACGGTGACGGGACCTGGGATACCTCGTATTCGACAGACAAGACCGGGACGCACACATATCTGATCCCGGGCAACTACACGGTCCGCATGGAGGTTATGGACACGGGCGGCCTGACGAACGTCACCTCGGAGGATGTCGAGGTCTGGGGCACGGTGATCCCGGAGTTCACCTCTCTGGTCGTGCCTGTGCTGGCCGTCATGGCCGTGTTCCTCGTGATCACCAGGCGCCGGTCGCGTTAGCGGCTCACTTCACGCATTCGATGCCGAATCCCGAGTCCAGTATCTCGCCGTTCAACGTGATGAACTCGAAGTCGTAGCAGTCCTCGTAGAGCGTCAGCCTCAGTACGCCGAAGTCCGAGTCGAAGTTAGTGACGAGGTTAGCTGGCTTATCGTTGGTCGGGAAGCTCGATATGTAGCTCCCGCCGGTCCCGACAACCAACTCCACGACCCCCTCTGGGTCGTAGTTGCCCAATGCGTCCTGAGGCACCCAACGCTGGTAGTTGTGGTTGTGACCGCTGAGGACCATATCGACTCCGTGGTCGTACATGGTCTGCCAGAGATGCAACTGCGGTTCGACCTCGTACGAGTAGTACCAACTAGCATCCTCGTATAGCTCCCAGTCATACCTCGGATGGTGCATGTACGCGATGATCCCCGCATGCTCCTCCTCAGGGTGCGCCGCGAGGTCCTCCAGGAGCCACTGGTGTTGGTCGTACGCTGGGGTCCCCGGTGTGGTGTGGTCGTACATTCTCGAGATTTGCGAGTTCAGGGCGATGAAGTGCCAGGGTCCGATGTCGAACGAGTAGTACCCGTACGGTCCGTGAGCAAGCTCCCCGAAGTACGCGAAGTATCCCTCGGCCGCGTCTGATGAGTAGTAGTCGTGGTTGCCCACTATGGGGCACGTGATGTCCCTGACCTTCGAGAAGTACGGGTCGTAGAATTTCAGGTAGTTCTCAAGCGTGCCGTCGTTGTGCTGCCCGTCTCCGAGCATCAGGAACTTGTCCGCGCCAATGCCATAGACGAGGTCGGCCACATCATCGTATTGGTTCCTGCTCGGGTTGTTCCTGGGCAACTGTTCCTGGGCTATATCCCCCACGGCGACGACCACATACACCTGTTCCTTTTCGCTCACAGCCAGCCCGGTGACCGGAACGAAGACCAGAGCGGCTATGGCGAAGGCCGCCAACACCGAAATCCCCCTCCTCATCTTCCCCCCTCCGAATGGCCCGTGTCCCGGCAGGCGGCCGAAGGACACTGGCGGACCTGGAACGCCTTTCCTCTAGAAAGGCGTTTTCCCAATAGGATTCATCGGTGCTCATAGTTGACGTCGAGGCGACTTGGGGGGGATAGCAGGGCTTATGAGACACGATTACTTTTGTGGGCATCGCTTTGAACGCAAGAGCTGGTGTCTGCCTCATCTGCGCGGGTGCCTGTTCATGCAAGAGAGCTGAAATGAAATGGCCTCAGAGGGGATCAAGGAGCAGAAGGCTCGGTCGGGGTTCGAGTCCATTCCGTCGCGAGTGAAGTGGTTAGTCTACCTGACGTCCTTCTCCAGCATCGCCTACGGATACATCATCATCGCGATCACGGCCTACCTGCCCGAGATGGGCATGAGCTCGGGAGATGTCGGGCTCCTGATTGGTGTCAACGGGTTGGTTTTCGTCGTCAGCGCCATCCCTATCGGGATGCTGGCGGATAGGAAAGGCAAGAAGCTCATCTTCATGCTCGGGATGATAGGCATCCCGCCTTCGATACTCGTGTACGCGTTCACCACGGACCTCGGTATGCTGCTAGTGGCGACATCGCTCGCGGCACTGTGCGAGGGGGCGTTCGCGTCCACGTGGAACGCGCTCATAGCTGACCAGACTACCAAGCAGAACAGGAACCAGGCGTTCTCCCTCTCATTCATAGTCGGGAACGCCTCGTTCGGCATAGGCTTCGCAATCCCGTTCCTGTTCCCAACCATCCAAGGCTGGGCCGGCCTGACCTCGGAGGAGATACACAACTACGCCTTCATCCTGATGGCTGGCTTGGCCGCTCTGTCCCCAATCCTACTCTGGCCTCTGCTGAGGGACTACGATGAGGAGGTGGCGCCCAGGACAGAGTTCGTACGCGGCAAGAGCACGGGCGTCCTGCTCAAGTTCTCTGGTGTCAACAGTTTGATTGGGCTTGGCGCGGGCTTCATCATCCCACTCATACCGACCTGGTTCCTGCTGAAGTACGGCGTCACGGACGCCTGGAGCGGGCCGCTCCTGGCGGTGTCCAACATCACCATCGGCCTCGCGGCCATCCTGAGCCCCCGCATCGCGGACAAGCATGGCATGATAAAGGCCATAGTGGTGACGCAGGCGGTCTCGACCTGTTTCATGCTCAGCCTGGCATTCATGCCCGGGGCGGTCCTTGCAGCGGGGATGTACCTCGTGCGTGCTGCTTTGATGAACATGGCCGTTCCCCTTCTGGACTCGTACCTCATGGGCATCGTCACGAAGGAGGAGCGGGGATTCGCTAGCGCCCTGAACTCGCTCATATGGCGTCTGCCGAACAGCGTCAGCACGATAGTTGGCGGCTGGCTGCTCGAAGACGGTGAGTACGAACTGCCGTTCTTCATCGCGACCGCCTTCTATGCTGTGGGGATCGGGCTCTTCTACAGGCTGTTCAAGGGCGTCAAGCCAAGGGATGATGTGGAGTAGCGGATGCTGTCGCCTCCAGACTCACGTGCCCTTAGATCCCCGTCCGGGCAGCTTCCCGACAGGATTCTCATTGATATAGTCAGTACGCGAAAGTCTAAACCCGATGACACTGTTCCACCCCTCGGTCTAATAGGGGGTGAGGGGATACTTCGGACTGAAGAGTCGAAGAGGATACTCTGTGTGCTTGTCTCGGTGTTGTTCGCGGTCTCGCTGTTCGCGGGGCTAGCCTCGGCCGGGAAAGGATCGGATGCAGTAGACGCGGCTGAAGAAGATGAGGATCTCGTATCGCCTGATCTAGCTAAGTGGTCTGTGTTGGTGTATCTCGTAGCCGATAACAACTTGGACGAGTACACCGAGACGGACATGCTGGAGTTCGAGGTCGGTGGTTCGAGCGCGGATGTCAATGTCCTGATCCTGATGGACAGACTCTACGAGCCCGCCTATCTGTACGCCATAGATGGGCACGAGCGGGTCCTGCTCGAGAGCCTCGGGGAGCTCAACATGGGTGACCCCGCGAACCTCGAGTGGTTCGTCGAATACAGCGACACGAACTATCCCGCGGAACATATGTTGTTGTTCTTCTGGGACCACGGTTCTGGCGTGAGCGGCGTAGGGTTCGACGAGACTATGGAGGACGGTTCTCTCGGCGGTGACTGGCTGTCGCATCAGGAGCTGATATCGGTCCTCGACGGCCACCATGTGGACATCATAGCCGCGGATGAGTGCTCCATCGGCCAGATGGAGACGGTGTTCGAGTACAGCGCGAAGGGCATGGACCTTGACTACCTGATCGCGAGCGAGAGCTACATCGGGTGGAGGGGGTTCTCCTACGATGAGATACTGCTGAGGCTGAACGAGAACCCCGACATGGATGCGAGGGAGCTCTGCCTAATAATCGTGGAGGAGTTCACGGAGCTGTTCAGTGTCGCGCCGTATATGAGTGAGATACTGACGACGCAGTCCGTGTACGACATGTCCAAGGTCGAGGCGCTCGGCGAGGCTGTGCTGACACTGGCAGACACGCTTGCGGACGACATCGATTCCTACAGCGCGGTCATATCCGCGGCCCGTCTGGCGTCGATCAACCCATGGGGGGCCACGTCTTCCGGCAGGATTGACATGCCGACTTTCGTCGGATACATCATGGACAACCTCGACACGAACGACCCAGCCGCTGCGGCATGCGCCGATGTGTCAGCGGCCTATGAGGTGTGCATGATTGGCATGGGCATCACGAAGAACAGCGACATGTTCGGCTACGAAGGCATGGGGATACTCTTCCCGCCCACGTACAGCATGTATACGGTCGCGAGCGCGGCCAGCTACGAGCTGTACATGGACTTCGAGTTCCCGAACATGGGCTGGTGGGCGTTCCTCGAGGCATACTGGGGCGTAGCCTAGGACAGATGGAAACCTTACGAAACTCCTTACTCGGTTTTCCCGGACGGCCTTGCCCGGTCGGGTCTTCTTCTGGTCTCAGAACAGTATGGACAGGCAGGTCATCGCGCCGTCGCACTTGGGGAACTCCGTCATCTCGAGAGCGATGACCTCGATGCCAGCCCGCTCCAGCACGTCCTTGGTTCCAGGGAACCCTTTGGGCATGACCACGGTGCCGTTCACAGAGAGCACGTTCGCGGCGTACTCCTCACCCTCGGGCACCAGCAGTCTGTCAAGCCCATCGAACGCAGGCATGGTGGAGTAACCCCTCGAGACGAGTATCCTCCCCTCGTCTATGTGGCTCGCATAGCTCTTGAGGTGCATGATGGATGGGTCATGAACTGCGTCGACCCTCACACCGAGCCAGTCTGCCATCTGTCGGACCCCCTCGTCGTTCGTCCGCTGGGTGATTCCGCACACGAGCCTGTCGCCCACGTGCAGCACGTCCCCTCCCTCTACTGTTGCGGGCTCAATGGCTCTCCTCGTCTTCAGATGCTGCGACAGTATCTCCTCGACCGTCTCGGCCTCGGCTCTCCTGGCCTCTTTGGCGGACCGACAGATGAGCCCATTCCTGCCATGGACGACGGCGGTGTCCTCGACGAAACACGAGTCGGGGAGGTCGTCGTCCCTGGCAAGACGTATCACCTCAAGACCGAGCTCCTCTATCGTCGCTGCGTAAACTGCGTGCTGCTCACGCGCGCGCGCCACGTCTACCGCGTGCCTCAACGGATGCGTTGAGATGCACCTTGAGAATGTCCTTCCAGGTTCTCTGACCAGTGCCTTCGTGGCTGGCATGCAGCTCCCCCACCCAAACGCCGCAGGTGCTAATGAACCTTGCATCAGCCAATGGTCGCTACCTCTTCCTCAGCTTCGGGTTGAATATCTCGTCCAGGGCGTAGCCGATGAATGTGAACGATAGCACTACGAACACGATGCACAGCCCAGGGACGACGATCCAGACATATTGTCCGTTGAATATCGCGTTCCTGCTATATGCGTCGTACAGGATGTTCCCCCAGGTGACGACCTCGGTGGGAGGGGGTCCGAGCGCGATGAAACTCAGCGTGCTCTCCGAAAGGATGGAGATCGCCACGGTGAGGATGGAGTTGGCGAAGACCAGGGGGAACACGTTCGGGAAAATGTGTCTCCTGATGATGTGTCTGTCATCGGATCCTATCGCCCTCGCCCGCTCGATGAACGTCCGTTCCTTGAGTGACAGCACCTGCGCTCTCACGATCCTGGCTGTGCTCGACCAACCAGTCACTCCTATGACGAATATGACCTTCAGGACACTCGGCCCTCCGGGGAGCAGTGTCGCGAGCACGATCATGAGCACCAGCCAGGGGAGCACCAGGAAGACATCCGTGATCCTCATGAGCAGTTCGTCCTTCCACCCTCCCCAGTAACCGCTGAACAGTCCGACGAGTGTGCCCATGCCCATGGACACTGCCGTGGCGACGAGGCCGATCAGGAGGGAGACCCTTGTGCCGAACACGGTCCTGCAGAGCACGTCCCTCTGGAGGTGGTCCGTACCCATCCAGTGCTCCCACGAAGGGTCCTGGAGCACGCCGTCTCCCGTCGACTCGAACGGGTCGTATGCCTCGGCCCAAGGGTGCCCCGCGGCGGACGATATCCATGAGAATGCCACGACGAACTGCGCCGCGAACACCGCCATCACTGTGAAGAACAGCAGCATCAGCGTGCCCGTCATGCCCAACCTGTTCGCCTTGAAGATCCTCCACACCTCGGAGACCTTCTTCCTGGCCAGCTTCAGCTTCTCCCTTGTCGGCTCAGAGAGGTTCATGGCGTCGAGGAGCCTGCTCCCCAGTCCGCCGAGCAAGCGTCCTGCGGACCAGCTGTGCGAAGGGCGGCGCCTCCGCGTCCCCGCGGAACCATCAGTCCTCTGAGGTGCAGCTACCATTCCCAATCACCCCATCTTGACCCTCGGGTCAAGATATATCAGCATCAGGTCGGCCACCAGGTTGGCGATGATCACCGCGATGGCGATTATGAGGAACGCGGCCTGAAGGAACGGGTAGTCTTTCTGATATGTCGCCTGAACTGTGGCCCAGCCTATCCCTTTGTAATTGAACACTATCTCTGTCTGGAAAGCCCCGCCGACGACGAAGGCCAGGTCCATCGCGATGAGCGTGACCATCGGGAGCATGGCGTTCGGGACCGCATGGTCCTTGAGGACCATCCCTTCGGAGAGTCCCTTGGCCCGCGCGGTCGTGATGTACTCCTCGGTCATGACGTCTATGAGGGACCCGCGCATGATGATGGAGAACGCGGCTATGCTGCCTATCGTCAGGCTCGCAGCTGGCAGGGCGAGATGGTAGAGGAGGTCCGTGAACGTGTCGAACGTGAATGGCGTGAGCTTATCGCCTATCGGCAGTTGCCCGCCCTCGGGGAACAGGTTCAGTTCGAGGGCGAACACCACTACTAGCATCATGCTGAGCCAGAACGTCGGCATCGCATAGAAGAACAGGGAGAAGGCAAGGGAGCCGGAGTCGAACATTCCGCCGTGCTTCCACGCCGCGATGATGCCCACTGCCATCCCTATGACGATCATGAGAATGGACGAGGTCCCGACAAGGATGAGCGTCCAGGTGAGCTGGTCGGTGATGATGTTCATGACGGGCTCCTTGTAGTGGAACGAGTCCCCGAACTCGAGCATGAACGTGTTCTTGAGATACGTGAAGAACTGGACATACAGCGGCTGGTCGAGGCCGAACTTGGCGATCTGCTCGTCGATGTAGTCCTGGCCGATGCTCGGGTCCTGCGGTATGAGCATCCGTATCGGGTTCCCGGGCATGACCCTGAAGAGGAAGAAGTTCAGGATCAGTACGAGGAAGAGGGTGACGAGGGCGTTGAGCAGTCTCCTACCCATGATCCTGGCAGCGCTCCTTGCCGTAGCTCACTCCTCCTGTCATCCGTCCTCGCGGGACCGTGGTCCCGCTATCCTCGGTCATCTGCGGGTGGGAGTTTGGAAGGGGTTTCTGGAAATGGTTTTACGGTGTGAACCTATGTGGGTGGCTGCGGTGGTGGCGCCTCTTCCGGGCCGTCAGGTCCTTTGCCACTCCTCCTCGACTTCATCAGGAGCATCGCAGCGATTGCCGCGACCGCCGCAATCGCGATGCCGGCGATTATGACAATCGCTAATGTGCTTAGACCTCCTCCCTCGTCTACCGGGACCATTACGATGTCGAGCACTGTCTCCTGCCCTATCTCGATTACAGCACTGGTCGTGTTGGTCACGTACCCTTCCTTGGTGACAGTGACATCCCAGCTCCCTACTTCGAGGAGCGCGATCGTGTACTCCCCTGCGTCGTCCGTGGACGTCAGCTTGCTGTCCAGGCCCATGCGCGCGGACACAGTGGCTCCGACTATCGGGTCTCCGGTCTCTGAGTCGGTCACGGTCCCGCTGAGCGTACCTGAGCTGGTCAGGAGAGTGAAGTCGAGCGTCGTCGTGGCGCCAGCGACTATCTCTGCGCTCAATGTGCTCGCCTGGAACCCTTCGGCGTCCGCGGTCACATCATAGGCCCCCGCTGTAAGGGTCATGTTGTAGGTCCCCTCGGAGTCGGTGGTGGTCGAGGTCGTGCCTGTGATGATGGTCGCGGCTACGATTGGCTCGTCCTGCGAGTCGGACACAGTCCCCGCGATCCACCCCGCATTCTCTATCTGCTCCACAGTGGCGGTGAGTGTGTCCTGCGCCTCGAGGCCACCCTCGTCCGTCACCGTGAGCGTGACGAACACCGAGCCCTCGTTGTCGAATGTGTACGATACGGTCTGTCCGTATTCGAGGTTCTCAGTGGAGTCAGGCTCGACGAATGCCCAGGTCCAGTTGAGGGTGGCTGGTACCTCATCCTCCGCGTATCCCGTCAGACTCCTGGTCTCTCCTAGGGCGACGGTCGTGTCGGGGCCTGCGTACACGTTCTGTGGCGGCAGGTTGTCTCCTGCGGGGACCACTTCGAAGTATAGCCAAGGTCCGCCCGTCATCGCGGCGAGCGGCGTCATCCCTGGATGCGCTTCCATGTCTGGCCAGTTGGTGAACTTGTCCGTCCTGTACGCATAGAGCCCGTACGGGTAATCAAGGATCACATACGGTGAGTCGAGGTACAGTATCCGCTGCATCTCGTAGATGATGGCCTGCCTCGCCGAGATGCCAATGGTGTTCTGCTGTTCGATGAACAGCGAGTCGTAGTACGGGTTCGAGTAGAAGCAATCCGACCACGCGGACCAGTCGGTCTTGGAGCTGGGTATCTGATCCGTCGTCATGACGGACAAGAGGAATGTCGGGTCTGCGTCCCCACCCCAGCCCCAGATGAAGAGGTCGTACTTCATCCCCACCCAGTGGCTTATCAGGGTGGTTTCAGACACCCCTAGGGGTGGCGCGTCGATGCCAATCTCATAGAGCCATCCCGATATCAGCGTCGCGGCCGCTTCGTCCTCTGGATTGTCTACGATGTATTCGAACATGAACTCCAAAGGCACGCCGCTCGTCCCGTTCTCCCTGATGTCATCGCCGTCCGTGTCGACGTATCCAGCTGCGTCCAGGACCGCGGCGGCCTCGACAAGGTCGAAAGAGTATTCCTCTTCTGCAGTCACATTGTAGTGCCACCTCAGGCTCGCGGTCGGGATGAGCACGCTACCCTCCTCGCCGTAGCCGAGGAGCACGTCCTCCACGATCTGCGCCTTATCGACCGCCATTGCGATGGCCTGCCTCACGGACATGTTCAGGAGCTCGTAGTTCTCGCTCGCGCCCTGGACCCTCAGGTCGACTGGACAGACATTCAGCCCTAGCTCGGTAAGGGATATCTCCCTGACCTCCTGGCCCTCGACGTTCGATTTCGTCAGGACGGTCTCCCAGCTGTCCGCGGGGACCGAACATCCGACATCTATCGAGCCCGCCTCGAGGGCTGTCAGCATCGCCTGGGGGCTCAGGAATATCTTGTATATCAGCTCGTCGAAGTAGACAGTGGAGCCCCAGTAATCCTGGTACTTCTCGAACTTGACGAAGTCGTCCGTGACATAGTCTACGAGCTTGAACGGCCCGGACCCTACAGGGCCATCCGGGAAGTAGGTCGAGTCGAACATGTCCGCGGACGTCAGCTTGTTGGATGGGATATTCATCCAGATATGCTTCGGCAGAATCGGGATTACGATGTTGAGCATTGTGGCCTTGGGGACCTCTGTGACCATCTCGAGTGTGTAGTCATCGAGCGCCCTTACGCTGGTCACATTCCTCAGGTAGTCCGCATATAGTGAGCCCGCGGCCTCGTCCGTCATCATCATTGTGTACGTCCAGTTGACGTCCTCGGCGGTCACCGAGACCCCATCGTGCCACGTCATTCCCATGCGAATGTCATAGGTCCAGGTGAGCCCGTCCTCACTCACATCCCACGATTCTGCGATCTGCGGCGTCGGGTTCAGGTCTTCATCGACGCCGACGAGCATCTCGTACATCAAGGAGTACACTTCGTACGCCATGACAAGGTATCCCGTCAGCGGGTTCAGGCTGTCGACGGACTGCGTAACGCCCACGGTCATGATGACTGGCTCCTGCGCAACTGCGCGAGTACTCGCCGGTCCCAGAGCAACGACCACGAACGCCGATGTCACCATCAGGGCACACACTAGAATAGACGCGAGCTTGCACACCTTCCTCAAGGTACTCCCTCCATTTCCCCCCGCTCGCGGCAGGCCGCCAGTTGTGGCACTTGCCGCCGCTCCTCCCAAGCACCATGTAAATCAATAACAATGCTATATCTAGTTGGTGTCCGACGCCGGTCAGTTCCCTCGTGGGGTGTGTTTCCAGTGGAGCAGTCCCTCAGGAGCGCAAATGTATCGCGATGGCGGCCCCGAGGACCGCCGCATATCCCTCGATCTGCCGGATGACCACGGGCTGAGGGAACTCATTGGCGACGGTTCCAGAATACTCTATCCATCCCAGGAGGTTCCTTCCAGGGGCGTATATGAGTGTGTCAATGAAGTCCGCTTCCAGCGTCTCGCTCGAGGACATCCTATTCGTCATGAGTAACGCGGGCCTCTGCACGAGCTTCTTCTCGTCCTCGCTGTAGAGTGGGTTGTCCTCTTGAAGGTACACCCTGGTGAGGTCGGATATCTCACCGAACTTGTAATTGCCACAAGTGGTCTCGAAGTCCTCCACCCTGTATGTCCTCTTCCTCTGTCTCTCCCACACATCGGGCCGCATGCCCGTCATGACTGTGTATCTGAAGAGCCCGTCGTTCTTCCCCTTGATGCCTATCATGACCCACTTGAGCTTGAATTGCCTCTGGATGATGTTGGAGGCATCTTGGATAACGTCGACTATGTTGAATTCTGGCTTGTGCAAGTGTGCTACGATGGATGTGATGCCGTCGACTGCTCGTGATCCAGGCTCGCCCTTGACCCTGACATAGTCGAACCGGAGCCGTCTCTTGGTGGTCTCGGGATCTAGCGTTCCCATCATCGTTAACTGCCCGAAGGTGATAGCCTAGCCAACCATTTGAAACATTGCCTGCCATGCTCGGACAGGTTCATGTGCCAGCCCCATCTGGTCCTCGTGACGGATAAGATATGAGGTGCGAATGCGATGCCCTGTACAGGGCGATGGTCATCATGAAGGGGACCGTAGCATACGACAGTGTGTTCGGCAACACGGGGCAGGTCGCGTCGGCAATCGCGGAGGAGCTGGAGAAAGCAGGTCACGAGGTTGCGCTGGTGAACCTCAGAGCGAGCCGTGATGTCCCGGCGGCCGGGGACTTCCTGTTTGTGGGGTCTCCGACGAGGGTCGCCAAGATGACTGGCAAGTCGAAGAGGTTCGTGAAGAAGCTTGATGTGAAGGTCTGGGGCGCCAGACCTGTCGCGATCTTCGACACCCACATGGCCTATCCCGAGGACCCGAAGGAACGCGCTAAGTCCCTGAAGTGGATAGAACCAGGCGCCGCGGGCAGGCTGAGTGCACTCGCCACTGAGAGGGGCCTAAGCGTCAGAGGCCCTCCGCTGAGATGCGTCGTCAAGGACATGAAGGGCCCGCTGGCTGAGGGCCAGCTCGAGAAGGCCAGGGAGTACGCGCGCCAGTTCGCCGCTTCACTCGGCACGTGATGCGGTCCCTCATCTCCATCAGTTCTTCATGGCCACATAGATGTCCGCTTCGATCATCTCGCCGTCGACGAAGTAGTGATGGACGAAGTAGATGTTGCCGTCGTCGTCTAGAGTAGGCTCCCCGGCGAAGTTGGATATGATCTCCTCTGGTTCCCCCCAAGTACCGTCAATCTGCTTCACGGACCTGAATATCGCAGGACCGGTGTATCCCTCTCCCAGCCGGCTGTCCGCCATGAACCACAGTTCGGACCCGTCCGGGGTCACGTACGGGAAACCCTCGTCGGCGTCGGTGTTGATGCCCGGGACCCGGACGGGCGTGGACCATCCGTCCCCGACCTTGACTGTGCTCCAGATGTCCATGCTGTCGCCGGAGTCCCACTTGCCGCTGTGGAAGTACATCATCGTGCCGTTGGGCATGATGTGGAACTCACCGATGTCGTAGTCCACGTTGAGTTGCTCTCCGACGTTCTCGACATCCGTCCACACGCCCTCCTCGTACTGCGCGGTGAACACGTCGATCTCTCCATAGTTGTCCGCCCTGATGGATGCGAACCAGAGTGTGAGGCCTACGCAGCACTCAGCTCCTTCGAGGGAGACGTCGTCGCTCAGGATGATCCTCTCAGGCGAGGTCCACTCGCCCGCGACCTCCTTGGTCCACCAGATGCCCGTGACGCCGTCGTAGAGCTGTTCCTGGGCGGGCACGGTGACATCGGGCGTGAAGAAGAAGAAGAACCAGTCACCGTCAGCTGTCATGAACGGACTGTCCTCAGCACCAGCCGTGTTGACCGGCCCGGTCATGGGGACTGGCTGCTGCCACTCGGACGAGTGGACGACTGGTATGAACTCGTCGGTCTCAGGTCCCATCTTGACCGCAGAAGATGGTATGGCTGCGAGCCGCTCCTCGTTCGTTATGACATCCTGCTCCTTCGGTTGCGTGATGACGATCACGGCCAGTAGGAACAGGACTACGACTGCCACAACTGCTGCTATCTTGGCCCCTCTGGACATTTGGATTCCTCAGGACCTGAGGGACGTCGCTGCACAAATAGTTCACCTGGACGTCGTGGTCATCCAACTGGCATCATGATCTTGGCGTAGATGATCGTTCGTCCATCATCTCCACCCGGTCCCTTGGAGTAGGCCTCCACGGGCGGCCCGACAGCCTTGCGTCCCTTGTTCCTGATGAACTCCTCCAGCCTAGCGTACGAAGATGCGATGTCTGACCCTGGCCCCTTGTATGATATCCCCGTGCGGGTCCTGGAGTCCTCGCTACTCCTCTCTTCACTGCGTCTGCTCGGGCGCAACGGGCAGTTTGAGCACTATCCTCGCACCCTTTGTGTGGTCCCCCTCGACCCTGTCTGCTATCCGAACGCCGCCCCCGAGGTGCTCCACGATCATGCTCATGAACGCGAAGCTGGTCGCGACACCCCTTACCATGCTCATCTCCTCGGTGAAGGAATCCGCCAGCAGGAGCCTCTTCTGCTCGTCCGGGATGCCTGGTCCATGGTCGGCGATGTCGATGTGCCAGAACCTCCCGCTCTTCTCGACTGACATGGGTTTGATGGTGATGTCGATCATGACCTCACGAGACCCCGAGTGCTTGACGGCGTTCTCGATTATCTCGTTCAGAACATCTCCCACATACCCCTTGCCCTGGACCATGATGGGTCCTTCAGGCAGTGAGTACGCGACAGTGATGTCCTTCCCGCGGTAGCGGTCCCGTATCTCGGTCTCGAGGAGTCCGATCAGGCTCCTGAGGTCCGCTGCCTCGAGTCCGACCTTGGCGGCCGTCTCAGAGCGTGCCAGTTTCCTCACATGGGTCACGAACCGGGAGAGTCTGTTCGTCTGTTCGATCATCCTCTTCGCGTAGGTCTCCGTACTCCCGGGTTGCCCGCCTCCGTGGAGTATCAGTTCGGAGTACGATGTCAAAGGCGTGATGATGTTCATGATGTCGTGGGTCATGAAGTCGAGATAGGTCTGCGCCCTGTTCTTGGCCATCAGAGCTTCCTCGGTCGTCCTCCTGAGGTCCGTCTGGGCCTTGTTGCGCTCGGTCACGTCTATGCCTGTGGCTATGACGTAGGTCACGCTCCCCTCCCTGTCCTTCATGACGGTATTGCTCCAGTCGATGACCCTCTCGGTGCCATCCTTCACGGTCCATGGGTTCACATGCTCGTTCGGAGCGCCTTCCGTGATCAACTGGGCGAACACCCTCTTCACATCGGCTCGTTTGGCCTCGGGTATAAACACGTCCCACACACGCTGGCCATGCACCTCGTCGGATGTCCAGCCCGTGACTGTTTCCGCTTCCTTGTTGAAGCGCACGATCCTCCCCTCGGGGTCGAGGACGACGATGATCGCACCTGCGATGTCAAGCACGGCCTGTGTGAACACCGATTCTCTCTTGAGCGTGGTCTGGGCCCTCCGCCTGGCCTTCTCGCTCCTGATGCTGTCGAGGGCGAACGAGACGTCGGAGGCGATCTCGTCGAGCAGGTCCCTCTCCTGCTTCGTGAAGAAGTACGGCTCCGAAGAACCTATGGTCAGGCTGCCCACGACCTTCCCTCCCTGTCTGATGGGCATCGCGCCCAGAGACCTGACCCCGATGTCCTTGAACATGTCCCGCCATGGTTCTGCGCTGCGGTCAGAATAGATGTCTGTCGAGATGACGATCTTGCCTTCCTTAGCCGCCTTGAGAGTGGGAACCTCCAGCACGCCTGCCTTGACCATGCTCTTCCTGATAACGTTGAGTCTGTCGAGGTCCGCCCCTTTCGACGCGATGGGTATGAGCTCGCCATCCGTGCCGAAGAGACACGCCCAGGCGCTGTTGAACCCACCCTGCTCGACAGCGACTTTGCACACCTGCTCGAGTAGCTCGTTCTGGTCCTTTGCCCTCACGATCGTGGCATTGGTTTGGCTGAGGAAACTGTAGAGTCGGTTCACCCTCCTAAGGTCCTCCCCCATGCGCTTATGCTCCGTGACGTCGACGTACGAAGTCATGACTCCCGTGGGGGAACCGTTCTTGTCGAGGATGCGTGCGTAGTAACCATTGACGTCCAGCATCACGCCGTCCTTCCGAACCCTTCGGATCTCAATCCCTTCGAGCCTTTCGCCGGAGAGAACCCTTGCGAGAAGGTCCCTGAACTGCCCCTCGGACTCAGGCGGCACCAGAGGCGGCATCCTACCCATCGCTTGCTCTTCGGTCCAGCCGAATACTCGCTCGGCTGCTGGGTTCCACATGATGACCTTTCCATCTACGTTGACCGTGACGATAGACACAGGGGATGACTGGACGACTGCTTCGAGCAGCTCGGTTGTCTCGTGCGCATGGAGCTTCGCCCTCCGCTCCTGAACGGTCATCCTAATCATGTTCGAGAGCTCGGCGAACTGGGCTTTCAGGTCCGTGCCCTTCTGGAGGTAGAAGTCCGCGCCGTTGTTGAGCGCCTCGATGGCGACGTCCTCCCTCCCTTTACCAGTGAGCAGGATGAATGGCACGTCGCTGTGCCCTGCCCGTACCTCCTTGAGGAGCTGTATGCCGTCCTTTCCGACCATCAGGTAGTCCGATACGATCGCATCGTGTCCATCCCTCGCGAACTTCTCAATCGCCTCCTCAGGCGAGCTGGCCGTATCGACGCTGTAACCGTTATCGTTCTCCAGGTAGTGCTTGGCGAGTTCGAGCATGCCGGGCTCGTCGTCAACGCACAGGACTCTGATTTGCATCTGAACCACCGCTACTCATCAATGCAGACTCTGTGAGAGGTGGTATAGCGGGGCTGATGCTCATAAATGCGACGCAAATCCCGGGTGTGCCTGCTCTTTCGGTGGACAGCGGTGCACGGTCCTGTCGCCCGATGCTCACTTCGGCTCGCTGCGAGGCCCCAGGTTCATCATGGGCCAGGCCGTCATCGCTATCGACGCCGCCCTCTCCGCAATGTTGAGCACCGTGCCGAGCTAGCTGTCATGCACCCTGCCAGAACCCGTGAGCATGAATATTCTATGCGTTGCATGAATGGTTGAACATGGGTTTGCCCTCTCCGTAAAGTCTAATGCGAGGGCTGGCGTTTCAGCCATTGGAGAGACATCAATCCGGTGGAGGTAGAACGTCATGGACGAAATGTCGAAGGTGCTGGTCCTGACCAAGGAGGACATCGAATCCCTGGTGACCATGGAGGATGCGATAACCGCTGTCGAGGAAGGCTTCAAGGCTTTCAACTCCGACCGGGCGGTCGTGCCCTTCCCAGTGGCGCTCAACGTGCCGGACGGACACGGGGACATACACATAAAGCCGGGGTACATGAAAGGGACTTCATCGTACACGGTCAAGATCGCATCCGGGTTCTACGACAACCCGGCGCGAGGCCTGTCTACGAGCCACGGAATGCTGCTCTTGTTCGATTCAAAGACCGGGCATCCCCTGTGCTTCGAGGTCGACAGATGTTACCTGACGGACCTCAGGACCGCTGCTGCGGGCGCTGTTGCAGCCAAGGTCCTCGCGAAGAAGAGTGTCTCGAAGGTCGCTGTCATCGGCACAGGCACACAGGCCCGGATGCAGATAATGGCCCTGAGCAAGGTCAGGAAGTTCGATGAGCTCAGGGTCTGGGGCAGGGATCAGAGGAAGACGGAGGCATACGCTGTCGAGATGTCGAAAGCCCTGGGCGTCAAGGTCGTGCCTGCGAAGACGGCCGAGGATGCAGTCAGGTGCAGCGAGATCGTCGTGACGGCCACGATGAGCGCGTCACCTGTCGTGAAGGTCGATTGGATCTCAGGTGGGGCGCACATAACCGCGATGGGCTCAGACGAGCCCGGGAAGCAGGAGCTCGACACGAAGATACTCGCGAGAGCGGACAAGGTCGTCGTCGACAGCCTGAGCCAGTGCGCCCGACTCGGGGAGGTGCATCACGCGCTCGAGGACGGCAGCCTCAAGGAGAGCGATATTCACGCGGAACTCGGCGAGGTACTCCTCGGGAAGAAGCCTGGCAGGGAGTCGGACAAGGAGGTCACGGTATGCGACCTCACCGGCATTGCCATACAGGACGTCGCGATATCACAGTTCGTGTACGAGAAGGCGAAGAGGTCCGGGAAGGGCTTCTACATCGAGGTGTGAATTTCATGAACTCTGGTTTCACGGCGGTCGATGTTCTGAGAGCGCGGAAGGCATTGGCCGGCGCAATCGAGAGGACGCCTCTGACGCGTTCGAAGGCGTTGAGTGACCTCTCCGGTGCCGACGTGTACCTGAAGTGGGAGAACCTTCAGAAGACGGGGTCGTACAAGGTCCGCGGAGCCCTCTACAGGATGAGCCTCCTCTCTCCTGAAGAGAGGAGGAACGGCGTGATCACTGCATCCGCGGGCAACTGGGCCCTGGGGGTGGCCCTCGGAGCGCAGAGCCTCGGAATATCCGCGACGATATGCGTCCCCGCGAACACCCCGAAGGTCAAGGTCAGCAAGTGCGAGGCGCTCGGCGCAGAGGTCGTGCTCCACGGGAGCTACTTCGACGAGGCCTTCGCCCACTGCAAGGAGTTGGCCAAGGGAGGTGGGAAGACATTCATGTCCGGGACGGACGACCTTCAGGTGATGGCGGGGCACGGGACGGTGGGACTGGAGATACTCGAGGACCTCCCCGATGTCGAGACGATCGTGTGCCCGGTCGGAGGCGCTGGCCTGCTCTCTGGAATAGCGACATGGGCGAAGACCGTGAACCCTGGCATCAGGATAGTGGGTGCGCAGTCCACGGCTGCCTACACGCTCCACGAGTGCTTCAAGGCCAAGCGTTTGGTCGATGTGCCGGTACCCTCCACGATCTGCGAGGGCCTCGCGGGCGGGATCTCGCAGCTCAACCTGGACCTGGCGCTCAAGTGGATCGACGAGATAGTGCTAGCCGACGAGGGCGGGTTGAAGGACGCCATCATCAAGCTCATGAGGGACGAGCGTCAGATAGTCGAGGGCTCAGCCGTGGTCGGCCCCGCGGCCATCATGCAGGGGAAGATGAGCCTGAGGAAGGGCGAGAAGGTGGCGGTCGTGCTCTCGGGCGGCAACATCGACCTCGACCGGATCGGGATCGGGGAGCCTCACCGGTAACGGTTGCCCGCCAAGTACCAGTGACAGTACTCCATGCACGGGTCTCTGGTTGACGGGGTCGGACCCCGATCACGGGCTCGTCAGTCATCGAGCTTCATGAATGACCGAACGGATGGGCGGGTCACAAGGGCGAGCACCATGAGCGCAAGCGCCGTGATGATGACCTGCAACACTCCCCCTATCCCCGTCAAGAATCCGAGTAACAACAGCTCGACCACGATCCACAGGAGCATTATGATCCCCAGAGCGGCCGATGCTGTCCATGCCCAGTTCTGGCCCGTCCATTTGTTCACCGGATCGGTCCATCGCCATCTCTTCCTGGTCCAGAGGCCGTACGCTGCCATGGTCGGGAGGATCCCGAAGAACGCGACGAAGAACAGTCCCACGAGGGTGTAGTCGCCGACAGGGGCGTCCTCGAGCAGGTCGGGTGAGAGGCCAAGCCCTTCTCCAGACGGAGAGGACAGCAGACCGTAGCCGCTCATGAAACCAACGAACGCGAACAGTCCCATGAAGACTACGAGCCCCTTGATGCTGAGGGGCCGGCACACAGCGGCGCGTGTGGTCATATGCCCGGGAATTCCCCGCTCCTTATGGTCTTTCGCACGTATTGCATATTCTTCGGACTCAGTGCGGCGCATCGGATAAATCCCCCGACGCTGTGGAGAGTGTCACCATGCGTATATGGGACTTGCCCGTTGAGTGCCTCTGCAGGAGTCATCTACTAGCGGAGCACAGGGAGCTTCATGCGATATGGAGCATCATGGTGAACGACAAACGTGGATACTCGCGTCACCCTGAGGTCATGCGGTGGCGGGGCAAGCTCAAGGCTCTGCTCATTAGGCACGAGGCGCAGGTTAGAGAGATGCGTGCCAGGGGGTACATTCATCGTTCCCCACTGAGCATGTCAGTCGTGCCGCGCGGGCACGGTGGAAGGGTCCAGGATGTCCATCTGGAGTCCGTCGGCGAGCAGGTGCGGAAACTGAAGTCAAAGGGCTGCAAGTGCAACACTCGACGGGCGCGCGTGTGACAGTGACGCCGTAGTCAGCTCCCTCCCCGTCCTCGGGACCTCCTCCACACGAGGGCGCTCCCCGACGCAATGGCGGCTATGATCGCGGATATGATGGCTGGGACCACCAGCGACGGGCTATCCTCTGGCGGGACCGTCACCGCGACCGCGTTGGAGTACTCGCTCAGGCCTACGGAGTTCCTCGCTGCGACCCGATAAGAGTAAGTCCTTCCCGTCTCAACATCGGTGTCTGTCCATGACTGGGCCAGGCTCGAAGCCGTGCCGACGAGCAGGAGGTCGCTCGCGTTCGTCCCTCTGAATATCCGGTACTCGATGATCGGTTCGCCACCGTCGTTTGATGACGGAGACCATGTCAATGTCACGTGCCCACCGTCGAGATAGGCCTCGAGCGATTCCGGCGGTGTCGGCACCGTCGGGTCAGGTTCGGGTGGTGAATCATACGCCGCCTCCGCCAGGAGATGGTTGACTGCGGCCGCGACTGCATACACCGCCCCATGGAGGGACGCCATCGCGCTGTCGTGGAAGACCGCATCGGACCAGTCGTAGTTCGTGTCCATCCACACGTTCGTCTGTATGTCGCCCTCACCGAACGTTATGTCACGCGCGAGTGCGAGCGTGGCGTCATATGCGCTCAGGTTACCGAGGGCGATGTCGGAAGGCAAGGTGAGCGTGTCGAGTACGGTCTCGAACTCCCCCTCGTAATCTTGGTGGTGCACCTCGGCCCCCCAGTCTGTGTAGGCACCCATGGTGTGGCCGAACACCCCGACATCAGCGATATAGTGGGTCATGGCCCCGATGTAGTATGCCGCCACCGAGAAGTCCCCCGCCTCGAGCCTCTCCAGCGCGAGACCATACATGGCGGATGCCCGAGTGGCACTGGCACTGTCCTGGAGCGTGCCTGAGGCGTAGTAGTAGACGTGGTGGTTGATCGAGTCCCCTATGAAATCGGGGTTGTCGGGGGCCTCGGTCCCGAGGAGGTATTCAGTGTGGTAGGTCGACTCGAGGTATGATATATCCTCTTTCTGCAGCGTGAGCGCCATATCCGCGATCCAGTCGTGGGTGCCGTAGTCCGGATTCTCAGGGTCAGCCGAGTATCCTCCGTTGCTCCACGCGCATGCGCATAAGGGTGTGAGAGTGACTATGATCGCAGATGCAAGAGTGATCACGGCGATGTGGTCGTGGCGCGTCATATCCTGTATGCGGAACGTCGGTCTGCTTCATGGCTCTTTCCTAGGAACGTCCCCGAACATGCTTGCGTCATCGGCGCGTGGACATGTGCGGTCGATGGATATGCCCGCCCCGTTCAAGCTGGCAGGTCCGGCCTGGACCGTCTCCGCTGAACGGCCACGAAGATAGTCAGCACGAACAGGACCGGGAGGACCGCGTCTGAGAACTCCGGTATCTTGTCGAATATGACATGGTACGGCGAGGTCGAGTTCTGGGTCCATTGCCAGCATATAGCGCCCTCGCCGATGACCGAGTAGACCGAGGTCAGGTGCTGCTTGCTGTAGGTCGTCTGATCGTCGATGGATACGAACGACCAGGTCCCGCTGACGTTCTTCTTGCAGAGCACGTTGTTGTTGTCCCTCTGGATCCACATCGCGTAGACGTTGCCAGTCGAGGCGTCGAGGGATATCGTCGGATATCTCTGCCCCACCGAATCCGCGGTGCTGTCTAGCCGGACGGAGGATGCCCAACCCGCTGAATTCCGGTATGAGTATCGGATGTGCGGTCTCTGGTTCGAGCCGCTGGTAGTGCCGTCTCCGTACACCACGTGGAGGACGCCGTCCTCGTCAACAAGTGCGCTGGCGGGAGCCGTGTCGATGAAGTTGAGCGTCCCTGTGGCCGTGTATATGGATTCTTGAGCCCCCCAGGACCCACTGGTGCACTTCCTGGCGGCGACCGTCATGTCGTAGTTGTACACGACCCATACGTCGCTGCCTGAGCCTGCGGGCAGGACGGAGCCCTTGGTGTTTGACGAATCCGTGTCCGAGGACAGCATCCTGCCAGAGAGGGTCCATGCCGAGATGTCGTCCATGGAGTCGCTCTTGTATACCGCCAGGTTGTAGCTCACGGGGCTCTCCTGGATCCTGTCCGTCGTCATGAACCAAAGGTATCCGTCATGGTCTCTGCAGATGAACGGGTTCTTGGTCGGGACGTTGTATGTCGATATCTGCTTGGATGAGTCGCTCACCGCCCAGTCGATGTCGTGCGTGCCCGGGTCGACCGAGCCTCTCTGCAGGTAGACCGTGCCCGAAAGGGAGACCGTATCGCCGATGACGTATACCGTGTTGCTCGGTCGGTCATACCAGAGAGACGCGTACGCGACGCCGCTGGTAATGAACAGCTGCCCCTTCGCGGTCCAGGTGAGTCCCCCGTCCGTGCTATACTTGTAGACCGTGTTCGAGCCGTCGTAGAACACGCTCCAGAAGTTCGTGCCGTCATGGAACAACTTCCTCTGGCTGGACGAAGCCGTCGCGGTGGCCGCTGTCGCCGATAGGTCCACCGCCCATGCCTCCGTGCCGACACCCATCGATATGCCGCCCGTGAGAGCGAGCATCGTTGCAGTATCGAGAGCGACGAAGTCCTTTGTCTGTCTCCAGTCCGTGGTCTGGACGATGAAATCGAGCGCGGCGCCTCCGCCGATGGCAGAGGCGACCACTCCCACCTCGAGCCGATGTCCGTCCACCTCGGCGGCCACATCGGCTGTCATAAGCGTCCACGATGAACCATCGTATCGGTGCAAGGAAGACGAGACGACCGAGCCGTACATCCCCCTCACCTCGATCCTGTAGTCCGCTCCAACAAGCTTCGAGCTGACAGAGACCGACATACCCGTGAATGCGGACATGTCACTGTCGATGAATATCCATGTGACATCTTCGCCGGTCTTCTTCGAAGTGGCCGGGGCTGCCTGGCCCGTGGAACCTGGAACAGGCTTCCCCTTGATGACGGGCACATGAGATCCGCTGAGGATATCCCCCTCCACACTGACGAAGAATGCCGACTGGCCAGTCGTGTTGTACACTCCGACCTCGTTGACGTCGATGTCGCTGTTGGCGACGGAGATATCGTCCACATCAGACGCGGTGAGGCCATGCCAGTCGCCGAACGCGCCATCTATGCGCACCCCGGATGGGGCCGATTCGACATACGCCCTGGCTGGGTGGCCTTGCACGACCACGCTCTCGAAGCTGGACTGAATGGAGTCACTGGTGAGGTATGCCGAGACGAACTGTCCAGGCGAGAGTGAGGAGGTGTCTCCGGCAAGATGCTTCACTATGACATGACCGGCCTGGATCGAGAAAGGCTCGATGTCGTTCGCCATCGAGTCGAACCCCTCCTTCTCGACCTCCACCAGGTCCACCGTCCCTCCGACACCATCACATGTGAACTCGAGTGTCAGCAACGGCGTCTCGGTCGACGCGTGCACGATTCCAGATACTGGAGCGGAGTCTGAGAGTCTCTGGGTCACCAGGAGGACGCCTCCCCGCGCCGGTACGCTCAGGCTGACAGCGCTCGCGCCCGTCTGGTCCTGCGACTCGAGAAGGAACCTGGCATCCGGTGAGACTGCGACATCCACGTTGCACCCCGCCTCGATCCTGTCTTTGTCGAGCCTGCTGACCGCTCCTCCGAGGCTGTTCCATGAGTTCCAATCATACGCGTCGCCGTCCTCGGCCTGGTACGATGAAACGCTCGAGGACTGCACGGTGTGGTTCCAACCGTTTAGCTCCATCAGGAAATCCGCCCCGATGGCCCCGGCGCAGTAGCCGGTCTCGTCGTTCCCGTCCGAGTCTATGAACAGGAAGAGGCTCTCGACGCTGGGGGTGGCCATCATGTTCCCTTCGGCTTCGACGTACAGGAACACCTTGGTATCGTCCACTCCGACTGACCAGCTTCTGATCCCGGTCATCGGCGAGATCGTCGCGGTCGACACGCTGTACCTGTCCGAACCGTCCCACTCGTCGAACCTTCCGTCGACAGTGAACGCGTCTCCTTCCCCGGAATATGAGATGTAGATGAATGTGGGTATGATGATCACAAGGGCGACCAGCACAGCGAGGAACTGCCATCTCGCAATCGCGACCCTGTCCCTCCTCCCGGCCGGTCTGTGCCTGACCACGCTGGTACCGTTTGTCATGCTGGTGCCGTTGACCATCCCTGTGCCATTCACGAGCCCTGTGCCGTTCACCAGGCCTCTGCCGTTGGTCAAGCCCCTGCTTGACGCCGAGAGTTCTAACATGGTACCGGTGGCCGTTCCGTGCTCGGGTCCCGACACGGACGCATGTCCGACCACGGTCGCAGGACCCACCGATGGTGGCGGCGCCGCATCGGTTCTCCCCAAGGGTACTCCGTCCACAGATGGATTCTCGGGGATGCGTCCCTCGTCAGCGAGCGGTATTCCGCACCTGGGACACCTCGTCTCAGATCCCAGGAGTTCCAGCCCGCACTCTGGACAGATGATCTTCATCTCGGGCATGAGAGCGTCGACCTCGTCGAGCGGTGCACTATCGATCTTGACCCTCTGTTCGTGAGCTGCGAAACGTCCCGTGCCCTCATCGGTGACATGCCGGTTTGTAGCCTGCTCGATGGGGGTTGAACAGAATGGGCACTTATCTGCTTCGGGCGGCATGTTCCGTCCGCAGAAGATGCAGACACGGGGGCTATCATCCGACGTTATTCGAACACCTCGTAGAGCGCATGTTGTCAATGAAATCTCGTGGGAGTATCACGCCCGGGCGAGGCATCATGCATGCTCGTTAACAGAGTGATTAGGTTCCGATGATTATATAATACAATCGAGAATACGCTCGAGCCAGCCGGTACGACCGCCACCCCACGTCCTTCTCGCGCTCTCGTCACTAGACGGATGCGGTTTCATCCGGGATCTCTCTCGTCTGCGCCTCCCGGCCGAGCATCGCGTGGCGCCGTTCACGCCTTCGGCGGGTGACGCTAGCAAGGCCCGCGCGCCCTTCCCTCGGTCACTTCCTGTCCCGCTCGATCATGCCCATCAGCAGCATAGCGGATATCAGCGTGCGTCTGTCGAACTGCGCCGGCACTCTGGAGCAGTCGACCTCCCAGATGTCCCCTATGACCTTGAACTGCTGCTTGATCTCGGCCACCTGCTGTCCGTGGAACTCGACCACGAGCTGTTCAGGCACGAGGTTCCCCAAGGGGACGTACTTCCTCGCCAGGCCTCTTCCTGCGCGCTCGGCGACCCTTCCCACGGCGTTGCCGTACGCGTCTAGGAGCAGGTACTCGTCCTTGAAGACGCCCGATGTGAGCGCTTGCCTTCGTATCTTGCCGACCACAGCTCCGGTCACGGAGTCCACGACGGCGAACGTGCCCCACATGTCCATGACCTGCTCCTGCTGTATCCTGAACAGTTCGCTGGACATCGAGTCATCCGTGAACACTCTGATGCTTTCCTTTATCCTGATCAGTTTCTGCTTCGAATACCCCAGCGTCGAGCCGCTGGCACCCTCGATCCAGTACTGGTTGGTGATCGCCACGACCTTCTTCCGTATACGGTAGAAGTTCTGGTACCAGATCGGGTTCCCCTGCGCCGCAGGGGCCGGCGTCGGCGGCCCGGACATCGGTGTGCCGACCCGCGCGCCGCACACGCTGCAGAAGGCTCCACCCTCGACAAGCTGAGTTCCACAATTGGGGCAGTTCATCGAAATTCCATCCGTTCAGTGAATTCCCTGGTCGCATATAATGCCTTGCGGGGACATGGCGCCAGTGGTTCTGCACGAGCACCCTCCGCCCGCGGGCAGGAAAGTGAGTTCACGCCCTGGGGATGTAGCAGGAGAGTCCCTCAGCATCAAGCATTCCAGAGAGCGAGGAGGAGAGCACTCTGTAGTATTCCGCCATGGGTCTGACCACCTCCCTGAGCTCCGCTCCCGTCGCCCCCTCGGCCCTGAGGCCCTCCACCGTCCTCTCAATCTCCAGGCTCTGCACTAGCATCCAGGCGAGCGTGCTGGCCATCGTCTCCGCGGATGCCGCGTTGATCTCTCTGGCATCGAGGTGCGGTCCGATGGCCGTCTCAAGGCGCTCGGCGACATCCAGGGCGGTCTGGTGGCTGTCCCTCCCTCTGTCCGTGCATTCGCTGGCGAAGGACTTCATCCCGTCCCACTGCTCCTTGGTCAGGAGGACTTCGCCGTCACCGTTGTTGCCATCCGATGCCGCGGCACATGCGCCGGTCCCGAGGACCGCCGCCGCGGACAGCACGCCGAGCACGATTGCGAGTATGGACCTCATCTGCACACCACCGCTTCGGGTAGTTCTAGGATCGAGACGGTCCCGGGATACTTGCGGGTTTCCCAGAATCGTGCCCAAATCACTGCAAATTCGGCGGGGGCGTGCTGGGCCAGTGAGAGAAAAAGAGTGGACACCCCACACGTGGGGCGCGGGATGTCCACCGGTGGTTCGGGTGTGCCACATCGGGGGATGCGGCATGTCATCGTGATGCGGCCATGGCGCCTACTCGTCCTCAATCGTTTCGTCGTCCGCGTCGTCCCCTCCCTCGTCCTCCTCGGACCTCTCCGTGCCGGGCGTCTCACTCACTGCCGTCACGGCCCTTGCGATGAGGCTCCTTGCGAGTCCCTTGTCCCCGACGGCCCAGGCGAGTTCGTCCTCGTCCGCGTCGGCGACCGTGGCTAGGTCCGTATAGTCCGCGTCGAAGAGCTTCGATACGACCTTCCCGGAGACCTGCAGCGTCTCCCGCATGCGCCTCCTGCGGTCCCGTTCGTCCTCCTCCATCTCCTCCTTGAGCTTCGAGAAGGCGACGCCGTCCTTGATTGTCACGACGTAGTCGCACGTGCGAGCGACGTCGTCTGAGTGCGTGACGATCAGCATTGTCTTCCCGCTCTCCCTGTTGAGCTTCCGGAGGAGGTTGACGACGGCCTTGCTGCTCTTGGTGTCTAGGTTCCCTGTGGGCTCGTCGGCCAGGATAATCGGGGGATCGTTCGCCAGCGCCCTGGCGATTGCGACGCGCTGCTGCTCCCCCCCACTGAGCTTCGAAGGTTTGTGATTCAGCCGGTCGCCCATCCCCACGAGCCTCAGTAGGTCGCAGGCGCGCGCCCTGCGCTCCATGCTCCGTACGTTCCTCGCCTCAAGGGCGAGCTCGACGTTCTCCACGGCCGAGAGCGTGGGTATCAGGTTGAATGACTGGAATACGAACCCGACGCTGTTCGCCCGGTACTGTGTCAGCTCCGCGCCGCTCATCGTCGAGAGGTCCTGTCCGTGGACCAGGACGGTCCCGGAGGTGGGTGTGTCGAGGGCCCCGACGATCTGCAACAGCGTCGTCTTCCCGCTGCCGCTGTCGCCCTTGATTGCCACCATGCTCCCCTTCGCGATGGAGAGGACCACACCCCTCAACGCCCTTATCGGCTCGCTACCGCCCTTCATCTCGAAGGATCGTTTCACGTTCTGCAGGGACACCGAGTGCGCGCTAGAAGTCATATCTGAGCGCCTCCGCCGGGGTGAGCCTCAACGCTGATAGGATCGGATACAGGGACCCGAGCAGACCGAGCCCGACCGCCAGGACGAGCCCGGTCGCGACCAGGGACGGGGTGAGGTCGAGGTCCGTGATGCCAGCGATCGACGCCGTGCCGGTGCTCGACGGCTCTCGGGGGCCGTCCGGGACGGCCGAGGTCGCTGATGTCGTGTCCATGAACATCCCGGCGATCGTGGGGGCGAACACCGCCGCGATGACGACCCCGGCGACCAGCCCGAGAATCGAGAACGCCACAGACTCGGTCAGCAGCTGTGTCGCCACCTTAGAGTTGCTGAAGCCGAGGGCCTTGAGCACGCCGATCTCCTTGGTCCGCTCCCTAGTGACGAGGATCATCACGAATGACATCACCGCTGCGGCGGTCGCGACGGATATCATCGCGCCGAAGTCGCTGCTGCTCGCGATGGCGTCCATGCTGTCCTGGATGGACCCGGTCATCTCCTCGGACATCGCGGCGACCGAGACGATGTCGTAATCGTCCGTCCCCAGGAGCACCTGCAGGTCCTCCACGACGTAGTCCACCGTGAGGAGCGACGACGCCGTCACGTAGACGACGCTCATGCCCGTCATGTTGTACGCCGCCTTGGCCGGCTCGTACGGAAGGACCACCGACTGGTCGCCGAACAGGGTGCCCGTCGTGAACAACCCCACCACGGTGAACGCCGTGCCGTTGACCGAGAAGACGGAGTCGACCTCAAGGCCCTTGGAGGATGCGAACTCCTCGCCCGCGACGGCGACGGTGGAGTTGACGTCCCCTGAATCGAGGGTCCTCCCAGAGGTGATGTCGATGGTCCCTCCAGATGTGAGGAATACTCCTTGACTGGGGTCCATCGCCTGTACCAGCGTGCCGCTCCTGAAGGACCCCGTGGACGAGGAGTCGAACTCCATCTTCGAGATTATCGGGTTCACGGCCTCCACGTGGTTGACCGTCCAGATGTCGTCGATGATGGACTCGTTCATGAGCTCCTGGGTCGGCATCATCATGCCCATGTCGCTGCTCCCCGCGGGACGGACGGTTATCGCTGTCTCGAGGCTCTCTGAGAGGCTTGAGACGTTGGTGGAGATGCTCGAACTGACCATGGACGAGGTCAGGAATATGGCCAAGGCAAATCCCACGATGAAGACCACGATGGCGGTCCTGGACTTGTTCCTCGCCAGGTTCCGCAGGCTGCGGGACATCACGGACATGTGACTCCTCCGCTCCCTGGAGTGCCGTTCTTCCTGGCGTGGCCGGACGTATTCGGCCCGTCTTCTGTCACGGGACGACTGCAACCGTTGCCCTATAATCTGGGTTTTCCAGGATTCTCTCCAAATCTCACCCAAATCCTCCTGAGAGCGTTCATTCCAGGCTCAGCCAGAGAAGGATTGTCAGCGCCACCGACGCGAAGACGTCGGCGATCCACGCGAAGGGCCCGATCCCGGTGACGGCGTGGTATCCGAGGAGCATCTGGACCACCGGGTTGGATGTGAGCGCGTACAGGAACAGGGATGCCATGGCTACGATCAGTCCGAGGGCGAAACCGGTTCTCACCTTGACATATATCTGGACGTAGAGGACGATGAGCACGCAGGAGAGGATCATGTTCGTCGCGGAGATGGCGGTCTTGACCGGAAGGTACGCGCTCACGTCATCCCGCAACCTGTCGAAGTCGTCGAACTCCGGTGGTTCGGGCAGCATCCGTTCCCCGGACAGGGCATAGCCCATCAGGGCGATGATAATCCCCGCGACTACGGCGATGCACACGGTCAGACCGACGAGCAGAGTCCTTGACATGTTCAGGGCCATGATTCAATCTCCCCTCTTCGCGCTTTTCCCAATTCTCTCCCAAATCTCGACGAAGGTGTCGTAGTTCTCCTCGAACATCGCTGAGAGGAAGTACATCGAACCGTACCTTCCGCTGCCAGATGTCACGAGGATGCCGTTCTCGTGGAGGATGGCGAGGTGGTGCCGGACCGTCTTGTAATCGAGTCCGAGCTGTTGCGCAATCTGGTTGGCGTTCAACGGACGTTCCTTCAGGAGGACTATGATCCGTGCCCGGTTGAGGCCGCCCTTCGTCCCGGCGAGGATCCACCACAGCAGCCTCTTCATGGATGGCTCCCCGTGATGCGGGACCCGGATGCGGGTCTGCGTTCACGAACCATCCCGAAGTCCTCGCCGTCCACGTGAATCGGCCACATCAGAAACGTGACTCTATTTAGGGCTTTGCCGCGTTTCCCCGCGGGATTCCATCCGACTCTGGGTCTATACTCCTCTTGGACGTGCACAAGGCCAGGCGAGTCGTAGGTCGGCAAGGATCACCGTCAGTTTGATAGGCGGTCAGCGACATGCCGAGGCACGAGAGGTGGCTTCGTGGACGAGAAGGGTTTCAGGGGCTTCGTGAAGGAGGGAAAGCGGGTGCCGAAGGACCTCCCCGAGGAGACGGTCAGGGACAACATCAGGGCCGTCAGGACGTTCGAGTCCTTCCTGAGGAGGAAGGGCAAGGGAAGACAGTTCGCCGACGCCCGCGCCCGCGACGTCAAGTCCTTCATGGCTCACATGGCGAAGGAGGGCAAGGGCACGTTCGACGGCTACCTGGGCATGCTCAGGTACTCCAGGTTCTGCGGCAACAGGGACGTGGAGTTCGCCCTGCTGAACGCCCTCGACGGGGCCAAGGTCATGAGCGACCTCTGCGAGGTCGTCAGGAAGAAGCACGGGAAGAAGAGATATGACGAGATACTCGGAGGGTTCGAGCCCCCCGTGATAGGGACGTCCCCGAAGAAGATGCCGAAGGCGACCAGGCAGTTCACCGACAGACTCGAGTCGGGCCTGGGCGCGGAGGGGGCCAGGGACATCCTGCTGGTCGGCGTCCACGCCGGTTCCCCGGAGTATTACGTCGAGGAGAGGAAGATGCTCCTCGCGTCCAAGGACGTCGATGAGTACCTGCGGAAGCGCAGGGAGAGAATGGTCAAGCTCCTCGAGGGCCACATGAAGGACGGCACACCGTTCTACAACCAGATGATCGACCAAGACGCCCTCGACTTCGTCAAGGGCAACCCCGAGGTCGCCGGCGGCGTTAGGCGGGGGAAGAAGATCTACCAGACGAAGATACCCTACATGATGATAGAATACCTCAAGGAGAAGGACCCGAAGCTGAAGAGGTACTACGGCTGCCACTGTCTCCTGGCCAGGGAGTCTATCCTGTCGGGGGAGGAGATGTCGCGCAACCTGTGCTACTGTAGCGCGGGCTACGAGAAGATGCCATATGAGGTCGCGTTCGGGAAGCCCGTCAAGACGGAGGTCCTGAAGTCCATCCTCTGGGGCGATACCGTCTGCAGGTTCGCGATGGAGGTACCTGAGGGGTACCTTCCCAAGAGGAAGTAGCCGTGTCGGATGGCCCATCCTGTTCCATCAGTGCCGAAGAGCGGCCGCCTTGTCATGGTCCCTGATGGGCCTGTGTCCTGCTCACAGGACCTTGGACGCTTCCTTGAGTATCTCGTCGAGCCTCTTCGAGATGTCCCTGTCGAGCATCTCGGGCTTGTGGTTGTCGAGTATCCAGTCGGCCTTCTCCTTGGCCACCATCAACTCGTCCTTCCCCTTCGCCGCCCATTGGTCGTATGGCTCGGACGTGAATATCTGGGAGCGGAAGAACTCACGCGACTCCGTCATCGTGGCCCTCTCGCCGAGGAAGCTCCCCTTCTTCTTGCCCATCCCGAGTATGCCGACGTCCTTGATCATGTCGATGTGGAGGGTCTCTTTCGTGACCGGGACCTCGCGCCCGACCCTCAGGGCCCTCCCTATGATGTCGTCGTCTATTATCATCTGCTCGTACGACAGGACCGTCGAGCAGTCGAGGAGGCCGATGCCGTTGCTGATCTCCTGCCCGATGATCGTGCTGGCCATGGCCAACATGCCGTTCTCGAGCGAGCTCTGGACCCCCGGGACCTTCGCGTTCGACCCAAGGCCCCCCGAGGCGGAGGGCATCTTGAGCCACTTGGCCATCTCGTGTGCGTACACGCACAGCAACAACCCCTCGGGGGAGGCCAGCTGGATCGCCCCCGTCCTCGGGTCCATGTTGGACAGCACGGACCCGTACAGCAGTGGCGACCCCTTCTCGTGCGCCTGCATCGCCGCCGCCATCGCCAGCGTCTCGGCGTGGTTGACCACGAGATTGCCAGCGAAAGTCGCAGGGCCGCTCACTCCCATCATGGCCATGCCCGTGATGTATACGGGCACATGCGCCTTGGCCCATACCATCCCGGCGTCTGTCGCGTGTCCATCCAGCGTCAGCGGGGACATCGTGCATACCATGGCTGACAAGATCGGCCTCTTCCTGAGTTCCTCGGGTCCGCCGGCTATCTCCGATGCCATCTTGATCTGGAGCCTAGCCTCCTCTGCCGTGGACGTCGACTCGCTCTCTATGTGCTTGCGCGAGACCTCGAATGCCTCCTTCATGCCCGCGAGGACGTGGACGTTCTCCGGAACATCCGATGCGACGACCATCGGCTCGTATATGCTGCAGTTCTGAAGATGGTCCGCCACGGTAGCGGTGTCCCTTATGTCCTTGAGGACTGAGAGCCTCCGGCTCCTGGTCTTCTGGTCCCATACCAAGACCCCGCACCCGTCAGTGGTGTAGTAGCAGTGGGACCCGTCGACAGGCAGGTCGTACTCCTTCTCCCGTCCCGCGAGCAGGATCTTCTCCGGCACGCTCGAGATGAGCGAATCGACGAGGCCCGCGGGGAACTTCACGACAGCAGTGCCGTCCTCTACAGACGCGCCTGCATCCTTCAGTGCATCACGGGCGACCTTGCTGTGGATCCGTATGCCCACGGTCTCCATGATCTCGAGAGCACCATCATGGATCGCTCTCTTGTCTTCCTCGCTCATCAAACCTACGGGCTTCCTCACCCTGAATCTGTCCGCGAATGCAGGCATGCCACAATCCTCCTAAGCCAGCCTGACTGAATGGCTCTGGAGGGGCATTAATCCGACCTAGTTAAGGCTTTTTGTCTTGCCAATCGAAGGTTTGAAGTGCCTTTTGCTACACGCCTCTCTGTCTCCGCTCGGCGGCCTGTCCACACGGACGCCCTGGTATGTTCTACACGGTCGCTGCGCTCGTGGAGGAGTTCACCAGCGGCCCCGACAGGATCAACAAGGATGGCTACGACATCGAGCTCCTCGGGATCGACTATTGGCAGCTTGCCCTGGCGCTCGTCATCGTGGACGTGGTCGGCGTTGCCACCAAGGGCAGGTTCTGAACACCGGGACAAGGCGCAGGTCGTCCACTCCCACGTTGCGAAGACCCGTGCAGTCATCAGAACGAGTGTATCTTGCCGCACTTCTCGGTCCATTCGGACAAGAGCGCCATCGAACCCTGCTCGATCCCCTTGACGAGGCCTTCGACGCTCAGTCCTCTGGCCTTCATGCAGCTGCCGCAGGCCGCTACTCGTCCGCCCTTCGCGAGGACCCTCTCGAGCATCTCGCCGATATTGTAGTATCCTGGCGGGACCTCCTGCCTCGGGATGCCGCACGACACGGAGTCCGCCATTAGGAACACCTTGACGGCGTTCCCCCTCGCCTGGAGGGATATGGCGAGCCTGAACCCGTTGTACGATTTCTCTGTCCCGTAGGGGGCGTCGTTCAGCACTATTAGCACATCTTCAGCCATCGTTGCACCAGGGGCTGAGGATATCCCCCCTCGGATAATAGTTTTCTGGCGAATGATGTTCGGTCGTCGACGGGAGATATACTAATGTCCGGAGAAGATTACCTCCGTGTCCACGGAGGTCGAGTGGGTTGAGGGACATCAGGCGGAAGGAGAAGAAGGTCACCGACAGGACGGAGATGGTCAGGGTGCTCACGGCCGCGAGGTACGTGACTATAGCGATGTGCGACGAGGACGGGCCGTACCTCGTGACCCTGACTCACGGATACGATGAGGTCCGCGGCGTGATCTACTTCCACTGCGCCCACGAAGGCAGGAAGATAGACGCTCTGAGGCGGGACAACAGGGTCTGGGGCCAGGCCATGGTCGACCTCGGCTATGCCGAGGGAAGCTGTGACCACCTCTACGAGACGACCCAGTTCCGGGGAAAGGTCACGTTCGTGCAGGACATGGACGAGAAGCGCCATGCGCTCAATGTCATGATACGCAAGAACGAGCGAGACCCTGAGACAGTGGCAAAAGATCAGGTCACGGACGGATCCGTGAAGACCGTTGAAATAGGCCGGATTGACATCGACCGGATGACTGGGAAGAGGTCCGCGAAGGTAGTCGTGTCGCTGTAGACGTCGGCGCTTCAGAAGGGGGACGGTCTTCTCCGCCCCCTCTTCAGACTGACAACGCTTATGAAGTCAGTCCGCAATTCAGGATTACCCTGACATTCCGTGTCAGGGTAACGATTGGGGGGAATACAGTGCGTAGGGAGATTGTTCTGTGCCTCGGGTTGATGTTCGTTGCGGTGATGGCGATGCCTGTCTCTTACGGCATGCCTGCCATCGGCTCATCGAAGCCGCTCAACCTCACACCCGACGAGGCTGTGATCATCGAGAGACTTGACTACGAGCATGCGTGGAGCCAGCTGGTGTACCTGTCTTCGTTAGGGGAGAAGACAGCAGGGTCTCCTGAGGAGAGGGCGGCCCAGGAGTACGTGTATGATCAACTCGACGCGATGCCCGTGGATGAGGTCTGGTGGGAGGAGTTCAGGGTCACGAACTGGGACCACTACGGGACTACGGTCAAGATCGTGTCGAATGGTAACGAGGACGTTCCCGCCACGACATACGGGGACGCTCAGTCCGTCTGGGGCTACGACGACGGCGAGGCGTACTTCCATGGAAACCTCGAGGATGGGACTGTCTTGGTCGCGGATGTGGTCGACGTGGGTTATGGCACAGCCGCGGAGTTCGACGAGGCGTGCGGGTCCGACGGCAGTCTTGACGGGGCGATCGCGCTCGTGCACAGGGATGACAACACGCAGGGATGGCCCAACACGCCTGCGGAGGAGGCGGCCCTTCACGGCGCTTCGGCAGTCATGTTCTACGGCTACTTCGCTGGTGCCGACAATCCCGAGGGTATCAAGCAGGACTCGGTCTTCTCGCGGATACCGGCGATATCGATATCACCGAACTCGGCCGCGAGGCTGCAGGAGCTCATGTTATCCGGGCCTGTGACCCTTGAGATCGCGGGCCGGACGGACTTCGACCCAGACGCGCGGTCCGCCAATGTCGCTGCGGTCCTCGAAGGCACGACAAGGGCGGATGAGTATGTCGTCATATCTGGGCACATCGACACGTGGTGGAACGGCTCGTTCGATGACTGTTCCTCGGTCGCGATCGTGCTCGAGATGGCCAGGATGTTCTCCGAGGCGAGGGCCTCGGGCGACTACGTGAACGAGAGAACGCTCGTGTTCTGTTCCGTCGGCTCGGAGGAGAGCGGCGGCCCGGACGGCACGTGGTTCAACTGGCTCGTGGGATCGTACGAGTTCGTGTGCGCTCACCCTGACATCATGAACGGCCTCGTCATGGAGCTGAACATAGACGGCGGCAGCTTCCCTAAGGTCGACGGCAAGGTCTGGCTCGAGATATCGTTGGAGGTCAGCGCGTTCGTCTGGAGCGCGATATCGGACCTCGGCTACCTCAACGTCCTCAACTGCTACACGCCCGTATGGACGTGGACCGATGCCTGGTCCTTCGCCGGCAAGGGCGGAGGGACCGCGGTCGAGATGGTCTGGGGGACGGGCTTCGACCCATACTACCACACTCAGCTCGACACGATAGAGCTCCAGTCCGAGGACATGATGGCGATGGTGATGGAGCTCACCGCGCTCATGGCCTTCAGGTCCGTCAACGCGCTGGTCCTGCCCCTGGACTTCGTGCCTGCGTGCGACTGGGCGCAGCAGAACCTGTGCTCTGAGAAGCCCATGGTGCCCTCGCAGCGGGAGAACATAGACAATGCGCTTGCTGCGCTGTCCGACTTCGAGGCGCTCTCATCCGCCATCAACGTGAAGGCCGACGAGATTGAGGCCGCGTACGCCGCAGCGAAGTCGCCGAGCAAGAAGGCAGCGGTGAAGGAAATGGCGGACGAGCTGAACCGCGCGATCATAGACGCCAGGAGGATATTCATCCCGTGGACCATGGGTGAGGGCGGCATGATGGCATCGTGGGAGCCGATGCTGAGGCCACACCAGCACGCGACGGATCACAAAGCGGTCTCGATGGCTATAGATGCGCTGGGTGCAGGCCAGGCGGGCGACGCGGTCACTGCGCTCGAGCGCGTGCGCAGCATGGAGTGGGGGATGTACTGCAGCCGGGAGGCCTATATGGTCGTCTTGGCCCAGATGGTCGACTGCTTCGGGTACTGGGGCGACGACTTCGACCAGGCCCAGGGTTACGTGGACATCCAGGGCGTGTACCTCGGCCTGAAGGATGGGTCCATGTCCGTCGATGAGGCGCTCGACCTGCTCACGTGGGTCAAGGACTACCAGCTCGAGCCCTGGTTCACGGAGGACGTTCTCACGCTCGGGCGCGAGTGGAGGAACGCCGCGGGCCCGCTCGAAGAAGTCCTAGGGTGACAAATCCCAGAAACCGCCCTCCGGCCACGCTGCGCCGGAGGGTTCTTACTCTTTTGCATCGCCGAGTCAGTAATCGAAAAATACCAGCGCAGAGATACCCTCACAGTCCGTTTCGGGGGGATAAGTTGGGCGTGACCAGCAGGAGATGTTTCTCGTCTCTGTCTTTTGTGATTGTGATCGCGATGATCGGGCCTGCGCTCTGCGGCGGCACGGCGAAGGCATCGGAGCCAACTGTGACGGTGCCACAGTACAACCTGTACTTCGGCGACCTCCACTCGCACACATCCTACTCTGATGGCACGGGGACGCCGGACGAGGCGTTCGAGACCGCGCGGTCCGCCGGGGCGGACTTCCTGGCGATAACGGACCACCACTACCTCCTGCTCGATTGGGAATGGGCGGACATACTCCGCTCGGCGGACGACCATACGGTCGACGGCGAGTTCGTTGCGATGGCTGGTTACGAGTACTTCCTCCCGGGGATCAATGAGGTCAATATCTATGGCACGGCCAACATGCCGCCGGACGCGGGATTGATACCGGAGGCGTACTACAAGGGAGACCGCATGACCGGAGGGTCGTTCTTCCCTTGGATATATGATTGGATCGCCCAAGAGCCCGGGGCCATCGGCCAGTGGAATCACCCGCTCTCCTACGGTTGTCCTGTCTGCTGGGACTACTATCAGTTCGACTTCTGGAACGAGGAGCGCGACGCGGCCATGGGCATGATCGAGTGCTACAACTGGGGCGACCGCGAGCCGAGCTACATCAAGGCGCTCGATAATGGGTGGCACATGATGCCGACCGCGACGGCAGACGACCACTACGGCGAGTGGATATGGGGGTACGAGATGAGGACCGTCCTTCTGGCCCCAAGCCTCACGCGTGAGGACCTCTACGATGCCATGAGGTCCGGGCGTGGCTATGCCACCCTCGACAGCAACCTGCGCGTCACGTACACACTGAACGGAGAGGTCATGAGCTCCGTGCTGTCGGGCGGGTCGACCTTCGTGGCTGACATCCATATCGAGGACCCGGACGGGACCGCGGGCGACACGATCACTTTCGTGGAGGTCGTCTCGGACGGAGGCGAGGTGGTCGGGAGCATCGGGGGCGATGGCTCCACAGCCTTGGATTGGACCGTCACGCTCACCTCGGAGGATGCCTCTTACTACTACGTGCGCGTGTACACGGAGTCGGGGGCGGAGGGCCTTCCGGGCGTGACCGCGTGGACGGCCCCCGTGTGGACCGGGAATTGACCCTTGGACTCCAACCGTCGTGAGTCAGAAGGACGCATGGGCGGGACTACTGGTTCATATAGTCAGTAGGAGAAATCCGAAATAGGATGAGCGCGTTCTAGCCACCCGGGCGTAAAGGGGTGAGGGAATGCTTCGACATGCTAGATTGGACGCTTGTATCAGCGTCTCCGTGTCCGTGGTGTTCGCCATTTCTCTGCTTTTTGGAGTGGCGGCGGCGAAGACGGAGAGCGCGACAAGCGAGATTGTGAGCGATGATGAGGCCGCGGTTGCCGATTGGTCTGTGCTCGTGTACCTTGTTGCCGACAACGACCTCGATCCGTATACTGAAGAGGACTTCCAGGAGTTCAAGGACGGGGGCTCGAGTGACTCGGTCAACGTCCTGATACTGGTGGACAGGCTCTACGAGCCTGCGTATCTGTACTGCATCGAGGACAACGAGATGGTGGAGCTCGAGAGCCTGGGGGAGATCAACATGGGGGACCCCGCCACATTGTCGTGGTTCGTCGAGTACAGTGACACCGACTTCCCGGCGGAGCACATGTTGCTGTTCTTCTGGGACCACGGGACGCCGACCGCGGGCGTCGGTGTGGACACGACCCTGGATGGCAGCGAGCCCGGGACCGACTGGGACTGGCTCTCGCACCACGAGGTGATAGACGCCCTCGATGGACACCACGTCGACATCATCGCGACCGACGAGTGCTCGATAGGCCAGATGGAGACCCTGTACGAGTACGCAGCCAAGGGGCTGAGCGTCGATTACATGGTCGCGAGCGAGAGCTACATCGGGTGGCGGGGATTCTCATACGACATGATCGTCCAGAGGCTCGTCCTGGACCCAGACATGGACGCCCGCGAGCTGAGCCTGGTCATAGTCGAGGAGTTCACGAACCTGTTCAGCGTGCCGCCATACCAGAGCGAGATACTGACGACGCAGTCCGTGTTCGACATGTCCAAGATCGTCGCGCTCGGGGACGCCGTCACGGCCATGGCCGATGTCCTTGCTGCGGACATCGATCCCTACACGACAGCCATCGCCGCCGCGCAGGCTGGTTCTACGATGCCCTGGGGAGCGCGCGCCGAGGGCTGGATAGACCTTCCCACCTTCGTACAGCTCCTGATGAGCGCCGTCGGCGAGGCCGACCCGGCCTTCAGCTCCTGCGAGGGGTTCCTGGAGCTGTACTCCGAGACGATGCTCGGCATGGGGACCACCATGAACAGCGAGATGTACGGGTACCAGGGACTGGGCATCCTGTTCCCTGCGAGCTACAGCGCGTGCACGGTCGGCCATGCGGAGTCGGACTGGGGCGGGTTCAACACGTACATCACGTTCGAGTTCCCGAACATGGGCTGGTGGCCTTTCCTGGAGACCTACTGGGGCGTCGCCTGATCCGGGATATGGCCCCCGAAACCACTTCTCATTTTCCAGCCTCCTCTCCGCGGGGATGTGTCCAGTGACACTCTGCGCGTAGCCATCGTCTGCCGGAGATATACGGTGGGAGGATCGGCTTCGGGCGCCTTCTGGATGCGTCGGGGCACTGGCTAGTCGTCTCGGTCCAGACCCTTCGCCAAGACTATTCCGCGAGTCTTCGATCCCGAGTAGTGCGAGGTTATGTTGTCATGGAAGGTCGCCACCCTTCTGAAGCCGCGGTTCTCGTAGAACCGCCAGTTGCTCATCATCTCATCGGTGTACACTGTCACGAGCTTCGCCCCTGACCCTTTCGCGGCCGCCAGGAACCTGCCCAAGAGCTGGCTCCCGATCCCCATCTCCCTGAACCTCGAATCGACTATGAACATCTCTATCGCGGCATCGGACCTCGGGGTGTTCAACTTGAGCTTGAACTCCGTCAGGGCGACGCTCAGGCCGAACGTGAGCAGCTTGATGTTTCTGTGCTCGCGGTCCATGATCGACCTCAGCAGGCTCGGGACCTCCCCAAGGACGGACCTCTTCGGCGGTTCCTTGTCAGGGAATCTGTCGATTCTCCCGAAGAGGAACCCGATGACTTCGTTAGGCGTGTATGCGATGTCCGTCCAGTTGGATGCCTCCAGAGAGTACTCCATGTATCCTTCCATCCCGGACAGCTCGATCTCCTTCGAAGCCATCGCTGGCCCGGCGGGCCACGCGTCCCTGGCCAGGCGGGCGCATTCTGGGATGTCGCCTGGCTGGTAACCCCGGAAGCGGATGTCGGGGGCTCGTCCGGTCCCAGAGGCCGGCTGACCACTGCTCATCACAACTCCAGAACGAGGCGCTGATACATCAAAGTGGTCCGGGGACTGCTCTATCCGGCCGGTTGCGGGTGCAAGTGCCCAGACTTGGGATACTGTTAACCTGTCGCAATCGTATATGGAATACTAGTGTGAGCGTTGATAGTGGGAAACCTGGTCGACGTACGTAACGAATGCGTGTTCCCAGCTAGCATATCCGAGGAAGACGGAGTCATAACCCGGGTCGAGGAGATCGAGGGCAAGTATGAAGGGTTCCTCATCCCAGGTCTGATAGACTCGCACATACACACCGAATCATCCCTCCTGTGCCCGTCCAGGTTCGCAGAGGCGGCGGTCCCGCGCGGCACGACGGCAGTCGTTGCCAACCCGCACGAGATCGCGAACGTGCTGGGACTCGCGGGCATCGAGTACATGGTCAAGGACTCGAGCACGACCCCTCTCAGGATGTACTTCACAGCCCCATCATGCGTCCCGACGACAAGGTTCGAGACTTCTGGAGCGTCCTTCGGCCCAGCGGAGATCGAGTCGATGCTCTCCAGGGACGGATTCATCGCCCTCGGGGAGCTTACGGACTACCACAACGCGGTAGCTCGGGACCCCGATGTGATGGCGAGGGTGGAGGTCGCGAAACGCCTCGGCAAACCCATAGACGGCCACGCGCCGCTCCTGAGCGGCGAGGACCTCAGGAAGTACGTGGAACTCGGCATATCGAACGACCATGAATGCACATCATCCGAGGAGGCGTCTGAGAAGGCATCGCTTGGCATGACCATCATGGTCCGGCAGGGGAGCGTGTCCAAGGACCTCGAGGCGCTCGCGCCATTTGCGAAGGGGCACGAGTTCCTGCTGGTGTCGGACGATGTGGGCGTGTCCGAGCTGATGCGTGGTCACATGAACAATGCCCTGGCCAAGGCAGTCTCGCTCGGGATCGAGCCGATGCACGCTCTCAGGGCCGCGACGATCAACCCCGCCCTCCACTACGGCCTCCCTATCGGGGTCATAGAGCCCGGCAGGAAGGCCGACCTCGTCAAGGTGAGGGACCTCGAGACCTTCGTGGCCGAGGAGGTGTACGTGGGCGGTAGGCTGGTCGCTCGGTACGGCGCGCCCCTGTTCGACGTGCGGCCAAAGGAGATGGTCTCTGAGCTGTTGCTCCAGCGGAGGACCCCTTCGGACTTCGAGATAGGTGCGAGCGGGCAGTCGGCCGAGGTCCGCGTCATCGGCCTCGTCAAGGACGAGATCGGCACGGAGAGCCTGACATCCGAGCTCAGGGTGGAGGTCGGGAAGGTCATGCCGGATGTCGCTCAGGACGTCCTCAGGATAGCTGTCGTGAACAGGTACAAGGACGCACCTGTCAGCAACGCATTCGTGAAAGGGTTCGGGCTCAGGGAGGGTGCGATGGCCTCGAGCGTCTCACACGACTCGCACAACATCATCGTCGTCGGGGTCAGCTCCGCTGACATGGCGACCGCGGTCAACACCCTCATAAACCAGGGCGGAGGGTTCTGCATCTGCTCCCGAGGTAAGTGCTCGACGTTGAGCCTGCACGTGGCCGGGCTGATGTCCACGAGGCACGCCCTCGAGGTCAAGCACGCGGTGGACGCGATGCAGGAGGCCGCCCGGGCCCTGGGGTCTGCCCTTGAGAACCCGTTCATGACGATGTCGTTCCTCAGCCTCCTGGTCATTCCGAAACTCAAGCTCAGCGACAGGGGGCTGTTCGATGTGGAGGGCTTCAGGTTCGTGGATGTCGTGGTCCGGCCGGCAGCTTAGTGAGATAATAACGCGCGCGCGGAAGGACCCTGACATTATTATGAACTGAGCAAGTCTTTAATATCGTTTCACGGCCTTCTTCTCGTCCGGACCTAGTGCGTTGAGATTGATCATGAACAAGAGGCAGAAGCTGTTTCTGGTCGCGGTGGCGGTCACGTGCTCCGTCATTCTCGCTAGCCTTACCTTCGATGCCCTGACCGGCGAGCCTGAAGATGAGGCTGGGACGGCGATAGTCGCCACATTCTACCCACTGGCCTACGTGGCGGAATCCATTGGAGGGGAGAAGGTCTCGGTGCAGGCCCTGATACCCCAGAACACAGAGGTACACACGTGGGAGCCCTCCACCGCGGACATACTCCAGGCGCAGGACGCGGACATACTGCTGTACAACGGGGCGGGCCTCGAGCCATGGTTCGAGGAGGACATCCTCCCCGCCCTGGACGTCGGGCAGAAGGTCGTCGTCGACACGACGGAGGGGCTGCCACTCATCCCAGGAGGGGAGTCAGAGTCGTACGACCCTCACACCTGGCTCAGCCCGTACATGCTGAGGCTGCAGGCAGAGAAGGTCCTGTCCGCCCTGGTCGACTCCGACCCCGCGAACGAGACCTATTATTCCGAGCGCTGGGCATCCCTTGACGACACGCTCGGGTCCATGGACGATTCATACGATGACACGCTCTCGTCGAGGACGAAGGACGCGGTGTTCGTGAGCCACGCAGCGTACGGGTATCTCGCGGAGAGGTACGGTTTCACCCAGTACGGTATCATAGGCCTGTCGGCGGACGAGGAGCCGAGCACATCCACTATCGCCGCTCTCGTGGAGCAGATGACCGAGAGCGACACGTATGTGGTCTTCGTCGACCCTGTCTACAGAGATGACTACGCATCGACCTTGGAGAGCAGCCTCGAGGAGCAGTCGGGCCAGGAAGTGACGGTCCTGCATCTGTATCTGCTGGTCGGCACCGTGGATGATCTAGACCTTCTCGGACAGATGGAGCAGAACCTCGAGAACCTCGCGGTCGGCCTGGGGGCGGGCGTGCCATGACATCCACGGCAGCCCAGCCGGGCATGGAGTCCGTCCGGGACCGGATGAATACGGCGAGGCGGCCCGTCCTGGAGGCCAGGAACGTGAACGTCTCGAGGTCGAACGCGCTCGTCGTGGAGGATGCCAGCTTCGCGATATACGAGGGTGACTACGTCGGCATCGTGGGGCCCAACGGCGGAGGCAAGACCACCCTTCTCATGGCCCTGCTGGGCGTGCTCCCGCGGGACAGCGGCGAGGTCAGGATATTCGGCGAGCCCTTGGAGCGGTTCAGGGACTGGCACCTGGTCGCCTATGTGTCCCAGGACGCCGTCTCGTTCGACGCGGACTTCCCCCTCTCCGTGCGGGAACTGGTCGCTCTCGGGATGGCCAACAGGGGGAACCTCACGAGAAGGCTGAAAGAGGCGGATTGGAGGGTGGTGGACGACATGCTGAGCGAGGTCGGAATGGCCGACCTGGCGGACCACCGAATAGGCCAGCTCTCAGGCGGACAGAAGCAGAGGATGTTCGTCGCGAAGGCCCTCGTGCGGGACCCGAAGATTCTGCTGCTCGACGAGCCCGTGGCGGGCGTGGACGCTGTCACGCAGGAGAAGTTCTACAAGATGCTCAACGACCTGAACATCGCGAGGGGCATCACGATATGCACGGTGTCGCACGACCTGGCGGCGGTCTTCTGCAGGATGTCCAAGGTCATGTGCGTCAACAAGCGCGTGAACGTCGCTGATGTCAGGGATATAGACGAGCCAGGGGAGTTCCTAAAGAAGGCGTACGGAGAACACTTCCACTTCGTCTTCCACAGGCACGAGTGCGGAGGTGTGTTCGGAAATGACCGACCTGTCGCTCCTTGACATCCCGCGCCTCCTCGGGTTCCAGTTCTTCCAGTATGCCCTCCTGGGCGGTGTCATAGCGGCCTTCGCGTGCGCGTGGGTCGGCCTGTTCTTGATACTCAGGAAGGAGGCCATGCTCGGGGACGGCGTTGCCCACACTTCCTTCGGCGGGATAGCCCTCGGGCTGCTCCTCGGTATCTCACCGATACTGGTAGCGCTCGTTGTATCGATCCTCGCGGTCATCGGCATACACGTCATGAGGACCAAAGGCCTCGCCCGGTCGGACTCCGCGATAGCCGTGATGCTCGCGACCGGTTTCTCGGGCGGCCTGATAATAATCAGCCTCGCCGGCGGTTTCAGCGTGGAGCTGTTCAGCTACCTGTTCGGGTCAATACTGACGATCGATACGTCCGACCTCATCATAGTCACGGTCCTGGGACTCGTCACAGTGGGTTTCCTGGGGGTATTCTACAAGGAGATGCTCGCGATCACGTTCGACGAGGGCGCAGCCAAGCTCTCGGGCATACCGGTCGAGACGCTCGCGATATCGTTCGACGTCCTCGTCGCGACCACGATCGTCCTGTCGATAAAGGTCGTCGGGATAATCCTCGTGGTCGCGTTGCTTGTCCTGCCGGGCCTCTCGGCGCTCCAGCTGAACCTCTCGTTCAAAGGGACCGCCGCTGCCGCCGTGTGCTTCGGGACCGTCAGCATGCTGCTCGGGATCATCCTGTCGGCGGTGTACGATGTGGCCGCGAGCGGCGTGATCGTGTTCATGGCAGTGGGCATCTTCGGCGTTGTCGCCGTGTACAAACGTCTCGGCTAGCATGGAGCCAGTGATCCCTCGCTGCTTGTCTCCCTCATGGGGCGGCGGGAAGCCCCCTGCCAGTTGGACGAGACCACAAGTGGGGCGCACAAGAAGATTGATATTGACATGCCATCATCTCGTCATCGTCCCTGAGGACCGTGCCTCTCCTCCGATCCACAGGTTCGGGGTCGATCCGGCGCGGCCTGAGGGCGGACTGTGGATGCCATGAACACACCATACGACCAGCTGATGGCGAAGTATCGCGAGATCGCGCTCACGGACTCGACGTACATGATGCTGCTTTGGGACATGGATACATACATGCCCCCAGGCGGCATCGACCTCAGGGGCGAGCAGCTCGGCCTTCTCAAACGCCTGTCGCACAGGATGCTCACGAGCGATGAGCTGGGCGCTCTCATGGGCGAGTCGGAGAAGGTCAAGGGCTCCTTCGACGAGTTGCAGGCGAGGAACCATTACCTCTTCAAGAGGGAACGGGAGATCGCCGTCAGCGTCCCGGAGGACCTCGTGGCCGCGCACGCGAAGCAGGGGGCCGTCTGCAGAGACGCGTGGGCGAAGGCCAGGACTGCCAAGGACTGGCGCGTGTTCGAGCCCGAGCTGGAGAAGATGGTCGACCTCAGCATCAAGATGGCCGAGGCGACCATGGATGCCAGGGGTGCCAAGACGGTCTTCGACGCGATGATCGACGACTATGAGCGGGGCATGACGAACGAGCAGGCCGCGGACCTTCTGACGGACCTCAGGAAGGCCCTGGTCCCCTTGGCGGACAGGTTGAGCGAGAAGTCCAAGGACGCAGATGTCTCGATCCTCTCGCGCCGCGTCCCCCAGAAGGCGCAGCGCGATGTCGTGAGGGACGTGGTCAACCTCCTCGGCTTCGATACGGTCTCGGACAAGGCCAGGGGACGCATCGACGATACGGTGCACCCGTTCACGATCGGACACATCGACGATGTCAGGATCGCCCTCAAGTTCACTGAGAACGGACTCTTCGACTCGCTGCTGGGCGGCATGCACGAGGCCGGACACGCCCTGTACGACCAGAACATGAACCACGATTGGATGTACATGCCAGTCGCGGCCGGCGCGAGCATGGGCGTGCACGAGTCGTGCTCCAGGTTCGCGGAGAACATGATCGGGACATCGAGGAGCTTCTGGAGCTTCTATCTGCCCAAGCTCAAGGCGCTGACGGGCACGGTGTTCTCGGACGTCGGGCTCGACGACCTCATGAGGGCCGTGAACAGGGTGGAGCGCTCCAAGATACGCACGAAGGCAGACGAGGTCACATATGGTCTCCATATCGCGATCAGGTTCGAGATCGAGCGGGCGCTGTTCTCGGGCAAGGTGACGGTCAAGGAGCTCCCGCACATGTGGAACGAGCTGTACGACCGCTACCTGCAGGTCAAGATAGATGACGATGTCGAGGGCGTGATGCAGGACGTCCACTGGGGCATGGGCGCGTTCGGATATTTCCAGAGCTACGCCATGGGGAACCTCTACGACGGCATGTACGTGAAGACGCTCGACAAGACCATGCCAGAGTGGCGGCACGAGATCGAGATGGGCAGGCCGCAGGTGGTCCTCGGTTGGCTCAAGGAGAATGTCCATCGCTGGGCCTCGCTGTACGACCCGGCGAAGCTGGTCGAGAAGGTCACGGGCGCATCGCTGTCGTCAGGACCGTTCGTGGAGTACCTGGAACGGAAATACTCGTCGTTGTGAGAGCGGGGCCAGCTTGCCCTGACCGGTCATCTCTCGAGAGCGGCTGCCAGCTTCGCCACTCGTTCCCCGAGCTCCTTGCAGGAATCGATCTCCTTCTTGTTCGGCGCTTCGACGGCGGTCGGGCCGTAGTGCTTGTTGTCGTACCTGCCCTGGACGACCATGCCGTGGATCAACATCGCCTCGAGCATCGACAGCAGGGTCGTCTCCGCGCCACAGGCGGTGTCCCCGGAGCTCGTGAACGCCCCTCCGACCTTGCCCTTAAGCTTCCCGTGGATAGCGTTGGTCTTGTCGATGAACGACTTCACCTTCCCGGACATGTTGCCATAGTATGTCGGGGAACCGATGATGATCGCGTCCGAGTCGGTCAGGTCGCTCATCTTCGCTTTGTCGACCTGAAGAAGGACCACTTCGGTCCCCTTGACCTTCCTCGCGCCCTCGGCCACGGCGAGAGCCATCTTCTCCGTGTTCCCCGTCCTTGAGTCGTATATCACAGTCACGAGCGTCATAGTCCGTGTCTCCTTGTCTCGGATGGGGGAACGATTGACGGCACATATTACACTATCCTGCCCTCGACGGTCTTGGCTGACCCGTGACTGTGTTCAACGCACGCTCATATGGGCCGGAGATTCGGTCGGAGACGGGATGGCCAGCTGCCTCATGGAAAGAGATAAGAGATGCGGCGCTCATGCGTAGGTCGGGTGGACAGGAATGGCGGTATACGTAGTGCTCTCGAAGCTGACGGATGAGGGCAGGAAGACCATCAAGACCAAGCCGGAACGTGTCAAGGAAGTGAATGACGAGATCACGAGGATGGGCGCGAAGGTCCTGCACCAGTATGCGTTGCTGGGCAAGTACGATTTCGTGACGACTCTCGAGGCGAAGGACAACGTCACCATAAGTCGGATCATGGTGGAGCTCGGCTCCCGCGGGACCCTGGAGACCATGACGCTCTCCGCGGTCCCAGTCGATGAGTTCCTCGCGACGCTGAAGAGCTAGTGCCGTAGCATGCGGCCCCCGAATCGTCTTGAGCATCTCCAGCACGTCTGATGAGCGTGAGCTGGACGGACCGTGCAAGCATCACAGCGGCAGCTGATGGCTCACCGAACGCATACTTGAGCGCTCTAATCCGAATGGAGCTTCCCCGCGCTCGCCCAATTGTTCTTCGGGGTCTCGTGCATTATCACCGTGACGACCTCGCGCGGGACGTTCTCCCGCACGAAGACCTCCGTGATCCCCTCGGCTATCCTCCGCTTCGCGCCGCCGTCCCTTCCTGGCCACATCTCAACAACCACCACTGGCATGACTTCATCCTCCGTTGGACATGGACGACCGCACGAGGATAAAGTCGTTCCTGTGCGCATTCCGCACAGTGATCCTACAATCACGGGCTTCTGTTCATCGATGTATGGATGTCGAGGCATCCATCGGCGTCTCGCGGCCATTGTCCGCGGCCTATCTCATCTCACCACCACTGGCCTATGAAGAACAGCTCGGAGTCATCCTGCGAGAACACCACGGAGTGGCACAGGAACCCGTCAGGGAAATAATCCGGAGTCGCGTCTCCGTTGCTGGTCCCATCTGAGTTCATCATGTAGATGTGATAGACTCCAGTGTCATTGACCGCGGCGACTATGTATGCTATCCGGTCGCCCTGATGTGACCAGCTCGCGAGCCCCTGCGAGTATCCGTTCGTGGTGAGGGCTCGTTCATCGGTGCCGTCGGCGTCGATGACGTAGAGGTCGTAGTTGCCATGGACGCTGGCATCGTCGACCAGCCTCTCGAACACTACCCTGCTCCCATCCGGGCTCAACCTGGGGTCATAGTCCCCGAACGGGAGGTTCGCGTCCCCCCACTCCCCCGCCATCGGGGGATCCGTGATGCTGACCTCTCCGGACGCGTCGTCGCCTATGCTCCATATCTGGCTCTCCCTGGTGAAGACGACCGTGTCGCCCACGTTGTTGACATCCGCGTCATGGAAACCGGAATCGTAGAACAGTATCTGGTCGCTGCCATCGGGCTCCATGTTGTATATGTCCAGGGTCGTGTTGCGCCATGACAGGAAGTACAGGATGGAACCGTCCGAGGACCATGCGGGATATGTATCGAGGACTTCATTGTCTGTGAGCTGGCTGAACCCTGTGCCGTCCACATTGATGCTGCATATCTCTTCAGAGGAATCGCCTGTCCCGCCTATCCTCTCGCTGAAAGCCAGTACGTCCCCGTCTCCGTTGAGAGACAGGTCCCGGAGCATGTTTTCGGAGCTGTATATCAGGCTCACTTCCTCTGAGTCGATAGTCAGTGAATAGATGCCCCATGCCCCTTCATGAGGCACGGCCTTCTCTTCCGAGGGGCCATCCATATGAAGCGATGCGATTATCACGATTATGGCGATGATGGATGCGCCAACAGCCAGGGCGATCTTCGTCTTCGGTCCCATGGGAACTACCGGTTGATGGATGGCCTGCTCTATTAATGCTATCTTCCCGTCGCTCTCGACTTGTATTGCAGACCGGAGTACTGGGAGCTTGGCACAGGTTCGTGCGAGTGGGTGCCACAAGCCATCTGCTTCTGCTCGGCATCCTTGGCATCGCGCGGAGATGACCTCTCCTGTCTGGGCCCGTCGGACCATTTTATTGTCCCCGACAGGCATACCCCGCTCGGGACCATGAAGAAGAGATGCCCTTGGGTGAACATCGATGACCCGCTGATGCTCGCGTACCACGACGAGGAGTGGGGAGTGCCAGTGCACGACGACCGGAGGACGTTCGAGTTCCTCGTCCTTGAGGGGGCTCAGGCTGGGCTCAGCTGGAGCACGATACTGAACAAGCGGGAGAACTACAGGCGCGCGTTCGCCGGCTTCGACCCCGAGAAGGTCGCCGCGTTCGACGCGAAGGACGTGAAGAGGCTGCTTTCGGACCCGGGGATAGTGCGCAACCGCCTGAAGGTCGGGTCAGCGATCTCGAACGCGAAGGCGTTCCTCGAGGTCAGGGACGAGTACGGGGACTTCGACTCCTACATCTGGTCCTTTGTCGGCGGAAGGCCGATCCGGAACAAGTGGAAGAGGTCGTCACAGATTCCAGTCACCTCTCCAGAGGCCAAGAAGATGAGCGCCGACCTGGTGAAGAGGGGGTTCAAGTTCGTCGGGCCGACGATCTGCTACTCCCACATGCAGGCCACTGGCATGGTCAACGACCACCTCGTCGACTGCTTCCGCTATTCCGAGGTCGGCTGACCCCACTCGGGCATGAGCATAACATTCATTTGCCATGCGCCTGTTCTCTGGCGGGAGGATGCCTCATTGAACGATAAGAGCTCAGCGTTTCTCGAGAGCCTGTCGAACTGCTTCGGCCCTTCCGGGTTCGAGAACGAGCCGACCAGGATGCTCAGAGACTATGTGAGCAAGTACTCGGATGACATGCGCACAGACAACCTGGGCTCTCTGTTGTTCACGAAGAAGGGGCGGTCCGACAGACCCGTGGTGCTCATCCCGGCCCACATCGACGAGGTCGGGTTCATCGTGTCATCCGTGAACGAGCTGGGGTATCTCACATTCAACACTCTGGGGGACTGGTTCAATCAGGTCCTGCTCGGGCAGCGCGTGAAGGTGCGGACATCGAAGGGACTCGTCGGCGGGGTGATAGCGGCCAAGCCGCCTCATCTGCTCACGGCGGAGGCGAGGGCCAAGGTGGTGCCTCAGGACAAGATGTTCATCGACGTGGGCGCCTCGAACCTGGACGAGGCGAAGGCCATGGGCATAAGGATAGGCGACCCGGTCGTCCCTGATTCCACGTACTCCACTATCGACAAGAGGATATTCATCGACGGCAGGAAGCGGGGGTCGGACACCGTCGCCATCGGCAAGGCGTTCGACAACCGGTCAGGGGTGTTCGTCGCCGCCGAGGTCGTGAGGATATTGAGCGAACAGAGGATCGACCATCCGAACACCGTCGTGGGAGCGGCGACGACCCAGGAGGAGGTCGGGCTTAGGGGCGCGAGGACCACGGCGTACATGGTGAAGCCAGACGTTTGCCTGACAATAGATTGCGACCTTGCGGGCGACGTCCCCGGCATCGATGCGAAGGACGCTCCCACGAAGATGGGGCTGGGCCCCTCCATAACGGTCTACGACCCGTCGATGATACCGAACCAGGGGCTACTCAAGCTCGTTCTCAAGGTCGCGGACCGGGCCGGCATACCATATCAACTGTCACAGACTGGAGGGGACGGCGGGGCGACCGACGCGGGGATAGTGCACATGTCCAACGCCGGGTGCCCGACGGTCGTGATAGGCGTGTCGGTAAGGCACATCCACGCCCATGCCGGGATGATGAGCATGACGGACGTGGAGAACACAATCAGGTTGCTCGTCGAGGTGACCAAGAAGCTGGACCAGAGAACTGTCGAGAGCTTCTCGGCGATTTGAACGACGGCCATCTCTGGGCCGCGGTGAGCAAGGTACGACCTGCGAGCTCGGAGCGTTGGGCGAGCTTCGATTCGAAGGGCTAGCATCGACGTGGGCGCCTCCTCCCACCGGGGCTCGGTGAGGCTCGGATGCCCGTAGCCGCAGCTTCCGTCGCCCTCGGCGCTCAGACCTCCCCTATACGACCGTCAGCGGCTACCTCCGTATCGTGTAGCAGCAACACATGGTTGAGCGACGATGCGCACTAGTGGTATTGCACTGGTCAAGACGTGATTCTTCTCTCCCTCCTAGGTTGTGGAGATCTCTTGCGCACTTGTTCTTGTGAATGGAGGAAAGTAACATGGAAAAGGAGTTTAGCGTAAAGCTGGAGAATAGGTCGGGAGAGCTAGCACGGATGACGGAGGTCCTGCAGAAGGACGGCGTGAACATCCGCGCAATCTCGACAGAGCCGAAGGCCGAGGTCGTGAGGATCGTCACATCCGACCCCGAGAAGGCCCGTAAGAGCCTCAGCCAATCGAACATGCAGTTCTCCGAGAGGAATCTGCTAGTAGCCAAGCTCGAGGACAAGCCTGGAGAGCTGGCTCGGATATCGGGAGCGCTCGCCAAGGCGGGCGTCAACATCGATGCCGCGTACATGATGGACAAGGATCCGACGCATGTGCATGTGGCGCTCGCCGTCAGTGACGAGAACAAGGCCAAGAACGTCCTGAAGCTGTGATCGGGAACGGTCCCCGGCCGATAAACCCTTTTCAGCCAGTTATTTCATCTGACAGACCGGAAGGGGATGGGCCGTTCGGCCATCATCCCGCCGGTAACGAGCCACGCCCGCCACCGCTTTCCTGCCTGCATCCCCTTTCGATTTCTCCAACGAGGCCCCACGTGATGGCGTCTGAAAGAGCCGATCGCCATGCGACCCTGTCGAACATCCTGTCTTGAGGTCGCTATCCGAACATGGACCGTTTCACCCAGTGTCCGCAGTACGGGCAGACGTTGGTCTCCATCTCGAGGGCGTGGCCGCAGGAGCTGCACTTCCTCGTCGAGTCGCTCTCAGTCTCGGCGGGAGCTTCCCCCAGTTCTTTGCCGCAATCGCCGCAGAATTTCTTCCCATCAGGGTTCTCCGAGCCGCAATTCTTGCACTTCATGGCGCTATCTCCGTTCCTGAATCACTCTCGATGACTTAAGGCCCTCTCTATATTGCGAGTAGTTGAACCGATGACCGACTCATCCCGATCATGTAGACTTGCATCTGAATCCGAACCTGGTCGTCGCCGTTCCTCAGGGGATTTGTGTGTAGCAGCGAATCACAACCTGAGATTGCGCGACCTGCAGGCCAGTAGGCCGAGTCACTGCCTGCTCCCGAGTCAATGAGGACGTGACCGTTGCGCTTAGCGTCTTGCTGCTCATCGGACGACGCCCCGCAGGCGTTTTCTTCTAGGCTGGTGTATCCGGACATCGCACGTCCACCATGTGCAAGACCCGCAACTGGAACAGGCGATGTTGTCTCGGGTCACAGTCTTGCCACAGTTCGGGCACCGATACGTGTAGAGCACAATCTTCTCGAATCTCGACCATATCTTCCACTCCCTGTTCACTATCAGGCCGTATGCTGTGAATATACCGACGAACGCCATGACGAAGACGAAGAGCACCAGGCTCTCGTGGAAATATGTCAGGATGACACCGGGAACGAAGAAAACTGCCGCGACCGAGAATGCGACGACCGCATGAGTCCGAGCGGCCTTCGACCTGCCCCACTTCTTCTTCTTGACGTTCCTGAGCCGCGGAGTCCTGGTCAGGAGATACAGCACGAGCAATGGGATCAGGACTCCCATCACCAGCCAGAGCTTCCGCAGATTGCCGTCATCGCTGAACACCGATGCGAGCAGGATCAGGCACTCGATAGATGCCGCGGCCATCCAAAGGACGGGGATGTCGCAGAACATCAACATCTTCTTCTTTCCATCGATTCGCCTCTCGTTCAGGATAGGCGAGACCTTGTCGAAGTCCTTCCTGGGGAGACGGAGGACATACTCCTCGTCGACGACCCTGACTCGGATGTCCGCGGAGCGGAGCCCGCAGTCGTATCTGGTGATGTCCTCGTAGCGGATCTCGAAGAACTCGAGGCCACCACCGGCTATCACTGCAGCCGCTCGCTGCAGGATGTTCGATGGCACTGATGCGTCCACATCATACATCGACACATTGTGGATTTCCATGAGTTGATGTATGTCTGGCCTTCTGAGGAACAACATCCTTCTGTCGGTGAAGTATATCGTCCCCCATCCCTCCCCTGGGGCGAAGAAGGTCATCATGCCCTCCGTGTTGGGGAAGAGTGAGGCCTTGAACCGGTCCCTCTTCCATCCCCTTCTCCACATCATCGGTCTGAAGTCAGTCGTGTGTGATATGACGCGCTCGCCCTGCTCGAGCACGATGCTTCCGGAGAACTCTGTGACGCGTCCATCACAGTTGCGGACAGCTGTGAGTCTGTATACGCGGTTCCTCTCGTCGAGGTCGCCCACGCGCACGCTAGCTGCCCCCTTCCTTCAGGTGGTATCGCATGCGAATCGCCCCGCCACAATCCTCGCTTGGCCCATAGACGGTTCTGGATATTTATGGTCTTCCGAAACATGGCCTGGGGCAGGGCGCGGTCATGCACCAGGCGACAGGAGTGATATAGACGTGCCTCGATACGTTCTCCTGTACGGTGGGTCCAGATGGAGGATAATGCGATACTACTCCTCATCTTCATCCTGTGGATGATTGCCTGGGTCGGCGGAGGCTACATACTTCGGAGACGTCGCAGCCGCAGGAAACTGGGATCTCCGCCGGAATGCACCGTCTTCTTCAACCTGGTCAGGATCAATCCGTCATCCATCAGTGGCAATGTCAGAATCTCTGAGGAGATGGCGAAGAAGGCTGACATCAGTTCTGGGATAGAGGCTCGCATGTTCAGGACGCCCGCCGGAAGGCTGCTCCCGGGAAAGGGATACGGCGAGAAACGGGCTCTTCCTGTGATGATCAGCGTGGATGACTCCTTGGCCTATTCAGAATTGGTCGTCAGTATGGAGGACGCGAGGACGCTGAACTTGGGCCGAGGGGGGACTGTCATGCTCAGATTCACGATGCAGAGACCGCCCAAGGTCGTAACGATGAACGCCTACCAAGGTAAGATCCCGGTAATCGGAGTCCGCAGTCCCAGGGTCATCGCGCAGCCCAAGGGCCCTCACAAGGTCCGCATCTCGTCGAAGATCGTCGAGGACTCTGGCGATTCAGGCAGTAGAGAATGACTCGTCTGCGCACGGATCGAAGTGGGCGATCTCAAGATCGCCAACGGCGCGTTCCATGATTGGGCAGGACTCGGTGACCTATCCCGATCCGCGGGCCCTTCTCTTGTGAAGAAGGACGGCCATGCCCACCGCGGCGATGCCGACCACTGCGGGTATCAACACCCAGAGGGGCGACACCTGGAGCGGGTCGTCGGTCCCCGCGGACGCGTCATAGTAGATGGTGATCTCCGGGTCGCTCTTCATCGACTGAGTGTCCTTGTAGGTCATGTTGGGGAATCCGTGGGTGACATAGGCCTGTCCGCCGTGCAACTCCATGGATGAATAACCCGTCGAGTCACGGGCGCCGCTCGCATTGTAGATCGTGAAGCTGTCCCTCATCTCCAGTTTCGACACGGTCAGGGGAATCCCGCTGTCGAAGGTCATGTTGTACTCCAGGGTCGTGTTGGTGCAGCTCGTGGGGATGACAGGTCCGATGGTCCGGAAGTCCTCGGGGTTCGCGAGCATCATCATGTAGCGGACCTCTGCGGTGAATGGTACGCCTGCGTCGAACTCGATGCTGCCGTCGTCCGGGAGGACGAACCTGGTATTGGTGAAATCGAGCAGTGCCTCGATCTTGATGTATGTGCTGTTCCAGTCTCCTCTGATGTGATGCACAAGGGTCAGGTCGACCGTGGATGCATTGGACCCGACGGGGAGGACTCCATCAGAGTAGATGTGGATGCCCTCGTAGGTGATGTTGCAGTCGAGCGTCGGCACCGAGCCGTCATACCGTATCGGAGAATACTCCAATTCGAAATCGCTGCAAGTGGTCAGGGGCGAATGTACTACATGATCCTGTATCTTGAATGCCAACTCCCAGATCATGAACTGGGCTATGTACAGCTTCCCACCGATGTAGTAATGGATGTTGTTCGTGTAATCCACGGCCGCGATGCCATCCTGAGTTATGTTTCTGGCCATGATGAGCGTCATCACGTCTCCCTGCTCGACGACGATCGACCACTTCTCGTTGACGAAGAACTCGTCAGTGGGAGTGCCGTCCACCTCTCCAGACACATTGTATTCGTGAGTTTCGTCGACCCAGAGTTCAGGGACTACCTCGGGTTCCGTGTCCTCTGCCTGACAGTTGGCAGTCAACCCCAAGCTCCCGATGAACAATAGGTTCAGAGCTATGAGGATCCCGATCGATATCCGGACAGAGCTTCTCATTGCGGTTATCATGTCCGTCTGCTGTAGATAATCCCTCTGTCACTGATTGAATTATAGTCGGCGGGTCTTGATTGAGGAACGCGAACCGGTTCTGGCCACTCTCGGTTACTATTTATATCGGTGGCTCTTGTCAAGCGGCGATAGGTGAAGGTCAGTCATGTCATTCAAAAGAGTTCTTCTCGTCAAGCCTTCTGGCAGGCATGGCCTCTCCTACGCGTTCGACCTGATCCCTACTGCGCTTGAATACATCGCTGCCACGGTGGAGGATGTCGTGGAGAATGTGACCGTTTTGGACCTCGAGATGGAGCCTAGGCCTTTCGAGGAAGCCGTCAAAGGGTCCTTGATCGCCATGGACCCCGACCTTGTGGGGATAACGATGTCCGCCACGGAGCACAGCGAAGGTCTGGAGATCGCGCGGTTGGCCAAGAGTCACGGGGCCATGACCGTATTGGGCGGATATCATCCCACGGCCATCCCCGATGAGCTTCTATCGCAGCCCCAGGTGGACATGGTAGTCCGTGGCGAGGGCGAGATCACCATGCGGGAGCTGGTCCAAAAAGGAGGGCCAGAAGGCATTCGGGGAGTCTCGTACAAGGAGAACGGGCAATTGGTCCATAACCCGGACCGAGAGTTCATTGAGGACCTGGACAGCCTACGCTTTCCCGCTCGGCACCTTAGGAGATATGCCTATGCTACAAGGATGTCGCATGGCCGAGAGTACGACGTCCTGACGACATCCAGGGGGTGTTATGGCAGATGCACTTTCTGCTGCGAACCGACCATGAGCAAAGGTCATCAACGCTTCCGCTCTCCAGAGAATG